>Ga0209277_10000010_pt1 | contig 193590 bp, 181 predicted proteins | sample JI81AbrownDNA_FD_187503 | JGI IMG/M metagenome (GOLD analysis project Ga0209277, IMG submission 187503) | Wastewater effluent complex algal communities from Wisconsin, to seasonally profile nutrient transformation and Carbon sequestration -... | ecosystem: Engineered > WWTP > Effluent > Algae... | reverse complement strand
GGCGGCCTGGTTCAACACCAAGATTCCGCTCACCGGTGTGCCCATCCGCGCGTTGCCCCGAAACCTGGTCACTCTGCTGCCGGATTTCTGGCACTGCAACACCCGTCTGTGGCGCGACAAACTGGGGCAGATTTCACTGGCGGCCACCACCCTCATCTGGGGCGTGGCGGGTAACCTGCGGTTTATCGTGCTGGCCTGGGCAGCGGCTGCATTGGGCTACAGCGTGACACAGGCCTCGGCCCTGCAGGGCGTGGTTGCCATTGGCATGGCCGTGGGCGCCGTGGTGGCCTCGATGCGCATGCGGCTGGAAGATGGTCCGCGCGTCATTCCTCTGGGCATCGGCATGGGCCTGCTGATCGTCATGCTGATCTTCATTGACAACGTCTGGGTTGCCGCGCCTTTCCTGATCCTGCTCGGGGCTTTGGGCGGCTTTCTGGTGGTTCCGATGAATGCCTTGCTCCAGCACCGTGGACACAACCTGATGGGTGCCGGACGTTCCATTGCAGTACAAAATTTCAATGAACAGGCTTGCATCCTGCTCCTGGGCGCCGCCTACAGCCTGTCTACCGGACTGGGCATGCCCACCTTTGGCGCCATCACGGCGTTTGGCGTGGTCATTGCCGGTGTCATGTGGCTCATCAAGCGCTGGCATGAGCGCAACTGCCGCAATCACACAGTCGAACTCGAGAATCTGCTGGAAATAGCGCGCAGCGACAACGTGCATGGGTAATGTCAGGGCCGCCCTGGCCCTGACCGTCAACGCCTTTGCCTGGGGGGTTTCCTGGTGGCCTTTTCGGCAACTGGAGGATCTGGGCGTGCACCCGCTGTGGGCTACGGCCATGGTGTACCTGGTTGCCCTCGTGTTTTTGCTGCTTGCCCAACCCGATGCCTGGCGCGGCATGCTGCGCTTTCCGGGCCTGTGGCTTCTGGCACTTGCCGCCGGACTGACCAATGTGGGTTTTAACTGGGCCGTAACGCAGGGCGATGTTGTCCGTGTGGTCCTGTTGTTCTACCTGATGCCGGGCTGGGTAGTCCTGCTGGCCTGGCCTCTCCTTGGCGAACGGCCCCATCGGGCTTCGATGTTCCGGCTGGCCCTTGCGCTGGCGGGCGTCATCGTCGTGCTCAAGACGCCGGAGGTGGCCTGGCCCTGGCCGGAGTCCCTGCCAGACTGGCTGGCGCTGATGGGTGGCGCGGCCTTCGCACTGACCAACATCTTCCTGCGCAAGTTCAACCATACGCCTCAGTCTGCAACCATGTTCGCGATGTTTGGTGGAAGTGCGGCGATGACTTTGGGTACTGCGCTGCTTGGACTCAGCCTGGGGATCGTTCCATCCCTGCCCGGCGTTCACGCGGAGTGGCTGCTGTGGGTGAGCGGATTGAGTCTGCTGATTCTTGCGGGCAACCTGGGGCTGCAGTACGGTGCTGCACGCCTGAGTGCCAACGCGACCTCGATCATCATGCTGTCTGAAGTGGTCTTCGCCAGCACATCGGCAGTCCTGCTGGGAGCATCCACCGTGACTCCGCGCATCCTGCTGGGTGGCGCCATGATTCTGGCCGCGGCGATTCTGAGCGCCCTGCACACGTCGCCCAGGAGCACCCACGGCTAACGCCTAGTCCTACCGCTGCAAGTGGTATTGATCGGTGCTATCGTCCGCCACTCCTTCCATGAACCAGCCCACCATGCCATCCATTTACGACTTCGAAGCCCTGCAGATCAGCGGCACATCCGTCCCCTTGAAGCAATACCAGGGCAAGGCCATGTTGATCGTCAACACCGCAAGTGCCTGCGGATTCACGCCGCAATTTGCCGGACTGGAAGAGTTGCACAAAGCCTATGGTGACAAGGGTCTGGTGGTGCTCGGGTTTCCGTGCAACCAGTTTGGTTCGCAGGACAAGGGCAGCAACGACGAAATCGCGGAATTCTGCCAGCTGAACTATGGGGTGAGCTTTCCCATGATGGCCAAGATCGATGTCAACGGCTCCGGCGCCCACCCGCTGTACCAGTACCTGACCAAGGAAGCCCCCGGGCTACTGGGCAGCAAGGCCATCAAATGGAACTTCACCAAGTTCCTGATCGGCAAGGACGGATCCGTGTTGAAACGCTACGCCCCCACCGACACACCCAAGAGCCTGGCCGGGGATATCGAACGCGCGCTGGCCGCCTGAGCGCCTGGTCTAGACCAGGCGGGATTGCGCCAGATCGATGTACCCCGCCAGGACTTTTTCAATCGCATCCTGGCGCAGGGTGCGCATGCCGGCCCGGGTAGCCTCCTGGAAGATGTCCGACGTGGCCGCGCGCGACTGGATCTTCTGCTTCATGCCACCCGTGTTTTCGAGCAGCTCGTAGATGCCCATACGGCCCTTGTAGCCCCGCCCGCCGCAACGCTCGCACCCGACCGGGTGGTACATGCGCACGGGCGCTTCGCGGTCGCCCGAAGCCAGCGCCGCCGCTTCCAGCAGGCGCTGGCTGGCCTCTTCCATCTTCAGGCTGGTGCCTTCCATGTACTCCTGTGCCAGGGCTTCCAGCTCGGCTCCGGTCAGCACCTTCGGCACCGCACAGTGCTTGCACAGCGCACGCACCAGACGCTGGGCCACGATGCCGATAAGGGAGTCGCCGAAGTTCATCGGGTCCATCCCGAGGTCCAGCAGGCGGATCACGCTCTCGGCCGCACTGTTGGTGTGCAGCGTGGACAGCACCAGGTGCCCGGTCAGCGACGCTTCAATACACACACTGGCGGTTTCCTCGTCCCGGACTTCGCCGATCATGATGACGTCCGGGTCCGCGCGCAGGAACGCGCGCATGGCGGACGCAAAGGTCACCCCGATCTTGGGATTGACCTGCAGCTGGCGCAAGCCTTTCTGGGTGATTTCAATCGGGTCTTCCGCCGTCCAGATTTTGCGGCTATCGGTATTGATATGTGCCAGCAGCGAGTGCAGGGTGGTGGTCTTGCCCGAACCGGTCGGACCACAGGCCAGGATCAAGCCGAACTGCCGCTCGGTCAGCCGCTTGATGATCTTGTCATCGCGTGCCGAGAAGCCCAGTTGCTGTAGCGGAATCGGCTTGGACGTGGCCAGCAAGCGCATGACCACATCTTCCAGGTTGTCGTGCGTGGGCAGGATGGCCACACGCAATTCGAGCTTGATATCGGCAAAATCATGGAAATTGATCTTTCCATCCTGGGGCCGACGCCGCTCCGAAATGTCGAGCCGGCTCATGATCTTGATGCGCGATACCACAGCTGCCCGCAACAGAAACGGCAGGACCAGGTAGTCCTCCAGATCACCGTCCTTGCGGAAACGCACGCGTGACACATCGTCGCCGGGATTGGTCTCGATATGGATGTCGGACGCTTTCTGCTCGTAGGCATCCATGATCATGCGGTTGACCAGACGGATCACGCTGGAGCTTTCGTCGGTCGCACTCACCTGCTCGGGATCGGTTGCGCCCTTCATCTCGCCCATCGCATCCGACAGCAGGCTGTGCACGTCGGCAGTCAGCTGCTCTCCGGAGCGGGACAACTCGTCAAACCCCGAAGCCAGTGCCACCTCCAGACTGGTCTGGGTGTGTGTTTCCTTGGCAAGGCGCCGCACAATCTGTGCGCGCGAGGCCCACACCAGGGACACCATGCAGTTGGCGAAGACGCTCAACTCCACCTCCAGTTCGCGCTTCAGGGGCGTCGAGGACGCCACGTACAGCATGCCCGACTCCATGCCCAGCGGCACCACATGGTGGGTGAAAGCCACATTCCAGGCCAGATGGTCCAGTGCTTCACGCTCGACGGCAAACTTTTCCGCATCCACCTCGGGGGTATTGAGCATGTGAGCCCTGGCGTGCTCGATTTCCAGTTCCTTGACCAGGCCCGACTCGGTCAGCAGATGTTCGACGCTGCGCTCCACTTGCGGCGGATGCTCGCAGTACCGCGCCAGGGTGTCCATGTCGATGAGCTTGAGGTCTAGTAGCGACTCGCCCAGCGACCGTATCGGCGCGTGGCGCGCGGCATCCAGCAGGACGCGCAACTCCCCCATGTTCCGGGCTGCGGGACGCGCAGAGTCTGTTTCTGCCTGGAGAGGGATCGGTGCCGTCTTGGCCCAACTATCGGTTTGATTCACTGGCACGCAGTTCGCTCCAACAAGATATTTCCTATACCTCTCAGTGTATGCCGCGCGAAGAATCCTGGGCGCAAAGAAAATTGACGAATATCAATAATTAGCCAGCAGTGCCGGATGTTGCTCCCAACGCTCCATCCAGCACCTCAACCCAGTGCTTCACCGGTGTGGTGGTCCCGCTTTGCAGGTGGGTGATGCAGCCGATGTTGGCGCTGATGATGACCTCGGTGGCTGTCGCATCCAGGTTCTGCAACTTGCGGTCGCGTAGCTGGTAGGCAATCGCCGGGTTGAGCACCGAGTAGGTTCCCGCCGATCCACAGCACAGGTGGGCCTCGTTGGCGGCAATGCGTACCGCAAACCCCAAAGCCGCCAGGTGCTGCTCCACGCCGCCCTTGAGCTTCTGCCCATGCTGCAGTGTGCACGGGGGGTGAAACACCAAAGCCGGCTGACCATCCAGCGAAACCTTGTTGCGCAGGTCCGGCACCAGTGAGGGCAGCAGCTCGCTCAGGTCCAGGGTCAGTGCGCTGATGCGCGCGGCCTTCGCGGCATACACCGGGTCATCCCGCAGGATGTGGCCGTATTCCTTGACGGTGACACCACAGCCCGACGCGTTCATCACCAGGGCTTCCACGCCTTGCTCCACATAGGGCCACCAGGCGTCGATGTTGGCGCGCATCTCGGCCTTGCCACCGTCCTGGTCGTTCAGGTGAAACTTCACCGCGCCACAGCAGCCCGCCTTGGGGGCCACCACGACTTCCACACCGGCGGCATCCAGCACGCGGGCGGTGGCGCTATTGATGTTCGGGCCCATGGAAGGCTGCGCACAACCCGCCAGCATCAGCATCTTGCGGCTGTGGCTGCGCTGGGGCCAGGCGCCAGCGTCCTGACGGGCAGGCACCTTGTTCTTCAGGCTGGCGGGGAGCAGCGGGCGCACCAGTTGCCCCAGCTTCATCGCGGGGCCAAACAGGGGCGACGGCAAGCCTTCCTTCAAGGCCCAACGCACTGCACGTTCGGTCGCAGGACGGGGTACTTTGGCATCCACCAGCTTGCGACCGATATCCACCAGGTGCCCATAGTCCACGCCGCTGGGGCAAGTGCTTTCGCAGTTGCGGCAGGTCAGGCAGCGGTCCAGGTGCATCTGGGTAGCGCGCGTGGGCGTCTGCCCTTCCAGCACCTGCTTCATCAGGTAGATGCGGCCGCGCGGGCCGTCGAGCTCATCGCCCAACAACTGGTAGGTCGGGCAGGTGGCGGTACAGAAGCCGCAGTGCACGCACTTGCGCAGGATGGCCTCGGCCGCCAGCCCGTCCGGGGTGTTCTGGTATTCAGGCGCTAGCGTGGTTTGCATGGGGAGTCAGGCCGGGGTTAAAGATACTGTGGGGATCAAATGTCGCTTTGAGGCGCCGCTCGATGGCTGCTTCGGCCAGTCCATGAACACCAAATCTGCCTCCAGTCCCCGTGGAATTTGCGTGAGCAGCTACAAAAACAGTAGCATTTCCGTTTGCTTGACGGGCTACAGTTTGCAGTTGGGCAGCCGCGTCGTGGGGCGCCCACAGCCAGCGCAAGCCGCCATGCCACTCAATGAGCTGAGCCCAGGGCAGGTCCAGCACCGGTGCGGTCTGCGGCACGCTCAGGCGCCACAAGGCCAGCGAAGCATCCGCCGGCCGATGAAAGAACGGCAGCTTCTGGTCCCGGCACAGCGCCCAGTCGGGCCCGGCCTGCGCGTTGTCCATACTGGAACCGGGCAGATCGGACAGCATGCGCTTGCACGCAGCCTCCACCGCAGCCACGGCGCCACGCAGGCGCACAAACAGTAAATCCTTGGGCGCAGCAGCGGGATCGGAATCGTCATGCACCCAGCAACTGGCATTCAGGGGCAGGGGCTCGCCACCCCAGCGGTGCAACTGCTCCAGCCCCGCGGCCTGGTCCACCTCAAACACCAGCGTCGCCTCCGCAGGCGCAACCGGTAGCACCTTGAGCGACACCTCGGTGATCAGCCCCAGAGTACCCATGGCACCCACCATCAGGCGCGAGACGTCGTAGCCCGCCACATTTTTCATGACCTGGCCACCAAAGGTCAGGTGCTGCGCCTGGCCGTTGATGAGCTTGAGGCCCAGCACATAGTCCCGCACACCGCCCACACTGGCGCGGGCCGGGCCGGCCAGGCCTGCAGCCACCATGCCACCCACAGTGGCCCGGGATGCGCCGTCGGGCTGGGACCAGGCATAGTGCGGAGGCTCAAACGGCAGGCATTGCCCCTGCTCTGCCAGCAGGGCTTCCAGCTCCACCAGCGGAGTCCCCGCGCCGACCGTGACCACCAGTTCGCTGGGCTCGTAGCTCACCACGCCGCGCAGGCCAGTGGTGTCCAGCACCTCGCCAGTCAGCGGCTGGGCATAAAAGTCTTTGCTGCCCCCACCCCGGATGCGCAGCGGGCCCCCTCCGGCCAGGGCGGTCCGAATGCGGTCGGTGACTGCGGCGAGTGCGTATTCCATGGATTGCATGGCAGCGATGGTAAATGCCCGTCAGCACTGTGGGCGTGAATTTTTTGAAACACCCCGGTTCAAAAAACTATTCTGCAAAAAAATTGACCGGCAAGCCTGGTGTATCGACCCGCATGGAAAACACGCAGCCCGACTGCGGATACTGCTCCAGCTCGGCGGCACTGCGGCCATGCCGGCCCGTGGTGACATACAGGGTACGCAGGTCTTCACCGCCCAAACAGGGCATGGTAGGGCACTGTGCCGGGGTCGGAAACTCGGCCAGCAACGTACCGTCCGGCGCAAATTGGCAGATACGCGCGCCCTCGTACATGGCCACGAAGTAGTTGCCGTCCACATCTACCGCCGCACCATCCGGGCGGCCGCCATAGCCCCCTTGCCCAACGCTCCAGCCTTCCGGTTTGGGCGTGAATGTCAGGTGAACACGATGGGTCGTCATCGCATTGCTGGCGAGGTCGTAATCCCAGGCATGCACCACGTGGTTGGACGTATCCGCCCAATACAGGGTTTGGGCGTCAGGGCTCCAGGCCAGGCCATTCGCCGTCAGCGCGTTGCCGGCTTTGCACTCAACCACGGGGGCACCTTGACGGCAGTCGATGGAAAAGAGCTGGGCGGCATGGGCCTTCTTGGTCTCATCGATCGTACCGACCCAGAACCGCCCGGCGGGATCGCATTTGCCGTCGTTGGCACGCACCACCGCCGTGTCATACGGCAGGGTGGTGATCCGCTCCAGTGCGCCACCCCACTCGCGGGCACGAAAAACACCATCGCGCAGCGCCACCACCAGCCCGCCATTTGCAGCGGGGGCGATACACCCCGGCTCACTGGGCATGTCCCAGGCCTGCACCGTGCCCATGTAAATGTTGGCGCGCAAGAGCTGCCTGCCGGGAATGTCAACCCAGTACAGCATCTGCTCATGGGGATGCCAGAACGGCGACTCGCCCAGCGCATAGGTCTGCGCTGTCAGTGCCTGCCAGCTCACGCCACGCGCTCCACGTCCATGCGCATTTCGCAGGAAAAGGTTTCGCCCGGTTTCAGGATGACCAGGCCCAGCTCTTCGGCCGTGGCAATGCCGGCGACCATCAGGTGAACGGCGTTGTTCACGTGGCTCACCGGCTCGATGGCGATGCTGTCGCGCCCGGGTTGGGTGAATACCACCAGGCGCGTCAGGCTGGAACTGACCCGCGTATGCAGCAGCGCATCGCGCAAATGCAACTCCCCCCGCCAGCCATCAAAGCAGTGGTCCACCGCAAGCGCTGCGCAGTCGTCGTCCAGACCGGCACTGTCGGTGCGGTGGGTCGGCAGCTTGTCGTTGCCCATTTCCCAGCGGCCCAGTGTTGAAAACGTGACCCTGCTGCCAGGCCGCTTGACGAAGTAGGGGTGCCAGCCCAGCCCCACCGGCGCGGACACTTTGGACTGGTTGGTGATGCTCAGCGTCATCTCCAGCGCATGGGCATTCAGCTTGAAAGCCTGGGAGCTGTCAAAGTCGAACGGCCACGCCGCATCCGCCTTGTGCTCATAGGACAGCAGGGCAAAGGTATCGCTGGCTTCCAGCACGGCCCAGGGCCGCTCCCAGCCCACACCATGGATGGCATGCGGCTCGGGCTCGAAGTTCTTCACCAGCGGATGGTCTGTGCCCTGCCACTGCAGGCTGGCGTGGCCCACCCGGTTGGAAAACGGCACCAGCGGATAGCTCGCCGATTGCCGCACGGAATGCAGACCTTGCGCTGGCGTGGAGCGCAACACCGGTATATCCCCCAACCACAGGCCGGCGATGCAGCCCCCCAGTTCGGGTTTGATTTCACAGCGCAGCGCGTCGCAGCGCAAGGACACAGGGGACGGCGTGGTATTCATAGGCAAATTGTGCACCGCAATCGCCCAAAAAAATGGCCCGGAGGAACTTCGGGGTTACCGAAGCCTTTCCGGGCCGCAGCCTCCATCCTCTGGAGACTGCTGGAGCGTGACAGCTTGTTTGTCTGTTTAGCGGTTGTAAGCCGTTTCGCCGTGGCTGGTGATGTCCAGACCTTCGCGCTCGTCTTCCTCGCTGACACGCAGACCAATGGTCAGGTCCACCAGCTTGAAGGCGATGACGGAAACAATACCAGACCATGCCACCGTGATCAGCACGGCCTTGGTTTGTGTCCAGACCTGGCCGGCAATGGTGTATGCGTCAGCAGTCACCATGGCCACCGTAGTCCAGTCAGCGACCAGGCTCGGGCCACCCAGGTTAGGCGAGTTGAACACGCCGGTCAGGATCGCACCCAGAATGCCGCAAACACCGTGCACGCCGAACACATCCAGCGAGTCGTCTGCACCCAGCATTTTCTTCAGACCATTCACACCCCACAGGCCAGCAAAGCCGGACAGCAGACCGATGATCAGCGCACCGCCGATGCCGACGTTACCGGCAGCAGGGGTAATGGCCACCAGGCCGGCCACCGCACCGGACGCAGCGCCCAGCATGGAAGCCTTGCCACGCATCAGCGACTCACCCAGGGACCAGGCCAGCACAGCAGCGGCGGTTGCACCCAGGGTGTTGATGAAGGCCAGGGCGGCGAAGCCGTTGGCTTCCAGCGCGGAGCCGGCGTTGAAGCCGAACCAGCCCACCCACAGCAGGGCGGCACCGACCATGGTCAATGTCAGGCTGTGAGGCGCCATGGCTTCCTTGCCGTAACCGATACGCTTGCCAACCATGAAAGCACCGACCAGGCCAGCCACAGCAGCGTTGATGTGCACCACGGTACCGCCAGCGAAGTCCAGCGCGCCCATTTGCCACAGGTAACCGGCTTTGCCGTTCATCTCGTCCACCACCGCAGCGGCAGAGTACGCATCAGGACCCATCCAGAACCACACCATGTGGGCGATAGGAGCGTAAGAGAAAGTGAACCACAGCACCATGAAGGCCAGCACGGCAGAGAACTTCATGCGCTCGGCAAACGCGCCCACAATCAGTGCACCCGTGATACCGGCGAAGGTCGCCTGGAAGGCGGCAAACACGATTTCAGGGATATAGACACCCTTGCTGAAGGTCGCTGCATTGGCAAAGGTGCCGGCTGCGTTGTCCCAGACGCCCTTCATGAACAGGCGGTCAAAGCCACCAATGAAGGCATTGCCCTCGGTAAACGCCAGGCTGTAGCCGTAGATGAACCACAGCACCACGATCAGCGAGAACGTCACCATGACCTGCATCAGCACGGACAGCATGTTCTTGCTGCGCACCAGGCCACCGTAGAACAGGGCCAGACCAGGGATCGTCATCAGGATCACCAGCAAGGTGGAGACCATCATCCAGGAAGTGTCGCCCTTGTTGGGCACGGGTGCTGGCGCAGCTGCGGGTGCAGCAGCTTCAGCGGCGGCAGGCGCTGCTGCGGGTGCGGCAGCGTCGGCAGCAGCAGCCGGAGCTGCAACAGGAGCAGAGGCCTCAGCAGCCGCGGGGGCAGCGGTCTGGGCCAGCGCAAACGTACCACCGGTCAACAGACCGATGCCCAGCGCGAGGGATACAAGCAGTTTTTTCATTTTTGGGCTCTCTTTCTGGTTACAGCGCTTCTTTGCCGGTTTCGCCGGTACGAATGCGCACGACCTGTTCGACGTCGTAGACAAAAATCTTGCCGTCGCCGATCTTTCCGGTGCGTGCTGCACCTTCGATGGCTTCGATCACGCGCTCGACCAGAGCGTCGTCGATGGCTGCTTCAATCTTCACCTTGGGCAGAAAGTCCACCACGTACTCTGCGCCGCGGTAGAGTTCGGTGTGTCCTTTTTGACGCCCGAAGCCCTTGACTTCAGTGACGGTGATGCCCTGTACGCCAATACTGGACAAGGCTTCTCGCACCTCATCGAGCTTGAACGGTTTGATGATGGCCGTTACGAGTTTCATATGTTCACCTCAACTTAATAACAATGGGTTGCAGTCACAGAAAAGTGCTGCCCTGCTTCTCCAGGAGTCAGGAGACAACTCCTCTAAGCAGAACCCGTGCCAACCGCTCGTTGGCCCATTTCATCGCGTGCGGTGCACCGTGTTCACGCGATATGCGCTACCATACTGTATAAATAACCAGCATGCACCAGTTGGGTGCGGAATTTTGCAGCGCACCGCAATGTTGCGCACTGAAATGGGAGGATGGGAAATGAGCTTGTCTTTGGTGCAGAGCCGTGCTCTGCTGGGTCTGGAGGCGGCCAAGGTCACCGTAGAGGTGCACCTGGCCAACGGTTTGCCCAGTTTTACCCTGGTCGGTTTGGCGGATGTGGAGGTGAAAGAAGCGCGCGAACGGGTGCGTTGCGCCATCCAGAACGCCAATCTGGAATTCCCGACGAACAAACGCATCACCGTCAATCTGGCCCCGGCGGATTTGCCCAAGGACTCCGGGCGGCTGGACCTGCCGATTGCCCTGGGCATTCTGGCGGCCAGTGGGCAAATCGACGCTGCCCGGCTCGCAGAGTACGAGTTTGCCGGGGAACTGTCGCTCTCGGGCGAACTGCGTCCGGTGCGCGGGGCACTGGCCACTGCGCTGGCATTGCACACCGGCCAGGTCAGCGCCAAACTGGTGCTGCCACCGGGAAGCGCCGAAGAGGCTGCACTGGTGCCCGGTGCACAGGTGTACCGGGCGCGGCATCTGCTGGACGTGGTGCGGCACTTTGCTCCGCCCGGTTCACCCGCCCTGGAGGGCCAGGATAGTGCCACGGCTGCGAGTGACGACGGCTGGGCGCGCGTCCATGCCGCTGCACCCACGGCGTCGGCCAGGATCGCAGACATGGCGGATGTGAAAGGCCAGGCCGGCGCCCGGCGTGCCCTGGAAATTGCTGCCGCAGGAGGGCACAGCGTTTTGTTGGTGGGGCCTCCAGGCTCGGGCAAATCCATGCTGGCCCAGCGTTTTGCCGGGCTGCTGCCCGAGATGACAACGGATGAAGCCCTGCAAAGTGCCGCCATCGGCAGCCTCAACGGCCGTTTTTCGCTGGAGCGCTGGGGCCAGCGACCGACCTGCAGCCCACACCACTCGGCCAGTGCCGTCGCGCTGGTGGGTGGGGGCTCGCCGCCGCGGCCCGGAGAAATATCCCTCGCGCACCACGGCGTCCTCTTTCTTGACGAATTGCCCGAATTTCCAAGAGCAGCCCTGGAAGCCCTGCGCGAGCCGCTGGAGACCGGGAGCATCACCATCTCGCGGGCGGCGCGGCGTGCCGAATTTCCGGCGCGCTTCCAGCTCATAGGCGCCATGAACCCCTGCCCGTGTGGCTACCTGGGCTCCACCACCCATGCCTGCCGCTGCACGCCCGACCAGGTGCACCGCTACCAGTCCAAACTCAGCGGGCCGTTGATGGACCGCATTGACCTGCATGTGGAAGTCCCCGCCCTGCCCGCCAGCGATCTGCTCAATGCCCCCAGCGGCGAATCCACTGCCCATATCCAGCAGCGTTGCCACGCGGCCCGGGAGCGCGCCGCACGGCGCCAGGGCAAGACCAACCAGGCACTGGCCGGCCAGGAGATCGATGCCCATGCCCGGCTGGATCCTGCCGCGCTCAAGTTCCTGCAGTCGGCATCGGCACAACTGGGATGGTCCGCCCGCGGGACCCACCGGGTGCTGAAGATTGCCCGCACGATTGCGGACCTGGCCGACTCCGAGTCCACCCAGCTCACGCATGTGGCAGAAGCCATGCAGTACCGGCGGGCACTGCAGCGCGCGGTCGCTCCCTAGCCATAATCACCCGGTGACTCACCGCACCCCATCCGCCCCTGCCGTCTACTCTGCATCCTGGATCGGGTGGCTGTCGCTGGCGCAACTCATCAGCTGGGGCAGCCTGTTCTATACCTTCACCCTGCTCATGGGGCCGGTGGAGCAGGAGCTGGGCTTGAGCCGTGTGCAGTCGTCGCTCGCATTCAGCCTGGCGCTGCTGGCCGAGGGCCTCATGGCCTACCCGGTGGGCCGCTGGATTGACCGCGGCTACGAGCGCAGGGTCATGACCGCAGGCTCCCTGCTGGCCGGCACCTGCCTGCTGCTGCACGGGCTGGTGACCACGGCCACGCAGTTTTATGCGGTGTGGATGGTTCTGGGGGTGTCCATGGCGGCCACGCTGTACACGCCGGTCTTTGCCGTGGTCACGCGCCGTTTCCCCAACGACTTTCGCCGCGCCATCATCACCATGACCTTTCTGGGCGGGCTGGCCAGTACCGTGTTCATCCCGTTAACCGCATGGCTGATGTCCGCCCTGGGCTGGCGGCACGCGCTCTGGTGTCTTGCCGCGTTGCATCTGCTGGTGTGCGCACCCATGCACTTTCGGCTGTTGCGGTGTGCTCCCGGGCGCCGCACCGCCAGTGGCCACAGCGCAGGTCGGCCAGGCAAAACCCTGTCACACCATATGCTGAGCGCACCGTTCCTGCTGGTCGCGACCTTCATCGTGTTGATGATGGCGGTGACCGTTGCATTACCAGCCCACATGGTGAGCCTGCTGCGTGAGCACAACCTGTCCGAGGCCTGGGTGATTGCGATACCGGCGAGCATTGGCGTCATCCAGGTGCTGGGGCGCCTGCTGCTGTATTTCTTTGAGCGCCATTTCGACCTGCACCTGGCCAACCGGCTGATTCCCGCCCTCATTCCCCTGGGGTTGCTCGCCCTGATTGCAGCGCCCTGGATGGAAGCCACCCATGGCGCCCTGGTATTGCTGTTCGTGCTGGTCTGGGGAGTAGGCAACGGCATGCTGACCATCGTCAAGGGCACCGCGATTGCCCAGTATGTCGACCGCGACCACGTGGCTTCGCTCAACGGTGCCATGGGCTTGCCGTTGGCGTTTGCACGTGCGGGCGCACCTCTGGGTTTGGGTTACCTGTGGAGTCCGCAAGCGGGCTACACCACGGGACTCTGGGTGCTGCTGGGCATCAGCGTAGCCGGTGTGGGTGCACTGACGCTGGCCCAGCGTTACTCGACACACCACCAAAATGCTACAAAATAGATAGCTGTCTGCGCAATGAATCCGGGGGCTAGGGCCCGATTTCATCCTAATCCTTGAGTGGAACACCCATCTGCCGCAGGTAGGCCTGCACCTCTTTGCTGATCGGTCCCGCATTGCGCGCCTTCTCGGCCATCTCGGCGGAACTGGCAATCTGGCCCAACGCAGCGAGCGACACGGCAGCCCCCAGCAGCCAGCGCTGTTCAGCCGGGCGCGATTGCAGTGCAGTCATGTAGGCGTACACGCTGTCCTGGTGGCGCCCCAGACGCTGCGCGGCGTTGGCGCGCAATGCCCACATCTCGGGTTCGTTGCGCAGCAGGGGCTCCAGCCGGGTCAGCGTTTCCCACACGGCGCCCGGCCGCCCGTCACTGAGCTGCATGCGCCCCAATTCCCGCACCAGCAGCACCAGTGTTTGCGTGGTGGCAGGGCCGGGCGCGCTGGTGGCAGCCCGCTCGGTGGAGGCCACCGCCTGCTGCAGCAACTCTATCGCCGACTCGCGTGAACCGGCGTTCCACAGGGATTGCGCATGGGCCAGGGCATCACGGCCCGCCTGTTGCTGGCGCTGGGCCAACTCTGCGGCTGCGGGTGCCGGCGCCACTGCCGGTTTGGGCACTGCCACCGGCGCGGGCGCCACGGCCTGTGCGGGCGCAGGTGGCGATGCCATGGAGCGCGTTGCCACTGGTGCGACAGGTGCCTTGACCGGGTTGGCTGGTACTTTGGCTGGCTCAGCCGGTTGCAGATCTTTCGGCAGTGTCAAAGTCGATTCAAACCGCCCGGCCGGAGCCAGTTCGATGGCAGGTGACTCGGGCGCGCTGGCTGCCAGCTCGGCTGGTGAGGCCAGAACCTCTGCTGCCGGAGCCGCTACCACGGTCGGTGCGGCGGCAGGGGGTCGCAAGGTCGCCGACACTGCTGTGGTGGCAACAGGCGCAGGCAGCAATCCATCAAGCAACCCGTTTTGCCAGAGCGCCCCACCTGCGACCAGCGCGGCCAGGAGGACACCTGGCACCACCACGGTTGCCCAGCGGGTATGGGCCCTGGGCTTCGGGCGCTGTGGCAGTTCCAGAGCATCCACGCTCGACGTGCCGATGCGCGCACCCAGATCTTCCGAAGTGGCGCGGGCCTGCGGGGTGCCCTGGCGCTTGTCCAGGTCCCGCAACACCTTGTTGATCACACTCATGTGGCACGCCCTTTCCGGTCCGGCGCCGGGCGTCGCGGCTTGGGTGGCGCCTTGCGCAAGTCCAGCGCCGGCCGCATCCACAGCCACCACGGACGACGTGCGACCACACCGGGGGTGTCTTTGGCCGCAAGGTGGACATGCTCCACCGTCACACGCTGCGCATCTTCGCCATAGGCCAGCATCAGGCATTTGTTGGCCATGACGTTGATCAGGCGCGGCACGCCACCGCTGTAGTGCGCGATGGCAATCGCTGCCCGGGGCTTGAAGAGGCGCGTGTCCACGGTGCTATCGGTGGCGGCCCGGGCAATGCGGTGTTCCAGGTACGCAGGCACCCGCTTGGCCAGCATGGGGCCCAGGTATTCGCTGAAGGTAATGCGTTGCAGCAACTGGCGTATTTCCGGGCGGGCCAGTTTGTCGTCCAGATCGGGTTGCCCCAGCAGCACCAGCTGCAGCAGCTTGCGTTTCTCGGTTTCGAGGTTCGACAGCAACCGCAGGCTCTCGACGGTACGCACGGGAATGGCCTGCGCCTCGTCAATGCACACCAGCACTTTGCGCCCGGCTTTGGCATGGTCCAGCAGACAGACATGCAACGCACCCATGATCTGGTGGCGGCTGGCCTGCGGTTCTACCGCCAGCCCCAACTCCGCAGCCAATGCCAGGAGCAAGTCCTCCGGCCCCATGTCAGGATTCGGGATATAGGCGGTGACAAATTCCCCGTGCAGCGTTTTGAGCAGTTGCCGGCACAGCACGGTCTTGCCGCAGCCCAGTTCACCCACCACTTTGACAAACCCCTCGCCGCTGCGCAGGGCGACCAGCAGCATGTTGAGGGACGCCTGCGCGCCCTCATGGGGGTAAAAGAAGTCCGTGTCCGGGGTAATCGAAAACGGGGCTTCCCTGAGTGAAAAATGCCCCAGATACATTACTTGGCCGTCGAACTGCCGTCGATCTGGATGACACGGGCGCGGGCCGCGTCCATATCATTCAGCGCGGCACGGGTACGCTGGTTCTGGGACTCCCAGTCGGCAGCGGTGCGGATGATGGTGGGTTTGATCAGCACAATCACTTCCTTCTTGCGCCCCACCACGGCCTTGTTGCCAAACAGCGCGGAGAAGACGCCCAGACCTGTAGTGCCAGGCAGGCCGGATGCACTTCTGCTGGACTCCATCTGCATCAGTCCCCCGATCGCCACGATGGAACCATCCTGAATCCGTACCAGCGTGTCGGTTTCATTGACGCTGCTGGACGCGACCGGCAGTTTGTAGTTACCCACGCTACCAAGATCAATCTGCTTGGTCTTCTCGGTCACGCTGGTGAGCGAAGGGTGCACGTGCAGGGTCACACTGGTTCCGTCGTCTACCTGCGGCGTCACATCCAGCGAGATACCCGAGAAGAACTGGGTAAGGGTCACCGTGGGCATGGTGGTGCTGTTAGTGGTCGTAGAGGTACTGCCAGACGTTGCCGTTCCGCCAGACACGTTGGTCACAAAGAACTCATCCGTACCGACCTTGAGCACGGCCTTCTGGTTGTTGAGGGTGGCGACACGCGGACTGGAGAGAGTTTGCACATCACCCTGCGTTTCCAGGAAACCCAGCACGGCAGCAAAGTTAGTGGTCGACAGCGCCAGGCCAAACAGCCCGCCACCGGTAGCCACCGAGGGAATCGCCACCGTCCCGGAGATGGCCGCGCCGGTCTGCAGCAATGCCTCGGTGTTTGCCACCCCGCTGCCCAGCACGCCCGTGAGGACACGGGTGGTACCGTCCGAACCAAAGGCCGCCCAGTTCACACCACTCTGATAACCATCGCTCAACTCAACCTGAATGACCTTGGCCTCCAGCATGACCTGGCGCTCCACGGCAATCTGCGCGGCCTTCAGGAATTTTTCAACCTGCCGCAGCTCGTCCGGCATGGCGCGCACCGCCATGATGCCGGCCTGCGGGCTGGTAATCACGCTGCGCCCTTCCCCGTTGCCGACCATGCCTTTCACCGCTCCGGCCAGTTCGGCCCAGAAGTCGGTTTTGGACGAGGTCGTGACCCGGCTGCTTTCGGGCTGCTGATTGGAGGAGCCGGTGGCACCTGCAGCCCCGGTCGTGCCCGCCGTGCTGGTCTGTCCGCCACCGGAGGACACGCGGGTTTCGCTGTTGCCGGTGCGCTGTGAGTTCGGGTAATTCACGGTGAACACACGGGTTTGCAACGTGGGCGCATAGATGGTGATCCTGCGGCCTTCCATCTTGAAGTCGTAGCCATACACATCGCGGATCGACTCCAGCGCCTCGGTCACGGTGACACCGCGCAAAGTCACCGACAGGGTGCCCTTGACATCCGGATGCATGAGCATGCTGTAGCGGGTATCAGCCACGATGGCCAGAAACACTTCGCGCGCCTGGGCGTTGTTGACCAGCAGGTCAATGCGCGGCTCGGGGGGCAAGGGTTGCGCTGGTGGCGCGGGCTCGGCCAGAGCGTCCATCACCCTGGCCGGCACTGCAGCAGGTTTGGCCTGTGCAACTGCCGGGGCCTCCGGCGGCAGCTCGGCGCGAATGGCGGCACTGACATCCGGTGTCCGCAAGGGGCGGTCCATGGAGCAGCCACCTAACGCAGCCACGGCCAGCGCCAGGCACGACAACACCGGACTGCGGGGGAAAACGGTTGATATGACAACAGGGTACGACATGGTGCAAGACCTCACGGTTGGGCGCCTGCGCACGGAGCGGCTTTGGGCGAGGTGGAACTGGGTGTTTTGGACGATTTCACGGATTTTGCAGGTTGGGTGCCACACTGTTCCGCAGGCTTGGAGGCAGATCGCTGCACCCCGGCAAACCGTGGCAGTTTGCGCAAGTCATTGCCATTGCGAAGCCAGACTTCGGTTTCGGAAATGCGTTCAATTCGAAACTGGCCCAATTTCTGGCCGACACCGTAAAGACGCGTACCGCTCACCAGAAAGGATTTGCCATCGCGTACGACAACGGCCACGCCATCACCCAGAGGTGCGTCCGCTGCGACACTGCCATCCGGTCCCATCCCGGCCATCGCAGGCGGCTGGGTGGGGTCGCGCAATGCCTGTGCATGCAACGCGCTTGCCATCAGGGTGATGAAGCCCAGCAGGACGACCCGGTGCCACATGGGATATTTCATGGTTGCACCCCCACCACGTACACCTGCAGGCTCAGCTCAGGGGGTTGCTGGTCACTCTTCAAATTCAGTGCCCCCCAGCGCAACGCTGGCAAAGCCGTTTCCAGACTTTTCACATACCGAACCAGGTTCGGGTAGGGGCCCGTCACCCGCAATTCCAGCCCCCGCTTGACCATGCCGGGTGGGAGTGCCGCTTGCGCGCCAGTGGCCACGGCAGACTCCGCTTTGAGGGTCGTCAGTCCCTGCAGGACCAACCCGTCCTGGCGGCGCAACAGTTGCACCAGCACCTGCTCCAGGGCCGGGCCATTCTGCGCCATCGGAATCAGGCTCTTGATTTCAATATTCAGGGCGTCCAGCCGGGTGTCAGCGGCCGCAATATCGTCGCGCACCGCCTTGGACGGGTCGACGGGGCGCGCCACCGTCTTCAACTCAGCGCGCAGGCGCTCCAGTTCCGAAGCCTGCGAGGCGTTGCGCTGCGACAGCTGCTTGTGCTCGGTCTGGACCGGCGACAGCCACAGCACATCCACCAGCGCCAACATGCACGCAATCAGCGAAACGAACAGGAAAACCCGCTCACGCAGGCTCAGTGCATCAATGCGCTCCAGCAGTTTCAGCCATTGCTGCTTCATGGCTTGCTCCCCGGCGCCGGGTTCTGCGGCTCCAGACTCACCAGGCTGAAGGACCACACGGGGCGCGGTGCAGTGGTCCTGCCTGCTGCAACCGGAACGGTCGCGCTGGCGGCCACAGGCACGGATAGCCGTGAAGCGACCGTATTTTCCACTGTGACCGTGCTGAGCTTGAGGTCCCGCATCAGGGGGCTGGCCGCCAGTCGGGCCACCCATTCATTCAAGGCGCCGGGCTCCAGCGTGAACCCAGCCACCTCAAATCGCCCGGAATCCACTTTCACCGACGTGACCCATGCCGGCGCCGGAATACTGCGGGCCACCAGAAGCATCCGGTCCGAATGCCCTTCCCCTGGATGGAACATGCCCTGTTGCAATTCCAGCAGCACTTTTTCACGCTGGAGCACCGCTGTGCGACGGTCCTGCAGCTGCTGCACCAACACCGGGTCTACCGGCGTGGCATTGGCGCGGCTCTGGGTGATCGCGGCCTGCAGATTTTTGATCTCCGCGGACTGGGCCTCATTGGTCTGGCGAAATCCCGCCGCCGTTTGTCCCAGACTCCAGACCGCCGCGGCGCTCAGTACACCACCCAGCACCACAAATACACCCAATGCGGGCAACATGGTACGGGCGGTGAAACGCTCCCTTTGCGTTTTCACCAGCCCGGTACAGAGATTGATTTGCTGTGGCATGGTGGTCAGGTCCGCAACAAAGCGCCCAGCAACGGCAGGCAATACGCGCGGTCCTGCGGCAGCGCGTTCTTCAAGCCGGGAAACAACCCTTCGACTTCCATGGCACTCACCGTCTGGCCCGTTTCGCGGGCCAGCCAAGCCGCCAGTTCCGCGGAGCGCTCGCCGGCATAAACGCGAACACTGCCCAGTGGCTTGCTGGACCAGGTGCGGTCCCACAGGTCCAGCGAGCGCTGAATTTCCACCACCAACCGCTGCACGCGGTCCGCGTCATTGCCACCCTGAGACGTACCGGGTTGGTACTCCATGCCCAAGCCAGTGTTGTCGGGGCTGTAATCGGGCACGTATTCATCCACTGGTGTGAACGCGTCCGCTGCAACAGCCTCCGCGCCATGACCCCATGCCATGGACATGAAACCCGGAGGAAGATCGAGCCGGCGCGTATAGTAGAGCTCGCCTTTGGCACTGATGGTCAGAACGGCCTGACGCTCCTCGGTCAAAATCAGCGCAGCCTCGGCGCGGTCGCCGGTACCAGCTCGCTGGGCCAGTGCAAATTGCAGATTACGCTGGGCCATTTCCTGAATGTCGATCACGGTCACCGGCCACTGCATGGTATTGGCCCGCGACATGACCTCGCGCACGATGGCATTCGTGGCAGTGACCACGAACATTTGCCCCGATGATTTGTCTTGCCCATCGCCGACATGCATGACGTCAAGGGTCAGGTCATCGATATGGACATCCACCATTTCACGAATCTGGTAGCGGGCGGCAGACCGCAGCTCTTCCGGGGCCACCGCAGGCGAAGCGATTTGCAGCACCTGGCACTGCTCGGGGCGCAGCATGATGCTGGCATTCAAGCCACCGAACCCCTGGGCTTTGAGGCGCGAGACCAGCTCCTCCAGGGAGTCAGTACCCTGGCGCTCCACGCCGATCTGTCGCACGTCAATTTGCCCACCCGGCTGGATACGAGCGCGAGCATAGGAAAACACCTGCCCAGACCAAGACACGACGAGTTGGTCTTGTGATGTAGCGCGACTCCACGGCCACCGCATAGCTAGCGCCCCTCCCGCAAGGCATAGATGGTGGTTACGGCAAGAACTTGGGTCATGTACGTGATCAGGCGGTCCTTGGATTTGCTCTCATTTTAATAGCTTATCACGCTTATGTGGCTGGGGCTGGGTCAATAATTTTCCCTGCGATAGATAAGAGGGCTCTTGTAGATGCCAAAGGTGGCGCGCGCCTTGGGGTTATCCACTACGCCGGACCAGTTGTACTGCAACCAGGGTGCGTTGGCCGTGGTGGCCGCGCCGGTGGAGCCGGCGCTGACCGACGTACAAGTGTTGCCCGCTGCTGTGGCACCCAGGTTCAGCACCAGATCTGCCCAGCCCCCATTGCCGTCAACGGGCGCACTCAAAAGAACCACGTTGCTCGGGGGCGAGCCAGACACAGTCACCGCGGACTCACAAGCGACCAGATTGTTGGGTTTTGCAGCAGTGCCCGCCGGGAAACTCCAGGCAAACTGGCTTGGCGTAATGATGGTGCAGGTGTCCACGGTATTTTTTTGCCAGCTGCCGCTCCAATATTGCAATACCAATGGGAGCGGCAGTGCCATGCGCTCAGAGCCATATGCATTTTTCAACTGGATACGGCCGCTGCGGATCTCGCTGGTGCCCTCCACGATGCTGGATGCCACCGCCCTCAGTGACGACACGTTGTCGGCATCAACCGTGCGTACCGCGATCACCGTTGGAGGCGTTTGCCCTGTGGCATTGGAAAACGTGTAGGTTGGGGTTGCCACGGTGGCAACGCCCAGCGCAAACGCACTCGCCGGCACGGTACTGGTGGTGCCAAAGCTGCCTACGGGTGTCGCGGCTGCATTGGCGTCAGATAACGTATGCGCCTTGGCAAATACTGGACTCATTCCCCCCGCTCCGTCGTAATTCTGGGTGACTGAGGGTGTAGCCGCGCCATTCATGGCAGTTATTTTCACCGTGAAAGGCTGGCCTGAATAAGTAAAGCTACCGGCACTGCAGCCTTGTGTCACCACAGTATCAAAATGGTCCGGGATAAACCGCCCTACCCCACCGGTGCTGCCCGTCGACCCCGTCGCGGTCAGGGTGGAGCCCAGGTAGCTGCCGCTGGCCAGTGTGGCAATCAAATCGATGGTTCCCACCTCACTCCAGGCCAGCGTGCTGGCGCTTGCAGAGCCATTGGTGAACGCTCCGAAACTGCCAGTCAGCGACCCATTGACGGCACCCCCTCCCGTTGGCTGGTACTTGGCAAACGTCAAGGCAATGCCTTCGGCCGTGGATTCCTTCCCAAAGTTAGGGGTAGCTACGCCCGCATTGTTCCGGGCCGTAACGGTTGCGCTAAAACTGTTGCCAGCCTTGATCGGAGCGGCAGTGACTGCACTGAACGCAAAGTCTTTGGGTGCTGCAATAAATGTGTCCGAGCCAGTAATGGTGATTCCCGCTGTAGTGTTCTGGGCGTTGAGTGTCATTCTGCCAACATCGGCATATTGCGCGGTCGTGGTCGCCACCCCGCTGGCATCAAATGACAGACTAACCGCTTGCCCCGTGGTATCACATTGACTCGTGGTGCTATTGCCAGCGTTGAGCGCCTTTCCACCCACCCGCACCGGCAAGGTACCGGAGGCTGGATTGGCATAACCGCAGGTAAAAGTGAGGTTTTTGCTTGTATTGGCAAAATTTGACACACAAGCAGCACTGCTGTCTGACTTCTTGACCGACTTGATGGTGAAACTTTGACTCACCTCGGACACATGGTTGGGCACATCAAACAAAAATCCAGCATCGACAAAGTTGAGGCTGGCATCGCAGACCGACCCAAACGTGTAATCCTGCGACACGCAGGTACTGGCGACGCCAGACCCCTCGGTGACACCACCGGAGTTGAGGTTGATGTTGACCGCCTCCGCGAACGTATTCGACAAACCAAACGTCACACTCGACTCATTGCTGAAGGTGTAACTCCCGTTGCCCGTGCCAGCCGTTGCAACCACCGGGTTAATGGTGGAAATGCTTGACCAGGTGCCATGCCCTGTGCTGGTGGACATTTGCACCGTGGTTCCTGACAGGGAAAACAGGGCGTGGTTGGCATCGTGGGCTTCCACTGTGACACTGCCCACCGCGCCACCGCAGTTGACCACCTCGCCGCTGTGCACGATGTGAAAGTGGTCCAGCGTGGTGCACGTCGGCCGTGTGAGTGCCATGTCGGCCGCCGCCTGGGTCGCATTGATATCCAGCGCATAGACATAGACCTCATCGATAGTGCCGTTGGCACCATTGGGCGAGCCCGTGCTGGGGGTGATGCCAGAGGTTCGGTTGTCACCGATGTACAGCGTACTGGGCGTGGCGATGGCGCCACTGGACGTGGTGCGATAGGGCGTGGTGCCTGTGGTGTTGACCAGCACGCCATCCAGCATGATCTGCTGCACGGTCTGGTTGGTTCCGGGGGTGAAGGCCCAGCTCACTGCAATGTGGTGCCAGGTGCCTGCCGCGTAGGTATAGGCCGTCGAGGTTTCCGCCGTGCGCACCGTACCTGCGCTGTCGGTGACTGCGAAACGCAAGGCCCCGGTCGAGCGTTTCATCAAGAAGAAGGGCCGGGCCGCCACGGTAGTGGCGTCGAACAACATGGCATTCGCCGAATTCCAGGCTGCGCTGGATTTGTACCAAAAACTCACCGAGCCACGATTGGCGGGCACCAGAGGAGTTGCCACCGCGTCGATCGTGGTGGTCGACGTGTTGTTAGTAAAGGTAGCGCCACGGCATAGCTTTCCACCCGCCACATTGGCGGCATTGGCGGTTGTTCGGGAGGCGTTTTGCAGATTTCCCGAAGTATCTTTGACCTCACCCACCGTTCCCGTCCAACTGCTTTCGTCAAAACGATATTCCGCACTCTTTCCCGCCAACTGGTTGGCGGGGTACCAGAGAATGGCAGTCCCTAAAGTCGTGTCGATGAAATTCTGGTTGTATGCATATTGCGTGTAATCCGTGGAAGTGAGTTGGACGCCTACCGCCGCATTGGCCCCAGTGGAGGAACCTGTGGTGTATTGGTATTTGAAGTTGCCGTTGACGCCTGGCAGGCTTTCCTGCAGCGCAACCTGAAAGTTGTACCGCGTGGTGGTGTTGTAGAGCTTGACGTTTACCCAAGAAATCACAAGACGCCGGTTTGGTGCGGAGCCCAACAGCTCATACTGAATAGAAGCGCCCGCGGTGCTATTGGCAATCCCCGCGACGATATCCAACCAATAGACCATCATCAAATTGGCAGGAACGGCACTGGGACAACCTGTATAAGCCACGGGGCCCGTCGTGATCGGCAATGCTTGGGAGGTATAGTCCCGGTGGAACCCCGAGACGTCCGTCGGAAACGCCAGGATGCCGTTGGAGTACACGCGCACGCTGGAGTAGCTCACGCCACCAAAGGTAAAAGTGAAGCCCGTCGGGAACACAATATCCGCCCAGTCATCATCCCCGTTGGGGTAGGTCGTGCATGCAGGAGACGCACCAGTGCTGTGCCATGCCACACTGCTCGCGCTCGCACTTGGAGTGTCATAGGCAAACGTATCCGAGCGATAACCGTACGTGGCAGCGTGCGCACTGGATGCAGCCACCACCAGCCAGACATAGAAGCACCAAGCCATCCAGCGCGCAAAAAGCCGGGGATAACGGGGCGACCCTTTCCAATACTTGTACATCGCGCTATCGCTCCATCGAGGCAGTCAAACTACGCTCAATATAGCCCGGACTACCCACGGCACCCGTCGACTTTGCCAATGCGGTGATCTCGAACAGATTGACGGTTCCGGAATCCGTATAAGTGGTTGGGGTGCATTTCACTTCAACGGTAAACCCTTCCACATTCAAGGACGTGGGCGATGTCGGACAAACGGTGGTCACGCTGGCGATGCCCCACTCCAATCCGGCACGGGCCGCCCAATATGCGCGCGATCCCTGGATGTCCTGCGCCGAGGTCAGATGCTGCGCATTGGAAAACGACACCATGAACGCGCCCAATGCAGCCAGAATCACCACCAGAAATATGGCGGCAATGGCGGCGAATCCTTGTTGCAAGCGTTGACCTGTGATCATGGCGTGTTGTTGACGTGAATCTCGTGGTACTGGGTCACTGTCTCACCTGAATTGGTGAAGGAAATCGTCATTTGTACCAAGCCGTTGCGCTGCAGGTCCGAACCGTTGTAGACAAAATTGCAAGTGTCGAGATTAGTCGCAATCACTGGTGTCGTTCCCGGCGTGGGTGCGGGGCAGGAACTGCTATAGGCATAGTTGGCGTTGCGGTACAGCGTTCCACCGCTGCAGATGTACGACACCACTTTTTCCGTGCCTGGGATGACATGAAAGCGGTTGCTGCCGGACGGCAGCGGGAACTGTTTGCTGGCAATGGTGATGGTGGTTTCTGCTGGAGACCCGGATTCCGAAGGCGTGCCACTGACAGCAGCTGTGTTGTCACCGTTGTAGGCATTCGATCCGGCAATGCCCAGGTTGTACACGGCAATCAGGTCACCGTCTGCAATTTGCTGGTCCGCAGGACGAGCACTGTTGCTGCCCAGCATGTTGAAACCGGTATCTGCAGCACTGAAGTCGAGGCCTGTTCCAGGAGCACCCGATTTGTCTTCCACCCGGTAGCGGCCACCTGTCTTGGTGGGAATGAATTCGACACACTGGTTGTTTGGCACCTGGATGCTGTTGGGTAGCGCCTTGCGAATGTCCCGCGCCATACGCCGCAAGGTGGTGTCCGCCACATCCGCCAGCGCAGCGCGCCGGGCGGTATCGAAATAGGCGTCGATGGGCCGTTTCATGAAAACGGAAACCATGCCACCAATCACGCCCAGGATGACGATCACCATCACCAGCTCGATCAGCGTAAACCCACGGTGTGTGCGGCGCATGTCCATACTCAATAGTTGGTCCGGTAGCCCGAGAGGGAAATCACGTGAACGCCTCCGCTCACCGTGACCGTGACCTTTTTGGCTGCGACGCTACCCAACGTGGTGGAACTCACGGAAATAGCGACGGTGTAGGTGCCCAATGCACTGGGCCAATCCGCGAAAATCGTTTTGGTTTTGCCGTTGTAATCGTCCACATCGTCCATGGTTTCACGCGTGGTTTCGTTGCCCTGCACACCGTCGGGATCGGAATACTCCTTCTGCAGGATTTCTTCGAGGATGGAGTCCGCCAGCGCCATCGATTGCTTGCGCACCATGGGGTCCGCGCTGGATTTCACCACGTTGTTGGACACCGTCAATATGCCAGCCAGCCCAACCCCCACCACCACGATGAAGATGATGAGTTCGATCAGGGTGAATCCCCGGTGACGGAGCTTATTCATGGACATAGCCCGTGGCCGTCTCCACGGTGATGGTCTGGGACGCGCCGCTGACCTGAAAAGTCTGCGTGGGCTGCTGTGCCCCAGCCGTGGTGAGCGGTTGCCCCAAGCCGTCGAAGTTAAAACCCGTCGGCGTACTGACATAGCTGACGCCGGAACGCGCGTTCAAAACGGCGGGGTTCTCGCCTTTGGGTCCCAGCAATGTGCCAGCGGTACTGCAGTTGGACACGGCCGCCGTCGACGCGATGGCCAGCGTCACAGACGATGCCCCAAAGGTGACACACACCGTGCGCCGCTGGGCGATCGCCGTCTTCTGGGCATAGCGCAGATAGGCCAGTGTTTCGTCATGAAACCCGCGGGCGTAAAAGTCGCTGGAGCGCAACATCCGGGGGCCTGCAAAAACCGCCAGCACACCCAGCAGCACGATCACCATGATCAGTTCGATCAGTGTAAATCCGCCGTGCACACAAAGGCCTCCTCCCGACCTTTGAAAGCCAATAGCGGTTGTCCGTTGCGGTGACTGCGGCATGAGGTGCATTTTGCTACGTATTTTGTAGCTGGTTAGGCAATATACACGGGGGCTTTCATTCTATTTGAGCTCCATGCACCACACAACCAGACAGCGCATGCTTGCCCCTATGATCGAATGCATGGCACTTACAGACACCGCTCACCCTGCTGCAGACCGCACGGTCACCGTTCTCGCAGGAATGGCGTTTCTGCTACCCGCGGTGGGCTCGGCCAGTGAAATGCTTGCGCAGGACACCTTGAAGTCAGCAATAGCAGCCTGTTCGGTATTTCTGGCCGCCCTGGTTTTTCTCTGGAACAAGCGTCCAGCCACTGCACCATGGCTTTGGCACAGCATGCTGGGGTTGCCGCTTACCCTTATGGTGTACGCCTTGGGTAGTGTGGTCTGGAGCCACGGATACCTAGCCTCGGTCGAGACGACCCGCTGGTTCCTGTTGGCACTGCTCGCGTGGTTGGGTTTGAATGCGATAACCACGAACAACCTGCCCCGGTTGCTGTGGGGAATCCACGCCGGTCTGGTTGTCGCATCGCTCTGGGCCATGCTGCAGTTCTGGTTGGATTTTTCCTTGTTTGCACAGGGACCGCCGCCTGCATCCACTTTTTACAACCGCAACTTCTTTGGTGAATATGCGGTATGTGCCCTGCCCTTTTCGGTATGGCTGCTGAGCACTGTCAAATCGCCTCGCGGGGCAATCCCACTTGCAATGTCGCTTGCAGCCGTTGTCACGGCCATTCTGATGACCGGGACGCGGTCTGCCTTGATCGCACTTGCACTGACCGCACCACTTCTCGTAGCCACCGTCGTGCGTTACCGGACGCAGTTACCGTGCGGAAAATGGACCCGTCGCACCACGATTTCCGTTGTTGCGACTTTCTTGACTGCATTGACCGTGTTGGGAAACATACCGTCCTATGCCGTCGGTATCACGCAGGAGCGCACCGGAGTAACCGCGTGGAATCGTGGAACGGTACGCGTTGCGTCAATGGCCCAGCCTTCAGAATACACAGAGGGATCCTTCTCCGTTCGGTCGCAGATGTGGCGTGCCACGTTGCGCATGGCGATGGAAAACCCTTTTGCTGGCGTGGGTGCAGGCGCATGGGAAGTTCATATTCCGAGGTTCCAGCGTGACGACACCGTACTGGAAATCGACTACTACGCACACAACGAATACCTGCAACTCCTGAGCGAATATGGTTTGCCTCTGGGTGGATTTGTGCTTGCGTTCCTGGCTGCATTCTGGATACACAGCGTGGACACCACTTGGCGCGTAGAAAAGACTGCGCCCCAGGAAGCTCCACTGCGTGGGTTCGTTCTGACAGGCATGCTGGCCATGGGCATCGTCAGTATGGCGGGCTTTCCCTGGCATCTGGCGGGGTGTGGCGTGTTGTTTGCGTTGAGTTTCTCGTTGCTTTGTGGATCAGATATCCGCATGGGCAGCCACCTTGGGGGAGCATTTCCGCCTCCAACCCGTAAGACCTACGTCCATCGTGCAGTCCTGGTAACACTACTGATTTGCATGGCCATCGCCGTGTACACCACCATTCGCGCAGCACACACGGAGCGCACCCTCGTCCAGGCGCTTCTGCTTGCCAAAAATCTATCCAAGTCAAAAGACACTTGGGGTCCCGAACAGCAAGCCTCCAAAGACCGCATGCTGAATCTGGTGCGGGAAGGCATTCATCTGAACCCCCACTACCGCAAGCTCACGCCCTTGGCCGCCGAGTTCCTGATGGTGCAGGGTGACTGGGCCAATGCAGCGTGGATTTTGAAATCGGTCACCGATTCCCGTCCACACGTGGCTGCACTGTGGAAAGGCCAAGCGTTGGCGCACGCGCAAATGCACCAAAGTTCGCCCGCTCTGAACGCGCTGCAACAGGTGCAGCGACTCCGGCCAGACACCAAGGCCACCCAGAATCTGGAAATCGTGGTGCTCAGCAATGTGGGGCAGGCACAAACAGCAGCCCAGTTGCTGCGCACCTATTTTGCAACGCGCAACTACGACTACGAAATGGTGCAGGCCGGCTATGCACTGGGGCTGAAGCTGCGCGACAACGCACTCGCGGTGCAGGCCTTGCAACTGCGCAACCAGACGTGGCCGGAGCAAGCTGCGGACGGATTCTTTCGCATGGGTCTGGTACACGCGCAAACCATGCCGCCAGACCATGCTGCTGCGTTGGAGGCGTTTGCGTCAGGGTTATCGGCTGTGCCTGCACAGGAAAAAGAGAACTACCTGCGCCAGGTGCCTTTGCCTTACCGAAACCGACTCGACAAGTAAAAAGGTCGCCCTAGGGCGACCTTTGGAAATTGGGAAACCACGATCAGGGGGTAACGCTGATGATGGTCGCTGTACCCGTATTGGAAGTAGAAGTCTGCGTAACGGTGCAACTGTTTGCAGTTCCGGTAGTGCCAGAAGTCGTCCCCGATACGGTGTAGCCGCTGGGAATGCCGCCCTGCAAAATTGCTGCAGCCGCAGCGGAACAGCCAGTTCCGGCATTGATCGCAGTTCCGTTACCGGTTGTCACGCTGCGTGCAGCGTAATTCACCGCGCTGGCGGAGCTGATGCCACCAATCACGCCTTGCAGCGCAGCAGCCTTGGCATCGCTGCCCAGATCGACAAACTTGGGTATCGCGACTGCGGCCAATACGCCGAGGATCACGATCACCATCACCAATTCAATCAGAGTAAAACCGCGTTGCACTTGTCTCATGATTTCGCCTTTCCAAGCTGTGTTTTTAAAGGATTTTATCGCCGCGACCCGCCGCGCGCGGCTTACGCTACAAATTCTAGAGCATGTATGTACTGTTATGCATCAACTTTTAGCGCCAAGTTGCTGAAATGATTCAACTTTTTGACTCAATTGACCAGCTCACCCTGCCAGCGATACGCCTGGACGGGGGTAATTTGAAGCGGCCCGGGTGGCGCACTGATGCGAAACCAGACCATGGGCGCCTCGGTGTCTGCATCCAGCGCAAAAGGGTGCATCGGCCCATAGCCGATGCAATTGCAATAGCTGTCAAACACCCAGTTGCCGGGGGGTACCGCATTGGCTTTGCTTGCCTCGAAAGCGCCAGCATAGTTGGCCGGCACACGGGCCAACAGGAGGAAAGGGTTGCGTTGCGCAATTGCAACACCCTGGCCTTTGGAAGCCACAGCACGCTCCAAATGGTCAATCACCAGGGCGGTGCGCAGGGCACCCAGCGTGGTCTTGATGGCGGCCAGCTCTCCTTGCGCCTGTACCGCCCGGAATTGGTGGGCGAACATCCCCATCACCACCAAAAGCACCACCACCAGCAAACTCCATTCCGCAGCACGCGTACTTTGCCAGCGCATGGCTAGCCGCCTTTGCCCATGGCGGCTTGCCCCATGTTCCACAGCGGCAGGAATACCCCCAGCGCCAGCAACAAGACCAACACGGCAATCACTGCCAGCAAGATCGGCTCAATCGCTGCGGACAAACCCTTGATCGCGTAGTCGGTGTCGCGCTCGTACATGCCTGCAATCTCGAACAGCAGGTTGTCGAGTTCGCCGGTCTCTTCCCCCACATTGATCATTTGCAGCACCACTGGCGTGAAAACGCCCGTCGCAGCGGCGCAGCGCGAGATGCTCTCGCCACGCTCAATGCCATCGCGCATTTGCTCAATGCGGCTTCCAATAAAGGCGTTGTCCACTGTTTGCGCCACCACGGTCAGCGCCTGCACTAGCGGCACACCGCTCTGGCTGGACAGCGCAAAGCTGCGGGCGAACCGGGCCAGTGTGGCCTTGAGAATGATGTCGCCCACGATGGGCAGTTTGAGCTTGCGCGCATCCCAGCGGTAGCGACCCTCGGGTGTGCGCAAATAGCCCCGAATCACCACCCCTGCACCGGCCAGGAGCGCCAGCAGAAGGGGCCACCAGGCAACCATCCAGTTCGAGAAACCTATCAACCCCCGCGTGATCAGTGGCAACTCGGCGTTGAAGCCAGCGAACACTTTGGCAAAAACCGGAATGACGAAAACATTGAGAATGACGATGGCAATCGCCATGGCGATCATGACAAACAGGGGGTAACGCATGGCCTGCTTGATGCGTTCACGCACATCCCGCTCAAACTCCATGTGCTCGTTCAAACGCAGAAACACTTCGGTCAAACGGCCTGTCATCTCCCCCACACGGATCATGGAAATGTAAAACCCGCCAAACAGCTCCGAATGGCGCGCCAGCGCGGCGGAAAGCTCGCGCCCCTGGTCCAGGCTGGACCGGATGTCTTTGAACAACTCCACCATCGCGGGCTTGGTCGCGGAAGCCTGCAGCCCGGCAAACGCGCGCAGGATGGGCACCCCGGCCTTGTTCAGTGTGTACATCTGGCGGGAGAAAAGCATCAGGTCTTCGTCCACCACGGGCTTACGGTTCAGGCGCGCCAGCCATCCCTCCCCGGTGGACTCCTTGGGCACTTCTGCCAGCGCGATGTGCACAGGCGCCACACCAATGGAGAGCAATTGGTCAGCCACACCACCTTCGGTCATGGCCTCCAGTTGGCCACTGACGGCTTCGCCGCGGTTGTTGCGGCCTTTCCAGGTGTAGACAGCCATGGCGGGTTATTCCTGATCGCCGCCGGCGTCGATTTCAAAACCAATGCGCATGGCTTCTGCGATGGTGGTGCGCCCTTCGCGCACCAGCGACAGGGCGTGGTAGGCCATGGTGTGGCCTTTCATGCGCTCACGCGCAGAGCGCATGAAGGCCGTCGGATTGGATTGCGATGCCGCTTGCGTCAGCGTGGCGTCCATTTCCAGCAATTCGTAGACACCCTGACGCCCTGAGTACCCGGTACCGTTGCAGGCCGAACAGCCCATGCCGCGCTTGGCATGCAGCGGCTCACCGGTTGCAAGCATATTGGTCAGCCAGGCTTGCTCCTGCGCGGTAGGCGTCGCTGGCGCCGCGCACTCGGTGCAGTTCAGGCGCACCAGGCGCTGCGCAATCACCGCCTGCAGGGAGGTGGCCACCATGAACGGCGGCACGCCCATGTCCAGCAAGCGGAACGGCGTGCTCATCGCATCGCGTGTGTGCAAGGTGGATAGCACCAGATGTCCGGTAATGGCAGCACGCAACCCAATCTCTGCCGTTTCGGCATCGCGCATTTCACCCACCAGAATGACGTCCGGGTCCTGGCGTAAACAGGACCGCAGCACTTTGGCAAAGGTCAGTTCAATTTTGTCGTTCACCTGCACCTGCGTGATGCCCGCAAGCCGGTACTCCACCGGATCCTCGACCGTGATGACCTTCAACTCTGCCGCATTGATTTCCGCCAGCGCAGCGTACAGCGTGGTGGTCTTGCCCGAACCGGTGGGCCCCGTGACCAGCACCATGCCGGAGGTACGCGCCAGCACCTCGCGGAAACGCTTGAGCATGTCTTCCGGCATGCCAATGTTATCCAGCCGACGCATGGCAGCACCCTGGTTGAGCAGACGCATCACCGCCGACTCGCCATAGGTCGTGGGTAGCGTGGACAACCGCACATCGATGGTGTGCTCTTTGAGGCGCACCGAGAAGCGGCCGTCCTGGGGCAGGCGTTTTTCCGAAATATCGAGCCCCGCCATGAGCTTCAACCGTTGGGCCAATGCGCTGCCGATACGCTTGTCCGCCTGCGTCTGGGTTTGCAAAACACCGTCCACACGCACACGAATCTGCAGACTGTTTTCCTGGGGTTCAATGTGCACGTCAGAAGCACCGACCTGCATCGCATCCTCAAACAGGGACTGCAACAGGCGTACTACTGGCGCACCCTCAATGCCGACACTGGCCGTGAGCTCGCCAAAGTCCACCGCATCGCCCAAGTCCTTTTCCAGGGCTCGGGCCAGGCCGCTGATTTCTTCTGTGCGTCGGTACAGGCGATCAAACGCCGCCGCCAACTGGCTCTCGGGCACCGCTGCGATACCAATGTTGCGCTTGAGAATGCGCGTCAGTTCGTCATACGCAAACAGATCCAGCGGATCGGCCAGCGCAACCAGCAGGATATCGCCCTTGTCTTCCAGCGCCAGCGCCTTGAAGCGCCGGGCGGTGGACTCAGGCAACAGCTTCACCACATCGGCGCGGAAGGGAAAGGTCTTGAGGTTGACGAAGGGAATGCGCAGTTGGCGCGCCAAGCCGTTGGCCAGCAACTCTTCGGTGATGATGCCGGTTTCAATGAGCAGCCGACCGACCTTTTTGCCGGTAGTGCGCTGCAAATCCAGCGTCTGCTGGAGTTGTTCCTGCGAGATAAGCTTCTGCTGAACCAGTACGTCACCAAGACGCAACTTCTCCGGACGGCCCGGGGCCGGGCGCGGGCCATTGGGCGCGCCGGGCGCTGCAGTTGCCATATTCATGCGCTATTCCTTTTGCGGGTTCGCAAAAATGATAGCACGTGGCACTGTCAGACCGTGGTGCCGGCTCCGGTTACGGCGGGTGTGGTCATGGGGACGATCACGGATCCTTCGACCGTGACGCGCGTGCCCACCGCTATCGGGCTGCTCTGCTCCAGTGTCCTGAGTGCGCCATCCTCCATTCGCACGGCCACGACATACACCGTTTCCTTCTTGATCTGCTTCTCGGCCGCATTACCGGCCCACATGCCGCCCAGCAAGCCCACGATGGTGGCCAAGGTCTTTCCATCATTGCCACCGACCTGGTTGGCAATCCAGCCACCCAGTGCGGCACCTGCTAGGGCGCCCAGCCCGCTGGGCGCAGACTCGCGCTGGACCTCCGTCAAAGATTCAACCGTGCCACAGATGGCGCACACAGGACCCGCCGTCTGCATGGCCAACTGCTGCGTTGTGGCTTTGAAAGCAAGGGGCTGGAGCTCGGCTGCCGTAGCAAAGGTGCTGCTGATGGCAAAAACACCCGCCGCGATCCATCCCAGCCGAAATCGGGGAGACGAGGCAGTCGCAGAAAGTGAAAGGGTACGGTTCATGGTGCTCCTTGGGTTGCAGACACCATAACGCGCAACCGCGACATCCGGACTACAGGTTGGGCGCCAGCAACCGCTGCAATTCCGTCTGGTTCAAGTTGCGGCGTTGCGCCAGATCTTGCACCTGGTCCTCGCCAATCTTGCCCACGTTGAAATAGGCCGCATCGGGATGGCCAATATAGAAGCCGCTCACGCTGGCCGCCGGGGTCATGGCCAGGCTCTCGGTCACCGCCATGCCAATCTCGTCACATTGCAGCAGTGCAAACATGTCTTTCTTGACGCTGTGGTCCGGGCAGGCTGGGTAACCGGGGGCCGGGCGAATGCCACGGTACTTTTCGGCAATCAGGTCTTCATTGCTCAGCGCCTCATCGGCGGCGTAACCCCACAGATCAGTGCGCACTCGGTGGTGCAGGGCTTCGGCAAAGGCTTCGGCCAGGCGGTCGGCAATGGACTTGAGCATGATGGCCGAGTAGTCATCCAGGTCATCGAGGAAGTATTTTTCCTTCTTGTCCACGCCAATGCCGGCAGTCACCGCGAACAGACCCGCGTAGTCCGCCTTCACACCTTTGGGCGCCACGAAGTCGGCCAGGCAGCGGCTGGGGCGCATGACGCCATCAATTTCCTGTTTCTCGGTCTGCTGGCGCAGGCCGTACCAGGTCATGGCGACCTCGGTGCGGGACTCGTCGGTATAGAACTCGATGTCATCGTCGTTCACCGTGTTGGCCGGGTACAGCGCCACCACCGCATTGGCAGTGAGCCAGCGCCCTTCGATCAAGCGCTTGAGCATGCGCTGGCCGTCTGAGTAGACGCGCACGGCCTCCGTGCCAACCACTTCATCTTTGAGGATGGCGGGAAAAGGACCCGCCAGATCCCAGGTCTGGAAGAAGGGGCCCCAGTCAATGTACTTGGCCAACTCGCCCAAATCAAAGTTCTTGAAGACGCGGCGTCCAATGAATTTGGGCACCGTGGGCTGGTGCGCTGCCCAGTTGATGGGCGTTTTGTTGGCCCGTGCTTTGGCCAGTGGCCACAAGGGAGTTTGCTTCTTGTTTGCGTGCTGCTGGCGCACCTTGTCGTAGTCGGCGTTGAGCTCGGCAATGTACTGGGCCGCCTGCTCGCTCAACAAGCCCTGTGCCACACCCACGCTGCGGGAAGCATCGGGCACGTAGACCACCGGGCCTTCGTAGTTGGGCGCAATCTTCACCGCGGTATGCACCCGGCTGCAGGTGGCGCCACCGATGAGCAGAGGCATCTTGCGGCTACGGAAGTACTCATCCTTCTGCATCTCGCCCGCCACGTACTGCATCTCTTCCAGGCTGGGAGTAATCAGTCCGGAGAGGCCAATGATGTCTGCGCCCTCTTCCTTGGCCTTGGCCAGGATTTCGTGGCAGGGCACCATCACACCCATGTTGACCACGTCGAAGTTGTTGCACTGCAAAACCACGGTGACGATGTTTTTGCCGATGTCATGCACATCGCCCTTGACGGTGGCAATCACAATCTTGCCCTTGGCTTTGGCCTCACCGCCGGCCTCGACCATGGCAGCCTTTTCGGCCTCGATGTAGGGCAGCAGGTGCGCCACTGCGCTCTTCATCACGCGCGCGCTTTTCACCACCTGGGGCAGAAACATCTTGCCCTGGCCAAACAGGTCACCCACCACGTTCATGCCATCCATGAGCGGACCTTCGATCACATGCAGCGGACGGCCACCCTTCGCCAGTACATCCTGGTAGGCTTCTTCCGTGTCCTGGGTAATGAAGTCGGTAATGCCGTGCACCAGCGCATGGGAGAGGCGTGCCCCCACCGATTCCGGTGCCTCGGGCGTGCCGCGCCATTCGAGCTTTTTGCTTTCGTCTTTGGCACCGCTCTTGGCGGTTTCGGCAATCTCGACCAACCGCTCCCCCGCGTCTTCGCGGCGATTCAGCACGACGTCTTCCACGCGCTCACGCAGCACGGGCTCCAAGTCGTCGTACACGCCCACCATGCCGGCATTCACGATGCCCATGTCCATACCCGCCTGGATGGCGTGGTACAGAAACACCGTGTGGATGGCCTCGCGCACCGGGTCGTTCCCGCGGAAACTGAAAGACACGTTGGACACGCCTCCCGACACCTTGGCGCCCGGCAGGTTCTGCTTGATCCAGCGCGTGGCCTCAATGAAGTCCACCGCGTAGTTGTTGTGCTCTTCAATGCCGGTGGCAATGGCGAAGATGTTGGGGTCAAAAATGATGTCTTCCGGCGGAAAGTCCACCTCGTCCACCAAGATGCGATACGCCCGCTCGCAGATTTCCACCTTGCGCGTGTAGGTATCGGCCTGGCCTTTTTCATCAAAGGCCATCACTACGGCGGCGGCACCATAGCGACGCAGCAGCTTGGCCTGGCGTTTGAACTCGTCCACGCCTTCTTTCATGCTGATGGAGTTGACCACCGCCTTGCCTTGCACGCAGCGCAGGCCCGCCTCGATCACGCTCCACTTGGAGCTGTCGATCATGATGGGCACGCGGGAAATGTCTGGCTCGGAGGCGATCAGATTCAGGAAACGCACCATGGCGGCCTGGCTGTCGAGCATGGCCTCGTCCATGTTGATATCAATGATCTGCGCGCCGTTTTCCACCTGCTGGCGGGCCACGGCCAGGGCCTGCTCGAACTCGCCATTGAGAATCATGCGCGCAAAGGCCTTGGAGCCCGTCACATTGGTGCGCTCGCCAATGTTGATAAACAGTGAACTGGAATCGATGGTGACCGGCTCCAGACCGGACAGCATCATGGGAACCACATCGGAAATGGGGGAAGCAGACATTCATCTCACCTGTAAAAACAGCCTTCAGGTGAGCGTCGTTGCGGTCGTTTAAAACACGGTCCAAGCCTGACGGAACTGAAATTTTCCGCTGCAACGCTCCTTGGATAGGTGTGATTTTAAGGGCGAACGTGCATGCACATGCATCTGCTGTGCGGTACCATCCCGTTCCAGCAGCTTTTCGCTTTCAATACGGGCACACCATGACGCAACCCACTACTGTAGTTAAAGACCAGTTGGACACCGAAGGCACCGGCGCAGAGAATGCTGCCAGGCTGCTGTGCGCACCTGGCGGCCTGGTACGTCTGACCCTGGAAGAGGCCCGGGTGGTGGTGCGCTACATGACACCCCGTTTCATCCCGGCAGGCACCACCTTCATCCAGGAAGGCGATGCGGGCGACGGCGGCTTCATGGCCTTGCTGATTCAGGGTGACGTGGTGGTAGAGCAGATTACCGTCAAACGGACCGAACCCATTACGGTCCGCGTACTGGGCCCTGGCAGCCTGGTCGGCGAAATGGGCCTGGTAGACAACGAGCCGCGCTCTGCGTCATGCACCGCAAGCTCCAACGTCATGTGCGCCATCCTGACCCGTGATGCCATTGAGCACATGATTGCAGAGGAGTCCCTCATAGCAGCCAAACTGCTGTTTTCCATGTCCTCCCACATTGCCGAGCGCCTGCGCAACACATCACGCCAGCTCAAGCTCTACGCTCGCCTGGCGTCCGCCATGCAGGAAGAGATTGAACAGCTGACCAAGGTATCCGAGAGCGCGATGGCACCGATCACCCAGCCACCCAACAAAGGCGCATCCTCCCTGTAGCCGGGAGCTGCACGCCTGTACGAGGCTTGCCCCTGCCTGCGGCAGGAGCAAGCCGCACAAAATCAGTAGTAGAACACCAGCGAGAATCCGACGTGGTTCCCGTTGAACTTGGCCTTGGTGCTGTTTTCTTCGAATGACTCGCTCACATAGCGGCCGCTCAAACCGAACTGCCCGCGTTGGTTAGTGGTCTTGTCGAAGAGGTATTGTGCTTCCAGAACTACCCCGACAGACGGCGTGAAGTCGTAGCTCCCCAGCATCCCGGCTACGCCGGACGTCGACAGCTTGGCCGATGTTGCCGAACGCAAGCCGCCGCCCACGCGCCAGTTGGGATTGAGTTTTTAGAACCCAAGCGCTTCGACGGGATAACGTTTGAAGCTGATGTCACCATTGGAAGCGTTGGTGGACGTGGACTGGTACCCCACCGACAACTGCACGTCCACGAGATCGCTCACGGGAATGCTGACTCCGGCGGCCAATGTCGCACCATTGCCCGCCTTGATGGAGAACGTGTTGCCATTGGTATAGGTACCACTGGCCAGTTCATCACCACCAAAACCGGCCCCCACGGAACCAAAAAACCGAACACGGGATTCTTCTGCCTGCGCTGCCATGCAGCATGTCAATGCCGCAGCGATTACTACCAACTTCTTCATAGCACCTCACCTTATGACAGTTAATAAACCGGGAGGATGCTAACCCATGGAGCAGTGCCTAATGGTCCTGTAACGCCGCTTCTTTGTAGAAAAACTGTCGCTGCCGCGACCGTGCTGCAAGAGGCGCCACGGCCTGCCCGATCGCACCGATGTGCTCGGGCGTGGTGCCGCAGCAGCCTCCCACGATATTGACCAACCCTTCTTCGGCAAACTCACGCACCAGGCGACTGGTCACGTCCGGCGTTTCATCAAAGCCGGTGTCACTCATGGGGTTGGGTAAGCCGGCATTGGGGTAGCAGCTGATGAAAGTGTCCGGGGCGACCTTGTTCAGCTCCTGAATGTAGGGGCGCATCAGCGCCGCGCCCAGCGCACAGTTCAGGCCAATGGCCAGCGGTTGGGCATGGCGCACGCTGTGCCAGAAGGCCGTGACGGTTTGGCCGCTCAAAATCCGGCCGGAAGCATCGGTCACCGTGCCGCTGATGATGATGGGCAAACGCTCACCGCTGGCTTCAAAGTATTCATCAATCGCAAACAGTGCGGCTTTGGCATTGAGTGTGTCAAAGATGGTTTCCACCAGCAATACATCTGCACCGCCTTCCACCAGAGCCTGGGTCTGGTCGTAATAGGCAGCACGCAGCTCTTCAAAGGTCACATTGCGGGCACCGGGATCGTTCACATCGGGGCTGATACTGGCCGTCTTGGGCGTGGGGCCGAGTGCGCCACACACAAAACGCGGCTTGTCGGATGTGCTGTATTTGTCACAAGCTGCCCGGGCCAGTCTGGCGGAGGCCAGGTTCATCTCGATGGCCAGATCGGCCATGTCGTAGTCGGCCTGGGCCACAGTGGTGGCGCCAAAGGTGTTGGTCTCGATCAGGTCGGCGCCCGCAGCGAGGTAGCGCTCATGGATATCGCTGATCACGTCCGGGCGGGTCAAACTCAGCAGTTCGTTATTGCCCTTGACGTCGCGGTGGAAGTCCTTGAACCGCTCGGCTTGCCCGCCGGGTCCAGCGTACCCGGCTCCTCGGTACTGCGCTTCACCCAGTTTGAAGCGCTGGATCATGGTTCCCATGGCACCATCGAGGATGGCGATGCGTTTTTCCAGGATCTCGGGCAGCGCCTGTGCGCGGGTGTAGTGGCGTGGTTTCATGGGGGTCTATTGTAGAAAGCGGGACAATAGGCCCTGCAACGGAAGCACTATTGGTAGTCTTTTTGGGCCCTAGCCCCCGTATTTATTGCGCAAGCAGCTCACATTTTTATAGCAATTCCGTTGTCACACTTCCAGATTCTTCGTGACGTTTTTGGCTACGAGCAGTTTCGTGGTCCCCAGCAAGCCATCGTCGAGCACGTCGTGGCCGGCGGGGACGCGCTGGTGCTCATGCCCACCGGTGGTGGTAAGAGCCTGTGCTACCAGATACCGGCCATTGCGCGGCAGCAGACGGGCCATGGCATCACGATTGTGGTGTCGCCCCTGATTGCGCTGATGCACGATCAGGTCGGCGCGCTACACGAGGCGGGGGTCAGCGCCGCATTCCTGAACTCCACGCTCAGCAGCGAAGAGGCCTACCAGGTGGAGCAGCGCATGTTGCGCGGCGAAATCACCCTGCTGTATGCAGCGCCCGAGCGCATCACCACGCCACGGTTTCTGGCGCAGCTCGATTCCCTGTTCGAGCGCGGCCAGATCAGCCTGTTTGCCATCGACGAAGCCCATTGCGTGAGCCAGTGGGGGCACGACTTCCGCCCCGAGTACCGCGCACTGACCGTGCTGCACGAGCGCTTCCCCGGTGTGCCACGCATGGCGCTCACCGCCACCGCAGACGACCTGACCCGCGAAGACATCCTGGAACGCCTGCAATTGCAGGACGCCCGGGCCTTTGTCAGCAGTTTTGACCGCCCCAACATCCGCTACACCATTGTGGAAAAGCGCGACAGCACGCTGCAACTACTGCGCTTTATCGAACGCGAGCACGAGGGGGAAGCCGGCATCGTCTACTGCCAGAGCCGCCGCAAGGTGGAAGACATGGCGCAGACCCTGGTGGATGCGGGTATCAAGGCCATGCCATACCACGCAGGCCTGGACCAGAAGGTGCGCCAGACTAACCAGGACCGCTTCTTGCGCGAGGAAGGCATGGTGATGGTGGCCACCATTGCATTTGGCATGGGCATCGACAAACCCGATGTGCGTTTTGTAGCCCACCTGGACATGCCCAAGAACATTGAAGGCTACTACCAGGAAACTGGGCGCGCGGGCCGTGATGGTCTGGCCGCCGACGCCTGGATGGCGTACGGCCTGCAGGATGTGGTCAACCAGCGCCGCATGATCGACGAGAGCCCGGCGGGCGAGGATTTCAAACAGGTGATGCGCGGCAAGCTCGACGCATTGCTGGGTCTGGCCGAGGCCACGGATTGCCGGCGCGTGCGACTGTTGGGCTACTTTGGCGAAGCCAGCACCCCCTGCGGCAATTGCGACAATTGCCTGAACCCACCCGCGGTGTGGGACGGCACCGATGCCGCACGCAAGCTGCTCTCCACCATTTACCGCATCCAGCAAATGAGCGGTGTCAGCTTTGGCGCCGGCCATCTGATGGACATCGTGCGCGGCAAGACCACTGAAAAAGTCACCCAATACGGGCATGAGACGCTGAGCACCTTTGGCATCGGGTCCAATTTCACCGAACTGCAATTACGCGGCGTACTGCGCCAACTGATCGCGATGGGCGCGCTGGCGGTTCAGGGTGGGGAATTCAATACGCTGCAATTGACCGCCGAGTCACGCGGTGTGTTGAAGGGGGAAGTGGCGGTGCAATTGCGGGAGTCGGTGTCGGCACCGGCGGAGCGCAAATCCAAACGCAGTACGCGCCTGGGCGCCATGGTGAAGGCGCCGATTGCGCTGGACAGCGATGCCCTGATGCGCTACTCGGCCCTGAAAGCCTGGCGGGCCGAGGTAGCCAAGGAGCACAACTTGCCCGCCTACGTGATCTTTCACGATGCCACGCTGGCCGCCATTGCCCAAAAGGCACCCCAGTCGATGGACGACTTGCAGGGGATCAGCGGGATGGGAACGAAGAAACTGGAAGCCTACGCGCATGAGGTGCTGCGCGTAGTGGGGCAGGTCTAGGCTGCCCCGTAGTCGCCGTCAGGTACGGCGAAAGCAGCTTTCATACGACATCGCGGCACCCGTCATGGTGTTCTGCAGCCGTTCGATGGCGCGGGCATGGCGCTCACGACCATAGCCACTGTTGCCCGCCTGCTTGTGGCGTTGCACCAGCGCATGCAGCTTGGACCGGCAAGCATCCAACGCACCTGCAAAATTCAGCGCGATGTACGCGGAATGGTCTGCATGGGTCTGGCGGAATTCGTCAGACCAGTAGTTGAACAACTGCCAGTTGTAGGTGCCTTTTTCGGGAACCTGAATCACTTCTTTGTGCATATGTGCTGTGCAAAGGTGGAACCATGGATGCAATTGCGATCACCAGTCTTTCTTCCAACGATCCGGCTCTTTTTTGCATCCGCCGGAGAATATGACGCGCCAGCAGGCGCCCTGGTTGACAGGCGACACCACAAATTACTGGGGCGTTACGAGGGTTTTCCCTGAAACGGGGCTGGCAAAGCGTGGTTTGGAGCCCAAAACACCCCCATTTCCCCATCCAAACGGTAAGCTTTCCGCATGCAAACCGAAATCACCCACGCACTGGACCTGCTCGATGCCCGCGGCCATATCAGCCGGGAAGGCTGGGCGCGCCAACCCTTCTGGCGCTATGACCGCAATGCCATCCAGGCGCCCTGGTGGCGCATCAAGGAATGGGATTACTACAGCGTCCTGTCGCCCGACCAGAAGTTTGGTCTGACGCTGACCATGAGCGACCTGGGCTACGCCGGCATGTTTGCCATCTGCTTTCTCGACTTCGAGCGGGGCAGCTTTCACCAGATGGATACCTTGAGCGTCCTGCCCAGAGGAAAGACGGGGTTTGGCGCCGACAGCGACCAGGGTTGCGTGCGGTTTGGTGACAAAAAGCTTCAAATGGAGTTTCGATATGCACAAGGTGAACGCGCACTTACGTTTTCAGCACCTGATTTAGAGAATGCACAGGGCGACCGCGGCATTCAGGGCTGCATCTCCCTGGCCCAACCGCCCTCGCTGGAAAGCATAAACATCGCCACCTCCTGGATGGAGAACCGCCAGGCGTTCTATTACAACCGCAAGATCAACTGCATGCCGGCCGGCGGAGGCTTCACCATCGGAGACCGCCGCTACACCTATGCGCCCGAGCGTGACTTTGGCGCGCTGGATTGGGGCCGCGGAAACTGGACCTACAAAAACCGCTGGTACTGGGGTTCTGCCTCAGGCCATGTGCAGGGCCACACCATCGGCTGGAATATCGGCTACGGGTTCTCGGACCGCAGCCCGGCCAGCGAGAACACCCTGTTTGTCGACGGCGTGGCGCACAAGCTGGCCGAAGTCACCTTTCATATGGACGAGAGCGACTACACCCGGCCTTGGCGCTTCAGCAGCTCTGACGGCCGGTTTGAAATGCAGTTCGCCCCCATTGTGGACCGCGACGCGAACATCAACCTGGGCCTGATCCGGTCGGTGCAACACCAGGTTTTTGGCTATTTCAGCGGCACCGTCATCCTCGACGACGGAACCGCCCTTGCCGTAGATCAATTTCTCGGGTTTGCCGAAGACGTGCTGAACTGGTGGTAAATCGCGGGGGCGATTCGCTTCCGCTATTGCAGGAACCCCATACCGCGCGCGTCGCGCACTTCGGGCTTGATACGGTGCTCGGCCTCTAGCTGCTCCAGAAAATCCAGGGGCTCCAGCTGGGTGTCCAGTATGTGCATCTGGCGTTTCACTGCAGCAAAATCGCCAGGACAGAGCTGGTCCAGCGCCCCCAACCGGCCCGCCAGCTCCGGGGTGAGTGCTGTTACATCACCCGCGCAGGCCTCGGTGACAAAGAACGTCTCCCGCTGTGCCCGGGTCAGTGGTTTGAACTGGATTTTGAAAGTGAAGCGCCGCAATGCGGCCTGGTCAACGCGGTCCATCAAATTGGTAGTGCAGATAAAGATGCCGTGGAAACGCTCCATGCCCTGCAGCATTTCATTGACTTCGGTCACCTCATAACTGCGTTGCGCACCCCGTCGGTCCTGCAGAAAACTGTCCGCCTCGTCCAGCAGCAGGACCGCGCCTTCAGACTCCGCCTCCCGAAACATGGCCGCCATGTTCTGCTCGGTCTCGCCCACGTATTTGCTCATCAGGTCACTGGCCTGCCGCACGATCAGCGGCCGCGCCAGTGACGCCGCAATGTGCTGTGCCAGCGCAGTCTTGCCGGTTCCCGGTGGGCCATAGAAGCACAATGTGCCATGGCCCCGCGCCTGCAGGGCCTGCACCATCCGGGGGATCTCAAACCGGCTGTGCACGTTGAGCAGCGCCAGGTCGTACTGGGTGACGGCATCGGGGCTGGCTGCAGCGGGCCGGTTGCCCAGGGCCAGGTCGGCATTCCTGAGTTGCCGCTCGATCAGCCCTTCCATGGCTGGCACAGGTCCGCCGCCGTCCACCGGACAAGCCAGTGCGGCAAACCGCACAGCCGTGCGTATTTGCGCGGGGGTCAGCCCCTTGCGGCTGGTCAGGCGTGCAACAAAGGCGTCGGATACATCCACCCCTTCGAGGGTCTTGCGCACCACGCCTTCACGGGCGCCCGGCGGGGGAGATTTGAGCTCCAGGTGGTAGGCAAAGCGGCGGCGGAACGCCGGATCGATCTGTTCGATACGGTTGGTCACCCAGATGGTGGGGACTGCATTGCTTTCCAGAATCTGGTTGACCCACGCCTTGCCGCTGACGCTGGCACTCGCGGGTGCTGCGCTCGCATCGGCCCGCGCAATCAGGTGGGCGGCCTCGCTGGAAATCGGCGGAAATACGTCTTCCACCTCGTCAAACAGCAGCGCCGCCTGCGCACTCCCCTTGAGAAAAACCTGGGCAATTTGCAGGGAGCGGTACCGGTCGCGACCGCTGAGCGAATTGCCATCGCGGTCCGCATACTCCACCTCAAACAGCTCCAGCCCCGCACTGTGGGCCACAACCTTGGCCAGCTCTGTCTTGCCAGTGCCTGGTGGCCCATACAGCAACACATTGATGCCCGCCTCCTTGCGGGCCACCGCCTGGGCCAGCAAGTTGCACAACACCACGACGTCTTCCGCCACGAAGGAAAAGTCATCCTGGGTCAGCGCGCTCTTGCTCGATAAACGGGTGAACACCGCCATCAGTTCGGCTTGGTCGCGGTAGTGCCGCATCAGCACCGGTGGCAGCTTCTCGCTGACCTTCATCAGGTCGGCCAGGTCCGTGATGTTGTGCTCGGATATCAGGTTTTCCACCAGCCCGATGCGCTCCAGGCGCGACCCTGCACGTAGCGCCTCCCCCAGATCCTGGGCCCGCACGCCCGCCACCTCGGCGATGGCAGCGAAGGCTTCGGACGCATTGTTGACTTTGAATTCCACGAGGATGCTGCGCATGTCGCGCTGGTAGCGTGCCAGTGTTCCGTACAGCAGCAAGGCCCGTTCGGCCTTGTTGAGCTGCAGCAGACCGGCCAGTGCGTTGATGTTCTTTTCCACCAGTGTGGACTGTTTCTTGAGCGCATGGCCCAGCGCATCGGCCGTCACCGACAGTACCGAAATCAGGTCCTTCGGCTGGTCTTTGGCGTAATCGTCCAGAAAGAAGAACAGGGTGGCTTCGTCGTAGGGACCACGCCAGACACCGTGACGTGCCAAAAATTCCGGCGCATCCAGTGCCTCGTGGCCGCGCCACAGCTCGTTGGCGTTGCAGCGCCTTGCCAGGAATTCCCGCAAGCGCACCAGAACCGATACCGGCCAGACCAGATGCCGACCCGCCAGCCCCACCACGCCGCTGAAATCGCGCCGCACATTGAAGGCCGCGCCCTGACGCGCGGCCAGAGTGAGCACAAAATGCGAGCACATCAAGTCCAGCACCGGGGCTTCCATCAGGCCCGGAGAAGAAATCAGGTGCCCGTCAACGGGCTGGAACAGCGAACGCTTGGCCATCCAACGCCTCCAGCACAAGCTTGTGCGCTTTCACCATAACGCAGCTTGATCCCAGTGGGAAGTATCTTGGCAAGATTTTTTTTGCCGAATTCCCGCCACAATGCGGCCATGCTTGCTTACAACGACATCCTCCTGGCCGCACAACGGCTGACGGGCCATGTGCTGCACACACCCTGCGTGGCATCGAAGACCCTGTCTGACATCACCGGTGCGCAGGTCTTCCTGAAATTTGAAAACCTGCAGTTCACCGCCTCCTTCAAGGAACGCGGTGCCTGCAACAAACTCTCGCAACTCACGCCAGAGCAGTCTGCGCGCGGAGTGATCGCGATGAGCGCAGGCAACCATGCGCAGGGCGTGGCCTACCACGCGCAACGTCTGGGCTTGCGGTCCGTGATCGTCATGCCCCGGTTCACACCGGGTGTCAAAGTGGAGCGCACCCGGGGCTTTGGCGCAGAAGTGGTGCTGCACGGTGACACCCTGGACGAGGCCCGCAGCCACGCACTGGAGTTGGCGACAGCGCAGCATCTCACCTTTGTGCACCCGTACGACGACGAAGCCATCATTGCCGGACAGGGCACGGTCGCGCTGGAAATGCTGGAACAGGTGGCCGACCTGGACTGCCTGGTTATTGCAGTGGGCGGTGGCGGACTGATTGCAGGTATGGCCACGGTGGCCAAGGCGTTGCGGCCCGGCATGGAAGTGGTGGGTGTGCAGACTGCACGCTTTCCCGCCATGGTCAACGCCATCAAGGGCACCCACTACCCGCAGGGCGCCAGCACGATTGCCGAAGGCATTGCCGTGGGCACACCCGGGCGCCTGACCCAGGACATCATCCGCGAGCGGGTCGATGACCTGGTGCTGGTGGAGGAAGGTGACATCGAGCAGGCGCTGGTCATGCTGCTGGAAGTCGAGAAGACCCTGGTGGAAGGCGCGGGCGCCGCCGGCCTGGCGGCCCTTCTGAAGTACCCCGAGCGGTTCCAGGGCAAGCGCGTGGGTCTGGTCCTGTGTGGCGGCAACATCGACCCGCTGTTGCTGGCTGCCATCATCGAGCGCGGCATGGTTCGGGCAGGACGCCTGGCCCGCATCCGGGTGAGCGCACGCGACATTCCGGGCTCATTGGCGCGCATCACGGCCACGGTGGCGGAGGCTGGCGCCAATATTGACGAAGTCCACCACCAGCGGGCCTTCACCACCCTGTCTGCGCAAAACGTGGAAATTGAGCTGGTCATCCAGACCCGGGGCCATGCCCATGTAGCGGATGTGCTGGAAGTATTGCGCTCCGCAGGGTTTGACGCGCAGCTCGTTTAAGGCAAGTTGGCGCCTACTTTCGCAGAATTTCTCCGGGAAAACCACGATTTTTCAAGGAATCGACGTGCATAAAGTTATGCCTGTTTTGCATAACTTTTGACCGTAATCGCTTGGTAACTTGGGTACCAGTTCTTAAAATTGGCACCCCGGTCGCCTTGGGTCGTCCGGTTCGACAGCTTTCGAAGATGTTTATCCAAAGTGTGTGGCGCACTTTGGATAAACGATTTTCAAACTTAGGAGCTTTCCCATGAACTCACCGGTAATGCAGGGCATCAACATCAATGCGCCCAGCTACGTCAAAAACGCCAAGCTGATTGCCTGGGTGGCCGAAATGGCTGCACTCACCAAGCCCGCTTCCATTTACTGGTGCGACGGCTCCGACGAGGAATACCAGCGTCTGTGCCAGCAGCTGGTCGACGGCGGCACCTTCAAAAAACTCAACCCCGCCAAGCGCCCCAACTCTTTCCTAGCCTGCTCTGACCCCAGCGACGTGGCCCGCGTGGAAGACCGTACTTACATCTGCAGCGAAAAGAAAGAAAACGCTGGCCCCACCAACAACTGGATGGCCCCGGCCGACATGCGCGCCCTGCTGCAAACCGGCAAAGACGGCGAAAAGGCCCTGTTCGACGGCTGTATGGCAGGCCGCACCATGTATGTGGTGCCGTTCTCCATGGGCCCCCTGGGTTCGCACATTGCCCACGTTGGCATCGAGCTGTCGGACAGCGCTTACGTGGCCGTTAACCAGAAAATCATGACCCGCATGGGCAAGGCCGTGTACGACGTGATCGGCACCGACGGCGCGTTTGTGCCCTGCGTGCACACTGTGGGCGCCCCCCTGGCCGCTGGCCAGGCCGATGTGAAATGGCCTTGCAACAAGACCAAGTACATCGTGCACTACCCCGAAACCCGCGAAATCTGGTCCTACGGCTCCGGCTACGGCGGCAACGCGTTGCTGGGCAAGAAGTGCTTTGCGCTGCGCATCGCCTCCAACATGGGCCGCGACCAGGGCTGGCTGGCCGAGCACATGCTGATTCTGGGCGTGACCAACCCCCAGGGCAAGAAATACCACGTGGCAGCAGCTTTCCCCAGTGCCTGCGGCAAAACCAACTTCTCCATGCTGGTGCCGCCCGAAGCTGGTTTCGCTGGCTGGAAGGTCACCACGATTGGCGACGACATCGCCTGGGTCAAGCCCCATGCCGACGGCAAGATGTACGCCATCAACCCCGAAGCCGGCTACTTTGGCGTGGCCCCCGGCACCAACATGCACACCAACCCCAACTGCATGCGCAGCCTGGACAAGAATGTCATCTTCACCAACGTGGCCCTGACCGATGACGGCGACGTCTGGTGGGAAGGCATGGAGAAAGACACCGGCACGTTCCCCGATCACCTGATCGACTGGCAAGGCAAGGACTGGACACCTGCGATCGCCAAGGAAACCGGCGCCAAGGCGGCCCACCCCAATTCCCGTTTCACTGTGGCTGCCACCAACAACCCCGCGCTGGACCCCGAGTGGGACAACCCCAACGGCGTGGCCATTGATGCCTTCATCTTCGGCGGCCGCCGTTCCACCACGGTGCCTTTGGTGACCGAAGCCCGTACCTGGATGGAAGGCGTCTACATGGCCGCCACCATGGGCTCCGAGACCACTGCCGCCGCCGTCGGCCAGATGGGCGTGGTGCGCCGCGACCCGTTTGCCATGCTGCCGTTCTGCGGCTACAACATGAGCGACTACTTCCAGCACTGGCTGGACATGGAGCACAAGCTCGAAGAATCCGGCCACACCCTGCCCAAGATCTACTGCGTCAACTGGTTCCGCAAGGGCGACGACGGCAAGTTTGTCTGGCCCGGTTATGGCGACAATATGCGTGTACTGAAGTGGATGATTGACCGCCTGGAAGGCACCGCCCAAGGCACAGCTACCGGCTTTGGCGTCGCTCCCCAGTACTCCGAAATCAACTGGACAGGTCTGGACTTCAGCCAGGCCCAGTTTGACTCCGTCACCAGCTTGGACAAAGCCGCATGGAAGCAGGAATTTGCCCTGCACAGCGAACTGTTCACGCAGCTGGCCTACCATTTGCCCAAAGAACTCGAAGAGACAAAAGCAAAACTGGAAGCAAGCCTCACCGCCTGATTTCCGACAAGCAACAAAAAAGCCACCGCATGCGGTGGCTTTTTTTGTGGGCAGAAACGATTAGCGTGATGCTGCGCGCAACGGGTCGAAGGGCAAGGCGCTGTCATGCTCACGCATCCAGGCCATCTGCAGTTCAGCCATCACGCGGGGATCGCGCTGGGCGTAATCCCACATGGCCTCTTCCTGGCGGCGCAGGGCAGCGGCACGTGCCCAGCGCGCGTACAACGCAGCCATGGCACTGGTCACCTGGCGCAATGGTGGCGCCAGCAAGGCCAGCGCAGCAAAGGCCACGGTCCACAGGGCCACCCAGCCGGCCAGCAGGTGACCGTCAGCCCAGGTGTCAATGACTTGGTCCGCTACCACCAGCAAGGCAGCCATGACCGCTGCCAGCAGCATGCCAGCCAGCGTGCGGGAGCCTTCAGCATCCTTGCTTTGCGCGGTGTGGACGGACGATTTGGCACCGTGCGACTCGACAGCGACCTGCGATGCGAAGCGAGGTTGGGTAAAACGTGCCATGGCAAACTCCTTGGACAGGTTGATGGAAATCGGATTTGGGGTCATATGGGATCGAATACTAGGGTTTTTACCAATATGATTCAACTTTATGTTGGTGATGCAATACATTCACAAAACTAATACTTGAGCATGCCAACCCTGAACCTGCGTACTTTTGACCTGAACCTGCTCAAGGTGTTTGATGCCGTCATGGCCGAGCGCAGCCTGACCCGGGCGGCGCACCAGTTGTCACTCACCCAGCCCGCGGTGAGCAATGCGCTGCGCCGTTTGCGCGAGGCCCTGGGCGACGATCTGCTCATGCGCAAGGGGCGTGGCCTGGAACCCACCGTCCGCGCGCTGGAGTTGTGGCCCGCCGTACAGGAAGCGTTGCAGAAGTTGCAAACGTCGCTCGCACCCAGCGTGTTTGACCCCGCCACCGCCACCGCCACCACGTCCTTCGTGCTGACCATGGCCGATGCCACTGCAGCCGAACTCATGCCTGGTCTGGTGGATGTCATCACCCGCGAGGCGCCAGGCGTCACCCTGCGCGTCGTCCCGCTGACCACCCGCGACCCGCGCCGCCTGCTCGACGAGGGGCAGGCCGACCTGGCCATTGGCCACTTTCCGGCCGTGCTGGCCGACCTGACCGCGCGCGCCCAGTCCGGCGAAGCTGTGTCTTTTCTGCACCACCGGCTGTTTGCCGGAGACTATGTCTGCGTCATGCGCAAAAACCACCCGCTCGCCCAGGGCACGCTGACGCTGGACCAGTACTGCGCCGCGCGCCACATGCTGGTGAGCTTTTCGGGGCGGGCATTTGGCTTTATCGACGAGGCCCTGGCGCTCTTGCGCCGCAAGCGCCCGGTGGTGCTGACGGTGAACCAGTTCTTCACCGCCGGCAAGGTAGTCGCCCATTCGGACCTGCTCACGGTCTTGCCGCGGCACTTTGTCAACGTGACAGGATTCGTGGCCCAGCTGGAGCAGCGCGAACTGCCCTTCAAAGTACCGCCGATACAGGTCGATGCGCTGTGGCACCAGCGCCAGAATGGCTCCAGTGCCCATGCATGGTTACGTGCGCAGGTAGTAGCGCTGGCAGACAAAGCCTTTCCGGCATGATGCGGTCATGAAGATTCAGCTCTTGTCCGACCTCCACCTGGAAGCCCACCCGCATTGGCGCGCGACGCCGGCGGCAGGCGCCGACGTGCTGGTGCTCGCTGGCGATGTCGGGTCGTACCAGCCGGGCTCGCTGTTGACGGACAGCGATTTCGGGTTGGGGCAGTTCTCTGCGGCATCCGGCTGGCCCACACCCGTGATTTTTGTACCGGGCAACCATGAGTATGACGGCATGGACTTTGATGCGGCCCACGAACGGCTGCGCGCCACCTGTGCCCGCCTGGGGTTGCACTGGCTGGAGCGCGAGACGCTCACGCTGCACGGTGTGCGGTTTGTCGGCACGACGCTGTGGACCGACTTCGATGCCCTGGCCCCCAACGCCGACCATTCCACGACGGCACTGGCGCAGCAACTCAAGGCGCGGGACAAGGCCTACCGCGCCGCCAATTACTATTTAAAGAAAACATTGACCACGCGCCGCGGCGCGCCGTGGCTGGCAGAAAGTGTGCGCGAGCAGGCGCTGGTATGCCAGCACTGGCTGCGCGACGCACTGGCCGCGCCCTTCGATGGCCCTACGGTGGCAGTCACCCACTTTGCCCCCAGCCTGCGCAGCGCGGACCCGCGCTACGGGCATGTGCCCGGCACCGCCGGGTTTTGCAACGCACTGGACGACCTGTTGCCGCACGCGAAGGCGTGGCTGCATGGGCACCTGCACGCGCCCAGCAACTATGTGCACCAGGGCTGCCGCGTCGTGGCCAACCCGCTGGGCTACGCGCGCAAAAACGAGCAAACCGCATTTCTGCCGGGCATTTTGATAGAAATAGGGGCCTAGCCCCCGTGGAATATGCGCAAACAGCTATTTATTTGATAGCAAACCAACTTTGGCCCTACAAGGCACGGTCACTGGCCACGCGCAGAAAGCTGGCAAACCGGGGCAGGCCGGAGTCGGTCTGGCCGCGGTAGCGGTAGGTCACCCAGGTCCCCGCGGGCGGAGGGTTGTCCCGCTGGGCATCACTCAGGCCGGTGCCCAGTTTGAAGCGGCGCGGCGCCTGGCCCTCCTGCGCGGGAATTTCCACCCAGAGCGCACCCAGCCGGCCCGCGTGTTTGCCGCGGCCCGCCACATGGCCCACCACCCGCGCTTCGGCGTCATCAAACGGTTTGAGTTTGCGCAGATCCTGGCTGCGCTGGGCTGCATAGCGTGCGGCGCCGTGGTGCAGCATCAACCCCTCGCCGCCACTCTGCACGGTCGTCGCCAGACGCTCCTGCAATGCGTGCCCGGTGGTGCCCCGGCTTTGAGCCACCGCCTGCACCCACGGCTGACCGATCCGGGCCACGGCGGCCTGCAGTGCGGTGATGCGCTCGCTAAAGGGTCCGCCGTGCGCGGGCACGTCAAACACCATGAAGCGCAGCGTCTTCCATGCGGCATCGTCGGCGCCCTGCTGCCGCACCACCGAGACCGCCTGACTGAACTGGCCGCGCCCCGCCCATAGCTCACCGTCCAGGGGCGTGGCAGGCCAGCCCGCGGTAAACCAGGCCGGCGCGGCAATCGGGTTGCCAGCGCGCGTCACCAGCCGCTGACCATCCCAGTACCCGCGCACTCCATCGTATTTTTCGCTCACCCAGTAGTCTGCCAGCGGCAGGTCCTTGCGGAAATGGGTGGCCAGCATCAGCGGCGGCGCAGTGGTGGCCGCAGCGACGGGCCGTGGGAGTACCAGCACGGCGACCAGCCCGCCCAGCGACAGGCACAAGGTGCGCCGGTTTACAGCCGGGCCCGATGAAACGTGGTTCTCTGGCGATGCACGCAGACGCATGGTGTCCTCCCCCTTGGTCTTCTTGAAATCCTTATCCCCACAGGATACCAAAGGGCTTCGATATGGCAACGTCCTTCGTTACACTGGAACCAACATTCAGGAGATTTACATGAAGATTCTTCTCGCCGTAGACGGCAGTACGTTCAGCAAGAAAATGCTGGCCTACCTGGCCACACACGACACCCTGTTCACCAAAGACCACGACTACACCGTATTCACTGCCCAGCCCGCGCTCCCCCCGCGCGCACGCGCTGCAGTGGGCAAGGACGTGGTGGAGTCGTACTACGCCGAGGAAAGCGAAAAGGTGCTGGGGCCCGTGTCCAAGTTTCTGGTGCGCCATGGCATCGACGCCAAAAGCACCTGGAAGGTGGGCCACGCGGGTGAGGCGATTTCCAAACTGGCCGAGCAGGGCAAATTCGACCTGGTAGTCATGGGCTCACACGGCCACGGCTCCCTGGTGAAACTGGTGATGGGCTCAGTCGCCACCGAAGTGCTGGCCCACTGCAAAGTCCCCGTGCTGCTGGTGCGCTAACGGGCGTTCAGTCCGTCAAAGCAGGTGGACAGGACCAGTTCCACGATGCGCGCATCGTCATACTGGCCACCCATCTTCAGGAACTCCAGCACCGGGTCGCAGGCTCTGGCGTACAGCGTGTAGAGCACGGCGATGGCTGGGATTTCGGCATTGATCGCGCCCTGTGCCTGGGCCGCCTCGATCCAGGCGCCAAGCTCATCGCTGACTTCCATCAGCCCATCCATGTAGTCCCGGCTCGCAACCAGTGTGGCACGCAGGCTGGAATTCTGGCTAGGCAGTGAAGGCATTTCGCCCGCCAGTTTGAGCTCCATGGTCCAGCGCACGACGGCGCGCAGCTTGTTCAATGGTGTGTCGTCCTGCGGCAGGGTGCCAATGTAGTCTTGGGCGCGCTGCATGACCCGCACCATGGCCGCGCAGGCCAGGTCTTCCTTGCTGGGAAAATGCTTGTACAGGCTGGCCTTGGCGATGCCCACGGCAGCCGCCACTTCGTCCACCGTCATGGCGTCAAAGCCTTTCTCGGCCAGCAAGAGGTTGACAGCGCGGATGATCGCATCCTCGCGTGCCTGCAGCATCTGCTGCTTGAAGGAAACTTTGACTACGGGCGTGGATTTCATGCTCACAGTTTAGCCACTCTCGTCTCTTTGTGTAGTTGAAGGCTATTTTGCGACTATGCGGTTTTGGGGGCGCCCGTCAACGCCTTGGCAGCGGCACCGGCCAGTGCCGCCGTCAGCCGGTCGATCACGACCGAATGCAGGTTCCAGCAGTGCCAGTACAGACTGACCGGCAAGCTCGCCTGGGGCGCCAGATTCACCAGCTCCCCCTGCGCCAGCAAGTCGCGCACCTGCAACTCGGGTACCACGGTCGCACCCCAGCCGGCCAGTGCGGCACGCACCTGGCCCTCGGAGCTGGGCACAAACCGCTGGCTCAGGGCCACGCGGCGCAAACCCAGGGCACGCCCCACAAACTCCACTTGCAGGTCGTCCTTGCGGTTGAACGCAATGAACGGAATCTGGCGAAAATTGTGGGCGCCCAAGCCCTGTGGGCAATGCGTCCGCGCATAGTCGCGGCTCGCCACGGCGACATACTGCATGGCACCCAGGGGCAACACCTTGCAGCCGCGCAACGCCTTCTTGAGGGTAGTGACGCAGCCCAGCACCTGCCCCTCGCGCAGCCACTCATGGGTAAAGTCCTGGTCGTCCGTGATGATTTCCAGGGGCAAGCCCTCACTGACGAGCGGCCCCAGTGCGGGCAGCACCCAGGTGGAAATGCTGTCGGCGTTGATGGCGATGGAGATGCGCTCTTCCTCACGCGAGTTTCCCGAATCAGGCGTCAGCTCATGCAGGTCGGTCTCCAGGTCGGCCCGCAGCAGCCGCATCTGCATCGCGTGCTTGATCAACAGGCGACCCGCAGCGGTCGGTTTGAGGGGCCGGCTGCGCACCAGCAGCACGGTGCCGACCTGGGCTTCCAGCGCACGCAGTCGCTGCGACACTGCCGACTGGGTGATCGACAGCCGCACGGCCGCGCGCTCAAATCCGCCCTCCTCCACAATGGCGGCGAGGCATTCCAGGGCATCGGTATCGAAGGAGCGCATGGCGTATCCAGTATTATTCAGGCTAATGAAATTGTAATTTGGGTAATTTTACTTTTACTCCAAAGCACTTTCCACGACACTGGCGCCATGAAAATCACCATCCTTGGCGCAGGCATCATTGGCATCAGTACAGCATGGCATCTGGCAGAGCGCGGCCACGAAGTCACTGTCGTGGACCGGCAGCCCGATGCGGCGCTGGAGACCAGCTTTGCCAATGCGGCACAGATTTCGGTCAGCTACTGCGAGCCCTGGGCCAACCGCGAAGCCCCACTCAAGGCCCTGAAATGGATGTTCAGCAAAGAAGCCCCTCTGCTGTTCCGTCCGCAACTGCCGATTGGCGAAGGCTTCCACCAGTACCGCTGGGGCCTGGAGTTTCTGGCCAACTGCAACGACACGGCATTCGAGCGCAACGTACAGCAGCTCGTGGCGCTGGGCTCCTACAGCCACGCCGCCCTCAAGGACGTGGTCGCGGCCACCGGCATCGTCTACAACCGGCTGGAAAAAGGCATTGCCCACTTCTACCTGGACCAGAAGTCGTTTGACGACGCAGGCCGCGCCGCGGCGCTGATGGCCAAGTACGGCGTCAACCGCCGCGTGGTCAGCAAAGACGAGCTGCTGAGCATCGAACCCGCGTTCCAGCTGTTTGCCGACCAGATCGTGGGCGGCACCTACACTGCCAGCGACGAGAGTGGCGATGCACGCGTCTTCACCCAGGAACTGGCCCAACGCTGCGCTGCACGCGGAGTGCAGTTCCTGTGGAACCACGATGTGGTGTCGCTCAACGCCGCGGACGACGGCATCGACACCGTGGCCGTGCGCAACCGTACCACCGGCCGCAATGAAGCGCTGTCGGCCGACCACTTTGTGGTGGCCATGGGTTCCTACACCGCGCCGCTGTTGCGCACTGTGGGCGTCAACCTGCCCATTTACCCCGGCAAGGGCTACAGCGCAACCTTCCAGATCCTCAAGCCCGAACTGGCCCCGCAGGTGAGCTTCATTGACGATTCGGTTAAATGCGCCGTGAGCCGCCTGGGCGACCAGTTGCGCATTGCCGGCACGATAGAAGTGGGTGGCTACAGCCTCGACCTTGATGGCTCCCTGGCCCGCGCCCGCTGCGCCATGCTGGCGCGACGGGTGGAAACCCTGTTCCCCGGCGTCTGCGACACCCGCAGTGTCGAAGAAGGCGGCAACCCGAACTACTGGACCGGCCTGCGCCCCGCCACACCGACCAACATCCCCTACATCGGCAAGACCAAAGTGGGCAAGCTCTGGGTCAACGCCGGCCACGGCACCCTGGGCTGGACCCATGGCGCCGGATCGGGCAAAGCCATGGCCGAGCTGATCAGCGGCCGCCAGCCTGCCATGAAGTTTGGCTTCTACGGCATGGATGAGCGGTCCGCATCGTGGGCCTCCCTCAAACACGCCTGAAACGCCCGCGTCGCCCGCGCGGGTTGCGGTGAGCGCCGGGTGATGGCGAAGAACTCGCAGTCGTAGCGCAACACCTCGGGCTCGATGGCGCGCATCTGCCCGTCGCGCACAAAGCTTTGCGCATAGTGGTCGGGCAAAAAGCCCAGAAACTGGCCGGACAGGATCAGCGTGGCAATCGACTCCTGGTCAAACCCGGTCGCACTGCGCGGCAGCCGCTGGCGCAGCGTGAGATCCATGTTGGGCGAGTGGTAGCCCAGCCCGGCAAACTGCTGCTCCCGCAACCGGTCCCAGCCCAGCGTGACCCCAGTCTGGGCAAACAGTGCATGCGCACGGCCGCAGTAGAGCGACATGGCTTCGTCAAACAGGGGCGTGTACTCCAGTGCGTCCGAACTGCGGTGCCCTGGGATGATGCCGATCTGAAAGGTGCCGTCCAGCACGCCGCGCTCGATCGCGGTGAGCGTACCCACGTGCAGGTTCAGTGCCACGTCCGGCGCCTGCCGGGTGAACAGCGCGATGGCCTGCGCGATGTGGGCGTTCGGGTTGCTGGCCGTCTTGTCAAACACCGCAATGTGCAGTTGGCCGCCCATGCGCTGGTGGATTTCGTCCACCCCGGTGCGGAACGCTTCCGCGGCGGCCAGCAGGTGGGTCGTCTGCGCGTAAATCTTTTCGCCCTCGGGCGTGAGCGCGAATCCGGCCCGACCGCGCCGGCACAGGGTCAGGCCCAGCCGGGTTTCCAGGTCCTTGACATGGCGGCTGACGGTGGAGGTGCCGATATTGAGCTCCAGCTCGGCCGCCGCCATGCCCCCGCAATCCACCACCGTGCGGAACACCCGCAGCAGGCGCAGGTCCATGTCGCTGAGCTGGCCCAGCATGGCGCGTGCTTTGGGTTGAGTAGCAGAAGCCTTTTCGGGGAGAGTATTTACTTGCATATATCTGCAACCAAGTAGTGATATTTGTGACTTTATAAGAGTAACAGAGCCACCCACAATCCACAAACCATTTTGGGCACACCACACCGCCCCAGGAGATCCCATGAAATTGACCGACAACGCCAGCCAGCCCGTGACCAGCACCACGCCCTACCCCCAGGACCGCGCTTTCCTGGAGGCACACTGGATGCCCTACAGCGCCAACCGCAACTTCAAGGCCACTGGCGCCCAGTCCGGGCGCATGATGGTCAGCGCCCAGGGCTGCTACTACACCGACAGCAATGGCAAGAAGATTTTTGACGGCCTCTCAGGCCTGTGGACCTGCGGCCTGGGCCATGGCCGCACCGAGATTGCGGAGGCCATTGGCCGCCAGGCCGCCACGCTGGACTACTCGCCCGCGTTCCAGTACGGCCACCCGCTGTCGTTCGAGCTGGCCAACCGAATCCGCGAACTCACGCCCGACGGGCTGGACTACGTGTTCTTCACCGGCTCCGGCTCCGAGTCGGCCGACACCTCGCTGAAGATGGCCCGCGCCTACTGGCGCGCCAAGGGCATGGGCACCAAAACCCGCCTGATCGGCCGCGAAAAGGGCTACCACGGCGTGAACTACGGCGGCATCTCCGTCGGTGGCATTGGTGGCAACCGCAAGATTTTCGGACAGGGCATTGAGGCCGACCACCTGCCCCACACCCAGCCGGCCGCAGGCTCCTTTTACAAGGGCATGCCACCCACCGGTATGGAGCTGGCCGATGAACTGACCCGCCTGATTGCGCTGCACGATGCGTCCAACATTGCGGCCGTGATTGTGGAGCCCATGTCCGGCTCCGCTGGCGTAGTGATTCCGCCCGTGGGCTATCTGCAACGCCTGCGCGAGATATGCACCGCCAACAACATCCTGCTGATTTTTGACGAAGTCATCACCGGCTTTGGCCGCATGGGTGCCTACACCGGCGCCTCGGCGTTTGGTGTGGTTCCCGACATTGCCAACTTCGCCAAGCAGATCACCAATGGCGCGCAACCCCTGGGCTGCGTGGTCGCCAAAAAGGACATCTACGACACCTTCATGGCGCAGGGCGGCCCGGACTACATGCTCGAATTCCCGCACGGCTACACCTACTCTGCCCACCCCGTGGCCTGCGCGGCCGGCATCGCCGCACTGGACATTCTGGTGAAGGAAAACATGGTGGAGCGCGCCGCTGCCCTGGCGCCGCATTTCGAGAAAGCCGTGCACAGCCTCAAGGGCGCCAAGCATGTGCTGGACATTCGCAACTACGGCCTGGCTGCCGGCTTCACCATCGCATCCGCTCCTGGTGAGCCCGCCAAGCGGCCGTACGAGATTGCCATGCAATGCCTGGAAAAAGGTTTCTATGTACGCTACGGCGGCGATACCATCCAGCTGGCGCCGCCGTTTATTGCCACCCCTGCAGAGATTGACAGCCTGGTCAACGCATTGGGCGAGTCGCTCAACGCAACAGCCTGACCACCGATAATTGCTATTATTTTAGTAGCTGCATGCGCTTATTGCACGGGGGCTACTGGCCTTTTTTATTCATGATTGCACCATTGACATGACCACTTCTCTTCCTACCGTTGGCCACCTGATCGGCGGCAAAATCATTACCACCGGCAGCCGCTCGCAGGACGTCTTCAACCCCGCCACCGGCAAGGCTGAAAAGCGCGTGCTGCTGGCCGACAAGACCACGGTGGAGCAGGCCATTGCCAATGCACAGGCCGCCTTCCCCGCCTGGCGGAACACGCCGCCGCTCAAGCGCGCCCGCGTCATGGGCAACCTCAAGGTGCTGCTGGAAAAGCACGCCGACGAACTCTGCGCCATGATCACCGCCGAACATGGCAAGGTGCTCGCGGACTCGCTGGGCGAACTGCAGCGCGGTATTGAGAATGTGGAATACGCCAGCTATGCGCCCGAACTGCTGAAGGGCGAGCACAGCAAGAACGTCGGTCCGGCCATCGACAGCTGGAGCGAGTTCCAGGCGCTGGGCGTCACCGCCGGCATCACCCCGTTCAACTTCCCGGCCATGGTGCCTCTGTGGATGTGGCCCATGGCTGTGGCCTGTGGCAACACCTTTATCCTCAAACCCTCCGAGCGCGACCCCACCAGCACGCTGCGCATTGCCGAGCTGGCGCTCGAAGCTGGCCTGCCACCCGGTGTACTCAACGTGGTCAATGGCGACAAGGAAGCCGTGGACACGCTCTTGACCGACCCCCGCGTCAAGGCCGTGAGCTTTGTGGGCTCCACCCCGATTGCCGAATACATCTACAGCACGGGCTGCGCGCACGGAAAACGTGTGCAGGCCCTGGGCGGCGCCAAGAACCACGCGGTGGTCATGCCCGACGCCGACATTGCCAACGCAGTCACCGCGCTGATGGGCGCCGCCTATGGCTCCTGCGGTGAGCGCTGCATGGCCATTCCACTGGTCGTGGCGGTGGGCGATGCCGCGGCCGACGCCGTAGTGGCTGCGCTGAAGGTCGAGATTGCCAAGATGAAAGTCGGCCCCGGCACCGACTCCAGCAGCGACATGGGCCCGCTGGTGACCAAGCCGCATTTCGAGAAGGTCAAAGGGTATGTGGACCAGGGCGTGAAAGAAGGCGCCACGCTGGTGGTGGATGGTCGCGGGCTCAAGGTGGCCGGCCATGAAGACGGCTACTACCTCGGCCCCTGCCTGTTCGACCACGTCAAGCCCGGCATGGTGATCTACCAGGAAGAGATCTTTGGCCCGGTGCTCGGTGTGGTACGCGTCAAGACGCTGCAAGAAGCCATGGACATGATCGACGCCCACGAATACGGCAACGGCACCTGCATCTTCACCCGCGACGGCGAAGCCGCACGCTACTTCACCGACAACATCCTGGTCGGCATGGTGGGCGTGAACGTGCCGCTGCCCGTGCCGGTGGCCTACCACTCGTTTGGCGGCTGGAAGCGCAGCCTGTTCGGCGACCTGCACGCCTACGGCCCCGACGCCGTGCGCTTTTATACCAAGCGCAAGACCATCACGCAGCGCTGGCCGAGTGCGGGCGTGCGGGAAGGGGCGGTGTTCAGCTTCCCGAGCAGCAAGTAAACAAGCCCAAAGAAAAAGCCTCGTCTGTATCCAGACGAGGCTTTTTTATGCCCGCCAAGTTCTACTGCAAGCCCAGCGGAAGTTGCCGCGCATCCAGTCCCAGTGCTTGAAGCTCTCGCCTGAAATGCGTCATGGCCAACGGAAACGCTTGGGCCACGAGTACATACTGGTATTCACTGTCATCCATCAGTGGCGTCACTTGGTCTTCCACCACTTCCGTGGGGTAGTAAAACTTGGCCTCATAGTCGCCTGCAAAGGTCGCCTGGTCTTTGGCATCTTTCTCACTCGTTGCAGTGGCTTTCAGTTTGATCAACACCGACACCTGCAAGGGTCCCCCAGGCACTGACGGAACGGCAAGGCCCAACTCAATGTCCTGCTGCACATCCATGCGCATTTCAGTCCCCGTTGCCTCCCCCCGGTTTTCTCCGTGAAAGGCCAGTGCGCGGAAACTGCGCAATACCGCACGTGGCTTCACTGCTTCCATGGCATAGCCCCTGTTGATACAGCAAAACGCCGGTATCTCCGTTGGTTGTAATGTGGGTCCGGATCAAACCGCTCACCTGCACTCCATCGCGCAGCAGGCACATGAAACACATTGGATTTGACAAATTCCGTTGCAGGCTCACTGTTGAACTCTGCTTGCATGCCCTTTTCCTCAACCAAGGCCTTGAATGCAGCCTGGCTACGGCGTACCAGACGCAGCAGCGTGTCCATGGCCTCAGATTGCATCACGTCATCGTTTTCGTATTTGGTAAACGCAACCGGGCCACCGCCGAAAAGTTTGGCCGCTTGCCCTTGGGTCATCTTGTATTGCTTGCGCAGTGCAGTGATCTCTTCACCAGTCAACAAACCATCTACCTGTTTGCGCCAAGCCATCAGGGCTCTTCTATTGAGCTTGCTCTCTGCGACCCCGGCAAAGTCGGACGTACATGTGTCGCACAACTTGTAATGCAAAGGCAACTGTGTCTTCTGGCCCTTGTAGTCGTTTTCCACCATTTGCACCTGGGCGGTGACATGGCCCTCACCGCAAATGGGGCAACGTTCTTGTGCACTCATCGTCGCACTCCTTTCAAGCGTGGCAAGAAACCATCAGCACCAAAGTGCCGGCTTTGCTCACTGCAAATTTCACAAAATATTCCATGCGTAAGGGCTGGCCAGTAGCGGGGGCAGTTTCAGTCAAGTAATAGCTGTATGCATCACACGCGGCAATTGCACCCTTACCTGGTGATAGCGGTAGATCACATCGTCGTTGAGCAAACCTATGGGCTGGGCAATGAGCAGAGTGCTATCCACCTGGCTTTGTCGTTCCTGCACACCAAAAAGTTCGGCTTTGAGCTCCACATCCTGTAAACCCTTGCGCGCCGCCAACAGCTCGTCCAGGAATATGCCAAAGGCTTGAGGCCGCAGGTAGAAGTGGTGGCGCACATGGGCGTTGCCTTCGCCACGCTCGAGCCACTGCCGCTCAACTCCGAATAACTGGCACGCGTCGGCCAAGTGCTCGTCCGTCAGACACGGCAAAAGTGCCACCTCATCCTGCACATCCTTGAACTGCAAGCCATGGCCAAAGAAACGCGGAATCTGATTGCGGTGCACGCCGTGGGCCTCAAACAGACGCCAGAAACGACCAGCCAATGTTTCGGCAACAGGCTTTTGACGCCACTTGCTCCAAAGCCTCTGTATCGACTCCACCGCTCGGGCGAGACCCAAAATCTGCCCAATTGCTACTAATGCCTCCAGCATGGTCAGGCCACCTCACGCACCAGCGCCTCGGCCAGATGGGCTTGGGTGGATTGGCTGGCGGTCAGGCGCTCGCGCAGGTCGGCGCACAGGCGGCGCAGCTGGGCTACGCGGGTGACGATACGGGATTGTTCGGCGAGGGGTGGGAGCGCGAATGCTAGGCCACCTACCTGCTTGGTGGAAATGTGCGGAACGCCATTGCTTCGACCTGGATCAATGGTTCCAACGAACAGGTCCGACTGAAGCCAGAGAGCTAGGAAGTCTGCAGAAACAAGTTTCGCGTCTGGTGCTAGTCGCGCAACTCGTTGCAGCAAAAGGCACGGCAGATCGGTTTCCCGGATCACTGCGTACTTCAAACCAGTGGAAATGATCGGACGATCCAACGAAAGAACTATGTCGCCGACTTGCAAAGCAAACTGCTGATACTCCGTCGCAGCCTTGGCATCAATGGCTGCCGGTTGCGACCAATCCACGTAGCCATGACTGACATTCAAGTTTCGTAGCAGTCGCACGCCCGTTTGCTTGAACCATTCGCTCTTGAATGCGTAACCATTGAGCATTTCAACGACATCACTGACGTGCTGCCAAGCCCACCCCATCGGCAACGCAAACGGCTGCTCATCCTCCGCAATCGGCGGCAGCGGTTTGTCGCGTTTGATCTTGCCCTCAGCGATGAGTTTGTCTTTCTCGGCGCGGATTTTCTTGAGGAGTGCGCTGGCGGGTTCGTCTTGCGGGTCTTGGGGGACGAGCAGGCCGCGCACTGCGAGTTGCAGGATAGTTTGCTCCAGGGCGTCTACGGCCTCGGGGCGGTCGAGCAGGAGGTCGAAGTGTGTGGCGATGCGGCGCCAGTTCTCCGTCAGTTGCGCGGGCGTTTCGCTGCCGGTTAGCGTGGCCAGCAGGGTGTTGACGAGCTGGGCGTGTTGCGTGGCTTCGAGCTGGCCTTTGGCTTCGAGCGCGTCGCACAGGCGCATGAGTTCTTCGACGCGGGTGACGATGCGGGATTGTTCTGCTAGGGGTGGAATTGTCATAAACAATTCGGACAAATCCCCAAGAGAGATGTTGTTCATCGCCCCGCCACGAGCCTTGTCTTTGACCTTATTACTGACGAAAGAATCTAGCGCCAAAAGCAAAAACCGTTGATTGACGTGCTTCGCGGCGCCTTTAATGATTGCTAAAGCCTGATTCGTATTCGCTGGTAAATCAGCGTCCAGCACGACAGCAGTTTTTCCAATTGTTCCCGCAATAGAGAACAGGACATCACCAGCAGACAGTTGGGAACGACTCATGATTTCATGCGTCTCGCGCGAAATGAAATCCGTCATTTGGGCGAGATTCAAACGCCCTCGATCAAGGTTCTCAATCTTTACAAAATTGATTCCTTCGCTTGTGTAACTATGGCCAAAGGTTGTTGGTGTCGTCCCCTTTGTAATTTGCTCTGCCAAAGTAGCTAAGTGCACCCACTCCCACCCGGTTGGCAGTTCAAACGGTTGCTCATCCTCTGCAATCTCCGCCAGCGGCTTGTCCCGCTTGATCTTGCCCTTGGCAATCAACCTGTCTTTCTCCGCCCGAATTTTCTTCAGCAGCTCACTCGCCGGCTCATCGCTCGGGTCCTGCGGCACCAGCTTGCCTTGCACGGCCAGCGTCAAAATCAGCTCGCGCAAACGCGCCACGCCACTGGGGGCGGTGGCCAATAGGTTCAAATTTGATAGCAGCATGCGCTTATTCAACCTGGGCTAGCGAGCGATTTGGCCAATATTCCCTTGAGCTCATTGCGCAGGGCCTGCGCCTCACCTTGCAGGCGGGCGTAGTCGGCCAGCAGTTGCTCGGGGTCGTGGCTCACCGCATCTGCGGCGTGGGGGTTCTTCTGGTCGAGGTTGTAGCCCATCGCCTTGATCTGCTCGATGCTGACCTTCCAGGCGCGCTCGTTTTCCACCCGGCTGGCAAAGCCATCGGCCTCGGTGCCCCACCAGTCTTTCTCTGCATCGAATTCTTCGATGCGGATGGGCTTGGTTTTGTTGTAGTTCTTGACGCCCGTTGGGTACGGGTGCTCGTAGTACCAGACTTCCTTGGTGGGCGTGCCCTTGGTGAAGAACAGCAGGTTGGTCTTGATGCCGGTGTAGGGCGCGAACACGCCATTGGGCAGGCGCACGATGGTGTGCAGGTTGCACTCGGCCAGTAGCTGCTCTTTGATGCGCGTCTTCACGCCCTCGCCAAACAGGGTTCCATCGGGCAAGACCAAGGCGGCGCGGCCATTCACTTTGAGGATGTGTTTGATGAGCACCAAAAATAAATCCGCCGTTTCTTTGGTGCGCACGTCGCTGGGGAAGCCTTGCTCAATGCCCGGCTCTTCCACCCCGCCAAAGGGCGGGTTGGTGAGCACCACGTCCACGCGGTCGGCCTGCGTGACCTCGCGCAGCGGGCGGGCCAGGGTGTTGCCGTGGGTGATGAGGCTGGGCACCTCGATGCCATGCAGCATGAGGTTGGTGACGCACAGCATGTGGGGCAGCTGCTTTTTCTCCACACCGGTGATGCTGGTTTGCAGCACGGCTTCCTGCTCGGTGTTTTGCACCTGTTTGCGCAGGTGCTCGATGGCGCACACCAGAAAGCCGCCGGTGCCGGTGGCGGGGTCGAGCACCTTTTCGCCTAACTGGGGGTTGACCATGTCCACCATGAACTGGGTGACGGCGCGCGGGGTGTAGAACTCGCCCGCGTTGCCGGCGCTTTGCAGGTCTTTGAGGATTTTTTCGTACAGGTCGTTGAACTGGTGGCGTTCGCTCTGGCGGTTGAAGTCGATGGCGTTGAGCTTGTTAATCACTTGGCGCAGCAGGTGGCCGCTTTTCATGTAGTTGTAGGCGTCTTCAAACACGCCGCGCACCACATAACCGCGCGGGTTGCGCTGGGCATCGCCACGCAGGTTTTTCAAAGCGCCAAACAGGTCGTTGTTCACAAAGCTCAGCAGGGGGTCGCCGGTGATGCCTTCGGCGTTGGCGGCCCAGTTGCGCCAGCGCAGGGGCTCGGGGATGGGACTGGTGTAGCTGTCTCGGGTGAGCTCCATTTCCTCTTCCAGCGCGTCAAACACTTTGAGGAACAGCAGCCAGGTGAGCTGGGAGATGCGTTGGGCGTCGCCATCGACGCCGCTGTCTTGGCGCATCACGTCCTGGATGGATTTGATGACGCTGGAGAGGTTGGACATGCAGTTTTCTAGAATGTTTCAGGAAGGGATTTTTGCTTTTTGATGTCTAAAGTTCTTCTCTTCAGGAGTTTAGACATCAACAAAATCAACGACTTAGCTTAGATATTCAGGATAAGTCAGAGATATTTTTCATGATTTAGCCGTGGTGGCCGCGAGATACCAAAGCAAGTTGGGGCGAGTACCCCGCAATTCGATCAGCTTGGCACGCCGCATACCCTGGAGCAAGTTCTTCACTTTGTTCGCCCTTTGCTGGTCTTGCAGCACATCAGGCAGCTTGGCGAGCAACAAGGCGTCCAAATCGGCGCGGGTGCCCTGTTATGGCCTTGTAGTGCTGCCGCATTGGCGAGGGCAGAAATGTACTGACCTATATCGCTTGGCATCTCCCAGTTTGACTTGAACTCCACGGTGGCCTGCTCGCGAGGCAGGCGCAAAAGACTCTGCAACACCGACGACAGGGCATCCGTACTCATTCGACCACCTCCAAACCCACTATTGTCCCTACCAATGCTGGAGATTCAAACATCACGTCCTGGATGGACTTGATGACGCTGGAGAGGTTGGACATGCAGTTTCTAGGTTCTTATGAATGAAATAGGGCTCTAGCCCTCGTGGAATGTGCGCAAGCAGCTATCAATTACGTAGCGTTTGTGGCGTACAGCTCGCGTTCCAGGGTTTGCAGGGCGGCCAGGTACTGGGGGCGGCCACCAAAGCTTCTGATGAGCTCACCGGGCCGACCCATGTCGGTGAAGGGCTGGACATTGAAAACCGTGTCGGCCTCGATGGTAGCAATGCCTTCGTCGGCGTATTTGTCCAGCATCGCGTCAATCACTTTGCGGGCCACGGGGCCGTATTGGGTGAAAACATTGCGCTTCTTGACGCGGCTGGCGCGCTCGCGCCGGGTTAGCGGGGGCATGTTGTACGCCACGTGCAGCAGCAGGTCGAACGGGTCCAGGTCTTTGCCCACCTCTTCTGCCAAGGCCTCAATCAGCACGCCGCGCGACTCCAGCTCTTCCAACAACGCGGCTTTGCGGTCCGCGTCGTTCCAGGCCTGCAGGAATTTGTCCAGTGAGTCGTATTGCTTGGTGAGGTTGATGCGGGTGTAGTCCCGCAGGCTCTCGGTGATGAGCTTTCCCTGGGCGTTGAGGTATTGCACCCGTTCACGCGCCACGGCGACGGTGACCATGCCGCCGACCACATATTTCTTGGGATCATCGCTGCCGGGGGCGAAGGGCCCTAGCAGCGGCAGGTTGTCGAAACCGGCTTCGACGGGCTCAGCCTGAACGGTATCGGGCAAGCCGTCTGGTGGCGTGTCTGGCGGCGCAATGGGCTGGCCCGCCTTGGGCTCGTAGATCTGCACCGGCTCGCCGTCAAAGTCCTTGTCGGCAAACAGCTCCGTGGCACGCTTGAAATCGAGAATGGTGAACCAGGTTTTGCCCAAATCCTCGCGCAAGCGAGTGCCGCGGCCAATGATCTGCTTGAACAGCGTCATGGATTTGATATTCTGGTCCAACACGATGAGTTTGCAGGTTTGTGCATCTACCCCGGTGCTCATGAGCTTGGAGGTGGTGGCAATCACCGGGTACACCTTCTCGGGGTCGATGAAGTTGTCCAGCTCGCGCTTGCCTTCCGGGTTGTCGCCGGTGATCTGCACCACGTATTTGGGGTGGGTGGCGCAGATATCGGCGTTGGCATTGCTCAGCGCCTGGTGCATGCGGGCGGCGTGGTCGATGTCTTCACAAAAGACGATGGTCTTGGCGTAACGGTCGGTGGCTTTGAGGTACTCGGTGATCCTGGCGGCCACGGCTTCGTCGCGCTTTTCCAGCACCAGCTTGCGGTTCATGTCGGCGCCGGTGTAAATGCGGTCTTCGATCAGGTTGCCGTGCTTGTCCGTCATGCCCTCCGTGGGGCGCCAGCCGAAGGCGTCTTTGTCCAGATCGACACGAATCACTTTGTAGGGCGCCAGGTAACCGTCTTCAATGCCTTGCTTGAGGCTGTAGGTGTAGATGGGTTCGCCAAAGTAGTCGCTGTTGGAAATGTCCTTGGTTTCCTTGGGCGTGGCGGTCAGGCCGACCTGGGTGGCACTGCTGAAGTAGGTGAGGATTTCGCGCCAGGCGGAATCTTCATCGGCGCTGCCCCGGTGGCATTCGTCCACGACGATGAGGTCAAAGAAGTCTGGGCTGAACTGTTTGTAGATGTTCTGCGCTTCGTCGGTGCCGCTGACGGCCTGGTAGAGCGAGAGGTAGATCTCGTAGCTCTTGTCCACCAGCTTGGTGGTTTTGTTGACGGCCAGATCGACTTCTTCGACCTCCACCTGGCCTTGGTCATTGGTTCGCTCGATGCCTTTGGCATTGGGGCTGAGTTTGGCCATGGCGCCCTTGAAGGGGCGGAAGTCGTTGACCATGGTCTGGTCAATCAGGATGTTGCGGTCGGCCAGAAACAAAATGCGCTTTTGGCCGCTGGGCTTGTCGGCGCGCCAAGGCGACTTCCACAGGCGGTGGATGATCTGGAACGCGGTGTAGGTCTTGCCGGTGCCGGTAGCCATGACCAGCAGCACGCGGTTTTGGCCAGCAGCTATGGCTTCGACGGTGCGGTTGATGGCGTTCAGCTGGTAGTAACGCGGGGTTTTGGCGGTGGTGGCGAGGGCGTAGTCAAACTCGGCCACGCTTTGCACTTCAGTGCTCCAGCCCTTCCATTTGCAATAGCGCGCCCAGAGCTCCTGGGGTGATGGAAACTCATCGAGCGTGAAGTTTTGCAGCAGCACGCCGGTGGAAAGGGTGGCGTCGCGAAACACAAAACCTTCACCATTGCTGGAAAAACTGAAGGGCACGCCCAGCAGCGCCGCGTATTCGATCGCCTGCTGTGTGCCGGCCTGCATGGAGAGGCGGGACTTTTTGGCCTCCACCACGGCCAGCGGGATGTTGGGCTTGAGAAACAGCACATAGTCGGCAAACAGCACAGTCGCTTTATCGCGCTTGGCGGTTTTGCCGCGCACCACCACACGCCCGGCACGCAGAGGGTACTGCGCATAAATTTGCTCAAGCGTGTGCCACCCGGCCTGCACGATGGCGGGGCGGATGAACTTGTCGCTGATGTCGCTTTCAGATAGTTTGTTTTTGTGCATGGCCGTCCCTGAATTGCCAGCTGCAGTTTGCCAGACAAAAAGGCATTGCTGTTACACGCCCCAGCGCAACCAGCCCCACACCACCGCCAGCGTCCCCAGCGTCACCGGAATGCCTATGGCGCCGTGCTGTTTCCAGTCGATGGTGACGCCCTCGCGCCGGGCCAGGTCCACCACGATCAGGTTGGCAATCGAACCCACCAGCAGCAGGTTGCCGGCAAAGGTGGTCACCAGCGCCAGGGTAACGCCGGCCTGCGCACCCTGGCCCAGGTGGGGCAGCAGCAGCATGACCGCCGGCACGTTGGATACCAGGTTGGACAGAGCCACGCTGACCACCAGCAGCGGCCCGGGCTCGGCCAGGTGCACGCCATGGGCTGCCAGCCACAGCACGGCCTGCGCGGCCAGGCCGGTGCCCTGAAACGCGTGGTTGACCACAAACAGGCCGATGAACAGCAGCAACAGCGGCCAGTCCACAAAACCCATCACATGCGAGGAATGCAGGCGCCGGCTCAGCAGCAGCACCCCCGCGCCCACCAAGGCCGCCACTTCGCGCGGCCAGCCCGTGAACAGGAAGATCACCAGCAGGGCCGCCGCTACCAGCAGGCCCTTGGCGGTTTGAAACGCATCGAATTCGGGCTCATCGTCCCGCACCGGCAAGGGCTGGTACACCAGCGGCGCCAGCGGGTCCGTCACCAGCTCCGCCCGGGCCCCCGGCCCATACGCCAGCCAGAGCCACAGCAACACCAGGCTGACCACCACGGGAACCACCGCCTGCGCCACGTACGCGCCAAAGTGCATCTGCAGCACCGAGCCAATCAGCATGTTCTGCGGATTGCCAATCAGCGTGGCCGCCGACCCGATATTGGCGGCGCAGGCCAGCCCCACCAGAAACGGCACCGGCGGCAGCTTGCGCTGCAGGCACAGGCGCGCCACCACCGGTGTCATGGCCAGGCAAATCACATCGTTGGAAAACACGGCTGACAACGCGCCTGCCACCACGATCAGCGCGGCCAACAGGCCGTTGCGTGACAGCGGCATGTCGGCCACCTTCTGCGTGACGGCGCCGTAGAAGCCACCGAGACGCATCTGCGCCGACACCACCATGAAGGCAAACAGCAACACGATGGTGGGCAGGTCTACGGTGCGGGCCGCTTCCTCGACTGACTCTCCAGTGATGGCGATCACCGCGATGGCGCCCAGCAGCGCCACGCCAGAGCGGTCGAGCTTGAGGCGCGGCAGTCCGCCGAGGAACATGCCCAGGTACACCACGGCGAACACGGCCACCACACCCCAGTCGGACGCGCTCAGGCCCGGCAGGCCGTCAAAGAGGGATACAGGCAGGGTGGGCATGCGGCAAATCATAGTTGCAAGGGATAATCGGGGGCTTCACCGGAACCCTATGGCACTTATCACCCTACTCGACGCCCAGCTGGCATTTGGGCACGTCCCCCTGCTCGACCACGCTGACTTTTCTCTGGAAACGCAGGAGCGCGTGGGTCTGATTGGCCGCAATGGCGCGGGCAAGTCCTCCATGCTGAAAATTCTGGGCGGCATGGAAAAGCCCGACGACGGCACCCTGCAAGTGCAAAGCGGCACCCGCATTTCCTACGTGGCACAGGAACCGCAACTCGATGCAGACGCTACTATTTTCATAGCTGTCCGCGCAGGCTTGGAGAGGGTTATCGGCCTGATTGAGCAATATTGCGCAGGGGAAGGTGACCTCGACACCATGCAGAGCGAGATTGAAACCCTGGACGGCTGGAACTGGGAGCAACGTGTCAATGAGACCCTGCAGCGCCTGCACCTGAACCCCGAGGCGATTGTCAGCACCCTGTCCGGCGGTACCAAGAAGCGCGTGGCGCTGGCGCAGGCGCTGGTGGCTCAGCCCGATGTGCTGCTGCTCGACGAGCCGACCAACCACCTGGACCTGGACTCGATTGAGTGGCTGGAAGGCCTGCTCAAGGAATTCAAGGGCTCCATCATCACCATCACGCACGACCGGTCCTTCCTTGACAACGTGGCCACGCGCATCGTCGAACTGGACCGCGGCAAGCTCATGAGCTACCCCGGCAACTTTGCGGCGTATCTCACGCAAAAGGAAGAGCAACTGGCGCAGGAAGCCGTGATCAACGCCAAGGCCGACAAGCTGCTGGCGCAGGAAGAGGTGTGGATTCGCAAGGGCGTGGAGGCCCGCCGCACCCGCGCCACCGCCCGCATCGTGCGCCTGGACGAACTGCGCTCCCAGCATGCTGCGCGGCGCAACGCCGTGGGCAGCGTGAACATGGACGTGTCCAGCGGCGACAAGAGCGGCAAGCTGGTCTCCGAGATGGTGCATGTGACCAAGACCTTCGGCGACCGCGTGATCGTGCGCGACTTTTCCACCACCGTATTGCGCGGCGACAAGATTGGCCTGCTCGGCCCCAACGGCGCGGGCAAGACCACGCTGCTCAAACTCATTCTGGGCGAGATCAAGCCCGACCCGGCACCCGCCAACGCACCGCCACCCGAACCGGGCCACAGCCCCTGGGGCACAGTGCGCTTGGGCAGCAATGTGACAGTGGCCTACTTCGACCAGATGCGCAACGCGCTGGACCTGGACGCCACGCTGGAAGACTTCATCAGCCCCGGCTCCGAGTGGATCGAAATCGGCAACCAGAAGAAGCACGTCAAGAGCTACCTGGGCGACTTCCTGTTCTCGCCAGCGCGCGCCAACTCGCCGGTGCGCAGCCTCTCCGGCGGTGAGCGCAACCGCCTGCTGCTGGCGCGCCTGTTCGCGCGCCCGGCCAACGTGCTGGTGCTGGACGAACCCACCAACGATCTGGACATCGACACGCTGGAACTGCTGGAAGATCTACTGCAGAACTACGACGGCACGGTGTTCCTGGTCAGCCACGACCGGACCTTCCTGGACAACGTGGTCACCAGCACGATTGCCTTTGAAGGCGATGCTGGTTGGCGCGAATACGAAGGCGGCGTGAGCGACTGGTTGATCCAGACCAAGCGGGCCAACGAAATCAATGCGGCATTGGGCAAAACCACGGCCAAGCCCTTTAACTATGAGCGCGAGCAGCTACAAAAACAGGAGCAGGCCGTAGCCCAGGTGTCGGCCGCCACTCCGGCAGCACCACCCCCGGCCAAGGCCAAGAAACTGAGCTTCAAAGAACAGCGCGAACTCGATGGCCTGCCCGACCGCATTGCCGCACTGGAAGCCGAGCAGAAAGACATTGCCAGCGCGTTGGCCGATGGCAGCCTGTTCTCCAGCGACAACACCCGTGCGCTGGCGCTGACGGCCCGCAACGCTGCCATTGACGACGAACTGATGGCAGCGCTGGAGCGCTGGGAAGTGCTGGGCCGCCCGGCCTGAGTGCCTAGACGCCGCAGTCAGCGGCGTCCATCCAGCCCACATCCGGTCGCCACTGGCGTGCCCAGCCCGGCAGGTCGGCGGCGGGCATGGGCCTGGCAATGCCGTACCCCTGTGCCAGATCGCAACCCAGTGCCAGCAGGGTCTGGCCATGGGCCACGGTTTCCACTCCCTCCGCAATAACGCTGCGCCGGAAGGCAGAAGCCAGCCCGATCACCCCTTTGACGATGGCCAGATCGTCCACGTCGGTCAGCATGTCGCGCACAAAGCTCTGGTCGATCTTGAGCAATTCGGCGGGCAGCCGCTTCAGGTAGGTCAACGAGGAATAGCCGGTGCCAAAATCGTCGAGCGCAAAGCGTACGCCGATGGCCTGGCAGGCATGCATCACTTGCGAAATCTGGGCCATGTCCTCCAGGGCGCTGGTTTCCAGAATTTCCAGCTCCAGGCTCTGCGCGGGCACCGTGGGATGGGCCGCCAGCAGCGTGCCCAGACGCGCCACAAATCCGGGTTGCTGCAACTGCAGCGCACCGATGTTGACGCTGACGCCGATGTCCAAACCCGCACCACGCCACAGGGCCATCTGGGCCAGTGCCGTCTGAATCACCCATTCGCCGATTTCGATGCTGATCGGCTGCCCCTCAATGACCGGCAGAAATGCCGCTGGCGCCAGCAAACCGCGCTCGGGGTGCTGCCAGCGGATCAGGGCCTCGGCGCCGATGATGGCTCCGGTGCGCATATTGACCTTGGGCTGGTAGTAGAGGACGAACTCCTGCCGGTCCAGCGCCACACGGATGTGTTCCAGGCTCTCGCGCTGGCTCTGGATGGCGGCATCCTGCGCCACATCGAACAGGTGGAACCGGTTCTTGCCCGCCTGCTTGGCCAGATACATTGCCTGGTCGGCATGGCGCACCAGCTGGTCGGCATCGGCGTTGTCCTGCGGGTACAGCGTGACACCAATGCTGGCCGACAGCTGCAGCAGTGCGCCATCCACCCGCACGGGCGTGGCAGCGGCCTGCAGCAGCCGCGACAGCAGCAGCTCGCAGTCCCTGCGCTCCCCGATGTCCACCAGCAAGGCCACAAATTCATCGCCACCGATGCGTGCCAGCGTGTCGCTCTCGCGCAGACTGGCCTTCATGCGCTGGGACAGTGTCACCAGCAACTGGTCCCCCACTTCATGTCCGTGCTGGTCGTTGACGGGCTTGAACCCGTCAAGGTCCAGGTAGGCCACCGCCAGCGCACTGCTCCTGCGCTGGCTCTGCAGCATGGCCTGCTGCAGGCGGTCGGCCAGCAGCACGCGGTTGGGCATGCCGGTCAGGGCGTCGTAGTGGGCAATATGCTCCAGCTCGTCCTGGTGTTTCTTGAGGGGTGTGATGTCCGTGAACAGTGCTACGTAGTTCTGGATGGCACCGGCCGGGTCGCGCACCACACTGATGGTGAGCATCTCGACAAAGATCTCCCCGCTCTTGCGCCGGCTCCAGACTTCACCAATCCAGTGGCCGTTTTCCTGCAAGGCCTGGGTACGTGCTGCAAAAAAAGCCTGGTCATGCCGCCCCGAGCCCAACAGGGTACGGGGGTTCTGGCCTATAGCTTCGTCACGCGTATAGCCCGTGACCTCGGAGAACATCGCGTTGACCTCGACGATGCGCCCCATGCTGTCGGTGATGAGGATGCCCTCGCGTGCATGGCTGAACACGCTGGCGGCCAGTTCGAGCTGCGTCTGCGTCCGGGTGCGTTCCTCGATCTGCTGCTCCAGCATCCGGTTGGCGGCATTGAGCCGCTGGTAGGGAACCTGGATGTTGTCCACAAAAATACTCTTGTAGACAAACGCGTAAGCGATCACCTTGTACACATGGCCCAGCAGGTTGAAGATGTCTGCGACGTCGGAATACAGCGTAAAAAACAGCTCGCTCAATGCCATGGTGGACACCGCGGCAAACAGGCCTACGACGTCGTACGGTTGCTGCGTGCGCATGTTGCGCCAGAAGAAGAACGCCGCGGTAGCAAACGTGGCCACCAGACCGTATTCCGCTGCGACCTTGATGGCGGTCAGGCCCTGCCCGGCAATGAAGGTGCGCGGCAGCCATTCCACCCGAAACAAGGCCAGCCAGGCCACCAGTGCCACCAGCACGGTCACGCCCAGCAGACCCTGCCAGCGAACAGACAGCCGCGATACGGGACGCCATGGCAGGACCGCCACCGCCAGCAAGCCCAATGCCGACAGGTAACGTGCAACCAGCCAGAAGTTGATCGCTTTCTCCGGACCGCTGGGGGTCACAAAATCCGGCATGCCGGCATAGGCGATGGTGTGGAGAAAGTCGAGCAGACCCACGCCGAAAAACACACACGCCAGCAGCAACAGGTTGCCCGGCCGCTCCCTGGAGTGCGCGGCCCAGCCCACGGCAAACACCAGCATGGACACCACAATGGCCGCCATCTCCATCAGGGTGTGCAAAGGGGCGTAACCGGCAATGCCTTTGACCGCCTGCACAGGCGGAGCCAGCCAGCTCATCACCAGCACCAAGGCCAATGCACCCAGCAGCCAGAGAACCGGCCGCAACCGATCCCGGTACACCGGGTGCAGCGCCATCATGGGGCATCCCCAAATTGCTGGATCAGCACGGCGCACGCGGATTGGGCGGCCGCGAAATCCAGTGCGGCCATCGCATCGTTGAGTGGCTTGAGCTCTTGCGCCACATGGGCTCCAAAGGTTGTGCGAATCAAGGTGTGTACTTCCAGCGCAACCATATCCGATTTGCCCAGCAGGGTCGACAACGCCTGCAGATCGCGCCTGAAGTGACCCCGGTCCAGGGCACCCGATGCTGTCGTAGCCTGGGGCGATGGCGCAAGCGCCTCCTGGTACTGCTGCAGCACTGGCATCAGCGTATCCGCCAGTGCGTCAATGGCGGTGCGCAGGGTGTCCACCAGGTTCTCGTGCTCTTCGGGCAGGGCACCATTGCGGACCTTGTGCTCCAGCCGCGCTGCCACGGCCGCCAGGTGCCGCGCACCCACGGTGGCTGCCAGTCCCTTGAGGGTGTGCAAGGCGCGTACGGCATCGGTGTTCTGCTCCGCACGCAGATGGGCATGCACCTGGTCCGGGGCCAGCACCATCTCGCGGGCAAACGCCCCCAGCACGTTGGTGTACATGGCCTTGTCGCCGCCGACGCGGGCCAGCGCACCGGGCACATCCAGGTCGCCCGGCGGATGCTCGGCCGCTGGCGCTGGCTGAGGCGCTGGAGCAGCAACCACCGGGGCGGCTGCACCCTCCGGCAGGGTAAAACCGGTGTGCTTGATCAGCACGCTCACCAGATGGTCCAGCTCGAACGGTTTGCCAACGTGGTCGTTCATGCCCACAGCCAGGCAGGCTTCGCGGTCCGAGGCCATGGCATTGGCCGTCATCGCGATGATGGGCAGCCGGGTCAGGCCCAGCTCCTGGCGGATGGTGCGGGTGGCTTCAAAACCGTCCATCACCGGCATCTGCAGGTCCATCAGCACGGCGTCGTAGGCGGGCTGCATTGTTACTACCGCATCCACACCCAGTCGGCCGTTGTCGGCCAGCGTGATGATGGCGCCCTCCTGCGTGAGCAGCCCCTGCGCGACGGCCTGGTTGATCTTGTTGTCTTCCACCACCAGCAGCCGCATGCCCTGCAGGCGCCTGGGTTTGCTGGCCTTGGCTAGCGGGGCAGACGGCTTTGGACTGCCGGCCGACTTGCCATTCATGACCGCGTCCAGCAACATCGAGGCTGTGACGGGCTTGACCAGGAAGCCGTTGAGCTTTGTGGCTCCTTTGGCCTCTTTTTCAGCCAGCATTTCCCTGCCGTGTGCGGTAACCATGATCACCATGGGGGACGGCAGGCCAGGTTTGCCGGCATAGGCATCGCGGATGCCATCCAGGGTTTGCCAGCCGTCCATCTCCGGCATCAGCCAGTCCAGAAAGATGACTTCATAGGGTTTGTCAGCCACCAGGCTTTGCTGCACCAGCGCCACGGCCTGCGCACCACTGCCCGCAGTGTCCGTCTGCCAACCCATGGCCCGGGCCATGGCACCCATCAGCTCCCGTGCGACGGTGTTGTCGTCCACGACCAGCGTACGTTGCCCATGGGTCTGCGGCGGAACAATCCCTGGCGCTTGCACCTCCTGCGGTGCCAGCCCCAGCCGGATCTGGAACGAGAATGTGCTGCCCTGCCCGGGAGCGCTCACCAGCTGCATGTCGCCACCCAGCAGCCTGACCAGGCGACTGGAAATGGCCAGCCCCAGACCGGTACCGCCAAAGCGACGGGTGGTGGAGGCTTCGGCCTGCGAAAACCCGCTGAAGATATGGGCCTGGCTTTCCGGGGCAATGCCGATGCCGCTGTCCTTGACCGAGAGCTCCAGCAACACGTCCCCGGCGGTCTGCTCCACCACGCGCAGGCGCAGCACCACTTCGCCGTGGCTGGTGAACTTGATGGCGTTGCCACCCAGATTGATCAGCACCTGCTGCAGCCGCATGTCGTCGCCCACCAGGGCACGCGGCACGTCGGGGGCCACGTCGAACAGCACTTCCACATCCTTGCTGCCCACGTTGGACGACAGGATGACCGACAGGTCCCGCAACAGCTTGTCCAGACGGAAAGGGCGTGGGTCCAGCGTCATCTTGCCGGCCTCGACCTTGGAGAAATCCAGGATGTCGTTGAGCAGCCCCAGCAGCGAGCGCGCAGCGCCTTCGGTCTTGCTGGCGTAGTCCTGCTGCCGGTCGGTGAGCTCGGTGTTCTGCAGAAGCTTGAGCATGCCCAGAATCGCGTTCATGGGGGTGCGGATTTCGTGGCTCATGTTGGCCAGGAACTGGCTCTTGGAGCGCGAGGCGGCCTCGGCCGCCTCGGTGGCACGGATGAAGTCGGTGATGTCCACCCGGAATCCCAAGCTGTAGCCGTCGGGCATGCGGCGTTCGCTGACGCGCAGGATACGGCCGTCGTCGAGCACCTGCTGGAAGTTGCTCAGTGGCTGGCGATGCTGGGCCAGGCGCTCCGCAATCCAGGCCTCCTCATCCCCCAGGGCCTGCGGGTACTGGCCGCGCGCCATGGCGGTGCGGATGATGAATTCGAAAGTGTTGCCCGGCACAAACAGGTCAGCCACCAGAGGGTAAAAATCCTTGTGCCGCTGGTTGCACAGCACCAGCCTGTCCTGCGGGTCGTACAAGACATAGGCATCGTCCAGCGCATCGATGGAGCCGCGCAGCAGGGCTTCGGCCTGGCGCATTTCGGCTTCGGCCTGTTTGCGGTCATGGATGTCCTGGGAAGAACCCGATACACGGATCGCATGGCCTCTGGCATCACGGAACACCTTGGCCCGCGAGCGGAACCAGCGGAAGCCGTGGGTTTTGGTGCGCATCAGCATTTCCTGGTCGTAGGTGGTGCCGTGGTGCAGAGCGAGTTCCATCGCCTCCTGGATCCGGTGCAAGTGGTCCGGGTGCACCAGGGATGCAAAATTCGACCCGGTTGCAGGCAACTCTTCAAACGTGTATCCCAGCAACTGGTAATAGCTTGGCGACCACCATTGGGCGTCCTGCTGCAGGTCCATCCAGTCCCACAAACCATCACTACCCCCCTCAATCGCCAGATTGAGCCGGTTGGTCAACTCGGTCATGCGGGATTGCGCTGCCTGCAGTTCCAGCTGGGCCTGCTTTTGCGAAGTGATGTCGGTGCCCACCTCCATGAAGCCGGTCAGCACACCGTACGCGTTGTGCACCGGGTGCACATCGGTGTCGATCCAGTACTCGCGGCCGTCCTTGGCCCGGTTGATCACCTCCACCCGGCAGGCCTCGCCCGCAGCCGCGGCCACCTCCAGCCGCGCAATGGCTTCGGGCTCGCTTTTGCTGGTACCCAGCAATTCCCCCGGCGTATGGCCCAGCGCTTCGGCCAGCGTGTAGCCGCTCATGCGGGTGAAACCGTCGTTGACCCAGGTGATCTTCAGATCTGCATCGGTAATCACCACCGCGTTGTCCGTGGTCTGGACCACGCGGGCCATGGTGTCGAGTTCGGACGTCATGCGCCGCGCCAGGTTCTGTGCACGCACACGGCCCGACGCCAGCAGCCAGACCGCCAGCGCCAGCATGAAGCTGCCAAAGGTGCCGCTGAGCGCCATCAGCGTCACCGCCGATCGGTCCAGCGACGCGGCAAACGCCGGTGTGCTGCCGACCCGCAGGTTCAGCAGGCGCCCGCCAATGCGCATCACACGCGTAGTCTGGTACAGGCGCGCATCGCCAGCCGCGTGAGGCTGATCACCCTGGTGGATCACGAGCTGGCTGTGGGCTCCGAACAGCAGGTTACCGTTGTCGCGGACATCGCCATCAAACAACTCCACCTGAACCGCTTCCATGGCCACATCGGCCACACCGCCCATGGCATCCGCTGCAATCATGGGTGCATACAGAAGGCCCTCCAGCGCCATCATGTGCTGCTGCTCCGTCGCGGGATCGGTGCCCCTGCGGTACACCGGAAGAACATACATGAAGCCGGTATTCAACTGATCATTGCGCAGCAACGACATCCGACCAGAGAGCGAAGCCTCACCCGAACGGGCGGCCCGTTCAAGCGCGGCCCGGGCGGCCAGGTCCTGGCCCATGTCGACGCCCCAGGCTTCGTAATTGGATTCCAGAGGTTCAATGTGTTTGACCACATAGAGGTCATCCGAACGTCCCAGACTTTGGATGTGGAATTCCGGCATGCCTTCCGCCTGCTGGCGCTTGGCATAGGCATTTGCGTCAGCGCGCGCAATCCGCTCGACGTAGCCGAAGCCCCGCACGCCAGGAAATTGCTGTTCGATGTTCAGTGTTTGCACCAAATTGCGGAATTCGTTGCGGGTCACCCCATCGCTGGCTGCGTAGGCTGCGCGGATACCGGTGAGCCCGAATACCGGAAACTCCAGCCTGCGGCGTACTTCAGCCTCCACCCGGTCCACCGCCCGGTCGAACCGAACCTGACCTGCCACCTCAATATCACGCTGCTGCCACCACACACCCACAACCGTCAGTACCAGACCGAGTAACTGGGCCGTCACTGTCAGGATAACGGCAGACCGGATGCTCGGCCCCGGGGCGCGAGCGGCCGCCGCTGCGTTCCTGGTGATGGCCATGCTGCGCCAGTACACCGCAGGACCTGCCAGCAACACCAGCAATGCGACATCCAGTAATCCCGCGGCCAGCGGGCTCAGGCCAGACGCCAGCCGGGGCATGGAGACCATCACCACCACCTCGCACACTGCCACGATGCCGAGAATTTCGGTCAGAAGGCGTATCGGGTTATTGGGGTGTTTCATGCTGCGTAAAGACGTGCCATAGCGCCGCAATCATTGCAGCCGGTGGTCAGAATATCAGAACACCCCAGCCTTGCCGAGCCCCTGCGCGGGCTAGACCACGCCAGCACTTTTCAGGCGTGCAATCGCTGCGCCATCCAGTCCCAGCCCGGCCAGCACCTCGTCGGTGTGCTCGCCCAGCATCGGGGGCGCATTGCGCAGCACCGGCGGGGTGGCAGTCAGCCGCAACGGGCTGGCCACGGTTGCTATTGTTTTAATAGCTGATTGTGCATATACCACGGGAGCTACAGGCTGATTTACCTTCAAACCCCGGGCCAGAACCTGGGCATCATCAAAAGCCTGACCGATATGGTTGATGGGGCCACAGGGCACGGCCTTGTCTTCCAGCAGCGCCACCCAATCGGCCGTGGTGCGGGTGCGGGTCACAGCTTCCATGGCCGGGATCAGCGTCTCGCGGTTTTTTACACGCAGGGTATTGCTGGCGTAGCGCGGGTCCGCTGCCCACTCGGGCTTGCCCGCAGCTTCGCAGAAGCGCGCGAACTGGCCATCGTTGCCAATGGCCAGCAGCATGGAGCCGTCCTGCGTGGGGAAGTCCTGGTACGGTGCCAGGCTGGGGTGGCTGTTGCCCTGGCGCTGCGGCACCTTGCCCGTGTTCAAAAACCCAGCAGCCTGGTTAGCCAGAATCGCCATGCCCACATCGAGCAAGGCCATGTCGATGTGCTGGCCCGCACCGGTGCGGTTGCGCACTTCCAGAGCTGCCAAGATGGCGCTGGTGGCGTAGCAGCCGGTGAACAGGTCGGTCAGCGCCACGCCCACGCGCAGCGGACCGCCGCCGGGCACGTCGTCGGCACGGCCGGTGATGCTCATCATGCCGGTCATGGCCTGGATCATCAGGTCGTAGCCCGCGCGCTCGGCATACGGGCCGTCCTGGCCGAAGCCGGTGACCGAGCAGTAGATCAGCCGGGGGTTGAGCGCCTTGAGGCTCTCATAGTCCAGCCCATACGCCTTGAGCCCACCCACTTTGAAGTTCTCCACCAGGATGTCGCTTTGCGCAGCCATCTGGCGAATCAGCGCCTGGCCTTCGGGCTGGGCCATGTCGATGGTGATGGAGCGCTTGTTGCGGTTGCAGGCGGTGAAATAAGTGGCCTGCGTGGTGTCGTTACCGTCCGCGTCCTGGAGGAACGGGGGGCCCCAGTGGCGCGTGTCGTCGCCCGCGCCCGGGCGCTCGACCTTGATCACATCGGCGCCCAGGTCGGCGAGCATCTGGGTGCACCAGGGGCCGGCGAGCACGCGGGAGAGGTCGAGGACTTTGAGGTGCCCGAGGGCGGAGGGTTTGGTTGTCATGGTGTGCTTATTCTTGATTGATCATGGTCAGTCGACAGCCGCAGCATGGAAGTCCGCGTTCGCCCATGCAGCCATGAGCGCATCAAACGTTTCGGGATTGCCCGCGTATTGAAGTGCGTTGGGGTCGATCGTCGTCCACTTCTGTTTACTGCCGAGCCAAATATGCCCAACCGGCACGAGAGTGCGTGGTTGGCTCAGCGTCCCGGGTTTGATGCTCAAGACCTGATCTTGACCCACGACCTTGTGAAACAGGCGTGTACCGCAATCAGGGCAAAACTGACACGACATTTGCTTGCCCGATGGCATGTGGCGAATCCATTCTTTGACAGTACCGCCGCTGATCTCAACCACAGGCTGCTTGATCCACAGTGCCATGCCAAACGCGCTGCCTGCCTGTCGCTGGCATTCCGTGCAATGGCACGCAAACATCGTCAGCGCTACACCGGCAATGCGGTAGTGAATCGCACCGCACTGGCACTGACCTTCAAAAACTTCCTGACGCATAGCAGACTCCGTTCAGTGACTGTCACAGGTTACAGACTCGCGCAAGTCCAGCACCCGCAGGGAATGGGGTATGGGTTTGCGCCGATTTGCTGGCCCCGAAGGGGACTGATGAGGCGCAGGCCCCTACCCCGTTCCCTGCCCCCCCCAAATGACGTCGGCAAGCAATGACTTATCAGTTCCCGAACGCTGCAATGCCCGTCATCGCCCGGCCCAGAATCAGGGCGTGGATGTCGTGCGTGCCTTCGTAGGTATTCACCACTTCCAGATTCACCAGGTGCCGCGCCACGCCAAACTCGTCGCTGATGCCGTTGCCACCCATCATGTCGCGCGCCATACGGGCGATGTCCAGCGACTTGCCGCAGCTGTTGCGTTTGAGGATGGAGGTGATTTCCACCGACGCCGTGCCTTCGTCTTTCATGCGACCCAGGCGCAGACAGCCTTGCAGGCCCAGTGCGATCTCGGTCTGCATGTCAGCCAGCTTTTTCTGGATCAACTGGTTGGCGGCCAGAGGGCGACCGAACTGTTTGCGGTCCAGCACGTACTGGCGGGCACGCGTCCAGCAGTCTTCGGCCGCACCCAATGCACCCCAGGCGATGCCATACCGTGCAGAGTTCAGGCAGGTGAACGGACCCTTGAGGCCTTGCACTTCGGGGAAGGCGTTTTCTTCAGGGCAGAACACACCGTCCATCACGATTTCCCCCGTGATAGAGGCACGCAGACCCACCTTGCTGTGGATAGCTGGCGCAGACAAGCCCTTGAAGCCTTTTTCCAGCACAAAACCGCGGATCGGACCGACCTGGCCGGACTCGGACACTTCCTTGGCCCAGACCACAAACACATCGGCAATCGGGCTGTTGCTGATCCACATCTTGGAGCCGGTGAGCTTGTAACCACCCGCCACCTTGTGGGCGCGCGTGGCCATGGAGCCAGGGTCAGAGCCATGGTCGGGTTCGGTCAGGCCGAAGCAGCCAATCCACTCGCCAGTGGCCAGCTTGGGCAGGTATTTCTGGCGCTGTGCTTCGGTGCCAAATTCAAAGATCGGCACCATGACAAGGGAGCTTTGCACGCTCATCATGGAGCGGTAACCGGAATCGACGCGCTCGACTTCGCGGGCGATCAGGCCGTAAGAGACGTAGTTCAGGCCGGGGCCACCGTACTGTTCGGGGATCGTGGGGCCCAGCAGGCCGAGTTCGCCCATTTCGCGAAAGATGGCGGGGTCGGTGGTGCCTTCGCGGAACGCCATGGTCACGCGGGGCAGCAGCTTGTCCTGGCAGTAAGCCGCCGCCGCTTCCTTGACCATGCGCTCTTCGTCGGTGAGCTGGGAGTCGAGCAGAAAGGGGTCTTGCCAGTTGAATGCTGCGTGGGCCATGGTGGGTTCCTTCAATGTTTTGGAATGAATGGCCCGATGTTAGCGGCCCCGTCCTTGAGAATCAAACGCCTTGTTGGCATCCAGATATGAGTAACTAGAATGTCTGGATGCGCAGAAAAATCCCCTCCCTGCAGGCGCTGGCCTGTTTTGACGCCGCCGCGCGCCACGAAAGTTATACCCGCGCCGCACAAGAGCTGGCACTGACCCAGAGCGCGGTGTCACGCCAGATCGGTGCGCTGGAGGACTATCTGGGCTTGCCGCTGTTCCGGCGTACACGCCACGGCGTGGTGCTGACCACCGCAGGCAGCCAGTACGCACGCCAGATCGCACCCCGGCTGCAGGCGCTGGAGCGTGACACACTGGACGCCATGTCCGGCCAGGGCGCCGGTGGTGCCGTCAACCTGGCCACCGTGCCCACCTTTGCAGCCCGCTGGCTGATTCCGCGCCTGCCGGACTTTGCGAAGCATCACCCGGATGTGGTGCTTCACATGGACACCCGGACCCGGCCGTTCATGTTTGCCGAGACCGAATTTGATGCAGCGCTGTATGCCAGCACCCCGGACGCGATCGGGCAGTGGGCCGGCACCCATGCATTGCCCCTGCTGCCCGAGGTTGTGCTGCCGGTGTGTGCGCCGGCCCTGCTGGGCGGACGCACAACAGTGACTGCGGCAGAGCTGGCAACCTTACCCCTGCTGCAGCAAAGCACCCGCCCCTATGCGTGGCCGCAGTGGCTGGAGGCTGCGGGGGTTGGCGGTGAGGTCGATGACGCGGACAGTGCACCGGCCAGCGTGCTGGCCGGTCCGCGCTACGAACAGTTTTCGATGGCGGCCGCGGCGGCAGTGCACGGTCTTGGCGTGGGGCTGATTCCGCGGCTGCTGGTTGAGGCTGAGCTGGCCAGCGGTGCGCTGGTGGTGGCCCATCCGCAGACCCTGCCCGGAGAGCGCTTCTATTACCTGGTGCAGCCCGAGGGCACCCAGGTGCGCCCTGCACTGCAGCGCTTCATCGACTGGCTGCAGCGGGCCAGCGCCGGTTAGGCGCTGCGCCGGAACATTTCAGGGCTGGCGGACGATGACCGGCTGAATCTGGAACAGCTGGTCACTGCCAGCATCCACTGTCACTTTCACCCAATGCAGACTGGGGCTGCCAAAGGTCTGCAGGCGGGTCAGGTTGGGCAGCAGTTTGGCGGGGCTGTACAGCGGCTTGTCCACTTTGAAAAAGTGGGTGTCGCCATGCACCAGCAGCACCTGGCCCTTAAAACCCTCGGTCCGCTTGATCACCTGTGCCACGAAGTTGCGATAACCATTGAACCGGGGCTGCTGGCTTTCGTCCACCTCCTCCGTCTCGGGCAGATCAAAGCCGGGGTCTGCCTGGATCACCAGCACCACACCCTGGGCACCGGTGTCTTTGGCTTGCTGGAAGGTTTGCTCCAGCCAAACCACATTGGCCGCATCCCGCTCCAGATACTCTGCGTTCGATGCATCGCACTGCGCTGGCGTACGCGCGCTCTTGTTCGTGCACTCTTTGGCCGAGAGAACCACGTTGTTGTTGCTACCCGGCACGTTGAGACCTGCGAACACCACAGGGCCATGGCTGAAGCGGGTGTTTTCCACATATTTTTCACCCAGCTTGCCCTGGTGCAGCAAGGGCATGGTGGTCTGGCCAAGGCTGTTGGCAGTGGGGAACATGATTTTGCGCAGGTGCTTGAGGCGCTCCAGACCATCAAAGCCGCCGTTGTTGGTGCGATGGCAGTCGGTCCACTCGTTGTCACCGGGCACGTAGACCACAGGTTTGACCATGGTTCCGAACATCTTCAGGGCATCGGTATAGATATCGTCGGTGCATTTCGAGCTGCCATCCTTGATATCACCGTCATAAATGGAAAAAGCAATGTTCGACTGGTTGATGCTTTGCAGCACGGCAGGCAGTTTGGACTCGTCACCCGCCTTCTTGTAGGGCATGTCGCCCCACACACCAAAAGAATAGGTTCCGTGTTGTGCACCGGGGCCGGTGGCACAGGCGGACAGTCCAAGGGCAAGCACAGCGGCGGTGAGCAGTCGGATCGACATGGGAATTTCCAGTGTGGTCAAAAGTGGCACTGTGCGGCAGCCCGGTGACAGGCGTGTGACGCATCGACAGCCGTCCTGCCCCCTGCCGATGCACGGATAGTGCAAACCCCTAGATACAAGATGGCACGTGGATTGCTAGCATTCCTTTCAGAAGTTGACTAAATGGTCAGATTTTTGAACAGGAGTTGTCCGTGTCCACTACCCCCCAGCCCGATGTGCGCCCAGGCCGCCTCGCAGCCAGCGAATACGCACTGCGCTTTGCCGACGCCTCGCCCCGCCTGACCCATTCGCAGGCGCTGCTTGAGGCCGAGCGCTGCCTGTATTGCTTTGACGCCCCCTGCGCCACGGCCTGCCCCACCAGCATCGATGTGCCGTCGTTCATCAAGCGCATTGCCGACGAGAACCTGCGTGGTGCAGCCCGCACCATTCTGGAGAGCAATCCCCTGGGCGGCATGTGCGCCCGGGTGTGCCCGACCGAGAACCTGTGCGAGGCGGTCTGTGTGCGCAATACCCAGGAGGGCGTGCCCGTGGCCATCGGCCGCCTGCAGCGCCACGCGGTGGACGCGCTACTGGAAAGCGCCAAGCCCCAGCTCTTCACCCGCGCAGCCCCCACGGGCAAAAAGGTGGCGGTGGTCGGTGCTGGCCCCGCCGGACTGGCCTGCGCCCACACGCTGGCGCGCATGGGCCACGACGTGGTGGTGTTTGATGCCCGCCCCAAAGCCGGCGGCCTGAACGAATATGGCCTGGCCAGCTACAAGACACCGGACGACTTTGCCCAGCGCGAAGTGCAGTGGCTGCTGGACATCGGCGGCATCGAAATCCGCACGGGCTGGAAACTGGAGACCACCGAGCAGTTCCAGACCCTGCGCAACAACTACGACGCCCTGTTTCTGGGGCTGGGCCTGGCCACCACCCACCAGCTTGGCGTACCTGGCGAAACCTTGGCAGGTGTGCAGGATGCGGTGGACTTCATTGCCACCCTGCGCCAGACCACGGACCTGGCCACCCTGCCGGTAGGCCGCCGCCTGGTGGTCATTGGCGGCGGCATGACCGCCGTGGACGCCGCAGTACAAAGCAAGCTGCTGGGCGCCGAGGAAGTGCACATGGTCTACCGCCGCGGGCCGGAGCACATGTCGGCCTCCGTGGCCGAACAGGAATGGGCGCAGACCCATGGCGTGACCATCCACCACTGGCTGGCCCCGGTGGAAGTGGTCGGCAATGCGGGCCACGCCAGCGGCGTCACCTTTGCGCGGCAAGCGCTGGTGAATGGCCAGCTCCGCGCCACAGGCGAAACCATCACCCTGCCCGCCGACATGGTGCTCAAGGCCATTGGCCAGCAACTGGGCAACCCGGTGCTGGCTCAGGTGGGACTAGAGCAAAAAGGTGGCCGCCTGGCCACTGATGCCGAAGGCCAGACCAGCCAGAGCGGCGTCTGGGCCGGCGGCGACTGCCGTGCCGGTGGACTGGACCTGACCGTGGAAGCCGTGGAGCACGGCAAACAGTCAGCCCGCGCCATCCACGCCCATCTGATGGCCGCCTGAACACGTACGGAATCTGGAGAACACCATGGCCAATCTGCAAACCACTTTCGCGGGCATCAAAAGCCCCAACCCCTTCTGGCTGGCATCCGCCCCACCCACCGACAAGGCCTACAACGTCAACCGCGCATTTGAAGCCGGCTGGGGCGGCGTGGTCTGGAAGACGCTGGGCGAAGCCGGCCCCCCCGTGGTCAACGTCAACGGCCCGCGTTATGGCGCGCTGCTGACACCCGACCGCCGCCTGATGGGCTTCAACAACATCGAACTCATCACCGACCGCGACCTGGAACTCAACCTGCGCGAGATCACCGAAGTCAAGCGCAACTGGGCCGACCGCGCCATGGTGGTGTCGCTGATGGTGCCGTGCGAAGAGAAAAGCTGGAAGGCGATATTGCCGCGCGTGGAAGACACCGGCGCGGACGCGATTGAGCTGAACTTCGGCTGCCCCCACGGCATGAGCGAGCGCGGCATGGGCGCCGCGGTGGGCCAGGTGCCCGAATACATCGAGATGGTCACCGCCTGGTGCAAGCAGTACAGCAAGCTGCCGGTGATCGTGAAGCTCACCCCCAACATCACCGACATCCGCAAGCCCGCGCAGGCGGCCAAGCGCGGCGGGGCCGATGCGGTATCGCTCATCAACACCATCAACTCCATCATGGGTGTTGACCCCTACACACTGACCATGTCGCCCAGCACTGGCGGCAAGGGCAGCCACGGCGGCTACTGCGGCCCGGCGGTCAAGCCGATTGCGCTGAACATGGTGGCCGAGATTGCGCGTGACCCAGCCACCGCCGGCATTCCGATCAGCGGTATTGGCGGCATTGGCAACTGGCGCGATGCGCTGGACTTCATCGCGCTGGGCTCGGGCACGGTGCAGGTGTGCACCGCCGCCATGGTCTACGGTTTCAAGATCGTGCAGGAGATGGAGAGCGGTCTGTCCAACTACATGGACGAGATGGGCTTTACCAGCGTGGACCAGATCGTAGGCAAGGCCGTACCCACGGTGAGCGACTGGCGCTACCTGAACCTCAACCACATCAGCAAGGCCGTCATCAACCAGGACAGCTGCATCCAGTGCGGCCGCTGCCACATTGCCTGCGAAGACACCAGCCACCAGGCCATCACTTTCATGAAGGATGGCAAACGCCACTTTGAGGTGAAAGAAGACGAATGCGTGGGCTGCAACCTGTGCGTGACCGTGTGCCCGGTACCCGAGTGCATCACCCTGCGCGATGTGCCCGCCGGCGAGGTAGACCAGCGCACCGGCAAGGTGGTCAGCGCCACCCACGCCGACTGGACCACGCACCCCAACAACCCCATGCGAACCGCCTGACGGGCTTGATACATAAGCCCTTAGGCATCAAAATGGCCTCCAGCCCCCGTACGTATTGCGCAAGCAGCTATAACTTTAGGAGCACTGTATGAGCACACTCTTCATCCGTGGCGGCACCGTGGTCAATGCCGACCGCGCGTTCAAAGCCGATGTCATCACCCAGGACGGCAAGATCACCGCCGTGGGCGAGAACCTCACCGCCCCCGCGGGCGCCACGGTGGTGGACGCAGGCGGCCAGTATGTGATGCCCGGGGGCATCGACCCGCACACCCACATGCAGCTGCCGTTCATGGGCACCACCACCATGGACGACTTCTACACCGGTACCGCGGCCGGACTGGCCGGTGGCAACACCACCATCATCGACTTCGTGATTCCCGACCCGCAGGAGAACATCCTGGACGCCTACCAAAAGTGGCGCGGCTGGGCCGAAAAGTCCGCGTCGGACTACTCGTTTCACGTGGCCATCACCTGGTGGAGCGAGCAGGTGCGCCAGGACATGGGCACGCTGGTGCAGCAGGAGGGCGTGAACAGCTTCAAGCACTTCATGGCCTACAAGAACGCCATCATGTGCGACGACGAAACGCTGGTGAACAGCTTCAAGCGCTGCATGGAACTGGGCGCCATGCCCACGGTGCACGCCGAAAACGGCGAGCTGGTCTACCTGCTGCAAAAACAGGTGGCCGAGATGGGCATCAAAGGGCCCGAAGGCCACCCCCTGTCCCGCCCGCCCATGGTGGAAGGCGAAGCCGCCAACCGCGCCATTGCCATTGCCGATGTGCTCAACGTGCCCATCTACGTGGTGCACGTGAGCTGCATTGAAGCGGCCGAGGCCATAGCCCGCGCCCGCGCACGCGGCCAGCGGGTGTATGGCGAAGTGCTGGCCGGCCATCTGGTGCTGGACGACAGCGTCTACCGCCACCCGGACTTTGCCACCGCGGCAGCCCACGTGATGAGCCCGCCCTTCCGGCCCAAGGGCAATCAGGAATTCCTGTGGCGCGGCCTGCAGGCTGGCAACCTGCACACCACGGCCACCGACCACTGCACCTTCTGCGCCGCGCAAAAAGCGGCCGGCAAGGACGACTTCAGCAAGATCCCCAACGGCACCGGCGGCGTGGAAGAGCGCCTGGCCGTGATCTGGGACGAAGGCGTGAACACCGGGCGGCTGACGCCATCGGAGTTTGTGGCCATCACCTCGGCCAACACGGCCAAGCTGTTCAACATCTACCCGCAAAAGGGCAGTGTGTCCGTGGGCGCTGACGCTGACCTCGTGGTGTGGGACCCGGCCGGCACCAAGACGCTGTCTGCCAAGACGCAGCACAGCAAGGGCGACTTCAACATCTTTGAAGGCCGCAACGTCAAAGGCATCCCCAGCCACACCGTGAGCCAGGGCGAGCTGGTGTTTGTGCAGGGCGACCTGCGCGCTGTGAAGGGCAAAGGCCGTTACATCAAGCGCACACCGTTCAGTTCCAACTTTGCGGCGACCAAGCTTCGGGCTGAAGTCTTGGCGCCTACAGCGGTGAAGCGCTGACATTTTTTGCCTGCCAGCGCGGGGAAAGCCAGTGGGCCTCATCAGTCCCTTCGGGCCAGCAAATCGGCCCACTGGCACTCCCCTCTCTGGCGAGAAGTAACGCTAGGACTTTCGGAAGGAATCATCATGAGCACTGCAACTGCTATCGACATTGACAAGGTCCGCATCAACGGCGAGCGCCTTTGGGCCTCGCTCATGGAGCTGGCCAAAATCGGCGCCACGCCCAAGGGCGGCGTGTGCCGCCTGACCTTGACCGACCTGGACAAGCAGGGCCGCGACCTAGTGCTGGGCTGGGCCAAAGAGGCCGGCATGACCATCACCATCGACAAGATCGGCAACGGCTTCATGCGCCGCGCCGGGCGCAACAACAGCCTGCCGCCCATCATGACCGGCAGCCATATCGACACCCAGCCCACGGGCGGCAAGTTCGACGGCAACTACGGCGTGCTGGCCGGCATTGAAGTGGTGCGCACGCTCAACGACCTGGGCATTGAGACCGAAGCGCCGATCGAAGTGGCCTTCTGGACCAACGAAGAAGGCTCGCGCTTTGTGCCGGTGATGATGGGCTCGGGCGTGTTTGCCAAGGCCTTCGCGCTGGAGCATGCGTATGCGGCCACCGACACCGAAGGCAAGACCGTGAAGGGGGAGCTGGAGCGCATTGGCTACATCGGCACGCAGGAACCCGGCGACCACCCGATTGGCGCGTATTTTGAGACGCACATTGAGCAAGGCCCGGTGCTGGAAGACAACGACGTAACCATTGGCGTGGTCAGCGGTGTGCTGGGCATCCGCTGGTTTGACTGCACCGTGACCGGCATGGAAGCCCACGCCGGCCCCACGCCCATGGCGCTGCGGAAGGACTCACTGTTGGCCGCCACCCGCATCATGCAAGACGTGGTGGCCGCAGCGCACCGCCACCCGCCGCACGGCCGCGGCACCGTGGGCATGGTGCAGGTGTTTCCCAACAGCCGCAACGTGATTCCCGGCCGCGTGAAGTTCAGCATCGACCTGCGCAACAGCACCGACGCACTGGTGGACCAGATGGCCGACGAAGTGAAAGCCTTTGCCGCCAAGGTAGGCCAGGAGCACGGCGTGGACGTGAAGATCGAGATGGTGTCCAGCTACAACGCGATTGCTTTCCACGAGAACTGCGTAGACGCCGTGGGCCGCGCCGCCAGGAAGCTGGGCTACTCCAACATGCCAGCCGTCTCAGGCGCCGGCCACGACGCGGTGTACATGGCCAAGCTGGCCCCCAGCGGCATGATCTTCATCCCCTGCAAAGACGGCATCAGCCACAACGAGATTGAGGATGCGAAGCCTGAGCACATCACCGCGGGGTGCAATGTGTTGTTGCATGCGATGCTGGAGCGGGCTGGGGTGGTTTGAGCCTATCAAGATGTGCTTATTGCAGTGTGAATCTGGATTGAATAGATTTTGGTTCCACTGAATGACTGCTTGGCACATTGAGGCAACCCGAAATGCTATCAAGTGCGTTCATGGAAGTGAACAGCTTGAGCTAGCTAGACCGTGCTTGCGCTCTCTCTACGATAGACAGTTTTACGCTCGATTTCACTACCAGCGAGCCCAAACGACACTGAAGCAATACGTACGAAAACACCTTAAAGACAAAGACTTTTTTCCTATTGCTTTTGCGATTGATGAGCCAGCGTGGGACCGCTTCAACGTAGAGATTCGGAAAATTGCCGCGGACATATCCGCATGTGTTCAGAGCCTACATTCACTCCCCGACATACTGGCAAGCGCCATCTACTACTCATTGGCGCTTGATAAAACAATCAAGCCAGCTAAAGGACGCTATGTAAATCATGCATTTGTCACAGAATCTATCGCCAATATTTCCGACCTGGGGGCCATTCATAGCGGGTTAATTGGGGCCACGACGGGCAGCCACTACAAGCATCTAGCGGCTCTCGCGAATCAATCGAAACACTACAGCATCGTTTTCCCGGCTCTCAATGCCGACTTGACTGGTGATCGACCAGAGCAGTACATGTTGGTCTCCCCAGCTTTTGTGTCCCGAGGGGTACCATTTCCAGAGGTCTTAATCAGCGAGTTCATGCCAGTTGCATATGAGCAACTAACCAATGCAGTGCTTGAAACGGGACATGCGCTTGATGCGCATCTGCAAACCATGATCAGCCAGGCGGGGAGCAAGTGACCTGACACCACGTCATATTCTCTTCAACTGAAATGACGCCCAAACCCGTCCTATGACTCACCCACGAAATCAGCACCTAGCAGTCCCTCCCCATGTCAACGTCTAACAGCAGCGAATACGAGCGAGAGCCATTCTGCAACGATCAAACCCACCAGCTGTTGCTGGCGGGTGCTCGCTCGGAACCCGCAGCGCTAGGGAATGCCGCCTACTTTCATGATTTGCGGGAACGCATCTTGACAACCCGCCTTCAGCGTACAAACTAGTCAGTTACCCATTCAGATGGAGGCGCTTCATGCAAGCATGGTCAGTACAGGATGCGAAAGCAAAGTTCAGTGAGTTCTTGGATGCGTGCCTGGCCGAAGGGCCGAAGATGGTGACCAAACGGGGGGCGGCGGTTGCAGTCAGCCGCGCGGCCTTCCCAGAAGCAACTCTTGCTGTCCAACGCGGGCCATACCGAACTGGTCATTCCTCCGCGCGGCAAGGCACAGCGCCGCAGAGTTGAAGCGGCGCAGTAACAGCCCATGTATTTGCCGGACACCAATGTCGTCAACGCTGGGCTCGGTTAAGCACGCACCTCCAACACGTTGTAGGTGTTCACCATGATTGCAGCCACCGCAGACGTGCACGGTTTGACGGTGGTGACGCGCAACGTGGCCGATTTCAAATCCTTCGGCGTTGCGCTGCTGAACCCCTTTGCCAAGACAGCTGGTTAGCATATTGCACACAATTTTGTACAATACACAGAAACCCGGAGCCAGCCCATGACCATAGCCGTTCGCGATATCGTGGCGTTTTCAGATGCCCGCACCAACTTGTCCCGCCTGGTAGACGAGGTGCGACTGGGTGGGGAAAAGATCATCACCAAGAATGGTGAACCCGCCGTGGCGATGATTGACGCCAAACGGCTCGACCACTACCACCGTCTGGAGCAAGACCGTGTGCACCTTCTGCTGTTGGACGAAGTAGAGAAGGGTTTGGTCGATGTAGTGGCAGGACGCACCGGTGACGCGCTGGAAGCCATCGCCGCCATGCAGTCACAGCGCAGCAAAGCAAAACGCACTGGCAAGAAAGCATCTTGATTGCAGTCCGCACCACCGAGAATTTCACCGCCAATCTGCAGGAGATTGCGGCTTTCTGGGACGGCAGGGAATACCCCGCAGGCTTTGATGCCCTGCTTGCTGAACTGAGCGACCCGGTCATCCCCAACCTGATGCGTCACCCTCGCATGGGTCGACACTTCCGGTTGCGACATCCGCAGTCCGTAGACAGTCTGGCACGCGTCCAGAAGATGGACGCGATGCTCAAGACGATGGGAACCCTACGAGAAGCTGCAGAAGTGCGGGAATACGTGATGACGGATTACCTGCTGCTCTATCTGCTCGCCGATACGACGATTCACCTGCTCGCAATCAAGCACCAGAAGCAACTGGCGTTTGACTTCACACACTGAGCGCACGATGCCAGTGGTACGCCGCCCCACCTGCCCCCACTGCCAGCGCCCCCAATCCACCTGCATCTGCCGCTTCGTCACGCCCACGCCAACCGCGTGTGAGGTGCTGATCCTCCAGCATCCGCTGGAAGAGCACCACGCCAAGAACAGCGCCCGCCTGCTGCACCTGAGCCTGCCAGGCAGCCGCATGGTGGTGGGTGAAGCGTTTGACAACGCGACGCTGCAAGCACTGATGCCACAGCCCAAGTACACGGTGCTGCTGTACCCGCCCACCGAATACGAAGGCCACGCGGCACCTGCGCTGCTGGACGCTACGCAACTCGTCAATCTGCAGTATGTGCGGCTGGTGGTGCTGGACGCCACCTGGCGCAAGAGCCGCAAGATGCTGCACTTGAGCCCTGGGCTGCAGCGCCTGCCGCGGCTGACGTTGGACGATGTGCCTGCGTCGCGCTATGCGATCCGCAAGGCGCACAAGCCAGGGCAGCTCTCCACACTGGAGGCCACCTGCGCGGCGCTGGCGCAGCTGGAGGGGGACGCTGCGCGCTGGCAGCCGCTGCTCCACGCCTTTGACGGGTTGGTGGCGCGCGTAAGATCAGACTTCGCTGGGGCGGTGCCCCGTTTTGCCCTAACGGAGAGATGTGAATGACGCTGAGTACCTGGTGGCTGTTTATCCTGATGACGTTCGTGGTCTCGGCCACGCCGGGCCCCAACATGCTGTACGTGATGAGCATCAGCGCGCGCCACGGCATCCGCGCGGCAGTCATGGCCATGCTGGGGTGCATGACGGCCCTGCTGGCGATGATGAGCATCTCGGCAGCGGGTCTGGGCGCATTGCTGCACACCTTTCCCACCGTGTTTGACGCACTGCGCCTGGCCGGTGCGGCCTACCTGGCGTATCTGGGGGTCAAGTGCTGGCGTGCACCGGTGCACGACGAGGTGGCGGATGCGGCAGGTGGCGCATCCCGTGCCGCTGCGCCCGCGGTGCAGACCAGCGCGATTTACCGGCAGGGCTTTCTGGTGGCGGCCAGCAACCCGAAGGCGATTCTGTTTGCGGCGGCTTTCTTTCCGCAGTTCATCAACCCGGGCGAGCCCCAGCTGGTGCAGTTTGCGATTCTGCTCACCACGTTCAGCGTGATCGAGGTGGCCTGGTATTTTGTGTATGCGGTCAGCGGCAAGCGCCTGTCGGTCTACCTGCAGCGCGCCAGCGTGATGCGCCTGTTCAACCGCCTCACGGGTGGCGTGTTCATCGGCTTTGCGGCGCTGATGGCCACTGCGCGCGAGTAATTTTGATGAAAACGGGCTCTAGCCCCCGGAAATAGTGCGCAAGCAGCTATTATTTTTATAGCAATCCGCAGCCCCGCAGGATCAGGGACACCGCATGTTCGGTGGCCCGGGCGTGGTCTTTGGCGGTCAGTGTTTTGCGGCCCAGCACGGCGCTGACCTGCACGTCAAAGTCGGCATAGGTCTGGGTGGCGGCCCAGATGGTGAAGAACAGATGGATGGGGTCTACCGGTGCCATGCGCCCGGCGTCCACCCAGCTTTGCACCACGGCGGCTTTCTGCAGCACCATCTGGCGCAGTTCGGTCGACAGCAGGGTGTGCACCACCGGTGCGCCGTGCAGCAGTTCGTTGGCAAACACCTTGGAGCCATCGGACCGCTGTGCGGACAGCGCCATCTTGGCGCGGATGTATTGCTCAATGGCAGCACGGGGTTCGGCGTCGGCCGTGATGCCGTGCGTGGGCACCAGCCAGTCGCTGAGGATGCGCGCGAGCACCGCGCGGTACAGCACTTCCTTGCTGCCAAAGTAGTAGTGCAGGTTGGCCTTCGGCAGTCCGCTGGCCTCGGCGATGGTCGCCATGGTGGCGCCGCCGAAGCCGGCGCGCGCGAACACCCTCTCTGCGGCAGAAAGTATCAGGGCCTCATTCGTCTGGCGAATGAGGCCCTTGGGAGCATCGGCAACGTGAGTCATGCCGCCGATTGTCCAATCACTTCTGTGCCGCTTCCCAGATGGCGTGCGAATACGCTGCCTTGCCCGGGTCTTTCTTGATGACAGGGTCGCTGCCACCAGCCAGCAAGACCTTCACGGTGCGCTCGTACGCAGCGGGCTCCAGGTAACCAATCTTCTTGGTGCCGGCGTTGGTGATCAGGGTGGCCACGTTTTCCATCTGGCGCTTCTGCACCTTCACGCTGGCGCTGCCGGAGGTGTCGGCGGCCACCACGGCTTTGGCTGCACCTTCAGGGTCTTTCACAGCAGCGTCCCAGCCCTTGAGCGTGGCCTTGAGGAACTTGCCCATGCGTGCCACGAAGGCCGGGTCTTTCAGGTTGGCTTCGAGCACATACAGGCCGTCTTCCAGCGTGGCCACGCCTTCTTTTTCATAGAAGAAGGTGACCAGGTCTTTTTCCTTCACACCCGCGTCCACCACTTGCCAGTATTCGTTGTAGATCATGGTGGAGATACAGGCGGCCTGGTTCTGCAGCAGCGGATCGACGTTGAAGCCCTGCTTGAGAATCTTGATGTCGGAGTCGGTCTTCAGGCCGAGCTTGCCCATCCAGTTGAGGAAGGGGTACTCATTGCCGCCGTACCAGACGCCCAGGGTCTTGCCCTTGAAGTCTTTGGGGCTGGCCACGCCGCTGGCCTTCTTGCAGGTCAGCATCAAACCAGACTGGTTGAACACCTGGGCCACGTTGACCAGGGGTACACCAGCTTCGCGCGCGGCCAGGGCCGAGGGCATCCAGTCCACCACGATGTCGGCCTGCTTGCCGGCGATCACCTGCGTGGGGGCAATGTCAGGGCCACCGGGCTTGATGGTCACGTCCAGGCCGGCTTCCTTGTAGAAGCCTTTGGCCGCGGCCATGTAGTAGCCGGCAAACTGGGCTTGCGGCACCCACTTGAGCTGCACTGTCACTTTGTCTGCCGCCATGGCACCAAAGCCGGCAGCAGCCATCGCCAGGGCCAACAGGCCCTTGGTGAACTGGGAAGAACGAATCATGGAAGGCTCCTTCAGGGGGTTAAAGAAAATACGAATAACTGAAATTGCGCGGGCTCACCCTTCGCGCACCGAGGGATGCCAGAACGCCGCTCGGCGCTCCAATGCAACTAGCAAGGCGTAGGCCACGGACCCCGTGACCGCCGCCACCACAATGGCGCCCCACACCAGCGGCATATTCATGCGCGCCGCCTCGGTGGAAATGCGAAAGCCCAGACCCGAGGTGGGCGAGCCAAAAAACTCGGCCACGATGGCGCCAATCAGCGCCAGCGTGGCATTGACCTTGAGCGCGCCAAAGATGAAGGGCAGCGCCGCCGGCAGGCGCAGCGCCAGCAGCGTGCGCGGGTAGCTGGCCGCATAGCTGTACATCAGCTCGCGCTCCAGCTTGCCCGCAGCCTGCAGGCCGGCCAGCGTGGACACCAGCATGGGGAAGAAGGTCATGAGTACCACCACCGCGGCCTTGGAGGGCCACTCAAAACCAAACCACATGACCGCAATGGGCGCTACACCGACGAGCGGAATGGCGCTGGTGAGCGAGGCCACAGGCAAGAGGCCGCGCTGCAAAAATGGCATGCGGTCAATTGCCACCGCCACGGCAAAGCCCAGGCCACAGCCCAAGGCCCAGCCAATCAGCACGGCCTTGAGCACGGTCTGCACAAAGTCACCCCACAGCTTGGGCGCGTGGTCGAACAGGGAGCCAATGACCAGGCTGGGTGCGGGCAGCAGCACGCGTGGCACATCGAGCGCGCGCACCAGGATTTCCCAGAACACCACCACCCACACGCCAAACAGCGCAGCCGTAGCCATGCCCACCCAGCGGCTGCCGTTGACGGCCGCCATGCGGTAGACGCTGTAGCCCGCCACCAGGGCCAGCAGCAGCATGCCGGGCCAGAACCAGGGGGCAACGCCAGTGGCCCCCGCAACGGTTTCAATTGCGGCTGTTTCGTTCATTTCGCCCCCCTGCTGCGCAGCACCAGACGCTCCACGCCCGCCACAATGCCGGTGAGCGCCAGCCCCAACAGGGCCGACATGACCAGTGCGGACCAGATTTGTGTGGTTTGGCCGTAATACGAACCCGTCAGCAACCGCGCACCCAGACCGGCCTGTGCGCCGGTAGGCAACTCGGCCACCATCGCGCCCACCAGCCCCGCCGCCACACCCACGCGCAGCGCGGGAAACAGGAAGGGCAGGGCCGCTGGTAAGCGCAGCAGCCACAGCGACTGCCAGCGCGATGCGGCATAGGTATGCATCATTTCGGTCTCAATTTTTTGGGGCGAGCGCAGCCCCTGCACCATGGCCACGGTGACCGGGAAGAAGCAGAGGTACATGGCAATGAAGGCCTTGGGCGCGGTGCCCGAGAAACCCAGACTGCCCAGCACCACCAGCACGATGGGCGCAATGGCCAGGACCGGCACCGTTTGCGAAGCAACGATCCAGGGCAGCAGCGCCTTGTCCAGCGTGCGGCTGTGCACGATCAGCACCGACAGCAGCAACCCCAGCGCCGTTCCCAGCACAAAGCCCAGCAGCGTGGACTGGCCCGTGACGATGACGTGGTAAATCAGGTTGCGGGGCGAGTCCACGGGCCACTCAGTCAGGCTCTCGTAGAAGTCCAGGGCCACCTGGTGCGGCGCGGGCATCAGCGGGCGCTCCATGCTCATGGTGGCGTCAAACAACTCCCTCTGCGTGTAGCCGGCTTCCTCGTCCAGCACACGTTCGATGGCGCCGGGCGCATTCAGGGCCCAAGCCGCCACATACCAGGCAATCACAACGGCCATCAGCACCACCACGACTGGCAGCCAATCGTGCACGGCGCGTTGCCAAAGTGTTCTAGTGGTGGCCATCAGCTAGGGCCTCGCGTACTTCGTGGGCCAGTGCGACAAATTCCGGCGTGTCCCGCAGGCCCAGATGGCGTTCATCCGGCAACGTCGAGTCAATCACCTTGACGATGCGACCCGGACGCGGCGACATGACCACAATTTTGGTGGACAGGTAGACCGCCTCGGCAATGCTGTGCGTCACAAACACCACGGTGCGGCGCTCGCGTTGCCAAAGCTGCTGCAGCTGTTCATTGAGGCGGTCGCGCGTGATCTCGTCCAGCGCGCCAAAGGGCTCGTCCATCATCAAAATCTTGGGCTCGAACGACAGCGCGCGCGCAATCGACACGCGCTGCTGCATGCCGCCCGAGAGCTGCCAGGGGTACTTGCCCTCAAAACCCTTGAGGCCCACCTGCTCCAGATGTGCCATGGCGATGCGTTTGGCGTCCGCCCTACCCTTGCCCTGGATTTGCAGCGGCAAGGTCACATTCGCCAGCACATTGCGCCACGGAAACAGGGCCGGCGCCTGGAAGACATAGCCATAGGCGCGCGCCATGCGTGCGTCATGCGGACTCACGCCGTTGACCAGCACCTCGCCCGCGCTGATGTGCTCGAGATCGGCAATGACGCGCAGCAACGTGGTCTTGCCGCAACCGGAAGGCCCGATCAGCGAGACAAACTCACCCTCGCCAATGTGCAGATCGACATTGCTCAGCGCATGCACCGGTGTATCTGCCGTCTGGTACATCACGCTGGCGTTGCGAACTTCCACCGCAGCAACATCGCTGGCGGCTACAGAAACCGGATTCTCAGAGGCAGTATTCATGGATGGGAAAAGCTAACCAATTGGTCAAGTTATTGTAGGGTTGCTAGCGAGTTTCGTGCCAGAACTATCCCTCCCTTACGGATATACCCTTCCCCGGAATTACCCGTAGATTGCGGCTCCTCACACCAAAATGGGGAGCCGTTCCAGGCGCGGCACCCAAATCGGGCGCGGTCTCCACACAAACCCTAGCGGGCGCAAGCCTTTGGGTGGCCATCCTGCATTACATAATGGCGTATGCAATTTCGTGGATGGTGCTTTGCAGTTTTATGGGCGCTGGCGTTCAATGCCGCAGCGCAGACCCAACCCCTGCTGATTGGTGCAGAGGACGACTGGGCACCGTTTTCCCGCGCGGAAAACGGGCAACCGGTGGGCATGGCGGTGGACATCGTCCGTGCCATCTTCGGGCAGGCCAATATTCCGGTAAAGCTGGTTCCGCTGCCCTATGCACGGTGCATGCTGGAAACCAAGGCGGGCAAGCTGGGGGGCTGCTTCGACACGCTGCCCGATGCGCAAATGCAGCGTGACTATCTGTTCCACGCCAAACCGCTGTTCTCAGACCCGCTGCTGATCATCACGCGGGCGGATTCCAAAGACAGCGCTGTGAAGATTCAGGACCTGCAAGGCAAGCGGGTGCTGATCACCCATGGCTACAGCTATGGCGACGAGTTCGAAAGCAATTTCCTGATCCAGCGTGTGCAAAGCACATCGGACCTCAGCAATCTGCGCATGCTCGTGGCCGGCCGCGCAGAGTATTCCATCGTCTATCGCCGGATTCTGGACCACCAGCTTCGCGGAAAAGCCAGGGACTTAGCCAGCCAGATCAAGCCGGTGGGGCAGTTGCCCAACGCCCAGCTCTACCTTTCCTTCTCCCGCAGCTACCCGGGTATACCGGACGTCATAGAGCGCTTCAACGAAGCGCACAACCGCCTGCTGCGCGACGGAACCATCGCGGCCATTTCCAAAAAATGGGAATAGGGGCGCAGACACCGCGCCCCAGCGGATTCAGCCGCGCATAGCCTGCGCCAGCGCAAACACCGAATTGGGAGCCGTTGTTCGCACCGGCTCTGGCTTGCGCTTGGCAAACACACCTTTCTTGCCGGTCTGGCGCTCTTCGACCTGAAAGCCCTTGGCCTTCTGCTCCACAGCCAGGCTGCGCAGGGTGATGGTTTTCATGTGCGCCATCAGGGTGGTGTGCAAGCTGTTCCACAGGTCGCGCGTCATGTCCTGCGTGCCGGGCTGAAGATCCTGCTCCAGCAGGGCCGCTCCCTGGCCCGGTGCATCCTCGATGGCGGAAATGATGTCGGCCACGGTGATGGCGTCGGCGGCCATCCCCAGGGTATAGCCACCGCCGGGTCCGCGCGTGCTGTCCACCAGACCGTGCTGGCGCAGCTTGGCAAATACCTGCTCCAGATAGGACAGGGAGATGTGGTGGCGCACGGCCAATTCGGCCAGCGGCACCGGATGCGCGTGCTCGCGCAGCGCAAGGTCAATCATTGCGTTAATGGCAAATCGGCCGCGGGTACTGAGTCGCATGGTGTTTCCTTAAAGCGAATAGCGAGGAAGCCACTGTAGGACTTTGACAGGACATAGTAAACCAGCATTTAGTGCACATTCAATTCGTAAAAACAGAAGTATTGCGAGGTTGCCGGGTGTGATGGGAACGAGAATTGCTACTAACTTGATAGCTGATGACGCCCGTTTGACAGGGGCTGGAAGCACAATTTGCTTATAGTGTGGGTTGTTTCACAAGGAATTACCGTGCGTATCTGGAAAAGCCCCATCTCGGTCGAAGGCCTCACCGAAGTCAGCAAAAACACCGCCGTCAGCCATCTGGGCATCGAGTTCCTGGAAATTGGCGACGACTATCTCACCGCCCGAGTGCCGGTGGACTCGCGCACCTGCCAGCCCTACCGGCTGCTGCACGGAGGCGTCGCCGTGGTGCTGGCCGAAACCCTGGGCTCCTGCGGCGCGGCCTGTGCCTGCGAACCCGGCTGCAAGGTCGTCGGTCTGGACATCAACGCCAACCACCTCAAGGGCACCACCAGTGGCTGGGTGACCGGTACGGCACGGGCGGTGCACGTGGGGCGCACCACGCAGGTGTGGCAAATCGATCTGCGCAATGATGCTGGCGAGCTGACCTGCGTCTCGCGTATCACCATGGCGGTGCTGCAGCCCAAAGCCTGAATCAGGGTGGCGATACCGCTCCTGCAGCGGTGACTGCCCGTTGAAAGAAATGGGTGACTGCCGCAATCAGCCTGTCTGGCTGATCTTTGTGCGGGGAGTGTCCACAGGCCTGGAGCTCCAGCAGTTCACACTGGGGCACCTTGCGGGCAATGCCGCGAATCTGCTCCAGGGTTCCATACGCGTCGTCCACCCCCTGCACCGCCAGTAGCGGGCATGTGATGCTTCCGAGCTGTTCATCGATGCGCCAGGGGCGAAACCCCGGGTCCAGCCAGATGTCGTTCCAGCCCCAGAAGGCCGAGTCCGGATCGGCATGGTGCCGGGCCAGGCGCTGGCGCAGGTCTGTTTCCAGATAGGCGTTTCTGGCCTGGGCAATGCTGGCAATCGACACCTCTTCCACCAGAATGTGGGGCGCCACCACAATAGCGCCCGCCAGCGCCTTGGGGTGGTGCGTGGCATACAGCAGCGCAATCGATCCGCCATCGCTGTGCCCAAAGAGCCAGAGGGGTTGCTTCTGCACGTGCACCCCGACAGCCCTCAAAAATGCAGGCAGCACCTCATCGGCCTGGCGGTGCATGAAGTCAGGCGCCCAGTGGTCATCGGCGGCACGTGGCGTGGAGTTGCCGTAGCCAGGACGCGAATACACCAGCCCACGGCAACCGAGGGCCTGGCAGAGCTGGTCGGGGAAGTTGCGCCACATCGACACCGAACCCAGGCCTTCATGGAGAAACACCATGACAGGCGCCTGCGCATCCCGCACGCCCACCCATTGGTATTCCAGACGTACCGGTTGGTTACGCCAGGTGATGGTGGCGAATTCCACCGCCGGCGTCATTCAGCCGCAGACTCCAGTGCGCGCAACTTGAAGCGCTGGATTTTCCCGGTCGCCGTCTTGGGCAGGTCGGTGACAAATTCAATCTGGCGCGGGTACTTGTAGGGCGCCAGCTTGTCCTTCACAAAAGCCTTCAACTCCGCATCGGTGGCATGTGCGCCAGGCTTGAGCACCACAAAGGCCTTGGTCTTGGTCAGACCCTCGGCGTCGGGCACGCCGATCACCGCCGCCTCGAGCACGGCAGGGTGCTGCACCAGCGTGGCTTCCACCTCGAACGGCGACACATAGATGCCGCTGACCTTGAGCATGTCATCGCTGCGCCCCGAGTAGGTGTAGGTGCCATCGGCATTGCGCACGTATTTGTCACCACTCTTGGTCCAGCCACCCTGAAACGTCTCGCGGGTTTTGGTGCGGTTCCCCCAGTACATCATGGCGCTGGAAGGGCCGTGGATGTACAGGTCTCCCGGTTCACCATCGGGCGTGGGGCTGCCATCTTCGTTGCGCAGTTCAATGTCGTAGCCCGGCACCGGCCAGCCCGTGGTGCCGTAGCGTACCTTGCCCGGCAGGTTGGACAGGAAGATGTGCAGCATCTCGGTGGACCCAATGCCATCCACAATGTCCACGCCAAAGTGGCGCTGAAAGCGTTCGCCGATTTCGGCCGGCAGCGCCTCACCAGCCGATGAAACCAGGCGCATTGCCACCTCGGTTTTGGCCGGCAGATTCGGGGAGGCCAGCATGCCGGCAAAACCGGTGGGTGCGCCATAAAACACGGTGGGCTTGACTCCGCCCACGCCGCCCAGCCAGCGCTTGAAGGTGGCGTCGGGTGTGGGGCGCTCCGCCATCAGCAGGGTGGTGGCCCCGACCCCCATGGGGAAGGTCAGCGCATTGCCCAGACCATAGGCAAAGAACAGCTTGGCCGCCGAGAAGCACACATCGCTCTCGCGCAATTCCAGAATGCCCTTGCCATACAGCTCGATCGTCCAGTAGGGGTTGGCGTGCGAATGCACCGTGCCTTTGGGCCGCCCCGTGGAGCCCGAGGAATACAGCCAGAAACAGGGGTCATCCGGGCTGGTGGCGGCCGCCTTGGCCAGCGGCGCGTTGCCCTGCACAAAACTTTCGAACTCCACTTCGGCCGGATGCAGTGGCGCCGCGGGGTGTGAAACGATGACCTTGTGTACCTCGTGGTCTGACTTGGTCATGGCCGCCGTCACTGCGGGGAGCAGGGCACCCGAAACCAGCACCGCCTGGGCGCGTGAATGCTCCAGCATGTAGGCGTAGTCGTCTGCCGTCAACAGCGTATTCACTGCCACCGGCACGATGCCGGCGTAGATGGCGCCCAGAAAGCTGACCGGCCAGTCGTTGCAGTCCTGCATCAGCAGGAGCACACGCTCTTCGCGCTTGATACCCAGCGCACGAAGACCCGCTGCCACACGGCGCACCCGTTCGTCCAGCGCGCCGTAGGTGAGGGCGCCCCCATCATCAATGAACGCCGCCTTCGCCGGACGCTGCGTATTGACCGTCAGCAGGTGCTGCGCGAAATTGAAAGTATCGCCAGGCGCATCGATGTGTTCGGGTAGGGGCATGCTCGTCTCCGCGGGTTATTGCAACTGCGCCAGCACGGTGGTGCTGCCCTGTATGGCGGTGCGGCGGTGGTAGAAGTTCAGTGCGCGCAAGCCGCCCAGTTCTTCACCACCACCGGCCCGGCCGGGGCCGCCGTGCAGGGACTGCGGCATGACGTTGCCGTGTCCGGTCTGCAGCGCGGCCACGTCGGGGGAAATGATGTGCACGCGGCCATGGCTGTCGGCCAGCTCGGCTGCCGCATGCGCCAGCGCCTGCGGGTTGCTGCCATATAAAGACGCCACCAGCGAACCCTGGCCGCGGCGCACCAGCGCAAACGCGTGGTCCATGCTGCCCCCGGTGGTGCGGTACGGCACCAGTGTGGCCACGGGACCAAAGACTTCGGTGTCATGGATGCGGTCAGCGCTGTCGCTGCCAGCGGCGTTGCGCACACCGAGCAGCGTGGGGCCCACACAGCAGGCAATGTTCGCATCAGCATCCACCAGCGCCGCGGCGCTACCGTCATGCAGCACCTCGGCCTGTGTCTTCAGGTACTCCAGGCCGTCCTTGACTGCCACCAGTTGTGCCCGGCTGACCAGTGCGCCCATGCGCACCGCCTCATTGCGTGGGTTGCCTACGGTGGTCTTGGCGAGGCGGGCGGAAATGGCTTGTGCCGCAGCGGCATAGAGCTCTTCGGGCACCAGCACGCGGCGGATGGCGGTGCATTTCTGGCCGGACTTGACCGTCATCTCGCGCGCCACTTCCTTGACGAACAGGTCAAAGGCCTCGCTGCCGGCCGCCTCGCCGGGCAGCAATACGGCGGAGTTGACACTGTCGGCCTCGATGTTCACACGCACCGAACGCTGGGTGACGGCCGGGTGGGAACGAATGACTGCGGCGGTATCCGCCGAGCCAGTGAAGGACACCACATCGAAAGGCTGCAGCTGGTCCATCAGGCCGGCCGAACTGCCGCACACAATGGACAGCGCACCTGCAGGGAAGATGCCCGCATCGACCACATCTTTCACCATGCGCTGTGTCAGCCAGGCGGTGGCGGTGGCAGGCTTGACGATCACGGGCACACCCGAAAGCAGGGCGGGCGCCGCCTTTTCCCACAGTCCCCATGACGGGAAATTGAAGGCATTGATGAACAGCGCCACGCCACGCGTGGGCGTAAGGACGTGTTGCGACTGGAACAGAGGGTCCTTGCCCAGACGCGCACTGTCGCCATCGGCCAGAAAAAAGCGCTCACCCAGACCTTCACCGAGCTTGGCGTAGGTGCCCAGAGTGAAGATGCCCCCGTCAATATCTACTGCCGAGTCGTTCTTGACGGTTCCGCTGTTGGCTGTGGCAATGTCGTAGTACGCATCGCGGTTGGCCTGCAGGACTTTCTGGGCTGCCGCCAGCAGACCCGCGCGCTGCACATAGGTCAAGGCCCGCAAGGCCTGGCCGCCCTGTTCGCGGGCAAAGGCAAAGCCCGCTGCCAGGTCCAGACCGGTGGCATCCACGCGCACCAGTTCAGTCCCCAGAACCGGGTCGGTCAGCACCGTTCCCTGTCCTGTACCGGTTTGCCAGGTGCCATTGAAATGGTTGGGAAGTAGTTCGGTCATGGTGGCTTTCCTTATTGGGTGAATTCAATGCTGCCTTGCGGCAGAAGGTACAGAACCAGCGAGCGGCCCTGGGTGACGGTGGCGGTCTCCATGCAGTGGCAGGTCTTGCCAACCGCCTGGTTATGAATTATTGTGCGTCCATCAACCATAAAGTGCAGTCGACCCCATGTCAAGCAATATATTGCATGTATCAGGGTTAGTACCGAGTCTTTGCATGACAACACATCCAACGATGCCAGAACAAACAGCGGGCACAGAGCCATCCGCACCGACCCCCAGCGAGAAAAATCCGTTCCTGGTTTCTCTGGGCGAACGCGCCCGCGCACTCCGGGCGCGCCGGGGAATGACACGCAAGGCCGTCGCCGCGGCGGCCGATGTGTCCGAGCGCCACCTGGCCAATCTGGAGTACGGAGAAGGCAATGCCTCCATCCTGGTCCTGCTGCAGGTGGCAGGCGCCTTGCAGTGCTCGCTCACCGAACTGATCGGCGACGTCACGACGTCGTCGCCCGAATGGCTGTTGATCCGCGAATTGCTGGAGCAGCGTGACGAAGCCACCTTGCGCAAGGCGCGCATTGCCATCGGCGAGGCGCTGGGCACCGGTGGCAGCGACCTGGTGGCCAACACGCGCGTGGCCCTCATTGGCTTGCGGGGTGCCGGCAAGTCCACGCTGGGGCAAATGCTGGCGGAGGACCTCGGATACCCGTTTGTGGAGTTGAGCCGGGAGATCGAGAAGTTCGCTGGCTGCAGCATTTCCGAGATCCAGGCGCTGTATGGCATGAACGCCTACCGCCGCTACGAGCGGCGCGCCCTGGAAGAAGCCATCCAGATCTACCCGGAAGCCGTGATTGCGACGCCCGGCGGCCTGGTATCCGACCCGGCCACGTTCAACCAGCTGCTGAGCCACTGCACCACCGTCTGGCTGCAGGCCGATGCCGAGGACCACATGAAGCGCGTGTCCGCCCAGGGCGATCTGCGCCCCATGGCGGCCAGCCGGGAGGCCATGGAAGACCTCAAAAGCATTCTGTCTGGCCGTGCGGCCTTCTATTCCAAGGCACAGCTGCGGCTCGATACCAGTGCCCAGCCCCTGGAGCCCACCTTTCAGGCACTGCGCGCCATGGTGCGCAACCTGCTGAACCTCTCTGCGTGAAATTAATGTGAACTAAAGTGCTTGACTTGGATTCGATACATGCACTATTATTCGTGCACCTATCCAAGCAACTGCATTTTTTTACATCCCTGTGAGGAGCCCCATGACTACCGCCTCTGCACCCCGCGTTGAATACCAGACCAGCCCGTCCCAGTACAAACACATCAAACTGGGCTTCAACGGCCCGGTGGCCACCCTGGCCGTGGACATCGACGAGAACGCCGGCCTGCGCCCTGGCTACAAGCTCAAGCTCAACAGCTACGACCTGGGCGTGGACATTGAACTCAACGACGCCATCGGCCGCATCCGCTTTGAACACCCCGAAGTGCGCACGGTCGTGGTCACCAGCGCCAAGGAGAAAGTGTTCTGCTCCGGCGCCAACATCTTCATGCTGGGCGTTTCCAGCCACGCCTGGAAAGTGAACTTCTGCAAGTTCACCAACGAAACCCGCAACGGCCTGGAAGACTCCTCCAAGCACAGTGGCCTGAAATTCCTGGCCGCGGTGAACGGCGCCTGCGCTGGCGGGGGCTACGAGCTGGCCCTGGCCTGCGACGAAATCCTGCTGGTGGACGACCGCTCCAGCGCGGTGAGCCTGCCCGAAGTGCCTTTGCTGGGCGTGCTGCCCGGCACCGGCGGCCTGACCCGCGTCACCGACAAGCGCCATGTGCGCCATGACCTGGCCGACATCTTCTGCACCAGCGCCGAAGGTGTGCGCGGCCAGAAAGCCAAAGACTGGCGTCTGGTGGACGATATTGCCAAGCCCGCGGTATTCGCTGCCAAAGTGCAGGAGCGTGCCCTGCAACTGGCCGCCCAGAGCGACCGCCCTGCAAATGGGAAAGGCGTAGCCCTCACACCCTTAAACCGCACTGTCGAAGCCGCTGCCCTGCGTTACAGCCACGTCACGGTTGAGATTGACCGCGCCAAGCGCACCGCCACTTTCACCGTGAAGGCCCCCACCGGCACGCAGCCCACCGATGTGGCTGGCATTGAAGCCGCAGGTAGCAACTGGTATCCGCTGGCCATGGCACGCGAACTGGAAGACGCCATTCTGCAAATGCGCACCAACGAGCTCGACATTGGCGTCTGGCTGATCAAGACCCAGGGCGACGCCGCTGCAGTGCTGGCCATGGACGTCACCCTGGCAGCCCATCAGAGCCACTGGCTGGTGCGCGAAACCATCGGCCTGCTGCGCCGCACCTTCAGCCGCCTGGACGTGTCTTCCCGCAGTCTGTTTGCCTTGATCGAAGCAGGCTCCTGCTTTGCGGGCACCCTGCTGGAACTGGCCCTGGCCTGCGACCGCAGTTACCAGCTCATGCTGCCAGACGACGCAGCCGCTTCGCCCAAAATCACCGTGGGCGACACCAACTTTGGCTTCTACCCCATGGTCACAGAGCAGAGCCGCCTACAGCGCCGCTTCTACAGCGAACAGCCCGCGCTGGAGGCCGTGCGCACTCAGGCTGGCAAGGCACTCGACGCTGACGCCGCTTTTGCACTGGGTCTGGTCACCTCCAACCCCGACGACATCGACTGGGCCGACGAAGTGCGCATTGCCATTGAAGAGCGTGTGTCCATGTCCCCTGATGCACTGACCGGTATGGAAGCCAATCTGCGCTTCAACGGCCCCGAGAACATGTTCACCCGTGTGTTTGGTCGTCTGACGGCCTGGCAGAACTGGATTTTCCAGCGCCCCAACGCGGTGGGCGAGTTTGGCGCGCTCAAGGTCTACGGCAAAGGCGTTAAATCTGTGTTCGACTGGAATCGCGTCTAAGTTTTCTTCGTTGTGCGATGCGGGTCCGGGTGGCGCATCGCAACCAAAATTTTTCCACCAACAACGTATTGATTGATTCTTAGGAGACTTCCATGTCCACCATCAACTACAGCGACAAGATCCCCAATAACGTCAACCTCAGCGAAGACCGTACCCTGCAGCGCGCGCTGGAGCAATGGCAGCCGAACTACCTGCAATGGTGGGGCGACATGGGTCCAGACGACTCGCAAAACTTCGACGTCTATCTGCGCACTGCCGTCAGCGTCGATCCCCAAGGCTGGGCCCAGTTCGGCCACGTGAAGATGCCCGACTACCGTTGGGGCATCTTTCTGAACCCGGCTGAAAAAGACCGCAAGATTCACTTCGGCGACCACAAGGGTGAAGATGCCTGGCAGGACATCCCCGGTGAATACCGCGCCAACCTGCGCCGCATCATCGTGACGCAAGGCGACACCGAACCTGCCTCGGTCGAGCAGCAGCGCCACCTGGGCCTGACCGCGCCCAGCCAGTACGACCTGCGCAACCTGTTCCAGGTCAACGTGGAGGAAGGTCGCCACCTGTGGGCCATGGTCTATTTGCTGCACAAGTACTTCGGCCGCGATGGCCGCGAGGAAGGCGAAGCCCTGCTGGAGCGCCGCTCCGGCCAGGAAGACAACCCCCGCATCCTGCAGGCCTTCAATGAAGAAACGCCAGACTGGTTGAGCTTCTTCATGTTCACCTACTTCACCGACCGCGACGGCAAGTTCCAGTTGTGCGCCCTGGCCGAGTCCAGCTTCGACCCGCTGGCCCGCACCACCAAGTTCATGCTGACCGAAGAGGCACACCACATGTTCGTGGGTGAGTCCGGCATCAGCCGCGTGATCAGCCGCACCTGCGCTGCGATGAACGAGCTCAAGACCGACGATGTGACCAAGCTGCGGGCTGCGGGCGTGATCGACCTGCCCACGCTGCAGCGCTACCTGAACTTCCACTTCAGCGTCACCATCGACCTGTTTGGCGCCGACGAGTCCAGCAACGCCGCCACCTTCTACACCACCGGCCTCAAAGGCCGTTTCGAAGAGGGCAAGCGCAACGACGACCACATGCTCAAGGGCCAGACCTACAAGGTACTGGCCGTGCAGGGCAACCAGCTGGTCGAGCGCGAAGTGCCGATGCTCAACGCCCTGAACGAAGTGCTGCGCGACGACTACATCAAGGACTCCATCGGTGGCGTCGAGCGCTGGAACAAGGTCATAGAGAAGGCCGGCATTCCGTTCCGCCTGAAAACCCCGCACAAGGCCTTCCACCGCAACATCGGCACCCTGGCCGGCGTGAAGGTGGCCCCGGATGGCCGCGTGGTGTCCGAAGCCGAATGGAAAGCCAATGTGGACAACTGGCTGCCCTCCGGCGCCGACCGCGCTTTTGTAGCCAGCCTGATGGGCCGCGTAGTGGAACCCGGCAAGTTTGCCAACTGGATTGCGCCCCCGGTGATGGGCATCAACCGCCAGCCAGTGGATTTTGAGTACGTCCGGTTCAATTGATCTTGCGTAACGCTGCGGCTTTTGCTGAGCTCGCAGCGGGGCAGGAGTATGTACCTCCGCTCATGTCTCCCGCAGAGGGCGTTGCCCTCTGCTCCTCCTTTACTTCGCTGCGGCACACACCCCTGCCCCGCTGCTGCGAACGGTATTGCTTGCAGACAACTCCACACGCTACGTAAGATCTGGTGGGTTGGGTGTTCTGCAAAGTGAGGTAAAGGAGGAGGCCGAAGGCCGGGGGACACGAACGGCGCAGAACACCCAAGCCGCCAGATCCTGAGCCAATGCAGGCTAACCTTTGAACACAACGCAGGCTGCAAAAACAGAGAGACATGACCATGCCAGAAGCCGTCATCAAGCAACACCTGATCGACCCCGAAATCTGCATTCGCTGCAACACCTGCGAAGCTATCTGCCCAGTCGGCGCCATCACGCATGACTCGCGTAACTACGTGGTCAAGGCCGAGGTGTGCAACCTGTGCATGGCCTGCATTTCACCCTGCCCCACCGGCTCCATCGACAACTGGCGCACCATGCCGCTGGTACGCGCCTACTCGATCGAAGACCAGTTCAGCTGGGACGAACTGCCAGCCGAACTCAGCGCAGAACAGCTGGCCGAACAAGGCATTTCCGAAGCCCAGGTTGCCCAGACGGAAGCAGCTCCAGCCGCCAGCGCCGACCCCACGGGCGAGACGGCATTCAACTCGGCAGCCTTTGGCGCCACCGTGCCGCCCTGGTCGGCGGCCCATGCCTACACCAACCTCTATGGCCCCAAGGCTGCAGAGAAGTGTGTCACTGCCACGGTGGTGGGCAATGTGCGCGTCACCGAAGTCGGCGCCACGCAAGGCAGCGACTACGACACGCACCACATCATGCTGGACTTTGGCGCCATGCCCTTCCCGGTCCTTGAAGGCCAGTCCATCGGCATCATCCCGCCTGGACAGGATGACTCGGGTCGTACGCACCATGCACGCCAGTACTCGATTGCCAGCCCCCGCAACGGCGAGCGCCCCGGCTACAACAACCTGTCGCTGACCGTCAAACGCGTGCTGGAAGACCACCAGGGCAAGCCGGTGCGCGGTGTGGGGTCCAACTACATGTGCGACCTGAAGATCGGCGACAAGGTGCAGGTGATCGGCCCGTTCGGCAGCAGCTTCCTGATGCCCAACCACCCGCGCTCCAACATCGTGATGATCTGCACCGGCACCGGCAGCGCCCCCATGCGCGCCATGACCGAATGGCGCCGCCGCCTGCGCGCCTCGGGAAAATTCGAAGGTGGCAAGCTCATGCTGTTCTTCGGTGCGCGCACCCAGCAGGAGCTGCCCTACTTTGGCCCGCTGCAGAACCTGCCCAAAGACTTCATCGACATCAACTTCGCGTTCTCACGCACCCCCAACCAGCCCAAGCGCTATGTGCAGGACCTGATGCGCGAACGCGCCGCCGATCTGGCGCCGTTACTGAATGACGCCAACACCTACTTTTATGTGTGTGGTTTGAAGAGCATGGAAGAAGGCGTGGTCATGGCGCTGCGCGACATTGCCACCAAGGCCAACCTGTCGTGGGATACCGTAGGCACAGCCCTCAAGCGCGAAGGCCGCCTGCACCTGGAGACGTATTAATGACTCCCCCCCGAAACGACCTTCGGTCATCTCTCCCTCAAGGGGGCGCTGCCAGTGGCCCGGCAGAGCCGGTTCCACGGCAGCCTGGCCATGAATACACCACGCTACGGGTAAATTTGCGTGCGCCCGGCGTGGCACAGGTCACCATGGCCCGCCCCGCGGTGTTCAACGCGTTTGACGAAGCCATGATTGGTGAACTGGATGCAACTTTTGCTGCGCTGGTGGCCGACGACACGGTGCGCGTGATCGTGCTGGCAGGCGAAGGCAAGCATTTCAGCGCCGGTGCCGATCTGCAATGGATGCAACGTGCCAGCACCGCTTCGCGCGAATGGAATCTGGAAGACGCACGCCGCTTTGCCGGCATGCTGTCTCGCATCGAAACCTGCCCCAAACCCACCGTAGCCCGCGTGCAGGGTGCGGCGCTGGGCGGCGGTGTGGGCCTGGCCTGCGCCTGCGACATCGCCATTGCCGCCGACAACGCCAGCTTCTCCGTGAGCGAAGCCAAGTTTGGCATCCTGCCCGCCGTGATTGGCCCCTATGTGACCAACGCCGTGGGCAAGCGCCAGGCCAAGCGCCTCGCGCTCACCACCGAACGGATTGGCGCCAGCGAGGCACTGACCATGGGTCTGGTGCAGCAGGCCGTGGCGCTGGATGCGCTGGACGCTGCCGTCGACGCCACCGTCACCCAATTGCTGGCCGGCGGGCCCAACGCCCAGCGCGAAATCAAGGCGTTGTTTGCCCAGCTGGAAGTCGGCGCCATCACCCCGGAAGTACGCGAGCTCACCGCCCAGACCATCAGCCGGGTGCGCGGCACGCCGGAAGCCCGCGAAGGCTTTTCCGCATTCCTGGAAAAACGTTCCGCAACCTGGATTCCAAAATCACCATGACCCAAGCATTCATCTGCGACGCCATCCGCACCCCCTTTGGCCGCTACGGCGGCGCGTTGTCTTCCATCCGCACCGATGACCTCGGCGCCATTCCCATCAAGGCGCTGATGGAGCGCAACCCCGGCGTGGACTGGGCTGCTGTGACCGACGTGATCTACGGCTGCGCCAACCAGGCCGGCGAAGACAACCGCAATGTGGCGCACATGTCATCGCTGCTGGCGGGTTTGCCGATGGAAGTGCCCGGTGCCACCATCAACCGACTGTGCGGCTCGGGTATGGATGCCGTTGGCACTGCAGCCCGCGCCATCCGTGCAGGAGAAGCTACATTAATGATAGCGGGCGGCGTGGAAAGCATGAGCCGCGCGCCCTTCGTCATGCCCAAAGCCGAATCGGCCTTCAGCCGCAACAACGCGGTATACGACACCACCATCGGCTGGCGCTTTGTCAATCCGCTGATGAAGAAGCTGTACGGTGTGGACTCCATGCCCGAGACGGCAGAGAACGTGGCCACCGACTTCAAGATTGAACGCGAAGCACAGGACCAGATGGCGCTGCGCTCCCAGCTCAATGCGGTGCGCGCGCAGCAATGCGGCTATTTCGATGCCGAGATCGTGCCAGTCACCATCCCCCAGAAAAAGGGGGATGCGGTTGTGGTGTCACAGGACGAGCACCCTCGCGCCACCTCCCTCGAATCACTGGCCAAGCTCAAAGGTGTGGTGCGCCCCGACGGCACCGTGACCGCGGGCAATGCCTCGGGCGTGAACGATGGTGCGTGCGCCCTGCTGCTGGCCAATGAAGCCGCTGCCCGCCAATACGGCCTGACGCCGCGCGCCCGCGTGGTCGGCATGGCCACCGCCGGTCTGGCTCCGCGCATCATGGGCTTTGGCCCGGCGCCCGCCACCCGCAAGGTGCTGGCCCTGACCGGGCTGACGCTGGCGCAGATGGATGTGATCGAACTCAACGAAGCCTTTGCCGCCCAGGGCCTGGCCGTGCTGCGCGATCTCGGCTTGGCCGACGACGATGCCCGTGTGAACCCCAATGGCGGTGCGATTGCGCTGGGCCACCCGCTGGGGGCCAGCGGCGCGCGTCTGGTGACGACCGCCATCAACCAGCTGCACCGCACCGGTGGCCGCTACGCGCTGTGCACCATGTGCATTGGCGTGGGCCAGGGCATTGCGATCGTGGTCGAGCGGGTGTAACCCCCCCCTGCGTCACTCAGGCCGCAACCAGCGTGTTGCGGCCTTTTTCTTTGGCCTGGTACAGCGCCGCATCGACGCGATTGAACCACTCCGCATGCCCCTCGTCGGGCAGCAACTCGGCCAAACCAAACGACGCAGGAAGAAAGATGACACCTCCGCCTTCCACCGCCACCGTGGTGAGCGCCAGCGTCTGGCGCAGCCGCTCGGCCAGCTGCAACGCATCACCCAGACCGGTCAGGGGCAGTACCACCAGGAACTCTTCTCCGCCCACGCGGGCCAGCATGTCGCCGTCGCGCAACTGGTCCGCAACAGCGCGGACCACTTCTTTCAAAGCCCGGTCTCCGGTGGGGTGGCCATAGGTGTCGTTGATGGCCTTGAAGTGGTCCAGGTCAAACATCACGGCGGTCACCGGAGCGCCATGGCGCTGGCTGATCGCAGCAAGGCGATCAAGCTGTTCAAAGATATACCGGCGGCTGAACGCACCGGTCAGCTGGTCATGGCTCACCAGCTCTTCCAGCTGGCCAAGGGCAGCCGCCAGTTCGGTGTTCTTCTCTTCCATTTGTGCACTCGCACGGTGAAGTTCGGTAGTGGTTCTGGAGAGTTGTTGCAACAGATCCTTGTTATGCAGGGCGCTTTTTGTCTCGCGCGCAAGTTCCCGGTGCAGGTCCCGTGCCGTCCAGGCCTGTACCGCGGCCATCATCAGCCAGCCAAAACCCACCTGCATCGCAAGCGGGTTATCCACCCAGAGAAGTTGCACGAGCGGGGGCGCCAGCATGCCCAGCGAGAACAGCCGGGTCGCCAGGGGCTGGGGTGACATGGTCACCATGCAGATACCCGAAACGCCCACCAGCGCACAGAGGACCGCCAGGTAGTACAGCATCTGTCCGTCTACCCAGACAAACCACACGGCACTTCCCCAACCCAGTCCCAGCAAGCCGGAAGCAACGCATTGCGCCCTAACCCAGCCTCGGGTGCTGTTTCCCTGCGCAAGCGCGCGCTGAAACCGGTTGCCCACCGACTGGATCATGACCTCCACCACCGCCATGCCGCAAATCCACGTCAGGGCAGGTGTCCAGCCTGCTACGGACTGGAGGAGCCACCCCGTGATGGCAAGCCCCAGCGGCGCCGAAAGCACACTGTCGGACAGGCGCTCGACAAACACACGCGCCATCTCCGATCGCACCTTTTCGGCAATCAGCGATGGTTCCAGCGCTGGCAGATCCGACCCGTCCATGGTTCTATGCCCCCTACTCCGCATCAAACAGCGAGTTGCGCCCCTGGTCCTTGGCCTGGTACAGCGCAGCATCCACGCGGCGCAGCCATTCGGAGAAGTTTTCTTTCGGCAGCAACTCGGCCACGCCAAAGGACGCCGGAAGAAAAACTTTTTTGGAGCCCTCCACAATGTGGGTGGACTCCAGCGTCTGGCGCAGCCGCTCGGCCAGTGCATGCGCGTCCTGCATGCCAGTCATCGGCAGCAGCACCAGAAACTCTTCTCCGCCCACACGCGCCAGCATGTCGCCATCGCGCAGCTGTGTGTTGACTGCACGCACCACTTCCCGCAGCGCCCGGTCACCGGCCGGGTGGCCGTAGTGGTCGTTGATGGCCTTGAAATGGTCGAGGTCGAACATGATGAGCGACGCCGGTGAACCGTGCCGCTCGTGGAGCGATACCTGCTGCTCCAGCCGCTCCAGCATGTAGCGGCGGCTGAACGCACCGGTCAGCTGGTCGTGGGTGACGAGGTCGTGCAGACGGACGACCAAAGCCCCGTTGCGGACGTATTGCTCCAGCTCCCGCTTCACCATCCTGCCGAGACTGCGTGCATAGCCGATCTGCACCACCATAATCACCAGCAGACCCGCCTGCAGAAAATGGGAGGCCTGTTTCGGATGGACAAATTCATGGAACAGCGGCACCAGATAGATGCCACCGAAAAAGGCAACCGCCGCCACCGCGTAGGACGACATGGTGATGATGCTGACCCCGGCCACCCCAATCAGGATGGTCAGCGTCGCCAGGAAAGGAATCAACTGCCCCGGAGTCCAGACAAACCACACGGCCGACCCCCAGACCATCCCGCTGACCGCGGCCAGCACCAGCTGCACGCGCAGCCAGAGATGGCGATGCACTTTGCGCTCCAGAGCGCGCCGGCACCCCACACCGGCCAGCAGAATCACCACCTCCACCAGGCTCATGGCCGCAACCCAGACGATGGCCCGTCCCCACCCCGCCTGCGTCGCCAGGACCCAGGCCATCAGCGCAATCCCTACAAACGCCAGGCGCGCCGCAGTGATGGAGCGCTCATTGAAAACGCGGATGCGCTCAATCGCCGCATGGCGCGCTATCGCCTCGTCATCCAGCTCCAGATTCGTGGTGTCCGCCATGGTGGTTCCTGACCTGCGCAAACTCTACATACCATTGTAGGCAACCAGGGTTGGCCATGGCATCCTTATTGACCACCTTTTCGAGCGGCTGCCCCAATAGCAGCTTCTTGATGGGCAATTCCTGCTTTTTCCCCGACAAAGTGCGCGGAATTTCCGCCACCTGAAAGGTGCCGTTGGGAACGAAGCGCGGCGACAGCGCGGTGCGGATGGCGTTGTGGATCTTGTCTTTCAGTGCAGCATCGAGCACCATGCCCTCGCGCAGCACGACGAACAGCGGCATATAGCTTTCTCGCCCCAGGTATTCCAGATCCACCACCATGGAATCGACGACCTCAGGCAAGGCCTCTACCGCGCTGTACAACTCGCTGGTGCCCATGCGCAAGCCGTGGCGGTTGATGGTGGCATCGCTGCGGCCAAAAATGACACAGCCGCCGTGCGATCCGATGCGCAGCCAGTCGCCGTGCCGCCACACCGGGCCGGCCTCTGCTGAATCATCTCCGCCGCCGGGTTTGCGGCCGTGGCCTGCGGGGTACATGTCAAAGTAGCTCGACAGATACCGCTGGTTGTTCTCGTCCCCCCACAGGTACAGCGGCATGCTCGGAATCGGCTGGGTGCAGACCAGTTCGCCCACCTCGTCCATCACTGGCTGGCCTTGCTCGTTCCAGGATTCGACTGCCGCGCCCAGCATGCGGCACTGCATCTCGCCCGGTACCAGTGGCAGCTCACGGTTTCCGCCGATGAACGCTCCTGCAAAGTCAGTGCCACCTGAAATATTGCACCACCAGATGTCAGGCGTTCCAAGCGCCTCAAACTGCGCTGTCCCCCAGCGCTGGGCCTCTTCACTGAGCGGTGAGCCGGTGGTGCCCAGTGCGCGCACCTGCCGCAACTCCCCACACTGGGACAGGTCGATGCCGGCCTTCATGCAGTTGGCAAAGAACGCCGCACCGGCGCCAAAAAACGTGGCGCCCACATTCGCTCCAAAGCGCCACAGCGTGGTCCAGTCCGGTGCAACCTTGTTGCCGGCAGCATCCACCGTGCTGCCGCCCGGGCTGCCGTCAAACAGGCAACAGGTACTGCCGTTGAGCAAGCCGCTCATCTGTGCATTCCACATCACCCAGCCGGTGGAGCTGTACCAGTGGAAGCGTTCACCCCAGGAATTCGGCTGGTAGCTGCACCCCACATCGTTGTGCAGCACCTTGTTGGCCAGCGCCACCACCACCGTACCGCCATGGCCATGGACAATCGGCTTGGGCAAGCCGGTGGTGCCACTGGAATAGACAATCCACAGGGGGTGGTCAAACGGCAGCCACATCGGTTCAAATGCGGTGACTTCAGCATCATTTTGGGCGCAAGCCCCCGAGAATGCTGCGCAAACAGCTCCTGATTTGATAGCAATTTCAGGCAACCCCAGGTTGTCATGCAGCAGCACATGGCGCACGCTGGGCAGCGCGTCGCACAATTCGGACACCACGGTGCGGCGGTCAAAGTCCTTGCCACCAAAGCGCACGCCGTCGCAGGCGATCAGCACCGTGGGCTTGATCTGGGTGAACCGGTCCAGCACCGCGTTGGTCCCCATGTCCGGCGCACAAATGCTCCACACGCCGCCCAGGCTGACCACCGCCAGAAACGCCACCATGGCCTCGGGAATATTGGGCAGGTAGGCGGCCACCCGGTCGCCGGGTTGCAGACCCTGGGCCTTGAGGTGCAGCGCCAGCGATGCCACCCGGCGACGCAGTTCAGGCCAGCTGATTTCCTGCGCCTGTGCTCCCTCAGCCAGGCTCTGTTCGTTGTGGCTGATCAGCGCCGGAAATCCGGCCGCATGGGCCGCGTCGACATGGCGCAGCACCTGGCGCGCATAGTTCACCTGCGCTCCGGGAAACCACTGCGCCCCCGGCATGCGATTGACCGCCAGCGCCGCACGGTGCGGCGTGGGTGAGCGCAGTTCGAAGTAATCCCAGATGCTTTGCCAGAATGCATCGAGCTCGGTCGTGGACCAGCGCCACAACGCGTCGTAGGAATCAAACGTCAGGCCACGCTGCTCGCGCAACCAGTTCTGGTAGAGACGGATCTGGGGAGTAAAGGGAGGATGGCGCATCCTGCAAGCGTAGCAAGACTTGCCTTGTGCCGGTGGGCTTTGCGCTCAGGGTTTGTACGAATGTTCAATTATTTTGGACAAGCGTTCAATGCATTGCATGGCATCCAGACCCCTGCGCAAGACGCAACGCAAAACCTCCAGCGCCGCACCGGCGGTGGAGGTGCGGTTCGACCGCAAAGCCGCCATTTTGCTGGCCGCCGAAAAACTGTTTGCACAGTCGGGCTACCACGCCGTGACCATCCGCCAGATTGCCGAGGAAGCCGATGTGCCGCTGGCCCTGGTGAGCTATTACTACGGCCAGAAGCATGAGCTGTTCGAGGCCATCTTCGCCCACTGGAATGCCACCATCGAAGAGCGGATGCAGGAGCTGCGCGATGCCGAAACCGGCCCGGCCAACGCCGCGCGGCTGGAGCGCATCATCCGGGCATTCGTAGGGCCGGTGCTGCGCATGCGGGCCAGTGCCGAAGGCGAATACTACGCACTGCTCGTGGCACGCGAACTGTTTTACGCCACCGAAGTCACCGACCGGGTGCTGCGGGTCTATTTCGACCCGCTGGCCAATGCATTCATCGACGCACTGCACCGCATCTTTGCGCAGGCGACGCGCGGGCAGATGGCCTGGTGTTACCAGTTTGCACTCGGCGCCCTGATGCACCACCTCAGCGACACCCGGGTGCAGCGCCTGTCCAACAACCAGAGCCGCCCGGGCGACCCCGCGGCGCAAACCATGCTGGTCCATTTCATTGCTGGCGGCATGCGTGCGGCCATTGCGCAGTGCGATCCCCGCCCCAAAGTCACCCCACTCAAACAACGAAGGAGCCTCCCATGAAACGCCGTACCGCCCTCTCCAGCCTGGCCGCTGCCGGCCTGGCCACCACGCTGCCCGCGTGGGCCCAGTCCACCAAAATCGTCTTTGGCTACACCGCGGTGACCGATTTCACCTCGGTGTTTGTCGCTGCGGAGGAAGGCTATTTCAAGAAACGCAATCTCGATGTGGAACTCAAGTTCATTCCGTTGAACTCCACCATTCCTGCAGCCATCCAGTCGGATTCGCTACAGATCGGCGGGCCCACACCGTCGGTGTACCTGCAGTCCGTCGATGGCGGTCTGGACCATGTGGTGATTGCTGGCGGTGGCGTGACGTCCAAGACCATCACCGGCTTTGGTCTGGTGGCGCGCGCGGGCTCGGGCATCAAGACGCCACAGGACTGCATCGGCAAGAAGATTGGCGTACCCGGCCTGGGTGCCTTCCTGCACGTGACCTTCCGCGCCTGGCTGAAGGACAACAAGGTGGACCACAAAAAAGTCAACTTTGTGGAAGCCTCCTTCCCGCAGCACGGTGACCTGCTGCGCGGCGGCTCGGTCGATGCCGTGGTGACCGCCGACCCGTTCATGGGCCGCATCACCGACAGCGGTGTGGGCTATGTGGTGTCCTACTACTCGACGTTCCTGCCCGAAGGAAACCCGACCATCATCCACACCGCCAAGCGCGAATGGGCCGAGAAAAATGCAGTGGCAGCCCGTGCGTTCCGCGACGCCGTGGTCGAAGGCGCTGCCTTCATGGCCAAGCCGGCCAACAACGCCAAGGTCCGCGCCGCCATCGGCAAATACATCAAGCTGCCGCCCGAAGTGCTGGCCAAGGCGCAGATCAGCCCCCCTGGCCCGGTGGTGACCGAGAAGCAGCTGACCTACTGGGTCGGCCTGATGAAAGACCAGGAGATGCTCCGGACCGAGCCCGCAGTGTCCAGACTGATCTTCAAGTGAGCCGGCCCCTGTGAGTGAATCGCCCCTGCTGCGGTTCGACCAGGTGGGCATCCACCTGGGCGGCCGCGAAATACTCTCGCCCACCTCGTTCGAGGTGGCACGCGGCGAATTCGTCTGCATCATTGGCCCTTCCGGTTGCGGCAAGACCACGCTCCTGCGTGCGGCGGCCGGATTTCTTCAGCCCAGTGGCGGTGCCGCATTGCGCCACGGCAAGCCCATCACCGGCCCGTCGCGCGAAGTGGCGTTTGTGTTTCAGGACTATGGCCGTGCACTGCTGCCCTGGCGCACCGTGGCGGGCAACATCAGCCTGGCGCTCGAAGCAGCCGGCGTGCCTGCGCAGCAGCGTCCGGACCGCATCGCCAAGGTGCTCGACACCGTGGGCTTGGGCGCACACGCCACCAAATTTCCGGCACAGCTCTCCGGCGGCATGCAGCAGCGGGTGCAGATCGCGCGCTGCCTCGCGCAGGAGCCGGAGCTGATGATGATGGACGAGCCCTTTGGTGCGCTGGACGCCATGACCCGTGAGAGCCTGCAGGATGAAGTGTCGCGCCTGGTGCGCAGCACCGGATTGACCGTGCTGTTTGTCACCCACGACCTCGAAGAAGCCATTTACCTCAGCGACCGCGTCATCGCGCTGCGCGCCAACCCCACCGCGGACAAGCCCAGCCTGGCCGCCATGGTGGAGGTCAAGATTGCGCGCCCGCGCGACCAGTTGCTGACCAAGGAGCACCCCGAATTCCTGCGCCTGCGTCGCGAGCTGTACGGATTTCTGGGACACCACTGATGCGTCCCTGGGTTTTTCCCCTGCTGTTGCTCGCGCTGCTGGAAGCTGCAGCACGCTGGCTGGTGCCCGGCAGCGATGCGCTGGCACCGCCCTCCCAAGCCCTGCTGGCCTTCGGCAAGGCCCTGAGCGCCAGTGGTGACGACTCGGTGCTGCAGGCCACGGCCTTCACCCTCTCCAGTGCGGCACTGGGCCTGTTGCTGGGCGCCGCGCTGGGTGTCACTCTGGGCCTGGTGCTGGGCCTGTCGCGCCGCGCCGCGGCCATGGGGTTCCTCAGCATCGAGGTGCTGCGCCCCGTGCCCTCGGTGGCCCTGATTCCGCTGGCGATGCTGGTGTTTGGCTTTGGCTACCGCATGGAAATCAGCGTGGTGGCCTTTGCCACGTTCTGGCCCCTGCTCATCCTGACCCAGGCCGCTGCACGCCAGGTGGAGCCGCAGCTGCTGGAAGTGGCCCACGCGCTGGGCCTGAGCGCCTGGGCACGCACCACGCAAATCGTGCTACCGGCCATGGTGCCGCGGCTGTTCATTGCACTGCGCCTGGGTGTGTCGTTTGCGCTGGTGGTGGCCGTCACCGTGGAGATCGCTGCCAACCCCAGTGGCATGGGCTACGCCATGATGATTGCGCAGCAGAGTCTGGCACCGGACCTGATGCTGGCCTGGCTGGCCTGGATTGGCGTGGTGGGCTTTGCCATCAACGCGCTCACCCTGCGGCTGCAGCGCGCCATCGCCCACCGCATGGGCGAACCGCGCACCGGAGTCGCGCCATGAGCAGCGCCGTGCTCCAGAGCAGCACTCGCGGCCGCGCCACTACCGAGTCGGTGGCCGTACTGGTTTGCCTGCTGGCGCTGTGGTGGCTGGCCAGCCACCTGCAGTGGGTGAGCAAGGTGTTTCTGCCGACTCCCGAGGCCACGCTGGAGAGTCTGGTGCAGGGCCTGTCCACCGGCGAACTGGCCGGGTTTACCTGGGACACGGTGGTACGCATGCTGCTGGGCTGGCTGCTGGCCTCGGCGATCGGGACCGCGCTGGGTGCGCTGATTGGCGCATCCGCCACCGCACGCACCTGGATTGCGCCGACGCTGGAATTTCTGCGCCCGCTGCCGGCATCGGCGGTCATGCCCCTGGCGATTTCGCTCTTTGGGCTGAGTGGCGGCATGGTGCTGTCCGTGGTGGCATTTGGTGCCATGTGGCCGGTGCTGCTGGCCACCGTGCACGGCCTGGCATCGGTCCATGTGCGCCTGCGCGAGGTGGCGACCGCGCTGCAGCTGTCACGCACGGCCTTTGTATTCAAGATCGGCCTGCCCAACGCCCTGCCCGACATCCTGGCGGGCATGCGCCTGTCGATGACGGTCTCGCTCATCGTGGCCGTGGTCGGCGAAATGATTGCCTCGCAGTCCGGACTCGGCCAGGCCATCCTGCTGGCGGCCCGGTCGTTTCGCGCCAGCGAGCTGTTTGCCGGCATCGTGCTGCTGGGCGCGATCGGCTTTGTCAGCAATGCGCTGCTGGCCCTGCTGGAACACCAGTTTTTGAAATGGCAGCGCCATTGAATACCCACCCCATGCCCCAGGAGCACCCATGGCCCGTACTTTTGTAGATCTTTCCATTTTTCTGGAGAACGATGTGCTGAGCGATCCGCCCGCTTTTGCACCCAAGATCGAGTACTTCACGCACGAAAACACCTTTGCACAGATCGAACCCTTCTTCCCCGGTCTGAAGAAAGAAGACCTGCCCGATGGCGAGGGCTGGGCGGTGGAGATGGTGCAGCTCTCCACCCACAACGGCACCCACCTGGATGCGCCCTACCATTTCCACAGCACCATGGATGCGAAGAATGGCGAAAAGAAACCCGCCATCGCCATCCACGAAGTTCCGCTCGAATGGTGTTTCCAGCCCGGCGTGAAGCTGGACTTCCGCCACTTTGCCGACGGCTATGTGGTCACCGCGGCCGACGTCGAGGCAGAACTCCAGCGCATTGGCCACACATTGACCCCACTGGAAATCGTGGTGGTCAACACGCGGGCCGGATCGCGTTACGGCCACCCCGATTACGTGGCCGCCGGCTGCGGCATGGGCTACGAAGCCACCATGTACCTGCTGGAGCGCGGCGTACGCCTGACCGGCACCGACGCCTGGAGCTGGGACGCCCCCTTTGTGCACACCGCCCAGAAGTACGGCCAGAGCCACGACGCCTCGCTGATCTGGGAAGGCCACAAGGCCGGGCGCGACATCGGCTACTGCCACCTTGAAAAACTGCACAACCTGGAAGCCCTGCCGCCGACCGGTTTTTTCATCAGCTGCTTTCCGCACAAGATCCGCGGCGCCTCGGCCGGCTGGACCCGCGCGGTGGCCATTTTTGACGACGCGCTGATGGCATCCCGCTGAGATTTGTCAATCAAATTGGCCTCTAGCCCTCGTTGAATGGGCGTAGTGCGCTATTAAATCAGGAGCAATCATGCCCACACTGAATCCCACCCACGACCCGCAGGCCACCAGCTGGGTGGCTTCCGCCCAGGCCACCGGCGCCGACTTCCCCATCCAGAACCTGCCGCTGGCGGTGTTCCGGCGCGCCGGCAGCCACGCGGCGTTTCGCGGCGGTGTGGCCATTGGCGACCAGATCATCGACCTGGCTGCAGCACAGGCGGCCGGTGTGCTCGATGGCCTGGGCGCACAGGCCCTGGCGGCCGCGGCCGAACCCACGCTCAACCATTTCTTTGCCGAAGGCCCCAGCGCCTGGCGGGCGCTGCGCCACGGCCTGTTCGACCTGCTGCACAGCAGCGCCACTGGCCCGAAGGTGGACGCCCTGCGCACCTGCCTGGTGGCGCAGTTTGACGCCGAATTCACGCTGCCCGCGCGCGTGGCCAACTACACCGACTTCTACACCTCCATCCACCATGCCCGTAACGTCGGCAAAGTCATCCGCCCGGACGATCCGCTGACCCCCAACTTCCAGTGGCTGCCCATTGCCTACCATGGCCGGGCATCGAGCGTGGTGATGAGCGGCACCGCGTTTCACCGCCCGCACGGACAGGCCATGCCACCGGGCGCCAGGATGCCTGTGTACGGCGCCTGCGCGCGCCTGGACTACGAGCTGGAAATGGGCTTCTTCATCGGCACCGGCAATGCGCTGGGCGAACCTGTACCTCTGGGCGAAGCCGAGGACCACATCTTCGGCATGTGCCTGCTCAACGACTGGTCGGCACGCGACCACCAGTTCTGGGAGATGAACCCACTAGGCCCATTCCTGGGCAAGAACTTCTGCACCAGCATTTCGCCGTGGATCGTCACCATGGAAGCGCTGGCGCCCTACCGGGTGCCCGCCGTGGAACGCCCTGCACCCGAACCGCAGCCCCTGGCCTACCTGGACGGCGCGGCCAACCGCGCAGCGGGCGGTGTGGATGTGCAGCTGACCGTGGGCATTGAATCGGCGGAACACCGCGCACGTGGCCTGGCACCCGCGGAAGTCTCACGCACCAATTTCCACCACCAGTACTGGACCATCGCCCAGATGGTCACCCAGCACACGGTGGGCGGCTGCAATCTGCAGCCCGGCGACCTGCTGGGCACCGGCACGATTTCCGGCCCCACACCGGCCGAGGCCGGTGCCATGGTGGAACTGAGCCGGGGCGGCACGCAAGCGATCACGCTGGCAGGCACCGGCGAGACACGCACCTTCCTGCAGGACGGCGACACCGTGGTCCTGCGCGGCTGGTGTGAGAAACCCGGCGCAGCACGCGTGGGCTTTGGCGAATGCCGCGGCCAGGTGCTGCCCGCCAAGACGAGCTGACCCGGTGCAGCGTTACCGCAACAGGGCTACTCCCCTTGTTGCAGGCGTGTGCTTTTCCAGTAGACGTCGTCGCCCACCGTGCCGTCCGTGCGGTAGCGGTTGAGCACCCGAGACAGCACGAACATCAGGTCCGACAGGCGGTTGAGGTACTGGCGCGGTGTTTCCTTGAGGGCCTCTTCATTGCCCAGGGCCACCACCGCGCGTTCGGCGCGCCGGGCGACGGTGCGGCACACATGGGCCAGCGCAGCGGCACGGGTGCCGGCCGGCAGGATGAATTCCTGCAGTCGGGGCAGGGACTCGTTGTGTTGCTCCAGGGCTTCATCCAGCGCCAGCACCGCCTCGGGCTTGAGCAGCTCAAAGCCGGGAATGGACAGCTCACCCCCCAGGTTGAACAGCTGGTGCTGGATATCGACCAGCTGCGTACGCACCTCGGCCGGCATGTCTTCGCACAGCAGCACGCCGATATGCGAGTTGAGTTCGTCCACTTCGCCCATGGCGTGCACGCGCAGACTGTTCTTGGAAACACGCGTGTTGTCCCCCAGCCCCGTGGTGCCGTTGTCTCCGGTACGGGTGGCAATTTGTGTCAGGCGATTTCCCATATGTACTCCTAAATAGCTCGTATCCAAACAAAATCATCTTACCGAGAACTACCGGACCGTGGCCTCCAGCAGCTGCTTGCGTGCCACCCACTGGGGGCACACTTCACGCAGCAAGGCAAAGAATTCGCTGGAGTGATCCGCATGCACCATGTGGCACAGCTCGTGACAAATCACATAGTCAATACACGCCGTAGAGGCCTGCACTAGGCCGCTGTGCAAAGTCATGGTGCCCTGCGGCGACAAGCTACCCCAACGCTTTGTCAAAAGCTGCACGCGCAGACGAGGCGCTTCCAACGCACGGAAACGGTAGTGGCGCATGCATTGCTGCAGTTGCCGGGCTAGTACTGCCTTGGCTTCTTCGTGCCGCCAGCGCTGCACCAGCATTTCCAGGCGCTCTGGGGTGGCCTCCTTACCCGGTTTGAGGCACACCACCATTTCCAGCCCATGCAGCGTTACGCCTTCCTCTACCCCCCGTTCAACCCGAAGCTTGTAACGCCTGCCCAAATGCCAATGCGATTCACCCAACACCCAGGCCCGCTGCGGGGTGCGCGGCTCAAAGCGTTGGAAAAAAGCTCTTTGCTCCGCAATCCAGCGTTCGCGCTTGGCCAGGACCGCTGCAATACGATCCTCGCTACACCCCAGCGGCGCACGCAACACCACTTGCCCCGTGGGGTGCACTTCCACCGACAGGGTTTTGCGCCGTGCCTCGGTCGCCAAGACCTGTACATCGCCAAAGTCCCGCAACACGGCCTCAGCCATTGATGCCTCGCGCCTTGGCCAAAGCCAGGGACTGGTCGATGATGGCGTCCATCTGCGCAGCGCTCAGCTTCACGCCGCGCTCGGCACCCACTACGTCGTACAAAAAGTGGTCCAGGTCAATGCGGGTCTGGTTCATGGCATCCAGGTTGCGCCAGAAGTCCACCACGTTGCGGATGCCCAGCACCGCCAGCACGGTTTGGGCCGTCTCCTGCGCCAGCTCCACGCCCTGCGCGTTGGGTGCCACCTCGTCAAACACCTTTTTCACTAGTCCAAACAGGGCAATGCCGTGGTCATTGCCACGCAAGGCTACAGGGATGTCGTCACGCGGGCGGTCCAGCACGGCGGCACGCACTTCCTTGGCCTTTTGCAGATACGCCAATTCGTTGATGCGCTTGGCCCGGTAGTCGTCGATGGCCTGCTGGATCATCCGAGAAAACTTCTCGTAGTACGCCGGGTCCACCTTGATGCGCTCTTCAATTACGCGCTTGGTGTTGAAGCCAATGATGTCTGCTTGCGCAGCGGGCGTGGTGGCATCCTGTTCGTCGATAGCGCGCTTCAAGGCCGCATCGTCCAGGATGTTGACCGAGGTCTTGAGAATCAACACGTCATTGGCCTGCAAATGCGTGTCCAGCAGCTTGCGGATGCGTGGCTCGTAGTCGCGCTTGAAGTCCACCGCATCGGCAAAACGCAATTGCGCGGCAGCCTTGAGCTTGGCAAAACGCAGCATGTCAGCCTTGTAGCGGTCGATGGTGCTCGGTGGCTCGGTGGCCAAAAACCGCTCGCTAGACAAGGCCAGTTGCAGCAGGCGGCCAAAGGCGCTCAGGCGCTCGTAGAAGTCATGCCGCACCTCGTCGTCGCGCAGCGCTTCCAGGTAGGCATTGGTGTCACGCTGGTTAGCCACGTGGCGGAACAGTTCCAGCAAGTGGGCGTGTGCCTCGGGCAACTGCGCCACCTCGGTGTGGATGCTGACCAACATACCGGCCAGGTCATCCTCATCAAACCCTGCCAGCACCTGGTAGCTCGATATGGCTTTGTCCAGCGCCTCCAGCACCCCGGCGTAGTCAATGATCTGGCCAAAGTCTTTCTCAATGGTGGCGCGCGTAGCCTCGCCGCCTTCTTCGTCATCGTCTGCATCCACCGGCGCTTCATACAAGCGGTTCACCCGTGCAATGGCTTGCAGCAACGTGTGCTCCTTGAGCGCTCGCGTCAGGTATAGCACCCGGTTGCGCGGTGCGTCAAAGCCGGTGAGCAGCTTGTCTTTGACGATCAGCAGCTCCGGTGTGTCGCCGTGTTTGAAGGCGTTGATCAGTGCCTTGTTGTACTGCTCTTCGTTGCCGTGGCGCTTCATCATCTTGTCCCAGAAGCGGTGCACGGCCTCGGTGGGCTCGTCGTCCACCTCGTCGCGCTCTGCACGGGCGTTGGGGCCAGAGATCAGCACCTCGCAGCTCACGTGACCGATCTCGTCGATGTACTCCTTGAGCTGAATCGCCGCCGCTCGGCTGGCAGCCACCACCTGCCCTTTGAAGGGCGTGCCCTGCCAGGTGGTCCGGTAGTGCTCGCTGATGTCAAAAGCCAGCATGTACAGCGTGGGGTTGGCCTGCTGGATCATTTGCTCGCGGGCGTACTTGCGTTTCAAGTCGGCCTTTTGCGCATCGTTCAGGCCTGCCGTCTGGCGCTCAAACCATTTGTCAATCGCCTCCTGGTCTTGCTTCACGTCCACCATGCGGCTCTCATACAGCAGCTTGACCACCGCACCGTCGCGCACGGCCTCATCCATGGTGTAACTGTCAATCAGCCCGCCAAAGCGGTTCAGCGTATTGCGTTCGCGCCGGGTCACGGGTGTGCCGGTAAAGCCGATGTAACAGGCATTGGGCATTAGCAGGCGCATCTTGGCGGCCAGCGAGCCAAAGTTGCTGCGGTGGCCCTCATCCACCAGCACAAACACGTCAGGCGAATCCACCGCAAAGCTTTTGGCCAACGTGCTCACACGGTCAAACTTTTGAATGAGGGTGGTGATGATCTGCGCCTTGGGGCTTTGCACCAGCGCCAGCAGCTCACGCGCGCTACCCGCCCGCTTGGGCTCCAACCCGCAGGTTTTGAAGGTGCCTTCAATCTGCTTGTCCAGATCGTCCCGGTCCGTCACCAGCACGATGCGCGGGTTTGCCAGCCCCGGCAATAACGCCAGGCGGCGCGCCAGCATCACCATGGTGAGCGACTTGCCCGAGCCCTGCGTGTGCCACACCACGCCGCCGGTGCGGCGCTGCGCACCCGTGGGCGTGGTTTCGCGGTGCTGGATGCGCGCCATGATGCGGTCGATGGCACGCACCTGCTGGTAGCGCGCCACCTTGCGCACGCCACCGTCAAACACCGTGTAATGAAACACCAGCGCCAGCAAGCGCTGGGGGTCCAGCACCGCTGCCACGGTGCGGTCTTGCTCGGTGATGCTGCGGGCCACAAAGTACGGTGCCGGGTCTTCTGCCACGCCGGGCTGCGCCCGCGCGCCACTCAGACGCTGCACCAGCTCAAACAAATCGGCCTGCACCTCGCGCGGCAGCGGCTTTGCCAGCAGTTGTGTAGTGGTTTCGTCGTTGCCCTCGTCTCGCCATGTGGACCAAAACTTGGCCGGGCTACCCACCGTGCCCACGCGGGCATCCTGCCCATTGGCCGCCAGCAGCACTTGCGCCATCACAAACAAGTGCGGCGCCTGGCTCTCGCCCTGGTAACCCACCAGCTGCGCCACCGCCTGCCCCACCTCCACATGCGGCGCCTTGCATTCGATGACCGCCAGCGGAATGCCGTTGACAAACAGCACCAGGTCACAGCGGATGGTGTTTTGGCTGCGGCTGCGCTGCACCACAAACTCGGGCGTGACATGAAAGCTGTTGTCTAGAGGGTGCTGCCAGTCAATAAAGCGCAGCGAGCGGCCGCGCGAATCACCATCAATCGTTTGCTCCAGCGTGGTGCCCAGCGTTAGCAGGTCGTACACCGCCTCGTTGGTGCGCAGCAGGCCGTTGTAGGGCACGCTCTTCAAGCGCTGGATGGCGGTACTCAGGTTCTCTTCGCTGAAAAGGTGCTCGCCCGTAGTGGTGTGGATGCGGTTGATGCGCTTGAGCGCATCACGCAGCACGTCATCCAGCACCACATTGAGCAAACGCGGCCCGCGCAACTGGCGCGCCTTGGCCGGGCTCAGGTACTGCCAGCCCATGGCCAACAGCAATTGCAGGGCCGGGGCCTGGCTGGCCATGACCTCGCTAGGGTCAAAGTCCGGGTCCGGCGGCGGGCTGGAGGTAGGAGCTGTGGTCATGATGGGGCGGTGTGGGTTGAGTGAAAGAGATTAGAAGCGCTACTTTTTTGATAGCTGCTTGCGCATGCTATTCGAGGGCTGGAGGCCTTTTTTTCTTAAAGGTTTGCTCTGTGCAGGCGATTCCGGCAAACGCCATTCGCCGGAGAGCAGCTTTTGCATGAGGGCGCGTTTTTGGGTTTTGAGTTCATCGAGCTGGCTTTTCCGCAAGGCAAGCTCCGCGTCCATGTCACGCAAGACTTCCGCCATGGCGCACTGCTCGTCGATGTTCGGCAGGTTTACGCGGATGTTGAAGAAGTCTGCTGCGGTCACGTTCAGCAAGCCATGGCTGCGCGCACCTTCATGGGCAATGGCGCGCAAAGCACGATTGAGCACCCCGGCTTCGATCAATCCAACCAGGAAATCCGAATCCGTCTTTTCGTCGTCTGCGATCCTGAAGCACAGGCACAGCGTGGACACAATGCCCTCATCAAAGGAGTCCAACCGCTTGATGGCGCCAAGTGGATAGCCGGCTGAGGCGCTTCGGTTGTACGCAAATTCACCTCGCTTTAGAAGCAGGTAGTGGTCATTGTCTGCAGCCGCAATTTGCTTGGCGAAATAGCTGCTTTGTTCCACCAGACCGCGCTGCGCTGAGACGGTGAGCGGTACCAAACAGCCCGTTGTGTTCTTGCGCGTCACTCGCTCCAGAATCGTGCCGAGACTAATGGGTTTCCACTTCCCCTTAAACCCCTTCAAGCGCCTGCGCCCGGTCAGCAGTTGCTGCATCAGGCCTTGCTTGCGGCGTTCGAGTTCTAAGTGCAGCGCATTGGCAGTCGCGATTGCGTCATCCCAGATGTTCGCCTTGCTGGAGATATTTCTTTGTGTTTCTAAGTCTGGAAGTCGAAAGCGAAACTGAGCCAGCTCCTCTCTGTTCACCTTTGGAATACCCGTTCGATTGGAGCAAGCAATAGCGAACTGAGTAAAGGGATTACCAAGCAAAACTTGCTTCAGATAGTCGGGAAGGATCTTCTCGCCGCAATGCAGCGGATACATATCTGCACTGCAAAGGACCGGTCGCCCAGGTATGGCTACCTTCATAAGGTAAGGACGAATTTTTGAATAAATAACGTCCGTGGCCTCCACGAGATATTTTCCGCTGATGGCTTCCTGTGCCTGAGCACTTTGAAATGCCAGGATACGTCCGGTCTCGCTTTCTACGTGGTCGGGGGCTACCAACGGAACATCTGCATAGAGACTGTCTCGCGGATCGACCAACTTAGCGGTAATGCTTGCAACCTCTAGCAAGCCAACAATAGGCCAACTCATGCGGCTGAACCACCAAGACCCAAGCTCCATGCGGCTTCCAGGGCAACTGTTAAATATTCTTTAACAGTTGCCTCCAACGACGAGGCGCTCATCACAGCCCTCATGATTTCCCCTTCCCCGGCAACTGCTTGGCTTTCTCACGCTCAATCTGCTGGATGCTTTTGCCGGGCACCGGCATCTTCTCGGGCATGGTGCCACCCAGTTCCTTGATGGTTTGGCGCACCTTGGCACCCACTTCGTGGTGGGCGCGGTTGGCTTGGGTTTTGCCCTGGATGCCGTCGCGCTTGAGCTTTTCTTCGGTCTGCGTGGCGCGGAACAGGTTGGCGGCCAGCTCGGTGCTGCCCATGTGGTCGAGGATTTTGTGGCTCTTCTTCAGGCCCTTGACGGCGTGGATGTCTTTGGCCCCCAGGCCACCGTAGAGGCCTTTGTAGCCGTGGTCTTGGAAGATGGCGTAGTCGATGGGCGTCTCGACACCCGCTTGCTTTGCGGCGGCAGACAGAGCTTTGTTGTGTTCGACCAGTTCGTTGCGAATGGCGAGGCGGCGGTCGTCTTCAGACAGCTCGCTGAACTTGGCTGCGTCATTCAGCTCCTGGCGGCGGGTTTGCAGCGCGAAGTAGGTTTGCCCGTGAGCGATGACCGGTTTGCTGGGATCGCCGTTTTGGACAATGAGATAGCAGGCGTAGCGCGAAAGCTGGATGTCGTCCACTGGGCGCTGGGCACCAGAGCCAATCTCGACCATTTTGCTGATATCAGCAAAATGGTCTGCCTCGGCATGTCCACTCTGGCGGCAGGCCTCGCGGGCTTTTTCTACCACCTGCAAAAAGTTGCGGTACTGCACATAGTCGAGCACGGTGGCAAGTTCCCGCGCATACCAATATTCGACGCCGTTCTCTTCTGTTCGGCGGATGTCCTCAAAGGCAGCCTGCGGTCCGGTGGTTTTTAGGGTGCGGCTCATAGTCCCAACTCCTTCAAGTGCTGCTTCATCTTCACGCGCACGGCGGCCAGTTCAGCTTCCAGGCGGTCAATTTCGCGCTCGGTCTCTGCCAGGTCGATCTGCGCCTCTTCCTCATACGTGTCTACGTAGCGTGGGATGTTGAGGTTGTAGTCGTTCTCGGTTATTGCTGCGCGGCTGACCAGGCTGGCGAATTTGTCCACACCTTGTCGAGCACGCACGGTGGCCACGATGTGCTGAATGTGGCTCTCTTCCATCTGGTTCTTGGTCTTGGCGGGGCTGAACTGGCTGCTGGCATCCACAAACAACACGTCGTCCTCCGCCTCGCGCTCGCCGCCACGTTCGCGGGCGCGATCGAACAGGAGGATGGCCACCGGAATGCTGGTGGTGGGGAACAGGTTGCCGGGCAAGCCAATCACCGCGTCGAGCAAGTTGTCGTCTATCAGTCGCTGGCGGATGCGCCCCTCGGCTCCGCCACGGAACAGCACGCCGTGCGGCACCACCACGGCCACGCGGCCTGACTGCGGTTTGGCTACTTCGACCATGTGGCTGATGAAGGCGTAGTCGCCCTTGCTCTTGGGCGGCAGGCCGCGCCAGAAGCGGTTGTAGCGGTCGTGCTCCGCATCATCCACACCCCATTTGTCCAGGCTGAACGGGGGGTTGGCCACCACGATGTCAAAGCGCAACAGGCGGTCGTTTTCTACCAGCAGCGGGTTGCGCAGGCTGTCGCCGCGCTCAATGCGGGCGGAGTCAAAGCCGTGGATGAACATGTTCATGAGCGCCAGGGCGTAGGTGCTTTGGTTGAGCTCTTGGCCGTACAAAGACACGTTGCGGTTACCCACTGCCGTGGCGGCTTCCAGCAGCAGGCCAGCGGAGCCGCAGGCCGGGTCGCAAATGCGCATGCCGGGTTGCGGGTTGGCCAACACGGCCAGCAGGCGCGAGACGGCCATGGGGGTGTAGAACTCGCCCGCTTTTTTGCCTGCGTCTGAGGCAAACTTTTCAATCAGGTAGATGTAGGCATTGCCAATGACGTCTTCGTTCACGCGGCTGGGGCTCAGGTCCAGATCGGCAAAGTCTTCCAGCATGGTTTTGAGGCGGCCATTGCGCTCTTTGGTGTCGCCCAGGCGGTCGGTGTTGAAGTCGATGTTTTTGAAGACTTCGTCGAGCTTGTGGCGGTCGTGGTTGGCTTCGGCGATGTGGCGCAGGGTGATGTCGATCAGCTCGCCAATATTGGGCGCGCTGCGCCGCTCCCATAAACTGGTGAAGTCGGCACGGAAGGTGTCGAGCACCTTCTTGGTTTTGGGCTCGGTGAGGGTGACCATAGGCAGCACAAAACGGTCGCGCTCCATGAGGCGGGCAATGCGCTCGGGGTCTTTGCCGTATTTCTTCTCATATGCGTCGTAATGGTCGTGCCATACGTCGCTGATGTACTTAAGGAACATCGCAGTAAGAATGTAGTCCTTGTACTGCGCCGGGTCGATGGTGCCGCGAAAGGTGTTACAAACGGCCCAGGCCTTGCGGAAGATGTCTTGGGGTGTGGTGGTTTCGGTCATGATGTGTTCTTGTGGTGCAGCCCGGCTTGCGCCGGGCTGTTGTCTGTATTCACTCTTGCTTAGCGATCCCCGCATGGTGGATTGAACGTTAAACGAAGCTCTTGTTCAATTTTCATGCGATCTGCTTCGTTGCAGTAATAGGCAGCGCAATACAAAGGCACATTGCGGCCTCGCCAACAGGGAGCCCGGTCATGGTTCTCCACACGCTCTCTCACGCTGCGTGACTCCCCAATGTCGATGACCGTGTAGTGCGCGTCTCCACTGCGCATGCCCAGAACGGCATAGACGCCGGAGCGTGCTTGCAGCGCTGTCGTTTGGCTGTAGGGCCCATCGAAGGGGTATGATTTCAAGTTGATTGCCATTGCTTTTCCTTTCCAAGGGGTTTGGCGTTGCGTAATCCGAAGGCTGGGGTGTTCCACCACCCTGGCCTTCACCTTTTCCGGTGACCCCATGTCACCGAACCTTTTGGGCCGCCGCCCAAAGAGCTTGTTCTGTATAGCGCTGTGTTTCCTCTGCCAGCTTTGCGGACAGTGCGCGCTCTTCACGCTGCAAGCGCGCGACTTCCACAATCCGCTGCTGAACCTCCATCGGTGGTACGGGTATGGCGACGTCACGCAGACTCTGCAGAGACACCATCAGAATCATGGAGCCCTTGGCCTGAGCGTTGATATCGCGCTGCACTTGCGGCGAATTCAACACCCACTGCAAGTACCAGCTATCAAGTCGCTGCCTGTCTAACACCCGCATACGTACTAGGGGTGCCGCAAAAATGCACGACGCCTGCACGGATTCCACGTAAACCGCCTTGGTAGTGATGCCACGCGGACGGAAGAGCACATCGCCGACTTCCAATTGCAGCTTGGATAGGTTTCCTTCGAAGGAAATGCGGGGCAACTGCGCCTCTGCAGCCAGTACATCACCATCCCCCTGCAGCGCTGCCACCACGCGCACCTTGCCCATGGGCTCGTCCGCCAACGACTGGCGAAATGAATGCCCCAATTGGAAGTTCACAACATCGGAAAGAAGACTCGCCGCAGAGCTCATGCGGCGAATTGTACATACATTTCTGCATTTTGCATTGCAGTAATCAACAATACTGCAGATTGCTTGTTTGATGCGAATTAGGTATTGCCAAAACTCACCGGGGCATGTCGGGTCAAAATCGCATATTGACAGGAGACTCCCCATGAATGCCCCCGCCCACCTTTCCCACGTGCAGCCCCATCTGCTGCCCGAAGTCCAGGCCCGCAATGTGCCGCAGGCCCTGCTGGACGCGCTGAAGGCGCGCTTTGGTGCCCAGTATTCTGCGGCGCAGGCGGTGCGCGAGCAACATGGCCGTGACGAGTCGTCCTACAGCGTGCCGCCGCCGTCCGCGGTGGTGTTTGCGCAGAGCACCCAGGACGTGTCCGACGCCGTCAAACTGGCCGCGCAGTACCAGGTGCCGGTGATTCCCTTTGGCGTGGGCTCCTCGCTGGAAGGCCACCTGCTGGCGGTACAGGGCGGCATCAGCCTGGATGTGGGCCGCATGAACCAGGTGCTGTCCATCAACGCCGAAGACCTGACGGTCACGGTGCAACCCGGCGTGACGCGCATGCAGCTCAATGCGGCGGTCAAGTCCACTGGCCTGTTCTTCCCGATCGATCCCGGCGCCGACGCGACCCTTGGCGGCATGAGCGCCACGCGTGCCAGCGGCACCAACGCCGTGCGCTACGGCACCATGCGCGAGAACGTGCTATCGCTGGAAGTGGTGACCGCCAGCGGCGACATCATCCGCACCGGTACCCGCGCCAAGAAATCGTCGGCGGGCTACGACCTGACCCGCCTGCTGGTGGGCAGCGAGGGCACGCTGGGTGTGATCACCGAAGTCACCGTCAAGCTGTATCCGCTGCCCGAAGCCGTGATGGCCGCCACCTGCTCGTTTGGCAGCCTGGCCGATGCGGTGAACGCCACCATCCAGATCATCCAGATGGGCGTGCCCATCGCCCGTTGCGAGTTGCTGGACTCGACCACCGTGAAAGTGGTCAACCAGCACTCCAAACTGAACCTGCCCGAAAACGCCATGCTGCTGTTTGAATTCCACGGCTCACCCGCTGGCGTCAAAGAGCAGGTGGAAACCGTGCAGTCCATCACCGACGAATTTGGCGGCGCCGCCTTTGCCTGGGCCGAAACGCCCGAAGAGCGCACCCGGCTGTGGACCGCACGGCACAACGCCTACTTTGCCGGCGTGCAGTCGGTGCCGGGCTGCAAGGCCATCACCACCGATGCCTGCGTACCCATCTCGAATCTGGCCGCAGCGCTGCTGGACTCGGTGACCGAAGCCCAGGAGGCCGGCCTGCCCTACTTCATGGTCGGCCACGTGGGCGACGGCAATTTCCACATGGGCTACCTGATTGACCCCGACAAACCCGAGGAACGGGTACTGGCCGAGCAACTCAACACGCAGCTGGTGGCGCGTGCACTGAAACTGGGCGGCACCTGCACCGGTGAACACGGTGTGGGCCTGCACAAGATGGAGTTTCTGGTGACCGAAACGGGCAATGGTGCGGTGGACATGATGCGTACCATCAAGCGCGCACTGGACCCGGACAACATCATGAATCCGGGCAAAATCTTTATGCTATAAATTCAATAGCTGCCTGCGTATATTCCGCGGGGGCTGGAGGCCAATTTGACTACATATTCAAAGGGAGAAACAGCGTGGGCATGATTTTCTGGATCATCTTGGGCGTAGCGGTGGTGTACCTTGTCACGCTGTACAACAGCCTGGTCACCGTGAAGAATGGTGTGTCCAAAGCCTGGGCCAATATCGATGTGCTGCTCAAGCAGCGCCATGACGAGTTGCCCAAGCTGGTGGACACCTGCAAGCAGTACATGCAGCACGAACAGGCCACGCTGGAGAAAGTGATTGCGGCCCGCTCGCAGGTATCCGCCGCGCGCGAGGCCCACAACGTCAGTGCGCTGGGCACGGCAGAAGGTGCGCTGCGCAGTGGCCTGGGCCAGCTGTTTGCGCTGGCCGAAAACTACCCCGACCTCAAGGCCAACGAGCAGTTCCTGCACCTGCAGTCGCGCATCAGCGGACTGGAGAATGCGATTGCCGACCGGCGCGAGTTCTACAACGAAAGCGTGAATATCAACAACGTGGCCATCGAGCAGTTTCCGGGCGTGCTGCTGGCGCGCTGGTTCAGCTTCAAGGCGTTTGAGCTGCTGAAGTTTGCCGCGGAAGAGCTGCAGGACGTGGACATCGGCCAGCGCTTCAAGGGCTAGGCACCGATGCGGGTGTGGGCACTGCGGGCACTGCGCAGCCAGAACCTGTCCGGCCTGCTGGTGGCGGCGTATATCGGCCTGTTCACGGCGGCGCTGCAACTGCGCGGGAGCCCCATGGCCCGGGCCAGCCTGGCGGCGGCCGTGGTGGTGGGTATCGTCGCGTGGGCCGGTGCCTTGCGCCGGGCCCGGGCGGTGGCGCACCTGGCCACGTCGCGCATCGCATCGGCAGCGCAAGGCTACGTGGAGGTGATGGGCCGCGCCAGCGTGGACCCGGACAACCTGATCCTCAGCCCCATGAGTGGTGTGCAATGCCTCTGGTACCGCTACCGGGTGTTTTCCAGAGACAACGCCAAAGAGGAGTGGCGCCAGACCGACAGCGGGGTGAGCAGCGCCACCTTCGAGATCCGGGATGAAACCGGCGCGGCCCGGGTGGACCCCGACCACGCCGAAGTGCTGGGCGCCGAAGTGCGCACCAACTACCCCGACACCGATACCAAACTGGTCGAAGAACTGCTGTTCGGCGGCCGCGTGCTGTATGTGCTGGGCGAGTTCTCCACCATCGGCGGAGCCCATTCCGTGCTGAGCGTGCGCGACGATGTCAGCACCCTGCTGGCGGAATGGAAAGCTGACGCTGCCGGACTCAAGCGCCGCTTTGACCTCGATGGCAATGGAGAGATCGACCTGCGCGAGTGGGAACTGGCGCGGCGGCTGGCCACCAAGACCGTGGAGCAGCAACACCGCGCGATCCGCAAGGAGCCGGGCGTGCACATGCTGCGTGCGCCACCGGATGGCCGGCTGTTCCTGATTTCCGCGCTCTCACCGCAAACATTGCGTCGGCGCTTTGTCCTCTGGAGCTTTGCCCACCTCGGCCTGGCGCTGGCCGCGGCGGTGCTGCTGGTGCGCTGGCGCTAGGCAGCCACGCCAGGGGCCTTACATTTCCGCGTTTTCAGCGATGGCGTTGGCCAGGTATTCGATTTTTTTCTGCATATCGGCGTCGGTATCCGCGTACTTCTGTGCAATGGCCGCAAATTCCGGACTGACCTCGATGAAGGCATCCACCACATCGGGGTCGAAGTGGGAGGCGCGCTCGCTGAAGATCACCTGCACCGCGGCCTCGTGTTCCACGCCCTGCTTGTAGACCTTGTTGCTGATCAGCGCGTCGTACACATCGGCCACGGCCAGAATGCGGGCAGACAGCGGAATCTTCGTGCCCGCCAGACCCTGCGGGTAGCCGTTGCCATCCCATTTTTCCTGGTGGGACAGGGTGATTTCCTTGGCAATGGCCAGCAGGGGCGACGTCTGGCCCAGGGTTTTTTCGGCACGCACCAGCGCGTCGAAACCCAGCGTGGTGTGGGTGCGCATGATGGCCAGCTCTTCCGGGGCCAGCCGCCCCGGCTTGAGCAGGATGCGGTCCGGAATGCCCACCGTGCCCATGTCGTACATTGGTACGCTGGCGCACAGCAGATCAATGTACCCCTGCGTTAACGTGGGGGCAAAAGCTGGGTGGCTTTTGAGTTTGTCGGCCAGTACACGCACATAGCGTTGCACCCGCAGCAGGTGGCTCTCGGTGTCGGACTCGCGCAGCTCTGCCAGCGTGGCCATGGCGAAAAAGGCAACGCGCAGCGCCTGGGCGGCTTGCGCAGAATCGTCACCCAAAGGGACGGGGGCAGAATCCATGTCTATTCTCCTGGGAGCGCCGAGAGCGGCGCCCGGTACAGCCACACCATTCTGCCATCAGGCGCCTGGTAATGGGTGCTGGAAATGTGACCGGCCACTTCAAATTCCAGACTGACCAGCCAGGCCCCTGGCCGCAACTCGGCGGCGGCCTTCTCCCAGGCGCGCGGCATGCTCTCGGGGCGCTGGAACAGGTACACCAGATCGTAGCGGGACCAGTCGGCTTTCCAGATGTCGCCCTGGCGCACTTCGGCCCAGGGGCAGCGCAGCGCGCACATCCAGCGCAGCGGCCAGCTCCATTCCAGTCCGTGCAGGTGCACATGCGGATAGGCGCGGTTCAGGGCCTCCAAACCTTGCCCCAGACCGCAGCCCGCATCGAGCACGCGCGCACCATCGTGCAGAGGCGCGTACTCGGGCAGTGCGTCCAGCGCATCCGGTGGCGTGGGAAACAGCGGGGCATCCCTCCAGGCATTGATCGGATAGACCAGCAGCAGCAGCAGCAACGGAACCAGCCAGGCCCAGGCCGGCACGCCGGACACACCCAGCGACGCCAGGCTCAGGGCCAGCGACAGCGGAAACCCGGCGGCGATCAGCACCCGGCGCCACCAGGAGTTTCCCCACAGACTGGCGGCCACGCCCAGCGCGGTGGCCAGCGCCATGGCCAGGCCCAGCGCCACGCCTTGCCCCAGGGCCAGCTTGAAGAGCGCCCAGGCCGCCATCCAGGCCAATACGGCTGGCACAGGCCAGAGGGTCAGGCGCTCAGACACGGTGCCACCGGTTGAGTGTGATATTGGCCTCTAGCCCGCATGGAGTATGCGCAAGAAGCTATGAAATACATAGCAACTCAGGCAAGTTCAGCGGCTGGTGCCGGGCGACAGGCGTTCGATCAGGCCATTGAGTTCGTCGAGCGAGCCAAACTGGATGACCAGCTCGCCCATCTCCTCGACCCGGCCATTGCGCTTGACACGCTTCTTGATATGCACATCGACCTGCGCCATCAGCAGGTCGGAGAGTTCTTCTTCCACACGCTTGAGGTCGCGGGATTTCTCTTTCTTGGGTTTCTGCGGGGTCAACGCAAATTCGGCGCTGAGCTTCTTGACCAGACTTTCGGCTTCGCGCACCGACAGTTTTTTGGTGGCGACCTGGTTGGCCGCGGTGATCTGGGTGGCGCGGTCCAGGGCCAACAGGGCACGGGCGTGGCCCATGTCGATGTCGCCGGCCATCAGCATGGTCTGGACCGGGTCGGCCAGATTCAGCAGGCGCAGCAGGTTGCTGGCGGCACTGCGCGAACGGCCCACCGCCTGCGCGGCAGTTTCGTGAGTGAGCCCAAACTCTTTGATTAAGCGCTGCAGGCCGTGGGCCTCTTCCAGTGGGTTGAGGTCTTCGCGCTGGATGTTCTCGATCAGCGCCATGGCGGCGGCGGCCTCGTTGGGCACGTCGCGTACCAGCACCGGCACGCTGTCCAGCCCGGCCAGCTTGGCCGCGCGGAAGCGGCGCTCGCCCGCGATGATTTCAAACTTGCCGGCATTCGCCCCGTCCGACAGCTTGCGCACCAGGATCGGCTGCATGATGCCCTGCACCTTGATCGACTCGGCCAGCTCGTACAAGGCGCCCTCGTCCATGCGGGTGCGCGGCTGGTACATACCGGCCACCATGTCGGTCAGCAGCAAGGTGTTGGGCTGGCCGGGGTTGGTGGGGATGGCACCGTCAGCGGCGCGGTCCGCCACCTTGGGGCCGAGCAATGCTTCCAGACCCATGCCCAGCCCTTTGGGTTTTTTGGTGACCATTATTTTTCTTCCTTCGTTAGCATCAAATTCTTCAGTAGTGCGTGGCCGTCGGGCCAGTCACCCAGTCCCGATTCGGCATTGATATGCCCGGCCAGTCCGTAATCCACGAACTCCGAACCCCAGGCATGGGCAAAGGCGCGTGCGCGCTCCAGGCTGCAATAGGGATCGTTCTGGCTGCCCAGCAAAACACTCTTAAACGGCAGACGTTGCATCACCACCGGCGACCAGCTCTTGAGCACCGCGCGCAACTCCTCGCGTTCGGGGTCGCCGGGCGCCACCAGCAAGGCCCCGACCACGCGATGCGTGTTCTGCGAATGCGCCGCCCAGGCAGCAGTCAGCATGCAACCCAGGCTGTGCGCCACCAGCACCACCGGCCCGGTGGCGGCCAGAACGGCCTCCTCCAGTTGCGCCATCCAGTCGCCACGCAGTGGGCGCATCCAGTCATGCTGCTGCACGCGCACATAGCCGTGCAACGATTCCCACCGGCTTTGCCAGTGTTCAGGGCCGGAGTTCTGCCAACCCGGCAATACCAGGACGTTACGGGACTCCACCTACATCGCCTCGATGCGTTCCACCATCTCTTTGGCGAAGGCGACAAATGCCTGCGCACCCTTGGAGTTGGGATCAAACACCACACCCGGCACGCCGTAGCTGGGCGCTTCGGCCAGGCGCACGTTGCGGGGAATGACGGAGTCAAACACCTTGTCGCCGAAGTGGGCCTTGAGCTGGTCGCTGACCTGCTGCTGCAGGGTGATACGCGGATCGAACATGACGCGCAGCAATCCGATGATCTGCAGGTCGTCGTTGAGATTGGCCTTGACCTGCTTGATGGTGTTGACCAGATCGGTCAGGCCTTCGAGCGCAAAGTACTCGCATTGCATGGGCACGATCACGCCATGGGCGCAGCACAGCCCGTTGAGCGTCAGCATCGAGAGCGATGGCGGGCAGTCGATCAACACAAAGTCGTATTCGGAATCCACCGCCGCAATCGCCTGCTTGAGGCGGCGTTCGCGACGCTCCACTTCCACCAGCTCCACTTCGGCGCCGGCAAGTTCGCGGTTGGCACCCAGGATGTCGTAGCTGCAACCGCCCTCTTTCAACTTGTCGCTTTGTGCGCGCGCCTCGGTGATCGAGGCCGACTCCAGCAGTACGTCGTACACCGTCAACTCGAGCTTTCGCTTGTCCACCCCGGAACCCATGGTGGCGTTGCCCTGCGGGTCGAGGTCAATCATCAGCACCCGCTGCCCGACCTTGGCAAGGCCTGCCGCAAGGTTGACTGTGGTGGTGGTTTTGCCAACACCACCCTTTTGATTGGCTACACAGAAGATTTTGGCCATGGGATACCGGATGAGAGAAAAGAAGAAGAAGCGGAGATGGGATGTTTCACGTGGAACGTTGCCGTGCGGGCCTAGCGGGAGATGGCGAGCTTGATACCAAATCCGACCAAGCACAGCCCGGCCACTTTCTCCAGCACCCGCGAGATCACGGGGTTGGCACGTACGCGCTCCGCCAGAAAGTGCGTCAGCAGCGTGGAAGTCAGACCATAGAAAAAGGTCAGCACCGCAATGGTAGCTGCCATGAACCCATAGGTCAGCAGGCCCTGCTGGCGCGCCGGATCGACAAACAAGGGAAAGAACGCCATGTAAAACAGGATGGCCTTGGGGTTGAGCAGCGTGATCGCCATGGCCTGGCGCAGGTAGTGCCCGGCCTTGATGTTGAGTACCGGTGCGGCACCGGGTTTGGCCAGCAGCATCTTGAATCCCAGCCAGGCGAGATAGCCAGCGCCCACCCATTGCACCGCCTCGAAGGCCTGGGGATAGGCAGCCAGCAAAGCTGCCACACCGGCGACTGCAGACCACATCAGCACCTGGTCACCCAGGATCACACCCAAGGTTGCCGCCAGTCCGCCCAGGATGCCGCCCTTGCTGGTGGACGTGATCAGTGCCAGATTGCCGGGGCCGGGAATCAGCAGGAAGACGATGATGGTGACGACAAAAGTGCCGTAATCGGTGACGCCGAGCATGGGATTCTTTGTATTGGGGAAGGATGTGAGTTTACGTTGGAAATGCGGGTTGCCGAACTTCGACATGTTGCATGGGTTGGTTGGTTCTCGCACGTCCGCTGGAGTCGCGGGGTAAGTGCCGCCGTTCGTGTCCTCCGGCCTTCGGCCTCCCCCTTTACCTCACTTTGGCACTCACCCCACGCCTCTGAGCGCGGACTGGGTTTAGGGTGCGGGCCGCAACGACCCAAGCCGCGCAAGATTGGCTGGGGTATGCGTTTTGCGCAGGTAAAGGAGGAGCCCGAAGGGCGGGGGACACGGAGCAAAACGCATACCGCAGTCGATCCCGAAGCGGCGCACGCACGCCAAGAAAACTCAAGCGACCACAGCTTTCCGCATCCACACAATGCACCGCTCCGCTCCCAGCCCCGGCACGTCCAACTGTTCCACGTGAAACACCTTCACAGAAGCTGGCAATGCAGCCATCTCGTCCGCGGGGTGCTTGCCCTTCATCCCCATCCAGACGCCCTGCCCTGCCAAGGCCTTTTCGGACCAGGTCACAAAATCCACCAGCGATGCGAAGGCCCGGGAACTCACCACGTCATAGGGCTCGGTCAAACTTTCCACCCGCGCATGGATGCCTCGTAGATTGGGCAACTTCAAACTCACCGCCACCTGCTGGATGAACGCCGCCTTCTTGGCGACCGTATCCACGCAATGCACTGTGATGTCCGGGCAGCAGACGGCAATCACCACGCCCGGCAGTCCGGCACCCGAACCCACATCCAGCAGCCGCACCGGCTTTCCGCCCAGCCCCATGGATTCCAGCTGACGGCGCAGCGGCGCAATTACCGCCAGGCTGTCGAGCAGGTGGTGGGTCAACATCTCGGCTGGGTCCCGCACTGCGGTCAGGTTGTAGACCTTGGTCCACTTCTGGATCAGGTCGAGGTATCCCAGCAACTGGGCTATTTGGGTTTCATCCAGCGACAGAGCCAGCTTCTGCAGCCCGTCACGCAAGCCTTTATCCAGCGGATGCATCAGGCAGTCACCTCACCCGTCGCGCCGGCCTTCTCGACAAAACCCTTGAAGTTGCCTTTCTTCAGATGGATCAGCAACAGGGAAATGGTGGCAGGCGTGATGCCCGACAGACGCGAGGCCTGCCCCAGCGTTTCGGGGCGGAACTTGTTGAGCCGCTGGCGCGCCTCGATACTCAGCGCCGACACCTGCATGTAGTCCAACTCGGCCGGCAAGCGCAGATTCTCGTAATGGGCGGCACGCTCGACTTCGTCCTTCTGGCGGTCGATGTAGCCCGAATACTTGGCAGCAATTTCCACCTGCTCGACCACCGCGGCCACAAAAACATCCTGCGCAATGACGCTAGCTGCTTCGCTTGTTTCACGTGAAACCCCAGCTGCCAATTTCACGGGCAGCTCCGGGTTAGCGTATTTGCCGTCGTTCAACGACATCAGGCCTGCATAGCTCACATCGGGCCGGCGCAGCAGGTCGGCCAGGTTGTATTCATGGTCAATGGACTTGCCCAGCACCCGCTCGGATTCGGACGCCGCCAGGTTTTTGGGATTCACCCAGATGCTGCGCAGGCGCTCTGTTTCACGTGAAACAGCATCGCGCTTGCGGCAGAAGGCGTCCCAGCGGGCGTCGTCCACCAGCCCCAGCTTGCGGCCAGCCTCGGTCAGCCGGGCGTCGGCATTGTCTTCGCGCAACTGCAACCGGAACTCGGCCCGGCTGGTAAACATGCGGTAGGGCTCGGTCACGCCCTTGGTGATCAGGTCGTCTACCAGCACGCCAAGGTAGGCTTCATCGCGTCCAGGCACCCAGGCACTCTGCTCACGGCACTGCAATGCGGCATTGATGCCGGCAAACATGCCCTGCGCCGCCGCCTCTTCATAGCCGGTGGTGCCATTGATCTGGCCGGCAAAGAACAGGCCACCAATCTGGCGCGTCTCGAAACTGCTCTTCAAACTGCGGGGGTCAAAGTAGTCGTACTCGATGGCGTAGCCAGGGCGCAGGATGTGCGCGTTCTCCAGCCCAGGCATGCTGCGCACCAGTGCGTACTGAATATCAAAGGGCAGCGACGTTGAAATCCCGTTGGGGTAGTACTCATGCGTCGTCAGACCTTCAGGCTCCAGAAAAATCTGGTGGCTGTCCTTGTCGGCAAAGCGGTTGATCTTGTCTTCCACACTCGGGCAATAGCGCGGGCCCACGCCCTCAATCTTGCCGGTAAACATCGGGCTGCGGTCAAAGCCGCTGCGGATGATGTCATGCGTGCGCTCATTCGTGTGGGTGATCCAGCACGGCATCTGCTGCGGGTGCATCTCCACTTTGCCCATGAAACTGAACACGGGCATCACCGGACTCATGCCACCGGGCATGCCGTCGCCGGGCTGCTCCTGGCATTTGCTGAAGTCGATACTGCGGCCATCGAGTCGCGGCGGGGTGCCGGTTTTCAGGCGACCCTGCGGTAGCTTGAGTTCTTTCAGCCGCGCACTCAGCGACACGGCCGGCGGATCCCCTGCCCTGCCCGCGGCGTAGTTGTTCAGCCCCACATGGATCTTGCCATCCAGAAACGTACCCGCCGTCAGCACCACCGTCTTGGACCGGAAGCGGATGCCCACCTGGGTCACGGCACCAACCACGCGCGCACCATCACCATCGCCTTCCACCATCAGGTCGTCCACCGCCTGCTGGAACAGCCAGAGGTTGGGCTGGTTTTCCAGCATGCGGCGGATCGCCGCCTTGTACAGAATGCGGTCCGCCTGCGCGCGGGTGGCACGCACGGCTGGCCCCTTGCTGGAGTTCAGGGTGCGAAACTGGATGCCGGCCTCGTCGGTGGCCAGCGCCATGGCGCCGCCCATGGCATCGACCTCCTTGACCAGGTGGCCCTTGCCGATACCGCCGATGGACGGGTTGCAGCTCATCTGCCCCAGGGTCTCGATGTTGTGGCTCAGCAGCAGGGTCTTGCAGCCCATGCGGGCCGCGGCCAGCGCGGCCTCGGTTCCGGCATGGCCGCCGCCAACGACGATGACATCGAAATCTTGTGGGTAAAGCATGGTGTTCCAAATGGACGCAGAAAGAAACGCGCGCCCGGCGCAGTCAGGGAGAGGCCGATTTTACCGGCTACCCTGTTTATTGACTACAATGGGGCCATGAGCAAACTCCTTGTCTTCGCCGGCAGCACCCGCACCCAGTCCTACAACCGCCAGCTGGCCAAAGCTGCAGCCGATCTGGCCCGGGCTGCCGGGGCCAGCGTGAACCTGCTGGAGCTGGGCGACCTGGACATTCCGCTGTACAACGCCGACCTCGAAGCGCAGGGCACACCACCCGATGTGATGAAGCTCAAGGAGATCCTGGATGAACACCCGGCCTGGATCATCTGCTCGCCCGAGTACAACGGCAGCTACACCGCCCTGCTCAAGAACACCCTGGACTGGGCCTCCAGCCCCGTGAAGAACCACGCCTACTGGAGCGACAGCAGCAAGCCATTCGCAGGCAAGGTGGTGGGATTGCTCAGTGCGTCGCCCGGTGCACTGGGCGGCCTACGCTCGCTCAGCCACCTGAGCCCGCTGCTACTCAACCTGCAATGCTGGCTCTGCCCGCAACAGTTCGCCTTGAGCCGCGCCGGCAGCGCGTTTGACGCACAGGGCCAGCTCAAGGACGCCGCGCACCAGGCCAGCGTAGCAGCCGTGGTGGACCAGGTACTCTGGGCTGCCAAGCGGCTTTCTTAGCCAAATACAGCTCTAGCCCCCGTCAAAATTGCGCAAGCAGCTATTGTTTTTATAGCTTGCTCGGTCACCTGACTGATCCATGCCCTGTCCTGCAACTCAGGCCAGCGCCCCGCGTTTGTCCAGCTCCGGCACCGAAAGGATGTCGATGCGCCCATAGCCCAGCGACAGCACGCCATCGCGCGCCAGCACCTTGAGCTCTTTGGACAGGGTCTGGCGCGTGATGCCCAGCATCATGGCCAGCGCCTCCTGCGACACCGTCACACGCGCCCTGGCATCCACGGCCATCGTTGCGTCGCCGCGGGCCAGTGCCAGCAGGCGCCGGGCAATGCGGGTGCGGGTGGAGCGCAGCATGGCGTCTTCCACCAGGCTGTACAGCACGCGCACCCGGCTGCAGAGCAACGCGCCCAGCGCCCGTGCGAATGCCGGACGGCGCATCAGCCGCTCAAACTCGACCACACCGATCGCCAGCAGGATGCTGTCCTGAATGGCGGTGACGTCATGGGGTCGGGGCAACCCATCCAGCAACGAGGATTCGCCAAACCAGTTGCCGGGCTCCATCACGGCCAGGATGGCTTCGCGACCATCCTCGCCCAGCGTGGACACCTTGAAGGCCCCTTCCACCAGACCCACAAAACTCGCCCCCGCATCCCCCTTGCGGTACAGCATTTCACCGGCCCGGAACGTGAGCACCTCGCCCGCGCGCACCATGGCTTTGCGTTCGGCCAGAGGCAAGGCTGCAAACCAGGTGTTGATGCTCAGCGCTTCCAGAAGATCGGATTTGGGGTACACGGTCTATTTTTTTCCAGTAATTACCCTAAATTGTAAATTTTTTAACAGTTAATTACCGTCCGCCGGGTTAACGTGCGCGCTTGCCATCGCCAGGAGACAGCACTTGGGAATCCCATCCGTCAAAGACAAGGTCAGCACCGAAGAGTGGAAGCTGCGCGTCGATCTCGCCGCCTGCTACCGTCTGGTGGCGCTGTACGGCTGGAGTGATCTGGTGTTCACCCACATCAGCGTGCGCATCCCCGGCCCCGAGCACCACTTCCTCATCAACCCCTACGGGCTGATGTTCGATGAAATCACCGCCAGCAGCCTGGTCAAGGTCGACCAGCAATGCAACAAGCTGCTCGATTCGCCGTTTCCGGTCAATCCCGCTGGTTTCAACATCCATAGCTGCATCCACGACGGCCGCCCCGACGTGGGCTGTGTGCTGCACACCCACACCCGCGCGGGCGTGGCCGTGAGCGCACAAAAATGTGGACTGCTGCCCATCAGTCAGCAGTCCACCTTCGTTATCCCCGAGCTGGCGTACCACGACTACGAAGGCGTGGCCCTGCGCGAGGATGAAAAACCCCGCCTGCAGGCCGACCTGGGCAACAAGACCTTCCTTATGCTGCGCAACCACGGCCTGCTGGTCGTCGGTTCCACCGTGGCCGAAGCCTTTCTGTCGATGTACAACTTTGAAAACGCCTGCCGTATCCAGCTTGACGCCCAGGCGGGTGGCGAACTGGTGCAGATCAATCCCAAGATCATGGAAACCATGCCCATGGTCATCAAGATGGTCACTTCAGGCCAGGGCGCCAACATCGCATGGCCGGCACTGATCCGCAAGCTTGACCGCATCGATACCCTTTACCAAACCTGATTTCCCGGAGAAAACCACACCATGTCCGCCGTTCCCATCCACGCCGCCACCTCTTCTGACGCCATCCGTCTGGAGCTCGAAGAAGTCCTCAAGCTGCAACGCGCAGCCTACTTCGCCCACCCCTACCCCACCTTTGCCGAGCGCAAGGCTGACCTGCTCAAGCTCAAAGCCTTCATCAAGGACAACCGCGACGCCATCGTGGACGCCATCAGCGCCGACTACGGCAACCGCTCGCGCCACGAAACCCTGTTCGCAGAAATCTTCAGTGTGGTCGACGGTGTGGAACACACCCTCAAGCACCTCAAGACCTGGATGAAGCCCCAGCGCCGCGGTGTGGACCTCAAGAATTTTTTCGGTGCCAAGAACCGCGTGGTTCCCCAGCCTCTGGGCATCGTGGGTGCCATCGTGCCGTGGAACTTCCCCATCAACCTCAGCTTCAGCGGACTCATCGCCGCCTTTGCCGCTGGCAACCGCTCCATGGTCAAGATGTCGGAAAACTCCCGCCATCTCGCCAAGCTGCTGATTGAAAAGTCTCCCAAGTATTTCCCCCGGGACAAGCTGGCGTTCTTCGATGAAACCGGCGGCGTGGGCATTGAGTTCTCGAAGCTGAAGTTCGACCACATCCTGTTCACCGGATCCGGCCTGACAGGCCGCGCCGTCATGGCCGCGGCTGCCCCCAACCTGTGCCCTGTCACACTGGAACTCGGTGGCAAATCGCCTGCCATCATTTGCGACGATTACCCGCTGCGCAAAGCTGCCGAACGCGTCCTGTTCGTGAAGTACTTCAACGCCGGACAGATCTGCACCACCATTGACCACATCTACATCCCGGAAGACAAAGTCAAGGAGTTCACCGAGATGTCCAAGGGCATCGTCACAGAGCGCTACCCGCACCTGAGCTCGCCCGATTTCACCTCCATGATTGACGACCGCTCCTTCAACCGGGTGGTGGGTGCCATGGAAGAGGCGCAAGAGCGCGGCGCTACACTGGTCCAGCTGATTCCCGGCCCCCAATGGGACGCAGCCACGCGCAAGATCGCCCCACACATCGTGCTCAACGCGCCCGCCGACTGCGCGCTGCGCACGCGCGAGATCTTCGGCCCCGTGCTGCCAATCATTCCGTACAAGAAAATTGAAGACCCCGTCCAGGCCATCAACGACGGCCCGCGTCCACTGGCGCTCTACCCCTTCAGCAACGACAAGGCGCTGGTGCACCACCTGCTGACCCACGTGATGTCGGGCGGCGTCAGCGTCAACGATGGTCTGTTCCACGTGGGCCAGCACGATCTGCCTTTTGGTGGTGTGGGCGACAGCGGCATGGGCCACTACCACGGCTACGAAGGTTTTGTCACCTTCTCCAAGATGCGCCCGGTGTTCTACCAGGCCCCCTTCAGCGCCGTGAAGTTCCTGTGGCCGCCTTACGGCAAGTTCGCGACCAAGTACCTCGACTTCCTGACCAAGTAACCCGATACACACTGCCATGAAGCACCTGCCTCCCCACCTGCAGCGCAGAAGTTTTCTCAAGCTCGGTATCGGTGCCGCCGTCGTTCTGGCCGTGGCTGGCGGCGCGGTGGCACTGATCAAGCCAGGCCTGGTCAATGGCCGCCTCAGCCCCTCCGCGCGGCTGCTGATGGCCCGCGTCGGACAGGCCATGCTGCAAGGCACGCTGCCTGCGGATGCGCTGGAACAGCAACGCGCCATCGACGCGGTCCTGCAGCGCACCGATGACTTCACCGCCGGCCTGCCCGAGCATGTGCAGGCTGAACTCTCGCAACTGTTCGGCCTGCTGGCCACGGCCGCGGGCCGGCGCGGCATTGTGGGTCTGTCGGCCTCGTGGGAAGACGCCACAGCGGCAGAAACCAGCGCCGCACTGCAGTCCATGCGCGCGTCCGGCACGGAGCTGCGCATCCAGGCCTACCAGGGACTGCACGACATCGTGTTTGTGCCCTATTTCTCGGGCGAAGAGTCCTGGAAGTCCATCGGCTATCCCGGCCCCAGAGCCGTCTGAGTCACCCTGCATCCACTGAAATCGCATGACCAACATCATTGACCCCATTGCGGCGGGCCTGCAACGCGGCTGGAAAGTTCTCGGCGGCAAACACGGCGCCTTGCCGGAACGCATCACCTGTGATGTTGCCATCATCGGCTCTGGCGCTGGCGCCGGCATCACCGCGGAGCTGCTGACCAAAGCAGGCCTGAACGTCGTCATTGTCGAGGAGGGGCAGCTCAAATCGAGTACCGACTTCAAACAGAAAGAGCCCGAAGCCTACGCCTCGCTGTACCAGGAAAACGCAGGGCGCAAGACCAAGGACAAGGGCATCACCATCCTGCAGGGCCGCAGTGTGGGCGGCACCACCACGGTCAACTGGACCAGCTCGTTTCATACGCCTCCCGATACGCTCAAATTCTGGCAGGACAAATTTGGCCTGAAGGACTACACCACCGAAACACTGGCGCCCTACTTCCAGCAGGCACAAACCCGACTGAACATTTCGCCTTGGGCTACGGCGCCCAACGAGAACAATGAACTGCTGCGCCGCGGTGCTGCCAAACTCGGCATCAAGGCCGAAGTGATTCCGCGCAACGTCAAGGGCTGCTACAACCTCGGTTCCTGCGGCATGGGCTGCCCCACCAACGCCAAGCAGTCCATGCTGGTGACCACCATCCCGTTTGCACTGGACCATGGCGCCACGCTGCTGGTGGAAACACGGGCCGAGAAACTGGTCATCGAAGGTGGTCGTGTCACCGCCATGCAATGTATTGCGGTGAAACCGAATGCAGCCCCCGTCGAATCTGGCAAGATTGCTACAACTATCGTAGCAAAACATTTTGTCCTGGCTGGCGGTGCGATCAACTCTCCGGCGCTGCTGATGCGCTCGAAAGCGCCCGACCCACACAAGCGGCTGGGCACGCGCACCTTCCTGCACCCGGTGGCCATCACCACAGCCGTCATGAAGGACACCGTGGCCGCATGGACCGGTGCGCCGCAATCCATTTACTCCGACCATTTCCTGCACACCCAGCCGGTGGACGGACCGATCGGGTTCAAACTGGAAGTTGCCCCCCTGCATCCGGTGTTCTTTGGCGCCAACCTGCCCGGCTTTGGCGAGAAGCAGGCTGAGTTGTTCCGGCAGTACCCCCACGCCAACGTGATGCTGGCCCTCATGCGTGACGGCTTCCATGAGCAGTCAGTGGGCGGCACGGTGGAATTGCGCGACGATGGCTCGCCCCTGCTGGACTACCCCATCAGCGACTACGTGCTCGACGGGGCACGCCGCTCCATGCTCGCCATGGCACAGATCCAGTTCGAAGCCGGCGCCACCATGGTGTACCCGGGCCACGAACTTGCTGGCGGCACCAGCACCTGGGCGGCGACCAAGGCAGCCATTGAAGCCCTGCCCATGAAGCCCCTGCTCACCAAGATCGGCAGCGCCCACGTCATGGGTGGTTGCGGTCTGGGCGGTGACGACAAGCTGGGCGTCACGCGCCCGGACGGTGTGCACTGGCAGCTGGAGAATCTGTCCATCCACGACGGCTCCCTCTTCCCGACCAGCATTGGTGCCAATCCACAGCTGTCCATCTACGGCAACGTCAACCGCCTCGCCCAGGGACTGGCCAAGCGGCTGAGTGGCAAGGACGTTCTACTGGCCTGATATTTCCCGGTAGCGGGAGGAGACTATTGCATGCAAGAATTTGATTACGTCGTGGTGGGCGGCGGTGCCGCCGGCTGCGTGGTGGCGGGCCGCCTGAGCGAAGACCCGTCCGTCTCCGTGTGTCTGCTCGAAGCCGGGGGCCCGGATTCTTCCGCCTTCATCCACGCGCCTTTGGGATTTGCCGCCACAGCGCCATTGAAACTGTTCAGTTGGGGCTACGAAACCGTGCCGCAGGCTGGCTTCAACGGGCGCAAGGGCTTCCAGCCGCGCGGCAAGGTGATGGGTGGGTCCAGCTCCATCAATGCCATGGTCTACACCCGCGGCAACCGCAACGACTACGACCACTGGGCCGCCCAGGGCAACCCGGGCTGGAGCTACCAGGACGTGTTGCCACTGTTCAAACGCGCAGAAAACAACGAGTGCTTTGGTGCTACCGAATACCGTGGTGTCGGCGGCCCTCTGAACGTCAGCTACCTGCGCAGCCCCAGCCCGCTCAATGAAGTGTTCATGCAGGCCTGCGAACAGGTTGGCATCCCGCGCACATCCGATTACAACGGCGCCCAGCAGCACGGCGTAGCCCACGCGCAAGTCACGCAAAAAGGCGGCGAGCGCTGGAGCGCGGCCAAAGGCTACATCACGCCCCACCTGGGTCGCAAGAACCTGACCGTGATCACCCGCGCCCACACCAGCCGTGTGCTACTCGACGGCAAGCGCGCCACCGGCGTGGAATACACCCAGAACGGTGCCACCCGGCAGGTCAAGGCCAAACGCGAAGTGATCGTGAGCGGCGGCGCCTTTGGCTCACCGCACCTCCTGATGCTTTCCGGCATTGGCCAGGCGGCGCACCTCCAGCAGCATGGCATTGCAGTCGCGCACGATTTGCCCGGCGTGGGCCAGAACCTGCACGACCACCTGACCACCGTGCTGATCTACCGCACACCGCGCAAGGAAGTTGCGTTGGGCACCTCGCTCTCTGGTGCATGGACCGTCATCAAGTCGATCTTCGAGTGGCGCAGCAAGCGCACGGGCTGGATCACCACCAACGTGGCCGAAACCCAGGGTTTCATCTCCACCGAGGGCAACACCGACTACCCCAACATCCAGTTGGCCCTGTGCACCGGCATTGTGGACGACCACACCCGCAAGGCCCACCTGGGCCACGGCTACACCCTGCATGTCACCCTGATGCGCCCCAAGAGCCGCGGCGCGGTCACACTGCAAAGCGCCAAGCCGACGGACGCACCGCTGATCGACCCCGCGTTCTTCAAAGACCCCGAGGACATGCAGACGTTGATCAAGGCTACACAAATGGGCCACGACATCATGGAGGCCAAGGCACTGGCGCCCTACCGCGGCAAAATGATCCACCCACTGGAGCGCAACAACCCGACGCAAATCGAAGCGTTCCTGCGCAAAAACTCCGACACCGAATACCATCCGGTCGGTACCTGCAAGATGGGCCCCGCAACGGACCCGATGGCAGTGGTGGATGCCAGCCTCAAGGTGCACGGCATGCAGGGCCTGCGCGTGGTGGATGCGTCCATCATGCCGCGCCTGACCACCGGCAATACCAACGCCCCCAGCATCATGATCGGGGAAAAAGGTGCTGAGCTGATTCGCGCAGCTACCTGAACCACATCCGGCGCAGTGTGTTGTCCCGCATCCCGTAGTGGTGCCACAGCGCTGCCACGGCGTGCCCCCCAATCAACGCGTAGCCCAGGTTGCCAAGCCATTCGTGCACTTCCTTGACCAGCCGCGCCTGCGCCACCGCGGGCAAGGGCAGATCTGGCAGATACAGGCCATAAAACGGAATCACCCTGCCGCGCGCAGTCAGCAAGGCCCAGCCCACCAGGGGCGTTACCACCATGAACAGGTACAGGCCACCATGCACAGCCTTACCCAGTTTTTCCTGCCAGGCTGGGAGAGCCGGCACGATAGCCGGCGTCGTCCCCCACAACCGCAGCGCCAGGCGCAGCCATACCAGTGCGAATACCGTGAGGCCCAGCATGGAATGCCAGTTCCTGGCCATCTGGCGCGCCGCCGTGCCCTTGTCCAGCAGTTCTGAGAGATTGATGGCGCCATAGACACCCACAAACACCGCCACCATCAACCAGTGCATGGCAATGCTGGCGCGGCTGTATCGGTCGGCAACGGTTGGTGAAGTCATGCATAGCTCCGGCAATCAGTTGGATATGTCACTGTAGCGCCACCCCATGCTGCAAACAAATCCGTTTGCCGGTAGCATGGTTATCTGCATCTCTCTTTTCCCAACCGTCCATTCCATCCCATGAAGCTCTACTACTCCCCCGGCGCCTGCTCCCTGTCCCCACACATCGCGATGTACGAGGCCGGTCTGGCCTTCGAAGCCATCATGGCACCCACCAAGACCCACAAGCTGCCCGATGGCAGCGACTACTATGCTGTCAACCCGCTGGGCTATGTGCCCTTCCTGACGCTCGACGACGGTCGCAGCCTGCACAAAGGCCCGGCCATCGTGCAATACATTGCCGACCAGGCACCCGAGAAAAACCTCGCCCCCGCCAATGGCACCTACGAGCGCTACAAGCTGCAGGAATGGCTCACCTTCATCGGCACCGAGCTGCATCGCTCGTTTTCACCTCTGTTCGTCCCCACCACCCACCCGGATATCAAGGCCACCGCACTGGAGCGCCTGCAGGGTCGTCTGAAGTGGGTCGATGGAGAACTCGCCGGCAAGCAGTACCTGATGGGCGACCAGTTCACCGTGGCCGATGGCTACCTCTTCGTGGTCACCAACTGGGCACCATTTGTCGGTCTGGACCTGAGCCCCTATCCCAATCTCGTGGCCTACCGGGCGCGCGTGGGTGCACGTCCTGCAGTCATTGCCGCCATGAAGGCTGAAGGTCTGGTCAAGTAGCGCCATGTCTGCCGAAATGCGCACCGCCATTGACCCCACACGGGACGCTTTCAAACAGCTGTTCGCGCACGCTCCGGCACAGGGCCCGGTGCAAATGCTCAACCTTCTGGCGTTTCGTGAGCGTACCGAAGATGGCTTGCGCACGGGCCGCCGGGCCTATGCCGACTACGGTCGGGCTGTGGCACCCATCCTCGCTGGCGTAGGTGGTCGGGTTATCTGGGCTGCGAATGCACACCTGGCCTTCATTGCTCCTCCCGGTGAACACTGGGATGAAGCGCTGCTGGTGGAATATCCGTCACGCGATGCTTTTGTGGAAATGCTGCAATCTCCTGCCTACCAGGCCATCGTGCACCACCGCACGGCGGCTTTGCGGGATGCACGCCTGATTGTCACGACCCCGCTACCTGCCAACTTGCCGTCGGGATAAACGCACCGGGGTATTGCGCTACCATGGGCGAAAGGAACGAAAGAAGTCGGGGATATCCATCCACAGGCTGACAGGAGAATGTCATCGCGACGCTGCCACCCCCCACGCAACAGAATGACGAAGAGGTCTACAACCCACATACCTGGGAGCCGTCGGTTGCGTTCCTGAAATACGCCATCTGGGCCATTCTGCTGAGCGTCGCTGCGGTCGTTCTCGCGATCTATTTCTTTGTTCCCAATATGAAAGACCGCGCCCTGTGGCCGGTGCCCATGGAAATCGTCGGCGTTGTGGGCTGGTACCTGATGCGTCGCGGACAGATCCAGCCCGCCATCGCCAGCCTGGCAGTGGGCATGTGGATGTGTGTGGCTGTGATGGTGGTGGTCGGTGGTGGTGTTAGCGCCCCGGTCCAGTACATCTTCCCGCTCATCATCTTCATGCTGGGGTGGCTCACCCACACGAAAGCGGCCATCGTGACTGCAGCGTTGACATCGATATTCACCATTGGTGTGATCTGGGCCGGTGCCTATGGTGGCCTGCCCAGGGCACCGGAGTCTCCACCGGCGCTCCAGGGCCTGGTTCAAATCTGCGTCTTTGCCACGGCGGCCCTTTTGGTGCATTCCCTGGTGCAGGCCTACCAGCGACGGCTGCAGGAATTGAATGCCATCAACCACGATTTCTCCCAACGCACACGTGATCTTGAACGCACCAAATCCGAGTTGCACCAGGCCCAGGCTGTGGCCAGGGTGGGCAGCTGGGTGTATGACCTGACGACAGACACGGTGTACCCCTCGGATGAAACCTGCCGGATTCTGGGTATTCCACTTGGGAGCACCCTCAACCAGAAACAGTACGTCGCACACACCCACCCGGAAGACCGCCAGAACCTGCTGCACACCATGCAGTCGGTTCTGGAAAACAAAAGCGCATTCGATTACGAACACCGGATTGTGGTGGGTGACGCCATCCGCTGGATACGCCAAAAGGCCGAATTCGGCCCCTCCACCGTGGGAAACAGCACCCGCATACTCGGCATTACGCAGGACATCAACGACAGAAAAATCGCGGAACTGAGCCTGCAGCAATCCGAGAAAAAGTTCTCTACTGCGTTCAAATCCAGTCCGGTCGCGGCCTCCATTGCCACCCTGCGAGAAGGCCGCTTTGTCGAGGCCAATGACAAGTACGCACGGGACTTCGGCTGGACACGCACCGAACTCATTGGCCACACAATACAGGACATCGGACTGTGGCCCAGCCCGGAGGGACGCAAGCGCTGGGTAAAGACCCTGATGGAACGCGGCAGCATCGTTGACTACGAAACCACGTGGATCCACAAGAACGGGAGCCAGCGCAATGTCAGCATATCGGGGGAAATCATTGACTACGACGGTACGCCCTGCATCCTGGGTTTCGTCACAGACATCTCCGAACGCAAAGCAGCAGAAGAGAAAATCCAGAACCTGGCCTTCTACGACTCCCTGACCGGATTGCCCAACCGACGCCTGCTGCTCGACCGTCTGGAACTGGCCCTGGCCAAGACCCACCGCAACCAGCTGCACGGCGGCCTGCTGTTCATCGACCTCGACAACTTCAAGACCCTCAACGACACGCACGGACACAACAAGGGCGACCAGCTCCTGCAACAGGTGGCCAGCCGTCTAGGCGCGTGTGTCCGCGAAGGAGACACTGTGTCACGTCTGGGTGGAGACGAGTTTGTCGTCATGCTCGACAACCTCAGTGGAAACGCGCTGGTGGCCGCCAGCCAGGCGGAAGCCGTATCCGAAAAGATTCTGGGCACGCTGGACCAGAACTACCGGATCGGCGACATCCACTTTCACAACACGGCCAGCATCGGTATCACCCTGTTCGGCGACCAGCTGGAACGACTCGAAGAGCCGCTCAAACGTGCCGACACGGCCATGTACCAGGCCAAGTCGGCCGGACGCAACACCATCCGCTTTTTTGATCCTGACATGCAGGCCGCCATTACCGCCCTGGTGCAGCTGGAGTCCGAGTTGCGTACTGCCGTCCAGCAACACCAGTTCCTGCTGCACTACCAGCCCCAGATCGATGCCACCGGCAAGGTGACCGGTGTAGAGGCACTGGTCCGCTGGCAACACCCCGGGCGCGGTCTGGTACCACCGGTTGAGTTCATTCGCCTCGCCGAAGAAACCAACCTCATCCTCACCCTGGGAACCTGGATTCTGGAAACGGCCTGCAGCCAGCTGGCCCGCTGGGCAGAGCGTCCCGGGTTCGCGTCCCTGACCATCTCCGTCAACGTCAGTGCCCGCCAGTTCCAGCAGGTGGACTTTGTTGAACAGGTACTGGCGACTCTGGAGCACACCGGTGCCAACCCCCGACTCCTCAAACTGGAGCTGACGGAAAGCATGCTGATCGACAACGTGGCGTCCGTCATTGAAAAGATGACCGCACTCAAAGCGCATGGCATCACCTTTTCGCTGGACGATTTCGGCACCGGCTACTCCTCCCTTTCCTACCTCAAGAAATTGCCCCTGGCCCAACTCAAGATCGATCGCAGTTTTGTGCGTGATGTACTGCTGGACCCGAGTGATGCAGCCATTGCGCGCATGGTGATCGTTCTGGCGCAGACCCTGGGGCTCAACGTCATCGCCGAAGGGGTGGAAACGGCCGCCCAGATGGAGTTCCTGTCACAGAGGGGCTGCCAGAACTTCCAGGGCTACTACATCAGCCATCCACTGCACATCGACCCGCTGGAAAACTTCGTGCAATCCCGCCTTTAAAGTGCTTTCTGCTTCAACGCCAGCAAGGCACCCAACCACAAGGCAAAGGCGGAAAACACCAGCCCACGCGCCAGTCCGCCGGGGCCGTCGGCAATCCAGCCCACCACGGTCGGGCCAATGATCTGCCCGGCTGCAAATACGGTGGTGAATGCACTGATCCCCGCAGCCCAGGCACTGGGTGGCATGTTGTGGCGCACCAGTGCCGTAGTGGACGCCACCACCGACAGGAACACGCCGCCAAACAGCAGCCCCGATGCCAGCACCACGGGCCAGGACTGGGTCAGCGCGGGCAATACCGTGGCCAGCCCCAACAAGGCATTGAGCGTGGCCATGGCCCGCCCACCCTTGTGGCGGTCCAGCAAGGTGGCCCAGATGCGGCTGGACGCCATGACCGCCAGCCCCAGCAGGGCATAAAACACGGTCACCGCCAGCGTGCTGCTGCCCTGTGCGCGCAGCAACGCCACCACAAAGGTCATGTAGCCGATGTAACCCACGCCAAACAGGGTGTAACCCGCCAACCCGTAGCGAAACGGGTGCCAGCGAAACTCCATGTGGGCCGCCTGCGCAGCCGCCGCCGGCTGTGCCCACTGGCCCATCACCCGGGCTGGCCACAGCAACAGCAGGCTGGCCAGTACACACAGCAGAGCCAGGCTCCACCAGGCCCAGCGCCAGCCGTGGGCCTGCGCCTGGGCAATGTCCAGCACCCAGGGCACCAGCACCGCCGAAAGCACAATGCCCACACCGGTGCCACCGTAATACATCCCCAGCAACAGGCCGCCACGCTGCGGGTCCTGCGCCCCGAGCCGGGCCGCCAGCAAACCGCCAGCGATGAACACCAGCGCGCTGGCCACACCCGCCAGCAGGCGCTGCACCAGCAGCGGTGTGGCTTCCACAAAAAATCCACTAAGCGCCATGAAGCTACTGGCCAGCAACGCCCCGGTCCACAGCAAAGTGGAAGGGCCCAGACGGCGCATCAGCCATGGCGTGGCCAGGGCCCCCAGAAAATACCCCAGCGCATTGGCCGTGTTCATGCCACCCGCGAGCGTGTAGGTCCAGCCCAGATCCGAGCGCATGGCCGGCAGCAGCAAACCGTAGGCAAAGCGGGTGATCCCCAGCGACACGGCCGCACCCATGGAAAGCGCGGCTGCCAGCCATAACAGTTGTCGCAAAGGTGTCTGCAAAAGCGTCCCCATCCCGTACATTGGAGCTTGCATTTTGCGGCAATGGCTGCACCTGTGCGCTTCCCCTATTCAAGAGTTTTTGCATGACCACTTTGTTCTCCCCCCTCCAGATCGGCAGCCTCACCCTGGCCAACCGCGTTGTCATGGCCCCGCTGACGCGCAACCGTGCGCCCGGTGCCCTGCCCACTGCCCTGATGGCAACCTACTACACCCAGCGGGCCGACCCGAAGAATGGTGCGGGCCTGATCGTGACGGAGGCCACCGCCATCAGCCACCAGGGCCAGGGCTATTCGGACGTACCCGGCATCTGGAGCGATGCCCAGGTCGAGGCCTGGAAGCCTGTGACTGCCGCAGTGCATGCGGCGGGCGGCAAGATCTTCATGCAACTCTGGCATGTAGGCCGTGTCTCGCACGTCGACCTGCAGCCCGGTGGCCAGCCCCCGGTCGCGCCGTCAGCACTGACGGCCAAGACCAAGACCGTACTGATTCAGAACGGTGTGCCCAAGTTCGTTGACACCTCCGCGCCGCGTGCCCTCGACATCGCTGAATTGCCCGGCATCGTGCAGGACTACCGCCGCGCCGCACGCAATGCCGTTGCTGCGGGTTTTGATGGGGTGGAAGTCCACGGGGCTAACGGCTACCTGCTCGACCAGTTCCTGCGCGCGGGCTCTAACCAGCGCACCGACACCTACGGCGGCAGCATCGAAAACCGCGCGCGTTTGCTGGTCGAGGTCATGCAAGCCGTCTGCGATGAAATCGGTGGTGACAAGGTGGGCCTGCGCATTTCACCCGTCACCCCGGCCAACGACGCGGCCGATCCACAACCCCAGCCACTGTTCGAGCACGTGGTCCGGCAACTGGCGCCCATGAAGCTGGCTTACCTGCATGTGATTGAGGGCTCCACCGGTGGGCCACGCGACTATGTGCAGGGCGACAAAGCCTTCGATTACGTTGCCTTGCGTAATGCGTATCGCGCCGCGGGCGGTGCCGCAGCCTGGATGGTAAACAACGCCTATGACCGCGCGCTGGCCGATCAGGCGCTGGACAACGGTGCCGACCTGGTGGCGTTTGGCCGGCCCTTCATTGCCAACCCGGACCTCACGCGCCGCCTGCGCGAAGGGGCTGCGCTCAATGCAGGCGACCGCATGACGTACTACGGCGGTGGTGCAGCCGGCTACACCGACTACCCAACGCTATAATTTTAGAAGCAGCTCACGCCCAGTGGACGAGGGCTGCAAGCTAATTCAGGCATCACCCAGACCAATGGGCGCGGGTGCCCGCATCACGATGCGGGTGAACAGGCGGTCGTACATCGGATCGCGTGGGTATTTGCCAGTCAGCGGGTCGCAATTGGTTGCAAACGCGGTGTCCAGTTCCTTCCAGTCCTCGTCGGACAGCACCTTCCTTGCTATGGGAAGAATGGCAGATTCTTCGAGGTGCATGTGCTCCAGGTAGGCAGCGATATAGCGCCGGGTCGCTTCTTCAAATGCCACGCGGCGGGAATCACCCACCAGTTCCCACGCCAGCAGCAGGTGTTGCAATTCACGTACTCCCGCTTCGCTCATGGCATGGTCTTTTTCCAGGCGGGCAATGGCTTCCTGGGTCTCTGGCGCCAGACGTGCAACCCGCGGAAACAACAAGTTGGATTCCTTGGTGTGGTGCAACTTCTCGGGGAACTCATCCACATAGAAAAGCATGGCACGCAACACATCGAAGTAGCGCTCCGGTTCATCGTCCGGCCCCCGATCCACCATCATGCTGAGTGAGCGCAGCATGGCGGCCAGTGCCGTATGTTCTTCCTGAATGATCTGCAGGCTTTGTCTGAGCATGTCGTGTCTCCTTATTGGAGTACAAGGTTCGCACAGCCACAGCGGGCGGATATTGATTCAGGTCAACCCTGTTTAAGCTGAGCCAATCCGCAGCGACTGACCCGCATGCACCGCACCCTCGCGCAGGCGGAACTGCCGCACCAGCTGGGCCAGACGCTCTGCCTGCTCGCGCAGGGACTCTGCTGCTGCCGCCGACTGCTCCACCAGTGCAGCGTTCTGCTGGGTCATCTGGTCGATTTCGGTCACCGTCTGGTTCACACTGGAAATACCCTGCGACTGCTCCACCGATGCCGAGGAAATTTCACCAATGATGCCGCCCACCCGCTGCGCGCCACTGACCATTTCCTGCATGGCCGTGCCGGCTTCTTCGGCCAGGCGCACGCCGCCATCGACCGCGGTGACACTGGCCTGAATCAGGTGCTTGACGTCGTTGGCAGCCTGGGCCGACCGCTGCGCCAGCGAACGCACCTCGCTGGCCACCACCGCAAACCCGCGCCCCTGCTCACCGGCACGCGCCGCCTCCACGGCGGCGTTGAGTGCCAGGATGTTGGTCTGGAACGCAATCGAATCGATCAACCCGATGATGTCGCCAATCTTGCGGCTGGCACCCGAAATCTCATGCATGCTGGTCACCACATGCGTAACGACCTCGCCACCGCGTGAAGCCTGGCCGGAGGCCGCGCTGGCCAGCTGGTTGGCCGTCTGCGCGGACGATGCAGTCTGCTGCACAGTCCCCAACAGCTCGGAAATAGACGACACCATGCTCTGCACATTGCTGGCCGCGCGTTCGGTCCGCACCGACAAGTCCTGGTTGCCGGAGGCAATTTCCTGACTGGCGGAGGCAATGTTTTCACTGGCGTCGCGCATGTGGCCCACGGTATTGGCCAGACTGTCACGCATGCCGTCAAGCGACCGCATCAGGTCGGACAGCTCGTCACTGCCCTCCACACGGATATCCACCGACAGGTCCCCACTGGTAATCGCCTGGGCAAAACCTCGCGCCTGTTCCACCGGCTTGCAGATGGACAGCATGTTCAACCAGGTCAACGGACCCACCACCACAATGGTGAGCACCAAGGCCAGGGCAAACAGCAGCTTGGAAGTCCCGCTGGCGTCCTCCTGTTCCTTCACGGCGGCACCGGCCTGCTTCTGCACCAGATCCTCCAGCGCCAGAAGCTGCTTTTCCAGCTCGGCAAACTCCTGGTTGGCCTTGGTCAGCAAACTATTGCCCACGGTGGCACTGGGCACTGCCCCACCGGAGAGCTGCGTCACCACAGGCGCCATGGCTGCGGCATAGCCATCAATATGGGTACGGGCGGTTTGCGCAGCACGGGCCACCGTCTGGCTCCCCGCGCTGGAGAGCGCCTGCGCCTGCTCCAGTGCGTTCCTGACACTGATCTGCCAGCGGCCATGGGCATCCTTCACCGCCGTGGCCGACTCATAGTGGATGACCATTTCCTTCTCGGCCACACGCGTACGGCCCAGTTCAAACTGGAGCCGGGAGAGACGCCCGGCATCGGCAAACGTATGGTCCATGAAGTCCTGGCTGAGCGCCTGCATGCGGAACATGCTTCACAGTCCCACGCCCCCCAGAATCGAGAGCAGGCCCAGCACCACAGCAATGGCACTGAGCATGCGAAAGCGAATCGTAAAAAGGCGCATCAGGGTCAGCATGGGGATATCTCCAACAGTTCTTAACGTTCAGGGTTTCCAGCGCTTGAGCAACAACGCGTTGCTCATCACACTCACCGAACTCATGGCCATGGCCGCACCTGCCAGAACCGGGTTCAGATACCCCAATGCCGCCAGCGGTATGCCCGCAGCATTGTAGGCAAAAGCCCAGAACAGATTCTGTCGAATCTTTGACACTGTGCGGTCTGAAATATCGAGTGCCGCCGCCACCAGCAGGGGGTCGCCGCGCATCAGGGTGATACCCGCCGCGTGCATGGCCACGTCCGTTCCTCCGCCACCGGGGTTGGCCATCGCCATGCCCACATCGGCTGCCGTCAGGGCCGGTGCATCATTGACGCCATCTCCCACCATGGCCACGACATGACCACCCTGCTTCAAGGCCACCACGTGCGCAGCCTTGTCACCGGGCAGGACTTCAGCCATCACCTCGCCGGCCTGCGGGTCCAGCCCAAGGCGTCGCGCCATGGCCTCGGCAGCACCCCGGTTGTCCCCGGAAATCATCACGGTCTTGATGCCGCGGGCGCGCAAAGCCGCCAGCGCCGCTTTCGCACCCGGCTTGGGTTCATCGCCGAAAGCCAGCAGGGCCAAGGGCCGCAGACCGCCGGTGCTGCGCTCCACAAAGGCTGAAACCGTGGCGCCCTCTGATTGGAGGGCACTGGCCTGTTCAGCCAAGGCCTCCAGGTGCACACCGAGTTCCTCCATCCAGCGCAGGCTGCCCAGCAGAAAGCTGCGTACCCCCACTTCGCCTTCCGTGCCCCGCCCCGGCACCGCACGCACATTGTCGGGCGCCTCGAACGCCACGCCACGTTCCCGCACCGCATCCATCACGGCACGGGCCAGCGGATGCTCGCTGCCACTTTGCAGACTGGCCACCAGGGCCAGTACCTGTGCCTCGTCGGACCCCTGCGTCGGCACCAGACGGGTCAGCACCGGGCGCCCCACGGTCAGCGTACCGGTCTTGTCGAATGCCACCACGTCCACCTTGTGGGCCAGCTCCAGGGCCTGCGCGTCCTTGATCAGGATGCCGTATTTCGCCGCCACACCGGTCCCCGCCATGATGGCCGCCGGCGTAGCCAGGCCCAGCGCGCAGGGGCAGGCAATCACCAGCACCGCCACGCAGTAAATCAGCGACTGCTCAAACGAATGCCCGGTCAGCCACCAGGCCAGCAGGGTTACCAGCGCAATCACCAGCACCACCGGCACAAACACCGCACTGACCTGGTCCACCAGGCGCTGGATCGGTGCCTTGGCCGCCTGGGCATCCTCGACCAGCCGGATGATGTGCGAAAGCACCGTCTCATTGCCTACGGCACGCACCTGCATGACCACCCGGCCATCGCCGTTGATGGAGCCCCCCGTGAGCTTGCCACCGGGCTCCTTGGGCACGGGCAGCGATTCCCCGGTGAGCATGGACTCGTCCACCTGGGTCTGGCCTTCCTGCAGCACACCGTCCACCGCGAACCGCTCGCCGGGTTTGACGACCACCCGGTCCCCCACCAGCAACTCACCCACCGGCACATCCACCTCCCCGTCCGGGCCGATCAGGTGGGCCACCTCGGGCCGCAGCGCGTGCAGTGCCCGAATCGCCGAGGTGGTCTGTCGCTTGGCCCGGGCCTCCAGCCACTTGCCCAGCAACACCAGCGTGACCACTACCGCAGAACCTTCAAAGTACAGGTGCGGCTCCATCGCAGGCATGCCGTATGCGCTGTGGTCTGGCGCGGTCAGCCACAGCCACATCGACAGGGCCCAGCCGGCTGTCGTGCCAATCGCCACCAGCAAGTCCATATTGCCGCTCAGCGCCTTGAGCGCATGCCAGCCTGCCTTATAGAAGCGCGCACCCAGCACAAACTGCACCGGAGTCGCGAGCAGAAATTGCCAGAGCGCCGGCAGCATCCAGTGTTTGCCGAACAGGTCGCCCACCATGGGCACCACCAAAGGGGCCGAGAGTGCCAATCCCATGGCCACAGGGGCAAATCCGGCCCAGGGCGAGGCACCCTCTGCCATCACCGCGGCATCGGCTGCCCGCGGCTCATACCCGGCATCCCGCACCGCACGGCGCAGGCGGGCTTCCATCTGCTCGCCAGGGGCATAAGCAATGCGGGCCGACTCGGTGGCGAGGTTCACCGCGGCATCGCTGACACCGGGAACTTTTTTGAGTGCCCGCTCCACCCGGGATACACAGGAGGCACAGGTCATGCCACCAATGCCGATGTCCAGCGAGGAGGAGGAAGGAGTATTTGTATTCATGGTGTGTAGCGTAATCCTTCCCATGATGGCAAGGTCAAGCCAAGGGGCACTTGACCTTCCCACGATAGAAAGGTTCAGACTATGATTTCCTGTCCAACCAAGTCAAAGGATCCCCATCATGAACCAGAATTTCACCGTCACCGGCATGACCTGCGGCCACTGCGAGAAAGCCGTCACCCGCGCGCTGCATCAAGTGGATCCCCAGGCCGAGGTGAAGATCGACCGCACCCAGAACCTGGTGCAAGTGGAATCCACCCAGCCGCGCGAGGCGCTGGCCGCCGCCATCACCGAAGAGGGCTATGCCGTTGCCGCATGAGCCGCTGAAGCACGACAGCACCAGCGACTTTCCTGTTTCCATCGGGGAAGCCGCACGGCGCTCGGGTGTTTCGGCAAAGATGCTGCGCCACTACGAGTCGCTGGGCCTGCTGGGCCGCGTCCACCGCACCGACAGTGGCTACCGCCAGTACAGCGAGGCCGATGTACATACGCTGCGCTTCATCAAGCGCTGCCGGGATCTGGGCTTTTCCATGGCCGAAATTGCCGAGCTGGTCAACCTGTGGCAAAACCGCCGCCGCGCCAGCGCCAGCGTCAAGCGCATCGCACAAAAGCATATGGACGAACTGGCAGCCCGTATTGAGGCTTTGCAGACCATGCAGCGCACCTTGCAGGGCCTGCTGCACCACTGCCACGGCGACGAGCGCCCGGACTGCCCCATTCTGGATGACCTTTCCGGCGCCACTACACTGCCCGCATGACCGATCCCGTTTCGCTGTACCCTGCGCTGGCACAAGTCGCTCCAACCCTGGAAAGCCTGGGGCAGACCGTTGGCCCCATGACGGTACCGGCGGGGACGGTGCTCTTCGACGAGAACTCCCCGTGCCGCGGCTTTCCCCTGGTGCTCGAAGGGGAGGTCAAAGTCTCGCGCCATTCCGGCGATGGACGCTCGCTGGAGTTGTACCGCGTCGTGCCCGGCGAGTTGTGCCTGGTCTCCAGTGCCTGCCTGTTCCGCAGCACCCCGCTGTCGGCGCAGGGGATTACCACCCGGCCCACCACCTTGCTGCTGATTCCGCCACCCATCTTCAACCAGTGGATTGCCACCCCTGCCTTTCGCGACAACGTGCTGGGCCTGTTTGCCGAACGCATGGCCGACCTCACCGGCCTGATCGATGCCGTGGCGTTTCACAAGCTGGACCAGCGGCTGGCAGCGGCCCTGCTCGGCCGGGGGCAGGACCTGGCACTGACCCACCAGACACTGGCCGATGAGCTGGGCACGGTGCGCGAGATCATCACCCGCCTGCTGCGCCGCTTTGAGCGCGAAGGCTGGGTGGAGCTGTCACGCGAGCGCATCCACATCAGCAACAGTGCAGCGCTGCGCGCGCTGGCCTCCGCGTTGACTCTGTGACCCAAGTCACATACGCTGGGTCCGCGCGGGGTTCCAATACGCCCACTGATTCATTTTTAAGGAGTTTTCCATGACACACAACGTCGGCAATATCGAACGCATCATCCGCATCGTTGCCGGTCTGGTGCTGATCGCACTGGCCGCTACAGGCACTGTTGGCTGGTGGGGTTGGCTGGGCATCGTTCCGCTGGCCACCGGTGCGCTGGGCTGGTGCCCTCCCTATGCCATTTTTGGCATCAATACCTGTTCGATGAAAAAGTAACTGCCCGGCACTCGCTATTGTTTTAATAGCTTGTTGCGCATATATGACGGGGTCTAGGGCCCCGTTTTGCATTGAATCATCGCAGTCAATTCCGGCAGGATCCTTCTTTACAGATGTAAAAGCCTGTTAACCCGGTCATCGCCGCACGGCAGGCCGCGTTAGTTGATGACAAACCGCCACGTCTGGCGGTACGGGCCCAGGCCCACCCACCATCCATGTTGAAACTTTCCACGCGCTCCTCTGCTTCCCGCAAGGGTCTCTCCGCGCTGGCGGCCAGCGGCATTGTCGTTCTGGCTGCATTGACTGCCCCCGCCCATGCCAACGACATCGGAACCCTGCTCGGCGGTGGCGTCGGTGCAGCTGCAGGTGCGGTACTGGGACAGTCGGTGGGCGGACGCCAGGGTGCCGTGATTGGCGGCGCCATTGGCGGCGCGACGGGTGCCGCGGTCAGCACCCATGGCCGGGGGCACAACGGTGCCGTGATCGGCGCAGCCGTGGGTGGCGCCGCAGGGGCCGCCGTTGGCCAGTCGGCCGGCGGACGCCATGGTGCTGTTCTGGGCGCTGGCGCAGGGGGTGCCGCAGGGGCAGCAATAGGCCGGGGCGTCGTCAGCCAGCCACACCACCCCCAACCGGTCTACCAGGCTTCAGGCCCGGTGGTGCACCATTACCCGGTTGCATACGGGCCGGTCTACCAGCCTGTCTACCAACGCCCACCAGTGCACGGTTATGGTCCAGGATGGGACCGCCATGACGGTCGCCGTGACCGCTGGGAACGCCAGCAACGCCACCACAGCCATGGTCGCGGACATGGCTGGGGCCACGACGAGCGCCGCCACTGATCCCCAGGAATCAAGCTGGGACGACTTCGCCACCCAGGGCGTCGAGCAGATCGGGGATGAGTTTGCGCAACTCGCCCGTGGCAATGGCCACGTCGGTGTCAAACCCGTCTTCCTTGCCGTCGCCCGCTGCACCGGCTCCTTCAAACACCACATCCAGCACTGCCACTTTCTTGAGTTGCAGCGCTTCGGTCAGCACGAAGGACACATGGTCGTTCCAGGTCATGGCCAGGCGGGTGGGTACTTTTCCATTGGCAATGTGCTGGCTCACTTCGTCCGTATCCAGCGGGTGGCGGGTATAGCGCACCACCGCCTTGGACTCATCGGCGGCCTTGAGCTCGCACTCCCGATCGACGCTGAAACTCTGCGGCGCCTCTTTGGTGGACAGCCAGACCGACATGGCGGCGGCAGGTGACATCTGGGTATTGATCAGCTGCACCGACAGGCCGTCCATGGCCTTGATCAGGCAGGTCATCACCTCGTCGGCGCGGGCCTGGCTGCCGGCACTGAGGACCAGGGTTTTCGCTTGCGGATCGATCCACACCAGCACCGTGGACTGTTTGGTAAACGCCAGCGGCAGCAGGGCCAGGCGGGCGTCTTCCCGGATTTCGCGGCTTTCCTTCTTGCCCGGCTTGCGCCCGGTGGTGGCTTCGATGTGCTGGATCTGTTCTTCAGCCTTGCGCTTGACCACGGTGCCAGGAAGCACCTTCACCTCCACCATGAGCTTGAGAATCCATTGCCCGGCAACCACTTCCACCAGGGGGCCATGTTCGTCACCACGGGGAGCAGTCCAACCGACTGCCTTTTCCTGCGAGGCACCGCACTCGACAAAACGGTTTTCTTCCAGTGCTGCTTCCAGCTTCGCAACGGTCTGCTCCCATGCAGACACGATGCGGTACATCATCACATTTTTAAACACACACGCCCTTTGTTACAGCGGCTATTTTCACGCATCTTTACACCGCCTTATCGCAAAACAATACGGCAGATACATGGCCAGCGCACACTTGCTTCCAGCCTGACAGCGATTTCCGCTACAGCCTAACTTCAAAGGAAGTCACCATGAAACCCGTATTTAAATCTCTCGCCGTTGCCGGCCTGCTGGCCGCCGCTGGTTTTGCCACCTATGCCCAGGGGCCTGGCGGCATGGGCATGATGGACGGCGATGGCCACGGCCGCATGGGCCGCATGGACCCCGCCAAAATGGAACAGATGGTCGCCAGGCGCGCCGCGGACCTCAAGGCCAAACTCAAGATCACCCCAGCCCAGGAAAGTGCCTGGACGTCATTCACCGCCGCCATGAAGCCGCCGGCCAACTGGCAGGAAAAGCGCATGGACCGTGCGGAACTGGACAAACTCACCACGCCAGAGCGCATCGACAAAATGCGTACCCTGCGTGCCGAGCGCACTGCGGAGATGAATGCCGCCATGGACAAGCGTGACGAGGCCACCAAGACCTTCTACGCCGCGCTCAATGCTGACCAGAAAAAAGTGTTTGACGCCGAGCATGCCCGCATGGGGCAACATGCCTCCCGTGGCGGCCACCGGGGCCCCAGGCAGTAATACGGGTCAGGCCAGCAGTTTTTTCAGCTCGCCGCTGGCAATCAGGGCTTCCAGATCGGCTGCACCACCGACCAGGGTGCCCTGTACAAATACCATCGGAAATGTGGGCCAGCCGGTCCACATCTTCAGTGCGTTGCGGCGGCGCCAGGTGTTGAAGTAATTGCCGTACTCCAGGTATTTGTAGGGAACGCCCGCCGCGTCCAGCGCAGCGCGGGCTTTCTTGGGCATCGGATTCATGCCCATGCCCACCACCACCACCCGGTTGGCCGCCACTGCGGCCTGCACTTCGTCCACGATGCTGCGGTGGTGGCTTGCCACGCGTTCACGGATGGCAGGGTGGATATGTTCTTCACTCAGGATGGGGCGTGTCATCAAACAACTCCGGAAGGTAATGGAGGGCCATTATGCGCAGGGCTCCAGTAACATGGCGCCATGTCTACACCCCGAACTCCTCCTTCACTGCCTGCGGTGCGCACTATCGGGCTGATGCTGCCCCTTTCGTGGCTGGTACTGGCCTGGCGCGACATGGCCCGCTCGGGCTGGATCAGCTTTGCCCACGGACTGGCTCTGGCCCTGGCGGGTGCGGCCATTGTGGCGATTGCCCACCAGCGTTTCTGGTTATTGGCAGGTGCCCTGTCGGGTTTTCTGGTGGTGGCCCCGGTACTGGCCACCAGCCTGTATGCCCTGAGCCGCGCCCTGGAGCGCGGCGAAAAGGCTGACCTCTCGGTGGTGCTCAAGACCTGGCTGAACTGGCAGAACAACCATTTCAACAAATGGGGCAATGACTACTGGTGCATGGTGCAGTTCGGTGCGCTGCTGGCCCTGGCTGCCACCGGCTGGGTGTTGACATCGGCCGCACTGATTACCCTGCTGGCCCCAGTGCCCATCCACACGCCGCTGGATTTTGTCCACCATGTCATTCTGGCCAAGAATGGCTGGTTGTTCGAGTTGTGGCTGATGATGGGCGGCATCATCGCAGCGCCCATGTTTGCTTCCAGCGTGGTCGCCATGCCGCTGCTGCTGGACCGCCGTGTCACCCTGATGCAGGCCATCCTGACAAGCTGGCAGACAGTGCTCTTCAACCCGGTTCCCATGGCGTTCTGGGCAGCGCTGATCATGCTGTTCACCCTGCTGGGCCTGGGCGCCCTGCTCATCGGACTGGTGCTGGTCATCCCCATGCTGGGCCATGGCAGCTGGCATGCCTACCGGGCACTGGTCGATACCAGCACACTGGAAGAACGCGAACCCGTGGGCGTCAAGCCTCTTTCCGGGGGGGCTGTCTGATGTTCGGCTACACGGAAGAACAGATTGCTGGTTTCGGCCTGACCTTTGGCGTGGGCGGCTTCATGCTGTACATGCTGTTCATCATCGGCCACCTGGCATGGGAATCCAAGGCCGGCAAGTTCGGCACCTTTGTGATTTTTCTGGGACTGGCATTTGGCATGGTGGGCTTTGTCGCCAAGTCCGTCATCCAGTGGTACATGGAGCGCTAGCGCTGCCTTGCAGGTTCAACCGAAAGGCCGGATACCTATCAGGACGCCGTGCAACCAGAAGGCAAACGCAGCCCAGGCCAGCACACCCACCACCAACGTCATGCCGGTGCCCGCCAGGGTGCCTGCAGGGTACCGCGTACCGAGCGTACGGTCGCGGCGCCACGATGCAATGTAGTCGAGCACGCCCCACAGCAAAAAGGAGCCAAACAGCACCAGGTGCGCCACAGCACCGGTAGACAGCAGATGGGCCAATGCCCAGCTTTTCACGCCCAGCACCATGGGGTGGTGCAACCGGGCCTTGATCGCATTGCGCGGCACGTAGGCCGCCGCCAGCAACACAAACGCAATCAATGTCAGCAGGGATGCTGCGTGGCGCAAGCCGGTGGGTGGGCTCCACAGCTGCAGTGGCGTCTCGCGCGCCACACCAAAACCCCAGACCATCAGGGCAAAACCCGCCAGCGACAGCACGGAATAAACGCCCTTGAAGGTGCCCTCCCCCACACGTGCCAGCGTACGTGTGCGCCAGCCGTCGGCCACGATGCGCACCGAGTGCACCCCCAAAAACACCACCAGACCCAGAATCAGATACGTCATGTGCAATTTCCCTGTCAGGCACCAAGCACCCGGTTTTTACCCGCCCGCTTGGCCAGGTACATGGCCTGGTCTGCACGACGGATGGCATCCATGCCCGACTCCCCTTCTGCCAACTGTGCCACGCCAGCACTGAAGGTGATCAGGATTTTTTCGTTGCCCGCCAGGAAGAAGCGTTTGGTCAATTCCCGTTGCAGCCGTGTCATGGCTTCAATGCCCCGGTCCAGCGGTGTGTCAGGCAGCAGGATGACGAACTCTTCGCCACCGAAACGCGCCAGCGTGTCCTGGGGCCGCATGCTCTCACGGGCCACGGTGGCGAGGTGGTTGAGCGCACTGTCGCCGGTGGCGTGGCCCATCGCATCGTTGAGTTTCTTGAAGTTGTCGATGTCCAGCAAGGCCATGCACAGGGGTGTTTCCTTGCGCCGCACGGTGGAGAGCTCCCGGTCGATGGCTTCATCCAGACCCTTGCGGTTGAGTGCGCCGGTCAGGGGGTCATGGCGGGCTTCGGAACTGACACGGTCGAGTTCCTGGTGCAGCTTGGTCAATTCTTCTTCTGTCCTGCTGGCACGTTCACGCATGGCGCTAAGTTCGTCCCGCGCCGTTTGGCTGTCGCTGGCCATATGGCGTGTTGCGCCCACAATGTCTTTGAGCACTGGCGCAATATCTTTCATCGACTTGGCCTGCTCAATCAGCCGTGCACTTTCTTCCAGCTTGGTTTGGAAAGTTCCGGTGGACTGCGTCATTTCTGACAGGCGATCGATAAACGACGCCAGCATCTCGCGCATCTCGTTCTGGGCTGCAACCGTGCGTTCCTTGGCTTCCTTTTGCTTGAAGATCACGTCTTTCAGACGGCGTTCCACATCGTCCAGACGGCGCAGGGACAGCGGTGGTGCAGAAGCTGTCATCAGCGCATCCATCTGCCCTTTGAGCCACTGCTCTTCCAGACTGAGTTCGCCAATGTTTTCAAACACCAGATGCAAAAGTTTGAGCAGTACAGTCTTGATTTCCGCCTGGTCTTTGGCGGCAAAAGACAGCCGGTGGCTGTAATTCACCAGCATCAGTTTGAGTGTGGCGACATCCGAAGCCGGGTCTTTGAGGGCTTTGAGCAAACCTGTCGTCTGCTCACGAAACCGTTCATCGTCGGTACCGAGCGCCGGCAGTGCATATTCAATCAGGCGGCCAATTTGTCCCATGAACTCCGCGGTCAGCGCCGGCGCACTGCCCGACGGCTGTGCATCGGATGTACTGGCGGGAACAAAACCACCATACGCTACCAGTGCCGTTTTCACACCTTCCCAGTTCATCCGGTCGATGGCATATTCCAGCAATCCGCGGTGCTTTTGCTGGCCTGGCGTCTTGGTGGGCAGTGCTTTGGCAATGTCCCGTAGCGTATCCATCGGAAACTGCGGCACCTGGGGGATACCGGCAATTTCGTTGTAGATATTCTGGTAGTTCAGTGGCGTCGGTGCAAGCTTGCGCGTGGTCAATTGCTTGAGCGTTTCCCGCGCCACTTCAAAGGGTTTCTTTTCACTCATACTGGTACCATTTGCTATAAAATTAATAGCTTTATAGACACTATTTACGGGGGCTATAGCCCTATTTATTGAATATTCAGGAAAGTTTTGACCGGTTGCAAGGTGCTTTGGACATCCTCTTCATGGGGAACGTGCCCTAACTCGTCAAATACCACCAGACGCGAACCGACGATATCAGCTTCAAAGCGTTTTGCGTTATCTGGCGGAATCAGCCTGTCTTTCCCACCCCACACAATCAGGGTGGGCAGCTTCAGCGCCTTGATCTGGTTCACATCCCCGCTGCCAATCTGTGCAAAGCGGTGTGCCAGCGCTGCCCGGTTGCCTGCGCGCAACGACAGTTCGTAGTACCGATCCACCAATTCGGGTGTCACTTTGGATGGATCCCCATACACATTGCGCACACTTTGCATCACCACACCCCGCGGCAGCACATATTCCATCAGTGTGCGGATACCCGGCAACCGTGCAACCTGAAAGGCCAGCGGTACCGACACCGGTTGGGACGGATACCCTGCTGCATCCACCAGAATCAACCGGCTCACCCGTTGCGGCAGGACCGATGCCGTGGACCAGGCAATCTGCCCTCCCAGGGAGTTTCCGGCAAGCACAAACGACTTGACACCCAAAGCATCCAGCACCGCTGTGACAAATCGGACATAGGCTTCAATGGAATAGTTGTTAGATGGACTCGGTCCCGTCAGACCAAATCCAGGCAAGTCAAACCGGATCACCCGACGGTGGTGCTTCAACTCCTGCGTCCATCCATCCCAGGTGTGCAGACTCGCAGAGGTTCCATGCAGCAGCACAATAGGCAGCGGGTCATCCCGTGGCCCTTCGTCCCGCAAATGCACTTGCATACCGCTGACTTCCATGAACCGGGATGGCGCTTGTGCCCACCGGCTGCCCAGTTGTTCTACGGAACGGTCAGGGGCCCAGGTTGCCATTACGCCAGCAATGGCGAATACGAGGCAGGTGATCAGAAGCACACCCACAATGCGAAAAGCAATTTTCATGGTGCCCACTCTACACCTGTCTTTTTCCATTATGTCAAAGAATAAGCCTGTGCATAGTTTCGGTACAAGTCACCGGTTATCCACAGGACGATACAAAATGAAAGAGTTATCCAGTTTCCGGGTACAAACCAAAAGCGCTGTCACCCACATGGGTTCACACGATCCAAGTACTTGATTTTCAAAGGAAAAATACCCTTGTCCACACAAAGTGACTTTGCTCTATCTACTACTACTATGTTTTAAATAGAAAAAGAAAGTAATACAGACAAAACTATCCCCGTAAAAAATACCTTCATAAACCTTCAGGTCCCACCCCGGTATTTGCAGAGCAATCAAGTAAGATTTGCCCTTCGAAGTTTGTCTTCCCACCCACCGGTTCCCATCCCCCATGTCTGTTTCGTTTGAGATCAAAAGTGCACAACTTCCGCTGGTGGCACTGCTTCTCAAAACGACCGATATCACTGCCCTGGCCCGCGATTTGAACCAGCAGTTTGGCCCTGACGGTGAAAGTCCAGATTTTTTCGACCAGGATGCCCTGGTTCTCGATTTTTCACATTTTGAAGCGGCTACTCCCTGCCAGGACATAGCCCACCTGCTGGATGCGGTGCGAGCCTGTCGGTTGGTGCCTGTGGCGGTGCGCGGTGCACAGGGCCCATGGCTGGAAGCTGCAAAAGCTGCCGGGCTGGTGGAAGCGCCTGTAGAAATTGCCCGGCCGCGTGCCGAGGTGGTACACACCTCCGAAACGGTGGAAGTTGTGAAAGAGGTGGTGCGCGAAGTGCCCGGTCCTGCCACCATGGTGGTCGACAAGCCCTTGCGCTCCGGTCAGAAAATCTACGCACGCGGTGCCGATCTGGTCGTGCTGGCCATGGTCAACCAGGGTGCTGAAGTGGTGGCAGACGGTAACATCCATGTGTATGCGCCCCTGCGTGGCAAGGCTATGGCCGGTGCCCGAGGCAATACGAACGCCCGTATATTTTCCCTGTGCCTGGAACCCGAACTGATTTCCATCGCCGGTGTGTACCGCACCAGCGAGAACCCCCTGGCCAAAGATGTCCAGGGCAAAGCGGCCCAAGTCCGTTTGAGCAACGATGGGCAGGACAAACTGCTGATCGAAGCGCTCAAGACCTGATCGATCTATTTTTTGAAAGAATCCCTCTTCATGGCAAAAATCATTGTGGTGACTTCTGGCAAAGGCGGCGTTGGCAAGACCACGACCAGTGCCAGTTTTGCAACCGGTCTGGCCTTGCGCGGACACAAGACTGCCGTCATCGACTTTGACGTGGGCCTGCGCAACCTGGACCTGATCATGGGTTGCGAGCGCCGTGTGGTGTATGACCTGATCAATGTGATTCAGGGCGAAGCCAATCTGAACCAGGCTCTGATCAAAGATAAACAGTGCGACAACCTGTTTGTGCTGGCCGCTTCGCAAACCCGTGACAAGGATGCACTGACCCAGGATGGCGTGGAAAAAGTGCTGAACGACCTGGCTGCCATGGACTTTGAGTTCATCGTCTGCGACTCGCCCGCTGGTATTGAAACCGGGGCCCTGATGGCCATGCACTTTGCCGATGAAGCGATTGTGGTAACCAACCCCGAGGTGTCTTCGGTGCGCGATTCGGACCGCATTCTGGGCATGCTGGCCAGCAAGACCAAGCGTGCCATGGAGGGGGGCGGGGCTATCAAGGAACACCTGCTGATCACCCGCTACAACCCCAGCCGTGTTAACACCGGCCAGATGCTGTCAATCGACGACATCAAGGATATCCTTCGCATTGACTTGATTGGTGTTATCCCCGAAAGTGAATCGGTGCTACAGGCCTCCAACCAGGGCGTGCCTGCCGTGCACATACAAGGCAGCGATGTCTCTGAAGCCTACAAGGACGTCATTGAACGCTTCTTGGGCAAGGACGTTCCCATGCGCTTCACCGAAGCACCCAAGCAGGGTTTGCTCAAGCGCCTGTTTGGGGGGAAATAAGCCATGGCTTCTCTTTTATCCTTTTTTCTGGGCGAGAAAAAGTCCACGGCCAGCGTCGCCAAGGAGCGCCTGTCCATTCTTCTGGCCCATGAACGCGCCGGGCGCAATGCATCCGCCCCCGACTACTTGCCCGAACTGCAGCGCGAGCTGGTGGCGGTGATCAGCAAGTACGTCAAAATCAATCCCGAAGACATCAAGGTCATTGCTGGGCGCCAGGACAACCTGGAGACGCTGGAAGTCAAGATCGAACTGCCGGATGGCCGCTAGGGCATAGGCCGTTTTCCGGTCTTCGCGTCCGAAAGGCGCAGGACTATCATCCGCCCATGCTGATTGAAACATTGGGTGCCGCGCGCGACATGGGCCGCCTCAGCGAGATTGCTGGGGTACTGATCCGCCATGGTTTTGGCGATACGGTGCGCCGGCTCGGTCTGGCAGACCGGCTGGCCCGCGCAGGCCATGCCATCCAGATGGACCATGCGGCCGATCTGGCCCGCCTGGAACCTCCGGTGCAGGTGCGCCTGGCAATGGAAGAACTGGGTCCGACCTTTGTCAAACTGGGCCAGATTCTTGCGGGCCGTGCCGACATCTTCGGACCCGAATGGATTGCCGAGTTTGAGAAGCTGCACAGCCATGTTCCGCCCGTTTCGCTGGACGTGCTGTTGCCCCAGTTGCAACAGGATCTGGGCGCGCCGCCGCATGAGGTGTTTGCACGTTTTGATGTGGAGCCGCTGGCAGCGGCCTCCATTGCCCAGGTGCACCGGGCACAACTCCAGGACGGGACCGAGGTCATTGTCAAAATCCGTCGCCCCGGAATTGATGCAGTCATTGAAGCCGATCTGCGCCTGCTGGGCCATTTGGCTGCGCTGGTCGAGGCAGAAATACCTGCACTCAAACCCTACCGCCCGCAACAACTGGTGCGGGAGTTTGCCAAGTCGCTGCGCCGGGAACTCGATCTGGCCGCTGAGTGCCGTAACGCCGAGCACATTGCGGCCAACATGGCAGCCTTGTCCTTCATCGTGATTCCCAAAGTGCACTGGGCCTACACCGGCCAGCGCGTCAATGTGCAGGACTATGTGGGGGGTGTGGCTGGCGATGCATTAGCCCAGTTGACCACAGAGTCTGGGTTTGACCGTACCCTGCTGGCCCAGCGGGGTGCCCAGGCCGTGCTCAAGATGATTGTGCAGGACGGCATCTTCCATGCCGATCCGCACCCGGGCAATGTGTTCTACCTCAGTGATAACCGCATTGCCTTTATCGACTTTGGCATGGTCGGCCGCCTGTCCAGCCGCCGGCGCGAAGAGCTGCTGCAACTGCTGCTGGGGTTGGTCGAGCGACAGCCGCAGACCGTGGCCGATGTGTTGCTGGACTGGACTGGCGACGACCACAGTGTGAACCTCTCCCAGCTGGAAACCGAGATCGAGGCGTTTGTCGACCAGTACCACGGCACACCGCTGGCCGAACTCAGCCTGGGGCAGATGCTGACCGATGTCACCGCCATCCTGCGCGACCACCATCTGGGATTGCCGTCCGACCTGGCCCTGCTGATCAAGGCCTTCATCTCGCTCGAAGGCATGGGACGGGGGCTGGACCCCAATTTCCATATGGCGACCGAGGCCACGCCCATGCTGCGCAAGGTGGTGCGTGCGCGCTACCGCCCCGAACTGGTGGCAAAGCGCGCATGGCAAACCGTTCGGCGCACGCTGGCCATGGTGGAGCAGCTGCCGCATGACATTTCTTCCCTGCTGCGCAATGCGCGCCGCGGGCGGGTGCATGTGGGTATCGAGCTGGCCCACCTCAAGCGCGTGGGCAACCAGATTGACCGTGCCGCCAACCGCCTGTCGATGGCGCTGGTGATCGCCGCACTCATCATCGGCTCGTCCATCGTGATGAATGTGCAGGGTGGACCCACGCTGTTTGGCTTGCCCATGTTCGGCTTTCTGGGCTTTGTGGGCGCGGTGCTGGGCGGGTTCTGGCTGGTGCGCTCCATCTGGCGCAGCGGCCGCAGTGACGAGGGCGACGACTCCTAGAAACTGAAACGTGTCTGCCGACTGTCCAGCAGGCCCGCAGGTCCAAAGCTCTGCTCGGTGAATTCCACCGCGTGCTGGTGGATATGCACCACGCTGCAGGCCCGTGTGCCGTACCCCGGCGTGGCAATGAAGGTGGCCGACAGGGCGCGCTCCAGCGCCACGGGTACCCCGGTTTGCGGCAAGTCATCGTCGGTGGCCAGGGTCGTGTCGTGCAGCAGTGCAAACACCTGGTCAGCGCGTGTGTTGCCAGTCTCTACATGGGTGTGCAGGCCCGTTTGCAGCCGCGTCAGCTTGGGCCAGGGGGTGTGAAAGTCTGCGTTGGATACTGCGCCCATGCCGGGCTTCAGGGTCACGATGCGGGCTTGCCGGCTCTCCAGCCCGAGCAGCTGCTCGCCATCGAACACCAGCAGGTTGAAGGGGTTGTAATCCTGGGCCCTGTCGCTTAACGCCTGCAGGTACTCCATGGCGCTCTGGGAACCTTGCAGAAACCCGGCCACCAGTTCCCCGCGCGACGGTGTGTTGTCGCGCGCAGGCACGGGTGTGCGGTAGTTGGTGATCGCCGCCAGTCGGCCGCTGCGGCTCACCCCCAGCCAGGTGCCGCCGGCTTGCAGGTCCCTGCCTGCCAGTATTTCAACTCCTCCCGGCGCAGGTTCCCACCAATGCAGCGGCAACGCCGGGCGATGGTAAAACTCGTCGCGGTTGGACAGCAGCAGCAAAGGGGTGGCACTGGCAGGTTGCCAGCTCCAGGCGATCAGACACATGGCGTCATTCTCGTTCAGGACACTGCCAGCGCCGTCTTGTCCAGCACCCGGCGCAGCACAAAGCTGGAATGCACCCCGGTGACGCCCTCAATGCGTGTGAGCGTGTTGAGCAGCAACGCCTGGTAGTGGTCCATATCGCGCACCACCACCTTGAGCTGGTAGTCCGCGTCCTGGCCGGTGATCAGCAGACACTCCAGCACTTCGGGCAGCAAACCGATGGCCGCCTCGAAGTTCTCGAACCGCTCCGGTGTATGGCGATCCATGGAGATATAGACCAGCGCCATCAAGCTCAGGCCCAGCTTTCTGGCGTCCAGCAAAGCCCGGTAGCCGCGGATCAGACCCGACTCTTCAAGCGCCCGCACCCGGCGCAGGCAGGGCGAGGGCGACAGGCCAATGCGGTCGGCCAGGTCCTGGTTGGCGATGCGGCCCTCCTGCTGCAATATTTCCAGTATGTGCCGGTCGTAGCGGTCCAGTTCCATAGATCTGCCAAGAAATAGTAGTTAATTGGCAGAGTATGCCAAAAATCAAGATTTACAGAGCAACAACGCAATCATCTGCCTCGCCCCCTGGCCTACACTGGAGTCCTCTGTTATCGCAGCACACAGCAACCAGGCTTACCGGCCCAGGTTGCGCGATCTGGCCTCACGAGGGACTGCATTGCAAAAACAATGGCCCCGGCGCATTACCTGCTCCGGGGCCATGTCTTTTTAGGGGGTCAGGCAGCATCGTGCTGCGCCATACTTGTGCCCATGACCCATGAACCCCGATTGACCACCGCCTTGCGTGCCCTGCTGGCGTCGCAGCGCGTCGCCGCCCTAGGCACCCTGGATGCACAGGGTCTGCCGTTTGTTTCCATGGTGCCGTTCGCGGTGGAGCCGCTGCAGGGCAGCATGGTCCTCCATGTCAGCGGACTGGCACTGCACACACGCAACCTGCAGGCCGCGCCACAGGTGTCGCTGATGGTGATGGAAGCCGAGAAAGCCGGTGCGCCGGTGCACGCGCTGGCGCGGGTGACACTGGTCGGCGTCGCCGGGGTGCTGCCCTCTGACACCCCCGCCTGGCGCGATGCGCGCAACGCCTACCTGGAGCGCTTCCCCGAGGCGGAGCCCATGACCCAGTTGGGCGACTTCATGTTTGTGGCGATCCGTGTCGACGCAGCCCGCCAGGTGGCCGGTTTTGGCGCTGCCCGATCGCTGGATGCGCAGGACATGGCGCAGGTACTGCAGTCCACCGGGTCTTAAGCGACCGGCGGCTCGCCTTTCAGAAAGGCCGCCACCATGCGGCCAATGTGCTCGCCTTCGTGGCCGTCGGCAAGACTCAGGCGGCTGGCCGTGTAATGGGCTTCGCCCAGCAGATGGCGGCGCTTGTCCAGCAGATGGGCGCTGATGTCCGGGCTGAACTCCGGATGCGGCTGGATGCAGAACACCGCGTCGCCCACGGTGTACGAGGCCACCGGGCAGAAGTCGTTGCTGGCCACCAGTTTGGCGCCGGGTGGCAGCGCCAGCACCTGGTCCTGGTGGCTGGCCAGCAGCGAGATGTGGGTGCGGTTTTGCGAGTGCGGCAGGTCCGGGCGGTGCCACTCGTAGGTCATGCGTCCGGTACCCCAGCCCTGCGGCGCGCGGCCCACGGGTGCGCCCAGGCACAGCGCAATCAGCTGGTGGCCAAAGCACACACCCACCATCTTCTTATGCTCTTTCAGCAGCTGGGTAACCTGCCGGCGCAGCTCCACCACCCAGGGCTCGTCGGAAAAGGAATCGGCCCGGCTGCCAGTCAGCAGCACCGCGTCATAGTCATCAAACGACTTCGGGTACTCGCCGCGCATGGTGTTGAACACCTCCATGTGCCAGTCCACGCCCACACTCTCGAACAGCCGGAAAAACAGGGCCCCAAACCCGCCATAGGCCTGCGCCAGTTCGCCTTCAAGGATGTCGTTTTCAAGAATGCAGAGTTTCATTTGCTACACATTTAATAGCTATTTACGCATATTCCACGCGGGCTAGAGGCCAAATATGTTCAATTACTGCTGACTGGCCCGGCGTGTCCGCACCGCCGCTGCCAGTTCCTGCAGCACTGGCACAGTCTGCGCCATGCTGATGCAGGCGTCGGTGACCGATACGCCGTGCTTCAGCGGCACATCGGGCAGGATGTCCTGCCGGCCCTCGTGGAGGTGGCTCTCGATCATGATGCCGGTGATGCGGTGGTCGCCCGCTGCAATCTGGGCCGCTACTTCACCGGCCACCACGATCTGGCGTGCGTGCTGTTTGCTGCTGTTGGCGTGGCTCACGTCAATCATCACCTGTTCACGCAGGCCGGCGGCCTTGAGCAGGGCGCAAGCCGCATCCACATCGGCCTTGCTGTAGTTGGTGGTTTTGCCGCCGCGCAGAATCACATGGCAGTCGTCGTTGCCGCGCGTCTCGAAGATGGCCGCCTGGCCCATCTTGGTCATGCCGATGAAAGCATGCGCTGCCTGTGCCGCCTGGATCGCATCGGTGGCCACCTTGATGCCGCCGTCGGTACCGTTTTTGAAGCCCACCGGGCACGAGAGGCCGCTGGCCAGCTGGCGGTGGCTCTGGCTCTCGGTGGTGCGTGCGCCAATGGCGCCCCAGCTCACCAGTTCGCTGATGAACTGGGGGGAAAGCAAATCCAGAAACTCGGTGCCCACTGGCATGTCGATGGCCAGGATGTCCAGCAGCAGCTTGCGCGCCATCTCCAGCCCTTCATTGATGGCAAAGCTGCCGTCCAGGTGCGGGTCGTTGATGTAGCCCTTCCAGCCCACGGTGGTGCGGGGTTTCTCGAAGTACACGCGCATCACCACCAGCAGGTCGTCCTTCAAGGCATCGGCCTGCTCCTTGAGTTGCCAGGCGTAATCCATCGCCTGCTCGTGGTCGTGGATCGAGCACGGCCCCACCACCACCACCAGCCGGTCGTCCTTGCCATGCAGCACATCGGAGATGGCTGCACGGCTGCTCTCCACCAGCGCCTGCGCGGCGGTGGGCACCGGCAACTTCTCTTCCAGCAGCGCGGGCGTGATGAGAGGACGTACCGCGCCAATACGGGTGTCGTCAATGCGGGTGGTGTCGAGGGTGGTGAGTTCGGTTTTCATTGCTATTAATTGTATAGCTACTCGCACATATTCTGCGGGGGCTGGGTCGGGTTTTGGCTTATGAACCCTTGCACCAGGCTCAGAACTTCGGCATCCCACGACCACATGAAGGCATGTCCCATGTCCAGCACCTCCAGCTGGGCGAGAGGAATGTGGTGTGCCAGATAGTTGCCATGGGGCAAGGGAAGCAAGGGGTCGTGGCGCCCGTGGATCACGAGCGTAGGGGTTGCAATGCGCAGTACAAGTTCCAGCCGGTGGGGCGAGGCAGCCACCGCCAGCGCGTGGTGAAAGCCTGCGCTGAGGCTGGATGACCGCTGCATAGCCAGCCCTATCGCGTGTGTGACTTCTGCCCGCGGGAAAGGGCGGCTGCCGCCGTACGTCACGGCCCAGCCGTCCACCATGCTTTGCAGCGTTTCCGCGTGCGTGCGGGGTGGGTGTCTGGCGGCTGACAAAAGGTAATCGAGGTAGATTCTCTCGGGTTTTGGAAGGGTAAAAGCAGAGTGACTTTGCCCCATGGTCGCCGCCATGTAGGGGCGGTGGTCTGCCGTGCTGGAGATCAGCACCAGACGGCTGGCGATACCGGGGTGCCGAACTGCCATCAGTTGCGCAATGTATCCACCCATGGACAGGCCCACCACGGTGGGCCGCACCAGCCGGTGGCCATGGATGACCGCCACGGCATCGTCTGTCAGCGTATCCAGGTCGTACGGGGCGCTTTGAAAATCCACCGTGGACGATTGCCCGGTGTCGCGGTGGTCGTAACGGACCACGTAAAAGCCCGCCGAGGCCAGCGCTTCGCAAAACCCATCGGGCCAGAAGATGCCCTGGTTCATGGCCCCCATCACCAGCAGGATGGGAGGAAGTTCTGGCCGTCCAAACGACTCGGTCCAGAGCGACAGGCCGTCGGGGGTGGTGATGAACTTTTCCATGCCGTCCCTCTTTCTCACTGCAGCCCGCCGATAGCCGCCAGTGTTGCCGCAACCATGGTGTCGCGCGCTTTTCTGGACTCGGCAAAGCCCAGCAAGGCCCAGGCATGCATCATTTCCTGCGCAAAGTGCACATCCACCGCGCAGCCGCTGGCTCGGGCCAGCTCGGCAAAGGCCAGTGCATCGGGTCCCAAAATGTCGCGCCCGGCCACGAACAGTGTCATGGCCGGCAAGCCTTGCAGGTTGCCGCGTGCGGGGCTGATGGCGGGGTGCGATGTGGGTAACGTGCCCGCATACAGCCGGCCCGCTTCCAGCACGCCGACCCTCCCCAACATGGGGTCCGTCGGTTCGATCGCGTGGGCATCCGGGTGCGGCAACTCCACGTCTACCCACGGCGTCAGCAGGATCAACCGCCGGGCTGCGCGCTCGCCAGCATCCCGCACCGCCGCTGCCAGTGCCAGCGCCAGACCGGCGCCTGCGGAGTCGCCCATCAGCACGATGGGGGCGCCGTGGGCCGACTCGCGCCGGTACACCTGCCGGGCAAATTCCAGCGCGGCCAGCCCGTGGCTTTCGGGCGCCAGCGGATACAGCGGCACCACGTACTCACACCCGGTGGCATGCGCCAGCGCGGCGATGTGCCGCCAGTGGAAGCTGGTGACCGGGCGCACGTAGGCACCACCGTGGAAGTAGATGACGCGCGCCTTTGGCGCGGGATGGGACTTGGATCGCACCCGGTAGACCGTTTGGTTGGCCAGCGTTTCCTCGGCGATGTGCAGCGCTTTGTGCATTGCTGCGGTTGGGCGCGCCGGCCCCGCACGGCGTGTCTGCTGGATGCCGTGCGCCAGTCCTTCGACGGAGGTGTAGATGCGCTTTCTGCGCAGCACGTGCAGCAGTGCAAACATGGTCTTGGCGCCGAAGCTGGTCATGGCGGGTATCCGGCTGCGCCTAGCGGTGAAACGCCGCCGCGGTGAACGCAATCTCCAGCAGGTAGTCCGGGCTGGCCATCTCGGCGCTCACGCACACGCGGGCCGGAGCACAGCCCTTGGGCAGCCATTGCTCCCAAACCGCGTTGAAAGCGGCGCGGTCGCGCATGTGCTTGAGGTAGATGGTGGCCATCAGCAGGCGGCTCTTGTCGCTGCCGCAGAGGGACAGGGTGCGTTCGGCCTGTGCGAATACCGCAAGGGCCTGGGCCTCGATGGTGTCGCCGCTCTCGGGCACTTCCACAAAATACGCCGTGCCGTTGTGCGTGACGGCGTCGGACCACTGGGGCTGGGGGTTGGTGCGATGAATCATGTCGGGGTCCTTCAGTGGGTCCTAGCAAGGATGGTGGGCGGCACATCCTAGCGCAGCAGATGGGGCTGCGCAGTGTCACCCTGGGCAAATCCCTGGGTCCCAGATCGCTGACATTGTCGTACGCTCATTTGAAAGGAGTGCGCATTGAACGACCTTAGCGTATTTGAATATTTCTACTGCGATGCTTCCAATTACAAGGTATGGGGCAGTGTTGTATTGCTGGGGAGAGTGACTGAAGCCGATAGGCAGCTACTGCTGCAACATTTCACCGCCAGCGAATTTTTCATTGCGGAACAACTGGGCATACCACCGCTGTATACCGAGTTGTGGGATTTGAGCGGTGGTCCCACCAGTGCGGATCATGTGTGGCACACCTTCCATGCGCTACGACTTGCTGGGCCAGAGGACATTAACGCATTGGCCGTGGACACCGTTGCAAACTTCATTGCGCGCACACGATCGGTACAACACTGGGATGAAAAGCTGTCGCCACATTGGGCCTGGACCGCTGAGTGACGCCGCTCGGATTGCACCTGGCATACTGATTCCATCCAACCTGATGGGAGAGTTATGGGCACAGAAGCCACCGCACGCGTTAACTGGACCCGACCGCAAACACTGGCGGCGTTGCATGTCTATTTGCAGCTGTCATTTGGTCAGCTGCATCAACGTAATCCAAAGTTGATAGAACTCGCTAACTGGATTGGCCGTACGCCCGGTTCTGTCGCGCTGAAGTTGGTCAATCTGGCCAGTCTGGATCCGGTGATTGTTGCCAGTGGTCGCAGCGGTATGGGGAATGCCTCCGCATTGGACAAGCAAATTTGGCAAGAGTTGCACGCAAACTGGGATGATGTGGCGCTGGAAGCCGCTGCCGAATATGAAAGTCTTGCACGACAGCACGGCACGCAGCCCGACCAAGATTTGTTGGATGTGTTGCCTCCTGATGACGAAGTTGCTATTTTGGAAGAAGGTAAGACGCGCAGTGCCACGGTGCAAGTGCGTGTTAACCAAGCGCGATTCAGGCGAGCCGTGCTCAGTAGTTACAACGCGACCTGTTGCATCAGTGGTCTGCAACACGAAAAATTGGTCATCGCCAGTCACATCGTCCCGTGGAGTGAGGACACCCAAAACCGCCTCAATCCGCAAAATGGCTTGTGCCTTTCAGCGTTGCATGATCGCGCTTACGACCAAGGTTTGATCACCGTATTGCCCGACTTCACCGTGCGAGTAGCGCCCCATCTGAAAGCCAGCAAGGGTGACAGCTTCATCACAGAGAGTCTTCTGCGATTTGACCGCCAGCCCATGCGTTTGCCAGAGCGTTTCAGCCCGTCTCCCACATTCTTGGCACGACACGCGCGACGGTTTGGTTTTCTCTGAGTGCCTTGAGTTTGCTGGGTGTTAAACCAAACCATGCACTAGCATCACTTCGCGCCAGGCCGCCAGTTTGCGCTCAAAGCTCCAGCTGGCATTGGCCGGGCTGGTGCTGGGCAGTTGGTACACCGGCACACCCAGGGTGCGCGTGTGGCGCGCATGCTTGAAGCTCTCGCCGCCATTGTGGGCGATGGCTGCGAGCCGGGGCAGGTGCAGTCCGGCAATGTCGTTGACCTCTGCGTTGCGGATGGCGGAGTCCAGGCTGCCTTCGCGCTCACACGCGGCGTACACATCCCACAGGCCCAGCCCCCGTGCCAGCAGCCAGGCGCTACGTTTTTCATAGCTGTCTGCGCTTATATCTAGAGGGCTAGAGGGCCAAATGGCTTGCAAAATCTTCCAGAACTGGTTCTGGGGATGGGCATAGTACTGCTGCATCTGCAGCGAGCGGCCACCGGGAAAGCTGCCCAGAATCAGCACTTGCGTGTCGGGTGACACCAGCGGAGCCAGTCCGGTCAGGAGCATGGCAACCCACCCAACTTTCAGCGCACGAGCTGGTTCAGCTCGATGATCGGCAGCAGCACTGCCAGCACGATCAGCATCACCACCAGCCCCATGCCGACGATCAGCAGGGGTTCAAGCAGCGTGGCCATCTGCATGGCGCGGCGCTGCACTTCGGTGCCAAGCTGTCTGGCCGCGCGGTCCAGCATGACTGGCAGCTGGCCAGTCTGTTCACCAAGCCGTGCAAACATGCCCAGCAGCCCGGGAAAGCGCTTCTTCTGGCTCAGTGCCGAGGCCAGCGGCGCGCCTTCGCGCACCAGCACCAGCGCGTCCAGCGCATCGGTACGCATGGCCCGGTTGGACAGCGTGTCGGCCGCGGCCTGCAGGGCCTTGAGGATGGGCACACCCGCGGCGGCCAGCATGGACAGCGTGCCGGCAAAGCGCGCTGCGTTGTAGCCGCGGGCCAGCCGGCCTACGAGCGGCAGGGTCAGCCACATGGCGTCAAATCTCTCGCGAAAACTGGCGCTAGCCCACGCCAAACGGGCGCCAATAGCTCCCAAAATAATAGCAAGAATGATCAGCCAGCCCTGGTTGCGTACAAATCCACCAATGCCCAACATGACCACCGTCAGCGTGGGCAGCGAGCGCTTGCTGCCGGCAAATACTTGCGCCACTTGGGGCACCACATACGCCAGCAGAAACGTGACGATGACCACCGCCACCAGTGTCACGATGGCCGGATACAGCGCTGCGCCCAGGATTTGCGATTTGAGGGCCTGGCTCTGCTCCAGGTCGTCGGCCAGACGTTCCAGCACCAGGCCCAGGTTGCCACTGTGTTCGCCGGCACCCACCACCGCGCAGTAGGTGACAGAAAACTCGCGCGGGTGCTGGGCCAGCGCCGTGGCAAAGGCGGTACCGCCGTTGACCTCGGAGCGCAGCGCCGACACCAGGCTGCGCTGGCGCTCGTCTTCGGCTTCGTCGGCCAGGGCCGTCAGTGCGCGCTCCAGCGGCAGGCCGGAGCTCACCAGCCCGGCGATCTGGCGCGTCCAGATCGCCAGCGCGGTGGAGCTGAACACGCGTTTGCTCCACAGGGTGGTGCTGCGGGTGCCGGATGCGCCGTCAGCGCCCGCATTACCGGCCATGACCGCTTCCACGGCCAGGGGCACCAGTGCCTGGGCCCGCAACAGCCCGCGGGCGGCACGGGCGCTGTCGGCGTCGATGATCCCCTTGCGGGTTTCGCCGTTGGCGCTCAGGGCTTCGAAGGAATACGCGGGCATGGGGCGATATTAGCGGGTGAAAGGACCAGCCCCCTGAATCGGCGCGGCATCTCGGGTTTTCCACCATGACAAACACCACACAAGCGCCTACCATGCATCAAAACGCACGACCGTGCTTTTTTGGACGGGAACGGTTCACACAACAGACCGGCACCGCGTCACCCAGCGACAACGCCCCTACCAACGAGGTCGCACTGCCTTCTCAGACCGATTCATTTCAACATTTGAGAGCCTTGAGGCTCCACTAGGAGACATTGTGAAAAAGATTCTGAAGAACTGGTTGGGGGCCTGCCTGCTGGCCCTGTCATTGCTCCCGGCATCGGGTATGGCGGCGGGTTATACCCAGACCACCTACCCCATCGTGCTGGTGCATGGCCTGTTTGGCTTTGACAACATCGGGCCGGTGGAATACTGGTACGGTATTCCGAGTGCCCTGCGCGCGGACGGTGCCAAGGTGTACACCGTACAGGTCTCGGCTGCCAATAGCACCGAAGTCCGTGGCGAGCAGCTGCTGACCCAGGTCAAGCAGATCCTGGCGGCCACCGGCGCCACCAAGGTCAACCTGATTGGCCATAGCCATGGCGGCCCCACCACCCGCTACGTGGCCTCGGTGCGCCCCGATCTGGTGGCGTCGGTCACCTCCATTGGCGGCGTGAACAAGGGCTCGGCCGTGGCGGACCTGATTCTGGGTGTGGCACCTCCCGGATCACTGACCAATGCGGTGGTGGTTTCGGTGACCAACGGTCTGGCGACCGTCATCAACTTCCTCTCCGGTGGTGGTGGCCTGACCCAGAATTCGCTGGCCGCTGCACAGTCCCTGAGCACTGCCGGGTCGGCCAAGTTCAACGCGGCGCATCCCTACGGTGTGCCCACCACGGCCTGTGGTGAAGGCGCCTATACCGCGCGTGGCGTGTCTTACTTCTCGTGGAGTGGCGCCAAACCGTACACCAACATTCTGGATCCCATTGACCCCGCCATGGCCCTGACCGGACTGGCCTTTGGTGGCGCCAAGAACGACGGTCTGGTGGCCAGCTGCTCGACCCACCTGGGCCGTGTGATCCGAGACGACTACGCACTGAACCACCTCGACGAAGTGAACCAGACGGTCGGCCTGGTCAACCTGTTTGAAACCAACCCGGTGACGCTGTTCCGCCAGCACGCCAACCGTCTGAAAAACCTGGGTCTGTGAGCCCCATGCGCCTGCGCCCCACATCCCTGGGTCTGGGGCTGGTGGTTGCGGTGGCATGTCTGGTCGCATGGCAACGCTATGCGCCCCAGGATGCCACCCCCACCAGCGCTGCACTGCCCGCAGCGGGCAGCGCGCAGGCTCCTTTTGTCCGCTCCATGCAGGACACCCTGCCCGACGGCAATCTGCAAGCCATCCTGAATGGCACCGTGAACGGACATTTCACCCCGCAGGCCTATGCCGAATTGCGCCGGCTGTTTGACTACTACCTGAGCGCCGTGGGCGAGCAAAGTATTCCAGCCATCACGCAGCAGATCCGCGATGAATTACAGCGGCGCCTGCCGCCCCCCCAGGCGCAGAAGGCACAGCGTCTGCTGGACCTGTATATCGCTTTCAAGCGCGAGCTGGTGGACCTGGAAAGCAAGCCCGCACTGGCAGGCAGCGGCGTGCAGGCCATCCGCAACCGCCAATGGGCCATGCAGGAGCTGCGCGGACGCTATTTCAGCCAGGAAGAATCGCAGGGCATGTTCGGTTTTGAAGATGCCTACGACACCGACGCGATTGCGCGCCTCGAAATCAGCCAGAACCCGGCTTTGAACGCAGCCCAGAAGCAACAGAAGCTGGCCGCACTGGACGCCGCCATGCCCGCCGTCCTGCGCAACGAACGCGACGCGAGCAGTGCCGTGTGGCGTGCCGACCAGCAGGCCCAGGAGATGCGCGCCAAAGGCGCCAGCGAAGACGATATCTACCGCATGCGTGCCAAAGAATTTGATGCACAGGCCGCAGCCCGCCTGGCCGAGGTCGACCGAGAGGAAGCGGACTGGAAAAATCGTATCGCGCGTTACCGCGAAGAGCGCACCAGACTACTCGCCGCCCAGGCCAATGCGTCCGAGTCGGAGCGCCAGTCGGCGCTGGCGCAGCTCCAGCAAAACCTGTTCAGCGAAGCAGAACGTCCGCGTCTGGTGGCTTACGAATAGCTGCGGGCCGAAGCGCCAGCAGTGGTGGGGCGCGCCAGGCGCTTGCCGTGGGGCATGGTGGACAGGCGTGAGTACATGCGACGGCAATAGCCGCTGATCTGCAGACACTTGTTGATTTCATCCACTGGCAGCGGGCCGGACACCACCACGATGTCGTTGGCACGGTCCAATGCACCTTCGGCGCGCAGGCGGCGGCGGGTGTTGTTGGCCCAGGAGTGGATGCGGGTGGGGCTGCCGTGCTCGCGCAGTTCGCCGGTGCGGGCATCAAAGGCAATCGCCACCGTATCGGTCATCAGCCGCAGGCGGTGTTCGCCGGTGACCTTGCTGGCCGGAGTGCTCAGGTCGTAGAGGTGGTAGTTGCCTTCTTTGAGTTGGTATTGCAGTGCCATCGTGTTCTCCTCGATGGCACTGATTCTGGGCGGCGGCCAGGAAAACTAAAGCGAAAAAAAGGCCGGAAAACCGGCCATTCGAATACTTTCAGCAGTTGCCCTTCTTGGCCTGCCCCGGAGGACAGAAGCCGCCGCCCTGGTGCGGAACGCCGTTGTTGCCGCGGCCGGTGTAGTACTTCTCGCCCCGCGGACCGTGGTGGTCCTTCCAGTACCGGGGGTCGCGGTACTGCTCGCCGTCCCAGTAGTAGCCCCGGTTGTCACGGGTACCGAACGTGACGGTGACGCCCGGTGCCTGGATACGGACATTGCCGATATCGATTTTTACATCCGCCGCGTTGGCAAGCAGCGGTGACGCCGCCATGGCGAGAACCAAGAGGTAGTGTTTCATCTGGAAAGTCCTTGTTGATAACCTGGACGGATTGTAGTGAAGCCTGCGCAGTGGAGTATCTGCGGCATGTCACTCACACCCCCCAGACCACATCATTCCTTGCCTGCAGACTGGTGCGCAGCAATTCAATGAACGGAGCCGCGCGGGCACCCAGTCTGACACCGTCGCCTGTTGCAGCAAGCTCCCCATGCGGATGGTCCGCCTGACGGAACTCGGCTGCTGCATGGGTTGCCACTGCGGCTTCGAGTGCCGCAATGGCGTCTGGTATCTGCGCCACGGTGATGACGCCCTGGGGCAAGGGCTCCTTGCCCACAAGGGTCAGCATCTGGTCCCCGTTGGCTGCAAGCATGATGACCTCTGCCGCAGCCTGGGACTTGAACTTGTAAATCATGGTGGAACCCCGCGTGTTGCTGAAGGCTGCACCATATTCCTTGCAGTGCACTGCTGTCTGTGGTGCAGCCAACATATCCCGGCAGACCAGAGGCTTCTTTTCGCACCATGGGCCCCCACTCGGGGATGGTCGTGTGTAGGTAGCTCAGTCCCGCGTTACGCGCACCAGCTCTTCGCGCGACGTGACGCCACTCTGGATCAAGCGCTCGCCGTCCTCGCGCATCAGTGTCATGCCACCGGCGATGGCCGCTGCGCGAATCTCGGCTTCGGCCGCGCTACGGTGGATCAGTCCGCGAATGGCTTCGTCGGCCACCAATAGCTCAAACACCCCGGTGCGGCCGTGGTAGCCGGTCATGCCGCAGTCCGGGCAGCCTTTGCCACGGCACTCGGGGCACAGCTTGCGCACCAGCCGCTGCGCCAGTACGCCCAGCAGGGACGAGCTCAGCAGGAAAGGTTCAATGCCCATGTCGGTCAGGCGGGTGACCGCGCTGGCAGCGTCGTTGGTGTGCAGCGTTGCCAGCACCAGATGGCCTGTGAGCGAGGCTTGAATGGCGATCTGCGCGGTCTCGAAATCGCGGATCTCGCCGATCATGATGATGTCGGGGTCCTGGCGCAGGATGGCGCGCAGGGCCTTGGCAAAGGTGAGGTCGATCTTGGCGTTCACCTGCGTCTGTCCGACGCCGGGTAGTTCGTATTCGATGGGGTCTTCCACCGTCATGATGTTCTGGCCGCGCGTGTCGAGCCGCTCCATGGCGGCGTACAGCGTGGTGGTCTTGCCCGAGCCGGTCGGGCCGGTCACCAGAATGATGCCGTGCGGTTGTGCCACCAAGTGCTCAAAGCGCTTGAGCACATCGCCCTGCATGCCCACGGATTCGAGGCTGAGCTTGGCGCCGCTTTTGTCCAGCAGACGCAGCACGGCGCGCTCGCCGTGGGCGCTGGGCAGGGTGCTTACGCGCACATCGACCGCACGGGTGCCGATGCGCAAACTGATGCGTCCGTCCTGCGGCAGGCGCTTCTCGGCAATGTCGAGCTCGGCCATGATTTTCAGGCGCGAAATCAGCGCCGCGTGCAGCGCGCGGTTGGGCTGCACCACATCGCGCAGCGTGCCGTCCACCCGAAAGCGCACGGTGGAGTGGCGCTCGTAGGGCTCAATGTGGATGTCGCTGGCGCCATCGCGTGCGGCCTGCGTGAGCAGGGCGTTGAGCATGCGGATGATGGGCGCATCGTCCGAGGTTTCCAGCAGGTCTTCGATGGCGGGCAGCGCCTGCATCATGCGCGAGAGGTCGATATCGCTCTCTACTTCACTCACCACGGTGGCGGCACTGGATTCGCTCTGCGCATAGGCCGCGCTGATGCGCTGGCGCAGCTGTTCGGCCGGCTCGACTTCGACATGCTGCACCGGAAACTTGCGCATGACTTCGCCGATGCCACCGATGGCGTTGTCACCTTCCAGGCTGTGCAGCCACAGGGTGAGGTCACCGTCGCGGTCTTCCAGCAGCATCTGCTGGCTGCGCGCAAACGCATACGGCAGCGGGTAAAGCGCGCCCGAACTCATGGCTTTTTGGCGGGCGCGGCCGGAAGAACCGGTGCTTCGTTGATGGGTACCAGGTTGCTTTGTACCGGCTGGCCCTGTTGCTGGGCGCCGCGCATGGCTTCGTAGCGGTCCAGTGACAGCGTGTCGCTGGACGCGGCATCGCGGATCACCACGGGGCGCAGGAACACCATCAGGTTGGTTTTCTTGCGGCTGCGGGCTTCACCCTTGAACAGGTTGCCGAAGAAAGGCACATCGCCCAGACCCGGTACCTTTTCCTGGTTGCCCGAGTATTCGTCGGACAGCAGGCCACCCAGCACCACAATGGCACCGTCCTGCACCAGCACGTTGGATTCGATGGAGCGCTTGTTGGTGATCAGGCCGGTGGAGGAGTTCACCGAAGACGCCTGCACGCTGGAGACTTCCTGGAAGATAGTGAGCTTGACGGTGCCGTTCTCGCTGATCTGGGGCTTGACCCGCAACGTCAGGCCCACGTCCTTGCGCTCGATGGTCTGGAACGGGTTGACGGTGGCGGTGCTGGCACCAGTGTTGGTGTACTGGCCAGTGATGAACGGCACGTTCTGGCCGATGACGATCTTGGCTTCTTCGTTGTCGAGCGTCAGCAAATTGGGGGTGGACAGGATGTTGCCATCCCCGCTGGCTTCCAGAAAGCGTGCCAGAAAGCCCAGCACATAGACGCCGTTGACCTGGTTGGCCACACCGGCGTTGAAGCCGGTGGATGGCGATACGGTGCCGCTGGCGGCACTGGTAGCCAGTTTGACGATGTTGGTGCCGTCAATACTGAAGTTGGTGCCCAGCAGGCCGACATTGGCGTCGCCTGCCTTGCCCAGCACGCCCTGCCACTGGATGCCGAATTCGGCCGCCTTGTCGGCGTTGACCTCGGCGATCAGGCTTTCCACAAACACCTGTGCACGCCGGGCATCGAGCTTGTCGATCACCGCACGCAGCTGGCGGTACTGCGGCTGGGATGCGGTGATGATCAGCGCGTTGGTGGCCGGATCGGCCTGAATCTGTCCGCCAGTGGCATTTGCCGCGGCGCTGGCAGCAGCGGTAGCCGGAGTGGCGGAACTGGTGGTGGTAGCCGCAGCCCCGGCAGCACTGCCCATGGCGGCGCGCAGCATGGGCGCCAGCTGCACTGCATTGGCGTTCTTCAGGTACACCACGTAGATGTTGCCCGCGTCGCCATTAGCGGTATTACCACCAGGCTGGTCGAGCTTGTCGATCAGCGACATGGCCAGCGCCAGGCGGGCCTGGTTGGCGGCGCGCAGGATCAGCGCGTTGGAGCGCGGCTCGGCCAGCACCGTGGTCTTGAAGCTGGCATCAGCCTGGCCGCCGGCAGCAGTACCGCCCGATTCGAGCAGGCGCAATAGCAGCGGTGCCAGGTCAGAGGCATTGGCATGCTTGAGCTGCACCACTTCCACGCCGGTGGCATTGGCCACATCCAGCGCGGCGACGATACGCGCCAGGCGGCGCAGGTTGTCGGCGTAATCGGTGATCACCAGCGAATTCGTGCCGGGATTGACGTTGATCGTGTTGTTCGGGCTGATCAGTGGGCGCAGGATGGTCACCAGGTTGTTGGCGTTTTCATGCTGCAGCCGGATGATCTGCGTCATCAGCTGGTTACCGCTGGCGGTCTTCTCACCCGATTCAGAGACGCCCACTACGCTGCTTTGCAGCTTGGCATCGGCCTCGGGCAGCACGCGGTCCAGGTCATCGCCCTGCACCACGGTATAGCCCTGCAAGCGCAGCAGCGTGCGGAACTGGTAGTAGGCCATGGCCGGCGACACGGGCGACTCGGTGTTGAGCGTGATCGTTCCCTTGACGCGGGGGTCCACCACCACGTTGCGGCCGGTCAGTGTGGCCATGGTGCGGGCGACCGCTTCGATGTCGGCGTTGGTGAAGTTCAGGGTGATGGGCTGGCCGCGTTTCGGGGCAGCAGCAGGGGCGGTCTGGGCCAGGGAATTTACGGGAAATATGGCTGTAGCCCCCGTCAATAAAGCGCAAGCAGCTACAACAAGTGTAGCAACCGATGGCGGACGTTGACGGTGTTTCATACCACGTGATTCCACTGTTAACCCAATTTGATGATGGAGCGGGCGCCATCGCGCCGCCCCAGAATATTCAGGAGGTTGGAGAGTGCCTCCACGCGCTCGGGCGCGGCGCTGGCCTCTCCCTCAAACCGCAGGCGATCACCGACCCATTGGCCCTGACCCGAGAGCTGCAGGCTCCCTTCGAGCGTCGCCAGTGCAAAACTGGATGGGGACCCCCCTTGCAGGGTCAGCCGGTAGCTGCCCATGGGGGCAATGGTGGTCAGGCGCGATGACATCTGTGTGGCATCGAACTGCACCTGTCCCGCCATGGAAAGTCGTCCCTCCAGCCATTGTGCGCCAAAACCCTGGCTGGAGACAAGCAGTTGCCCCTGGGGCTGCACCGTGTTCCAGGGGGTTCCGAGCCCGACCAGCAACCCTGCGGGCCACTGGGACTGGCTGTCGGCCAGTGCCACATGCAGGCCCTGGAGCCCAGCCAGTTTGGCTGAAAACAGCAGGGGCATGCGCGTGCAGCAGTCTGCACTGAGTTGTGCGGTGAGTCCACCCCAGGTCGGCCGGATGCGCCATGCCACCGAACCGGGCAGTGCCACCGAATCGTTGCTGCCCTGACCGCCGGAAAGCACCAGCTGAGCCGAGCCCTGCCAGACACTGCCACGTGCATCAACCAGGCGGACCTGGTCGCCACTGAGGTGTTGCAGTCCGGATGCCAGCCAGCGTGCCGGTGCAAACACCGCGGTGGCCAGCACCAGTCCTGCGCACGCACCGGTCCACGCCAGTCCCCAGGGAGCGGCTTTGACAGGAGTGTTCCGGTTGCGGGCCATGGCTTAGCGGGCAGGCAGGGACATGATGAGTACGCCGTTCCAGGCGATACCGGGGGTGTCTTTGGTGGCGACCACGCGGGCCAGCCGCGCCTCGACCGGGACGGAGCGGGCGTTCAGGCGGGCCTGCGCCAGCCAGCGGGCCAAGGCATCGGCCGGCGCGCCCTGCAGGGTCACGCTGGCGCGGTCCCCGGTGACACTGACCTGGGCCACTTTGCCCAGGGTCTGTTCGGTCGCCAGGTTCAGGGCCTTGAGGGCTTCGTCGTAGCGCAGGGGCGGCTGCGTTTGCAGGTTTTGCACCTGGGCCTGCAGGCCCAGCATCTGCTGCAGCTGGGCATCCAGCGCCCGCGCGCGGGTGTCGGCGGTGCGCAGGGTGGACACCATGGGCGCCAGGACCAGCAGCCACAGCGCGGCGCCCAGCACCACGGTAGCGGCCAGTGCCAGCAGCGTGCGCTCCCGCGCGGCCAGCTGGGTCCAGCGTGCCTGCAGGGGGGCCAGTGCGGTGGTCAGGCTCACGGCTGGCGCTCCTGTTGGATCATGAGTGCGTCACCGTCCCAGCGCGCGGCATAGCCCTGGGCCTGCAGCCGGGTGGTGGCGTCGGCCAGGCCCGGTGCAGCGGAATCCAGGCCCCGGAGCACCAGTTCGCCTGCTACAAATTCAATAGCAGATGGTGCGGGTGTACCGGGGGCTGCAGCCTGAAATTGCCCCAACATGGCTTCCAGGTCGGCGTTCGAAGTGCCGCCGCTCTGGCGTTGCAGGTCGGCGACGGCACGCGCCATTTGCAGCGGGGCGTCGACGATGACGCGGACATCGGGGAAGGTGGTGGTCAGCACGCTCTGGATGGCGGCGCGTTTGCTGGCCTGGCTGGATTGCTCCTTCCAGGCCCAGGCCTGCAGGCCGACGAGGTTGGCCAGCAGCAGGGCAAGCAGGGCCCAGCGCGCCGCGCGCCATTGGGGCGCACGCAGCAGGGCGCCCGTGACGGCGCTGAATTGTTTCCGGGTACGGGTGCTGCGGGTGCGCAGCAGGTCAAACTGGGCAAGGTCCCAGCCGGTCTGCGCTGCAGCCACGGCGCGCTCGGCGCGGGTCTGCAACGCAATGGGGCGTTTGAGCGCCTGCTCCGCCAGTTCCGCGACGCCAGGTTCTGCCCGTACCGCGCCCGCAGCCGGGTTGTCGCCGGTGGCAGACAGCAGGGCGGTCGTGGTGGCGTTCAGGGGGAGCCGCGCCACACCGTCAAAGCGGGTGCACACCAGTTCAGGCTGCTCGGGCGAGCCGGTCACCCACATGGCTGCAGGGGTGTCGGCATCCGGGCCGGGTGTCCATTCGGCCACGATGCGGGTGACTGGCAGGCTGGCCTGTTCCAGGGCGGCCATCCAGCTGTGCAGCCAGGCCCGGTTGCAGGCGGCGACCCGTACTGCAGTGCCGTCGCGTGCGCCGGGCTCCAGCGCAAAGTGCATGTGGGCGGTTTCGTCGAGCAGTCGGTCTTCCAGCAGGCCATCGAGCACCGAGCGCAGGCGGGCATTGCCGCCATCGCCAAAATAGCCGCGTTCCAGCGTACCGCGGGGCAGCGTCAGCAGGTGCCAGGACAGCTTGTGGGCCGGTACCAGGGCCACGATTTCCGCCCCGGAGGCAGGCTGCAGTGCCAGTGGCGTCTGCACCACACGTGTGACTGAAGTGCCGTCGTCGCTGAGCACACCCTCCACCGGCGTCGAGGCCGCGGCGGTGGTCAGTGGCAGGGTGAGGATCAGCGTGGTCATGGGTTTAGTGGGGCAACTGGCGGGTTCAGTGTTCACGCCACAGGGTCTTCACCACTATTCCGTCGCGCTGCACCACGGAACTTTCTTCCACGATGGTCTGGTCCAGCCGCAGGCGGCCACGCACTTCGAAAAAACGGGAATTCACGCTGTGTTGTGTTTCGTTGAGTTGTCCGGCTCCCTCCCCCAAGATCTTGCTGGCATCGGCCAGCGTCCGAAAATGGGTGACCTGTCGGGCGCTTGCGAGTTGCTGCGCCTGGGCCAAATCCATTGAAGGGACGCTAGCGTACATCACTATCGGACTGGCAGTGTTGATATTTAGCGGAGTGCGGACTGGAAGCAACGTTATGTGCGGCATCAGGGCCTCCAGACTGCGGCCAGACAGGCCCAGCCAGCCCAGTTGGCGGGTGCGTTGTGGCATCAGGGGCGCGGTGTCGGGGGCTGCGGCACTGCCGGAATCGAGCGCCAGGCGCAGGTTGGTGGCGATCAGGGTGACTTCGGCCGGCTGCAGACCCAGCTGTTGAAACAGCTTGGCAAAGGCCTTGAGGTCGGGTTCGGACAGCTTGTTGCTGTCGTCCACCAGGTTGCGCACGTTCATGCGCGCCTGCAAATCGCTGATGCCCCCGGACAGGAAGGCCTGCAGCATGGTGTTGTCGTTGGCGACCGAGGTGCTTTGGTCGGCCGACAGAAAGGTCGACATCCGGGCTTCCGCCAGCGGAATCGCCCAGGGCTCGGCCAGGTGGTCGGCCCCCCCGGAGCGGGCGTCCTCCCGCAGGATCAGCCGGGCCCAGTCGAGGGCGCCGGTCAGCACCCACAGCGACTGCTGGCGTGCCCGTTCAGCCGACTCCACCTCGATGCTGCGCCACTGTTGCCACAGGGCTGCTGCGGCCAAGCTTGCCACCAGTGTGACGGTGAGCATGGCCGCCAGCAGGGCCGCACCGGTCTGGCGCGCCTTCATGACTTGCCTCCGCCCATAGGGGGGCGGACCCAGTCGCGCGTCAGTACCCCGCTGATGGCTTCGCCCTCCGGCAGGGTGAGCACCAGGCGCACGCCGTCAGGCTGGGTGTCCGGGGGCGTTGCAGGGGAAGCAGGAGCCGTCGCCGCAGCTTTTGCAGCATCCGCGCTGGAGAGAGGATTGGTCCAGGCGTCATTGCGGAAGTAAAAGATCTCCCACTGGGTCAGCGGGGTGATGCGCACCTCCAGCTTCTTTTCCTCGTCACCCGGGTTCTGGGCCCACAGGGCCGCTCTGGCCCAGGCTGCCTGCTGGTCCTTGCGGGTGCGCACCGGCAGGGATTGCCAGCGCAGCCACTGACCCTGGCCGTCGATGCTGCGCCGGCTCCAGGCCACCACCAGCAGGCCGTCGCCGGGCGACAGGGTGTTGCGCCGAAGCAGGCGCAGGCCGCGGCTGTCCCAGTCCATGGTCTGCTCCGGTGGGCCT
>Ga0209277_10000009_pt1 | contig 194549 bp, 196 predicted proteins | sample JI81AbrownDNA_FD_187503 | JGI IMG/M metagenome (GOLD analysis project Ga0209277, IMG submission 187503) | Wastewater effluent complex algal communities from Wisconsin, to seasonally profile nutrient transformation and Carbon sequestration -... | ecosystem: Engineered > WWTP > Effluent > Algae... | reverse complement strand
CGCGCCGACTTTGCCAAGGTCTTTGCCGCCTTCTGGTCGTATGGCATCACCTCCGACTACACCATCGTTAGTTACCTGACCAAAACAGTCAAGGCCTATCTGGCTTACGGTGATCTGGTGCTGAAGAGCTACGGCGCATCTGTTGGTAAGGACGATAAGTCGCCAACCCCGCCGCCGGTACCTGAAGCTGACACCAAGTAATCTCGCAGTACCCACTCGTTTGCTGTAAACAACGCGGGAGAGTCATGACTCCCGCATTCAAAATCTCCGTGGAGTAACACCATGAGCAACAAACTGATGTATCGCCTGGGTTTGGAAGAACTCGTTGAAGACCAACCCATTGAAAACGTGGACACCGATGGCTCTGATTCCGTCGAAGCGCACATGATCGATGCCGAAGAAACCGCCAACCAAGCTGACAGCGCTGTCGAAGACAACGAAAACCTCGTTGAAGACGCCGGTACTCTGGAAGACGTGATGGTGGCCATGAACTCGGCTCTGGCCAGCGGCAATATCACTCGTGACACCATCACCTTCTCCCGCACTCCGGTGGCTGGTGTGTATCGTCGCTGGGGGATGGATCTGCCGCCGGTGGTTTCCACCGAAGGCATGTCCGATTACAACCTGACTGCCGAACTGACCGCTTCGATGGAAGGCATCAAGGAAAACCTGGCCAAGTTCTACACCGGCATGGTGGCTCGCATCAAGCAAGCCCGTGACCACATCATGGCATTCATCACCCCGGCCAAGAAAGCGGTTGGCAAGCTCCGTGAACGCGCTCACGCGCTGAAGGCGCATGTTGAAGCTGCCGGTTCCTTTGCCGGTGGTGAAGACATTGCTTTCTCCAACGCCGCGCTGGCCGCCGGTGGTCAAGCCGCGTCTGGTGGTACGCTGGTCACCAAGCTGAAGGAACTGGAAACCTTTACGATCCACGCCGTGGGTCCGGATGGTTCGGGTTGCTTGAAGACCGTGGAAAGTGTGTTCCTGAAGCTGGCCGATGACGTCGTGGGTCTGAAAGACGCCGAGAAGTACAACCAGATGCTGAACCGCACTGGTGAAGAAATCACCAAGGCCATTGGTGACTACGTTACCCAAGGTCTCCCGAAGATTCATGAAGAGCGTGACGATGCCAACTTCACCAATATGTACTACAGCAACGCACTGCTGGGTGGTAAGTCCATTGAAGTGACCAACTTCAATTACAAGTCGCTGGCTGGAAAAATCGCAACGTCAGCTGGCGGAATCCTGGTAACGGGTATTGGGACAGCCTTGAAGTATACGGGGAAGGGTGCTGCCGTTGGCGCAGCTCTTGGCGCTGCTGGTAACTACGCTGCTGGTGGGTCCGGTATCATTGGTGGTGCTCTGGGTGGTCTGGCTGGCGGCGCGCTGGGCGGCGGTTTCGCAGCCCTTGGCGCGACCGTGGGTACTGCGGTAGGTGGCGCTATGCATGCTTACGTGGGTTTCCCGGCAGGTTATCTGTCGAACCACATCAAGCTGCGCACCCGCAAAGCTCCGATGCCCAAGAAGTCGGTCTTCCAATCGCTGTCCTCCAAGGACGCTGCTGCAGCTCTGAACCACGTTGTGGCCATCTGCGATGCGATTGAAGTCTTCTTCCGCGAAGCCGGTGCTCGTGAAACTGCGGTTCAAGCTGCCGAAGCCAAGATCGATCATCACATCAAGGCTCTGCAAGGTGAAACCAGCTTCTACCGTCGCCGCTTCCTGGCCTCCATCGGCTACGGCATGGTCCTGCTGTACAACAAGCTGGATAACTACAACGTTCAGATCTGTTCGACCAACCTGAGTGTGTGCCGCGCTGTGCTGGCTTACGTTGTCGCTTCGGTGCCGACTGCCGCTGCTGCTCAGTAATCCTTCGGGATGAAAGCATTGGAGGGCTCACCCTTTCGGGTGAGCCCTCCATTTATGCCGTCATTTTAATTTCAGATATATACTACTACTGTGATCATACCACAAGCCCGAAGGGGGGCATCATGGAACCCATCATGACACTGATAGAAAAGGCTCGCAAAACTGCGAGCATTGCTCACGGCGCTCAAATGCGCCGTTGTGGTTCGGAACCGTACTTCAACCACCCTCAGCGGGTGGCGAAGGCGGTGGAGGAACTCTGCCTCAGCGACGAAGCCGTGGCAGCAGCGCTGCTCCACGATGTTGTGGAGGATACTCGTACAACGATGTACGATATCCACGCAACGTTCGGGGATCGTGTTGCAACGCTGGTTGATCTGCTCACCAAGCGCAAGGATGAGGATGGTGATGAAGCCATTCAGCGGCTTATTGAGTCCAAGGATAAGGAGGCTCTGTGGATCAAGCTGTGCGATTTGGAAGACAACAGCGTGGTTCGTCCGCATGCCTTGTGGGACGGCTGGGAGAAAGCGCTGTCCCGTTACGCAAAGCGCAAGGTGTTGGTGATCAACGCACTGCGTTGCCTGTAACGGCATAGCCGAGGGAGCTAGGATGCTCCCTTTTTCTTTGGGCTAAAATCCAAAAAACTTCAGATATATACTACATCTGTGAACCCTAAACCAAGATCGAAGGAGATCACCATGGGCATGTTCATTCGTGTTACCAACTCTTGCCTCGCCACTCACCATGTGCAGTACGTGATTCCGCAGCATGTCTGCGGAATGTACGGCAAACTGCCGAATGAGTCTTTTGGCCGTGCGTTGGCCAAACTGTTCCCGCACGCGTGCAGCTTCAAGGCCGGAGACCCCGTCGATCCGGCTGTGCTCCGGATCGACGGGGCAAAGTTCACCGCCGGCGAGCGGGAGCTGATTGAAGGTCTCCCACTCCGACCCACGCTTGATCAATTCTGGGAGCACCTCAATGCTCCCAGAAAGGCGAGGATCAATAAGATCCTCGCCAAGATCAAGGCTGCGCTTCAGCTCAAGGAGCTGCTGTGGGTACAGGTCGACGAGGGCGAAATTCTGCTGCGCACCACTCAGTGGTATGCAGACGCACTCCCTATCACTGTGAAGAAGCTCCGTAAACTCCTCCGCAAGGATGAGTTGAAGCTGGTCATGGCCGGCGAGCTTGACTATACAAATGTCAACCTCCGCCCCTTCTAACCCCCTGAGGGAGAGACTCTTAGGAGTCTCTCCCTCACCTATTTTTTTTTTGCTTGAAACCATTTGTACATACACACTACCTAAGGGATAACCCATAGGAGAGCCATTATGGCTACAAAGACCGCTGATCAATCCGTAATTAACTGGAGAAACACCATGAAACTCTCACAACGTCTGCAACAACTCGCTGCTTCCCTCGTCCACCCGGATAAGCCCTTTGAGCCCGGTCAGATCGTGGTTTATAAATCCCTGTTCGTTGAAGCGGGTGAAAACACCTGGTCGTGTCTGATGGTGATCATGCCACAGCGTCCTCAGTTGGGTCGTGAACCTCAGATGCATGGCTTGTATGGGACTCGTGATGGTCGGTACGATCTGCGTAATGCGTATCAAGCGTCCCTTGACTACCGTATTTCTGTCGGCATGTATCACCCCTTGGGTAATGACTACGAACTGATGGATGTGGATCCGCGCCACATCCGCTTGGCAACGGAAGACGAAATCAAACGGGGTGATGCATTGGCCTATGAGCAGGCCCTGGAATACCTGAATGTAAACCGTACTCCTCATCCAGCCGGGAACATTGCCTGGATGACGCAAAAGGAAGGTGATCCGATTGATTCCTGGAAAGTGCGTCCGGTCATTGCTGAGTCAACCTGGGCCGGTGGTGGGGTGGAGTTCGGTGCTCAACTCGGTGAAAACCGTAGTGAAATCAGACTGTCAACCGGGGCAGAAGGCTATTATGAAGAGCAGCGGCAGCGTCGTAATCAGCGCGGGCTGGAAGCATACGATGCTTCACCGGTCACGGTTGGCGCAAAAGTGTCGAGCGCCCACGGTGATCAACGTTGCTCGATCAGCAATCGTCCGATGCATTACGATGAGTTTGTTCTGTATGCACACGCCGTTGCGTCAGGTCTCTTTGATATCACGGATGTGACACAGGTTTCGATGGACCGCATGATCCTGATTCATTCGGAAATGCCGGAACATGTCGATGAAACTGTTATGAAACACGGAGTTGCTGCAAAATGGGCTCAGGCGCTTTGGCTTGGCAATGGTCGGATCGAAGTACAGCGTCTCATGCTTGACCAATGGTGGACCCTCCCGACCGAGGTCAACAAAGCCTTGGTTATCAAGTACCTGCATGATGACCGCATTGTGGGAACGCTTTATATCCGTTCACCGTCCATTCAGCCGGGTGAAAAGGAACCACTCTCCGAAGCGGTTAAGCCCTTGGGTATCGATGATGGCGTCGACGTGTATCCAGTCGGCACGTATGATTGGGAGGGTTTTAATGATCGGTTTGCACACGCAACCACAGTCAAGGAAGAGCTGGCCATCGCAACGGAATACGCCGTAGAGTTGCTGAGAACTCCATTGATTCACTTCCCGGTTGAGCACGAGATCCACCGGCTCGGCGGTCGTCTGGTGGTTGTCAACGATCGTTCTTACGCCGACGAAACTTATGTCGTTGTGATCCAGACAGATCAGGTGGTAGCAAAGCTGCTGGCTGAGGATGTCACTTCGAAACAGTGCGACGTGCTTATCAGCAGTGATGTCAATGATGTTGTTATCATTAACGTCAAGGACAGCCGAGTGATCAGCGTAAACATCTACAGCAAGTAAAGCGCAATGCTTTACCGGGGGTCTACGGACCCCCCTTTCTTTTTTGGTTATGCTATGAGTCTGTGTTACAAATCTTGTCCACCCACCCCCTCTGTAGGTATATTGTCATGTCTAGCAAACTCTATTATCGTTTGGGTTTGGAAGAACTCGTTGAACCGGAAGTCACTCTCCCTGTGGTGGAAATGCAGGGATCTGAACTGGAGGCTAACCAGCTCCATCATGAACTGCAAGAAGATATAAACCGTGTCGATACCTTACGTGCCGACACAGATGCTCTGGAAGATGTGCAAGCAGCCCTGGAACAGGCCTTGAAAGGTGCTATGCTGGATCGTAATGCCTTGGTCTTTGCCCAGAAAACTATTCAGATGGTCGACAAACGCTGGGGATTTGGGTACGCAACGCCGTCTATGGAGAGCAGTGACCCCAGCGCACTTATTGCTTCTATGGAAGACGGGATTGGGCAGCGTCTGAAAGACATGGGTAAGGCTCTGTTGGAAATGCTCAAACGTGTCTGGGCAAAGCTCAAGGAATGGGGTGGTAAGATCCTGCAACTTCTTGGGTTGAGGAAGAAGAAACTAGAGACCCTTGAGAATAAGATCGTGAGCCATATTCACGACGCAAAAACCGGTTCCGTCGCCACAGTAACCAGACACATTAAGGTTATCCCGAACGATCTTCATCTAAAGATACTCGATAACTTGAAAGTCGATTATGAGCGGCTAATGAACCTGATGGTCGGAAACCATTTTCCAACAACGCGGTCCGATTTCACAACCATCATGACGCAACTTCTTAGTGGGTCTGGACAGGCTGCTCTCTATTACGGTCTGGTCAGAAACATGGTTGCTGTATTGGAGCGTACCGGATTAAGTGACGCCACGCGGAAAAATCTTCTACTTGATCAAGTAGATTATTTTAACGACATAGGTTTTAATGTTCCGGCTGGCCATGATTCGGCTGCCGCCGAATCACTAAGCGATAAAAGCATTAAGACCTATGGCAACGTTTACCCAGGGGAGCAGTGTCTTTATTTAGCAGAACTACAACCGAAATATGACGGGACTAACGGGGATCAGATACGGTTTGAACTACCGTCGTTGCGGCTCGGCGATACGGTCCATGGTCGAAAGTTACTTGACAGAGGTCTTTTATTAAGTGAAAAGGAACTTAAATTCCCCGAACTTGATGAGACCCTTGGATTAGTAGAAGCCCTGAAAGATTTTGTTCAGATGAATCAAAAGAACTTTGACACCTATCAGAAGGAGATCAAAGAGCTCTTTGAAAGGCTGGAAAAAGCCAGCGCTGCAGCCATATCCGCTAATGAACGACAGAGGCAGGATTTGGTGCAAAATTTGGCTCAACAATACACGAGCAAGCAAACTCCCATCTTGCTGAGATTTCAGAAGTATATTGACAGTTTTATTGACAATATGTCTTACTATCTCAGCATTGCGACGGATTACAATGTGGCCAAACAGCTAGCAAACGTTGAGGCGTGGAACGCTATGCCTAAATAGCCCGCCGAGAAAAGTTAAGACCATCAGGCTGATACACGTGTATCAGCCTGTATGCCGTCATTTCAAAAACAATTAACATACACACTACTTAGGTAGAGTCGGGTTAATTCTTACAGAGTCAGTCATTACATGACGCTCATCCCGACACTTTACCCAACCATGTACAAATGGAGATTTACCATGAAGATGTCTACTCGCCTGATTGCCCTCGCTACCGTTTTGAAGAACGCTCCCGTTTCTTTCAACACCGGTGATTTGGTCGTATATCACGATCTGTTCAAAGATAACCGCAATACTGACGTGTTGCTGGTTGTGTTTGATAACAATCGCCAGACTACAGGACCCGGTTCCAGTCTCGACCGCGTCGATAATACAACGCCTTCCGTTACTGTGGGCTTTTACTCCCCCCATGGACGTGAACACGAAACTCGTCAGCTGCCAAACTACATGCTTCGTCTGGCCACTCAGGAAGAAATCGATTCCCTGGATCAGCGCGCCCGTGCTATGGCTCTGGACGTTATCGGGGACCGACGTGTCAATTATGGCAATGCTGAGTGGTTGACTGAGAAGCCTCCGGTTCTGGGTGTTATCTCGACTGTTGAAGACTTGTCCGGTGAAGAACCCTTCGATGTGCGCGCTGAGCGCATGCTTGATGAGATGGACATCGAAGCCTTTACCAAAGCTGCCCGTAAGGTTGGCAAAGATGTGCGTAAGCTGATCAAGAAGGGGAATCGTGACGATAGCGGTCCCGTGCCGTCTCAGGTCCCATTCCCTGACGATGCCCATACCGTCTTGGTATACACCCGCGGTGTCATGACTGATGGCACCAAAATAGAAGATGTGATGGTTTACCAACCCGGTAATCCGTCGTGGGTTGATACGGAGCAGTTTGTCGAACTGACGGCGGTGAAGTACTGCGTTCACAGCGAGTGGGGATGCGACCACTTCCGGACCAGTATCGATCAGTAAGTTGCTGTGCTTGGGTGAGGACTTTCCTCACCCTTTTCTTTTTTGAACATCTGGAGAGAATCATGAACAATATTGAAACGGTGGCAGAAGTGAAACGCCGCCTCGTTAGCCGTGGCCTTTTGAAACCCTGTTCATTTGACGACATGTACGCCGAACAGAATAACGTCATGAACAACTTCATACGTCTGTTCCCGAAGACAGGGCAAGCGCTTTTCAGTTACTGGCTGGGGGAGTACTCTGACCCGAGTATTGGGATTTACGAAACACAAGACCCTACTCAGTATATCCGTAAAACCTACCACAATCGGGCACACGTCCTGACCGCCTTGGATCGCTTTTTCAGTTCTGCGGTCAAGCGCGGCTGTCCCGACCTTACCCCCCGGTCGGTCCAAGTAGTTGCGCTAACGCTATTACTGCACGACGTCTACCATAGCCAAGGGCAATACGACGACAGTGCCAACATCGCCCGAGTTCTCACGTTGTTCACAGTACCTATCAATGGGGACTGGAGACACTACCCTGTTTTTTACGCTGCAGGTGTGACGCTTGATGATTTCCTTGATGACCTTCATATGGAAACGGCTCGTCAGCTTGATGAAACCATGGGGCAGTGCCGGTGGTTGGTTATGGAGTCCGAGTATCCGTACAATCGTGAACCAACGACGCTGGGCAGTATTCTCCGTGACATTGATCGCCTGGCGTTTCTCTCTCGTGACTATTTCGAGGAAGTCTACGAAGGGCTCTTTGCAGAGCTGAACACTCGGCTCGGACATACGGACTTTCTTAGCTTCTGCAGAAACCAGATCCGGTTTATGAAGAGCTTCGAATGGCATAACAAAGGACTGAAGCAGGAATTGGCGGATAGTCCTCAGATGGTGGAAGCTGAGCTGTTAACCTATCTGGTCTACCACGTGGCTCGCGAAGTCGCGTCTGAACAGTTTGACGGATACTGATACCATGACTGAGTTATCAACATTGAACGATACGTGGAAGGAGTTCAGAGAACTCTTTATTGCAGCACACCACAACCCTATTGCACGCCGTCGTGAAGATAATCCTTATCAAGTTGAATGCCGTAAGGTGTTTGATGAGTTGGATAAATTGATGAGCATCCAGTCGACCGGAGTAGTTCTCAGCACTGTAAGTGCCGTTTCATTGGGATCCACACCCGACCCAACGGATCTGCTCTCTCATGCAGTTGCATTGGCGACTGCGCAGCCCGACTGGATGATGAAGGCTGTGAAGAACGGACAGATGGTAGATGTTACGGACCCACAGGCAATGGCTGTAGCAATCGGCAATCTACCTGTTATACCTGAGGTAGGTATTTGCGATGGGTCTAATCACAACAGCTAAGCCTTATCTGATTGCATTCTTCGGCATCTTATTCTTTGATGCCGTTTATGTAATCTACATCCAGGCCATTGCTAGACATCAGATCCACCGCGCTGCGATTACGGGTTCGGCAATAACCATGGTGGGGGCAGCAGTCGTTGTTGAGTATGCTAACAACCCCATGGTTATTCTAGCAGCCGGTGCAGGTGGGTGGGCAGGTACTTATCTGGGTAACTATGTGCAGTGGTGGATAGATAACCGATCCTAAGCTGTTATTTATGACACTCGTATCTCAAGTGAGCGCTTTACTACACATACCCCCGAGGGTTTAACCATGTCGAACAAACTGATGTATCGTCTGGGTCTGGAAGACCTGACTGAGAACGAACCTTCCGCAGCTATTGAGCCTTCGGATACCGTGGAATCGCAATTGCTGGAAGAATCCAACACCAGCAAAGAAATGTCGGACGACGTCTCCATTATGGATACCGCTGCGGCAGATATTGGCACCTTGGGGTCGGCTGCTGCCGCACTGGAATCCGCTTTGGCTAGCGGGCGATGCAGCAAGCAAGCCATCGCGTTTGCCAACATGTCCCATGCTCGCATTGCGAAGCGCTGGGGGATTATCCCCACGGGTCGTGCCTCGATGGAAGAAATCAGCGAAGATCTGGACGATGGCGATAACGCGGCTCAAGACAAAGAAGTCAATGCTTCTTTGGAAGGTATTCGCGACACGATCAGTAAACTGACTAAGAGCTTCACAGCCGGTGTCAAGAAACTGATGGGTAGCATCAGTGACTGGTGGAACTGGGTGCGTAACGCCGCCAAGTTTATCCGCGAACGCGCCAAGCAGTTGGAAGCCGCCGCAGGCGCTGCTGATTTCGACGGCGGCGAAGAAGTCAAGATCAAATCCAAGAACCTCACCCTGAATGGAATGTACCCGGACAGCAAGACCTTGGTCGCCAACCTCAAAACGCTCGATAAGGCCATTGGCCGCATCTGTAGCGAAGAAGGCGTGGGTAGCCTTGGTCACCTCAAAGGCGCGCTGGAAGGCGTCATTAAGGCCGTTGTGAAGCCTGGTCGCAGCGACTCTGTCTTCAAGACCATTAGCGCTGCCCGTGAAAGCATCTACAAGGCGCTGGTGGGTTACGGTACTCAGGTCATTGGTCGTACTAAGGAAGTTCAAGCACCGGGCTCCGGTAGTCACATCGTCCGCGGGGAACCCCTCTTGGGTGATGTCTACATGTACTATCATTTCGAAGACTTTGATATGCACCACGCGGAGTCCTACACGGACGAAGAAGGGAACTCGCATGCTGAAATCCTCACCAACTCTTTCCATGACATGGTGGAAGGTTGGGACATTGGCCTCCAACGCGCCCCCGTTAAGTCGGGCAGTCAAACCCCTGTGATGCGGAGTCTGAATGTCAAGGAGAGCAAGGAAATTACGCAACTGGCCATTCGCTACTGCGACAACATCGACGCGTATCAACGCGCTGGTTTGAAGATGGCTCAGATGGTGAATGACTTGGGTCGCGAAGCCGAAGAAACCATGTCGTACATGGAGAACAAGGATCGCTATCAGCGTGCTTTCTTGGCCGGCCTGCCTCGCGGCATCATGGCGCTGTGGCGCACCGCGGTCAGCTTCAACCACGCCGTCTCGCGTCACTATATCGCAGTGTTGCGTGACTCGCTGGCGCTGGTCCGCGCTTCGATCCCGAAGGGTGCCTCTGCCTAAGTAAACGCTATTTCCCCAGGTCTTTACCTGGGGAAATATGCCGTCACCGAATTGTATGAGCCTTTTTCAAGAGAATGGAGAACCATCGTGCCTATGGTTGCCTGGGAGACTCCGGATATCTCGGAGAACATCGCCCGCCCCGTTGCAATGCAAGTGATCCGACAACTGCTCCAATTTGCCAACCTACCGAGATCCACTCCGATCCGGTTCCCGGGCACTGGGGGCGCCGTCCCCGTCACGGGCTCTACCCTGGATGACAAAGACGCGCCGGATCAACTCCCCACGGACCCACGTCTGACGATTGAGGTCAGCGAAGAATACGAAGAAGATAATTCCGGTGTTCAGGCCATTCTCCGTACCGAACAGCGTCATGTTTTTACCGATGAGTCACTGGACGTCTACATACGGCCTGTTTATCAACGCATCCAAACCACGGTAGAAGTCAAGTACAACGCTCCGGATAAGACCTCTGCACAATCCTGGGAACGTCTGATGAAGCGTCGTGTGGCGCAAGGGATCACGGAAAAGTTCCATGTTCCGGAATACCATTACCCGATCCCTCCCGAGTTTATGGTGATCCTGCACGAAATCCACCGCCTGCGCGAGTTAAAAGGTGGAGATGGGACGACGTTTCCCCAGTGGCTTAAGCGATGCTTTGTCAGTAACATGACTGTGATTACTAATCAGGCGGGTAATAATCCGTTGTTTGTGATTCGTGAGAGTCAGTCTGGCGTCATGGGGCATACGGATTTCAATATCCAACCACCGAGGGCGGAGCGCGATGGCGAAGCGGGGAACTACGTGGTTTCGTTCACGTATACGTTCAACTACGACCGCGTTGACAGTACGGTTTTGATTTACCCGATTGTTATTCACAATACGGTTATCGGGAAAAAGTATCGCCCAGATATCAAGCCTGCTGAGCTGGAGGATTACTACATCCGCCGGTCTTTGAGTCAGACGGTGCTCAACGAGTTTACGTACATGAAGCGCCTAGGGCGCGCGTGGGAACAGGTGCCGGGTATTCCTATCCCGACCTATGATGAATGGGTTCCTATGCGGCCCATTACAACTCATCAGAACGTTTTTCGTATACTCATCGGTATCGATGAAGCGGATCCAACCGCCTTACTCAATCTGACTGCCTTGGGCCCGTGGGCATTCAAGCCTTCGGCCATGGCGTACATGCGCGACACACCCATTTATTTGGCAAAGCCTTACGAATCGGTCTTCCTCTTGCAACTGATGCGAAAACAAGAGCTCTTGCCGTCTGATCAACTCATGATCACGCAGTCCATGGATGTGCGTACACTAACCCCCATGGATGTCAAGGTTCCGTATCGGTTGCTTATCGGAATGTTGGTAGACCTAAACCTCCTGTCGCTTCGCGCCAAGAAAAAACTGTGTCAATACGGCGCGTTTGCCATCGAGCTTATCCGAACCATAGACCCTACGGCAACACTTCCCACACTGCGCCTTGACGGAACGATTTCGTTTGACGACTTTATGGCGGTGCTGGCGGTGATGAGTAACAGCAGTTACTACTTGGGTAATGGACAACAAGCTGCTTGGGGTCGCGTTGGAGCCTTTACCTTATTATCCCATCGGAGGACATGATGCCTATTATCGAAGAACCCACCAGTGTTCCACAACCGCATCCTGGTCAGCTTGTTCCCACGGCACGCATTGCGGATGTGGATTATCGTCACTCGGTAGTGGACGCCAAGGAAAACCCGCTATCTTCCCTGTTGGTGTATATTGCTGGCTCGAATTGGTTCGTGGATTACTACAGTCAGCAAGTAGGGGCTGACGAAGAGCTATCCCCCTTTCAGCCCACACAGCAAGCGGTTTATCAACAGTATCTCTTGGTGAAAGGATTTATACTCAAACTCCAAGACAGCCTCTCGCCATCGATTGATCCGGAGACTCAGATTGCCACCGTCACGGGTAGCGCAACGATCTTCCCCTATCTGAAGCCCAATAAGGGCGATGCTTTTGTGGCTGACATTGGGGATGGGAGAGCTGGACAGTTTACGATCACGGATGTTCAGAAGAAAACCATCCTGAAAGAAACCTGCTATGAGGTGTCGTTTGTATTAGCGCGCTTCATGACGCAGGACTTGGATATACTGATCAATACCCGAGTGGTTAAAACGGTTTACTTCCAGCGCGATTATCTCGCCTACGGACAAAACCCCATGCTAACCAGCGAAGGGGTTGAGAACCGCAAAACCCTAGAGACGTTGGAAGCTGATCTCTTCAAGCACTGGTCAGACCAGTTCTACTCGCGGGAATATCGCACCTTTCTGGTCCCGGGGCAAGTTGAGCCCACGTACGATCCCTACGTGACGAATGCCGTACTGCGACTCTACGACACTCGCGAATACCCGAATCTCTACAAAGCTCGTCAGCTCAACGTACAGGGTGTTCCGTTGTTAGAACAGCCCGATTTCTACACGGCCCTGTTGGCGGTGGATAAGAATCAATTGCGGGATGTGTTTGCTACCACCCAGGGAATCTCGGTGGTTGAGTGGGCGCCTCAGCCGGCTATTGACTGCGTGCGTTATAGCGGCATAAGAACGGTGGTGGCTCCCAAAGCACTGGGAACCTCTGTAGACAAGGACTACGGGCATGCACAACCTATTACGGGAATACCACTTATTACGTTGAATGATTGGGCGGTTGACTTAGCCTCCGTACTCTTCAACAACGTATTGAGCGGACTCTATCTGGACGACGGAGATCAGCTACCGATTGATCAAGCGTTCTTGTCCGATGAAGTCCCCTTAGTCCATCCCATATTGCTTGATGACGGATATGTTCTATCCAGTTTCTTTTATAGCGACAATACGGAGGGGATGTCTAAACTGGAGCTGATGATCCATCACTATTTCGAACATCGTGAAGTCCCTATTCCGATTCTAGTGACGTTCTGCGAAACTATCCGGACTTGGGGGCGGCTGGAGCGGTATTATTACATCCCCATTTTGCTGGCCATGCTGAAGATGACGCAGAGGTCCTTATGATGCCGAGAAACCCCAAGAACGCAGCGTTTCTGATCTTTCATCGCTTGTTTGATGTTGAAATCCCGGAGATCTTTTTCCATGAGCAAGATGCGGATGGTGTGATTTCACGTCATTATTCCGGCGATGACGAGGAAGACAGCGTCTACTTACGCAGTAGTCGCCACGTCAAACTTCCGATCAGTGATATGGCGGAGCGCATTGACTTAGGAGTCCCCATCACACTGGTATACCCCAAGGACTCGGTTTCCATATACCAACTCATTCAGAAACACCTCCAGGATTGGCAATGGATACTCAGTAACTCCTTGAACGGGAAAGCCCCTCCTCGCGATGACCTCATGAAGCTGGACCAGCTCGCACAAATCGTCCATGGGATCAGTCTCAGATTCAACGACGGTGAGACACCCACCGGGGGCTTTGCGGCCATGGCTAAACGGATGTCGAATAACACCCCATTGGCAAAACCCGTTATGAGTATTGCTAAGAAGCGACGGCGTAATGCGTATCTGGATGACGACGAGCAACCTGTCACGCAGCGCCCGCAGCGTGAGTATCAAAGTGTTCTTCCCTCAATTATTAGGCAGCACAGGTGACCTATGTCGAGACAAGTCCAAGCCTACTTGGCTGAGATTGGTGCGATCAGCGGCTCCGGTGAAAAGGATGTCTTCTATCGTCTGGTCTGCACCCTTCACGCCAACGGAAAAGATATTGCGACGTATCATGTCAACGATATTGAGTTGGAGCGTAACTACATTGAGCAATATGCGGACATCATGAGTATCTCCGTGGCTATCTCAGCGGGCTCACTACAGTACGACGTGATGCCGTATAAAGCCTCTTTGGAAGCCACGGTTGAGTACTGGCCTATGTCGGAATCACAGATCCCGAAGAATGAGGACAGCCTCCCGCTCAGTTCATACCGGTATCGCGCAGTTCCCTATGATGGACGCAGTAAGACCATTGAGTCCGGCGATATCACGACCAGTAATCAGCAGACCATGGATCGCACTCAAGCCCCATCAGCGCGGTTCCAATTGCTGGATCCTGCCTTGGAAACGTTGCGGATGAAATCCGTTGGTGGACCATATCGCAAGATTCGCGGAGTAGACCTGATTCGGTATCTACTGACTAAAATGAGTCGAGAGGATGGGGAGGATGTCTCAGCTCGAATCAAGGGAGTTACCGTGGCAGAAGGCTTTAATCCTGAAGTCCGTGAACACATTGTCATCCCACACCTAACCCCCCTTATTGCCGCCCCCCTGCTAATCAATCAGATATGCGGAGGGATATATCCCGCCGGGTTTCAGTTCTACCTACAGAACCAATTCTGGTATCTCTACCCGCCCTATAACACCAAAGGGTACACAGCGGCTAAACGCACGCTGACCGTAATGAAGGTCCCCAAAGGACGGTTCCCTAATCCCGAGCGCTCGTATCGTGAAACTCCTGCTCAGCTCATCGTGTTGTCGACCGGTGAGACTAAACACAACGATCTGACTAATGAGATGCAGCTCAATGCGGGTAACGGCATACGCTTCATGGATGCGGCTCGTGTAATGGATGGCTTCATCGAAGTCGATGGGAACAAGGCGACTGTTAAGAAATCAGGCAATGTCACGGAGTTTATTGCGGAGACCCAAGACACCGGATTGAATATGGTGGTGGAATCCGGCAGTCGGATTACGGCAAACTATTTGACGGAGTACACGAAAATTGCGGCTCGCAACGGAGCGTACATACGTACCATCTGGGAGAATAGCAATGACACACTGCTCTACCCCGGCATGCCTGTCAAGTACCTCTATGTAGAAAACGACGCCGTGCAAGAACTCTATGGGACACTGGTAGGTTCTCACACCGTTACCCAGCCCACAAACACCAATCCCAAAGTCAGACGATTCGCGGCGCAGACAGCCTTAACCCTGTTTGTAGAAAAGAAACCTAAGACCCGTAAAGGCGATGAAACATGAGTGATGATAGCTGTGTAGTCAGAGTGCGTATGGATACCCCACACCGCTCGTCCAACTGGTCATTACTCTGGCGAGGGGTTTTACCCAACGCCAACGCAAGAGTGTTAGTTGCCATCTGGCTGAGCGAGACGCAGGCTATGCGGATTGGTCGCCAAGCCGGGTTACATCAATGGTGGGTGAAAGCCAAAACGGATCACCCGCTTCCTTTAGATGACCACTTCTGTCACGAGAGAGCCCTGGTGTATGAGGAGCTGAGTAAGCGTCTCAATAAAGCCTGTGGCGACGGAGGGTTGTTTGTTCTGGCTGTACAGCCATACTCTGGAGAGAAACATGAGAGGAAAGTTCATCGTCGTGGAGGGTCCTGATGGGGCCGGTAAAACGACATTAGTTAGTAATCTGGTTTACCTGCTGAATAAGCAGGGAATCAAAGCTGTCAAGACACGGGAGCCCGGTGGATCTTCAATTGGGGGAGATATTCGACGCTTGCTCTTTGATAAGACGCTTATGTTGGATAAGGTCACCAACACTTTACTGGTTAGCGCCGAACGCCGCCATCACTTACAAACTCTGGTTGAACCCTATTTGGAGAAAGGGTACTGGGTCATCTGTGATCGATACATCCTTTCCACTTACGTCTACCAAGGGGTCGATGATCAGGTTAAAGCGATTGTTAAGGAATCCGTGCGTGAGCATGCTCTCCCAGACCTTACCTTCCTCTTATTTGCACTGCCCGGTACCGCAATCGACCGATTAGTGAAACGAGGTGATCTTAACCACTTTGACGCACTGACGCCCGAGGAATATAGTGAACGGATCAATCTGTATAATCAGATACCTCCAGAAGACTACACACAGGCGCTTGAAACATTACTTCCCGTGGGCTGGGAGCCTGATGCTATCGCACAATGGGCGCTTACAAAACTGGAGTTACAGTTTGGGGGTTGTGATACTAATGGATGTTACTCACTTACCTCGATTGCTGAATAAGGAGAAGTTACTATGTCGTACGTTGAGAAACGCCCATGGTTAGGGTTTACACTGGTACCTGAGGATAACGAGCTTCACAACCTGGAGTTTTACAACGGTTGTCGTGAGAAAGCTCGGAAGCCTCGCTGGTGGAACATCCTGATAAAAACGGAACTGGAAACGGAGACAGAGATCAAAACCTGTGAACTCCGTATCTGTCCGTCCAGGCGTATTGATCTGACTCAAATGTCCGCAGCACTGACTGAAGAGATTGACAATAAGCTTCAGGAAGAAGGCATGGATGGTTACAGCAAGATCCATGTGCGTGCGTTTATCTTGTCAAAGTAACAACGACATAGTGAGGAGGGGATTCCCTCCTCTATGCCGTTAATTTAGGAGGTGTAGCAATGTGTGAAAAAATGACCGATAGTCATTTTGCAGCTCTGGTTGATTTACTGAAACGTAATCACACCGCACGGGTTTATGATACTAGCGCCGGTATGGCCGCGACGTATTCATACTGGGTAGAGGCTGAACTCATGATGAGTGTCTGGCACGGTCTGCGAAAAACCTATGAAGGAAGTATCGATAACTGTCCTTACCGCATCCCACAGGAGCTCGGAGTAAGACTACAAACGAAACTATTTCACGTACATAACACCAATGGGACTATCCCCAACTGTCCGTAGGAGGACAAATCATGGAACACTATACCCACAATCTGATCGAGGACTACGTTTTTATTCTGGGAGCAGAGGACCCAGAAATGCTGGCGATCCGCGGCGTTCTGGATGCCTGCTCGCCACATATCCATGGCGGGTGGATTATCACGCAAGCCTGTATCGATAATGGCGGTGAAGCTCAGCCGGTTGCCAGCCATAACGCGTACAACGCTACGCTCCTGAAGGATGTTTCTCATCCGTACCAAGTCTACTATCCCTCGGAGATCGACGGGGTATTGGGGTATAGTGAGGAAGTCCCGATGGAAGATCGTGACGGGATCACTCCCGTATACATCGAGAGCGGACTGATTGATGTTGACCGTAGTCACGCGGTTATCATTGACCATCATCGTCCGGGTGATCCGGGGTTCAACAAGCAACCCCACGATTACTGGCATGGTAGCTCCCTGGGTCAGCTCTGGATCTTCCTGCTGAGTCTGGGTTTTACGGTCCCGCAGCTTGAGGAGATCTTCCCCAGTAATCGTCTCCTGATTGCTGCCAGTGATCACTGCCCAGCAGCGGCTTTCGCGGGGTTGTGTCCTGACATCAACGTGGATGAACTGCGCCTCCATCGCCGCAAGGTGGTTGCAAAGTTCCGCAACATGTCTGTCGAGGAGCTGGGCGCACGGATCGATAAAGCGATCCAGCAAATCCTCAATAGTCCGATCTGCGAACTCGGTGGATACTACTACCGGGATTGCCGTGCCGGTGAAATCCAGGAGCTCAACCATGCCCAACTGGAGCTGGGGATTCCGGTCGAGTATCTGATGCTCCCCACGCCGCGTTCTCCCAGAACCAAGATCGGGCTTATTGGTACGATCAATCCCAGGCTGGTTGAGCTGTGGATGAAGTCCAAGAAGGGCGAGCTGATTGATATCTACGGTTCTCCGGAACGTGGGTATGCGGGTGGCTATCTGCGCGGTTAACCTACGGGGGTCCTTCGGGATCCCTTTCTTTTTACAAGAGGAGATAATCATGGCGAGCGTATCAGGTCCTATCTCAACACTTCCCGGACATGTTCGATCTCTTTCTAGTGGACACGCCTGCGATACCGATGGATGTCACCAACCTGCTCTGTATCGTGTCCAAGGTGAGACAGATTCTTTCGGTGCTGAATACGAGGACTTCTGCGAGGAGCATTATCAGGAGTATTGTAAAGGGATCACTGAGTGCAGTAACCTGTACTATTGTGACCACTGCAAGCGAGAAGCCGCGTGCAAACCATGGCGCGATCCCGGCGAAGGGCTTTGTGGCCCAGTGTACTACCTGTGTGAACATTGTCGCGCATCTATTAAACCAGATTACGATGATGTGGATGACTAAGTATCACTCAGGAAGGAGCTCATGCTCCTTTCTTTTTTGTATGAATCCACTTTTTTTGAGATATATACTACCTAGATGACCAATCAGAATAATCTGATGGCAAAACCCAAAGCCGTAGGAGGCTATCATGTCCGCACTTTCCCTGATGACTGTTTCTTCACAACCCCACCCTGACATGCTGGAGTCTGAAATGACCATGCAGCACGGGTCCTTTCGCTGGTACAGAGTGAACTTCCCGAACGTGTCTTTTGACATGCTTCAGAAAGTTCTTAACACACGTATAGAGCATTTCGACCCGAAAGGTCTTATGCTCTCCGGAGCCCGCATCGATGATGCTGGCGTCGAGCTTCCCGGTACTGTGATGGTGTCTTGCGCCGCGTTGAAGACGCTGCGCGAAATGGATGCCGCTCTGGCGGCATAAGCGTGGGAGCCTTCGGGCTCCCTTTTCTTTTTGTCCCAATCCAGAATAGATACATAACACCTATGTGGATAATCCCATCCATCTTGAAGAAAGAGGATCTGCTCCCTATGAGCACTCAAATTACGTACACCAATGGAAAGGTCGCATTGACCAAGCAGTTCATCTTCGGCGTCTGCGTTATGTCGGAATCTGGTTGGTTTCCTATCAAAGACTGTAGTGTCTCTGATCTGGAAATGATACTGGATCTGATCGATTATGATCCCTTGTGTCCATATACGGACGATATTCGGAATCAACTGGCTATTGAAAAAGAAGTCAATATGAAAGCATAATAGCATACGGGGAGAGCAAATGCTCTCCCCGTATTATGCCTTTCTTTTTTGCCTTAAGCTGCGTCATCCCACCAGGCTGATGCACCTCCTTGGCTATTAGGTGCACCGCCCACCGACCGTAGGCTCATATCTGCACCGTTGACATCATCTACTAACCCCCCCAGCTCCATGAACTGATAGGCGCAGTACTGATCCTTGGGTAAGGTCACACCCACCTGAGATCGATGTTTACCCCGCTGGAACGTCAAATAGGCAACCCCGTTGACAATTTCGATGTGGTGATGGATTTCAATATCGGCTTCCTGATCGATACTCTTGCAAGAGTCGTAGAACCCCTTCCCTGGAAGGTTCTTCACCAGTTCAGGTACGCCTGCTCTAGCCAGCATCCGTGCATCGGGTGAGAGCTGATGGGGGGTAAGAAACGTTATCCCACGCGGATTGGTATAGTTGCGCACGCGCCGGAACAGATCTCGAATCTCAGCCCCTTGCGCCCCCATTGTGCAACCTTTCTTAGACATGAGGTTGAGATAGTCAATACTCAAGAAAATGATTTCGTAGCCATCAGCTTCCAGGCTCTCAATCAAGTCAAAGAGGTCGCGATAAGTGAACTCAGAGGAGGTGAAGCGGTAGATTTTGAGGTTCCATCCGTTTTCTTGAATCTTCCCTAACACGTATCGTGTAGCCTCTTGGGGGTCAACAATCGTCAGGTCAACCGGAATCCCTTCTTCAATCTCCACCATGGACTTGTATAAAGCCATGACGTCGCTCTCAGCTTTGTTCTCCAGACTGATGCGAACTACCATGGGTTTCTTTTCAATGTTCCACAGGTGGGGGGTGTTGTAGCGGATAATGTGACGTGTTAGATCCAACGCCAGACCCGACTTGTAGTTGAATGGAAGTCCAGAGGTCAGTATAAAATCCCCCCGCTGAAAGCCTCCCACTTTCCCCAGCATCCGATTCAGTCCCTGTAGTCCTGTCTTGAGCACCCCTACCGGAGTGACATCGTTCCGTCCCTTCTCAATTGCGGACTGTACTGACTCTGGGTTATTAAAGTCAATCTCCGTAACCAAGTGTGGTAGCGCCAACGGTCCAGTGCTGCTAGCTTCGAACTGCAAGAGCTCATCCCGAACGTCTTTAACGTAATGTCCCCAGTCAATACTACTGGGTTGAAACCAGAGTTGGGTGTAGTACTTCTTCATCGTCTCGCGCAGTTTCTGCTGCATCAGAAACGACCGTAAGGCTTCGCGATACGATAGACACAGGCGCTTCAGTCCGTCTTCCCCATGTTCGGGCTCAATGCCGTTATACAGCGCATCAAACAATCCATTGTCATTATTGGCGTTGACCCGCAGGCGCTGTAACAACTCGCTTTTATCGTATGTGGTCGTCGGCTCATTTTGTGCCATCCAGCGGGTGGTTTCCCGTAATGCTGAAATGGTATCTTTACCAAACTCAGCGGAATTGATGGTGTACCCCTCGGGTGCCTTCAGGACGTCTAATACGGCAGATACAATATCGGCTGAGTTCTTACCATCCGCGAGCTGACTTTCACGGTACAGTAGCGTAATGGATTTGACCAGCAGTAATTTTGTATCCATAATGTGACTCCAATACGTGTGAGAGCAATCATGCTGAATTTGTCTATGGTGGCAGTACCCGTTTGGTTGGATGCTGCCTTGAAATCGGCGCAGATGAGTCAGCGTCAGATTTTGGATGTGGAGGCGATGTCGCGCATAACATCGCGTGATGATGTAGCTTTTTACAGCATCTGTAACGATCAGTTGCCAAACATGGTGACCGGTATGGACCCCGCGATTATCGCGCTGGTCAACTCTATCCCGACCTACCCGCTCTTGGCGGATCAGTCTTGGGAAAATGTCAAGGCTGACGCTATGGGTAAGTACCCTACTCATGACGAGTATAAAGCATCGTTGCAGCGTATTCGCGATCGTCAAGAAATGCGGAATATCGCGCTTCGTAGCGATGATGATAACGCTATCAATGAAGCTAAGGTTCGCGCTGAAATTGAGCGTTCACTGATCAATCCGTGTCAAGAATGTACTCAAGAGACCAGCACCCAAGATGTCCTTCCCATGCTGTTCTACATCAGGGATAATGTATATGGCATACGCTTCATGCAGGCGAATCCTAACTACGATTACCTGGTTCAACTCCATCGTGCTATCAGTGAAGTCCTTGAGACCTTATGTGCTCATCATCCGTTCTCTGAAGTTGCGAAGCTCCCTATCTTCGCAGCCTTTGTAGATATCTGTCGCAAGCTCCCAGGGTTCTCGCTCACCTGAGCGCACTCTGTTGCATTACTATGTGGCGACCTCTGTCCGCCGCATTGGTCACCGATGTTATTTTCCATCCGTGGGCGCTACGCCTAACTATATGGGTCTTCCGCCTGCGGTGACGCCGGCACATTTTTTTTTTAACCAAGCTCTGAAGGATACTACCATGTCCAACAAGTTCAACACGAAGCGCGGTCGTGAATCCGGCCTGGCTGGCGTGATCCAAAACCTGCAATCCCGTTTCAATCGCCAAGGTGCTGAGCTGGTCAACCAGCGTGTCGGCGCACTGACGGTCTCTGCTGAAGCCCTCAGCGACAACGATTTCGAACTGCTCGATCGCTACAACGCCACCGCTGACGCCGTTCTGGCCGACTCTTTCAAGGGTGCTAACCTGGGCCTGGAAGGTTACACCGAAGCTCAGTTGGAAGCCGGTCGTATCATCATGGCTGCCGCTGGCAATCCCGCTGCCTACGCCCGCTCCGCCATGACCGTTCAGCGTCCCCAAGGCGGTGCCGGCATTGCTGTCGTTGACACGCTGCCCGCAGGTCTGGACTATCGCCCCATTGGTGCCCTGGATGTGGCCTCGATGGAAGCTTTCGATGACCGTAAGCTGGTGGATCACGTGCCGTTCTCCGTTGTGGTGAACATGCAGACCGCTGTGCAGGACGAGTTCTCCGAAGCCTTCTACAAGACCGTCGTGCTGACTCCGGATCAACCGGGTCTGGAAATCGTTTGCCAGCGCACCATGATCTTCAACCGTGCTAAGCACGAAAACACCGGCAAGCCCACCGATTTCGGCCGTACCCACCTGGTCGACGCGACCGTGGATCACCGCATTCTGGCTTCCGATGTGGCCAAGGCGATTCCGGTCTACGATCCGGATGTCGGCGCCACTGAAAACCACGCCTGCTTCGCACCGATTGCTGATGTGGCTCCGTACGACTACACCGTCGCCGGTGAAACCTTCAAGACTGCTCCGCTGGCTCTGAACCGTCCGTTCGACCTGCTGGGTCTGTCCCAGACCCCGGCTCTGCTGCGTACCGGTATCCTGGACAACACTGACTCGCTCGATCTGCGCGTCGTGCTGAAGAAGGTCTACGTCAAGATCCACGCCGTCACCGGCAACGTGACCACGGTTGTTCCGCTGACGACGCTGGACATGCCGACTTCGCGCTACCAGCATGCTCAGGAAGGCAACGATCGCCAACTGAACCTGGCCTTCTCTACCAAGTCCCTGACCATCACTGGTGCCACCAAGAACCTGCAAGACGTTGCTGCTCCGGCCCTGGCCTATCTGGCTGACCCGCTGCGCGTCGACTGGGTCGTTCGTCTGGCCATGGATGTGAACGGCCGCATCGACACCGAAACCGGTGAAGGTATTGTGGGCGTGACCGGCACTGTCCGTATCGACAGCGTCTGGGAACGCAATCCGGCTGATGACACCTACACCCAAATCCTGGGTCTGGATCTGACGGCTCTGCAAACTGAAATCGACTCCTTCACCGTGGTGGGTGTTGATATCGACGCCGGTCGTTCCAACCTGAACCGTCGTGAAGTCGGTACTCAGACCTCCACGCTGACCATCCGCGAACGCCACACCATCTTCCTCGGCCCACCCATCACCTGCCCGTCTCCGGTGACTGCTACCCGCACCAGTGCGGAACTGGCGGCTCCGATTCAAGTGGCTCGTGTGCGGAACAGCAACAACGCCGTGACCAAGCTGCTTGGCTACGCCAACATGCTGGAAAACCTGAAGCTGGGTCTGGACCGCAGTCAGCCGGTGCCGGAAATCGAAGGCCTGGGTCGCCTGCTGATCCGTCCGTACTTCGAGCGCTCGGTGCTGGACATGCAAGACGTTCTGCAATCGGCTCGTTCGCAAGATCGTGCGGCCGACGTCTCTGCCACCATCATCAACCGGATCCGCGATATCGCTTACCGCATGTACCGGAACTCCAACTACCAAGGCGCTCTGGACTCCATGACCGGTGGCACCGGTGAACGTCCGGTGTTGATCATCGGTACTGACCAGTACACCCAGCGTCACCTGATGGTGGATGGCGACACTCGTACGGCAGGTATCGGTTTCGACTACCGTGTGGTGGTGTCTCCGGACATGCGCGTTTTCGGCAAGATCTTCCTCGGCTTCGCCCGTCCGAACCAATCTGGTCCGGATCTGCTCAGCCCGGGCTGCATGGCCTTCGTGCCGGAACTCGCCACCAACCTGCAAATCAGCCGTGATGGTCGCACCACCATGGAAACCATGATTCAGCAGCGCACTCTGCACATCAACACTTGCCCGCTGCTCGGCGTGATCGAGATTGAAAACCTCGAAGTCGCCGTGTCCGAACAGGTGCCGTTCGCCATGCGCAACATCCCGTAATCCGGGGTTTAATTGCCATGATTATAGAGCCCCGGCAATGCCGGGGCTCTATGCCGTTATGCCGTAATGCATTTTTTATCATGTACGTACTACCTACTTGCAATCAGGAGGTCAGTATGGGCTATGATACCCTATTCGGGCAACGCCGTTTACCCATTATGGCGACAACCGACAACATCGCAGCAGGAAACTTCCGCGATAAAACACCGTATACCGATACACTTACCGGGTTTCAATCTGAACTCAGTTATCAGAATGGATTTCCCTATGCTATTGTGGTTATCTTCCGCAGCAGCATCGCGGTTAAGATCCCTCCTTTAACAGACACCACGCGCCGTGAGAAGGGTTTTGTTATCCATCAGCGCTTGCGTTTTCCCCGCTCTGTTAATTTTGACGTACACCGGGTATTAGATGAGGTTGACTCCAAATCCCCGATTGAGCTCCAAGTCATTCAGAGAGCGTACAACGATTCCAAGGGAGGACAAGTTGCCCGAGGGCATGAGTGTGTCTTAACCTACGGGTTTACCCGATCCAAGTTTGAAAAAGCGGGTGGGTCAGTTTACCTGGAAGAGCTTGACATTGTTATCTGCCGCGATACCGATGAAGCTCAAACAGTACACCCGGCCAGTGTGGAGGGTCACGCTATGGCGCTGCGTGAAGAGCAGCGCCATATGGGCTTTGTCTTCAATGTTCGTATCAACGACACGGCTCAGCAGTATGGAGATCGTTTTATCAATCTGGCAGGAATGGTATATCGAGTCCTAGCGACCGCGGATAAAACCGTTCCGGACGGCGTCTATATTCAAGCTCCCTCTCCCTCGGATCAGTTTGTCACCGAGCAACGGCACTACACCTTTGAGAAAGCGGATCAGGAGCTACCGCTCTTCCGAACCGCAAACGATGCTCTGATTTTAGGTGACGTAGCAGAAGCCCGTAAACGCGAGAATGAGGAGTTTCAGTTTGGTTTGAAACGGCAGTATCAAGAAACCGAAATGAAACACAAACAAGAACTCCTGGACCTTGACAAACAACTCGCTGCTCTCAAGCAGGAAAAAGCCGAGTTGGAAATGGAGCACGTCAGGGAAACGTATAAACTCAAAGAAGAGAACCTGGAGATTGAGCGGATCTTGAGGGGAGTAGAAGCTGAAGCAGCTCGTGAAAAGCAAGCCCGAGATAAGGAGCTGTTAGGGCTTAAGGATACTTACGAACGCCGTTCCATGGCTCGTAAAGACTGGTCAGAGTTTGCTAAGTGGTTGCCGACCATTGTGGCAGCTCTTGCAATTGTCTACGTGAACTACACCAAAACAACGTCAAAAGAGGAGTGAGTCTGATGACCTATAGCCGCATCTTTGCTGAAGTAGACAAGGACATTCCGAAGATGAACGAGCGCATTACGCGCGGTTTGGCTTATTACCAAGTACCGGATGCACCGGTCTGGGTAGAACAGGTTATACGCTGTGCGGCACCCGGTTTTCCTGAAGGGTTCCGCTTCGAACGTCTGGAGCGCTGTACACCCGCGGAAGCCTATGCGTACGCTTCAGCTAAACGCGGAAACAAGCAAAAGTTCGAGTTCAGCAAATCCGATGTCTACTTAACCCGGTTGATCTTTAGCTGGGAGGGAGAAGAGCTGCGTCCTGCGCATTTGTATCTGCCTTATGTCCGTGAGGGCGGGCTTATTACGATCATGGGGTCCTCGTTCTGTATCTCACCAGTCTTGTCTGACAAAGCCATCTCCGTGGGGAGCGATTACCTCTTCATCCCCATGAACCGTGATCGTCTGAACTTCAAACGTAAGCGACATCCCTTCACTCGGGGGGTTGAGCGGATTATGGGGAACGTCGTGTGGTCGAATGTCTATCACGCGAGTAAGAAGACTCCGGCTGAGAAACCTACGACTCGGCAAGTCATGAATCTGGATGCGTCGTTGGTGCATTACTTGTTCTGCAAATACGGACTGACGCACTCCTTTCAGAAGTACGCCCATGCCCGGGTAGAAGTAGGGTTTGTCGAAGACATGACGCTGGACAAGTATCCTGAAGATATCTGGTACCTTTGCTCAACCTCAGGAGTTCGCCCGTACAAGGTGCGTGATCCGTATTATGCCTCCACCCGCGTGATGCTGGCCGTTCGAAAGTCCGAGTACAACGAAACGGTAGAGAACATGATTGCGAGTTTCTTCTACGTAGCGGATCATTTCCCTACGCAGATGATGCCGGAATACATGGATGATACACGGCTATGGAAAGTGGTGCTGGGGCACGTCATCTATTCCTCCGACGAAGCCGTTGGGAAGTTGTTGAATAAGATTGACGCCCACATTGCTTCGTTGGACGATTACGTGGACGGTATGATCCGCAACACCCTGTTGTCCGTTGGGGTCTATGTGGATAACATCTACGATCTCTTTGCCCACATCAATGAGTCCTTCACGCGTCGGATGATGGAGTCGTCGCAATCCATGGCGTCGATGTATGGAAAACGTCTGATGATCATGCGGTATCTACTGATTGATATCAACAAAGCCGTCTTCGGTATGATGTATTCCTTGCAAAACATCAGCAAGAAGAAACCGCTGAATAAGCAAGAGATCACCAAGCACATCAACAGCTACCTCAGTCCCACTCTGATCCAGCAGATCAACTACAATCACCCGGAAGTGACCTCCATCATGACCCCGGGTGACTGTATGGCGTTTAAGTTGACGGCTAACATTGTCTTACAGGGAAGTAATGGAGGATCGGGTAAGGGCGGTAATCGACGGGTTGTGGTGGATGCCACTCGTTTGCTGGATGTTAGCTATGCTGAAGTCGGTCAGTACAACATCCTCCCGGGAGGAGAGCCTACGGGTCGGAACCGTATCTCACCCTACGTTCACGTGGATGAGGAATGGACGGTTGTCCATAATCCGGATTTGAAAGAGTTAACCGCTCGAACGGAAGACCGTATCCGGCGGTAAGAAGCGACGACGGAGTCCAAGGATGGAGTCCGTTACGCATACGTACTACTTAATTGCAACACTCACACAGGTAGGAGCATACCACCATGGCAAACTTTGATACACCGTTCGACGATGTTCAGCCGGGCGATCTTTATCGTGATGTTCGAGATAACCCGATTTACGTACCCAGTCTTCGCCTCCCGGATTCTGGGATGACTCCGCTGGTTCGCATTGCAGCGGGTTCCCTGCAACATGTCATCCAGGAACAGGCCAATGACTCCGTACTGCGTCAGAGCTTGTTTTATACGGCCGCCAAAAATGGATTCAACAACAGTCACTTTGACACCATGTGTCGTATGGTGGTTGAATTGGCGGATATCGAATCCCGGCGCTCCACTCTCCCGGATGAGGAATTGTGCGATAAAGCGGCCGACATCGTGGGTATGCTGTATGCGGCTTTGGAAGCGGATGCAGATCGGAAGCTGGAACGCTATCTGACAGACGGACAGCTTCGGAAAGTGGACGACGCCATGCGGACGTATGATCGGCTCACGGAAGATATTCAGAACTTTTACAATCGCGAACGCGGCGGCGATCGCGCTCGCGGCCGCGGTGATTCACGCACCAGTCGCTATGATCGCGGCGACCGAGGGCGGGATGATCGACGGGATCGGAATCGTGAGCCTGCTCGTGGTGGACGCGGTTGGGATGCTGGTCGTGATAAGGAAAGTGGTCGTCGGCGTGAAGGATACGGTCCCAACTCGACCCAGAGTAAGGAACGTAATGATGACAATGGTGAAACCTACACCCATGGTCGAGCAGGGCGGGTGGAGAAGGAAACTCCCAAATCTAACAATGCCAAAACTCCCGCCAACGCACCAGATACTCGGTTGAAGAACTTGGTGCAACAAACCTCCCTCTCATTCCAAGACGGCTACCTCCCGCCGAATGTTTACCCATTGGTGTACATTCTGGGTGAACAAGTGGCTTTCTGGGTCAAGAAAGACGACGGCTATCTTAACACCATTGTGACTACCGACGAGGCTAAGGACAAGAAGATGGAATACAAAGACCATGCTACTGACCTGTTACTGGTTTCCCGAACCGCGGATGTTCGTGACGCGACGCCGGATACAGAGTCAGCCTACGCTGTCGCGGAACGGTTGCAGCAAATGGAGCGAGTGGAATCGTTGCTCAAACGCATCGAGGATCAGTCCACTGATACCAACGCCGCCATCAAGGAAGGTCTCCAATGTAACCTGGTGCTGAACGGGTACATCGCCGGGATCAATGAAGATGATTACTGGGCTCCCGCGCAGTCGCGTCTGTCCGATATTCCGGGGATCTACTCTGGGGTTGAAGACGCTGTGATTGCATACACCGTGGCGAATCAGTCGCTCTGGACAGTGTCTGATACCAAGACATCGGCGCTCATGCAGTCTCTGACGAACAGTAAGAACTGGAACGAGATGAAAGCCATTCTGATCTGTTTGCGCTCCCCGATCCTGCCATTGCACTACTGGGAACTCCTCCATACTGCCATCACGAATTACGTGAACTTCTACGTGAACGTGGTGTTGAATGTGGATATTTCCATCGGGTCCTTTATCGATGATCTGAGCTCTTTGGAGACAGAAATTGATAAAGAGCAAGAAATCGTGCAGGACCTGTTTCAGAAAGGATGTCGTACGGTTGCTACAGCCGTGGCTAACTGCTTGCGGTTCGAGGTCTTGCAGGAGCTTGTGGAGTTTGAATGGGATAAGGACACTTACTGCATCGTGACGCTGGATAACGTCATCCTGCTCCCCGTAACGACAACGGATCTTGCCTTGGCCTGCGCCAGCGAAATCGGAGTCATTACCCCGTCATCCATTCCGTGGCTGTTTAAGGCGCTGGACGCGATCTTCCCGCAGCTCCAACCGAGTGCACGTTATAACAAGGTAGTTACCTCGGATGGCGGTGTCTTCTACGTGGTCCCGAATGCTCTCTACGAGGGCTACGTCATCACCAACCACTGCGACTACACGGCATAAACCTTAGGGGTGGGTACCCACCCCTTTTGTAGAGGAGAACACGATGAGTATCAAGTCTGACAAGTGGATTCGCCGTATGGCTGAGCAGCACAGTATGATCCACCCCTTTTGCGCAGCTCAAGTCCGTCACCACGGGGGAGAGAAAGTCATCTCCTACGGCGTCTCCAGCTACGGGTATGATGTCCGCTGCGCCAATGAGTTCAAGGTGTTTACCAACGTCTTCGGAGCAACGGTGGACCCCAAGAACTTCGACCCCAAGAGTTTTGTGGATGTCCAGTCGGATATCTGCATTATCCCTCCCAACAGCTTTGCTCTGGCTCGTACTGTGGAGTATTTCAAGATTCCCCGCGACGTGTTGACGGTATGTTTGGGTAAGTCAACATACGCCAGATGCGGGATAGTGGTAAACGTAACACCGCTGGAACCCGAATGGGAAGGACATGTGACGCTGGAGTTCTCCAACACCACTAACCTCCCGGCTAAGATCTACGCTAATGAAGGGGTTGCGCAAATGCTGTTCTTCCAATCGGATGAAGATTGCGAAATCTCCTACAAGGACCGTAACGGTAAGTATCAAGGACAAACTGGTGTTGTACCCCCCCGCTGTTAAACTCACTCAAGGCCGCCAGCATATGGCGGCTTTTATACCGCAGAGGTTATCATGTTCGAAGAACGCTATCACAATGTTGAGTTAGCGAGTTTATTGCACCGAATCTGGCAGACTCACCAGATCGATATCGGTAGCAAGACCATAAACTCACCCGGAAACGCCGTTCCCCCGAAGTGGTTATTGGAATCTATGACAATGGGGAATGCGCGCGATCTATTGGTCACTATCACGCCCCGCACACCGTATCAAGAACGGGTCGTTTACAAAGCCGATGGGGTATCCAGTTGGAAATCCATAACGTCCTATGTCTGGACGGAAGAACATCCGGTTAATGGAACGCTGTTTCGTCTGGAAACGTCCATGGGGTATCGGCGCTACGCCGCAGTGATCCCCCGGTCGAGTGAGTGGTCAGCCATGCGTCGTTATCTAGAGCACCCGGATCCCTCGGTGTGTGTTCTGGAGGGCTACTATGTTCGAGACTACGACCCCATTAAGGAGTCCTTCCGCTACTACCCAGCGCAAGAGATTGCCGACAAAGCCAAGGGGTTAGTCAAAGGGCACCGCTGGCACCGTCGGCGCTATAAGGCCATGCGTGTATTTCTCGAACTGGATAAAGGGGTTTCCCATGCGTAAGTTAGCGCGTTTCCTGTTGTTTGCTCTGATGTTTGCCAGCGTTATTGGCTTGGTAATTAGCACACTGCAGTCCTTGGTTACTCAACAACCCCCAACGGCTCCGGCGCTGTTGATTATGGCGTACGGCATGGGGGTGTTGAGTGTCTGGGTGTTTCTCACTACAGGTGATGCGAAAACTCGCATCAAGAGAGGTTAATCATGGGCGCATTCTTCGCCATTCTGGTCATCTACGGACTTTATCAACTCAACCGTGGGAATAACGGCTCTATGTTCAATAAGGTCAAAGCGATCTGGTTCGAGGCGCAGCACGGGGAAGGTTCTGTTGTGAAAGCTACTCGCAACTGTGTACGCCCCCACTCCGGGGTCGTGCTGCGTGTTACCTTCAAGTCACGGTTCCTCCGTCGCAGTAAGGAAGATACAGTACTGGTTCGTGTTCCTCAGGCGTTCTATAGTGCCAACGAATCGGTGCAAGATGCCGTGCTGGTAGAGATTCTGGCACGGGATAATCTTTCAGTCAGTCAGATTACTGCCATTGAAGAAGCTGAGGAAGCACCGCTACCTAGTGCTGAGGAAGCAAGGAAGTTGCATGATTAACGGCATACTCGGAGGGGGCAACGCCCCCTCCGAACTATGTCACTCTGTTTTTTCGCCCTCAGCCTCCGGCTTTTCGTCTTCCGGTTTATCCTCTGCGGGTTTCTCTTCTGCAGATTCCACCCCACCGGCTTCCTCATTACCCGCGTCCTTGGTGACATCTTCATCCTGAGTCCCGTCATTCAGATCTTCATCCAAATCCTCACCCAGGTCAAACCCGTCACCGCCACCCGCATCCTCACCACCGCCTTCATCTGTCGATTCTGACGAGGTATCGCTAGAGAACCCACCTCCGCCTACACCGGCTTTATCAAGCGCCTCCTTGGTCTTCTCAGCGAGTTTAGACGCTGGCACCAAGAATCCCTTGAGTGAGGAAGTAATCCCCTTGACATAACTGAGATGCTCTTCCATGGCGTCATATGCAGGACCTTCATCTTCAGTAAAGCTGGTGAGTTCTGCCAGCTCAGGCAAGATGTTTCGCTGCGACATGAAGCGTCTCATATAGCGCGCCTTAATGATCTTCGTCATGGTTTCGATGTTCTGACTGAGATCACCAATCGCTGAAGTGTCGAAGATATCCGCCGAGATCATGGATGGTAAACACTTGTCCAAGAGATCGCTGTACTGCTCAACTTCTTGAGCTTGGTTCTCCATCCGCTTGATGTCAGGAGCCGGGAGAGAGATTTCCAGATTCTGCAAGAAGTACAGCACGAGATCGCGAGGTGTCGTTCGACCCAGCGGTGTTTTATTACCCGCTTTCTTGATACCTTCTTCAGCGATCTTCAGGAGTTTCTCCATGCGTGGAGCAGACCCCAGCGTGTGTTTGCGAACCCAGTCCTCCAGATACGGGGTAAACTTCTCTTGAATCATGACGCCTCGTTTGGCCAGCAACACATTGCTGTTCATATAAGGCGTAGCGAAATCCATCCCCATGGAGATATCCACCAGCTCAGGCGGGATATGGATCCCCATCAGATGCCGTTTCTTCAAGGCTTCTTCCAGATCTGTATCTACCTTAACCTGATTTGCCTGACGTTCTTCCAAATCAATTTCAGTTTCTGGATATCCTTCATGGCCCGAGGTTACCACCTGAACACCGTAGGTTTGGAGGAAGTTCACCATGTCAACCGGATTGGAAGTCCCCAACGGATAAGATGCCTGACGAGTCTTCGCGAACTCATGCATCAGGTATTCCACGGTGCGATCTGGATCCGGATCTTCAGGATCCAGCTTGAGATTCACTTTAACGTGATTAACCGAGTTCTTGATGGCTGCCATGGTGTTGGCAAACAGCAAGATGGCCCGGATCGATCCTAAGATCTTGGTGTCTTCCAGCAGTGACTTCCCCACCCCGTAGTCGTTGTAATCAAATGCCATATAGACGAATTGTGACGTTGGGATGAAGACCAATTGGGTCATCATGTTCTGAAGCGCTCGTGAAAACATGATACGATAGATTTCTTCCGGACGAGAAATATCCACGTTTTCACCGTATAGTCCGTTCGTCAACCGCTGGCGTAGGTCGTTTTCGACGACTTCCGTATACAGGGCCGAGGCTTGCTCCATTGTAAGTTCCGCATTGGCAGCTTGCTGGCCTTCGGAAGCTCTCCGCGTCGTTGCCAACAATTGAGATGACATCTCTCGCATCATCGTCTGGTTGTCTTGGACTTGGGAATAGAAGTCTTGCGACACTTTCGTCTTGACGGGATTACCAAAACGATCACAGACTACAAAGTAGCCTACGTGCTGATCGGGAGAACCGGGAACATGAACAGGAATGACTGCTTCAGCCGGGAAGATAATCTCCAACGGATTACCCACGTTTTCTTTTTCCAACTCCGCCAAGGACTTGATCGTCAGTACGGGAGTGTAATTGAAAGATCGAGGCTTATAGACCAGTGTGGTGGGATCGATGCTGTGGTGCGATGCATCCTCCATCCCGGCAACAATATGCACACGTTCTTTTCCGAGTGCGTCCCCCACGCGTTGCGCGGTAATGCGTTGATGTACCAGTGGCCACTTCAGGACGTTCGGGTTGTCACTGACTACCAAGGTCGGGACACCGTCAACCTCATGCCGGTATTGAGACTTCTTCTTATCGGTCAGTGCTTCCATACCAAACGCCGCGATACCCTTCTTCGGAACCGTGGATGCACCACCGATCTTCACGGGATTTCCCAATACGCCAAGAGATTCTGGCAAACCCTGAGACGTCATGGTTTCACGCATGGATTCCATGGAGATCTTGGCATTGGAATTGATAGCGTCATCAATAGCCGATTCCGGCAAAATCGCTAGCGGATAGCAGCCTTTCATGAACAAAATGTCCTTCAGGATAGGCTCCAGCCGGCTCGTTATGTTATAGGGTCCCTCGTAATACTCTTGGGTTTCTGCGAGCATCTGGACGCCAACGTCGTCCAGATCTCGACAGCGTAAACTGTATGTCAGCTTGCACGACATCATATCAGCCGGTGAAAGAATACTGGCAATCAGGATCTGCATTCCCAGATTTAGGTCCGGCAGCAATTGCAGCATGTTTTCTGCATCGACCACATTTGTGGCGGTTTTGCTAACGACAGTCCCCATGTACTGAGCGGGCGGGGCACCGCTAAAGGTAGACCCCCCCATGGTTCGCCCCGTGCTAATATAGCGCGACTGAACCAGTTTACGAGTCACCGCCTCCGTTACGGTATTCCGCTTAAAGGTAGGGATATTGGCCAACTTACGCGGCTTGGGGGAAAGTGCTTCGGGAATGGCTACGTCAGCAAAGGTGCGTGCCTTACGGTCACCGGTACTCATGGTGAAATCTCCGGGTTAAAAAAGTTGTGAGAGGAAGTGGGTTATGTCGAATAGTCTGTATCGGCTGTATCGTGCCGACGTAATGAAGTTGGCGGAAACGATTGTTATCAAACACCACGCGGTGGCCGTTGCTATCAATAACGGTTTGAGCGATGCCGGGTACGGCGGCACACATGATCCGGCAGACCTGAGCTCGTGGAAATATTATCAGAATCTGGCGGGCGAATATCACGTTAGTGATCGCAGCCGTATATTGGCAATCAACATTGCTGCCAAGTTGTTCTCCACGGATATTGACGGCAATCCTATTGGGCTCCCCCCGGGAGTTTCAGCGGATAAGATGTTGGTAAAGCGCGCAGGACCTTCAGGTCCCATCTATACCAATTTCGAACTTGCCTACATTGATCCCGATCAAGGAGGTGACGTAGCGGTCGCTAACGAATACGCCTATGGGACAGATTATTACCGGGACCTGGTTGCGGTTTATCCTGACTTTGAAGATCTAATCCTAGGTATTCTCTATCCCACACCAACCGCCATCGCTATTGCAGCCGCAGACGGCTGTATCCTATACTGCGGCGGGTATTACCGCCGTCAGTTGGTTGATGGTAGATATGCCTATACACCGCGTACAGATGCGGGACGCAGCAAACAAACCTTGTTGGAATCCAACGAGAGCTCCCTCATTGAGGGGCTGCAACGGTACGTAGATTCCACTTATGTCCGATGGTATAATGGTGGATATGCCCTGGTCAACGATTTATATCTGGCGTCCTTTATCGGTAACCTAGCGGCGCATTTACCGCTAGCAGTTATGAACCATCGTCTTGAGCGCTGTCACACTCCTGAAGTGCACAGCTACCATGTGCAAGAGTTTCTGCAAAGTCACGGGCGACTGGCTAAATACATTCCTAGTCTTCCTCTTCCGCAGTCTCTTTTCCTATATCGGAATGTTCGGTACCTAGAAAAAAACATGGGGAAAACATCCACCTTTGAAACACTGGTGGAAAAACTGGCATCTCCTGTCAAAGTCCCGTTATCGGGATACAGTCTGCGCCATAATGTAGACGACATGCCTGAAAGTTTATTCCCAACACCGTTCGCTGAGCGCTCCGCCATTAACTTCCGTCAAGTAGGCACCGGGGACGACGTTCTGACGATTCGTGAAACCTTGGATAAGGAAATTCCGCTGGCTCGGGAAAACGGCCGTGACCTGGATATTATTGAAAGCGAAATGGTTCACGCGCTGACAAGAACCGGGCGAGATAAGTACCCCGTCAAGTTAATAGAGTCCGAAATGCTGGACGATACGGATATGCGTATTTTCCCGCTGTCGAGCTTTATTGCGCACTTCTGGATCTTTTGTGCCTCCCGTGGAACGTTTAACGGCTCTGTGTTTGCCACGAATCCCGCTACGGGAGACAGACTTCAGCTCACTCCGCTGAACGCGCTCATTTTAGCCGTCTACTGCTTTAATCGCGCCAACACGGATAATCCGTTGATCGATATTCCTACGATACGGGTACACAACATTCCCCGAGGAGTCGGCGTTATTCCGCATCCGCTGTTCGCAGCTAAACCTACACTGGCTGAGCTAAAGGCAGTGGTGACGTCCAACGATATCAGTGACAGTTTCTTAACCACGATGCTCAGTGGGGATCCGACTTACACCTTTACATCCACCACCGTTTTCTTTCAGAAAGCGCTCCAATTTCACGAACGGTTGGAGGAACGGTATCTCTCGATTACACAGTTTGGTGATCCGGTGGCACGTGGGGAAGCAGAGGAAGCTTTCCATAAGCTGTATTGGGATAATCTCCCTTGTGAGCTAGGTGCGGGAGTGTCCTATGCCGATTGGTTTACGACGAATGGTGTCAGTGTCGCCGAAATCGAGGACAGTCCGGATCGGAAAGCGCTCTACAAACAACTCGCGGCTGAACTCGTCCGTAATGGAACCGGAAACGTGGATGATAGTAGTCTCAGACTTCGGCGTCTTCAGGAAGCTGTGATTGAGATCATGAAACAATTCAGCAGTTATAGTGTTCAGTATGCGTACAGCATGTCTACAAACCCACCCATCGTGAGCGGGTTTAAGCCGTTGCGGTATCGCAAACCAGAAGCGTACGGAGCGGGACGGATCACTCTACCCATGAGTGTAGTCTCCCCCCAAGATATTCATCCCGTTGGTGTAGCTCCGCTGCTACGTATTGACATGACCTCGCAGGTCACACTGATCTAAGGGGACTCTCATGGCTGAAAACTACTTACTGACCGCAGAAGAGCGGATACGTGCCAAGCTCATCGCGGGAAAGTTCCAAAAGGATTTGGATCTAAACACATTGTCAATCATGCACCCAACTCCTTGGGTGTCCGAGGGTAATAACACGCGGGTGCAGATCCTGGTCTATGACATCTACGGGATTCGCAATAACCTAGTCATGGAGTACACCCGAGACGCATTAAGTGATCTGATCGCCCAAGATACCGTGGTGACTGTCGAAGGCGCTACTCGTTCACATGAGCTCTTACCCGCTATCTTGACAGATTACGGAATCAACCTCACCCCTTCAGACATCGTCGATGAAGACCTGACGGATACCGCCTATGTACTAAAGGCCACGCCGGATAGTTTAGGCTTTATTGGCGACGTTCAGATTCAATTAGGAGGTACTGGTGATTTGGGGTTTACCTTGATCCGCACTGTCGATGAACGTTTAATCAAAGTCGGTAACTTATACCTGAGGAGAAGCTAATGGCTGGCTCGATTCCCATTACGAACACTGTAACGCAAGGAGAGTTACCGATTGCGACGGAGCTGCAACTCACCGATACCTTGTTATTGTATCGTGCGACCGCCCCCGCTGAAGAAAGAGATCAGGAAGTCAGCGTCGACATGGTGATACAAGCTGCCCGTGAAGGTCTTGCGCCTATCGACTCTCCTTCATTCAACGGTACTCCAGAGGCCCCGACGCCGGATCCCGGAACCAATAACACCCAAATCGCTACGACAGAGTTTGTCACAGCCGCGGTGACCGAGGTCAGTAATAGCTTGACTCAGGTCAGCAATACACTTCAGGCGTTTGGTCAGGTCAAACTGTGGAAACCTACAACGGCTTTCTTCACGGAGCGTACGGTTGATGACCAAATAACCCCCCCGGATATTCTCTACCATGAAGGTAGTTTGTGGGTTGTTATTAGCAACTTTACCTCTGGGAACAACTTTGCTGAGAAGGTAGGCGGCGTACTTCGTTTAGTCCGAATCAAAATGGACCAGGACATTGATCACTTGGAACTAACGGCTGGCGCTAGTGCTCCGTTGTTTCTGGATCAAGAGATCGGGAGTTACATTGCGATTCGGGATTTTGAAATCCCGTTACAACACACCCTCCCGAATGATCGTCTTAAGCCCCCGGCGGTTCTTCATAGGACCCTCTGTAATGGGAATATCACTGAACCCAACGTGGTTACCATCTACAAGACCAAGGGGGTAACCGGTACGATGACAGCGGTTGGGACTATCAGTTTTAACACCGTAGCCGTAGGCGCCGGAATGCCGGGGACCCTCGTCTTCAATGATGCAGAAGCGCTAGTTCCGTCAGAGCGATTAGTGTTTGAAAAGGGGGACATCTTGGTCTTCAAGTTAACAACAAAGTCCGTGGATCTGTCATGGATTCGGCTGAATCTCTTAGGGGATTACGTTCCGTACACCAGTCCTTATTTTGATGAATAACTTCAGGATAAACACTCGCTGAGTCGGAGGAATCATGCCGCAGATTTTAATGGTAGGTCACCTGACGCGACAGGTGGTAGTTATTCAGTCCGCGGGGGAGAACCAGTCTGCGGTGTGCACCCCCGTGGTATATCTAGAAGCTTCTGTTATTGGGGAATTGAATCAGCACACAACCGAGTGGGTTCAGATATCAGGTACTCCTATCGTTTCCTTATTTCCAACGTCAGCCACTGCCGCCTATTATCTCCCGGGTGGAATACCCGGGACCGATAAGGTGTTTCGCTTTTATGTAGATCGCAACACCCCCATGGAAAGCTACAGGGACGTTGTCATCTACACCACTCCGGCAAGTGACGCAGAGACTTATAGCACCGGAACCGTGATTAATGACGTACTCTATCCGTCATCCGCACTGGTGTGGAAACACTACGTTACCTATGCCGGGGTGTTTGACGACACCATACCACACAACGCCGGATTTAGTCTAAGTGGTGCAGGGTCGACGCTGCAGATTCCCGAGCCCGCCTTCGCACACCAAACTCCGGACGAGATCGGTCAGAATTACGAGGCCAGATACGTCGGAGTGATTGTTGAGCGATGGGGCGGCAGTAGTTGGGTTCTCGTGCAAACGTTTTTAGCATCAGAACCCAAAGAGGTTGTAACAGATCTCCCTGCACGGCTAAGGTTTGGAGCGATATACAGACGCCCAGGACGAGACAATGAAACCGCCTACGATAGCTGGGCGGATTATGACGGATTAGCCGCCGCTAACAATGTCTTGTCGCAGTTTGAAACGGGTAGCTTGGTCAACGACTACTCGTTGACCCGCGTGGTGTATCGTCAGGATACCTTGGAATACACAGATACGCCACTGCAATTTGAAACAGGTACCATCATTAACGATTACGCTCTCATCCGAGTGGTTTATCGGTTAGAGACGGTCTCTGGAACGGACGAAACAGTAGGTCAGTTCGAGTCCGGTGTGGTGAATAATGCATACACCGTCACACGAGTGGCGGGTGGAAACCTTGGAGGTTGAGATGAAAATTGTTGGATCGGCGTTCTTGGAATATATCTACCCCGATGGGCGAAAAGAACCGGTTGGGCCGCCGGTGTGTAATGATATCTGCTTACCTGCGTTCAAACGGATGTTTACACTGATCGGTGATTTCAGTATCCCGACTAAACGGGACGCTACCAGTCAGAATCATTCGTCCTCTGCGCGGTGGAAGCTCTTTTACAGGTCCGCTGACATTAAGCCGACGCGACTGAACGCATGGTGCGGCAGTGATGGTAACGTCAACGTTAACCAAGATTTCCCCACCTACACACCCGGCGCTACGGTCAATGATCCGGATGTAGTGACCTTCAATTTCCTGATTCCAGCACCCGTTGGTTCAGCGCGGACTATTCGCGTATTGGGACTCTATACGACCAAGGACGACTACTCGTCGCACACGGTTAATTCCGAGAGCAATTCCAAGTTAACCATACTGCGCTTGAGTACACCGTGTACTCAGAACACGGACGTGCAGCTCAGTGTGACGTATCGCCTCTTTCTACATCCCGTTGTAGACTCGTCTAACCAGCGTACGTCTCCCCGTGTGTATGAAGATTTGCGCGGTTTGTTCACCAAGGTCTGCAATGCTGTCAATAGCGTATACTTCAACTACCGAGGATTGCGGGGATCACTGACATCGTCAGCCTATCAATTGGACGATATTTCTCCGATGACACTACATGGTGGGCGTATATCGGGAGGCACGGAAGCTTCAAATGTACTCACGGATTCTAGCGTGTCGCTCTGGAGACCTTGGGGTAGCACTGACATTATCGGTGTTGGAAATGCATTCCAGCATTCATTAGCCTTTCCTGCCGCTCATGTTAACACCATGGGGCTGTTCATGAAGCATCTCTGGATGGGAGACGCCGGCTATGAGTCGGCGGCTTCGACGCCGACAACCATGAGCAAGGGCTACGTGTATCAACCAGTCCTTCCCGATGTACTCGATCCTCGACAGAATACCTACGCTCAGCGAAATACACCCGCAGGACCTCTGCAAGACACCAGTAATCTTGCAACGATGTCAGGTTCTTTGACGCTGAACGTGGACAACTGGACTGATCCTCATTATCAGAAACTGTTTCGTGTTCGAGTCACCGACACCGGAGACCTCTCGACTCCGGCTAAATACAAAGTCGAGGTTTTTGACTTCATTGCGGGTTTTGCGGGTAATCTCTGGATCCCCAGAACCGCTTTCCTACCTCAGACTCGCGCGGGTGGAAACACCTTCCGCGGAATCGCGCAAGACCAAGCCTACGAGGTCAATACCAAGTGGGGCGGTGTAACGTATCGTAGTCCTGACGCAACTCGTTATGTAGCCGCATTTGAATGCAATCGTACAAAGAACGGGATTGCAATTTACGATGTACTGCGGGGGTCAAAGCTTCTCTTCAATGCGAACACCTCGCCAGCGTTGCCTGTTACCGCAGTATCCGATGGCGACTGCACCAAGGGCTATACCTACATTGGTTGCGCTGATACCGGACTGTGGCGTATTAACCCCGCACTGGATACGGTCGAGCAGATCCCAGCTCCGGCGGGTGTGACGAATAAGGTGTATCAAATCTGTGCCAAGAATGACACTGCAGGCACTCTTTGGGTTCTCTACGATGGTGGCTTGTGTAAACTATCCAACCCCGATGCAGCCGTTGGCGCGCTCTCCTGGAGCGTCCATAACCCAACCACCGGATCGCCTACATTTACCTACGCAGGTATTACGGACAGCAATTGGTCAAACGTATCAGCGATGATTATCGATCCGGATAATGTCGGAGACGATCAATTTCTCTTTGTCTCGTCGGTATTGGCCGGAGGGGTCACTAGCGGTGGCTTCCGATTGGGGTACGTCTGGTGGTCGACGGGGTTAGGTACTGCGGTTAATCCGACGACCAATGGCGTGAACTACACCTCGTTTACCTGGACTCTGGCTAACCTATTGCGGATCTCTGACTCCATTCGCTGTGTCGACGGATGGTGGGTGGCGGGGGTGTCAAACCCACTGGGTAATGACCGGACCATGTTGAGGTTCCAATACGGTGCCAACAATATGCAGGCCAGTTACCTCTATGGTCCTGAAACCGCCTCCGCACAATGTCGTGCAGTCCCTGCGACTATTGGTGGAAACAAAGGCTTCCTGTCATCTCATGTTGCAGGATATAGTGGTAACTTTCCGAGCGTGTTCACCAAGACAAGCGGGATTGCGTCGTTCACCAATGGTACCTATCTGTCGAACGGGAATGCGAACTGTGAGTTTGCAGTACGCACCGGGATCACGTCGGCAACAACGGAACTCAGCGCGTACTCGGGAGATACCACGGGGCTTTTGTGTCGCCCGCTGATCTATCTCCCTGGGAGCAATATGTTCTTCTCCTACGAGGGTGATCAGGCCGACGCCTACGGGGTAACCCCCTTCATGCTACCGCCAACCCATGCGAAATACAGTACGTATGAAAGTGCGTTCTGGAAGAAGTACGGCTGGGATGGCGGTGCCTGGGTGCGTGATCACGCGGGTGCGAGAGATGTCCACGCGAGTCTCGAAACCGCACCAGATATGAATGGCTTGCGAATCTCATTTAGCAATGGAGTGAGTGGAACGTCGTTTGTGGCTAATGAGTACTGGATCGGAACGCTTGGACTGGGGCTCATGAAAGACAATGGGACGACGTATAGCTGCAACTTCGCATACACCACAGACGCCACTGCCCCACTTACTCAGATAGACACTGTTCCGACCACTCCCTTAGGTACCCGTGTTGATGAACCTGTTACGTTCTCACCCGCTTCGCCGGATGCGGACGGTAAAGACACGGCTGCTAACGGGGTTATGTTCCGCTGTCTCCAAAATAAGGGACTACTGATCCACCGTGCTCAGACGAGTAATAGTAGCGGACACCTCGTAGCGGACCAACTGATCCCGGCTAACTCAGATTTCGATCTACGCTTCAAATGGATCAGTTTCGAGGGTAATGGTCAGGAAAAAGCTCTGGGGGTAGCAACTGGCGCCACCACGTATGACTACAGCACCGGAACATTGCGTTTTCAGTACAACGCCACCACCGGTAATTTGGAAGTCTACAATAACGCCACTCTCGTGGGTAGCGTTATCACGACTCCATCCATTGACGCCGAGTGCCGCATCGCGCGAGTTGGCACTACGTTGTCGGCGTATTACAACGGAACACTGGTTGGAACGGTCTCTAGTAGTACCTCAGCCTTTTCAATCTTAGCACGAGGAACCTCTGGAGCCAACGAAAACGGGTGGTACGACATGATGCTAAGCTATACGGAAGCTCGTCGTGTCCTGATCGTTGGTGACGATCCGTCAAACACAGGGTATTACAGCCCGAAGTTCTCGGGATTGACCTCTTCGGGAATCATCGGTGACACCAAGGTATTGATTGGCAGCGGATCCCCACTCCAGGCTATCCTGGACTATACACCCGCGGGTAATCCTCTCACCGGGACGGGGGTTGTCAAAGTCGCCAGCGGTGCTGGATGGTTGATTTTTCACGATAGTGAGGCAGCCAATCCGGTTACCGTGAAAACGGTAGCCCACTACTTCGACGACAACTTCTGATAGGCGCCACCGTAGGCACATTCTGTGTGAGGTGGGTACGGCGGCATAATGCGGGAGCGAGTGCTCCCGCAGCATGTCTTGATTCTTACACCATAGGAGCAAACCATGTCTGATGGGACCGATCTGTCACTGACCGGGCGTGTTAGGCTCGTCATCAACATCAACACCTGCAATCCACAGAATCGACAGCCGTTTACGGTGGACGATCTGGTATTTGAAAACCCGCTCCCGAACTCGTCTTACGATCCGCGTAATACGAAGATCACGATAAGGCCTACAGACACCCAACGTTTTTCGGGTAAACGAACTCTGTTTTATCGGAGAATTGACCTGACTGACGCCATTGGGGAGACCTGGCCCGAACTGGTCAGACCTGGGCTAACTGAATCACACGAGCTCCTTCCCGTACTGTTGGAAGAGTGCGGGATTAATCTAGAGACTGAGGATGTTCTTAATGAATCTCTGGTCGGACTGGGAGACTACACCTTTACCGCATCTCCGGGCAGTATAGGATGGGTAGGTGAAGCCACGGTTTTATTAATGCACTTAGCATTACCTCCTGATGATTCGTTGATACTGCGAGTGGATGACCAGACTCTCCTCGATCTCGGTGGTTACTTTATGAGGCTCGATTGATATGTCATACACCATACCCTTGGCCAATACCAAGGACGTCAAACAACTCAGTCCATTACCAGGAGGGTTGATAGATACGGATCTGGTATTTGTTCAACGACCAGTGGGTTCTGACGCTGGAGTTTATCGAATCGATATCGAGGAGCTCCGTGGAACGGTCCTTGCATCTGTCAATACCTTCATTTACATTGGGTATGCCGACGACGCCGTCGGCACCGGCTTCACCACGACCTTCGACCCCCAGAAAAACTGGCTGGCGATTTTAGGTTCACCCACGGCTATCCCCGCTCCATCTGTTGACGATTTCGCCGGTCTTTGGAAATACTACGGTAATCAAGATCTTGACGGCGGAACCTACTAAACACCTTTCATCACCCCAACGTTTCCTTAAAAGGCACCATCATGTCCAACGTTATTCGCATCAAACGCAGCGCCGTCACCGCCGCCCCCGCTACCCTGCAAGACGGCGAGCTGGCTTATAGCCACGCCAGCGGCACACTCTTTATTGGTAACGGCAGCAACGTCTACGGTATCGGCGGTAAGGCCGACCACGATAAACTGGCGGGAATCGCCGATGGCGCCCAGGTCAACACGGTGGACAGCGTCAACGGCGAAACAGGCGCTGTCGTTATTACCAAATCGACCATCAGCTTGGGCAACGTTCAGAACGTCGACACAACCAACGCATCCAACATCACCAGTGGTACGCTGAACATTGCGCGCCTGCCTGCGGCCGCCATTGAGCGACTGGTGCCGGTGGTTAACACCGCGGCCCGTTACGCACTGACTACCGCCGAAGTTCAGGTTGGCGATACTGTCAAAGAAACTGCCACTGGTCTTCTTTATTTCGTGGTGGATGACACCAAACTGGACCAAGCGGATGGTTACGTGGAGTACACCGCGGGGACTGCGAGTTCTGTGGATTGGTCGGGGGTTCTTAACGTTCCGGCGGCTATCAGTGACCTCGGTGTTATCACTGGGGCGATCGCGGGTGACGTCCTCAGTTTTGACGGTACCAATTGGACCAATATCCCGCTGGATACCAATGCGATCGCCGGTTTTACAGACGATGTTAACGCGCTGATCGTGGCTACTCCGTTGGAAAATCTTTCCAACGTGAGTCTTACGGCTATCGGTAATAACCATTTGTTGCGGTGGAACTCCACCATTTCCTCTTGGGAAAACGTTGATCCTGGGGAAACGATTCCCGGCACTACCGGTCAATTCCTCCGGTATTCCGGAGACGGCTTCTGGGAAGGCCAGACTGTAGTCATTGACGATCTTGACGATGTTGTCATCAATACTCCCGCTACTGGTGAGGTGTTGATGTTTGACGGAACTGATTGGATTAATGGTGCTATCGACGGCGGTTCTTTCTGACCCTTTACACGTGTCCAGAGGGTGGCCCAGCCACCCTCTGGATTTTTTGACGGCTAAATAGCCAGGAGTCAGCCATATGGCAACCCCCGTTCGTTTAAAGCGTAGTTCAGTCCCCGGAAAAATTCCCACCGTTGGGGATATTGCCTTGGGTGAAGTAGCCATCAATACCTATGATGGTAAAATGTTTATCAAGAAGGACAACGGTGTTGAAAGTATTGTTGAGTTAGGCACCGGAGGAGGAGGAGGAGGTAGTCAGACCATTCCTCTGTGGGACATTACTCCCACTATTAACACAACGATTTTAACAGCATCTGTCATTGATAGCGTCGATATTATTGTTGACGGCCAGACTGGTGAGTTCGTGTTTGATGTGACCGGAGCCGAACCGTCCCTGGGGTATGGATCAGCCGGTTTCGGGGTTGTCAAAACAGATCTTGTTACAGATTTCATTACTGCATCCAAAACATTTCGTTTTGGATGGGAGATTACCACAGCACCAAACGGCGCAGTCTATCAAGTCGGTATGATGCTTGCTCCAGCGTCATACTCCGCTACTGCATTACGCGATGCTTACACGGGAGCAGGGGTTGGGGGTATATCGGCACTCATTACTGATACTGCATTCGGACAAAACCAACAGACAACGCTTGATACTTCGATTGCTGACAACTCCTTCCCTTATCCGGGTGGTGGATCGCAGATTTATCACAACATCAGTACGCAGAATCTGGCAGTTGAGTTGGGGCGTAAGACACTGCTTGTTGTGGGTCGTACGACAAACGAGCTCTCGTTCGCAGCAGTCAGCGTGTCACCCGATAACACCCAGCACGATATTGTTACCACGAACATCTATACGGACGGACCCGTTAATCCAGAGCTGGCAGTGTTCTACGTCGTAGTTACGCTAGATGTTGGAAACGGGTACGAGCCTATCGGGATAACTCCGCGGCTGACGCTTGACGCGCCTAGCTATGCGGTTTCTGGCACAACTGCGGGAACCGCAGGGTTGACTCAGCCAAACTGGGATAACTACTTTCCAGGGCAGCCGATTCAGCCAGCGGTTGATATTGTTACCCACGCGGTTTTCCCACCTAATGTCGCCCAAGGAATGCTGCTGAAAACGTGGCTGGACCCTCTCTTTACGCCACTGATCTTACCAATGCCTTATGGGCACACGGTAGGGGATAGTGCAATTGTCTATATTGACAGCGTGACGGGTACTCCTTCATTTACGCTGTACATGGACGAGGATGCTGTATCTGCGGAATTGCTAAGCAGTCAGCAAACCATAGAGCAGAACCTGAACGCAGCCATCGCCGGCGTAACCACTCTTGCACAACGTGCACAGCAAAGCACGAGCGAAGTCGTGGTGTATTGTCACACCGTTAGTCCTCAGCAAGCTCTTCCGGCCTCCGCTTCTTTTGCGACATTCGATGCAGCGTATGAGTACCTGATCACATTACCCCCCTCTCTTAAGAAGAGACTGGTTCTTGATGATCGCGGTTTTACCGGTCAGTATGGGGAACTATCGCTGACTCGTGCCAACCTTGGTTATATAACGCCCAACAAGGTTTACGCGTTGTTTGCCAACAACATTACTTTGTCCACATATCGCGCCTACACGCACCCAGTTACCCCCCACAGCAGTTTTCAATGGGGGGTTGGGCTGTCGCATTTCTGGTTCGATTGCAAGGTAGATGGCTTGATGCTGGATTCCTTTGTTGGCGAACTGCGATACAATGCTGATGCCTTTTCACCCATGGTAAACATAGGGGCGACAGTGACCGCAGCCTGGGCTGGAGGTGATGTTGTAAGCGACTGCTTGCGAGTACACGAAAACTGCTCCATTTTCTTCAATAATGGCGTCAACGCGGACACTGGCGGACGAATACGCATAGGGCATGACAACTACATTGTGGCGGAGTTCCAGAGAAATTCTTTGGACCCCATGACGTCAGCCGTCGTTATTGATATTGCTGATAACTCAGCAATCGAGTTAGGGGCTGGAAATCCGAGTGGGTTGCTGTTACCAAGAACCGATCCAAGTCTTCCGTGTATTGAAGTCAACTACTACGAAGATTTGGCTAACGTAAAGTACGACTCCAGCGGAGCCGTCAGTGCGGGTTATCAGAATTACGTCCAACTGAACCCGTTATACGGCGCCCTGAAACGCCTTTACCCAAATGTAAAATTGGTGAGGCGGTTGGGTGATTTCTCGACCAATCTGGTCGACACAAACACGTGGTTGGTTGAGCCGGGTAAGTATTTGGTTGTTGGCGATGTCAATCTAGGTATCGAGATGCTTCGGTGCAACTCTGTATCTGGTCAGCGGGTGGAAATCATGGGGCTTCCAAATGCGGTTATTCGAAGCACCTCGGGCACCATCATATCAACCCCGTTGGGCGCAATACTGACTCTTCGTGACCTGACTCTTTCTGCCGACGGGAGCTCTCCGGCGGTTATTAACACGGGGTCTCAAGCATATACGCGACTTGAGAACCTCGTGTTTGACACCACGGATCCCTTGGACTTAGCCGGTGGTGCAGGCATTATTGCCAAGAATATTGTCTGTAACACGATTACGAACCCAATACGCATGACGTCCTACGGTGATGTTATCGTCGATGGGGTGCAGGGGACCGCGAACGATACCGCGTTCATGTCAGTTTACATGAATGATTCCGATGGGCGGTTAACTTTATCCAATATGGATGTGCGGTACACCGGAGTTTCTCCTCCCGCTGGAGTCATTGATTTTGACGCCATCTACACCTCCAATGATAATATCCCTGCACGAAAACTCCGGCTGCGGAATGTGTCTGTCTACCCCGGTGATGCATATAGCCCCCTACCCGCTAAGATGTTCAGCATTGCTGGGGCTGCCTACGATCATCTGGGTGATCACTCGGTCGATGTTGAGAATGAGTGCTTCTTGACGGAGTATCACGATGTCAATGATGTCACGGTGACGATAAGCACGGCGAACACACTGGTAGACATGACGTCAGCGTCCGCACAAACTCACGGGAAGGGCTTTACCCGGGCAGGAACGTACATTCGTTCAAACACCATGGAGATTTTCCGGCGGCGCTACGAGGTGTCCTTATACGCCGAGGTGAGTATCCCCGCAGGGGTTGCTACCGGGATTATTCATTTGGACTTTGGGGGCGATCAGGTGTTTGATATCTCGGTGTACTGCGCCGATACGCTCGCGAAATACCCAGTCAGTTTCTCGCGTTACGTTACGCTGGACCCCAATGATCAATTCAATGTTCAAGGGACTATCGTTGAAATCACCGGGGTGTTAACCCTGTCCAATTTCAGGTTGGCTGTTCGTCAACTTCCTTAACCTACGGAGTTTATCATGCTGACATCAGCTCAGTGTCAAAAGAAGTACGGATCCCCCGAAACCGAGAAGTTCATGACGGTTTGGGATGTCCCCACGGAATTGGAAATCGGTGTGATCCCCAAGCGCGTGTACTGCAACCGGGATATGGTGAAGCCGCTGGAGCAGGCGTTTCGTAACCTTATCCGGACGGGTTTTGTCAAGGAATTGCGTACGTGGGATGGTTGCTTCAATATCCGCAAGAAACGCGGAGGAGCCAGTCCGTCTCTCCATTCTTGGGGGGTTGCTATTGACGTCAACGCGGCATGGAACGGCTTCGGTAAGTCACCTACGCTCTCTCCGGGGTTTGTGAAGTGTTTCACGGACGCAGGTTTCGATTGGGGCGGTGTCTGGAGCAAACCCGACGGCATGCACTTTCAACTCAAGACCATTCCTATCTGAAGAGGTTATTATGGCTAAGGTAACTCCTCCCGCTTTTCAACTGGTCTCTGACTGGAAACAAAGCTGGAAGTATTTCAGCGTGCAACTGACCACGATCATGATTGTGCTTCAGGTGCTGGAAGAAAACCTCCCGGTTGTTCAGGCGTATCTGCCGGAAGGCTGGGTCAAGTACATCGGTCTGGCAATTCTCGTGGGGCGCATTATCCAGCAAGGTAATGCTGTCGTTGCGAAAGATGAACCTGTCCCCGACGAAAGTAAACCGTAACACGCGAGTCTTTCTGACAGCATGGGTAGCTCCATGCTGTCAGAAATTACTATGCAGCCGTAATTCTTTGTAGCCCATCACCTGCTTTGTAGGATTCATTATGCAAACCATTACCCGTTCCGTCTACGGAAGCCAAGTGCAAACCGCACTGCTGCTGAAACTGAATCACGACATCCCCACGAATGCTTCGGTAGCAGAAGCGTTGAACGACCCTCTGGCGGTTCCGTACCAACCTTCACCAGTCACCGCTGGAATGGAAGTCTTTGCGGATTACAATCCCGCTGACGACACCCAGTTTCTGACAACCCGTTATCTGGTTATTGGTAACAAAGCGCACTACAACGTTACAGGACCCGTGGGTTCACCCCCCACTCAGGATACCTTGCCGCATAAAGCCAGGCATTCTGGTCTCTATGGGATGATTCCGTTTATTGCCCGGCCGGTAACTTCGGATCTCACCTCTTTGGAACGGGAAAAGTACCGTCTGCGGAAGACCTTGTATCGGGACGGTGTACTATACGCCGTCTATTTCGGTCGAGTCATCGATACAGGCACCATCGCTGTAGAAACCACACTGACAACGGTCACGGGTGGAGTTTCTGTTACTACGCCGTTTGCACCGACTGTAAACGACCGTCGTCCGGCATTGCCCGATATCGGAACCACTAACGACGGTAGCTACATGCGGGTTTCTGCTGTCATGACCGTATCCTTTACCCCTGCTGAAGTCCAAGCAATCATCGATGCTGTGACGTTGTTTTACGGAGACGCCAATTACGCAGTCATCTCCGAAATGGGACTCTGCACCGGGGTTGAGAAAGCGGTGACAGATAAGTACCCCAACGATATCGGTGCTCCGCAGGTGACTACCCCCGTCACTCCGGATACGTATTACGAAGCCGCCGGTGTACAGATTGCAGCACACATTACCACGATTTACCCGCTTCAAGCATTCCTGGGTGGGCTCAGTGTTCCGATCGATGTTGGGACTTCTGAACCGCTGTTTGGCGTGAGCATCTAACATGCGCTACGTGCGAGCAGTGTCCATCGATCCGGGCTCGCGTTTTTGCGGTGCATGTGCATACGAGTTTAATACGGGTTTAGACACCATGCGTGTGTTGGATGCGTATACACTCAGGATGCATCGCATACACCGTGCTCGCACGCTGAGTATGGACTTAGACGAACCTCCGACTGTTGAGCGCTTGCGGGAGTTAGAAGACGCACTCTATCGATTCTTTGACGCTTGGAAACCTGGGTTAGTAAGCTGCGAAAGTGCGTATTTCAAACAACAACCCAAACCCTACGAGATCTTAACGCTCTGCATTGGTGCGACAAGAACCGCGTTACGTCGCTATGATGACCACCAGCGTCTACACCTTATCGAACCTTCCGTCGCTAAAAACGACGTGGGGGTAAAAGGTGGGGCTAACGATAAATATTTAACTCGTGCGGCTTTACAGCGTATTCCCGATCTTCTGCTTCCTGATAATTATCTGGAGCTCACTGAACACGCCGTAGACGCTATCGCTATCGGATACTCTACGTTTCAGATGTTGAGGAGGCGTCTCTCATGAACTTGTTAAACATTGCCATGATTTTAGAAGACATTCGCATTGGCGATATCAAGTACGGAGATTACGCGGTCTCTCGCTTCAACGAGGGACTGAAGCTAAATCCCCCGATACATCTGAGTATGACAGGTGAAGATATCCGCGATTGGCTATCTTGCCTGGATGAAGAGGTGTGTAAGACGGTGCTGAAGAAACGTCTTCTCTCAACGCCGGAAACCCAAGAGTTTATCCAGTATCTGGATACCTATCGGCAATCCGATGAGCGGCAAGAAGAGCTAGCAGATCTTCCCTACGTAACCTTTGGGTTTATTACCGCGTTGGTTTCCGTGGTACTTGCCCTAGGCGGAACGATCATGTTTATCTCCTACGCGGATATTCATAACGATCATCAGGGAATCGTGTGGGATGGGTTAGGCGCTATTTGGGAGTTGGTGCTAAAGATGATTCGGAAGTACTTTGGAGTATAGGGCATATAGGCGGGGATTACCCCGCCTATATGCCGTGTGGATTAATAGAAAGCGGGTCCGATTTCAAGACCCAAGCCAGTGTTGCCCGGCCAGGTGGTTTCTGTGAGGCAGCGTGTCAGTGTGATGGGTTGGACAATGAGTCGTGAAGCACCAGCGCCTTTAACAGACCCGCTCCATGCGGCATCACCTTGACCATGCATGTAGACCTTATCGTTCCAGATCATGTCAAAGATTCGGAAAGACGCCAGATGGTGCCTAGCGGTATAGTCCTCACCAGAGTCCGTATACACCATGTCTGTACAGAACACGGTTTCTAAAGATCCTTTATGAATCCGTGAGCCGTGGCCATCGTAGTCATCCCAACCCAACCCAGCGCGTTCCAGTATGGTTGCCCATCCAATGGTGGGGGTGCCGGAGGTGTGGTGACCAAACCCCCATGTTCGTAAGGCGATGAGTGAGTCCACGTCGTTAGAGGCGTAGCAGTTGAAATGCCCTGCCACTCGGATCTGTTCAAAGGGCCAGACAATCGTTCCGAGGACCATTTCAGTACTAGGACCCGCGTCATACGGCGGGTTTCCTAAATTACCGTTATCACCCAGATAGGGAACTTCGCCGTAGTTCCACCCTACTCCCCAGTCACCGTTTGCAACACCTTGCAAACGCTCCCCCAGATAGAGTGCGGTATCGAGCCGTGTTCCATTGCGTGAAAACGGTCGTGGACCGCGCTTCAGGGTAGCTCCTTCCAGAATGGAACCTGCAACGGTGGTGCCGGCGTCGTGGTGATAACTGCGGACGTAGAGCTTCCCCATATTAGGATAGGTCAGCTCAACCGAGTTAGGCATGCGAATATAGTGACCTACAAAGACAGTGTTGTAGTGATACACGTCGATGTTGGTATCGTAGCTGCAAACAACGCCATTAGGCCCCATACGAGGGGTATCCGTAGCGTTCAGCACATTAACAACGTAAGGAACCAGTTCTGTTCCGTTCCACTGTAGGAAGACCGAGTACAGCACCATATCCGTGCTGAGTGTTAGCGTCAGGGTAATAGGGTTCACCAATTGACGGTTAACCCCATTGACCCAGAAGTAACCTCCGTTACGAGGCGCAATCCGAATATGGTCTTCATCAACCGCGTACATGAAGACATCAAACCGAGGTTCGATTCCGCTCGGTGACCAATCCCAATCCCCCGGCATGTTGCCCGTGGACCGCAGGACCTGACCGGTGGTCGGAGGTGTCGGAAGTGACGCCGCTGACGGATCTCCCCACACCCAGTCTCCGCGAGCGGTACCTGTAGAGATAAGCACCTTGGCCGACCCCGGAGGAATGGGGACGTAATCCCCCCAGCCGTACGTAGCAGGAGTCGGGGAAAGCGACATCAGTACCTGACCTGCTACAGGACCCATGGGGACAGGGCGCTGAAGCGCTGTTACATCACTCAATATGGAGAGATGTTCCTCGGTTAACCTGAGGTTCAGATAGTTGTAAACCGCTCCCCATGCTGCTTGATCCCCGCTGAGCAGTGCCTGCCGGACCCCCTCAATGACATTAACCAGAGGACCCAGTCCAAACACTGTCTTCATGTCAGTGAGATGCGCCGCGGGCGGGTATTGCACAGGGGCGTCAGGGATTTCCCCCCAGATAGGATTGATGGGAAGAATGGGGTTATCATCCAGGTAGGTCTGTAACATGGTTACGGTATTACCGTAAGACCCACCGATGACGTGATAATCCATGGAAACACCAGGGACGTCTGTATTAATGACCCGGATAATACCGCCGACCTCCTTACCTGAGGCCATACTAGGTTCGGGGAGTAAGTACTCTACCAAATAGTCGACCTTAGGTGCTAAGATAATGCCGGTGACGCTGTTTCGCAGAACCATGTTGAAGACATAGAACGGTCCGGCGGAGGGAACAAAGGCACGCGTCTCGGGTGAGGTGAACGTGGTGACATCTCCCACAATCGCGTTTGTGGGAGCTACCCCTGTCAAATCCAGGGGGTATCCAAAAGGGGAAAATGGCATGTGTAAAACTCCTTACAACCGACTTATCACAAATGGTTAGCAAACGCCCGCAGGTTGAAACTCTCAACATCGTGCTCAATGGCAAGATAGGTATGTTCCTTGCTACTGATCAGGGGTGAGCCGAACACACCGTTGTTACGTTTGAAACCCAAGCTGTGATACAGCCATGTATAGGACGACGGTGCGTAGTATGCAAAGATGCTGTTCCAGTTACTCATGTTCCCGGCAGCGTCAGGATCTACAGACTTTGCAGCTCGCATCGTAACGTAACAGACTCGTGAGTTATTCGCACCATACAACTCAACGACCCCCGAGGCTTCCGTGTAGTAGACCGTGTCCTCACTGCTGCCGTAAGGGTGATTGAGTGTATGGCGAGCACCAATAACTTCCGGAGAACTGCTTCTAGGAACCGTGGGGGTGGTCAATTGTGTAACAATATCGAAGGTGCCCTGAGCGGGAGATCCCTCTCCCAAGGTGCTGTAGTTCATGTTAGCGTTATAGCGCACTCGAACGATTTCGTTGGCAAACATCAGCACAGGGATTTCCATATCCGTAACGTTGCTAACACTCGTTGGATCTGACCACTCGGAACTGGTTCCTGTCCAGTAAGGATAATCCGCCGGTAACTTCTTCCCTTCATAGGGCTTAATCCATTCGGGATGGGTATAAGGGTCAGTCAACAGTGCCGTGTATTGCCGGTTGTCTACATAGACGGAACGGGTGTGCCACATGCTATCATCGTTCTTGAAAATCATTCCAACCAAGGTACGAGTCGGATCCCCAATCTTGATAAAGACATCAGGATCTGTCGGGCTAGTTGCGTAATCTGTTGTGCTGACTTCAAGCTGGATCGCAGTTCCGGTCCAGAACGCGTAGACCAACCAGGTCGTCCCGAGCCCTAAGCTAGCAATATTTAACGCGGCATCACCGAAACGCATGACTCCTTCAATCTTCAGTCCAGGCTTGCGCACCCAGAGTTTCAGATCAATCAGCGTACTCATGTACATGAACGCATTGCTGCGAGGTTGTGCATTCTCAAGATCCGATAGCACAAACCCAGCGCCATCTCCCACTAATATTTTTCCAGCCGTGGGATTCTGAGGAAGCAAGAGCCCTTGCAGCAGGCTTGGTACAACCAGTTTATTGTTTGCCCAAGCTAGCAACTCCGACAGTGTTGCGACACCGTAGTTGGGTAGATTCCCAAGCCCCACAGCACTAGGGGCGTGTGCGCCACTAAGGGTGGACAAGTGGTTTGTCAATGCGGAAGATAGACCCGCTACTGAACCATTCGCCGTGATGACTGTAATGAGTTGCTCAATCTTGGCAACCAATTCCGCCATACCGGTCAGATCAGGTGCCGGGGTAGGGTGCGGAAGCGGAGGAAAGCCGGATGTCAATCCTACGATCTGAGTCCATGAAACCAACCGGATATGGTAAAGGGACTGGTCAAAGTTTTCCACGAAGGTGTAGTCATTGGCAACGTACGGACCCCCCATGGTTTGGTAGGTCAGATAAACGTCCTGATTGAAGCCATGGTCGTTAAAAACAATCGCACCGTAAATCTGTGTATAGAGAACGTTCGATGCTTCGATGAATTGGAGCACCAAATCGTAATCCACTCCCCGGACCAGCAATGGGTCGGTCGGAAGAGGACCTGTGCGAACTACCATGGAGTCTCCGAAGAATGGAGAGGCGGTCGGCACAATGAAGTTTGCCTTAGCGTTGTTCACAGGCGGTGTGACCACGTGGTGTTCAGCCGTGATCTTATTTGAGGCTTGCGTACCCGTCGGATCGTACGGATAAAGAAACGGTACAGGGAATGGCATAGCCACCTCACTCTCTTTGCAAACTTAAGAATATGGGCCCGTTCAGGGGCAGTCATAACATAGACCGGAGTTTACCATGTATCAATACGTTAGCGCCACGGCAAAACTCCGTGGCAAAAATCAGACGTGGAAACCCACGGATCTGTCGCTAGTGACGTTATCTGCTCTGTTTCTGAATTACAGTAACGGGCATTTGGTCGTCGTTTGTCCAGGCTTAAATGCGCAGGAACGATACGTAGACATCAACGCCTTTCGTGCTACCACTGCACGCTATCTGAACCTCGCGCTGGAAGACTGGCTCCTCTCCATACCGGATGGTGCACTACCAGAGTTATCGACTGAGCCTGTTTACACGACTGGCAGCGCGCTTTATGCAGATGCGTGGCAACAGCAGTTTAAAATCAAGAAGGTGGTGAGTACACACCCAGACACGCCAAAGCTTGCTGGTGAAACGTACGACGATCTCTTGATCTACAAAAGCTATATCGATCCAATAGAGCTGCAAACAAAGGCGTTGGTCACAGTGAATGGGTTACTTCATCGGACTGTTCCGTACGGTGAAGAGCGTATTTTGGTTAAACATGGAGCCGCACAGCCCGATGAGTTTGCAGGGAATGATGTGGGGGTGTGGAGCATGGTTAATCTGGGGGATGTTGAGCAGATCCCTATTACACCAGAGATGCGGTTGACATATGCGGGAACAGACCCATCTCGGGTGGTCTATTTGTCAGTTGGGCAACCTCTGTCGAATAAGAGCATCATGGTGTCCTTGGGGGGTTACCTACATGTTGAGGATCGCGTTATCGATGTCATCTCCGAAGAGAACGGTATTATCCGCCTGAACTTCACCGATATGGATTGGAGTGCTCGGTATTTTGAATTGCGAGAACGCTTGAAACTCCCGCTCTTTTCCGAGGCAGAATCTACTCATCGCCCGGGGTCGCTGGCGTATCCCGAACTAAGAACTGCAGCCTTTATTGACAGCTTGCTCACACACGCACTCACGTTCTTGATTATTGTTGATACTCCAGACCTGCATTGGGAAACCATTCCCGTGGGTGAGACAACAACACCGGGAGTCTACGAGCATCCATCAGAACCCCTCTATCCGCTCCGTACGCAGTCAGGAAAGATGATTGAGTACATGCGGGTGGGTCAGCGAGGCATGTGGGTTATACGCACGCGCTTGGGCTTACAGAAGCACTATGCACACGACTCTACGATTCGGGAAATCTTGTCCGTGGCGCATATCACCGAAGATCCCAATTTGCCATGGAAAGCCAAACCGGAGCTATTCAAACTGCAATCGACACGACGGACATAACCGGAGGGGCTTTCGCCCCTCCTATGTCGTTATGGTTTTGGTGCAGATGTATCAGAACCCGGGGCGGCAGACACGTGGACATGGGTGCTACCACAATCGATGCCGTTGACCGTGAAGGTACCACTCACCGCAGCATTACCCGACATAGTGGTTGTGCTTGTCATGGTAATCGGGATACTAATGGTTGCTGTGACAGCACCTGCGCTACCCGCGGTGGTAATCCCACCCAGTAGCGAGGTCAGACCCGCTACATTCACTTTACCCGTGAAGTTAGTCTGGACAATAGTCGCCTGATAAAGCGGAGTCACATCGGTAATTGAGCTCTTGACCACTCGCTTAATCGTGTCCGAGATGACGTTATACGCCTTGGTTTTCACCGTCACAGAGTCCGGAGCTTCGATCAGGATATCACGCTTATTGACATCCAGCATACTTCCGTCTTTGTTCTTCAGGGTTAACTGGCGCTCAGCGCTATCCAGTTGGAACGAGTTTCCGTCATCGTCCTCCAAGACAACAGCACCTTCTTTCAGATTGAATTGAAACGTATATGCAAACGGTTCCCCGTCTGCTTTGGACGTATGCAGTGTAATCTGCTTGGTGTGCGACGACATTTCCAAGTAATAGGTGTTTTCAGGTGTCAGGACCTTAGTGGCTTCATCACGCGTGGCGCTGATCGCATAAACCACGGTTTCTAAACGCCGGAGGTACTCAGACTCCTTATCCGACATCCAATAGTACTTGTCGACATCCGCAAACCGGTAAATGTAGACCTTCTCCCCCCTTCGTACATCGGGTGGGGTTTTGCGATTACTTTCAAAGCTGAGCCAGCGGGCTTTAATGGAGTGAGACATCTCCACACGGACGCTGTATTTCTGCCCAAAGGCGTCGACGCCTTCGGCGGTATCTTCACCTCGATCCGCAGAGACCTCTCCTTCCGCATACCCCAGCACCTCGACGGGATAGACTTCCAGATCCCAAGACGACAGGGCTTTGTTTTCAACAGCGTATCCGACGGAATAGCAATGGAGTTTAGAGAGCTGCATGTGATGCTCCTGTAGAAAAAGACAGATTGCCTCCACCTATGTGCGTTATGAGGAAGGCGGCAATGATTATTACACGACTCTATCTGAAAGGGAATATTTGGCTGGACCTCATGGGGATCCATGAAGTTGACTACCGACCCGAGGCAGTCCATCAATTGATTATTGGAACCAACGGATCGGGTAAAACCACCTTGCTTCGTGAGTTGACTCCGATGCCGGCTAACAAAGCGGACTATCACCCCGGGGGGTGTAAGCAAATCGAGTTTACGGATAAGGGAAGTCAGTACGTACTCCTGTCTGATTTTACACAAGGAGTAAGTCATACGTTTACGCGTAATGGGGAAGCTCTAAATCCCGGACGAACCGCAACGGTTCAGAAAGCTCTCATACAGGAACATTTGGGTCTGGATCAGAAACTCATGGATGTCCTACTGGACATCGATAGCTTTACACTAATGCCTGCTTTGGAGCGTCGGTCGTGGCTGATGAGGCTCTCTGGGAGCGATATGAGTTATGCCTTAGGGATTTGGGAGCGGCTGCGGACTATCCATCGAGATACCAAAGGCGTGGTAAAACATCTGGCTAAGCGTTTGGCTGAGGAAGTAACTCGTCTCCCCTCGCTAGAAGACATTGCTAAGATGGAAGAAGAGACACGAACACTGGTACGTGAACTCAACATCTATCTAGGATCCCGAGAACCTAACGTACCACCCCTCCAGCGCGCTGAAAATCTCTATCAGCAAACCCTGCGTGAGTGTGAAAAACTCGCGGATGCCATATTGAATCAACATAAAGCAACCCCCGTTGGGCTGCGACAGGTAGGGTTTCACAATATGGCAGCGCATGAGCTCCGACTGCGTGAGCATCTGAGTGCGTCCAAAGCGCGTTGTGAACGGACACAAACCGAAGCGGGTAGAATCCATCAGGCCGTTGAAACGCTAAAGATGGCGTCTGCCGGAAACGTTCAGGAACTTGAGGAGAAACTCGCTGCGTTGCTTAAGACTCACGCAGAGGCCCTAGAAGCCCTGCCTGAGGACAGACGCTACCTACCTCAGGCTGAACAGTTATTACGCGAAACAGAGGCCTTACAGATCGATCTGAACGACATCCTGAGCACGATGCCAGTAAACAGCGGGTATCGGTTCTCAGAAGAGGCGGTTAAGGAGGCTCAGCAGGCATTTGATAGCCTTGGATTGCGTCTTGATCAACTGCGACGTGATGGTACTAAAGCTGAGCACCGACTGATGCATCTTGAAAAGATCGAGCACATCAACTGCCCCAAGTGTGGCTACCTGTGGAAACCCGGTGTCAACAATGGCGATGTTGAGAGCATTCGTGATTACTTGATTGATAATGAGAATACAACGGCACGGTTGGAGAAGGAGCAAACGTCGCTCTCGACATTCTTCGATGAACACCGCATGTATCGGGAATGCGTCAATCGTCTCAATGCAATCATCCGACAACACCCCGCTCTGAAGTCTCTGTGGGGAGCGATTGGGTCGGTATGGGATCGAGGTGCCTCACCTAAGGCAGGTATTGCTGCGATTGTTGCCTGGCGAGCTGATTTATCGCGTTTGATAGATGCTGATCACATTGCGCACCAGATCAAGGATATACGGACCACTGTGGACCAACTGCGATCCACCGAGACAGCTAAGTCGGGACAGTTGGAATCGTATCTTGCCGAACTCTTAGGTTCTCTGGAGGAAGATCTTATCGATGTTGAGATGTCACAAGCCGAACTCGATGAGGTCCTGAACTATCGTCGCTGGGTTCAATTCATACAGGCTAAGACCGATGAGTTGAATGTTCAGCACGATACGCTTGATGAAACCTTACATGACTTGGTACGAGCGATTCGTAATGCAGAATTGGACAAGGATATACATTCAAACCAGATCCTGTTGGCGACTGCGGAAGCCGCCCTCAATAAGGCGCGTAATGCGGCTACTTTAGTGGCGGATTTACAGCGTAGCTACGACGAAGCGGTTAAGAACCAAGAGGCTTACGCTATTTTGGTTAAGGAACTATCGCCGACTGATGGATTGATCGCTGAGATGATGAAGGGGTTTGTGGAGGTCTTTACCGATCAACTCAATGCTATCATTGCACAGGTGTGGACATCGGATCTGAAAGTACTCCCGTGTCCTGAAGACAGTAAGTCCGAACTGACCTACGAGTTCCCCTTCTCAGTTAAAGGGAAGACTCAGCGCGACGGCGACATTAAGCACGGGTCAGCGTCTCAAGTAGCGATGGTTAATCTAGCCTTCAAGCTGGTGGTTAGTCTGTATTCGGGTCTAGAGGATCACCCTCTGTATCTGGATGAGGTGGCTATCACCTTTGATGAACTGCATCGCTCCAACATCATCATGTTCATTAAACAGTTTGTGGAAACCAAACGGTGTTCGCAATTGTTTATGATCTCTCACTACTTTCACATGCACGGGGCGTTCCAAGGGGTCGAGGTGTTAGTGACTAACACAGCCAACATCTTGAACCTACCACAGACCTACAACCAACATGTGGAAATCTCATAAGGCATAGGGAGGGGCAATTGCCCCTCCCGTTATGCTGTTACGTAAAACACACGACCTTAACGTTACTCCGTCGGCTTGGTCTTTTTTGCCACGAGTTCCCAATAGCGGTTCATGACAATAACATAAGTTTCTGTCATATGCAGAACCACTGCCTGGTAACCAGCAAGACTGCTAAACAGCGATGTGACGGATGATCCTGATTCACTGATGAGTTTCCGCAGGTAGCTGTTGAGCGAGAGATTGCTACCTTCTGGAATACTATCGCAGAACGTGGCTAATTTAGCACTATGCTCGCGATAAATCTTATCGCAATGCTCAACCGCGTTCTTTACCACCTCAGTAAACTTCTCATGAGCGGCGCCGACTTTGACCATGTCGGCTGGTGAGGTAATAATCAAACGCTTAGCAACAGCAGCTTGGTCAGGTATCTCCTTTGATATTCTGTCGTAGTAGTTGGTCTTATGGATCATAAGCCTAGGTGTCGGGGGAGTGGGGTTATGCTTACCGTAGTCACCACCATTGATCACTGCACCACCGTAACCGATTGACAACAATGGATGTAAAATCCAGACGTCCGGAGCACCAAGTGCTGCCTTCAAACTACTTTCGCCTGTGTACCGTCGTGGTAACACGTCGTCGACGTATTCAGTCACGATTTCGCCGGCGTCTTCGACCGTAGATGACGGTTTGAGTTTATTAGCAAGAAGCCAAAGCAGTGAGAAAGAGCCTGTCATGGCATTGATTACCGAATCAATGTTCGCTGTAATATGCTCCAGTACAGCTACACCCCCACACCCACCAGCGTCATCCACATTGAACATTTCAAGTGTGCGTGCAACTGTGCTTTCACCAATAGCTTGTTCAAGCAGAGCGTAATCAACTTCGTGAGTTTTTTCCTTGGGAACAATCTCAACCAGTTCCTTGGAACGCTTGAGCTTGGCGCCCAACTTCTTGCCGCCATTACCGATTTTCTCGATCAGTAGCCCGACCCATTCCTTTAGCTTCGCCCAAACGCGCTTGAGCATTTCCCAGATAGCCTTGCCGGTCTTCTTGATACCGTCCACAACAGCGCTTTCCATCGAAGCAATCAGTTCGGCATCGCTCGACGCACTTTCCATGGACGCGATGCGGTGGTGCATACCCCAGCGGTTGTCAATGCGATGAATGGTTTGACGGATGAATGTCAGTGATTCTGCGGGATGACCATTCTTCAAAGCATTTTCAAGCGCGACGGCAGCTTGCTGAAGAGTTTCGTTGTCATCTTGCAGTTTCTCGATATCTCCCAGGTCGGTCTGGATATCGGTTTGCTTTTCAGCAGCAGCCTCAACGGTACCGACTTCGTCAACCGGTGTGTCTTCGACAGGATCAGTCAACTCTTCCAAGCCAAGCTTGTAATACAGTTTGTTGCTCATGATACTTTCCTCAGGGGGTTAAGTTACCAGCTAGCGGATGCTGGCTTACGGTAGTCAGATGCTTGACCTGTAACAGGTTCCACATGGGGCGGATCAACACAGTAAAGACTGTCTTCGATACTTTCCATACCGAAACCCATATCAGTGCTGCTGTCAATCCCAATAATAGCGTCCACCTGCTGTCGACTCCACTCGTTGATGTCTTCAGATCGAGTAGACAGATTAGGGACCTTACCCGTATTCAAGAACACGCGGTAGACCGTTACTGTTTTGTCCTGACCCAAACGTAAACAGCGAGAGATAGCCTGCTCTTGCTCGTGGTAACGGAACGGGGAGTTCAACATGATCAGGTTATTCGCCATGATCAAAGGAACAGCCGTGGAGAGAGATTGATACGTCGCGATGAGGGGATTGATATCCTCATTCTCTTTGAACTGCTTGACAATGCTCTGGAGCTCACTGTTTGTATCGCCATAGACACGCAGCGGCGTGTACCCAAGACCTTGCAGACGCGCATGTGCTGTGTCAACCACCCCCACATAGCTGGTAAAGACCAACGTCTTCTTTTCTGCCGTGTCAATGTACTGTTCAAAGTCCACGCTAGCTACCATTTCGATATGGCACTGCTCGCGCTCTTTGGACAGAATACGCCCCAAGCACTCGCCGCGTACTTTGAGCTCCACGTACTTCACGACAGACTTCGCGTCAATGAAAGGTTTACGCTGAGATTGCGACAACACCGGGAGGATGTGTTCCTTTTCAAAGCGGTTACAGTACAGTGCCTGAGGTCCCATGGTACGCGCGTCAAATCCGTACTTGATAAAGGTCTTGACGTTGTCCGTATAGACGCGGTATTTCTCACGCTCATCCGAGGACCGGATCGTGCGCTCGTAGTCACGCAGACAGTTGTAGTACATCGCTTCATACTGCGGACGATTCTTGGTGTAGAAATCCATACGCTCTTTGATGTACTTGATCATGACCTCTTTGATGTACGGCAGTGTATACCGCACCGCATTGGGGATCGTAACCGTGACATCATTAATGATCGGTTTCTCGGACATGAAGTTCGACTTAGGGACTTTAAAGGAAACAATCCCCAAGCGATGGTTCAGGATGTCCAAGGCACGACTAGAGTCAGCACCAAAAATCTTCTTGAATCGCATCTCTACATCAGGCGTAAAGAGCGGGTCAATTGAGCGCAGCAGAGGAACCGCTTCGTGACCCATGGCTTTCACCGGAGTCCCCGACGCCCAGACGATGTCCGTAGGTTCTGCTTTCTGACACAGAGTCAAAAAGAGATCGGTACGTAGCGACTTGATGTCGTTGAAGTTGTGGGACTCATCCAGAATGACCACGGCTCGTTTTCCATGAGCGCGTTGTGTCAGCGCTACGGCTTGATTCAGGGTCTCGTAGTGGAAGATATGCCACCGAGCTTCGGGATCCAGGGGTTTCCCATCAGCAGCCACCCAGACAGTCTGAGGGACCGACATGTCATTGAGCAGTGTCTTTCGCCAGACTTCATTAACAGCATTCTTCGGGCAGACGATGTAGACAATCTCCGCTTTGGCGCACACGGCAATGGAGATATCTGAAATCGTCTTACCACCTCCAGGCGGTACCATCAGCAGCGCGCCCCGTAGGTTGTAACGGGGTTTGATGTACATGTATCGCTTCAGAAAGTCCATCTGATGCGGCAGCAAGTCAAACTTGATCTCATTGAGATGCGTCAGATCCAACGGAGGAACATGGGGTTGATTGATGCGCGCCAGCCAGGTACTTTCCCGGAGCTCTTCCAGAATCCGACGCAGGGCTCTGGGTGAAGAATCTCGGGCATTAGAAGCCAGAATTGTCTCAACGATTTTCTCGAACTCCAACGCAAAGAAGCTCGGAATGCGGAACGAGGAATCGGTAAAGTCAATAAAGAGATAGCTTCCAATGCGGCTGGTCGCCCAGATGGTTTTGATGTCCTTATGAATGGTACGGGTGGGGACGTTATACACCGTAATGACCCCACCCACTTCTTCTACAGTGATCATTCCGATAGCGCGGCGAAAGAATCCCACAATGTCACTCCTCAGGCAGCAATTTTAGCCCATTCCTTATCCCACAGGTTATCGACAAAGTCCTCTTGGGCTTTATCCCAACGCGGACCATTTACCAAAATCAAATCATCAAACTGGACGGGCAGTGGCGGGATCTTATCCTCGGCTGACTTGACCTCCAGATCGATCTTCACCCAGACATGGGGGCTGCCTTGTTGGTTTTGGAAGACATCGATTTCCCACAGGAGTCCCGAATTGGGGACACGGAAAACGTACCGGGTCTTCTTGTACCCATCAATAGCGACCTTGGTCAATTGCTTAAACATAGCGTGATGAATCACTTCCGTGATTTCCAAGACACCGGGTTGACCATCGCGTTTGGTCTTGGTGGTCAAGAGGAAATCGTTCCCATCAACCGCTCGCAAGCGCGCTCTGACAGGAGCATTTTCATCACCAATCGGAAGGATCCATTGCTCGTGCTCTTCTTTACGAAAAGCTTTGCTCAGTTCAGTAAAGTCTCGGATCTTACCGTAGAACGTATATTCCAGCTCCAGAACTTCCTGACCAATATCTTTTTCATTTTCGAGTGACACACGCACTCGCTGGCGTAGCATAGGGGGCATGATGGGGTTTCCTGTGCGTAAGGGTCTATATCATTACGCAACCGAAAAAGACGAAATTACATATCACTTAAGGGACTGTGTCTGTGTAGAAGTTTACACAGTAGCACTATAGTAAGTGCAGCATGGCACAACGTGGTGAAAACCCAATACTAACAAGAGGAAACTGATATGCGTGGATCAATGCATGACCAAATGCGGTCGATTAAGGCAACGGGCATTGTCTGGCCGACAGCCTTGGATCTGTTGGCAAAGTACACTCCGGACGAACTGGATGAACGTGGTCAGTCAGGAGGTTTCCGGTTGATTACGGATGTACTCTGGCGGTCAGACATGGTTATCCCGGAGCTCCCGGGTGGGTGGATGGCCATTTATGCTGGCCGCGCGGAACCCGGTGCTGTGGGGTCTATCTTCCTGATGCCGAATACTCCCTGGACGCGCAAGCTCTGGAATCAGGGGCAGTACAAGGTGCTGCTCAGCGATGGAATGACGGAAGACCAGGCACTGTTGTTCATGGTTTCCAAGGAACGGCACAAGACCCGTGCGATCCGTCACGTCATTTATCTGTTGCGTAAGCATGTGGACGAGTGTAGCCGTCGGGTAACGCTCTCACCGCGGTACGGTTTTACCGGTCGTGACGATCTGGATCGCTGGTGTTCACGCCATTTGCCACCGGGTTCTTATTCCCAAGAACGCGTGGAAACCTTGCTGAACGTGATCCGCGACATGCTGCGCCCCAGTCAGTACCTCTTGCACGAAGCTGCCAAGCTGAAGGAGAGTATTCTTCCGCCGGAAATTAAGGAAGACGAAGCTCCGGCGGAATCTGAATCAGTCCCCAAACCGAAGAAAAAGCTGTCCCCCGCGAAGAAGGAAAAGTTTGACCGCTATCGGGAGCGGGTGCGTCAACGTCGTAAAGACGCCCGCGCCAAGGCTTCGCAAGAACCCTCCGAAGCGATCACGTCGGACGCCTTGGCTGATGAAATCCGTCTGGCCATGGATGAGCACGATGCTCGTCTGAATACCCAACCCACTCAGGAAGTTGAACAATGAACGCACCTGTTGAAACCAAAACCGTCGGCAATCGCCAGATTATCCCTTTCATCAACGAAGATGCTGGTGTTTCTCTTCAGACCCGACGTGAACGCGTCGCGGTTAATACAGCAGCAGTGTACTTCATGCGACCGGTATATCAGTGGCTCAGTGATCTGCTCTCCATCTTCGCGCAAAGCGTGGGGCTGAGCAGCATTGCTCCACTGATGGCCTACGCTGTGGCGCAGTCCGCGGTTAACCCCACCAATGCCAGCATTACCGTGTGGCGCATGATGTCGACTGAAGGTGATGACGAGCTGCGGTTGCGCAGTGTGATCAGCGCGGTGCAGACATATCGCAGTCCGGAAAATATGGCGGATCGCTCTTTGGGTGTGGACGCCTTGGTTGAGTCGTTCACGGCGTGGTTGACCGACATTAACCAGCCGGATGGACCGGACCTGATGGACTTGCCTCAATTTATCTTGGGTCCGATTGCTGCCATGAGTGAAGCCAGAACCGTGATTGCTGAATGGCAAATCAGCACCATGGGTCCTCATGAAGAGAACAAAAACTACTTCATGGTGACGCTCCAGCGCTGGGATTTGCAACTGGATATCCTGGTGGATTATCGTGAGTTGGCCGCTATGGCGGTTCTGATTCAGATGTGCGAAGCTGACGACGATGCTGAGGAGCTCCCACCGCCTCCAGCGGAAGTGAATGTGGAAATGCTGCACTGATGGGAGTTCGAGGAGGGGGCACTCCCTCCTCGAACCCTATGCCATCTTATTTCTTTTTGGAGGCTGTATGACGAACACCAATGTAGAATCTTTCAACACCGCAACCGTGAAGCCAATGCAGCGGTTTAAGGAGCGGCTGAACAAGCACCAAGAACTCTACCACGTTACACCCTCTCTCGATGTCATTACGACATTTATTGAGAACGCCGAAGAAACGTTTTCTGCCGAAGGAATGTGTATCTTGGACGGTAATATCCGTAGTGATAATGGAAAAGTCACCACGACATTTATCTGTCACGAAGGAGCGCTTTTCCCAACCCCTGTCCCCGGGGTTCCCTTTATGACGTTGGAACAGATCTTCGAATATCCGTACGACTATAACGTCATGCAAAGCCAAAGCGCGTTCGATAATCTGGCTCAGGACTATCGTCAATGGTATTCTAGGTTTAACGGGGGCGATGTGGCGAACGATGGCGTCGCTGGACTATCGCTGCTTGGGATGCTTCTGTGGAAATCCCTGATTCAGCTTGGCTATGGATATGTCGAATCGGGTGAGATACTGCGCGCGGGCGAAACATCGTTTGACAACAGTAACTACTTCTTTGTCCTTCAGCAGTTGGATGTAAGGTTTGTTATTACGATCGATCTCTTTGCGTTGACGGAATACTTCGCGTTGCTGCGTCATCATGCGCGTGTTCAGAATCACACTTTTCTGTGATGCCGGATTTCAGATACGTATTACGGAAGGGAACTTACTAGGAGAAACCCCATGAAAGCATCCCTTCCGATTCGTATCCGCGCAATCTTCAACTTCCTCTACTTCGGCCTGATGCCGAGTTGGGTGTATGAACGCACGTGTCATTATCGCTGTACCTACTGGCAACATCTGAAAATGAACCTCTGCGGTGCCCGAGACTGGTTCTTAGGATACGAGAACGAGGATGATATTGCGTTTGTGCTACAGCCGTGCAAGTATTTCCGCTGGCAGTGACACGATCCGTGGGAGGGAGACCTCCCACTGTGAAAAAACATGATCCTAATTTTTTTCAGATATATATCACTTAAGGGACCAAGCAGAATAATCTGCATAACCAACGTCCGTAGGAGGACACATCATGACTACTCAAACTCAAACTCAAGACGCCGGTTCTGAAACCATTCGCCACTTCGTCAATGGCGCTCCATCGGTGACTGAAGTCACCGATATCCTGAAGAGCGTCGACGAAGTGGCGGCAAAGGTACCGGCTAAGAAATCCATCTTCGGCAAGGCCAAGGGACACGTGTCCCGCAACAAAGGTAAGTATTCCTTCGCCCTTGGCGTAGGTGTCGGCGCCGCCGCCGGCATTGGTTATTCGATCTGGAAGGTCGGCGGTGCTCCTGCCGCCGACCTGATCGGCGACGCGCCGGTCTAACGTCTTTCCCTCCCACAGGTGAGAGTGTGGGAGGGAGAAAGGGGGGATTTTCCTCCCTTTCTTTTTTGTCCTAAACGAGGTTATCATGACAATATATAGTTTTCCAACCGATGTTAATCTGGAGATTATACCGGCTCCTACGTACGCTGTCATGCCCCAAGATAAGGATGCCGGGGCGCACTATTACGGACAGAAACGACCTGTCTACAAACTCTCGCACGAACCAGCCACGGATTACCAACAGTCGGTGGGGATTCGCACCCTCCCGGGTTATCTGTGCGACATGGTGTTTCTGTATGCCGGCATGCTACCGAGTATGAGCAATCACGATGCCAAGGTTTACGGACTGATGATCCTGTTGGCACAGCTCCAAGAACACGTTGAAGGACACTTTGACGTCATCACGGAGATCCTTGGGATTCAGGACACCACGGTAAACTACGCTGCGAAGAAGATGGGGATGGATACTGTCTCACTTCCATGGCTACCCGTCATCTAACGGCATACTCGGAGGGAGCAACGCTCCCTCCGAACTATGTCTTTTTTTTTTGCTCTTACGGCAACCATCCATTTTGTTGCAGGATAGTGGTGAGCGCCGTGACTTGAGCTTGTAACAACGCGTTGTCGTTCTGAGCTTTGATCAACTTCGCACGATCCGTATCCAGTTCCGTAATAGCAGCTAAACGGATCGTCTCTAAGTTATCCGCTGCTTGTTGGAGCGTAGTAGCACCAACACTCACAGGATCGATATCCACCGGCGCACGCCATTCCATCATGGTGGGTAACGCGCCGTAATGTTGGGCAATGTAATCACGGACACCATCCTTGACGGCTGTGAGGTTAGCAGTTTCCAGCAAGGGTGGGAGCTCAGCCGCAATCACGATTCGTACGAATCGCGGCACAGCAGTTTCCGGATACGCTGCAATGAATGTGTCCGGGACATGTACTGTAGATCCGTCAGCTCCCAGCAGTGTGATGATGTTAGGCTTCTTGGCGCTTTCTACTTCAAAGTCAAAGACTGAAGAATCAATGACAGCACCATTCGTAACCCCCATGGGTTCGTAGAACGTCTTGTAAACGTCTAACCCGGTTTCGTAGATATCTTCAAACCCCCGTATGGCCACACAGGTGTAGACCATATTGGGGTTAACAGACCACGGGGTTTTGAGCTGGAACGCGCCACGCGCACGTATGGGGGGAGTTAGCTTAGCCATCGGTGTACCCCTTAGCTGTAGCTAGCAGCGGTGAGGATGAAGTACGTGTACCCGCTGTAGGTAAAGGTGGTATAGACCTTCCCATCCCGCGTAGCTCGACCAAACCCCACCGGGATACCCGACGTACTGGTCATCGTCAACGCCACTTCCAACCCCGCTACCAACTGCGATACGAAATCACGCGTGCCCGCACTCATTCGCATCCAGTCTGCTGAGCTGGGTTGGATGGACGCATAGTCTGGATACAGCATACTCAGCCGGGTATTGGCGTCAACATTGTTGGGGTTTCCGACACCGACCATCATGATGGAACGCCAGTAGGACGCGATGATTTCCAGATTGGCAGCGAGATAGCTGCTCAGCGTTACAGAATCTGCATAGGAGGACGGGAGATAGTCCGTCGCAATGGTGCTCAGATTCCCAGTGCGTACGATGGCGTCGTAAATAGCAACGTCCAATCCATCAACCGGAATTGCCATATCTCCCCACAAGGGAATCAGTACAAACTCGTTCTCGGCGTACAAGCCGGCGTAGATGACATTCCACGTACCCGGCGGCAAAGCCGTGTGAGTCGTGATGTATTCCCGAATGGCGTTCTTGATGTTATCAACGTCGAAAGCCAGAGGGCCATAGCCCAGCACATACCACGTTGTGTTCAACGTGTTGTGTGGCGCAACCGGATTGTTCCAGACAACGTTGTGTGTCACCAAACCCGTGTACGGATAGATACCCGCCAGTGTAGTTGCTTGTGCCAGAATATCTGAGGGTTCAACCGCCTGGATGAGATCGGTTACGACAGAGGTACTGGCGTTGAGGTTGTCAATGGGAGTGATGGGTGGAATCAGCAGAATCTCGTACTGATCATATTGGGATTGGAAACGCGAGTCGGCAAACCATATCGTGGTTTCGTATTCGGTTCCACTGTCCGAAAACCGCCACTTGACAAAGTCCGGGAAACGAGAAGTGATCGGAGTCCCGTTCAGGATCTCGTTAATTTCCACGTTGGTGATCGTGGGAAATTGGGTTTCAATTGCCAGAATAAATGCGGCTTTGCTGCTGTTGGCAGGAATAGAACCGGTGTTGTGCGCGTTCAGAATCCAGCTCACGACATCCAACTGATGTTGCGTCAGAGTACCTGTCGGGGTAAAGGCGATACCGGCATCAGATTTAGCGTGGAATCCCACCAGTTCAAATCCGGGATTGGTGGGGGCTGAATACAGCGTCGGAAGCCGAGTAAAGGTCTTCGAGAGGGGGCTGAGTTCCCCAAACGTAGCCACTTGTCCCGGCAGGTTATTGACTTCTGCGGGGATGGAAGCAAACGCCTTAAAAATGTTCATTACATCCTCACTACGGTGTTTGGAAAAGGTCATAAGATCTTGCAGAAATAGTATGACCATTTTTCAACCAGATACGAGCACGTCATGACTACACCGCCAGCAACACCCCCTCCTAACCCCATCCCTCCGAAGCTATGGTCGTTCTTCAAGGAAATCTTCTTAAACAGAAGCACCCTAATGGGGTTTCTGCGCCGCCATAAGTTTTCAGCATTCCTTTGTATAACGAACACGGTTCTATTCGTGTTGAGTATGCTTTTGTTGGAAATAAACTTTGATGCGCAAAACCGCATCGCTGGTTACACCAATGAGCAAAAGGTCATGGAGGCTGACTTAAGTCGAAGTGCCGCCATTATGGCAGAATACGAACAATGTCGCAATACGCTGGCGACGGCAATAGCTATCCGGTGTAATACCCCCAAGGTGGCAACTTCACCGACATCGACTCATCAAGCAAAGCCCCGTCGATCCGGTAAGAAGCCGCCTACATCAGGTATTGCTGACAAACTGAACGCTATTCGTGATAGGAACTCGTGATGAGATATGTACTGATGAAACTTCTGATGAGCACCGCAGTCACCATGACATTGGTGGCTTGCGTTATGATTACTATTCCAGGACAGCCCGCCTTTGCGCCAACATCCACATCGTGTCAGGCACTGAGTATTCCTACGCTGGAACCTGTTCCTGACGTCCCTGTGATCACGGACGTGATCGCTAAAGATCGTGAGAAAACCGAAGACGTATTGGTCGCTAAGATCAAAGAGCTCCGCGATTATGGGAAGCAGGCTCAGAAGACCTTGGATAATTTACGGCAGCATCAGCAAACCCTGTGTCATTAAAAAACACAGAGTCTCATTAGCTATGGACTAAGCATTGAGTACGTACACATGGCTACACAAGAGCAACGCGGGAGTTTGACGCTACCCGATATTACGCAGTGGGAAACGGATATATCCACTCAGCGAGCCGTACTGAAGTTGGATGATTCTCCGCTCGGGTTGGTCTTCTACACAGACGGCGGCTGTCGACCAACGCCTCGTGGAAACGGAGGGTGGGGGATCTTCGGTTATCTCTATCACACCGATGCTCCTAAACAGGGCCATGGGGGGAAGGGGTTCGTTCCTACGGCCATGGGCTTGTTGCCAACGGGTGAGGGATCAGAACTCACGAAGAGTAGCGACTCTCCACCGGTCACTGTGCTTCAGTATTTGGAAGCCAGAGGTGGGTTGATGGCTCCATCCACTAACAATGAAGCCGAAGCTGCTGCACTTTACCACGCGTTGCGTCTTGTCCAGCATTTGGGGATCAAGCGAGTATTCTTCCGACTGGATAGCGAATATGCACTGGGTGGTATTGACGGCGGCGCAGCGCGCTGGGCAAAGGCGGGGTGGCGTCGCGGTGACGGATCAATGGTTCCGAATCACCAGTGGTGGCGAGAAACCCTCATGCTCTACAGCACGCTGATTAATAATGGAGTGAGCTTTCGTTTTGAGTGGGTCAAGGGGCACTCGGACTCCATGGGGAATTGGTACGCGGACTTCCTAGCGACCTCCGGAATCTTCGGGACACAAAACGGTCATCCCGACGGGATTGTTCGTTACTATTCACCCAAGGGGTACTGGAACCATAGCCCAGATCGGCATCCGTTCTTGACCGATCCGCTGTGGTATCTGGATCCCGAGTCAAGTGTCCATATAGGGGAGCATCAGCTCTTTTTTACGGGGAATCATTTTGGCACAGCGGATGATTCAGACGCGGGGGTCGCTAAGAGTAAAGCCTTCTACGCTATTGCGATGCTGAAGTCGGCACCCGCATATCTCAACACGGTTGTGGACTTCTTGAAGAAGACGGGGGAGCGCGGAGTAAACCATTACGTCATTGGTCGACTGGATGCTTTGTTTGGACGACTGGCGCATCGTGAACTCACGGAGTTTGGTCACCGCTATATCTCAAGACCCTCTGAATCTCCTAATGTGATTTTTGGAACTCAGTCTGCGTTGGTGCGTGTATCAGATCCACCCTTGTTGATATATCGCGCTATGAACCAACTGGAGCCTTTGGAAGGATGGCTAAGAGCGTATGTGAACAAGAGCCTTCCGTCTCAGGCGCGATTGACCGATCTGACCGATGTCCTCTATGAGACTACGCAACCCAATCCGAAGAAACCGCCGGTAACGAAGACACTACTGAAGGTGGGTGATAAGCAGTACCTGGATGTTGTTGTCAACTATTGCTGGAAGGGTGAGGAACGCACTGCCTCCCTCCGGCTCCTGATTGGCACTGAACTGCCGGGGCGGAACTTCTTTGCCTCGATTGATGAGTTATCACCTAGGGTCTATCTGATCACGAATCCGGAAACCTTTGATGTTCCGGGGTTCCGTTACCGCGTGGTCGTAGAGACCAAGGATGAGTTTTACATTCGAGAAGCCTCTTACAGTAATCTGTGGTTTGCAGCTTAATCTATGGGAGGGCAAGCACAAAGCGCTCCTGTAAACGGCGGAACCGTCGTTTTGACTACGGTTCTATTCTTGATACGACTGACTCAAAAGGTGGGTGTATGTCACACATCCAAGCAGGATTCTGGCGGATCCTGAGAAACTTCTGCTTCCTGGTACTGGGCTTCATCTTACCCAAGAAGGGAAAGCGTATTCTCATGCTGGTATCGCTGCATGCGCAATTGGTTCAAGACGGGGTGTTTGACGACGAGACCCTGAAAAAACTCAATGAGAGCATGCGGCTAGCGGACTCTGAAGACGCACTCAGTTATCCCGCGCACTTTCATAATGTCGTTTGGGGTCGAGATCGATTGCCCGAGGAGGTAGTCTCTCAGATAGGACAGTACTCCAGCGATCAGTGTTTACCCTATACCGAGGCTCAGCGAGTCAGCAAGATGCTGGTCGACCTGACGCCTGCGTGGCTGCGATATGACACCTACGAAAATATGGGGAAAGACGTGATCCGTTTGTTCGCCTGTAATTCGTTGAGGCATGTCTGACGGCATACTGCTCCGGGGACTATCCCCGGAGCCTATGCTGTTAGTTCTTACACTACCTTTTTCAAGGCGTCCGTCGACTTCACGAATGATTCCGTGATCGTTTGCAGTTGGTAGTAAAGCGAGGTGTAAAACTGAGCCTCATTACCCAGATTCAAGGAGTGCTGCGAGAGTGCTTTGGCTCGCGGACCAGAGACAGCGTAGCGTTCGGAGTCTTGCTTCACTCGCAATGCCAGCAATTCCATGATCTTGACGGTTTCTTCGACGTCCTTGAGCATGCTCTCAGGAGCACACGTCCCCAGACGGTAGTTCAACGTCTCCACCAACCCAGCGCAGTGAGTCCAGTCCGATAACCGCGGGAAGCCGCGCCCGAAGGTCGTTGCTTCTGAGTTACTGTTGGGTTCAAACGTCAGCGCGATACGTGCCATGACGGCATTGCGATCGGAGGTACGGTCTTTGATTTCACTTTCCGCCTGTTGAGGAGCCAGTGAGGACAGCATTTCGGGAGCCCCCAGCAGTTGCGAGAAGTAGAACTTCGTCGGCGTCAAGACGTCTTTACGGAAACTTTCCATCAGCGCAACGCCATCGGCTACTGCCGCCAGATAATCGGTCCACGGGCCTTTGAAACCCGTTGGCGCGGGTAGCTCCATCGATGACAACTGAACATAGTTGGCCTTCATGATGTCCCGACCCAGCGAGCCATCCGGATGGAACTTACTGGCTTGACGGTGAAGGAGACCACTGAATAGCATGCCGACACGAGACTTGACATCGAACACAAAACCGCTCAAGGTCTTGGCAAAACCAGCAGTAGCTTTACCAATTCCTAAGAAGTCAGCTTCTTGGGAAACCACGAGATAGTCCGCATCGAGGGACGAGTCGTTCAACGGAAGAGGGGTACGCATGTTAACCTCGAATAGGGGGATAGGGTGTGATCATAAAAATAAACGTAATCCACCATTTTTGTGTGTAGTAACAATAACTCTATTGGGGATCCATCCATGTCCTTTCTCTCCACCATACGTCCTTCTCCCTTGTTGCGCCCCATGTTCAATCTGGGGTTTCCTTTTGATATCCCAACCGGTGGATATGAGCTGGGTAAATACGGAGAATCTCTGCTGAACGCTGGCCTGACCTACATTACCGGGATTGGTGGGCGGGGTAATGTCTTTAAGTCCACCATTGCGGACAATATGCTCATCACGGTTCTGGATCGTTACGAGAGCGATGAAATCAAATACGACACCGAGATATCTGCCAGTGTTCGCCGTCAGCGCATGCTGTCCGCGGGTTGTGAAAACCTCCTCAAAGATGTTGATATTGACACGTGTGGACGGTTCGTACTGACGGACAAAGCAGAGTACAACGGGACGGAGTTTTATGACCTCATTCGTAAAGGAACCGAAGATCGTCTGAAACCCACCAAAGCCATGTTGGGTACGACACCATTTCTCGACCGCGACGGGAGCTTTGTTAAAACCCTGCATCCGCGTGCTATCTTCGTTGATTCCTTTTCGATGTTTAGCTCGGCCAACGTGCTAAAGATCCAGGACGAGAACGGGATTGGTGCCAGTGATCGCAACACCGAAGCGTTGCGGGACGCGGGGTCCAAAACTCAAATGATGTTGGAAATGCCCACCTTGGCTGCGCGTCAAGGACTTTACTTCATGTTAACCGCACATATGGGGGATGAACATGCATTGGATCCCCGATCGCCTCCTCAGAAGAAGCTAGCGTTCCTGAAGTCCAAGATCAAGTTCAAAAACGTTCCGGAGAAGTTTACGCTGTTGACCAACAACTGCTGGGTAGCGCATGCGGCAACAGTACTCAAGAACGATAAGACGGGAAAACCTAAATACCCCAAGGGTCCGGATATGGACGTGGAGGGTCTGACGGATCTCATGACCATCATGTTCCAATGCGTTCGCGGTAAATACGGACTGACTGGGATGACTCATGAAATCGTACTGAGTCAAACTCACGGGGTACATCGTCCGCTGTCATGCTTTGTCTATCTGGATGAGCATGAGCGTTTTGGGATTGTGGGTACCGACCGCAATTACACCTTAGCACTGTGCCCGGAAACGTCATTACAGCGCACTACGATTCGAGGCAAGTTCGATTCCGATTACCGTCTGCGCCGAGCGGCTGAAATCCAAGCCGAGATTCTCCAGATGTCTCACTACTGGACCCACATCGACCGGTCTATGTTGTGTGACCCCGCGGAACTCTATAGCGATCTCAAGCAAAAAGGTTACAATTGGGATCAATTGCTGGATACGCGGGGATGGTGGACGTTTGACAATGACAAACATCCGATTCCTTTCTTGTCTACGTGGGACCTACTGATGATGCGCAAAGGGCTATATAAACCCTATTGGCTGAAGTAACCACGTCGCACCGCGTATGGGGATAACTCATGGCAGGTAATCGCAAGGCGGCTGAGGCTGTCTGTCTTCAATGGGTCGATAAAATCGACCCCTCCAATCGCACCGGTGATATCTACCGGACATTCTTTAAGGAAATGACTGACGAGACCTTTGACCAGTACATTACCGCACTGGAAGAAGGGCGTGATTTCGTAGCGTTTATCTTGGACAACCTCACCAAACACCCCATCACGACGGAGAACAACTTCGACGTCGCGAAGGAAATGGGGGTTTCCTTTTTTCACTACATTTGGACAGAGCAGCCTGAAACGGGACAGATCACTCGCTCCAACCAGAAGTATCTCTGTCTCCATATTCCCGTGCGGCGTCAAATCCAAACACTGATTAACAAGATCAGTGTTCCGGAAGATAATAAACACGTCGATGAAATGACCGATCAGGTTGCCGGTCCTATCAGTAAGGCCAGCTCTATCTCCATGCCGGAACTCATGGTGCTGTACTCCACGGGGCACGAGGATGTCATCAAAGAGTTTATCAAGTACCGCGGTGGTGACCTGAAGGGGATGCGGGAGATTGATCGACTCATTAACACGACCGGTAACGCCAAAATGTCTGAGGTGGATAAACTGGGGACCACAGTGAAAGCTACGGAAACCTTGGACACTTTATTGCGAGCGATGCATCTGGAAAGCAATTTCTCGGAGAAGTAAATCATGTTTGCTGAAGCACTAAAGGGGTTGGTTCTAGCCTCTGTATCGGTTGTCATGGCTGAAAGCCGTGGTCGAATGATGGTGGCCAATCGAGAAGAAGCACTTTCCGTAGCGGAACAAGCAGGGAAGTGGGTGGACATGTGGGATGCGTTGGGAAAATCGTTTCTCTACCCTGCGTTCTTTTCCAAGTCCGACATCGAAGAGGTATGGGACACCATTGCCGAGAATGATGATTTCATGGCGATGTATCTGTCGGCATCTACGCAGTTCTTCCATCGACTGGGTCGGGTCGATCATGACTGCAAGTTGTCCGAGCTGATTAAACTGCTGCATGAGGATTTCGTGGAGTCTCTGTCTGCGATGTACCCGGGCAGTATCAGCAAAGGCGATGAACGATTCCATGTGGAGACAGGCCTTGAAGATCGCCACCTCACTCCGGCACAGTGGCGATCTGTCTTTTCCGCTAATCCCTGGATGACGCTGGCGGTGGCGATTTATTTAGCTGGGATTGAGACCACAGAATGGCTCCACATCAGCACAGTGGCTCCCTATACTGGTGTCAGTACTGAGGAATAACCCATGTTACAGCGCTTGGTTGTGGAGCTCGACGCACTGCTGGATACCCGCTTAGGTACGATCGCGGGTCTGTATCCCGACATTGCCAAAGAGATTGTAACGGATCCTGAACTCTTCCACCGCTATCAGACTCGACGCAGTGATGAGTTTGCTCGGTTGCATCCTGGAATCAACAACGCGGCTTATCAAATCGCGTATGAGAATCGGGATGTAAACACGCTCAAGCGAAGCACTATTACCGAGATGGTCCCTTTCTTGAGTATGCTGATTCAGGAGATGGAGCGGGCTGAAATCACCGGAGATGCCGAGGTTGATGGGGCGGAGATAATCATTAACACATGGCCTTACCAACTGACGGCGGATGAAACCTACGCCTTTCAGGTAGCCGTATTAACACGTGCCGGGCTACACACTCCTATTACCTCAGTACATTTAGCACCGCACGAAATGACCACGTCACGCATCGCAAAAGAAAAATGGGTGGGGATGATTTCCTACTCACTGGACACGTGGCTACGTGAAACCTTTCGAGTCTACCCGAAGGATAAGAAGCCCGTGTGCGTACCGGCTTCGAGTTTCATCACACCGGGATTACTTATCACGGAAGACGGAGTAGATGACCCCACTAAACGTCAGATGCCGAACGGGGATTCTCTGGATCCGTTTATCGCAACGAAGTGGAACTTTGCGGAGTTGATTGGGATCGTCTTCACCCCGCCGTCGGCTTTTTGTCTATTAGACTTCCGAACAGGATGTCTCAGTGACCCCGAGCGACTAAAGTCCATTGTGACTAGCATGACGGAATCCACGGCATAAGCCCCAGGGGATCCCCTGGGAGCTTAGTTTAGTCTTCGGGAGGTTGGTCACTGCGGGCAGCTTTCTTGGCTTCGAAATCTGCCATGAAGCTATCCGCCGTCATGGTTTGTAGTCCGACATCCAGCTCGCCGGGGACAATGGTTGGTTCCGCCATGTCATCGGGGATTTCAGGTACTGCGCGCGGCGTGGTAACAGCGACCGCGAAGAGATCGACATTACCTGCTTTCTTCAGAACCTCATGAACCAACGCGGCGGCTTGTTTGGACATATCGTCAATCTGCGCCTCGCGTTTGGATCGAATAGATCCCAGCGCGGTACGATCCATGGAGTCCAGAACCGTATTCAGCGTGATGACTTCTTTGGGGTCATTAGGTAAGCTTTCACCATCGTTGGTTAGCTTACTGACAACTCTTTTACGCAGCCGTTGAGTAAAGTCCAGTATGGATTCGTCGCTCAGCGGGGCGTCTGTGGATATCGACATAGTTCACCTCGCGGGTGGGAAGGGGTCATAATATCCATGGACATATACATACACACTACCTAATGGGATTCCGGTTGAGGAGAGTGATATGATCTCAAGGTGGGTGAGACACTGGGTTGGGGTCTGGTACACCTTTTGGCAAAACCGTCGACTCACTAAGCTCCCGGATTACCAAGAGGGCGCCGATGCGATTGCATGGCTACATGGGTTCTCGCTCTGTGTTAGTCCGCATCTGTTACGGATGTACGCGGGTGATCGACGCCTGAGAGAGATTGAAATGGATCTTCGGTCGGCGTCAGCGGTGAAATTGATTGCGTGGTTGGATGCATTCATTGATCTCGTGAGAGAGGGGGTGGTGAGCGATGGGGAGTCGCAGAAGTACGTACCAAATACTATGTTGGCCGAGTTGGCTAACGTCCATCGGGTGAACCTGGATACCTATCTGGTGTCCAACATGGGGGGGCGTGTCGATCCTGTGGAATTCTTATTGGTTCTTCAGGATAGATTACAACAGTTGAATAACGCCTTAATCGTCTACGGGGGAGGGAGATATGGGCGGTACTACCAGCGTAAGCTTGCGATTGTCCATCAGGACCTTCTCTACTTACTGAGAGGGTTGCTGAACGCAACAGCACGCGAATGAGTAAAGCAAACAGTTTGGGAGAGAAGCTGGAGAAGCCCGATAAAGGGTTTCGTGATGCAACGGGCGTACTGGGGAAACTGTTTAGTGTCATCTGTCGCGATCTGGGGGTTACCGAGTCGCTGATGAATGACCGCATTCAGCAGTATATCAATAATCCGGTGAACGGAGTGCCCGCGGATAACAAAGCGCGCTCCAGTGAGCGAGGGAATATCATGAAAGACCTTGCTGCACCGGATATGACGTGGAAGAAGTTCCTCAAGTTCCTGCGTATCATGACACCGAAACACGTGCGCTTCGAAGTACACCTCGGGTGGAGAAATAACCTGGAGACCGTACACAGTCTCCGCGTCGACATGGCCCACCTGAAGGAATATGGAGAATCTGTTATTGCGACCTCAGAAGAAACCGAGGAACGCGATTAATGAGGGAGAGAGGGGGATAACCCCTCTCTTTTTTTGTGCCGCTATAGGAGCACCACCATGGGAAAAACCATACCCACGACCTTTACCACGGGTCCTAAGGACGATGTTGCTGTGGTGGATGTCTACAAGGCCACCGAAGCTAAACCCACCAATACCATTGTTGAATCCATTACCAGCACCGTCAAAGACGCCATTGCTCAAGTACAGGGTGGTGTAAGCACCACGTTGGATGAAGCCAATGTACTGTCATTGGCTAAGAAGCTACAGTCCGGTGAACTAACCAAGGATGAAGCCCTCAAGAAAATCAACGACGCCACCTCGGGGGCTTTAGCAAAGCTTCAGTCACTATCAACCCTGAAGGACCCCATCGTTACGGATTTGCTAAAGTCCGTAGGCTTCAGTGATAAGCATGCCGATATCATCAAGGGAGGTCTTGGGTTACCGGGTGCGGTTGATCCCGCTAAAGCGCTGTTGGATGAAAACCCTAAGTTCAAAGTGCTCTACGGGGTTGCCGGAGAAATCAAATCCAAAGGGAATCCAACAACCGCAGCGGGGGCGTTAGAGCTTCTGAAAACGGTCACTGGGAATAGTGAAGTCGCCAACATCACTCATTTGGGGGATGAGTTTGCAATGCTGGGAACAGCTATGGCTAAGTTGTCCGAGCTGAGACTACCCGAACTCTATGACTCCATTGTGGCTAAGATTGATGGGGCCGAGGAAAAGAAACGGTTTCTTTTGTCCATGGCCAGACAATTGGCTGAACACGGCGATGTAGCTGGGCTGACGAAGGTCATGGACGGTGGGGTGACGGCTGGCGCTATTCTCCACGAGGTTCCGAACATTATAGCACTCTTGTTGGCTAATTACCGCCTACCTACCGGGGTTTCTAAACCCACCATGGTTGAGTACAACGCATTGATCAACTTGGTAGTTCGCATCAGTACGCACTGGAATCAAGGGTTGAGGAATGGGGATTGGTTTCCTGATTTGGAAGTATATCAGCAAGTGTCCAGCGATGGGAAACGTGTGCTGACGCTGAATCCGATTCACGCTGTATTGATTCATTACGCCCCATTGTTTCCCAAGCGTCCAGTGCTGGAGTTACTAAAGGGGTTTTATCCCCACGCGGCCATTGGCTGAACATCAACGACATAGGTCCGGGGATTGCTCCCCGGACGTCTATGCGTTTAGTTAACCACCAACGAGTTGTTGTTGCGAGTAAAGATACCAAAAGCATGACCCACGATGCGTGAGGGACCTCCCTCATCTAACGACGAGGCGAAGTGAGCTTTCGTGAAGTGAGTATCGAAGGCTTGGTATGCCCGCGTGAGATTCAAGAAGAGTTTCCGTGAGCGATAGATCTGGTCAGCCGTAGATAGATTTCCCAAAACTGCCATGTAATCCATGAAAGGGTTTTCATCCGTAAAGATTCCATCGATAACTTTAGAGACCCCCTCGGCTACAAACCCTGCCCCTTGTGCTCCAGCGGCGCCTGCTAACACGGCACCATAGGGACCCGCCACAGCACCGCCCGCTATCGCTCCACCAACACCGCCCACAACCTGAGCAGCAGCTTTAAGACCGGGGCTGCCGTTATCGATGGGGACATGCATGATGGAGGACATATCGGAAACTTCGAAGGTCACGTCAATGCCCAGTACTTCGTTATTACGAGACCATCCCATTTCTCCGGTACCTCGTGTGATACGAAGGGAGGTAATCATGCCGAGCTTGATTTGCTGGCGGCCGCGTGAGAACAGTTGACACAGGAACGGGGAAGTGTAGGAATGTCGACCTGTGGATATTGGAAGGGCTGCCGCTAAAAGCGTCGCCAATGGGATCATGATGTTTTGGAAACGAGCTTGCTTATTACCTGCCCAACTCCGTAACTCGATCGTAAAGCTGGCTGACGGGAAACTGGACGAGGAACTGGACCAGTGTTTAGGGATGTCTACAAATCCACCCCCTGCCAGTGCCATGAGTCCGGACATTCCAACAGAATCCACAGCTCCCTTGAACATGTCCTTCACAGCCGTCACCGCGCTGTCTACAATCCCTAGACCGGTTTGACCTCCACTCAGTGTGAAGTTAAGCTCCCGTGCGCCGCCTGACGCACCGTTGAAGGTATTCGCAATCTGCGGAGTGTCTGTGCTATTGGAGAAGCTCTCTTCGATGTTGGGTTCGTAATTGACCCGGTATCCAATCCATCGTGAACCATCTTGCTGCTGAGCTTTGTAATAGTCCAACATACCGGGTTTACGCCCATAGCCTTCTTGCGATTTCTCTTCCCCGTCACCGGTGGTGTTAGGGATATAGCGATCGCGTAAGGGAGTGGCTCCGTAATTGGGGGTTTGTTCAGCCGCGGGGGCTTCCGACCCCGGGGGGGTTTCTGCTGCCTGAAGTTCTGAAACATCCGTGTTGATTTTGGCAGCGATGGGGTTATCGCGCAGGTTGGTTTTATCCCCCAAAGCACTCCTGTGATACGCGTCCAGATAGTCTTCAATGCGTTGCTCCGGCCAGGGGTCCATGATTCGCTTATACATCCACGTTTTCATAGCCTGCGCCATCGAAGTCGGATCATTGTCCTTACCTTCCAGAGCAATCAGTTCCGAATATCGAACATTGGACATACGCTGTGCGCGGGTGGCAACGGCGTAGATATCGATCCCGCCGCCTTTGCGATAGATGTCAGGATCGCCATTACGGTGAGCGTAGTCAATGTACTTCTCGTTCTGGTCCAGTTTGGTGTCTTCGATACTGTCCCCAGTCTTTGAATTGTAGATACGGGGAACGATCCCCATATTGACACCGATCTGGTTAGCAATGAAGTTGCAACGGTTCCAGAAGAGCGGCATGGTTTCCTTGAAACGGTAGTAGCTACTACTGGGTCGGAATAGCAACAGTCTTGCTACCCAGAACCCCAATAACACGGGAAAAGCCATCACCACGGACATGGAGATTACGAACCCAGCGGCACGGCCAATATAGTAACTTACAGATCCACGACCTTCATTGGCTAGGAGCGCTGCGTCGTTGTTGAAGAAGCCTGTAAAGAAACTGATCATGCCGTTGTATTCAGGGACGCCGAACGACATCATGATCAATTGCTGGTTGTCATCAATCTGCTCAGAATAGAAGTCACCCATACCCAGATAGGTACGACCTGAATTACTGACACGTCCATCCAAGCCTTTGGACTTGATATCGCAACTCTCGGTATAACTGGGGAGTGGGTTAATCGCAAAGTTACCCCCCAGACGAGTGTCGGTGAACTTTTGTTTGGCACGAGTATGCAGCCGCCATTCCTGAACCTTAGCCGGGAGGTGAGCGGTGGATAACATGAAGGTACTCAGTACCCACTCGCTATCGGGTTTTAATCCAATAGCGTCTTTTACGGGATCAGCAGACATGGTCTTCTCTCCGAATGTCTTGTTCTGGATTCATAAATGACGCCGTAAAGTCCAATTTCTTTCAGATACATATCACTTAAGTAGAGAGTCGGAATCATCCGACGCCTAAACCAAGTCCGTAGGAGGACATCGCTATGACAACTTTCACAACTACGTATACCGAAGGTGAAACCGCCTTCACCGTCACCCACTCCGGCAGCGGACCCCTGTTTGCAGCGGGTGCTCCTCAGTACGAGGACGACCTGAGTACTGCTACACTGCATTATGGGGATCCTCATGACGTGTGTCTTGAGGAGATTAAACAAGCTATTGAATCTGAAACCCCACCCACACGTTTCATGCACTCCTATTACGCTTTAGTGCGGACAGGAGCCGCACCAAACGTCCACTACTTTCCCCTGCCGATTGTCATGGAACAGGTCCTTAAAGGGACTGCCCCACGATGGATGCGCAAGCGGTTTACCGAGATCAAGAAGCATCTTGGTCTCGACTAATCACGGGAGCCTTCGGGCTCCCTTTTCTTTTTGCCTGAATCCACTTTTTTTCAGATACATACTACAATAAGGACAAAGTGTTATCAATCGCTAGGACTCATCTGCTAACGACAGAGGGTCTGTGACCAGTTACTCAGCTAACGACTGAGAGCCAATCACGCGAACGAGATACTTGCACCCCTTATACCCCACAGTCCGTAGGAGGACTTATCGTGCCAAATTCATTTCCAGTTGTTATGGGCCTTGCTATTATGTGCGGGCCGGTTCTTGTATGGCTGATGGATCAATTAATTAAGCCGGATCAAGGGCGCTTCCGCGCCGCTCTTTTCATGGTCGCCTGTGCGGCGGCCAGTGTCCTCACCGTGTGGGTTCTGTCCCACGGTGTGCACATTGTCCTCAATTGAGGACAAAAAAGAAGGGTGAGTTAACACCCTTCTTTTTTGTCCTAAACCCAACAGCATAACTCCCTCCTAGGTTTCCCTAGGAGGGAGAGTGCTTATGCCGTTACACTTTCAACATTGACACCGGAGGTTTACCAGAAGGTGCGGCGGGTGCTGGAGGGGTCCCTCCGGCAGCCTTACCACCAGGTCCTGACTTCTCAATCCGCAGAAGTGTTGCGTCAATGTTTCCAAGTTTAGCATCCATACTCTTTTGGACGTTGAGTTGATCCCGCATGATGTTGGCAACTGCGTCCATGTTAACTGCGCCGCTACTGGCGGTTCCGCGTTGCTGTTCGCTTTGTTTAGCTTGAGCAACTTGCGCTGTGCCAGGGGACGTAGTTGGAGCAGGTAGTGAGGTGGGTGACTTAGCCGCAGCAGACCCAACCGTGGTAGCCACAGGGGTCGCTGATGACGCCGGAGTTGCCGTAGGGGTCGTCGTAGGGGTTCCTGGTGCTTTAGCCGACTGCGCTAACGTTTTGACGGCTGCAGCACCGCCAGGCGGCGGAGGCGCCTTTTCATCTGCCTTAGCAGCGGTTCCTGCCTTAGCGGGGGCGTTGCTAATACTATCCAGCGTGCCTGCATTAACCTTCGCTAGAAACGCTTTGTAGGCCTCCCCACGATGGTCTAACCCAATGGTCCCCCCATTGATAGCTTTGGTGACCTTAGTCAGATCACCGCTATTCAGTGCGTTAGCATTAACCCGTGTGCTGAAATACCAAGCGGCTGTTTTAGCCCCGATGTCGGGATCTGTCACCAGATCGGGGTTACTGACCAGATCTATTCCCAGTGCTTTACTGGCCATGGAATAGTTGCTCTTACCCGTGAGTTGAAGAGGTCCGCGTCCGCGATACTTCCACCCATCACCGGGTTGATCATTCCCCATGCGGCCACCGTAGAGGAACTCAGCAATCGCGGGAGGGCCTCCCTTGACGACTTGTTCCACCGCAGGTCGACCCGCTGTCTTGGCGCGGGAGAAGAGTTTCATTAGTGTGTCAACTTTGTAGTTCAGGTTTTCACTCACTACTTTGAAGCCACCGGATTCCGTGTGCATTTGTCCCAAATACATGGCCAATCCAGCAGGAGTTGTTACGCCAGCCATCTTGGCGTACTTCAGTACGTTTTGATAGAGCGCGTTGGAATCCACCTTAGCAACCGCTGAGGCTACTTGACCACTGACGGATTTACCAAAAGCCAGTGCTGCTGACGCAGCGCCGCCTACGCCACCCCCAGCCGCCTTATTAGCGGCGGCCGCATCGCCAATCGCAGTAGATGTAACATCCACGGCAGCATTGTATCCCTTCATTAGCATACGCCCACCCGCGGCAAAACCGCTAGCGGCGGTACCTAACGCGTTCTTGGTAGCATCATACGCCGTACCAAAAGCTTTCTTAGTACTGTCCCAAACCCCACCGGTATCCTTCTCCACCTTACCCGTGGCGCCCTTACCTCCCTTCTGACTAGCCAAGGCTTCGTCATTAGCTTTGGCATTGCGCTTGATTAGACTGATGGCGGAATCATAAGCATCGCTGACGTCATCATCATCGTCCAGCGGGACTTTGTCTTCATCGCCAAAGGGGGACATCATGTAAAGATACGGAGAGCTTCCGCTATAGGGGAAGTTGATCTTAGGGAGATATTCCAACTTCTGTGCGGTACTCAGAGTTTTATCCGCTTGAGTAATATCTTTCTTCTTGGTCATGTTGTAGTAAACGGTGACATGAGACAAGAAGACCGGTTTGAAGCGTCCCGTAAACCAGCTAATCCATTTCTCAACCTGTTTGGGTTCCTTTTCATTAACCCCGAAGATCTGGAGCAGGGTCTGCATCGTAACGCCCTTGCCGAGGGTGGCGGGACCGCTGGCGGATACTTGCACCACTTTCAGCAACGCCTGTTCCAACTCGATGATTTTCGGGACTCGCTTTTCATCGTCGCTATTGAAGCCATACTGAGCCATTCGGAACTTAGCGATGGGAGTGTTGGGTTGGTTGTAGTACTTGTACAGCTTATAGCCACCATAGGCAACAGCAGCAGCGGCAGCAACCGTCAGCGTTACGGGTGATGTGAGTACAGCGACAGCGCCTGTTGCGATTGCACTCCCCGCGGAAGCCAGGAATGGCAGCGCTCGTGCTCCCCAAGTTAGTGCTTTCCCTACACCGGAGTTTAGTAGCTTAGCTCCTGTCTTCACAACGCTGGCAGTCTTCATCAAGGCTTTGATAGACCCTTTACCCAAGAAGCTGGTAATGAGTTTCACCGTCCCACTGATTTTCGTAAACAGAGTTGTCACACCACCAATTAACAAAGGCAGCATGTTCTTCAGGCTATCGAAGATCGAAGCACCTTTCTCCTTGACTTTGTCTTTCCCGCTCTTAAGGGCATCCAAGAGTTTACCAAAGCGACCTTCTTTCTTGGCCTTTTCTCGGGCTTGCTCCTGTTCCTGCCAGCTCCCGTCGCGCAATCCATCTCCGTCCGAGTCGTTGGATTTGGATTTTTTCTTACTGGCGGGTAGACGATCGTTCAGTACGTTGTAGATAGCATCCAGTTTGGAGACGATAGGTTTGGTAGATCCAAACAGACTGACGCCGGCTCCGCTGAAAAGTCCCTTCAGCATACCCAGTCCGCCACCCAACATCTTCTTGAGCATATCCGCGCCCGTCCCAGCCGCTTTCAACGCGGCTTTGCCGAATTGAATGGGGATAGCAGCAACCTTGGCGACACCGGAGGCAATTCGCGACATGAGACCCTTGATAGGACGTCCTTTAGAGTCCACCAAACCCTTCTTCATGTCTTCAACCGTGAGGACAGTGTTGTTATCCTCATCGATAATAGCGCCGGTCAGTTGACTGATCTTGGTGACGACTTTACCCGTAGACTTCAGCCGATATCCACCTTGCCGCATCACTCTGGCAATGATCCGTGGCTCTTCTTCTCCCGCGACGTAGATGTCGTGGGGGATTTCCCCATAGCGCAGGACGTTCCCAATCAGCTTCTTACCCTTTGTCAGCACTTTGGAGAGCGCTTGAAAAGGTTTCCGAGCCAGACTAGCCAGCCCACCAATAGCACCCAGCACACGTTTAAGGAGTTTCTTAGACCGTTTTCCGTAAATGCCTTTATCGAAATCTGCCTGCGTAATCACAAGCTCTTCCGTTTCCAGATCCATGACGGGACCCGTAATGTCTGTCGGAATTTCGATGACTTTCTTGGTCAGCATATCAACGTAGCGACCCTTGCGGATATCTTTCGCTGCGAGCACAGGTTGCTCTTCACCCACAATCCAAACGTCTTGCAGTTTCTTGAGTCCGAACCCTGCCATACTGAGAGCTTTCTTACCCAGTGTTTGTGCAGCAGTGCTAGCCGAACCGATCAGTCCAAAGGCACCTGTGACCCCTTTACGGACGCGGCCAGACCCCCACTTCATGAGTTTCTTACCACCCTTGAGAAGCCCTGACCCGGCTTTCCGGATCCCGCGAACCCCCTTGATGGAAATCCGTTCGCTCAATGATAGTCCACCAATGATATCTTCCGGATCGAGACCTTCACCGACATTGACAGTTTGCAGAGGAACGTTGGGGATCTGCTGGACGACCTCCAGCAATGACGCCATGGTTTGAGACATCTCGGCGTTTTGTTCCGTCAGTCTATCGATAGCGTCTTGCAGTTGCTGGGCTTGATCGGGAGAGGTCGATGAATTACCGCCGTACCCCACCCCGGGGGAGTCTACTCCACGGACTTTATTTCCCATGGTGTTGAGGAACCGGAGCAAGGCTGCAGCACCGGGTATCCGAGACCCTGGGGTATTAACCACGGTTTCCCCATCCGAGACGTTCACGGGTATGGAGTCGCTGGTGCTGGTTCCGGGTCCCCGGATAGGTCCATTACTTCCTTTGGCGTAACTGCGACGAACCGGACCGCCTAAGGCGCGAGACGCGGGAGGGGGATTAGCCGGAACCGGATTCGTGCGACGCCGTCCGGGCTTCGGAAGCCCTCCATCGATCTCGTCGTAGGCTTTGTTCCAGTTGACATTGTAGGTACCGGTTTCCGCATCATAGACGACCAAGCCTTGCTCTTCCAGTATCCGAATATTGCTCTGGAAAGCTTCACCTGCCATCCTTTGCCGGAAGTCCGGAAGCTCTTCACGGAGTCGTTCAAAACGCCCTTCCGTATGCATTAGATCGGTTTGCGCCTGTGCTGAACTTTCTCCTTCTTTACCTTCCGGAGTGTATTCAAAACGCTTCTGTAAGAACTTGGAGATCTCTTTACGGTACCGCTTGAGAACTTCTGGATACCCTCGCTCTGCGCCTGCGGCCAGGGTGCCAAGATCCATGTCCTGGAAGTTATTCGCCCGATCGAGTAAATAACGCGCCAGGGCCTTACGAGCGGGAGCTTTGAGTTTCTTGTCGGGATCGATCTGCTCCAGAACGGATTCCATGTTCTTATCGATCTTTTCTTTATCCTTCTTGGTAAAGACATTACCCACCGCGGCTTTACCCGCGTCCGATACCGTCACGAACTTTCCAGTTCGGTGATTGTAGACCATCTCCGGAGTATCGGCTTTCCCGGTGCGGGTAATAGCCAGCTCTTGATGAATCTTTCCTAACCACCCTGGAATGACTTCGACCAAAGTGCGATCCGCTTGGAACGTCCAGTAGGCCGCCTTATCCATCTGGTCGCTATTCCCCTTACGCACTTTGGAATCACGGACTGGAACTCCTAAGTCGGATGCTACTGACTTAAAGATCTTTTCGATCATTTTGTCGATGGCATCGCCAGTTTTTCCACTACCTAATCCCGTGGGTTCACCTGTGACAGGGTCAATTTCTTGACCGGGCGGTTGGCGTCCAAAGAGACCGTAGAGCTGCTTACGCATCTCAACCATTTTCTTCTCAACTTCCTTACCCGTACCCTCCAGTCGTTTAGGGTCACGCAGTGCACCTACTACGGTATCAGGCGCATTACGGATCATCCGGGTTCCCTTAATGCCCATTTTAGCAATCTTGGGATTCGCCTTCAGAAACTCTTGCAGTTTTTTGGTCTGACCTCTGAGTGCAAACCGAAGCAGCTCACCAATACCCTCGTTGGTATTTTCCTGCCGCACGTCGGGATCGTTGTTCATATTGGCCGCCATCTCCAGCCCACCGATCATCTGACTCAAGCTGGTTCCGAGCGAGGCAGCAAATCCTTTGATCTGGCCGGAAGCCGTCTTCATGACTTTTGGGAGAAGGTTGGCAGTGAATTGACTGAAGGGTTCGGACACCCTAGACAGAAAGCGCTCCTTCATGATCTGACCCATGAGTTCACTATTCTGGATCTTAACCGCTTCAGGCAATGCCGTGTTCTTAATGATCAACTCGTAGGAACTCTTGTGAAGCCCGAGCTGCTGCTGATTGAGATCGACCAGCTTCCGAGTGGCAAAATAGTGTTTGTATTGCAGCTCCAGGGTTTTCTTTTGATACGCCATAGTCACTTGGTCTTGGTAACTGACCATGCGATTAATGGAGTTAGAAATCCCGAGCAGTAATGATAACTGCCCTTGCTGCAATTTGTTTTGAGCGATGTTCTGGACGCGTTCTTCCGACCGCGTTTCTTCAGCCTTCTTTTGCTGAGCTTCTTGATAAGCAACGAAGATCCCCGAGAGTCCGGCGGATATCTCGTTACCTTCCGCGTCGTAACTTCCTGACCAGCTACTGCTCTCCTTCTCAACCAGTTTCTTGAGCTTTTCGGTCAGCTTCTTGGGAAGAACCTTCTCAGCGCCCGGAAGGGCGATACGTGCGCCGCGTTTGAGCTCATCCTTAATAGGCTTAGCTTCATCGGCGGCAATATTGTATAGTTCTTTGAGGTTGTCAGCCGTTGTGTCGGCCGCTTCCAGCAGAGTTTGGTATTCCTTAGGAAGCGCTCTTTTTAGCAGCTTCCCGTAAAACGAAGGGCTGGACAGGTTTGCCTTTAACCCCGTTTTCAGTGTCCCAACCAACTGCTCGACGGGCTTGCGTTTTTTGTTGTTTTGCGGCCCGCCACCAAAACCGCCTTCCCCCTCATCACCAAAGTCATCAAAGGGCAGATCGCCAAGATCGATATCGTCTCTGTTAGCCATATAGGGACTCCCCCAGTAGATGTCGTGTCATATAGATTCCCTCTCTTCACTGCATATAGGACGAGGCTATGCAACGTACCAGTATTCCTGCCAATGTGGCACTGCTCAAACTGACGCCGGAGCGTCTGCAATATCTGCGGCCGACAAGATCGTTGGATATGTTCGAAGGAGGTAGCACCTCAACCTTTCACGAAGACGGGTTGTTCTCCGTACTGACCTTTGGTCGCCCTGGGAGCGATGAACGAGATCGACGTTTTTCCTATATCGACTTGAAGACCACGTTGTTACATCCGTTTTACTACAAGCAACTCTGCCGTCTGAAGCAGCTTTACGCCGGCATCTTCTCAGGACGGGAATACGCGGCGTGGGATGAAACTCTGGAAGACTTTGTTCCTTCGGATCAAGTCGACGGTGACACCGGCTTCACCTTCTTCATGGACTATTGGGATAAGATCCAGTTCAAAACCAATGACTCGGATGTTCGTGGATTACGAATCGAGTTCATTGTCAAGGGGCGTGAACGAGCGCTGTTGGACAAACTGCTTATTCTTCCGGCGGGTCTTCGGGATGTATCGGTGGACGAATCCGGAAGAACCAAGCAGGGCGATATTAACGGCCCCTATCGTAACATCCTCGCGGCGAATAACGCATTGTCGGTGGTGAGTAGTACGGATAACCGTCTGCAAAACAACACGCGCTACGCCATGCAACAAACCTTTCTGGAAATCTACGAGTACTTCAATGCCCTCGTGAGTGGGAAGGGTGGGTTCTTCTTAGGGAAGTGGGGCTGTCGGCGGATCTATAACGGAACGCGGAACGTTATCACGGCTATGCCGATTGCTAAGCCTATATTGGGTGGACGCCGTGGCGCTGGATTGAATACTACCTTCATTGGTCTCTTTCAGTTGGCAAAGTCTGTGCTCCCAAAAACCATTCACATGCTGCAAAATGGCTGGATCGGTCGAGTCTTCAGTCAGGATGGTAATGTAGCGCTGGTGAACCCCAAAACCTTGCGACGTGAAATCATTCGTGTTTCATCGTCAGCCATTGATAAGTGGACATCGACTCCGGGATTGGAAGGTGTGCTGAATAGCTATTTCTCCTTCCAGAACCGTGTCAAACCCATTGTGGTGGATCGGGGGTATTACTTGGGATTGGTGTATCGAGGTCCTGATAACACGTTTAAGATCTTCAATGACATCACGGAATTACCTGTCGGGAATCCGAAGTTTGACAAGAAGTACGTGCATCCCTTAACCTTGACAGAGTTGCTTTATATCTCTGGGTATCGGGAGTGGACTAAAATCCCACTGGTCCCAACCCGTTACCCCATTACGGGACTGGGGAGTATTTACGACTCCTATGCTTACGTCAAGACCACCGAGGGCGCCGTAGCCAGACGGGAATTGGATGACAACTGGATTCCAATGGATGCTGAGTACACCGCGTTGGAATACCCCAATATGGACGAGCCGGTGTTCTATGACGCTATGTCAGTACACCCGTCGCGTCTTGCATTGGCAGGGGGTGACCACGACGGTGACACCATGTCGGGGAATGCGCTTTACACGGACGAAGCTGTAGAAGAAGTCCAACGACTGCTTAACAAGGCGAGTTCCTATGTTAATCCACGAGGGGGTCTCTTGGCTAGTCCTTCGATTGAATCCGTCCGGCGGGTCGTTATGAATTACACGGGAGATTGAGATGCAAACGTATGCGATTTTCTATCGCCAGCACGGGATGCGGAACGTGTCGCAGTTGCTGAGACCGCCCTTGAGCGATCTGGAAACCCTGCGGTTGCCAGTCAATTCGGCGTATCACTACGTCACTACCGATGAAGAGGATGATGGGGTTAGTCCGGACGATCAGTTGCTGAATGGCTACGCTAACAACATCGTCGTGGATCACATTGTGGATATGCCTATCCAGGGACTCCGTGGGGAGCCGCATTCTCGGACGTTCAATGATGCCAGCTACGTTCAAGAGTTCCATCGGCGCTACAAGAACTTTAAGCGTTTGGCGAGTAATGCGCAAGCCGTGAGAAACCAGCGGATGCTGTACGTGGTGAATTACGCACCCTTGGCGAAGCATTACCGATATCTTCCCATGGGACATGCGGCTATTATGCAGTATGATCGTTGGGCGAATGCCATGTCTATGGTCTGGATCAAGGCTGCTGAGATCGCCAAAGACACCGGGCGGCAGCAATTCATACGCGTCGATCTTCCAGTTCGACTCCCCAGTATTGCTCAACTGAACATGGTTAAGGATCACAGTAAGAATAACGTGATCCAAAACCTGCATGGTGAAAGCAGTTATTTCCTATCGGACATGTGGCAGTGGTTGGGAGAAGAACGCTCGCAGTCTACGCTGGCACGTATTCCGAGCGAAGCCGTTGAATACATGAACTTGGTGTGGCTGGTGGGTGGTAAGTGGGCTACGCTGAATCTGGGTTTGTTGGAGCGCATGCGAAAGACGCCGGATAATAAACAGGGAGTGGCTACGCCTGAACAACTGCAACGGCTCTATCTTCGGATGAATATGTCATTGCAAGAATCCGTTACGGTGGTCACTGAAGATGCTTCGGTGACGGAAGCAGCACCTGCCGCAGATAAAGACAGTAATCCATCCCCTGCGAAAACCCTAGACGAAGTCATGAAGGCAGCCGATAAGCTACCTGAAAATGAAGTCGACAAAGAAGACACCTCCCAGTTGTTGGGGGAAGACTCGCAGGATACTGCGGAAGTCCTTCAGCAGGTCGATAAGGATCTGGACGCTATTCCCGATGAAGAAGCTGCTCCTGAAGAAGAAGAAGGAGTCTATCAGGGATACGTGGCTAAAGAAGTCACTATAGACAACGCAGTGGAAACCAAAGCGATGTCTTTGGTAAAGAAGGGATTACTTTCAGCCGGTGAGCACGGACGGTTGGTGGCTATTAGCCAACGGTATAAGTCCCTACCTAACCCTTACGGGGATGGTAAACTGACGGATCTTCTGGAGATCAAACCCGAGGAACTCCAGGTTCCGGAGACCGCGGAGATGATTGGTCCAGTGACGGGAGTGTTGGATAACTCCATGCGATCCTGCTCTCTTCAGCATTTCGATGAACGCTATATCGAGAACATTCTTCCGAAAGACATTGTCTCGACGGTCATGTCGGTTCAAAGAGCTGGGATAGCCGTGCAGGATTACAATATCCGACGCGTTGATACGATGCAGGATTCCTACGAAATCCACACCGTGCGATTGGTCCCAGCGATTGGTAAACCGAACACCATTAGCTTCCGACTACCGATTGTGAAGCCTGATGGAACCTATCTGGCTGGGGGGACAATATACCGTTTGCGTAAGCAACGCGGAGATTCCCCTATTCGTAAAACTGCGCCAGACGAAGTCTCTCTGACAAGTTACTTCAGCAAGATGTTTGTTCGCAAAACGGAACGAGTGGCGTTTAGTTACGATCAGTGGCTGTGTAACCAGATCATTAAGATCAGCCGAATTGGGAACCAGGAGGGCGCGCTGTCTGACATCAAGTTTGCCAACTGCTTCACGAAGGATCACGCTGTTCCTCCGGCGTATGCTGCCATCGCCCAACGCATTCGGTCATTTGTAGTGGCTGGATACACCTTTAACTTTGACTACAAAGCCGGTCAAGATTTCTTCGGTGCCCAGGTTGTCAAGGATGTATTACTCGCAAGCAAGGGGGAACTGATTCCGGTCGCCAAAGGAACCGAAGGGGTTCTTGTCATGGACTTTGACAATGAACTCTATCACATTTCGCATCTGGGAAATCTGGATGAGAAACGTGCTATGGGGCAACTGGATACCTTTCTGGGTCTCCCTTCGGAAAAACGTCCCACGGACTACGTGGAGGTTGGCGTCTTTGGTAAAGACATTCCTGTGGGGATTCTCTTGGCCATGCAGGCAGGTCTTGGAAACTTGCTGAAAACCCTTAAGGCAAGACATCGTCGGGTCCTGGTGGGTGAGCGAGAGACCTTGGGTCCTACGGAGTACGTAGTGCGGTTTCAGGATGAGAAACTCATTCTGGATCGACGTGATGCGGTAGCGACGTTGTTGATGCAAGGATTCAATCGGTACCACAACGAGATCAAGCGATACAGCATCTATCATTTCGACAAGCCCGAAGTCTACGCCAACATCCTGAACGATGTGGACATCCGTGCACGACATCTCCGTAAGATCGACCTGATGTTCAACCTCTGGGTGGATCCTATTACCCGGGGGTTGCTGGTGGAAATGGATGAACCCTTAACACTGTTCGAACTCTTCATTTCAGCGACCAAGAAACTTACGCTCAATACGTGTCCAGACCCCATGGACATGGAACATATGCGAATCAAGGGCTATGAACGGTTTGCTGGGATACTTTACGATCAGCTCATGCGATCACTGACGGATTACAGCATGAAGGCCAGTACGGCTAACGCCATGGTGGACATGCACCCATACGCCGTGTGGTCAGCGATCAGTGAAGATGAAACCAAGATGCCGGTAAAGGATGCCAATCCTATTCACGCGCTCAAGGAACAAGAAGTCGTGGTGTACTCAGGACATGGGGGTCGGTCAAGCCGCTCCATGACTGCACCTTCGCGGAAGTATCACAAGAACGCCATGGGGGTCATCTCTGAGGCTACAGTGGATTCCGGGGAAGTGGCTACTATCACCTATCTGACAGCAGATCCCAATTTCAACAGTCTGCGTGGCACGACTCGGCGCGTCAAAGACCCGGTTAAGGATCCGGCTAAGATGCTAAGTACGAGTGTGATGCTAGCACCAGCAGTTGATCGTGATTCGCCTACTCGGGGGAACTTCTGTAATATCCAGAACTCTGCCACCACTCACGCCGTTGGTTACACTCCTCTGCCTACACGTACGGGTTACGAGCGCGTAATCGCACAGCGGAGCTCTCGCTTGTTTTCACAAGCTGCGAAAGAAGACGGGAAGATCGTCTCGATCCAGAACGACGTGATGGTGATCCAGTATGCATCGGGTGCGGTGGATAGCTTTCCCATGGGGCGACAGTACGGAAAGTGGGATGGTGAAGACGTGCCCCATCAGCTTGATACGGTGTTCAAAGTCGGGGATGAGTTTAAGAAGAGTGATATCCTGCTATACAACAGCATGTATTACACACCCGACATCATGAACCCCAAGAATGTCTTGCTGAAGTTCGGTGTATTGGCCTATACGGTCTTCTGTGAGGTCCAGGCGGTCTTCGAAGATTCGTGCGCACTGAGTGAATCCTTTGCGGAGAAGATGGCTACCACCATCACTCGTGTCCGTGAGGTCTCGGTCGATTTTGATAAAGAGGTTCGTAATCTGGTCAAAGTCGGAGAAACACTCACTACTGAAAGTATTTTATGTACTATCCACCACGCGAGTGGCGGTAATTCCGATATTTTCAGTGATGAAGCACTCAGCACACTGATGTCATTATCACAAACCTCCCCCAAGGCCAAATACCCTGGCAAGGTGGAACGCATTGAGGTCGTCTATTGCGGCGATACCGAAGATATGTCACCCAGTCTGAAAACACTGGCTGAACAATCGGACACCAAGATGCGCCGAACCAATAAAGAACTCCGTCGAGCTGTCGGTGAAGCTAATCTTGAACGCGGTACGCGAGTCAGTGGGAAACCCATTGATGATAAACAAGCCGTTATTAAGATTTACATTACTGGACCTAACCCCATGGGGGTCGCTGATAAGTTTGTCTTTGCTAATCAGATGAAAGGGACGGTAGGGGAAGTCTTTACCGGTGTTCTGGAAACAGATGAAGGGGTTTCTCTGGATGCTAAGTTCAGTTATCGTTCGTTCGATAAACGGATTGTGAACTCCGGGGATCTCATTGGAACCACCTCCACGCTGGCCGTGGAGATCGGTAAGCGAATGATTGCCGCCTACCGAGGATGACTCAACAGTGAGGGAGGTAACTCCCTCACTATTTTTAACACTACTGAGGATTCAGCATGAATACCGATAAGGTGATTGGATCGTACGTGACTTTGGGGAACCTGACCGAAGTAGCGTGCGGTGTGGTGCGGGAATTGGTAGGCGACGCACTGTCCCCTACGATTCGCGGAGAGAGCGTGGTGGGTCCTGATTCTGATTTCCTCATGGATCTGGTGGCGAACACGGTGAATACCAAACTGGCGGCTTTGCCGCGTCAATAAGGAAACGCAATCATGCTGAACAGATCCGTAATCAACGCTGTTGCACCCATGGTTCGTAACCTGACGGCAGCCAACGTCACCGTGGAACCGATCCCGAATACCCCGCTCGGTAATCTGGTGGCTGAACAACATGTCCCCATCGTCGATACGCGCGCTTGGGAAGCATCGGCTCAACCGGTGGAAGAAAAGCTGAATATCCTGCTGGACCAGGTGGAGCTCACTGACCGTGCTGGGACTGGCGAACACCAAGTTTGCTTGGACGCCCAAATCAAGGTGGCCGCAGATAGCCTCCGCGGTAGTATCCTGTTCACCCGGACGGTGGTGAAACCTCAGATTGACGAAGTCGTGGGTCAGGTCAACCAGGCATTGAAAGATAGCGACACTCGTATTGCCAATTCCATGGCGGTAACGCCGGATATGTACGAACCGGTCTGGGATTCGACGTCGCTGGCTTCATTGGTTGAACCCTTCCAAGACATCCCCAAGCTGGGACAAATCGGTGATCCTCGTGTGCACCCGCAGCGGACATCTGACGAAGTCGTTGCCATGCTCACCACTGGGTCATCCCGCTTGGATAAGGAGCTGAAGGATTGGGTCGCCACCATTGGGCAAGATCAGGTCTTCTCGGTCTATCAAGGTTTCTTCGCTGCACGGCCGGAGGTGGGTGTTTACGACGCCAACTTCAACGTCAACGACTGGCTGGACGGGACAGGGAAAGTGTACCGCACCAACGCGTTGATCATCTTTGCACTGGCGCACTACATGCTGGCCAATGTCATGGAAGATATCAATGTGCCTCTGGGTGCATACGAACAAATGATGACTGCGGTCATCGCCCGCGCGGGCCTCACGATCAACAACGTCATGGAATGGCGTCAGAACTGTAAGGAAGCGAAGCGTCTTGTGATTTCTTGGCCGATCGCGGGTGCTGAGTATCGCACGTTCTGGAGCGAAGGGGGTCAGATTCTGGTCAACAATGACGTCTATCTGGAATGGCTCGACAAGGGAGGGGCTCCGGAAATCCTGATGGGTGCCGCGATCAGCGATCGCGTATCCGACGGCGAGTTCCTGTTGGAAAATGCTGAGAAGTATCTGGAGCAATGGCGTCGTCGTGCCGCACTGGTCCGCAGTGCTCAGTACAACGAACGCATCGTGGTGATTATCAACACCCTGCGTGACGTCATGACTGCGTTGATTAACAGCATGAAGGACGAGGATCAGATTCTGGGAGATCGTGCTCCCTACCACCAGAAACTGGATCAAGCACTGTCACACTGCCGTCACGAAGACCCCGACCATATCTACCAGATCGTTCGTCGGGTGGTTTGTAAGACGCTGTATGATTACCGCGACTGTCTTCAGATTCTGGAGACTATCGATGCCGTGGCTGCACGTGAACCCGATCTGGAAATCGACGAAGTGGCTACCTTGGCTGTGGTTGACATTGTGGTTGCGTGGTTGGTGAAACAAGTCATCGTGAGAGGGTAACATCATGGACTTTGCAGCGCTGAAGCGTGATGCAGCGGCTATCAACGCTGCGTGTCCGGTGGTTGAAGGCGGCAAGGTATGGATTACCACGGCTGGGTGCCGTATCTACGTCCCTTGTCGTTATGAGACGCACAAGCTCATGACAGTGGGTGACGAGATCCGTATTCTTGGCATCTTCGCAATAGTCGTTGGGGAAGGAACTCAGGCACGGTACGGTATCTCCAGTGCGATTGCCATGCTGACTGTAACCCCTTCCTCTACGGCAATCATCAAGATTCAGGGAGACGATTACTACGAGCTGAGCTTTGATCCGGGGGCTGAGATTTGCGGTAACTTGGATCTGGTGAAGAATGACACTTTGGTGTTTCCGGTGTACGATGAGTTTGTGGCTAAGGGACATATTCCCGCATTCTTCTCGTACGAGGATATGTGCACCTTGTTCATCAGTTCGGAACGGCATGCGGCGATGGGGCTGGATGCGTCTAATGCTGTCTTGGAAATGATCGTGGGGTCTATCGCGCGCCACCGGGATGATCGCACGATCTATTATCGCCAGACGCTCACCGAAGATGCCGCACTGAAAGTCCCGCCTGCCTACATCGCGTTCCGAAACGTCATCTATGGCGCCACCAGCACGGTATCGAAACTCCTAGGGTCCTATATGGACGACGGGATGATGTCGGCTCTGGTTAACCCCAGTGAAAAGGTGGAAGGTATTGAATCCCTGTTGCGTATGTAGCCGAGGAACACATGACAGTTATCACGTATGAAAGTAACATCCTGAGAAACTCAGGTAAAAAAGGCATTCTGAAACCGGATGCAGATGGGCGGTACGAATTGGTGTTGGGAGCGTTCAATTACGCCAACAACCACAAGGACTTCTACCCACTGGGTCCGGTTAAAGATATGTTTGAAAGCTCATCCCCGTTTCAACGACGCATTGCCGCCAACGCATTGCGGGGCGAATACGGGCACCCTAAGCGCGATAGCGTTCGCACGGAGAATGATTTCATTCGCCGGGTTATGGAAATCCGTGAAACCCAAGTCTGCTGTTACTTCAACCGGATTCAGTTGAATGAACAAGACCGTGTGGCTATGAACGGAGAACGCGAAGTCGTCGTTACAGGGTTGGTGAAACCCTCGGGTCCGTTTGGAACTTATCTGGAAGAAAGTCTGAAAGACCCTAACCAGAATGCGTCGTTCTCGGTGCGTACACTGACCAACGATGTACCCGGACCACAGGGTGGGATGATCAAGACAGTACGGATGCTGGTAACGTGGGACTATGTCAACGAGCCCGGTATTGCGCTGGCGCACAAGTACAACTCCCCGAGTCTGGAGTCCATTGATGGTCACAGTTTCGATCTCAATACCCTGATGACGGCTGCTGAGCAAGTACGCAGCGGTCGGTTCGGTGTCGGGATGGAAAGCGATGATCGTGATCGTCTCTATGAGGCAGTGCGACTGTTCCGTGAAAAGACGACTGCTCCGGCGTCACGCATCTATCTCCCCCCATCCGCCAAATGGTAAATCCTCTATCTCCCCACTGGAATTACCCAGTGGGGAGATATGATCCTAATTCAAAAAACATACACACTACTTAACTGGAAGTAGAGCTAGACTGCTTTCGGTGTCTTAAGTTTTTACACAGACGCCTCATTTCATGGTCAATTAACGACCGTAACCTCCGGAGAGAAAAACATGAGTATCAATGCTCAAGTCCGCGCGATGGCTGATGCTATCAAACCCAAACTGACCGTGGCTGGCTCGAACATCGAGCGCCCCGATGACCTCTATGCCCAAACCCTGACTGGCAACGACCTGACCATGGAAACCGTGGAAAAGGTGCAACGTCACCGCCAAGACTTCCTGGCGGCGACGGAGCTGGCAGCGGGTGAACTGGTAATCGAAGCCATGAAGGCTGACAAGGAACTGGAGCAATCCAGCATGACCCTGAAGGTCGGTTCCGACAAAGTGAGCGTAACGGTTCACCGCACCTTCGAAACCAAGGCGCCGGGGAGCGACACGTCAATCACCAACTACGGCTGGGTGACCAGTTCGTACAAGGCCAAGGCCAGTGCGCAAGCAGCGCATGTTCGCACGGCGTTGAAAGCAGCGGGCGCTGCTGCCTTCACGTCCTGACGCGCGGCATACAGCCTAGGTGGGCTAATTAGCCCACCTATTTTTTGGAGAGTATCATGACAGACATGAACGCGGTTTATGCCTTTAAGGGGGCTCTGGCGCAGTTTAAACAGGTATTGCAGGAGACGGGTGCATCCGCTGCCGTAGAACACCGCTTTGGTCCCACTGACGAGAACCCTGGAGGAACCAGTATTCGGGACATCCTGACTGATTCCGATCCCAACTACTCGTTGGAGCAAAGGAAGCTTTACGTCGTATCCCTTGTTGCTAAGCAATTAGAAACAACGGGTCATGAAATGGCAGAAGCTGCAAATGTGCTGCAATCCGCGCATGATCGTAGCGATAAGGTCTTTCGCTCCCAGGCGGCGGCTTTTGCGGCACTGGATAGTAACTACCAAAGACTGAAGACCGACGTGAAAAACCTTGGATCAGCTTTCGAGGTAGACTTCACGGAATACGCTTTGGCACGCGGGTTTGCAATCCCTAACGAATTGCTGGATCTGATCATGCGTTTCCTGGATGACGAAGTAGGGAAGATCGTAACATGAAAACGAAACGTGCGTTTATCATCGATGCCGTAATCCGGTATATCAGCGAAGGGGGTCAGACGCCATACGTGGTTGTTGACGCGGGTCATCCGGATGTCATAGTTCCGGATGAATATGTCCAGAATGGCTTCATTACCCTGAACATATCGCCGCGGTCCGTTCACAACTATGAATTAGGAGATGATGGATTACGATTTAGCGCGCGTTTCAACCGAGTATCGCGTTTCATTTCGGTGCCTTTGAGTGCTATCTGCTCCATTTTCCCGAAGGAAGACATTCGGGATAGCATTGTTTTCGTGAAAATCGAAGACACGCATTTTAGCGGCACATTCACGGACGAGTTTGAACAACCAGCGGTGCAAGAAATTGCGCCCCCTGTAGTAAGAACCAAACCTACGTTGTCAATTGTGAAGGTGGAGAAACCTCATGAATAAGCTGACCTTGCTGCAAGCGCTTTTAAAACGCGGTGATTTTAAGAACTTGATTTGCTTGTGCTCTTTCGAGCTGGATGGCAATATCGAGATGCTGCCAGGTTTCCGCGAGTCTCTGTCACAGATGCTGCCATCGATCACCACGATTACGATTTCGCGCGATAGTACCGGCGATACCAATCATGGTAGCAACTTGTTCGTGACGCTCACTGCTCACAAATCCATCACCGCGACGTTTATCCTACCCGATCATGTCTATATCGACACGCTGGCCGCCATTGAGCGCACCATGCGAGATACGATGGCGGGTAATCGACTCCGGCGACCGGATGGGGTCTCAGCTAACTACAATGATCTGGTGATGGCCTCCATCATGAAATCTTGTTCGGAAGACGATATCGATTCCGACTTCTGTGATTTCCTGATTGATCAGAAATCGTTTACGCTGTCTATCTCGGAACATGGTGTGTCTGTCGCTGGATACGACAATCAGGATAAGGGATTCTCTGGGGATACGTCCTCTGGTGAACGTATCTATCGTGACCGTGTGAGCATCACTTCGCTGGACCCCGTCGAGAATCCGCTTATCTTTAGTCCGTACACGGGAGTGCGGTTTGATACGGATAAACGCACCGCGGAATCTGTACGAACTGTAAACCCACTGGGTGTGTGGCGGTATAACCCATGGACCGGCGAGTCGCGTTCCTCTGATGAAATTCTGACTGACCCGGTGGGGTGTAACCTGAACGGTGGAGCTGCTGAGACCGAGTCTCACAACGCGGTGGGATAAGGTGATTTGATGAACTCATTATTACTAGCGGGCGTTGCTACCTTTTCCATGGTGTTTCTGAGAGGGTTTCAGCAGAAGAATGTTCACGGCAATCACTACATATCAGCAGCGGTCACATCCGCTGCGATGTGTGTTGCTGATATCACTGTGGTGCTCTTTGCGGTTCAAAAGGGGTGGGTGGTTTTACCGTACACCGTTACTGGAGGAGTGATCGGAATCGTAGGCTCCATGTGGATTCATGACAAATTGACCACATGGTTCAAACAGCGAAAGGTTAAGGTACAGGGGCATTCTAAGCATCTGGGGGTGTTGGTACAAACCTCCTCATCGTGTATGGAATGCGGAAAGACACGTAAAGATTGCGAATGCGATCGCTGGTAGGGGGAACTCTCATGAAACCGATGCTGTATGATCCAAAAACGGGGGTGGCGTTTGGGTGCGAGCCGGATATTTATCGGAATAAGTTCCTGAACGCTGTATGGCGATACAATCCGTGGACGGGAATTGAAAGAACCAGCGCTGCGATAGCCAGTGACCCGCGTGGGTATGTTTTGGAAACAAAGTCGGAACTGCATACCCATCCCGAAACAATGGATGGGTTGTTGAAACTCATTGAGGGCACCTTTGCGTGGGCTATACTTATGCTTGAGCGCGGTAAGCGTGTCCGTATGCATGAATGGCGGGACAAGGGTACCTGGGTCATGTTGGTTAAGGGTGCGGTTTTGTTTCCGGATGATCATCCGTTCTCTGAAGTTCGGCGTTTGGCGGCCAAACGCAGGCGTCATGAAAGCGTGCAAAACACCTTCGTGTACTATACGAAGGATGGGAATTTTCACTACGGATGGATTCCGACCCATTGCGTTATGCTTTCAAAGACTTGGGAACTTGTTCCCGAAGGAGAGTAGAATGAACGTGTTGATAATGGATTCAAGGGGTGATAAACTTACTCGCCTGCTTGGAAAGGTGTTGAAACTTTGTATGGATGAACAGCATCGCCGGTATGGGGTGCAAACATTTGTTACTGACCTGAAGGATGTGCTAACATTCGGGCTTAGTGATAAGGTCATCCTGACTTCGTATGCTCCGGAATACCTGTCAAAGATCTATAGTCTCCCCAATGCGGACCGAGTGAGATACGAAGGGTTCTTCCCGGAAGATGTTCTTTTGGTCGCTCCACCTCGGATGGCTAGCTCCATGGTCGTTCATGATGCCAAGATGCTGTTTGAGCCATGGACTACCACAAAGAACCGGTCACAAGCTGATGGAGCGCTGGTCCGTGAAACATGCTCTTGGCAATACATGCCGTCGGAGGATGATAAGTCGGTGTTGGCGCAACACGGTATTCCACTACCATGATCATCGCCATCGACTACGATGAGACCTATGACATGGACTTTGACTTGTGGGAGGCATTTGCCGTGCATGCTGCAAGTCGAGGACACCGTGTCATCTGTACGACCGCACGACATCAACCGCCGGGTACCTTTGATCGCAGGGAACGTATACCTTCTTTCGAGGTCTTCTGCACGCAGAACCAACAGAAGCGTCCTTTCATGGAAGCGCTGGGGATTAAGGTTGATATCTGGATTGATGATCATCCGGAGTCTATCGCGAGTTATGCGGAATCGGGAGGTCTCTTGCTGCCTCGGTAAGCGCCATTTTATGTACCTGTCCCACTCGCACTAGGAGCCCAGTATGGCTATCCAATATATCTTTGACAGCGCCAAGGTTCGATCCAAACTGGATGCCTCCCTTGTGGAGAACACCATTGCGCTAACCACCAGTATTCGTCAGTTCTTCGACAATAACGGAACTCCCAACAACCACGCTCTGACCGTGTGGGGGCATCGCTCTGCGATTCTTCCCAATATGGGAATTTCGATCAGTGTCTCTGATGAAGGGGCGTTGGGTGTCTCTGAAGATACTCAAATGATTGTTACGCTGTACATGGATGACGGTGCGTTCTATGAATCGTTTTCAAACGATCAAGGCGAAGCATCAAACGGACCATCGTGCGTACCGCGCGTTAAGGAGCGTTTTCTGCAACTGGTGGGGGAGATGACCGAACTTTATAGCACCCTATCCGCGTTCCCAGCGGGTACAACTCGGTTGGTGAAAACCGCATAAAACGAGGAGGCTTAGGCCTCCTCGTATGCCTTCATTATTTTTTACATACACACTACTGATGTGAATATCAACGACGTGGAGAAACGTTCATGAGCAACAAACAGGTGTTTACCAACAACGGATCCGTCCGTACGGCATTCTCGGGTAAAGCTGTTCCGGCCTATGCCTGCTGGAAGAAGATTGAAACGATGACCAAGGGAGACGAGCGATGGAAAGTCGATCCGGTCTTTCTGGAATATAGTTCGTTCCACAGGTGGCATACTGCGCGGGGAACAACGGACGGGTTAGTCATCGCATATAACTGCGTTGGTTATGACGATTACCGGATTGGTCCTGATGTATCAGCGATGTTGCCGAAGCCGGTGTGGCAGGCACTGCTATCCAAAAAGCCGGGGTTGACTCCCACACAACGGCTGGAGATCTTGAGAGCTGTCATGCGGGAGTATGAAGGTTTCTTCAAGATCATTCCCAAGATTCGCACGCTGCTTTGGGATTACCGGTATGAGCCTGAAGAAGCCACAGAGTCTTCTGAAACGGGTAATGTTGCTGCTGACCCTTATGCCGCTATTACGGTTGCCATTGCCGAGAAGGTTAATTACGACTACGATACGCTGTCAGACGATGTGCTGTTCCAGTTGTACTTTGATCTTCAAGAATCACTGGTGGTAGAAGCTTCGAGGATTCGTATTCCGGCTTGGGTGCATCTCTATTCCCGCATTCTGGAAGCGGTGAAGTCGGTTCCTATGCCGAAACCTGCTGAGCCTGAAAAGCCGCTGACTGTGGAAGAACAGGTAGTGGAGCTGACTCGCGATGTCAAGATGGTCACGGATTCCATGGGGGAGTTTGAAACTCGTCTGGACAAACTGGTTGAGATGATTAAACCCTCCACGATTACCGAGATTGGTAAATCCGTTGCACAGTTTCGTAACTCGGTAAATGGGTTAGAGTTGCGGATGATGGGAATTGTGGAAGCAGCTAAGAAGGAAAATGCTCAATACGACATGGTGCTCACATCGCTTGTGAATCGTATCAAGCATCTTGAAGATCTTCAGCTGGAAAAGATGGAACCTCCTAAGGTTTCTGTTGAACCGGCGAAGGATGACAAGCCTGAAGCGCCGATTGCTACCAAGGTGAAGCCTGACGTGAAGACGTTGCCCGAGGTTGTCATTGTCGGTTTAGTTCCAGAAACCGCGCAGCGGGTTAGCAAGGAATACAATGGTCGTATTAACTTGATCATTCTTCCGTTGAACGTGGATAACAAGCGGCTGAAAGCTGTCTGTAAGGATCGTAATGTCCTGCTGATGACTGCCTTTTCCGGCCACAGTATCACCAACACCATCAAGTCGGTAACTAACAAGGTGACAACCGTGGGTAACGGTGTTACTTCTCTTACCCGAGAGTTGGATACGTACTTACCACTGGCGCAGTAATAACACACAGGAGAATCACCATGCAAGCTGATCACCCATTGACTCGTCAGGAAGTCATTGATCGTTACAAGGCCATGTGCGAGGCCTACAAGCTGGCTCCCGGTCAGGTCTGGCTGGGGGGAGGAAGCGCTCTCATCATTCATGGACTGCGAGAAACTACCATGGATTTGGACGCTGGCTGCACAGCCGGCACCATGCGTGTGCTGGAAGATAACTTAAAGATGTCCGCATCCCGCAAAACGGTTTCGGAAGGTTACATCGAAGACTGCATGCTTCTTCCGATACCGGAGTTCGATACGGATCTCCATACAGAAGCTGGTACTACCTGGGAAGATCTGGAGTCCATCGATGGGGTTCGTGTTTACACCCTCGAAGCCTGCTTGCGTCAGAAGCGCCGGTTGTTGGAACGACTGGGGCGTGAGAAGGACCAGAAAGATATCGACGCTATTTTGGCAGCGATGGGTGGTTCAGAATGACTGCACTTATAACGGCAGAAAAACCCCTAAGCGTGCGAGACACTACGCGCTTAGGGAGTATGCGTCGTGAACACGGTGCAAGTAAGGGGTTAGCTCTGGAGTTTGAAAAGGAGTTAGCTGCAAAGTTCAAAATCCCCGTAGAAGGTGGGGCGTACCGGATTGTTCTGGTACCGCCCAATGCTACGGCCACACAAGAGCAGCGTATGCATTTGCAGTGGTATGCTGATTCTCTGGAGAAGACAAATGTCTGACGTTACTTTGTATGATTTGTTTGAAGAAAAAGGGATAACCTTTAATAACGGTGGTGGTGACACCGAAAGTGATGTGTGTATTGAGTTTAAATACTCAGACCACGATCAGGATCCTGGTGTTGTGGCTGTTGCGAAACTCTGGATTGATGATCCGGCTTTCATGGATGAATTGTTTGACGAAGGCGCGCAGTTCTTGGGTGAGCATTTTGACCACATCTTCGACATGCCGGACCATGAAATAAACGCCGAATTGGACAAGCTGATGGTTCCGCTTCACGCACAGTCTAAGCCCGGTGTTACGGGTCAGCGACTGACGACTTCGCCGGTTCCTGATCACTTCTGGACGTTCGCGGCATACACCGTTGAAGATGAAACTACTCACGTACTCTGGGTTGCCTTTGGTGCGCAGAACTTGACAACAGATACTGTCAAAGAGATCGCGGGTAAGTTTGCGGAAGAACATCTGCTGAATCGCCAAGCCCCAGTTGCTCACTGAGCAACGTAGTAAGGAAAGGGAGCAATCCCTTTTCTTTTTTGTCTCTAAATGCAGTTTTTTTCAGATACATATCACTTAGGTAGAGAAGTGAGAATATCTCTCACACTAACCACGCCCGAAGGAGGGCAAAGAAAATGGCAATTATCCATGCTGGCAATACTCGCGATGGGCGGTATCAGCCTATCTGCTTCACTGACCTAGACTCCGTTGCTATCCGCAATGGTAAGGTCCTCGGCCATGCGATCCGTCTGGAGGACGGCGACGTGGTGGTCACGCGACACCCCGCTGAGATCGCTCACGGTGACATCGACATTCCGCTCAACGGTGTTTACTTCACCAAAGGCGTTTTCCCCGCCTGTCATCTTAATGGATTGATTGAGCGTATCCAGCCGGAGGAAGCCTGTGGGCTTCTGTACCTTGGCGGGATTGACGCGAAATCCAGCCGGCTGTTTGCCCGGCTGGATGAGGAGTAACATCCGGGACCTTCGGGTCCCACTCTTTTTTTTTTGGTATACGGCATAGAGGCTGGGCAACTGCCCAGCCTCTATGTTGACCGTTAGGTCGGTTGCACCACAGTGCGCGCAGCATTCGCGATTTCTTCCGCGATGCCGGAATCCGCAGCCTTGACATCAGCCGAGATATCCTGCATGAACGCTTGACGCATGTTCGGGTTAGCACCCGTCAGACTCATCTGACTCAAGAACTTCTGAGCCAATTGGTTCACGCCTTGACCCACCATGGTTGTTGCCGTCCAGTTGAGTTGGATCTGGATCTTCTCACCTTCGGCAGTCGGATCTTTCTTTCCTTCAATCGGAGGCAACTCACCCATGGGAGCCATGTTACCCGACAACCAGGCCTTGTCGATGCTGGTGAACGTGGCGTTCGGTTCAAAGAACAGAACCACCATCGATACATCGGACTGAAGCAGTTGAAGCGGTTTATCCGCCAAGGTAGAGATCAGCGGGGTTTGCGTATCGGCGCTACCCAGCAGCCATTCCACCCAGTAGTTGAAGAAGGTCGTCATCGGTCGACCCAGCAGTTCTGCCCCGTAGGTGAACTGAGGTTCGGACCGAGCACGACGAGTGCTCTTCCAGGCTTGAATCATTTCACCCGCCGGACCGAAGGGGGTGTCTTCGTAATCCGTGGTGAGTGTAGACTTCAGCCCTTCAATGGTTTGCGGCCACATTTCCACCAGTGCTTTCAACGTAGCGTTCAGTTTGTCAGCATTGGGGAGATACTTGAAGGCAGCAGGGGCACTGATCAGTCGAGCCACCAGATTACGACGAACGTACAGCGTGTTCGAAGCCATCTGGGTAAACTCGGGTTGAAAACCGAACTGACCACCCTGCTGAATGTCGACCATCGGGGTTCCACGACCAATGCCGTAGGCCTCTTGACCAAGAATCGTTCCAGCGATTCTGCTCATAGCGTTCTCCAGAAGGAGGAACTAACGGCTTACGCCGTCAGCTCCGACAGGTTATGGGATTCGACCGTCATGACACCCACCGTCTTCATGGTGTTGCCATAGATCTTCACCTTGGTGGACCAGCGCCAGCCGAGCTGACGATCCGTCGAGGTGAAATAGGTTTCCGGCTCGAAGACAAAGTTGTTGTCAAAACGACCAGCCAGTGCTTCCGAGATCAGGGTATTACTGCGTTCAATGAACTGGTCTTCCGTCAGGCTGCTGTTACCCGTCAGACGAGCCCAGACGCGCTGGCACACCAGCTCCACTTCACAGCAAGCCAGCATCATCAGAGCGCTGTTCAGCACCGACGTATCGTCCGGATAGACGGTCTGTGACGACGGCCAGAAGACCTGCCGAGTATCAAACGATTGCACCCAGTTCAACCCCTGTTCCCAGTCGCTGTCGGCTTGATCGTCGTCACTGTAAACCACATTGATATCGCGGAAGAGCGACACAATGTTGCCAGGGTTTTCATCGAACCGCTGACCTGATGCCCAGCGACCATCCGCAGCACCCATATAGGCCGCCATCTTGTAACCCCGTTCGACGGACAGCGGGAGCAGTCCTGTGTACAACGAGTTATTCAGATAGCCTGCTCGACCCCAGAATACCGCGCGGACACACGGAGTACCGTAGATTTCCGATTCCGGATAAGCTTGTGCCGTCTGACGCAGGATGCTGGCAATTGCGTTGTCCTCTGCCGCGGTGTTCAGCGGACGATAACTCCAGACATTCCCGCCAGCCGACGGATGCTGTGCGTCAGACCATTCAGCGATGGATTGCGGGGTCCAGAAAATGCCCACATCCTTCCGGCGTGAAACCGGAATGAGCATCTTCATCTTGGTAGACAGCGAGAATCCAGTATCATGGATACAGCGGAAGGGATACTTCAGCATATCCTTACCCGCCCAGCCTGTGGCTGCCACGTTGCCAAAGTTGGTGAGTTCAGCCGCGACCAACTGGTCATACAGCTTCAGGATGTTCAGCTTATCGGGCTTCCCATGGGAATCCAATGGCAGACCATCGTCACCACCCACTGCGAAGAGATCTGTATTCGGACCAATCAGTGCGCCACCAAAGTTGGTGGAAGCTTCCACGTCGAAGGTGTAATAGGGAACTCCGTACTGATCCTTACCCGTGAAGGGATTCAGCAGAGGACGATGTTCCGGAATCGGAGCGTTGGTGGTCGTCGCAAAGCGCCAGTTATCGCCGCGCGGGCTGAAGGTAGCCGTCGGAGTGATTTGCAACGGGATATAAGATTCGTCGTAAGCCCCTTCGCCGATCGTCGGTGTACCCGTCCCGTTCGCGGTTTTGCGAACCATTTCGCCGCCATCCGCCAACAGTTGCAATACGGCAGCAATCTGAGAACGATAGACATGAACGCGACCAAAGGGACCGTAGACCGGGTTGAAGCCCGACAGGTTCTTGGATTCGTAGCGATCAATGATGGCGCTGTCCACAGACAGATCCTGCGCGGTCACGGGGTGCACGATGCCGTCCAAGAACGACAGATCGAGGTATTGGTCACCTGCAAGAGTTTCCTGCACCACAGAAGACGATACGGCGTCCGGTCGTTCAATCAGTGCAATCCGGTACAGGTAGGATTGAATCTGATTCATCAGTGTCGGATTTCCCGGCAGCAGATCCGCTGCGTTCGGAGCCCACAGGCGAACCCCGACGTTGTTGCCGTAATCACCGAAGGTTGAAACTTCCAAATCCATCCAAGGATAGACTTTGGACTTAACTGCCACACCGTCACCCGAGGCAGGATTGGTAAACAGTGTGGACAGCGGAGCGTTGGTTTCATCCAACGTGGTGGCGCCGTCGCGTACGTCACTGATGGTTGCCCCGCCACCAAATGCTTTCAGCGCATTCGTGGCATACGGGGTCAGATCCGTGCGCCAGATCAGCCGCTGGCCGACCACATAGGTGGGAGTCGAGTCGACCAGGTGGGTTGCCTGGATACGTTGCCCCAGCGCGTTGTACTTGTAAGCCCCGGTACCGAGCTCACGTTCCCAAACGGGAACCAGTGCGGGAATGACTTCCACCGAGATCCGCAGCATAGCGGTCTTGGCGGCATCGGGCTTCAGGCGCTTCCACATGATCAGGTTGCCGGTACTGGTTTGCAGGTTGGCAAGAACCGTCGCATGGTTGGCGTATTTGCCTTGCAGGTCAACCGACTTGCTACCGAAGAGTTGGTTAAACTCGTCGCTGATGGCAATATGAGGGGTGGTTGCATCGCCCCGCTCCATGAAGTGAAACACAAGGGGCAGGTGCTGCGGCAACAGTTCGGGAACAGGTGTAACTTGGGCGCGAGTGGTATCTCGGATACCTCTCAGAATTGCCCGCGGTGTAGCCTTGAGATTATCACTCATGGGAGCATGTCTCCATAGCGTTGCGGATTCTATGTACGATGTGTGGGTGGACACACATCATAATGTTAACTTCTACCGCCATTCATGCGGACAAACAGAGAGTGTGCAGTTATGATCATCAACCCCTTCGATACTATTCCGTGTTTGCATTATGTCATTCAGCCCACGGTGAAGGCGCTGCGGGAAACCCGTCTAACCTCTCAGGATCAGATATTCCCAGTGAATAGCCCGGTGGATGGAAAACCCATGCCGGGAGTTTACGGTTTGGTACATGGAGATTCTGGTATTAAACCTTTTGCGCACCCCATTGTGGTGATGCGTCCGTCCCGCGATCGCCCGGGGTATCCGGAGGCGGATGGGATTTATCTGGACTTGCGGGCGTGCACGACCCCGCTGGGTGAAGGAATGGGGTACCGAATTGGCGGGAGTATCGAGCACCAAATGTGGGCTTGGCGTGCTATCCTGATTCACAAATCGCTGCGCTCCGACACCCCGGGGTCGGACATCTTAGGTCTGGGTATCTGGCCTATGACTATTTACATGCGCTGGATCAGTCAAGCGCTGACGCGCCGTTTGGCCTTACCGCCCGAAGTCCAGATGCGAGTCGCGATTTTGGTAGGGTACTTTTATTTCTGCATGGCGCTTGACACTCAAATCATGTCAAGCGATCCGTTGTCAGAACGCGACCTGTTGCGCGCATCGACCTTGATCAGTCGCGCCGGCAATTTCTCAGTGAATGATATCGTATCAGTGATTGGGGATTTGCCGCGCGCCAACAATACGGAAGATCTGGTAAATCTGTTGGTAAACCACACGCAAAGCTTGCGTTTTGAAGCAGACCGCTTTAATCTCCCTGTGTTGTATGCGGCTATTGAAGGCAGTTGGCTGAGAGGGATTCCGGGTGAAGTTGTGCGGGTGGCTATGGAACATTTGCCGACGTGGATGACGCTGGTGCTGCTGGCCACCAAGGAACGCGGTGTGAACAAAACGGGCATTGGCGATATTGCTCAACAGCTGATGCGTAGTCAGGGTGATGAATCTAAACACTTTACCACTCGGTTGTATGATCTGGCTACAGGTAGCTGGTAACCACATGTAGGGGGGGGGTATGGCAGACTATCTGCGGAATCACGCACTGGTTAATCTCTGGTGTGAGCCGATTCAAGATTATCAGTACACGTTTTCTCCGGCGCGAATCACCGCGGGCAGCGGCGTGCTGCGATACGCAAGAGTGCTGGGTGAAGCTATTCCTCTCCCAGATTTCGATACGCCGGGGGTTTCGGCATTGTTCCACGTCTATCAGATTGGACAATTGCCGCCGGAGATCTTCAAGTTTGAACTTGACTACGAGACATGGGTAGACTTCGCTACTCTTTCGATCTCAACGGAGATGATTGCTGAGGGGGTTGTGCAGAACGGATGTAAGCTGGCGCCTAGCGATATTTACATCCGCCGGAATCGGGATAAAAATCTGATTGTGGCTGTCAAAATGCGCGCTGGCTATAACTTGGGGACAGAGTCTTACTACGACGAATCCATCGGGGGAGTAAATACTCGCCCCGTATCACTTAACAATGTTGCTCTGACCATCCGGTTTTACAGCAACGCACGAGTGGATACTCTGGAGTGGGAAAGACTATCTCCCCTACCAACCTCAGCCATCGCAATCCTGTCCCGCTATATCGGGAGTGAAGCCGATTTTGTCGATTTCACTTACGAAAAGAGTGTGATCATAACTCGGTATAATGGTCAAGGAGCAGGTGTGTTCTACACCGACGGGTACGTCTGTTCTGATCCGATTGGTTGGTCAACCGTCTGGCAAGGTAAAACACTCACCATGGTGTATGATGCAACAATTAAAAGGATTGTTCGAACCCCTTTATCGTCGCTCTTGGTCTTCACCAGCATACTGGATCACACGGTCCAAAAGTGTGCCGTGGTTTTACCGCCTCCGTACACCATGATTGACTTTCACGATGATGCGGACCTGTTTTTAGTAAAACCCGGAACGGGAAGTGAGTTCAAGGGGGTTTACTTTCCACGGAAAACCGTTTCATCGGTCAGGCAGTTGACCCATACGGCCTACTCGGTGCACGTTGCTCAGATACAGACATTGATCGATGCCCACTCCGACCTACTGACCGGCGATGTAGAAATAATGGTCGTTGTTCGGGAAGGGGGGATGGTGCGAGGATTGTATCCTCAGGCATCACGAGTCGATGAACTGTACAAGCTTTCGCTGTCCCAAATCAAAGAAGCGATGAGTCTCACGAATACGCAGGTGCCAGAGTGGCAGGCGGCACAGCTTGAGGCCTCGGATTATAATCGACTGATGCGCTCGTCGGTTGCTAATATCACGCGCGGCCTGACGGAGGGTGCATATGGGTACAATGCTGCTGTGAAAGCAGTAGCCGACCCCCTCTGTCAAACGTATATGGACGGGCCGCGTGTCTTCATCAATATCCCGAACATTCTCAACATATCGGATAAAGCAACCGGGATGGGAGTTAGGGGCTTCTACTATTACCAAGAAGGTAAGCTGGTGGGGTACTCTCAAGACAGCGGGCTGGTGGACGAAGTTCAGCTCCCAGCTCTGTACAGCGATGCGGATTTGGTGGAATGCTTTAACGCGGTCATCAGCGGAACAGATGACGGTGTTGTCTTTGATAGCGACGTTTCATCTAAGGAACTCGCTCAGTACGGGTTTCGATGCTACGCTTGCCCTATCGTGGGAGGTGTCCCGTCAGAAATCTGGGAAGACGTCACGGATACTGCGTTCTATACATACGCCCCCGAGGGTGACGCTGGGAATGGGTACCTACCCAAGATAGACTGGAACAACTACCTGTTGTCATTCGCCAATATGTATCCAGCGGTGAAGATCCTGAAGACCCACTATGTCCATACTGCAACCGCAAACACTCTGTCCACAGATGGCGTGATTGACATTGTCTTGGAAGGTGACACTGTGTGGATGGGGGGTCCTGTTACCCGCCCGCTATCGATTCCCGCAGGTGCTGTCGATGTCTACCTAGATGGCTTCTTGCTAATTCCGAATGTGGATTACTACCTGCGGTGGCCCAGAGTTGTCATCTATCGGCGAAGTGCCGGACTTGGTGATGATTCAGACATTGTGATTCGTGCGTATGGACCTGCTAATCCTCAAACGTGTCAGCCTTACGAACCTCGTGACGTGGGGTATATCAAACAAGGCATTGCCTCGGTTAACGCACGGTATGATATCCGCAACGATCGTGCATTCCGAGTTAGCGTCGCCGGCGAAATCAAAGATCGTGACGTGGTCCGTTTCTCCGAAGCACCGGGAGGGTTATTACAAACGGATGGCCGACCGTACATGGTATCGGACTACCTGATCCCGGTAGAGAACTTTACGGATAAAACTTTGGTTCCTTATCGGGAAGACTCGCTGGATTTAGATGCACGGGTGATGACGTATCTGAACACACGGCTTCCCGAAGTCCCCCCTCTGCATCCGCACATTGTCACTGAACGTTGGGAAGCCTTTAGTCCCTTCTGTAGTGCAATTATTCACGCAGTACTTTCGGGAGCTATCAATGCTACCTTGTTCGATACTCCGTACACCGATGGTGACATCGAGGGATGGGTGACTCCGTACAAGGATTTGCTGGACTTTGATCCCTGTGTTCAGGGGTTTGACTTTGCGTATCAAGTGGTTTACCCACATCCGTATTCGGACATCGTTACGCTGACCAGCAAGCAATACGCTTTTGTTGAAGCGGTTATTCGTCTGTATCTGAACCAGCAAACAGACTTGTCTTATTTTGTCGATATTGGGGGATAACATGCCTACGGTCGTACCTATTGAACCGGATGCCGCGCGAGGGTTCCGGGTGTGGAACATCTCGCAGATCTACACGGGTCCAGCGGGGCCGGGTCGCTACGTCCCTAATGTGGACGACATGGTGCTGGATTGGGACACGGGTTTCTATCGCGTGGTAAGCGTGGATGGATTAACACTGCTCAGCACGTTGGACTTTGTTCCTTTATCCACGATGAATGGCGGGGTATTGGAAGAGGACGTTCTGCTGGGTAGCGGTCCCGGAGGACATAGCGATTCTTACCGTGTCTATGTAGACAACGGGGAGACACCCCCTCGTCTGGCTATTTCATCCAGACTCTATATCCCGGGCGCTAATGCCTCTTATATCAAGGTTTTCCGGGGTACTGACATCGGACCGACGGGAACTGTGGTATCTGGGATGTGGAACGGGTCTGTCTTCACTACGGAGAACATCCCACTGGTGTCGACACCCAAGGTTGCAGAACAAGCCTGGGCAACGGAAAGCTTGGCGGATAATGAACTGGTAACTGCGGTGGTGTACACAGCCGCCGGGGTGAAAACCGGGGTCTACAAACTGGTTGTGGCTGAAACCAACTTCATCCATTCCAATGATCCGGTCAAACGCTTTGTCATGTCGGTCTCTCTGGTTTCCCCGTATCTTTCGGTTACAGATACCTCGATGCTGGAAGTCCCGGTTAATGCGATTCTGCAAAGCGCCAATCTCCAATGCCGGGTGCTCTATAGTGACGCGTCTGTGGAAACATTACCCATTGACGGATCACGGGCGCGCATCATGGGGCTGGATATGTACAGCGCCTCTATTGCAGGTCAACCCTCCCCGACCAGGCCGTTGATTTTGGTTTATACGCTCCAGCCGAATGAGTACGGATACGGTGTTAACGGCCCCTCGGGATCGCGCCAGATTCAAGTTCCGTATCGTGTTCGAACTACAGGTGCCGATGGAGCCTACACCGTCAAACTCTTCATCGTCCCGCGATACCAAGTCGTTCCCACCTCGACTTGGGTGTTGGATTACTATCTGTACGACATGAATCGTCAAACGGTCATCGATGTGACGTCGTTTATTGAGACCTCACCCTCTACGGGTGTTTTCAATGGAGGGTTACTGAATGTCCGGCAAACGATTACGGCGAGTTTGAATCTAGCCGACGTTAGTGGTGCGTACTTGCCGTACCGCTTTATCCAGACGTTTTCTATTCAACTGAAGGCTTCTGGCGCCAACACGCTGGCGGGAAACTACTGGCAAATGGAGTACAGTAACGGACACGTTTACGGGACGGGATTGATCGCGACGCGAGCTGACGATCCCTCCAATCCGTTGGATCACATGGTGACTGTATCGCTGAATCTACTGGACACTCAAGATTGGCTGGATCGGGTTTATTACCCGACAGAGCCCTTGCTGGTGCCTGGGGTTGAGGTAACTCCACCAACCCCAACCCATTTCCGAATACGGGTTAATGGTTTCATGCGAGAAGTGGCTCTGCATGATTTCTACATCCCGATTGACGGGATCGCGGGAGTCCTGACACAGGGTACGCCAGTACGACTTGAGTTCTTCCTTCGGGATGGTAGTACGGACTATGAGTTGGGGATTGGGTCACTCACACTCAAGGTATGACCTATGGCAGATGTGGTGGTACACCACCACATCTGCTCTATTAGGAGAACGCTTATGATCCTCTTTGAAAAAGACTGGCAGCTCTATCCTACTGCTATTCCTGATTATAACACCAAGAACAGAACATTTGTTGACCTTGCGGCGAAGTACCGCAAAATGGGGGTTAAGAACTACAAGTTTTTGCTTGCACTGCACCAACCAGAATTACAAGGTGTGGACCCACACAGTCCATACCTATCCATGGAACAACGCAGTAAGATCTCCATGGAATGTTTCCGAAATCCGTGGTACTGGTTTCGAGAAGTAGCGCGTATCCCGCCTCAAGGGTCTATGGATGGGAAACCCTTTCGAGCGAATCGTGGTAACATTGCTTTCTACTGGTGTTTCTTTGCTCACGTATCACCCGCTAATGTGCAACCTCGTCAGACAGGTAAGTCGGCGGGGGCGGATATGTTGGATGTTTATTTGGTCACTATCGGAGCACGTAACGCGCTGATTAACGTCTTGACCAAGGATAGTGAGCTTCGTAGTGAAAACGTTGAACGTGTTAAGACGATGCGGATTTTGTTACCTGATTATCTACAAGCCTTCTCAAAGAAAGATCCGGATAACACCGTCGAAATTGCATGTACGCAATGGAATAACCGGATTAATTACAAGGTGGCTCAGAACAGTCCAGCGGGAGCACTGAAGGTGGGTCGTGGACTGACAGCTCCGTTGAGTAAGATTGACGAAGTGGCTTTTGTCAGCTATGTAGACATTTCCATCCCTGCTATGCTCACTGCGGGTACTGCGGCTCGCGCTGAAGCTAAAGCAGCGGGGATGCCTTATGGGTCAGTCTTTATGACCACGGCTGGTAAGCTGGATTCCCGTGAGGGTAAGTACGCGTTCAATCTGATTCATGGGGGGATCCCGTGGAATGAATCCTTACTGGATTCCGAAGACGAAGCACAGCTCCACCGTCGTGTTGAACGTGGTAGTATGGGGACCAAACCGTTGGTCAACATTACACTATCGCATCGTCAGCTAGGGTATACTGACGAGTGGGCATACAACGTCATGCGTGAAAACGATCTGACGGGGGAGGCGGCTGATCGCGATATCTTCAACGTTTGGACATCGGGGAGTTTGCGTTCTCCGCTTTCAGCTTCGCTGAATAAAGCCATTCGGGATTCTGAAGCAGAACCGGTATTTACCCAATACTTCCCGGAAGGGTACAACATTCGTTGGTATGTTCAGGAACACGAAATAGCGGGACTATTAGCGGATCGTGGCGCGGTGGTAGGCATTGATACTAGCGATGCCGTTGGTCGGGATGGTATTTCGTTGGTGTTTTTGGATCCACGCACTGTAGAGATTTTAGCGGTCGCCAATGTCAACGAAACTAATCTGTACGATTTTGCGCGCTGGTTAGCAGACCGAATGATCCAGTATGAGCGCATGGTCATTATTCCAGAAAGGCGTTCATCGGGTCCATCCATCATTGACATGATTACCACGATGTTAATTGCCGCCGGAATCGATCCCTTCCGAAGAATCTACAACCAAATCGTGGATGATTCGGTCGAGCACGAGAAGGACTATCGGTACATTCAACAAAACCTCTCACGACGTGATCCTAAACACATTACGTTATCAAAGGCTATGTTTGGGTTTACTACTTCGGGGTCGGGTAAGTTTAGTCGAAGTTCATTATACACGGACGTCCTGCTTCGCGCTGCCAAGCTATGCGCCAAGAACTGCCGCGATAAAACCCTCATTGATGAAATCACCGCGCTTGTTGAAAAGAATGGGCGCATTGATCACACGAATGGTTTGCACGACGATACAGTCATTGCCTGGCTGCTAGGGGTTTGGTTCCTAACCGTCAGTAAGAATCATCGGTTCTATGGATTGGATAACACCTTGTCGGAATCGTGCGAGTTTGATGACGACGTAGGCGTGGTTAAGAAGGCGGTGACTCCGTACGATGCTTACATGGATGAACAGCAGTCACGGGCGAAACTCTTACTGGAAGAACTCGCGGATGAACTCTCTGAAACACGAGACCCCATACGCATTCAGCAGTTGGAACACCGGATGAGAGCGCTTTACGAGCGTGTCCCAGAACGGTCGCAAGGCTATATGACGCTGGATAAACTGTTTGAAGATGCGCGGACAGCGCGTAATCGTATGGCGCAGGCTCGTATACAAACACGTGCGAGCCCCGGTCCCTGGCGAGGGACTAATCTCTCACGGCGGTTCCCGGGTCGTTAGCCAGGATCTGTCTTTATTGACGGAGACCACCATGAAGCAATTCCTATACTCTCTCTTGACCGTCATGCGTGTACTCCTCGAAGGAGACACGTCTGTTCGGGCTGAAGTAACTGCGATAGAATACCAACGTCGACACCAAGTACAGAATCGACAAGGGTTTTATCGTTTCGTGGGTTTTCGTTGTCAGCAGCTTCGGTACATTGTCACTCGAAGTCGATGGTATCTGCGAAACCGAACACACTATCTCTACCGTGTGGAAATGGTCAGTATTGACAATAAAACCGTTACGGATCACCACGTGGGGTATTACCCCCACATGGGTCCCCGGTTTATGGTCAACACAACCTACCCCCACTGGCGTGCGGTCAATGCACACATCGATTCAGTGATGATGAGTAACCATCAGCTAGTCTAGCCACACACCCTCTACAGAGCCCGTAAGCTCTGTAGAGGCGTGCTATGACGGCATATTCCCCACACCCGAAAGTGTGGGGAATAGGGAGTTAGGGAGTTAGTGACAGCTTCTCTTGCTCACGCACCCATTCCTGTAATGCGCGCAACTGCTCTTCGATACTCAAAGTGTATTCAGATTCGATCGCATGCTGTTGGGCAATGTCGGAGAGGGTGATGTCTGAAGTGACTTCTTCAACTTGAAGGTTGAGAGACCCAGGGGTTCTCTCATCAGGATCTCCGGTGGTTTCGGGAACGTAACTTTCGCTACTACCGGCGTTGGACATGTCCCACAACTTGACAAAACCAGTGGGAATAGTACAGCGGCGATCATCAGCTTGGGTGACATACTTGGGTACCTCCTGAATGATGGTTGCAGCCTTTTGGTGGATAACCTTGACACGATCCACGTACTTAGTCACAACCTGGGTCGTCACCTTCGTTTGCTGGGCTTCCAGACGCGCTGCAGCAGCATCTGCCTGAGCAAGAAGAAGGGCGGCTTGAGCATTACGTAACGCCATCTCACGGTCAGCCAAACGCTTAGCGTCATAGCTTCCCTTGCAATACATACCCACAAGCAGCAACAAGATGGTCAGCACGCTGACAATGTGAAACACCAGGGAACGATTCTTTCTCGCCCAGATAATAAAAGCCATCATGATTGCAACGCCTGTGTAAGTGAGGTGACTATAAAATAGGTTAATCGCAGTGAAAAATATGTACACACTATTTTAGTGACATTAACACTCGAAGGAGAGTAAAAAAATGGGCTTAGCTAAGTGGGAAATTAAACGGGTTCCACGTATAAACCCGCTGTGGATCAGTTGGTGTGAAGTGGCTGGTGGTGGCATGATGTTCATGGCTATTGGTCGAGGCATTCCATCAGTTTGTTATTACAGCACGGATAAAGACGGTATGTCATACGTCCCCCGCCTCCACGATCTTCCGTTTGACTTCAATCGCGCTGCTACGCTGAAAATGATGGAAGAAATCACGGCAGATAAACCCTACATGCTGGCGGCTACCGAGGAGCTGGAAACCTTTGTTCAAATGATGGCTCAGTGTGAAACTTGCGATGATTTCCGCAATCATCCTAATTTCGTACTGATCTCCAATCGGAACTGGAATGTCAGTCTATTCCGCGTGCCGAATGCGAAGGATGACTGCAAAGACCTCGTTGAACATTTTCACACGGATGCATCCATGATAGCGCGAGCACCGGCAGATCTGGATGCGTACATCTACACCATGCCCGTTCCATGGATGTGTGTTACGTACCGGCGAAACGGAGAGCTGGTCTATGTAGACCACTTTGTTGTGGATGACCCCGAGTTCATGAAGGAACACGATAGCGATATGGTTCGTGTCTGGGGAGAATGGATTCAGCGAGTCTATGACATGAGTGCTATTGCGGCTGACTATCTTAAGGCACAGGTCAACGAGCTGTAATTTTTTACAGCGTGTAACACTATTATAGGAAACACGCATTACATTTAGGAGATCATTCATGCTAAGACGGTGGGCGTTAATCGGCCTCGGCTTTGGGTTTGGTCTTTTACACTTCGGTTTTGACATGTGGCGGATGTCGGATCTCACGATCCATGAGCCGCCTGGTCAGGGTGCGGCTGTAGCCGCAATGAGCGAAAGTCGCGTACAGCAATACGCGCATATCTACCGGATTGTGAAAGAAGAGTACGGTTGAATGAAGCGGCTGACCACCGCAATGTCAACGAGCTACAAACTTTACCTCGTTGTCAACATCCCAGGCTATGCTTTAGGACCCTTAAACGCGGGTCACTGAAATCGTTGTCATGAGGCAGCGTAAAGGAGCACGTCGGATACATGCTGTTATAGCCTGAAACTAGAGATGTCTCTGTGCGCACAGAGGATCATCATAAGTCAGTAAGGCATAGCGGCTGGAACCCTGACGCTCCACAAGAGGGATCCCTTCGGGGGTCCCTTGCTTTTATGCCGCTACTTAATAATTCATTAACGTTCGTAGGAGAACGACCATGTGTAACAAAAGCAAAGACTCGGTTATGAAAGAGGCAATTGCAGCTATTCCTCTTCTTTCCACAGCATTTTCAAAGGGAGTCCGTGCTGCGAATCCCACTAAAGATCTACCCTACGTCCGGCAGGATGGAACGCGGTACTGGGTGATGGATAACGAGACTTCGATTGAGCATCGAGCAGAGGCAGATAGCTGGCTGATTTACAGCGAAGACCAAGTGGTAGCTATCTTGTCACCTTTGGAGTTCCGTTCCAACTATGGTGACCCGTTGGTGATTCGCCGGATGGAGATTTCCATTGTCCCGAAAATGGGATTGCGGACAGTAGCACACCTTCGCGCAAGTGAAGTACCGCAGATGTCCGGTCAAGTCAATATCACCAACGTGTTTGAATATGGTGAAACGGTTATCTTCACAAGCACGCAGGCTGTCACCACGGAATACTTTATCAAGAAGGTGATTGAGGCACTGCCGGACATCTTCAATTACCAGCCTGTGCTTGATGTTGTTTGGGACGTGATCAAGCACAAAATGGAATACGTACATGGGTACAGCAGTGTAACGGATACTCCCGGTGTCCCGCTGGGCAAACCCGTAGAGGCGTCGGAGATTGAGATTAGCTACTTCGAGGTACGGTAACGGCATATGGGGCGGGTTTACCCGCCCCATGCTTAACCGTAATGATCTTTGGTCAAAGTCCGTAACACCACGTAAAGAAACAGGCCAGTACGAACAGAAGCAATCACGCTAGGGTTCTTGGTTTTAACCCCGAGCTTGATAATGTTCTCACCAACATCGCGCATGTTCAATAGAACGGGATCAGATGACCTAGAAGCCATGTAGAGGGCCTTCAGACGACTCAGCATACCAGAGATATCCTGCAACGGACCCCGACCTTTAAACTGCTCTGCAAGGGCGTCAAAGGCATGTAGTAGGGTTTCATTCAACAAGCCATCAACAACAGGGTCGCGCTTAACAGCCGCATGGTGCACATAGAGCAAGGCGTCATATAACAGCTTCTCGGGCATAGTGGTGACCATATTACCGATGACAGTAATGAGCTCCGGTTTTATGAACCGACGTTGATCAATGACGATTTCGCTCAGATAGCGACGATACGGTGGATAGAGCCGGCTGAGGTCCTTAACGACTGTCTTGTCATCCAAAGATACTTGGGCACTATCAGACAGGATTTTAGTCTTTTGCTGTTTAATGAACTTCAGGACATTAGTCAAGCGTTTGACAATCGCGCGCAACCGAATCTGAATATCACTGATCATGTAGACCACTGCACCGATATCGTCAAAGCGAATGAGTGTTTGCAGATGGATGCTGGAATCACTATAGACATCCTGCGCCCGAGCAACCAGTAGACCCATCCAACTTCCGTGTTTCTTGATAGCAAACTTCTTGGAGAGGACAGCGTAAACCGCCATGGCGCTAGGCTCATCCACCTGAAACGGCATGTAGTGGCGAAGCAGGCTGGTTAGAAGTTTGTACTGCAAAACCAGCAGAACATCCTCCATGGCTTTCTCTTTGACATCCGTCGGTAAATCGCTGTGATAAAACCGGTGGGCAACATAGAGACACGCTAAATTGTATACGTCAGTGGCTCGCTTCCAAGTCGCTTTGATGCCGGGTAGGCGAGTGATCTGCGGACGAATACGCGTCTCATCGATGCCGAGAATATCTTCCAATAGGGTTTCGCGGTCTGAAGGAAGAAACGCAACCTTCTGCACCCCCGTGAGGTTTCCACCAAAGAACTGGGAGTGCTCGGGATTCTTATTGACGAAACGTTGACCGAAGTCATGGATTTGCTTAGCCAGCTTGGCGTCAAAGACGACATGCTTCATGGCTTCATCCAGGATACTCTTGATGTTGCTCATTGCGGGCACACTCATGGGGTGTAAGAAAAAACGTCTGAACACATAGTTTAGACCAGACCAGGGGATACAGCATGATTGGTTTACCGGATGTTATTTATTGCGGACGGTTTGGGAAGTTACTTGCAGTTGGGAATGTAGCGCCTGAACGCTATCTATCCAGACTGCTGGCGGGTGGTTACACTTACTTGTTCAGTGTTTCATCCACCATTGATAAAAATGATCCGACATTGGTTCCCGCTATGAAGCTAGCCATGTCTTGGGATCGTGTTAAAGATGATATGTCAAAAGCGGAGCTGCAACATGGATTCCGATGAACTCACCAGTTACCAAATGGACTATGATCCGGAAATCGATACGGACATGGACATTGGATGTGCAACGGTTTGCATATCTGACTCTGAATGAACGCAATTGTACGTATACACTACAATAGTGTCATGGGGTAAACCGCCAACCCCTTTAATACTGGCGGATAACGCGTGAGAGGTTATTATGAAACTGGAAGATCTGTATCCCGAGAACCGTGTCCTTGTTGTCAAGAAAGTGGAAGACACCGAGAACGACTATCTGGTAGCCGGCAAAGGCGTTGTGACGGGCGTGGTCAGCATTCCGACTGCTGTCAAGACTGGTGACTACATCACGCTGAAGGCGGAAGAAGACGGCACGCTGGTGTTCGACTTCGGCGGACAGATTCAGGAGTCTATCAGGTTGGTTCAGCGGAGCTTTGGGAGCCGTTGAACAACGTTGACCAAGCCATGGCTGTCTGTTTTGCTTTTAGTTTCGATGTCAGTCGGAAATCTCGATCGCGTGTTTGTGTGTCAACCGAGGATCGCTACGCTGTAGCTAATTACATTGATTTCAACGATACTACGCGTATTCGTAATAGTGCGGATATCGTGGTATGGGGTAAAGCGTTCTGTCACGCCACTGTTGCTTTGGCTGGTTTCATGTCACGAACTGGGATTGAGGGAAGATTGGGATGAAACTGCTTGATGCATTGTTAACGCATTGGTTTGGTCCGCGAGAGATTATCCCGCGCTATTTGGACCAAACGCAACACTTTCATACAAGCGATGGTGATTGGATCTTGCAGAAGGTCCGCTATGAAGAGACGCGACTCGGTCTGCGATTTGGGGTTATCGAACTGAGTCCTGTCCAGATCGTGGGGTACGGATATCGCGTAGTAGCATCACCCAGACCTGTGCATCCAAACTATCTGCACCATCGTAATACGGATCTCCAGCGCGCGCTGGAGAAGGCTGAACAAGGGATGCGAATTGCTGATCGAGAACGCATGGAAAACGCTTTGCTGTTCAAGGACAAGTTCTTTCCATACCCAGAAGCGTAAGCTGGTTACTTTTCACAGTTTAGGACATCCTCTGTGATGACCTAAACTTTTATGCCACCGAGGAGAGGAATATGCGTAACAAAGTCACCCCGACAACAATGATGTCGGAGGTTATGGTTAATGTGGTATCGGACTTCATGAAAGGGATGATCAGCAACATCCCTGATAAGCTGATCACCTTCACCACTGACCAACTCACTGTGACCCTCACGCTGTCCACCGGACAGTATTCAAACGAACCGAACTTCTACGCGTTCATGCAGTGGTTCTTTAAGCATCCCGCTTCCAAGAAGATCCGGAACATCGTGCTGGATTACTATCGCGATGAGGACTGGAACCGACTCACCGCGTTGGGTCCAGCCAACGGCAAGTATTACTTCTGGCACAAGGGGCGGTTGTTCTGGTTCAATCGTGAAACGCACAAGATGCCGAATGAGACCCAGAACACGGTCATGATCAGCACCTATGGACGTGACCAGAAACCCTTGCTGAATCTCTTGGCAGAGTTTCAGGTGAAGGAGTCTCGCGGTGAACGCATCTACAGCTACAGTTGGAAAGGGGACGGCTGGAGCAATCAAACCAAAGTCGCGCCGCGACCCTTGGACACCATTGCCATTGACAAGGCTGTGTTGAACAAGATCATCAGCGCGATTGATGAGTTCAAGGCGGCGCGTGAGTGGTATGTTCAAACGGGTATCCCGTACAAGTTGGTCATCATGCTTTACGGACCTCCTGGGACCGGGAAGACTTCTCTGACACGGGCGCTGGCAACGCATTACAAGAGCAACATCAATCGCCTCAGCCCCAGCGGACTCTCGGAAGAGCAGCTTTTCATGGCGATCTCATCGGTTCAGCCTGGCGATATCCTGTTCATGGATGATTTCAACGCCAATGGGGATTTCTGTATCCGTCGCGGTATGGAAGGTGAAGCTCAGCGCCTGAAGGCAAAGCGTGAAAGTGATACGGATGCTGAAGATGCCCGGGAAGCTGAAAAGTTGGGAGGGTCTTTGGTCATTCCGGCAAAGCGTCAATTATCACTCGAGGATGAAGGCGGTGGAAAGGATTCGACGATTGAGTCGTTGCTGAAGAGTTACAGTCTGGGCTCTTTGCAGGGATTCCTCCAAGCCATTGATGGTGTGGTTCCTCTGGATGATGTGGTTGTCATCATGACGACTAACACAATCGATCAGGTTGATCCTGCCTGCCTGCGTTGGGGGCGGGTGGACGTAACCGTTGAAATCCCGCATCTGCATCACGAGGCCATTGTTGACTACATCACGCGGATCTGGCCTGGCAAGTCGATCCCTGATGTGGTTTTCTCAGATATCCCCGGGTGTGATCTGGCGCAGGCTTTGTCTGAAAATCGTCACGACTTCAATGCGTTTATCGACGCTATTCCGAAGGCGATGTAAGGCATAGCAGCATAACCAAGGGAGGTGTTCCTCCCTTTTCTTTTTTGGAGAACGAATATGTACGAACCTGCTTTTGGTAACATCCTTACGACACGGGCAGCCGGAATTGTAATCCCTGTTAACACTGTCGGGGTTCCGGGAAAAGGGTTGGCAAAACAGGCTGCTGATTTGGTACCGGGATGGGAAGAAGATTACAAAGCCAGTTGCGATTTTCTGGAGGTTGGTTCAGTGTCGCTGTACTGGCTTGATAAATCGACAGTCTTCATTTCGCTACCTACGAAACGGCACTGGCGTGATCCCTCAAAACTTGAGTGGATTGCAGCGGGTTTAGACGCTACCATCAAAGCGTGCGAGGCTGAGAATATTCCCACTATTGCCATACCCATGTTGGGATGTGGATGTGGGGAACTTAATTGGGCTGATGTGCGTGCATTAATTCGTGAACGGTTTGATAAGACCGCAGTGAAGGCGTACATTTACGGACCCTTAACGTAAACGTATCCAGATACATATCACCTAGTTGACTATACACCTCATAGGAGAGATAACATGAGTGTAAACTCTATTTCGGCTTTACTGAACCGTTTTCGCACAACGTCTGTGAATATCCGACCGCATAAAGGGATTCAACGACCTCTGATGATGGTGTACTGTAACTCAGCCAGTTACGGTGAACTCGTATCGGGTCTGGGGGAATACTTAACGCCTATTGATAGTCCAGTTATCCAGAATGCTTACCGCTGTCCGAAGCGGTACTGCAATGCTCTGGAAGACGGCATCATGATGCTTGTCATTGATGACAAAGTACCAGACGGTGAGGTACTGGCGGGAGTGCGTGACATTGGTGTTGATAAGCTACTGGAAAGCACAATCCCGTGGATCATGGATATTGACCCAGCAGTCCGTTTGAAGATTGCTGCGTGGCAACCGACTGCGGATAACATCCGTACTCATTCGGTTACATTGGTTGGAACAGATGTCTAACCCCCTCACAAGTTTTAAGGAGTAACATCATGGAACAAAAAGTTGTAACACTGGATTCGCTGCTGAAGGTCTTGCATATGGATCGAAAACTGAGCAGCGCTGATGAGGTCCTGGAAGCTGAGAGGCTCATTGGTGACGTGCTTCGGATGTCTGGTGCAGAGATTGACACTCTCGTTGCTTTGTATGAACGAGGACCGCTTTATGATGGAGATGTCCCCAGTAAGTCCGGACGCGATGCGCTTCTGCGTTCGGATATGGCTGCTAAGGTCATCGTGGGGGGTGATGATGGGTATAATGCTTGCACCTATAAGGGAGGGCGTGCGTATCGGGTCTTTACAGCCGGTGCACGCAAGATGCCGTTGACTGATGCGGATGTTTACCAATGTGGTAAGTGTGGTGGGACTGGTAAGGATGATGGGCTCCACTGTCACACTTGTCACGGGAAAGGACGTATTCCATCTCTGGGTTTGAAATATGAAACAACTGACATGTGTTCGGAAAGTAAAAACCCGAGACAGGTTTGACAACAAACTAACCATCGCTGAGTTTAAACACGGTAACCTGCCTGGTTTCTTCTACCGCGTGCAAATACTTCACCTAGAAAGCGGTAGACAGTATTTGGATTGGCGATGGTCGTTAGGTGCCATACCGGTTCTTTCGGACAAAACACTACCGGGTGGTACGGCAGGTTTGAAATACTGGATATCGACCATCCGCGAACGACACACCACTAAACGCCGTTCATCAACAGCATAACCCGTGACTTGAACGGCGGAAAAACAACCCAAGGAGTAACAACATGCAACAGTACAAGAACCTGCTTCGCGATATTTTGACCAATGGCCGTCGTCGTGGGGATCGCACCGGTACCGGTACTCTGTCTGTGTTTGGTCGCCAACTTACCTTCAATCTACAGGAAGGTTTTCCGCTCGTCACGCTGAAGCGCACCCCGTGGCGGGCAGTTGTTGCAGAATTGATTTGGTTTCTGGAAGGAAGCACATGTAACAACCGCCTGCGGTTGCTTTCTAGTGTGAACAAAGATCAACGCGGGATCTGGGACCAGTGGGTCCTTACTGAAGAATTCGCACAGGCTAACCCGGTAACAATCGATGGGGTTAATGCTATTGACACAAGGCGAATCGGTTCTCTGGGTCCCATTTACGGCGGTCAGTGGCGCAACTGGTGCGGTGTTGCGGATCTTTCCGATGGACAGGTCGGAAGAGAGCGTGTTGATCAAATACGTGGGTTGGTTAATAGCCTGAAACACAATCCGTATTCGCGGCGGCACATTGTCTCTGCGTGGAGCGTTACCGATCTGCCGGATGAATCCAAATCACCGCAACAGAACGTTCTGGAGGGTCGGATGTCGCTTGCACCCTGCCACCCATTTTGGCAGTGCTACGTCCGTGACATGACGCTTGAAGAACGGTTGGAGTACTACAACACCCACCTGGCTAGTATCGGAATGCGCTTGGGAATAGATGCCAGCACGGACCATGCGGCGACGCACGAGCTGCTGGACAAGCTGGGCGTGTGCAGCCGTTACCTGGATCTGCATCTGTATCAGCGGAGTTGGGATGTCCCCGTGGGTGCACCCTTCAATATCGCCAGCTACGCGTTGTTGACACATTTGTTGGCGATGGAATGTGGTTACCTGCCGGGTGAATTGATCATCAGTACTGGTGATGCACACATCTACTCCAACCAGATGGCTGAGGTGGATATCATGATGATGCGCGACATTCGCCCCATGCCCAAGTTCCGCCTGGATGCCTTGGTGAATCTGTCGGATATCATGAATCCGTACATCGAGGACAAATCTGAAATCATTCAGCGCATCTGTGACGGTATTGAGGGTTACGATCCTCACCCGGCAATCAAGATCGCTGTTGCTACTTGACCAACCATAGCCCAACTCTTCGGAGTTGGGCGCATATTGCTTATAAAAGGGGGATAGCTCCATGAATCGTGTTCCACTTTCAACACCCATCGTTGAGATTGGGTTTGCTACTCGGGCACTCAATGCACTGACGGCGGATGGTGCTCACACTCTTGCTGATGTCATTGCACGAGGAAGAAAAGGAATCTCATGCTTGCCCAACGTCGGTGGAAGCACTGTGATACACATTGCCGATATGGTGACGGAGTGCGGCTATACTCTAGAAACCCATGGTCGGATTCCGCTGGTTGACAACGATGGAATCATGCGTGTTGGGTACGATGATAAGATCGGCTTGGTTTTCCCTGAAGCTGTTGTTGAAGAGAATATCAACAGCTTGATCGAGCGTGGTTCGAGATTTACTGTGGGTGGCCCATTGGAAGTTAGTTACTTGCGCGTATTGATCAAGCGTGGCGTGATCAAGAATCTGATCTTTGTCTGGGGTGAGCACCAAATAGTTGTCGACGACGATGGTATGATTTACAACTGGCCAACCGGCTGGTGCGATCGCTGCGATGGTTGGATGATGGAATTGTTTTAGGGGGTAGGTATGCTGATTTCTCTGGATGATGGACATACGTGGTTTGAAACAGACCACTTGAAGGTAAAGACGCAAGCTACGGAAGAAACGGAGTCCGAAATCTTCACTATTGTAGAAACGGGAGTGCGTGCTACGGCTTATCTGACAGATGGGTCGGTGTATACGGAGGGTGAAGCTTCTTGGGAACAGATTCTCAAACAAGTGGAGGTGTAAGATGTCCGAGTTAATAACAACGACCGAGGATATCGAAGCTGTCATTGCAGAATATCGTCGTGTCAACCTGAAGTTACAACAAGGTATTATTCCACTCCCCACTACGGTAACCATGTTCTTCCTGAATGGTGGAGATGGATGTTTTAGTGTAGGGTTCCCACCCTGTTGGAAAGGTTTCTATGGAAAAGTACTACATGGGGATGTCTTCGAGCGACCACCCACGCGTAGTCCGATGTTGATTCGGCATTTTAATCGTTACGAGATCTACTCACCATACAACACATGCAACTCGTAGTCACAACACCATGCATGAAAAGGGGCATTGGGTCCCCTTTTCATATGCCCTAGTTAGATTTTATTTTTTTGGACATCCTACGTGTCTACACTTTAACAACCCAACGGGGATATCATGAACCAACTGCAGCTCCAGGAAGTCAGCATCGAAGTTTTCATCGAGAAGTACGCCAAAAATGGCGAAGTTACACTGGATCAGAATCGGCGGCGTGTAGCCAAAGCGCTGGCCTCTGTCGAGAACGAAAATGTTCGCGAGGACTACGAAGAGCGCTTCTACTACGCTCTGGATAGTGGCTTCATTCCTGCCGGTCGTATCTCTTCGGCAGCCGGTACGAATATCCAAGCCACATTGATCAACTGCTTCGTCCAACCAATCGGTGACGCCATGCGCGGAATGGCAAAGGACGGGCGCCCGAGTATCATGAAAGCACTGGAGGAAGCAGCCGAAACCCTGCGTCGCGGCGGCGGGGTCGGTTACAACTTTTCGCATTTGCGACCCTGCGGTGGCTTTGTTTCGGCCACTAACTCTCGCTCTTCGGGACCCGTCAGTTTCATGCGCGTCTTTGACAAGACCTGTGAGACCGTTGAGTCAGCAGGGGCGCGCCGTGGTGCCCAGATGGGTGTACTCAACTGTGATCATCCGGACATCGAAGAGTTCATTCATGCCAAGGATACGGGTGATCTGAAGAACTTCAACATCTCGATTGCCGTGACTGATGCTTTCATGGAAGCTGTCGAAAAAGATGCCGACTTCCAACTGGTTCACGTTGCTGAACCGCACCCTGAGGTCATTGCTGAACTCGGTGCTTTCCAACGTGAAGACGGTATGTGGGTTTATCGAACGGTCAAAGCGCGTGCCCTTTGGGATCAGGTCATGCAATCGACCTATGACCATGCCGAGCCCGGTATCCTCTACGTCGACCGCATGAATCAGGAAAACAACCTGTACTATTGCGAAGACATTGAGGCCACCAACCCGTGCGTGACCGGCGATACGCGCTTGGCTACCCAATATGGTTTGGTTCGGATGGACGAGCTCTATCGGTCTCAAGAGACCCTCCAAGTAACCGTCGACAAGCGTGCGCTTGGAACTGCACCCCGTGGTGTTGATATCCGCCCGGCAGTGCCGGTGTTCATGACCGCCGAACTTGCCGATGTTTACCAAATTACGACACAGGCCGGATATACGATCAAGGCCACGGAGTGGCACGATTTCTACACCACCCGGGGTAAGGTTAAACTGCGCGATCTGACGCTTGATGACGTTTTGTTGGTGCAAAGCGGGCTTGGTCAGTTCGGGACAGAGGGAAGTTACGAACTCGGGATGCTGATGGGACTGATTGCGGGCGATGGTCACTTCACCGCTCGGGGTAATGGAGTTGCCGCCTGCGTCGGGCTTTGGGGCGAGAATCGTGCAGTGGCTTCAGAATGCGTTGCCGCTGTCAACCGTTTGATTCGCGATGAACCGCGTTACCGACGTGTTGAAAGCGTTTCCATCGAAGGTCGTGACATGGAGTCCATTCGTTCGGTGGTGCTTGCCAGTGTTCTTGATCGGGATTTCGGTTTCAACGCACGGACAAAACTGGTTGTACCTGAAGTAGTTTGGAAGGGGTCTGAGAGCTGTGTTCGGGGCTATCTGCACGGCCTGTTTCAAACGGACGGAACCATCCTCGTCAATCAAGGTAGCAATACCTGTTCCATCCGTCTCTCCTCTATCTCCGAGGACTATCTGGGTGAGATCCAGATGTTGCTGGCTAACTTCGGGGTTTTCTCCACGATAAGACTCGCGCGGGTTGCCGGTTTCCGTGAACTGCCGGATGGGCGCGGAGGGTACGCCAGCTATCCTTGCAAGGATAGCTATGAACTGATTGTTGATGGTGAGTCGCGAAATGCATTCGCTCAACATATCGGTTTTCTGCTTCCCGAGATGAACGATAAACTTCTTGCCTGGATGGACGGGAAGAAACTGTATAAGACGCAGTCCTTTACGGCCGCTATCACCAGCATCGAGTATATCGGGGTAGAGGCAGTTTATGATACCACTCAGGCCGACAATAATACGGTCATTTTTAATGGGTTGGTAACTGGACAGTGTGCGGAACAACCGTTGCCGAATTATGGTTGCTGTGATTTGGGTTCCATCAATCTGACGAAGTTAATCATCGACCCCTTCACGGAACGCGCAACGTTTGACACCGAGAAGTTCATTGAGGTTGTTGGGCTTGGTGTACGTATGCTTGACAACGTGCTCGATCTTACCTACTGGCCGTTGGAACAGCAGAAGGAACAGTCTGACTCCAAACGCCGGATTGGTCTGGGGTTCACCGGTCTTGGCGATGCTCTGGTCATGATGAGAATCAAGTACAACTCTCCGGAAGGCCTCCACTTCGCTGAACAGGTCTCTCGAATCATGCGTGATGAGGCCTATCGTGCATCGGTGAAGCTGGCTATCGAGAAAGGGGTGTTCCCGATGTTCGATGCCGACAAGTATCTGGATAGCGGCTTCGCACGTCGACTGCCGGAGCACATCCGCGACTATATCCGAGCGAACGGTATTCGCAACAGCCATCTGCTGTCGATCGCGCCGACTGGAACCATTTCCTTGTCCTTCGCCGACAACGCCTCCAATGGTATTGAGCCAGCATTTAGCTGGACCTACAATCGCAAGAAGCGAATGGATGATGGTAGCAGCAAGATTCTGCCGGTTGAAGACCATGCGTGGCGCCTGTATCGCCATCTGGGTGGGGATGTCAACAATTTGCCGAGCTACTTCGTCACTGCTCTTGAAATGTCGGCTGACGACCATATGCGGATGCTGGAAGTGGTGCAACCCTATATCGACACCAGCATCTCCAAGACGGTGAATGTTCCGGCGGACTACCCGTACGAAGAGTTCAAGGACCTGTACTACAACGGCTGGAAAGCCGGGCTGAAAGGTTTGGCTACGTATCGCCCCAACAACATCCTGGGTGCGGTCTTGTCTGTTGCCGAGGAACCGAAAGTGGGAGACGAATTTCCGGTGGGTGCGTTGAAGGATCTGGATCCCCTGACGGTGAAGTTCAAATCACGCCCGGCCGGCGACCTTAATGCGATTACTCGCAAAATGGTGTACTACACGCTGGAAGGCGAGAAGAAGATCTATCTCTCGGTCTCGTTCATGGTTGTAGATGGTGTTCACAATGGTGAAGCCATCGCGATCGAACGCCCGATCGAGTTCTTTGTCCCTGCGGGTCAGCAAGACGATTCTCAGCAATGGGTTGCTGCTACCATGCGGCTCCTGTCTCAGATTTCAAGGTCTGGAGCGTCGGTAGCAGATGCTCTGGCGGATCTGCGTGAAGTTGTCTGGGACAAGGGGTTGGTTCGTTATGGTCAGATTGATCGGCCGGATGGAAGTAAGGGTACCCGCCATCATGAATCGGAAGTCGCCGCCTTGGCTTACGCATTGCAAGAAATGCTGCAAGAGCGCGGTTTTCTGGATACCAACTTCCGGACTGTTGATCTGAAGATCATGTCGTCCATGAAAGCACTCACCATGTTCAGCAACACCATGGCAGCGATCAAGAATGCCGTTCAATCTGACGCTGAGATCAAAGGGGGTCTTCAAGTAATGGGTGGGGCCAAGTGCGGCGAGTGTGGCGAGTTTGCAGTCATCAAGGTGGACGGCTGTAAGAAATGTACTTCCTGTGGTGCTATCGGCGCATGTGGTTAAACGCAGCACTTTCTAGTTACGTACTACTAGGTTGATGTGACTAAACCTAGTAGTACGTGGAGTACCAACATGAATCGTAAACCTGTAGTGCTTGTTGTTGTGGAAGGAGGTGTTGTGCAGTCGGTGGCAGCGCCGAAGACAGTGCAGGTAACCGTGCGCGACTATGACAACATTAAACAGGGTGATCCTATTCCCTGTGTCTGGTGTCAGCAGGAAACCATAACAGGTTGTTTTGATGGAGTGGATGATAACATCTGCCCTCATTGTAATAACCCGACTATACCGAAGCAATTCTCCGCGGTTGAAATGTGGAAGGAGTTCATCTGCATCAGCGGTGGAAAGTGGAAACGCATCAGTGCTAACATGGCTGAGTGCATGGAAAATGATTCAGGCTTCATTGTTGGGGACAAGGTCATTTTCAAACAAGGCGACGTTGTCTTCCCGTACTAACGGCATAGCAGCTAGGAGAGAGGTAACCCCTCTCTCCTAGCTGTATGTCACTTTGTTTTTTGCCCTCATTTGGGTTTCCTGTCCACCACAACACTCCACAGCATGTAGATGTTCTGCGGTGTAATACGATACCCGTCTTCCAGCATAAACAAGGGAGTTCCGCCAGCAGCAAATGCCCAGGCAATCAACTCACTGCAGAACCAGCTGTCATCTTCCTGCCAGTTCCTGTCACGCATCAAGATACCAACCAGCCCCGTTTTGTCATACGGTTTATCGATTTGTGTGCGTGCTGCATCAATAATAGCTTGGCGACTATGACACTGGTATTCCTTAACGATCCAATCGCTGGAGCGTTCCAGAAATACATCCAGAGACGTTTCCTTGACTCCTCCGTGTGACCATGTAGACTCAATGACTGTGTCGCCTACCAGAATACCAACATGACTCCACTCGGACCATGTCACCATCTGGATCAGAGGACTCAGAGGAAGTTTAGACTTGCTGTATATAAGCCGAATCGTTTCCACGTTATTCTCCAAAGACCTGGGGCCAGTTGGTGGTGTAGTCGTAGTTCAGAGGATCGGGATTGGCTTCCATCATCAGGCGATGTTCTTCAGCCTTGGCGAAACAGGCTGAGGTGATATCCATATCGGCCGCAAAGATCTGGAAAGCCACGGTGTAGTCAAGGAGTAGAAAGATAGGCTGACCAGCGCCGTTAACTTCCATGGTTTTCCACAGCTTACCACTGGGGAAGGCTGGGAGGGTTGTGATGCCAACCACTACCTTCAGCACGTGGAGAATAGCAGCACCTAGCAAGCCCAGGTGCAGTGAGCGACTCACCTCATCAGAATGAACCCAATAAGGGTTCCCACCCACAATGATCTTCACACCCAGATACTGTCGATACTGGCGGTAGTCTTTGATCTTTTCCCAAGTGGTGTCTCGCCCGTCTTGCAGGAGCTTAGGGCTAAACTCCCACGTGGTTCCATTCCATGCGTGGTACGGATCTGGACGCGGGCAATGAACGATCTCGTCGTTCAACCACTTGTAGTTGTACTGGGCTTGTTTGACCAAGGCAAAAAGAACATCATCCTGATACTCAATCCCGCCATCGAGAGCCTCGTCAGAAACGGTGACTAAGTCACCCAATGCATTTGCAACAAAATAACTCATCACCTACTCCTATATCTGACAGATTTCCCCATGCTCAGCAGTCATCAGGTTGCCAGCATTGCTGCTGCTATATCGCCCACCTACTGCGACTACAAGAGAAGTAGTTGTGTCTCGCGTGTTAACGGTTGGAGCACTGGTTCTGGGAAAAACTGTAGTAGCAGTGGTATGAGACAGTGCATCAGCAGCGCAGACTAAGGCACCGGAACCACCTATGCTTCTGACAACAATGCGTCCGCGAACTACAAAAGGTTGATTCGTGATCCCAGTTCCTGGTGTGAACGAGAGGGTAATACATTGAGTACCACCAATAGATACCCAATACTCAATAACTGAGCCACCTGAGTTTGTCTTGGTGTTACGTCCGTGTATGGTGAACTCCAAGACATCACCTACCTGCAAACGATTAGCCGGAACTGTTAAAGTCATCAGCGTAAAGTTTGCAGTGGTCGAGGCACCGCCTGTCACTGGAGAGGTCAGTACCGTACGTAATGTGCGTACAGATAGAAGACTCTGGAGTTTTCCAATAGCCTGATCAATGGTGTCACCCAACTGGATCAGGCTATTATGCACCGGAGTCGTCATGACCGTTGTGACTGTCGACATGAACTTCCAGAGTCTCTGTGTCATGACTTACCTCAGGGCTTACCAGGACTCACCGATCAGTTCAACGATGTCACCGGCGACCAATTCCGACACGCCACCGATGGCCAGACCACCCGTAAAGGTAACACGAGTCTTACTGGAGGCGCCGCCGGTGTAGTTGACCGTGAAGTCAACCGTTTCTTGCTGGAAGCCACCGCCAGCCACCCAGAGCTGCACACCACCTTGGCTGAGCACCACTGTGGCATCGATGTAGCCGTTCAGGATATCCTGCGCGGTCAGCGTAACGGCCTGCTTGTAGGGCTTCTTCGCCATCACAGCGCCTGTGGACGAATCCCGGCGAGTGGTCTGGTCTTTCTCCAACGCAGCAGTGTCAACCTTTACGCGCAACTGACCGTTGACGTTGCCGGGGTTAGTGGATTCCAAACCACCCAGGGAGGCCAGGTCGACAGACAGCGTGTTACCAGTCTTGGTAACCATGTCGCCGCCAGACAGAGCTTGGACAGTCGGGTTCAGCGTGAAAGTCAGCACCGTGGTGTTGATCACAATGGGGTCAGCGTTGGCCACAATCGCTTCCCAGCCGGAGTACACCGTACCGGAAATGATCTTGAAGTAGGCGCCGGAAGTCACTTCCTTGCCCAGCGGGTCATCCACTTGGTCAAAGTCAGCGGCTCGGGTCAGGGTGTAGGTACCCCCCGAGATTGCCACATTGTAAACACCGTTCTGGATGCCGGTGGTTTGGTTACCCAGACCCAGACGCATCCCGTCGGTCAGGGTGCCGCTATCGACCACCAACGGGGTCGAGCCAGTCAAGGGGACGTTGACATCGGAGTAGAAGTTAACGGCGTCCTTGGGATCGGTCTTGCCGGCGACGAAGTTGGTGATGTATTCCACCGTCACCAGATCTTTCGGTGCAGACGGCATGGCCAGAGCACTGTTGAGCTGAGGGATGCGTTGGAACTCCAGAACGTTGGCGGTTGTGAGCTTCAGAATGTCCAGCTTGGTCGTTCCGTCCTGCGCAAAGCTGCGCAAGGTTTCGTTGTTCCGCAGCAGGATCTTGGCGCCGGTCACGGCGTCGTCTTGGATGAACTTCGTGGTGCGTTGAGTCATGATAAATCCTCATGAGGTGGGTGTGAGAAAAAACAGAATGCAACATATTACGATACCAACCACTATTCGCTGGAGAAATAACAATGGCGGTTATCAATTTGACAGGTCGAGCTATCCCGTATCAAGTCGGGCAGCATCGTGTCGTGTTTCCAGAACATCGTAATCAGGATGACCAAGTCGTTGTCCTACAGATCCTTACAGAGTTGTACGACTGTGAGGATGTTTCGTTCAGCTTCCGATCATCAGAAACAGAGCAAGGTGAAGTATCTGAAATCATTACCCCGGTGCTGATCAGTCGCTCACAAGTATCGCTGCCCGCCGTGGGAGGTGATGATATCATCTTGGTGAATGAAATGCACTTACCCGCATGTCGAAACATGGCGCGGGTTTACGCCCCTCATGAGTTAACGGCCGTCCTTGATGGGGGAGGTAATGTTCTATACTACACACATCTGATCTCTAGTTAAGTCACCGTTCTGGCGTAACGGATATTAACAACATCTCCTTCTTCGAGAAGGAGTTCCAACGCCAGATTGTTCCAGTTGACTTCACGACCTGTTACGGTGTAATCCACGTCCAGTCGCTGCATATCACCGTGATACGGCGTGATGCGGACTGTGTCGCGACTTGGATCATTGATTAAGATCAATCGCTTGTTCTGAAGATCATTGTCCGTAATGATGTAGTCATAATCGTCATATCCAGCCCCATTGAGCGCCTGGACATCCACGGGTAAATACGTGACCGTGGAGAGTAGACGAGAGCGAACGAAGAAACGTGAGCCGCCCAAGATTGTAGTCATGGTTCCTGGCAACGGGAATCCTTCGTCGCTGGCTCTTGGGAGATCATTGCTATATAGGTAGTGAACCGGTGCACCTGACACCCGCTGCATCAGGGCGCCTTGCGGAATATCCGTAATCTCTACCCATGCTTTTTGCAGAATAATAGTACGGGCATCCATTTGGACTCCCCCCCCATGGTGGTGTTTTACAAATACGTCATAAGATGACCCTTCAAACCACGGCGTAAAGGTATTCAACTACGTGTTGGATACACATCACCTATCAGAATTCCTTCCTTATATAGGAGACCCCCATGTTTGCATACGTCAACCTCCGTCACGACAAACTCCCCACTGCGCTATTTCGTGTCAAGCGCGGGAATCGCTATATCATCTATTGCCGTAATATCTTAGGACTGACAGCATGTGGTGTATCCGCTAGGGTAGCGAAACAGCGTTACAGAGAAGTGGTTCAGCGCGTAATACTTATCTGTAAACAGGTGGGTGATCACATGCATCGACGCACGATGGATCTCTATCAGAAAATGGAAGCGGGAGATAACATACCCGTGGAGGCTGATGAAACACTGTACACCATCATGTCCTTAACCATGGCGAAGCGGCTGGATGCTCTCGCTGAAGGCCTGAAGGGTCTAGAGTCACCCCTATTCCAACCGGGTGAGAAAGAAACCCTGCTGGCTGAAATGCAGGCGTTGTTAGCACTGCATACTCGTGAAGACTTTGCGAGTAGTCAAGAACACGTCAACATCCGTCGTTCTAAAAAAAAAATGACGGCATAAACCCCCTTACCCCCATTGCGCTAACGAATCGATCCTGATTCGTTTTGGGAGACTGCAAAAAAAAAATGCGGTACTCTAGCGCATATGACTAGGGAAAGCTGTAAAATTTTACATACCAACTCTTACGGAGAATCCTCATGGATACCCAGATGATCCCAACCGTTGTGATAACCTGTCTGATCGCGTTGATCGCTATCGCCATCTGGCGATACCTCTGCGACATCAAGCGAGCCATGGTCTTGATCGAGCCATGTGCTAACACCCTGGATGAACTTCTGGATCGCGTCCGCTGGAAGCAGCACTCGCATTCCCGGAGCCTGGAATACTCGTTGACCCGATCGGGGATCTGGGACATCCTCCGAACATTGGATCGGATTGGTATCGAGAACCGGATTGATCGCTATGCGCTCACCAGTGCGCTTAACGCCTTGTGTCGACACGATGTCCAGTGGGTGGCCAGCCCACGAGGGTTCGGGGTAATTTTCGACGAAGGTGCGCTAGTGGGAACGATTCACTGGAATCTGAACGATCGATCCATCGAAACGGTTGAGGGGTCCGTCTAGCTTGATGATTCTCTGGGAGCCGTTTTAAGACCCCTCAAATACCTGGGTAGTACCTTAGTACTCCCGGGGGGTTTTATGCCGCTAGAATCTTCTCGTACGAAGTCCTAGCGGTATTTTCAAACTAGGTTTAGGGTGTTAGTTTTTTCTTTGGCTGAAAACGGGTTACGAAACCCATGCCTTCCTTAACGCCCGCGCTACTGAAGGATCGCGCGCGCCCTAAGAGTACTCACAAAACAAGTAGCGGCACTGGCCGTGTTTGAATAGATTCTGGGGGTGACGGCTGTCACATGCAGTTGCCCTGGTGGAAAAACTGCGTGTTTTTAACGATTTCAGACTGAATCTGATCGAAATTCGAACCATCTGAATACCAGCCGGGGCTCAAACCCCGGCGGCAGAGTTCAGATTTGTGTTTTTGCCAGAGCAAAAACCTTGGTCAGATCGATTTTGATGCACTTCGGGGTCGTTGACCCCTCGTGATCAATTTAGATTATTTATAATCTTAACTTAGGGGATATTTTACGTTAGTAAAATATAAATCTAAAACAATAAATAATTTACTATACGTAATACTACGTAGTAGTATTACAAAGAAGCGGGCGCAGGCGTGATGTGCGCGCACGCGGTATAGAGTACGCGGATGCGCAGAATGCGCACACGCTAGTTGGAACCTGCGCGCGGTATAGAGTTTCGCGCACATACTGGAAGAAGACCTCTGGATCGTCAGTGAAAAATAACTGCTGATGTGATACTATGCGACGAGTCATTCGTGATTCCAAAACCAAACTGGGAGATCCAGCATGCGTCACAGTCTGAACGAAATCTTGGCTGGTCAAGCACCGGCCAGCGCAAAGCGCAGTCATGGGGCGAAGCCTCTGCGGCTGGTACGTGTTTACGGAGTGGGTCTGGAATCTCTGTGTGACACGCTGACCGCTGGCGTGATGCCGATGGTGCGAGTTGAACCCATGGGAGTGCGGGTGAGTGCTGAAACCATGCAGGAAGACCAGCATCGGGAAACCGAAGCCGTGTTGAATCTGTTTGTGGTGCAGCCACGAGTAACGGGGTATGCTGGAGCTGTAGCGGCTGCTGCGGAAGCAGTGCGTAATCCGGAGTCTACGGGTATCCTCGTGATGGGGGATGTGCCGGGTGGGGAAGAACCGCTTTCGGATGCGGAACATCAGGACCTGAAAGAGCTCCATGAAGCCCTTGCTGAAACTGGCGGTCAGGTGTATACCACGCCGGACAACGTGATTGATTCCGTGAACGTGTCGGCGTTGACGCCGGAACCCGCGATTCCCTGAATCCATGACGGTATAACCCTTTGAGCTAACCTCTGGCCGAAGACCCCCTCGGCCATATGGGGGTTATGCGCTTATTTTTTACACACACGGTATTAGTTATGAGACATTTCGTCTTACACGTACTTAGGAGTTACCATGAGCAACAAACGTACCCCGCCGGTGGTGGTAGCGCTGGACGCTATTCCTCGGCAGCCTGATCAACATCTGCAACTGCATACGGATCCAGAACGGGTTCTGGGTGTCGTGATTCGTTTTCCTACGCCGGTGGTGAAAGACCGGAATCCGCAAGAGGTGGAGCACCCGGAAGAATCGGGTTTTGATCGCAAGATGTGTGACCCCTTGGGTCGTATTGTCATGGCCATGGCGTGAGTATTATCTCTAGGAGAGAGGTATGTCAGTAGACCCTAAAGCGACACGACAGTCCTTAGGTTTGCAATGGAAGACGGGGATAACCTTACCCGGAGTTGTGACACACCCAGCACAGCTCCGTGGTTTAACGCGTTTAAGTCAACGCCAGCAGATGGAACTGAGACACGGCGCTTATGCCGTTATTGAAAGAACCCCCAAGCCATTGTTCGTCTATCCGGGGGACTGGGTCGTGTACTTATCGAGTAATCGACCGGTAGTAATGAGCGATATTCAATTCAAAACGCTATTCCAAGAATAATATTTTACAGATATACACCATGGGTATGGACATCTGAGTCCCCACTTAGGAGAGTTTCACATGCGTATTTATACCGACCACAACGGGTTGATGGTCAATGCTTTTTCCGGTCCCGATGAACGTGCCGCGGGTCGCGATATGACGGGACATGTTTACAAAGTGATGCATGGTCAATCGGGTACCACCATCAGTTTTCAGCAAGGTCCGATTCCCGCTCATGGACTGAACGGTGTTACCAATGAAGCGCTGTTGGCGATTTTGATTCATCGCACCGAGCACCTGGATTCCCAGTTCCCCTGTGATGAAAACAAGCGGGCGATTGCGGACATGAAGAATGCATTGGTGAATCTGGAAGTCCGCACCGCACGCCGGATGGCGCGTGGGGTTGAAGGGAAAGAAGTCGTCTGATCGTTAGCTGGGGTGTGAAACCATGTCAGAAATCGTTACGGCTGTCTGCCTGATTCCCATCCCAGATAGTCCTCTGTACTACCCTGAAGGATTTGAATCCCAACGTGATCTGTACGGCGCTACTGTGGACGACATTGTCAGAACCTTGTTTCAGGACTTAGCATGCGATAGACCTGATAGCAGTTCACGCGAACAAGCCTATGCGGATTTTCTGAACCATCTCAAGATGCTCTACAGTGAACCCGATGAGGACTCGGGCGGTTTTATCGTTCAAGCGGCTGAAACGGTACTGCAACTCAAGCTGCGGTATGGCAACATTTGGGACCAAGTCCAGAAAGACTTCTGTGCAATCATTGGTGATATTGAGCGCACCATGAACGTAGTTTCAGTAGAGGGGTTTACGCGCCTCAGTGATGATACCTACCGGTTTACCTTGGGATACTTGATGCAGGCTTAGGCCTGCGTTGTATGCCGTTAAAGCCATTTTTTTTCAGATACATACTACCTAAGTGAATCTAATCAACTGTCCGTAGGAGGACAAAATGGATAACAACACTAAGCATGACATCGTTATTTCGGTGGTTCGTAATATCCCTAACCATGGGATGGATCGTGAACATTTCCGCGCAGCATTGATCAAGCGGTTTCCAAAAGCCTTTTGGATTGAGCCTGACGGTGTTGGATTTGGCTTCGATATCGAGCGTCTCACTGATGCCGATATTGCTCTGCTTGAAAGGACTCTTCTTCCAGCCAACATGTTGGTAGCACCACGTGGTTTCTGGAATGTCTCTCGCTTCTGGGACGCGCTCTGCCAAGAGCAACATCTCACTGCCAGCGAGGCTCGTGAAGAGCTTTCCCACATTGCTGGTATCTCAATGTCTGAGATCAATGACGTAGGGGTAGACCCTGTTACCGGCCTGGTTGAGATACACATCCGTGGGGGAGGAGTGTTTCAAACTTTCCTCGAAACACTCAAGGAGTTCTTGAGTCCGAAACATTACGAAGCCGTGGCCAATCGCTGGGTTAGCCACTATGGTCCGCTCTATAACTGGCTTTGACTAGAACGGGGGATCTTATGATCCCCTTCTTTTTTTTTGCTTTACCTGAGGTGTAACATGCCGGGTACGTTTTCTGAGGACTATAGCTCCTCATCGGTGAAAGTCTTTCTGGGTGGTACATGTAACAACAGTCAGTGGCGGGATCGGTTGAAGAAAGAACTGATCGTATCTGTTGGGTGGTTTGACCCAGTCGTGCCTGACTGGAAACCGGAAGACCAAGTTATCGAACGACAGGTCCGTGAATCTTCAGACTATACTCTCTATGTCATCTCACCGCTCATGACAGGAGTTTACTCCATTGCTGAGGTTGTGGACGATAGTCACCGTAGACCCAATCAGACACTATTCACTTTGCTCGATAGTGAATTGGGCACAACTTGGACAACGGGGGAACGTCGGTCACTTGACGCAGTTGCTGAAATGCTTAAGCGTAACGGAGCTATAGTGCTGGATAACCTTGCTCAGGTAGCTGACTTCTTAAACACCAAGGGAATTGAGTTGGCAACAACTCCCTCTATGGAAGGTAAGAAGTGGTCCGACGATGTCACTAAGAAAGAGAAATGGCATCCTCCTGAAGACTTCTTTAAGAAATCCGCTAGCAGTATTGCCAATGGATTGATTAAGGCGTCTAAGGATAAACGACAGGCGATCGCTCGGCTCCAGTTTTACATCAATCGCGCTGGCAAGAACTTGACCACGTCAGACAAAAAGAAACTAGATACTGCCAAACTGCTTATCCAGAAACACTACGATAAGCTGACCGCTAGTAAAGAAGACCGCACGGATAAGACCCTCACTGCTGTCATCATCCAAGGGAATCCGAAGTATATTCGAGGAAACCCGACGGCTAAGGCGTTCTATGAGTCAATTCGCAGGTATCTGGAGTCAGCGGGTTGCGAAGTATCCTTTGATCCGGGTGAGCCCTATACGCTGCCAAAAACAGCCGACATCTGGATAGGGCATAGTCGAGGTACTGACCGGCTACGCTTTGCGCCGAAGACTGTCACCGTGTTAGCCTTTGGATCATCGATAGATGGCGCGATTAACCATCCTGAGGACAACGCGGTAAAGAAGACTTGGAAAGGAGAGGCTCCTAACGCTTACCATTTCACGTTTACCGATGAAATGCGGTCAGCTATTGATAAAGTGATAGCCGGCACTCAACAACCCAGTGTGTCCCAAGAAGACATACTCCCCCCCAGCGCTAAGTGGTAAGACATAATTGCCCTCCCACTCATGGGAGGACTTATGTTGTTTTTAACTGATTCACTGGATTTTTTGAGAAACAGACTCTGCCACCGAGGACACTATGAGCAGAATACCCAAGCTTTTTCGATTCCAACAAGACTTTCGCATCCCATCTGCTCACCTGAGTATCCAAGATATTCACGTGATACATCAAGCACTGATGGGGGGTAATAAAGATCTGGCTTTCCATTACGCAAGTGAAATAAGTACTCGGGGCATTAGTATGCTTTGCGGGGCTATTTACCATGATCAAACTGAGATAGAGGTTGATCAGGACTATATCCAAGTTCGGCTGTTTGGTGTACTCTTTCCGGAACATACACAAGCCCTCGCACCCAAGTTACTCGGAGACCGATTGTTTCCCACAATCCCCTTGATCCATCGACCAGATCCTGATACGGGTGAGTCGTCGGTTATCGGAGTTGCTAACCCCATTCTGCGATATGTTAAACCACCGCCTGCTTTAGGGATTAATAAAAAATCTCGTGTCAAATACATTACCCTGACGACGTACTCGGATTATCTGAAACAGTTGGATATGAAGGAAGGACGTACGTCAACAACCGAAGCTCTCGACGGGAGACGTTAAGTGAACATTGCTCTGATTGTTGCCATGAGTATGAATGGCTGTATTGGTCGCCAAGGTCAACTACCGTGGCGTATTCCCGGAGATTTGCGTTTCTTCAAAGAAAGCACGCTCCGTCACCCCGTGATCATGGGACGCAAAACGTTTGACTCAATCGGCAAACCTCTACCCGGTCGTTACAACATCATTATCTCACGCACACCGCGCGAGCCTGGCGCAGGTTACTGCTACGTCACAACGCTGACACAAGCCCTGCTGGAAGCCGAACCCCATCTGCCTGCTGATGGCACGGTGTTTATCATCGGAGGTGGGGAGATCTACAAGGAAGCGCTTCCGTTTGCTGATACAGTGTACATGACCCATGTCCCGGAGATCGTGAAAGATGGGGACGCGTTCTTCCCAACGTTTACTGGAGAAGGCTGGGATCGTGAAACCGTCGAGTGTTTGGATGATCCCAATCATGGAGTTATCCGTATCAGTCGGTATAACAAACGATAACCCCCACTGGTGTGAGATATTCCTATGAACCTCTCACACCACGGAACACCGCTATGGGAAAAGTTCTGATCATGATTATCATATCGGCATTATCGCGGATATGGCAATACATTAACAAACCCCCTAAGATAGACGTCCCTCCGTTGGATGAAACTCTGCCAAATCTCTGTGTTGTTGAGAGTACGGACTATATCTTGGAAAAGGAAATCATTCCAGTTCCCAACGAGGGGACGGATGCGTACTTGATCTACCTGGACATGCCAACAATCTGCCGTTCTTCACGAATCCAGTTCGGAACACGGGGTGGGATTTACTACGAGTGGGTCAATGGAAAGTGGGTAGAACTACCCGGTGTTATTGGGGTTCTCTACAAGCAACCAACCAAGAAATGACGACATAAATCCCAGGGATCTCTCCCTGGGGTTATATGCTGTTATAAATGTTAACCGCCTGCGTTAACCAGATGCTGATGCTTCCAGTAATCGTTACTCAATACCAACTGCACGTCACCATGTAGCTCGTTCCCCAGTTGATTGAGCTCCAGTTCTGTTTGCTGTGCAGAGTTAGTCGGAACCTCGGTAACCGGAGCGATTTCAGACAACTCCTCCAAACCCAGGCGATAGAACAGTTTGTTGCTCATGGTGTTACTCCACGGAGATTTTGAATGCGGGAGTCATGACTCTCCCGCGTTGTTTACAGCAAACGGATGAAGTTAGGCTTAGGCAGCTGCCGGCTCTTCCTTCTTCGGCTCTTCGGCTTTCTCACCGCCACCGGCTGCCTTCAGACAGAGGTCGCCATATGCCAGATAGGCCTTGGCAGTCTTCTGAACATAGTTGACAACCATGTAGTCAGCAGACACCAGTGCAGACCAAGCAGTACCGAAGGCACGAGCAAAGTTGCTGCGTTCCTGAGCGATACGCGCTTTGTCACCTTCGTTATTACCGGTCGCTTCTTTAGCAGAGCTTTCCAGTTGCTTGATCACGAGGCCACGCAGATGCTCACGCTGTGCGTAAGCCTTCTTGTAGCTACCGATCTTCTCGAAGATGCCGGCAGCAGCAGTTGCCAAAACCTTGACGTCTTTCGGAGCAATGGCTTCGCCTTCCAGCTTGCGATCAGCGCCGCTCAACAGATCCATGATGGTGAACTTGTACTTGCCAAACATTCTGGAGGCTTCACCCAGATCTTTCGGGGTTTCGCCAGAAGGTATGATAATGTACAGGCCGTTGTTGCCGGGAAGAATCTTCTTGCCGCGAGCCACAGTGGCACTCTCAGGGGCCCGGGAAGGATTGGTGATGACCACCATGCCATCCAGCGGTTTCAGGACGTTTTCGTATGCAGTGTTCAACTGCTTAACGCCTTCACCGGCGGCACTGTTGGCAGCATCAATGTCAGTGGCCTTGAAAACCTTGTCACCGATCGCTCCCATATCGGCAGCAATAAGAGCGCTGGAACCCAATGCGGCCATCAGACTGGCCACGCTTGCGGTACCAGCCACAACAGTGGCCTTGTTCAGCTTGCCGTTGATTTCAAGGGTTTCCAGCAAACCTGTGTTGGATTCCTTGAAGTCAACTGTACCGGCGGCTTTACCGGCCATTTCATCAGCCTTCTTAGCGAGGGCGTTGGCGCGGGCTGTCAGCTTGGCGGAACCATCGAAGACGGACTTGATCCAACCGGAGAAGGTATTCCACAGCTTCTTGAGCTTCTCGATCAGTGCACGACCCAGTTCCTTGATCTTGTCCAGAGCGCCTTCCATCGAAGCGACAACCGCATCTTCAGGAGAGTTGATGGACTCAGTAGAAACGGTCAAGGTTGTGCCACCGAACCACTTCCGATTCACGGCGTTGATCGCCATGTTGGAGAAGACTATCGCGTCCTTGGTAGGCTTACCGCTCTTCAGCGCAGCTTCCAGACCCTTCACCACTTCACCCATGGTTTCAGTGTCGGCATCAATCGCTTCAACATCGTCAGCGTCGCCTTCGACTTCTTCACCTTGCTCTTCAGCGGCCAGGACGTCAGATTCAGGAGAGGATTCGCCAGCGATTTCTTCCAGTGACTCCGGCTCGTCAGCCGGAGCGTCTTCGACCAGGTCTTCAAGACCCAGGCGATAGAACAGTTTGTTGCTCATGGTGCAGACCTCAACAATAAGTTAATTAGGACCACCCAGCAAACGCTGGATGTGGCGACGATGCGCTTGGAAATCATTCAGGTAGGCCACCTTGCGCCACACCTTCTTCAGATGGTCACGATACTGTTCATCCGCATCGCTGTACCCATCCACCACTTCACGGAAACGCCCAAGATCAGCACCCGCATGAATAACTCCCTTATCCATCGGGATTTGAAGATTCATGTAGATATAGGCCTTAACCGCCAATACAACCAGCTCAGCAAACGCCGGATAACTGGTGGGTTGGATATGCGACATCATGGCGTCATTTTCCAACCAGCAGCGAAGATAGATGTTGGGTGGTAACGTGAAGTTATCCTGGATCAACACCTGATTCTCACCAACCAATATGCAGTTGGCAGTAGAAACCATTGGGATGGGTTGGTGCGACTGCAGCAATCCCTGCGCAGCATCCAGCAAATTGTTCCCATAGGAGGGTACCAGATTCGTGATGCCCGCCATGGCACCATCACCGAAAGACACGGACAAAGCCCGTGTAATAGATCGCCCCTGTGTCAAGGTTTTTGGGACCGTATAGATCACCTGATACGGGTCAATGTATTCGTAAGAAGCACGGATCAACGGGATCGTTGTTTCCACCCCACCAAACAAATTACAATCCACCATCACTCGTGCATTCAGAACCAAGTCACGAATACGAGCATCTACGGTTGCAGGGGTTGAGCGGAATTGAAAGTTAAACTGTCGAGAGACAAAAGTCTCTTTCAGAACCTCATCAGGGATCCGAAAATGGACTTGATTGAGGGCGTACGTGATCGGATTCATGCGTAGAAACCCCGCCGTCGAAAATAACAGATAAGGACATCCTATAGCATAAAGGCCACGGAGCGTGGCATATATACTACTTTTCAGAATACATCCATTGAGGATACTCCAATGCGCGATCTTGTCCTACTCATGGACGGTCTCGAACTCGAACCCCTCTTTGAACAGAACGACATACCGACGTGTGCCACCTTGGCTCACCTAGGGCTCGCGTGTCACCGCGTGTTCATACTACCCGTAGAACCCCGGTTCTGGAAAGAGATCAGCCAGCATACGCACCACGCTCAGGTCAACCCATTTTTCTATCGACAACTTGAACGCGTTGTCCGTACATACCAAGAGCTGTCCATGTATAGCCATTACAACACGGCCGACCTCTCACTCAAGGACGTGAAGCACTGTGGTGGGGACTACCGGATAGTATTAGGCAGAGGGAGTCATCCATGATCGTCATGTTTTCGTTCCAAGAAGAAGTCCAGTGGATTGTCAACGCCACCCTCACGTTTTGTCAACGCCACCAGCTCACTGAGACCCTCAAACCGGAACAGGCTTTGGAATTGATTCGGTGTCTATTGGATGACGCCGTGAGCGAACGCCTTCAGTGGGCACCCATAGGTCACTCCTATAACAAGGTTGCGGAAGCGATGATGCCGTGGTATCACCCAGCCGCTATGGATACGTTATCCGACAGCTACTGGTCATTAGTCATGGATCGCGTCTTTGGCCAAGTCCGACTGGCTACGCACTCCATATACCCCAATAAAACTTGGGATGTGGTTGCGGTTAATAGTCTCAAGGATGATACCGTCGTGGTTGAGAAAATCGATGACTGGCGAATCCTGCAATACGAACAACTCAAAGAAGAACAGCGGATACTACCAAGCGGTTGGCAGTGTCGTTCCGTTAACGGGCACCCTGTCGTGATTCAGTCCTTCTGCGACCCCCTCACCCAAGTTACTGATGGGTTTACCGACTAGAGGTTTATCATGAAACCTTGTATTGCGCGTCTTGCTATTGATGACTTGATCAACCCTATCAAGACCGTGTTGGGGTACACCGTCAATACCTGGAGCGGTCATGAGGCTCACGAAATTGTGGTGCGTGTCACGGAATATGTATTAGGAACAACACCAGGCGGACTGGCGCTCTTAGAACAAGAACTGATTCAGTCATGGGGAGTGGCGCCTGATCGAGCCAGGTCTGTTATCTGTCACGCTCTCTTTCCACTGGACGCGGTCTTGAAACCCTATGCGGAGCGCATTGCTGAACACCCCTCCACAGTGAAGCTTTCTGTATCGCGTGAAACGTTGCGCATCGAAATATACCCCATCTCCACGGGAGAGAAACATGAGTAATGAGGGTAAACGCACTCGCGTGTATCTATCGGCCGAGAAGTTTTTTCGAATCACGGGAAACCATGGCATTCGATTTCTGGAAACACTGCACGGGGAAAGGGCTTTCTTCGAAGAACTCATGTTGCTAGTTAACCGGGGGTATTTGCAAAATCGAGCCCTTACCCCGGAAGACATCGCCATGTCTATCAACCGAGAAACGCTTACCACGCTCCTCAAGAAGGTCAACCTGAGTGTATCCGAAGAAGAAGCCATGGATACATGGATCAGTTTACTGACCGTTGGCTATGATGCTTTTGAGGACGAGCTCTACACCGTGATTGATAAACTCCATCAGATTGAGGGGACGATAAAGATCCCCTATCTGTCTATCAATGTGATGGACATCGATACCACTCCGGATGAAGATCTGATACTCTTTATCACGTACGATTACCTACCTTTTTAGGAGGCTGCTATGTACGTTTACTTCCCACTTCCGTACCATCGATCGTGGTTTAGCCAGACCATGGAGTTGCTAAACGTTCATGGTGAAGCCCACGACATTGTTGTCTTCATCTCTAGAGCTCTCCGAAACGCCTTGATCAGTTCCTACGAAAGTGAGGAACTGATCAATATGCTGTCACTTGAGTTCCACGCCGGTCCGTACCGGATTTTGGAGGATCATCAGATCATGGAGGAGGATGTCGGCGGTATCCAGAACTGGTTCTGGAACGAGGTAGAACTGGCTATTGTACGCCTCACCGATCATTTCACAGATTATCTGGTACCTAGCGGAGAGTTACCGCGCTGGGCGTACAGTTTCATCAGTCTGGATGAAGACAGTGTCTGTTTCTTCGTGGAGAGAAGTCATGCGCCTGCTTGTTTCTATTGATATTCCAGCCTGGCTCCATCGTCGAATAGGGAACTTCCTCAACCTCCGGCTAAATGACTTGGAGTTTGAGGAACTCTTAGACTGCGCGTTTAAGCGCAAGCTGGATCCCGAGTCAGATATCTTAGCGGTTGAAGAGCTACTCTGTGAGCGTATTTCCTACGCCGCGAAGAATCATGACTGTGAGGTGATGTCTGAAATGTACCGCATCGTCGATGAACTGATACGTGCAATAACGATCGATCCCATGCATCGACGAAGCCTCTCGGGTCACTCAGAGTTTAATTACAATGTATCGGGTTTCTACGATGACACGTTCATTGTAACCCTTCATGATGTAGATGGAGACCACCATGAGTCGTGTAACGCATCTCCTCCCAACCGAGGAATTGATACAGCGTTTCTACCAACTGTATACCAGTCTGGACAATCTTGACGGCGAATCGTTCGAACACTATGTGGGAGTTGCATGCACTGCGTGTCGCACCAGCCCACCCTCGCGAATTGATCTGGATCGCATCCGGAATTACTTGGGGGATACAGACGCTACAACCATCTTCTTGGTGGGGTTGGAAGAACTCACGGCACAGCTCCATGAACTATTTCATGAGTACCGTTTGTATCGCTGGCCTGGTGAAACCCGATTAGACTACCGCTTTGAGCGACTATCTGGTGATGACATTATGATGGCTCGGATTGAATCACCCAAACAGAGCGTCAGCATATTGGAGCTCATGCAAGATGACAATAATTATCCTCGAATCTGAAACACTGATCGAGCTGCTGGATGCTGTCCGGTATGAGCATTCCCCAGAAACTCCTCCAACCGATATTCGGATTACACTGACCTGTCTAGAGATTGTTAATGAATTGCTGCTGCTGGCCGGTGGTGACAATAGTGATCTCCGAGGCGTTGTTGGGGAAAGTCTCATCTATCTCGTTCAGCGAGCACGGCGTGTGCTAACCCGCGCCGTCAACCCACACACCCCTATCCGGTTCCGGATGGTGGACACCCTAGGCACCGTTGTCATTCACATTGACTGAGGATACCATGAACCTGACGTTTGATTTGATCGGTAAGGTCATCAGCTTTACCACCCGTGCGCCCAGTTTGCTGGGAACCAATTTCAATCGTGTCAAGGTGCTAGCGATTTTGGATCGCGATACTGCCTTGAATTACCGCGATGTTACCTCCACGCATCTCAATATTTACCCCACCATCCACGCTATCGATCCGACGTTCCCACCGGAATCCAACGATTATCACTATATCAAGATCCAATACGAAGACGGGCGGGTGGATACCTTGGGATGGCTATGGCTGGATACCAACTCTGTCGTGGAAGTCACTACCGCCACCTGTACCGTTCATGTGGATAACATCACCTTGGGTGACATTCCTCGGATTCGGAACGCGCTGTTATCGATTGGAATCGGTAACTTTCACATCACTACTCCCTCATGGAACGAGCCGTCCTGAAACGCGATAGTCTCCATCGAGGGAGTCAGCTCTCTAACATACGCCGTATGTATATGTGACGCTATTCTCCAAGTGTCACATTAGGCAGCCACGCTTGAAATGAGCGAGCTTAAGCCGGAGGTGTGGTGATGCGGTGCCCTCTCCCGCGGCGTTATCCACTCCGGCTCTTTTTTACACAGATCCGCCGCCGTCAAGCTGCCGGTATAAACTCCCCATTCTCCCCACGCCCGTGGGGAGTTTATGCCGTCTCTTTTTTTTTTCACAGACTGAGTTATCTGATGTAAGCGAGGACTTTATCATGTCGCACTTCATATACCCCGACGCAGCGTATGACCGAAAAGTAGATATTCTTTCAGCGAGTATCGAACAATCCGCAACGTACCTGCATCAACTCAGAAACATCCCCTACGAGACCGCACATCGTTTCGTACACGACCGTGTCTATGGTCTGAACGGTCAACAGCAGCTATTGAAAGAACGTCGCGTGTGTGCGTTGGTTCGCGGTAAGAACGGAGACCGTGAAAAGAAAGACATCCCGTTTCGGGAATACCACGCCAAGATTCTTGAGAAGAAGATCATTCTTTCACCCTCCTTGACAGGATACCTTAGTCCTGACGTGAAGGAATCTCTACTGGCCGTGTTTGCCCAAGGTAATATGGATCGACGCGGGACACTCAAGAAACTCAAGTTCAAGTACAAGATGGCTAAGGATGCCGCCCGCGCCAACTATTACGATGGACTCCAAGAATCCGTCAAGATTCTGAACAACTCCCTATCAGGGGCACATGCAAACGACTCAACACCGTTGGCTAACAAGTCGTCACACCCAACATTAACCAGCACCTGCCGTACCTCATCTAGCTATGCCAATGCAAACAATGAAATGCTTCTGGCGGGGAATCGACATTTCTGGTGTCCAGCGGTAGTAACAGCATGCATGATTAACGCGTCCGTCTACACGGATTTCGACGCACTTCATGCCGCTATCGACAAGTACAACCTGTATCTCCCCACGCCGGATGACGTCGTGGCGTGTATTCGCAGGTCTTCCCGGTATTACTTCCGGGGAGACAAATACATGGATCATTTCCGAGAACATGCGGACCGGATGACTGGTGTGCAGCGTGCTGCCTTTGTGTATATTGGCGACATGTATCACCTGAAGGAACACAATCCTCAGGTGGTTAGAGACTTCCTATCAGCGTTATCCACACCCGCTGCGATTCCGGTGAATAACACCGAGGCATTGATCAAGGAACATAAAGGCGATGCACTCACCCTTGCCATGATGCTGCTGTCTGATCGAATCCAAGGGATTCAATTGGAGGATCTGGAAACCAAAAATCCGGAACTCTACGGGTTACTAGGTGGTACTATCCAGAACATCGCCAACACCATTGATGATTTCCAAACACTCATCAAAGGGGTTTTCAGACCCACCACCCTTCCGACATCTATTGCGATTCTACCCACCATCATTCGTGAAGTGGTGATGACTTCGGATACGGACTCTACGATCTTTACAAATCAGTATTGGGCAGATTGGATGACGGGGTCAGAAGACTTTAGCATTGAAGGGTATCGCACTGCGTATGCCACTACGTTCTTGGCATCTCAAACAGTGCGACACAAACTGGGACTCATGTCAGCTAATTTGGGTATTGTCAAGCGTCACATGCACCGTATCTCCATGAAGAACGAATACTTCTTCCCGGTGTATTCCTTAACGCCAGTGGCTAAACACTATTACGCCCTTCGTTCTATCCAGGAAGGAAACGTACTCCCAGAACTGGAACTGGAAATCAAAGGTGTTCACTTGCGTGACTCCAGCGCCCCTCCTATTGTCACCAAGAAACTGCACAAGTACATTCGATGGATCTTGGAAGGCATCATGGATAATAAGCGCTTCAGTTCACAAGAAATCTTGACACCGGTAGTTGAGCTGGAGCAAGACATTGTGACCAGTATGGAGAAAGGAGAAACTCGGTACATGCGAGCTGTACAGATTAAGGACAGCAGTTCTTATGCGGACGAAGAAGAAGCCAATCTCTACAAGAACCATTTGTTCTGGAACGAAGTCTTTGGTCCAAGCTACGGTGAAGCCCCCCCTCTGCCCTATTACGCCACTAAGGTTTCTGTCGAACTTCCGAACCGAACGCGTCTCCGTGAATGGGTGGAGGACTTGCAAGACAAAGACCTCGCAGACCGTTTTCGTAAGTGGCTTGTCAAGTCGGGTAAGACGTCCATCGAAACGTTCTACGTCCCGCAGACAGTCATCGAGGCACGAGGGGTGCCGACTCCGATGTGTGACGCCATGCATTATCGCAAGGCCGCCATGGGGATCACACGCCCCTTCTATCTAGTGATGGCATCACTCGGCCTCTATTGCGAGGATGACAAGTATCGCCGCATGATCTCAGACACCTTCCGAACCTATGGTCATGCGGCATAACCGGAGGCTTACGCCCCCGGAATGTAAAGCACTATCTCTCGCTCGATCATCTCTCGCACCTCTCGATAAATCTCGGGAGGTAAACGATTTTCCAATAAGCGATCATTTTTAATCCGGCGTAACCAAATCCATATGCGATTGAGGTAAGCCGTATTAGGACCGCTCCTCCCACCGAGATTACTTCGAACCAAGAAACGGATGTAAGGAAGCAGTGCTAGGATAAGCGCCCAAGAAACTTGCCGTGTGGGTGCCGTGTCTGGAACCATCAGTAGATGTCTTAGGTTAGGCGCGGTAATCAGCGGCAAACTATCCAGAAGCTGATCAAAGCTCAAGTAAGCACGACTAACCCCCGTTAGGGTTTGGGTAATCGCGGTATCCACCCAGGAGGATCGATCTGTCCCGTAAACCGGATGAGCTCTCACCCATCGACCCAACTGACCATCACTAAATAACGTGATAGCCATACGGTTAAACAAAGCCACGTCTAAATGGCTATATACCATATTCGTGATAGGGTATGCGTACATGAAGTGACTGGTTGCCACGTAGGTTTTCTGGTCATATTGAGATACCGTTGCGTCCTCGCACCAGCATCGATACTGAAAAGCCAGCATAGGAACATTGATGCTGATGACAGATATTCCCGGAAGACTTCCGGGGAGATACTGTCCATCGGGTCGAGCTATCGAGAGATCCGAATACGGGTGACGCATAACCTGAATAGGTTGAAGATTCTTCCAGTCTTTTCCAGCCGCATCAACATCAAACTCTTCACCGTGAGCAATGAGGACCTCTTTGGATTTTGAACCATAGAACGGACCGGGTGACCATATTCGTCCAAAGGAAACGCTGGTAGTCATCCCTACCATTCCTGCGGTGCGTAATCCCACATCACGAACAGCGTCCACGTAGTTCTGCGGATCGCGTTTGAAGGAAACCGGGATGCTTCCCAGTAACCTCATGAGGGGATGTTGGTTTTGGACCCATCCCTCTTTCTGCCGGTGGTGGTTAACAATGGTCTCCAGATCGCGACGGAGCGGGTCACGAACTCTTTCGAATAATGGCGAATGCGGGTAGACACGACGCAAGGGTAACGTGTCTTGAAATAGATCGTACACGGCGGATCTCCGTCGTTTTTCAATGGCCTACATAATAACGGCAGCCAGTTTTTAACCCAGGAGAGAAAACATGTCACAACCCATCGTTGTGGTTGACAAATACAGCATGATTCAGAAACTGATCACGCTAGGACTCGAAGCGACTCACCCCATGGGATACGTTCCTGTCTCAGCGTATCATCGTGCTGAAATCGATAAGTTCCTCACGGAGAACATGGAAATCAAAGAGCGGTCCGAGATGGAGAAAGATCCCACTTACTGGCAACTGATTCCGTATGGAGTTATTGTTGACGATTTCAGCAACATTGTTGGATATCGCCGACCGGACAAGCAACGCGGTGAAGAGCGTCTGCGCGGAGCTCGGTCGGTGGGTTTTGGCGGTCATGTAGATGCAGCGGACACACGCGATATCGCGACCGGTGATAAGCTGAGCGCAGCGGTTATCATGAGCAACTGTCTGTACCGCGAACTCCAAGAAGAACTCAACACTGGCGATACCCCGTTGTTACCGAGGTCCCACTTTACCGGTCTTCTGATCGATAACAGTAACGCCGTTGGTGAAGTCCATCTGGGGTTTGTCTATCGCGTCACGGGGATGTCTGATATCTTTCTTCCAAATAACGCCGACGAAGTCAGTGAACTCACCCTCCTTGAGCCAGCCAGAACCCCAAGACAGGAGTTCGAGAACTGGTCGAAGTTGGTGCTCGACAACATTGAAACCATTCTGGCTAACTGATTCTGGCACCATAAGAGTCTTGCTGTTAAAAATGACAGCAATACTACATTATGTAGAGCCAGTGCTCCGCCGGATTTATCTGGCGCAACCTTGGGTGTATGTGTAAACCTATTCCAAATGGAAAAACATACACACTATTTTAGTGACATGATCATGACGTGTCATCATTCATAACCGGAGAGAAAAACATGAGTGCCACTCGTGGAAATCGCGGCAGTCGCGCTGCTGCACCGCAAACCCAAACCGAAGATCTGGACAACAGCGCCGGCCGTCAAGACAACCCCAGCGAATCGCGTCGCGCTCCCGGCGGATTCACCGGCCTGTCCGAACGCATGGCGACCCCCTTTGATCGCCGCGGTGCCGGCGAAGGCATCACCAAGATCGTGACCGCCCTCAAGGAAGCCTGTGGCGACAAAGTTGGGCAGTACCGCTTCACAGTGCTGGACAAGAACTCCAGCGGTGCCGCCTGCTCGGCCATCTTGGTTTCTGCCGAGACCACTGAAAAGGACGGCAGCAACAGCGCCGTGGTCCACACGCTGCTGGTGGAAAACTCCATCGACGGCGAACTGCTCCCGCGTACCGAAACCATCAACGGCCGCAGCGTCGAGATCCGTCTGGTGACCAGCGATGTGTACGACGACTGGTATTGGAATCGCGTGCACGACATCACCGCCGGCCAGCACTTGGTCAGTAACGTGTACGAAGCCGGTCAAAACATCATCAGTCGCGAAATGTCCCCGGACGACAAGGAGCAGATCAAGGTCCTGATGTATTTCGCCGCTATCGCCATCAAAGCCGTGGCCGATCGCGTGGCTGGTCAACCGCAGGAAATGTTCTCGGTGCGCGAACTGCAAACCAACGATCGTTTGCTGGGCCGCTTCAACATCTCCCCGTCGCAACCCGAAACCCCTGCCGGCCTCCCGATTGCTTCCGACATCAGTGTTCTGATCTCGGGTGCCTCTCCCAACGATGGTCAGCGCGGCATGGGTGTCACAGGTCAGCGTGATATCGTCCTGGTTGACACCATGATGAACCTGATCTACGAACCGGCTCGCCCCGCAGGACGTGGTGAAATCCAAGAGACTCAGTGCGAGACTCCGGAAATCATCATGACCAATGTGGAAACCCGTCTGGGCATGCCGTCTGTTGGCATGATCCTGTTGGGTATTCACGGCATGGTGGCCTTGGCCAAGGGTAACGTCTGGCCGATGGCGTATCGTCCTCGTGTGGCCGCGCAGGACAACCTGCGCGATCTCTCAGCGATCGGTTTCGATTGCCCGGGCTTGACCAACAACGACGATGTTCCCAAGCGGGTTCCGGACTTCACGTCCAACAGCTTCTCCATGAAGGATTTCTCCGACATGGTGGAGTTTGCCATCCGCCGCGATCCGATCTTCTCGATCGATATCGATGAAATTGGTCCGCTGTCCATGCTGACCGGTGTCTTCGAAGCCGCCGCCAAGCGGAACACGAAGGCTGAACAAGTCATCATTGACGCCGCAGACTTCCTGACCGATGGCGCGTTCAGCGAGTGCTACAACGGGGGTCCGCTGATCCGTGAGCGCTTCGAGCGTATCAGCCTGGGCTATATGACCAATCGCGAAGGTCAGCGCGTCGACATCCGTCGCCTGAATTATCTGGCGTTCCTGAACATCTGCGGCGCCGACGATATGGCGGCTGTCGAAGATTTCGATGCGACCTGGTCGACCAACTCGGATCTGGCACTGCGCGTGGCGCGTCGTGAAGAGCTGCAACTGGCTGTTCGTCCGGACATCGTCTTCAAGGGTTACGCTCGTCGCTACACCTTCGACGAAGCCCTGATCGTCGGTCTGGAGGAAGCCTTCCAGCGCACTGAGCACGCCATCACCTGGACGGACATGCCGCAAGACATGGCCACTTCTGGTCGTCGTCGTGCCGGCGCTATGGCAGATTACGCCGTGGATTCTCGTCGCCTCGGTAGCCTGTACACCGGCCGCCAGCGCGATACCAGCTCCGTCAGCGGACGTCGTGACACCTGGGGACGTCGTTAATCCCCGACCCGGATGGGGAGAGCTTCGGCTCTCCCCATTTTTTCTTTAGTGATAAGGAGGCAGTATGATCTATGAAGAACTGGTAAACTTGGATGAGGAGTTTGCCCGGTTGCGGAATACACCCATCATTGCCAACGAATTGGACGTTGAGACCCAGGAAGGGCAAGAGCATCTGAATGCGTTGTTGATGATGCGACAAGAAGGAGATAGCCTTAGCACGGTTCCATCGTGTGACGGAGGGCATCTTGTCGGTGGTCAGTATGAAGGCGTCTTCTGTCACGAGTGCGGCACCGAGGTTCAAGCAGCATTGGAGCGCCCGCTGGAAAGCCAATTGTGGGTTCGTCCTCCTCCTGGTGTTACTACGCTCATCAATCCGGTGGCGTTTAACATTTTATGCCGCGAGTTTACATACGACGGCTGGGATATCATTTATTGGTTCTGTGACCCCTCTTACAACCCACGGACGCCTGCTCCTCCTCGATTCCAAATGATCGACCAGTACGGATTCCAGCGCGGGATCAATAGTTTCCATGCCAACTTTGATCGCATCATTTCAGCGTTGCGCGAATGTGGACTCTATAGTCCTTCAGGTCCTGATGGATTAGACGTCTTTGACTGGATCGAGATGTGTCGAGACGACATCTTCTGCACCCATCTCCCTATGCCGTCCCGATCTGGATTTGTGGTGGAGAAAGCAGGTAAACGCGCCTGTCTTGACACATCCATCACCAAGGCAATCGACGCACTGCGAATGATCGTATCAGCGAGCAACACTATTTCACCCCCCACCATGTACCACAAGCAGGCCCGTGTTGCTAAAGCTATTCGCACCCTGAGTAATTACTATCAGGGGTTCTTCAAGGACACCTTGGGTGGCAAAGGTGGAGCGTTTCGCAAACACATATACGGCGGCCGAACCCATTTCTCTGCCCGTGCAGTCATCACCTCCATTTGTGAACGCCACAAGTACGACGATCTTTATATGCCATGGGGACTGAGTGTCCAAGTCCTGCGTTTGCACTTGAAGAATCGGTTGCTGCGTATGAACGTCTCGCCGCGAGAGATCTATCAGATCTTGAGCTATGCGAACAACAATTACGACGCGACCATCGACAAGCTTTTCCGAGGACTGATCGAAAACTCAACCCATGGTCGACTCCCGTGTATGTTTCAGCGTAATCCTACACTGGGTCGCGGATCAGCACAGGGGCTTTGGGTTCCAAAAATCAAAACGGATGTCAGAGACCCATCATTCTCAATGTCTCCGCTAGCCCTGAAAGCTCCAAATGCCGACTTCGATGGGGATGAAATGAATTTCCTCCTCAGCGTGGACAAGGATATGACTTTCCGCTTGGAGCGTCTATCGCCGCACCTGTACGCCATTGATTTGGCCACCCCGCGTAAGTTGTCAGGGTACCTACAGATGCCGTCCCCCTCCGTGTCTACGATTTCAAACTGGTTGAACCACCCGAATCAGTATTCTTAACTCACAACCCAGGAGAGAAACATGTTCGTGTCTGCGGCTGATGCCTTTGACGCGGAACTCTACGGACGTAAGCATCACCGAACGGTGGAGTATCTGACTCGCGACGTTGACAACATTACGCACAAACTGCGTGATGGTGGAAGACGTTTCCGTGAGATCATCGAGCGTGATGTCTATCGTCCCTATGACGAGTCCCGAGCTGCCCGCGTGATTCGTGCAGCATTGCGATATACGGAGAATGTCTTTATGCCGGATCAAATCCGGTATCTCAGAACGATTGGGGAAGTTCAACATGCGCCTAGTAGTATGATTGCCATGTTGATGGCGGAACCCACAGTTCGCCGGATGTATCATCAGCAACAAGTAGACGGTTATTCTGAATCCTACACTGATAACCAACCGGGTAAGGTGGGTGAGGATCATTATGACTACCGTCGTGTGGTAAATGGTGTCTTTATGGAGGAAGAGGGGGAATGGGTAGCTACAACCTACTATGAAGACCTGCTGCCGGGAACCGGAGAGTTGGAGTTCCTGGATCAGGTCGACATTCTTCGCACCTGGGAGCAAATGCGTATTCATCTGATGCGTCGCAAGGAAGACCCCACCTCACGATGGAACAGTTCGCTGTAATCAGCATATGAGGCGGGAACTCCCCGCCTCAGTCCTGTTCATTATTTTTTACACATTGAGGTCACTTATGGCTGCCGTCGTACCCACTCTGGACTCACGCGGATACCTGGCCGGGATAGGTGAAAAAGCCACTGAGCTCTTAACCAATTTCCTGACCAGTAATTATTCACAGACCGAATTATTCCCGGGGGCTGTTAAGTCTTTGACGTACTTCATTCAGCGCCACATGGGGGATTTTAACACCATGAGTGCCTCGATTGAAGACGCACTGAACCAATTGTACTCGGGGCATTTTGATGAAGTCAGCGTCAGCGTCAGTATCGGTGAGCCTCAAGCGGATCTTGGAATGTCTCCTGTTCGGTACAATATCCAGATCAATGTCTTAGTGACCCAGGACGGTGTTCAAGAAAGCTTGGGTAAACTGATCACTATCTCCAATTCACGTATCGAGCGCATCAAGACCTTTGAGCGGAGGTAAGCAATGCCTCACGTTACAACCTATCTCCAATTGGACCCCTTCGATACACACTTCGTAGGGGATCTCCAAGTATGGATTCGCAACACTGACCACGGTCTCAGGACCGAATACTACCACGAAGAATATTTGGACGGTACCTTATCACCGCCGGTGAGAGACGATCTTTGTGAGTTCATTGACGGCATATTGTCATCGTGGACTCACAAGGAAGATTTCTTTAAGATACATGTCCGCTTCGTAGAACAGGTGAATCATGCCAAACTCCACTGAAGTACTCAGCGCCTGCGATGAGATTCTCAACGCTCCTCTGAATCGTCTCCCGGAAGCGCTTTTCCGAACCCGTTATCTCCCCCTCTTTACCGGTGAACCCACGGAAGCCACTTTTGAAGAATGGATTCGTGTGACTGGATCTGCGTTCCGTGAAGTAGAGGTTTATGACAACTCCGGAACGCTGGTTTTCACAGTCCCTCCGCTGCTGTATGATTCAGACTCGTATCTGGAGCAGCTCAACAAAGTGGGCGTCATGCAGCAAATGCAATTGGCTGAGCAAAAGGCAGCTAGCATGCCCATGTTGGGCGAGCTCCATATCCAGCGCTATCTGACAGACCAAGTCAAGAGCGTTGACCCGGACTGGAAGAGCGTGAAGATGTGGAACACCATCTTTGCGCGTTATGGGAAACCCACCATCCCGATACCTGGTGACAAAGCAGCGGATCCCGGTGATGTATCCGTTGTCAAAGCACCTCCCAAGCGAGATGAGTTCGATGATATCTTCGGCGCCGAGCTCCGGTAAGACCCCGGGGGTTCTGGATATTCTGGAACTGAGCGATGTCCATATAGGACACCCCAAGACAACCACTCCGGAAGTTTTAGCTACGCTCTACCAGATCTTCAGTAACACGGAGGATTTTGCTAAAGTCGATATTGTCTTCATCGCCGGAGATTTTTTCGATCGACAACTCTACCTATCGTCCGACCCCGTCCGACTGGTGGAAGAATGGATCCTGTATTTCTTACGGCTGTGTAAGAAGCTGGACGTCGTCGTGCGTGTTTTGGAAGGGACTCCTTCACATGACTGGAAACAGTCTGAGCGTTTTATCAAGCTCAATGAACACGCGAAGATAGGGTGCGATGTCCGTTACTTTAGCGCTATGGAAATTGAGCACATTGATCGATTTGGTATTGATGTGCTCTATATCCCTGACGAATATCGCTCCACCACTGACGCGGTCTGGGACGAAGTTGTTCAAACGCTGGCCGCCAAGAATCTGGACAAAGTTGACTATGTGGTAATGCATGGCGCTTTCGAACACCAGATGCCCAAGCACACACACGGGAAGCTCCAACTCCACAACGCGGACCGGTATCTCTCTATATGCCGTTCGTACATTTTCGTAGGGCATGTGCATCTGTATTCACAGTACCAGCGCATATTGTCCGCTGGGTCTACTCAGCGGTTAAGCCATGGCGAGGAAGGACCTAAGGGACATTTGCGAGTACAGCGCCACGAGGTTTATGACGATATCATTACCTTCGTGGAGAACCGAGGTGCTAAGAAGTATATCACAGTCGCGTGTGAGAAACTGGATCAAGAAGAAGCTCTGGCTAAGATACAGCGCGCTTTGCGAAACCTTCCCAAAGATTCTCACGTCCGAGTGTCATGTAGGAAACAGGACCCCGCGATTACGCTAACCTCTCGCTTAGAGTTGGAATACCCCAATTACCACTGGTCCATTCGCGAAACGGGGAAAAATAATACCGACGCCATTATACTGGTGGACAACCGACATGAAATCCAGCGCCTGACGATTAAACCCGATAATATCGGGACGTTATTGCTCGATCGCATTCGTCATAAGCACCCCCATCTGGTTGAGCGATGCGGGGATCTGTTAACGGAGGTTCTCCATGAATGACGCTGTAATACTGGAGCGTCGTGAGACTGGAAAAATACCCGTCTCCATACCGACCAGTCTTGCTATTGAGGGGCTGTTTGGTATCCTGGAAACCCCTGAGGGGGTGCCCAAATCTACTGATCCAGTACCCGCTTATGAAGTCGATGAAGTCTGGATCAATCTCCGCACCCTGTTCCGAAATATGCAGGGTTCTGTTGAAGCAGAAGGAGCAACGCAAGTCAATGGTCACAGTTATGGATTAGCGCTTATGGAAGAGATGACTATCCTGAAAGAAACCATTGATCAACTCTCTATTGGGAAAATCAAAACCTTCTTCTACGTTTGCTCGCACATGTCGTTAAGACGAGATTTCCCTAATGCCCGTCTTAAAGAGCCTCGTACTGATCGGCAGCTTTTCTATGCCGCCTTGGAAAAGGAAGCCATTGAAACGGTGTTAAAGAACAAGACTGAGCAGGAGGTAACAGTCTACGATGTTTCTGTACAGATGCACGTCAAGCGATGTGCGATGTTGACAAACTTCCCCGTGGATCTGGTGATGGCTAAAAACTTCGGGACACTGGTTCTTCTTGAATCCCACACCGGAGCTGTTAAGAAGAACCATCAGTGGAACACCAAACTACAAAGCGGGAAGGAGTTATCACGTATCCCGTTTAACAAGATGTCACTGCAAGTCTTTGGAGACACCTGCGGGGTTTTTGCCCCCTTCCAGAAACCCTATCGGGATGTTATTCTCAAGATTGCAGAACAATACCGCTGGAATGCGTTCACCACCAAAGATCGCATTATCCAGAGTGTTAAGCTCGCTAATGAACCTGCACTGTTAGCCACCATCCGGCCACTGTTCTGAGGCGTAAGTTTTTACAGATAAACACATCCTCTGTGTACCTGGAGACCCATCATGAATGACCGAAATCAGCAGCAACAAGCCCTCAAAACCGCCATCAATGACCCCAAGCTGAAGTTGTACGCACCCCCTCTTCCCGGTGCCAACCAAGCTCCCTCGCTGGAACCCGGCTACGCCAGTAATCATCCCTTTCTGCTGGTGAGAACAAACTTCCCCAACGACAAGGATTATGGTCGCATCAAAGCAGGGCTGGACATGCCCGCTTTCATGGAGACCTTGGGGCTCATCGAAAAGGTGGTGCATACACCGGATGAGTGTAGCTACACCATGGAGAACAAGAACAAGCCTTGGAGTCGTGAGCAAGGCGGGCGTGTCAAGGAAGCCATTCTGGAAACAACCACTATTGTGGGACGCGATAAGGAAGGCCGTGTCTTCATCGCTATTCTGCACTACGACAAGAGCCGCCCCAAGGTTATCTTCCATTTCGGATCCCGGATGTATCACAGCATCACCCGCCGGGGTGGGGAAATCACAGCCGCTGAACAATCCAACAGTGCAGCACTGGCGTGGGTGCACACCCTTCGTCAACTGATGCCAGTGGTTGCATCGCAGCACTACGTGCACAAGACCATGGACCCCAGTAAGGGCGGGGGTAATAATCGCAGCAGCAACAGCTTCAGCCGCGGTGGTAACGATAACGAGACTTCCGGCGGAAGTTCCGATTTTGACGATGACTTGCCTTTTTAGTAAGGACTGTGCAGGGCGTTTCGACGCCCTGCACCTATAGTGCTTTATGGCACTACAATTCACTACGCATACGTACTACCTAAGTGTCAATGGGTCTGGAGAGAAACACCATGATGCTGTATCAAGAAGGGCGTTATGTCTATCTGACTAACGAAAACGGGAATGAGTCGCTCCCTTGGCCAATCGTTATTTTCGAGAAAACCAATTTACGAACCGTGGTGGACGCGTTCGGAAAAATCAACCAGTACTGGGCGTGGCTCCCCTTGGAGCGCCGATTGAAAATCTGGGAAGCATATCGCCAGATTTGGGTCGTGTTTCAAGATATCTCATCTACGCCAGATGCATTGCGCGGTGGGGTGGCGACACGTTCAACCTTAGGGCAACTCATTGAGGTGTGTGCTCCTATTATCAAAGAGCTGTATGAGCAAATGCCGCTCGCAGAACTAGAGCGCTGGGTTGAGCTCCACGGTCAAATCCGGCATCCGGATACACTGAAGGATGAGTTGGATGCAGAGGACACGGTTCCTGACAAGACGTATCTGAAGTCTGATTATCGCGGGTTGGTGGTACTAACCATCGCGCTCCGACCGATGGTACCTATTTGGGGATGGTTTCTCTCCTTGATCCAGAAGGAAACCAAAACCACGTATAAGGAGTACCGCGCCATGGGGTTGCTGTCACAGACCTCCATGATTACCTCCGAACCCGTGCTGCGTCTGCGTCGCTACATTGAAGCCACCATTGGGTCATCTCCCTCGTGGGACGACAAGATGGCAGCAGCTATTCTGGATGGATTATCCAGCGCCGATCTCCCTGACTGGATACTGGGGTTGGTAATGGTTCGCCGTATGGCTCTCGGTGAAGTCGATGCTGGCGACACCCGTGGTTCGATTATCAGCAACATTTACTCTTTCATCTTCTACACGCTCCGGGAGTTGGATAAGAAGTTTGGCGGGGTCAAGGAGAAGAACCCGCAAAAGGGGGAAGACGACCCCATGCAGGATCAATCGCGGCTGGAAGCTTACAACAAAGCCGAAGACCTCCCGGCTGGTGATCGAGCGGGGTTTGGTGTTTATGCGGAAAGCCCTGTCGTCATGGCTCGCGACATGGATCCAGATATCCCGGAAGAGCTGGTGTTGCTGTGTGTGGGTCACGCTCATCAACAGGATATACGTCCGATTGAAGAAGCCCAGATGCAGTTGATGTCTTGGGTTTTGTGTTCCGGCCGCCGCGGGAAAGGGCTGCCAATTCAGGCCATGGACTATATTACCAAACGCCATGGCGCACTGCTTAACTGCATGGGGGTTACTCAAGCGCTGTTGTTACACTGGGAACTTCCTCTTCTGGCAGCCATCGTAACAGCAGCGCCTATGGAAATGGAAGACGGCGTCATGACCGACACCATGGGGTTGGCGAAGATTACGTCACGCTACATGGAACAGCTCCAAAAACTTTACCCATACACACTACCTGAGGGAGGAGCAAAAGGAAATCCCGCGGTAGTCCAGATCCAACGGCAGGTTGGTCTCCTTAATGAGGTTCCTTGGGTTTGCACTATGCCAGAGACCTTATTGAAACGTTACCCAGGTATTGAACTGGACATGCTAGGGCGCATCCGTTTGCACCCGCATCAGGATCCGATTAGCCTCGGAGATCGTTTGGCTCGGTTGGTGATTCTCATCAACCAATAACAACAGAGAGTTGCGTATGAGAAATACCACAGGCTTTCATGAAATGTATCAGGTGGATATCGTTCAGTTTCTGATGATCGAAACGGGTACGTATAACGACACCCACCTCCGGCCCTACCAGAGCGTCTTCAACGGAACGGTGCAGAAACTGTTCGAAGAATCTACGGACGGCGGAAACAACCTGACCGCGGCTTCGTTAGCTGGCGTGGCGGGAAGCGTACTTCAACCGACGACCCGTGCTGGCCGCCGCGCTGACATCTCCAACGGTTGGGATACACGCCGTTTCCGTTTCATCATCGTGGCTGAATGCGGAATCCCGGGTAATTCCGGAACCCCGACTCGTGAGTATATCACGGGATATACCGACCATGCAGATACTTCCATTTCGGGTGAATTGGATAGCAAGATGCAATTGCGTTTCAATACCTCCATGATCGCTCGATCGCTGGATGTCAAGGACCACGGCGTGCGCCGAACCATTCAGCAGCCGGTCAACTCTTCCCACATTCTGACCGCCGCTGACATTGCTCCTACTCGACGCGGCGATCGAGGTAGCAGTCGTTTTCGCCATGATCGTACGGATGACGGACTGTGTCTGTTGACCCCCATGGATGTCTTGGGACAAATGCTGCACTCCGAATACCCGGATGAGGAGATCATTGACCCGCGAGCGGTCATGCGGGGGGATGCGATTCGTAAATCCCGTCGTTCCAACGGTTTGGCAACAAACTATCTGGAACGCACACTCCGGGGTGTTAATGAAGCGCGCCGGCAGTTGGACGCCGATGTAGGGAGCTTAGTATCTGGCACCTCATCATCCAGCATGTACGCCACAGCCCGCGCTATGCCAGGCGTTAAAGAAGACGCCGTTTCGAACGATCGCTTCATGATGTATCTGGACGAGAACACGCATTACGGAGAGGATCACTACATCACGCTCGGTGAGATGTTGCGGTTATTCAACGGGCTGGATCGCATCATGAACATCCGGCCCTTGACTACCCCGCAGCGACAGGCGCTCCCTAGCCGCGGAAGTTCTGAATACTGGGACACCGAAGGTCCTGAAACCATCATTGCCACGGTATTAGGCTTCAGCATCCCGGGTCTCATGATGGATTACCTCATTACCAAGTACGCGTTCTACGCTTCGAACGATACCTTGACGGGGGATTTCATCTTTGAGGAAATAGACGGGGATTCTATTCCGTGCGCGGGGACTGACTTGACACCGGCACTGGAGGCTATCCAAAGCCGCATCCTGCGTGAAGTCATGCCGGATTTAACCCACCAGAATAACTGCACGCTCCAAGTTTGGATGCGTGTGGACATTCTGGGCGACACCACCATGACCATCATTTACAACAATGAGCAAGAGACCGACTTTATCATGCCGTCATTTGCAGATGCGCTGTTTGCACCTGTGATTAGCGAGCATAACGATAACCTGATCGATCTCTCGGCTACCTTGTTGCAACTCACTAACCCCGACGAGGAGAACAACTATCGTGACAACGCTCCCCGTCGCCGTTCATCCAGAGAGGAGTCTCGCCGTGGCGCTCAAGACATTAACGACCGTATATGAAGAGATTCTGACATCCCTGGGGTGCGAGATCGTGGATGGTCACGTTCTCTATCCCGGTCCCGCAGAATCGAAACCCGTTCTCGTGGATGGAAAGCCGCTCGTCATTCCGATTAAGGAAATCCGGAACAGCGCCAAGGTTCGTGATTATCAGGCATTTCACCCCTTGTCGGAATCTATCACTCTGGGGGAGTCGCCGGTCATTAAGCGACTCAAGGAGCTGGTGGTTTTTCATCTCAACACCACGCTGGGTGTAGCGCTGCTGGATATCTTGGGGGTTTGTGTTGACAAGACCCGACATTCCACGCTGACGCCCGACCAGCTTGCCCTGATGTCCATGATCCCGGAGGTGGATCAGAAAACCGTGGATCTGTTCCGTAACCTGATGGCCAAGGTTACTCCGGGTGGTGAGCACCAGTTGATCACCATTTACCTTAAACGCAAGGCGGAAATTAATGGTCACACGTACAACCGTGGTGCTATGATCGCCTTTCCAATCATTCAGGAGCTGAGCAAACCGGATAGCAAGCAGGTGTTTGGGATCGATGTGCGGAAGAAGGATAAAGCCACGCTTCGAGCGTTGTTTGACTGGATACTCCCGGAAGCATCCACGGAGCTCTACTCTCGCGGGAGTAACTCGGACGTGGCTCCTTATTTCGATAGCTTGATGAAGACGTATCTGCTGGTTCAGCATTACGTCAACGCCGGTATTCGGATGTTCGCGACTCACACGGAACTGGGTAAGGAGCTGATCACGGAAACCCCGTGGAAGGATGATCTGGACAATCTGTCTCGTTACGTGGGTCATCTCCCTCCCATGGTGGGTAACGAAGGAGTCAAGCCTTCCGAGGTGCAGCGTGCGGCGGCTTCTACGCCCACGCCGTCTGCTTTGATGCCGAAACCACCAGCTCCCCAAGCACCGCCTACTGAGCGTCCGCGCGATACTGATCCGGAAGAACGTAAGTCGGAACCGAAACCTCAGACGTATCGTGATAATCCCGGTAGCGGCAATGAGTTACAGGACTGGGCGAGGGAACAACAGCGCAACAACGGACGTCGCCCGCCGTTTGCGGGGCGTGACCGCGATGATCGTCGTGACTATCGCGATACCCGGGATGATCGTTATAGCCGACGGGAACCCGAACCGTTGTTTGGACCCAATCGGGAACAACGCCGCGAGGAGGAACAGCGGCGAGACCGTGAAGAAGATCGTTATCGCCGCCGCGAATATCGGGAAGATCGTTACGACCGCGCACGTGGGCGTGATGATTATCGCGACGATCGCCGTCGTGGTGATTATGATCGTGGAGGGCGGTATAGCCGCCGCGATGTGATCTAACGACATAGCTCCCGGCCTAGGCCGGGAGCATTTTCAAGGAGTGTCCAGATTAGTGTAAACCGCTTTAAGTCGATCAATCACATTCACATCGGGAATCCAAAGCAAGCTAGCGTCGCGTTGGAACTCCGAGGGGTCTGTTAATCCATTGACTCGCATAACAATCCACAAGAGGTGTTTAGGAACGCTGAGTTCACGGAGTAACCCGTAGAAGTTGTATTCGTAACGGTACGCTTTATCTGGATCAATAGGTACCGTATAAAACTGCCCGGCACTGCGTATGTAATTGAGGTTAGCCTCAATCATTGCGCGAAACTTTTCGGTATAGAAAACCAACGGACCGTCATCAGTCAACGAGTTTTCCAAAGGACTGGCCGTCGCCATGATGATACTCCACATTCTTTTTTAGACACATACTATCCCCTTGAAGCAACAACTCTGGAGAGAAACATGTCTAGCAAACCTAGTGTCCTGAATACTATCCCGGGATTAAACCCCTGGACCATTGTGAGAGATCCGTCTCGCTCAGCAATGATGTCAGACGGAATGGTGAACAGCCGTCCTCGGCGAAACCCTCATCCAATAAGTAAAAAGGTGTGAACATGATGAACGAACCCAGTGAACTCCGCCCTGAAGTTCAGGGACTCCTCGGTCTGAACGCCTTCGTATCGGCCAACAGTTCTGCCCGCACCGCGATGTATGGAAACCATATTGGTCAGACCCCAGTGATCAGCCAACCATCCATCAAACGCCAGCTTACGGGGGTTGAGCGACGCTACGGTGAACAGACTCACTGCATTCGAATGCCGTGTGACGCCATCGTCTTGCGGTTGGTGCGGAAGTACCAAACCTTGCAGATGGACCGTCCCGACATGCCATCCCCCGTTACCTCAGTTATCTACGAAAATGTGCACACTCGGGAGGTTGGTGTACTTAACCTAACAGGGTTTCACTCCAATCATCAGTACTTCGGTTTTGATTACGTCTATACAGAAGCCGCCGCCACCATGTTGGAGCCCGGTGCCTGTATTCCCAAAGACACGATTCTGGCGCACTCGCCCTCTTTAACTCCCGACGGGGATTACCGGTTTGGGATTGAGGCGCAGGTCGCCATGATGTCGCACCCCGATATCATTGAAGATGGCATTGTGGCACAAGAGGAATTCTTGCAGAAACTTGCGTCTCGTGGATACGGTAGTCGGACATTCAGCATTGGCGCCAACGGCGTACCCATCAATCTCATGGGAGATATCAACAAGTACAAGATCATGCCGGATATCGGTGAACGCATTCGCCCCGATGGTCTGTTGTTTGCTGTCCGCAAGGTGGATCCGAATAATTACATCACGGGAATGTCGGCTCGCGCCCTGATGACCACGGATTTGTTTGATCGTAAAACGTACGCCGTCCCGAACGCGCGAGTGGTTGATATTATTGTTCGCCGAGGGGGGCGTGGGCGCAGTGTGCTTCCAGTCGGTGTCGCCGCACAATGCGAAGAATACTATCGCAGTTCGTGTGCCTACTACCAAGGTATCCTTAAGGAATATCAGCGGATCTCACGGGAGGGCAACGGTGTGGTATCACCAGAGTTTGAGAGCTTGGTGGTGGAAGCCATGGCAGTTACGGATATCAGTAAAGGGAGCGCGGTAACGCCTACCTACGCCTATAGCCCGATTGATGAATGGCAAATCACCGTGGTGTTCTCCTACGACATCATTCCAACCATTGGGTTCAAGCTGACAGACCTTCATGGGGGTAAGGGGATTATTGTCAGTAAGAAGCCCCGGGCGGACATGCCTCGTGATGAACTCGGTAATGTGGCCGACCTGATTGTGGACGGGGACTCTACCATCAAGCGGATGAACATTGGTCGCTTGTATGAGCAGTACATCAACGCCAGTGGGTACGCAACACACCTCAGACTGAGGGATATGGTGCGCCGTCAGGAGCGCGAAGTTGCCGTGCAGTGCATGATGCGGTGGTTTGAGATAGTGTCGCCGCCGATGGTGGAATACATCAGTAAATCGGGAGTATCGCTCAACGATTTGCTGGACGATGTATTGCGTGACGGATTCTATACCCACTTCCCCACCAATCACCCGATCGAGTTTCACAACATCATTGCGGGCCTCCGGGACGAGTTCCCGGCCTGTAATGCACCCGTGACTTATCGCGGGGCCTCGGGTAACATGGTCACAACCTACGACCCCATTATCATTGGCGGGCTTTACATCCTGCTGCTGGAAAAGATCGCTAATACCGGATCAGCGGTTTCTTCAGCCAAGATCCAAAACTTCGGCACGCCGGTCAAGATCAGTGGTGCTGAGAAGTATAGCAATCCCGGACGGGAACAAGCAGTGCGGATCATGGGGGAATCCGAGTGCCGTATGATTGCAGCGGTTTGCGGTGGGGATACAACGGCTGAGATTCTGGACCAGTCCAACAACCCTCGGGTCCATCGAGAAGTTGTTGAATCTATCCTGCGGGCAGATAACCCAACGGATATTGACCAAGCCGTTGATCGTCGAAAGGTTCCGCGTGGGAACGGGCGGGTGGTTACTATGGTAAGACACTACATGGCGTGTGCAGGTCTGCGTTTTGTGGTGAATGACGAGGAGAGAGAAGATGCGTAAGATTAACGCCAGAGATCTGCTCACCTACAGTGAGACCGAGATCTGGGAGATCGAAAACCTGGGGCACGTCACAGTCATCTTTGACGATGGGGAAGAAGTAGAAACCAATGGACGCTACTTAATCTTCTCGTGGTACTGCTGGATCTTCCATGTTAAATACCCCGAGCTTCCCCTGACTTCGCGTTACTTGCTGAAGGGACAGGTTAATAAGCGGTCTCATTTGGAGCTCAAGGAACGAGCCATGTTTGACCTACGCGATCTGTGCGAGGACCGAGGGATTCCTATCGAGATGGAGGAATGGAGCCGTTGGGTATATGAAGCATTCGACGCCCTCTTCACTGCCTCCAAGGAAAAACTTGATCGGTACGTGGGGACCATCAGTGCCTTAGACTTCGTAGAGGTGCTCCATCACCCCAAGATCTACGAAGTCAATCATCGGCTCCAAACGATGCCGCGGGTGAAAGAAAGCGATATCGTGAACACACACGCAACGGTGCGTAAAGTGCTGATGGACCCCCTCGAACTCCCCACCAACGGGGTAGCTAAAGCGGTCAGGGCTGGAATGGTGGATATCCGGCAAACCATCCAGTGCGTTTCAGCTCGCGGTAAGGTGACGGATATCGGGTCAGAAGTCTTCCCAGAAACCATTCGCCGTGGGTTTGCTCACGGCATGCGGCGTCTTTCAGATACGCTGATGGAATCGCGGACGGCAGCGAAGTCGCTCTACTTCAGCGATGACCCCATGCGGAAGTCCGAGTACTTTAACCGTACAGCTCAACTGTCTACGGAAACCGTCTGTAAGTTACACGAAGGGGATTGCGGATCACGGGAGTATCTCCCCATTGCCATCAATACCCAAAACCTCTTGAAGGATATGGTGGGTATCCGATACTTTGATGGTGATTCCCAGAAGCTCCGAGTGATTAAGCAATCGGATTCACATCTCGTGGGAACTGTTGTCAACATCCGGTCAGCCTTCACTTGCAAACATCCGGATCGTTACGGTATCTGTACTACCTGCTTTGGGGAGTTGGGGTACTCGGTGCCGGCTAAGACCTCCATCGGTTTCGTGTGTTCATTTGATCTACTCTCTACGGTTACCCAACTGCTGTTGTCCAATAAGCATCTCGATGCTTCGGCACATGTGGACGACTTCTTCATCTCTGACATTGATGAACCCTACATCAGTTACGGATCGGAAGAGAACACATTGTGCTTGAATGAAAACTTGGCTCGTAAGAAACTGACGCTGCAATTCCCCGCGAAAGAAGCCAAGAACATTCTGGACGTACGCTCTGCGCCGGACTTGGACGCACTGAATCCACAAGCCTTGTCAGGCATTAGCTACATGACGTTTATTGTGGCGGATGATAACATGGAAGTCCGCAACACCATCCGTGTGGAAACCGGCGCAACCAAGGGAGTGCTAACCCGTGACATGCTGCTCTACATCTGTAATCATGGGTGCACGATGGATAACCGCGGTAATTACTTAGTGGACATGTCACACTGGGACTACGCACGCGCATTTATCGAGCTTCCCCCGAAACACTTCTCCACGTTGGCCTACATGCAGTCCATTGAGCGTTTCATCAAGGGAGGGAAAACCAAGGGACGCACTAGCTTGATGAGTTTCAATAACCCTGTCGCAGCGCTTACCACACTGCACGAGTTAGTTTCGCAGAAACTCTCCTGCCATCTTTCCCACTTACAGGTGATCATTCTGGGTAACTTGGTAGCTGACCGTGAAAATCGGGACTTCCATCTCCCGCTTGAACGAATCACAGGTCAGCCGGCCACCTATCGGCAGATCATGAAGCTGCGGTCCTTGGGCGCTGCCATGGCGTATCAAGGGCAGGAGGGCATCATTCTGGCACTGGAGAGCTTCCTCATCAAGAAACGTCCCCGTCACCCCCTCGATGCCATGTTGTTGGGCTAACCATGCTAACCAACCCGGTCATTGAGATATACTCACATCACTTTGCAGTCAAGCAGTTTAACCGAGACATGAAACACGTCTTGGTTAACTTTGCAAAAGGGTATGCGGAATACGAGACGATTAGGGCTTGGGATGGATCTGTGCATACGGAACTCAGGGCGGTCTACGCAGCTTACACGCGTGACCGTACCGAGTTCCGCTTTCACATCAACACCTACGACGCCTTCTTAACCGCGGTTCGTAATGCAGGATTTGATCCCGATCGTTTCACCAAACACATTATTCCCATGTACGACCCTCCTGATGCCGACATCCGGACTTCAGGAACCAAAACCCCTTTCCCGAATCAGATCGAACAGATCGATCACCTCGTAGGACCAGGATCTACTAAACTCATTGAGCTTCCTCCTGGTGGCGGTAAAACCCTCTGTGGGCTCATGGCTGTCCAGCGGTTAAACAAACGCGCTTTTCTCTGCTTGAGACCCATGTATATCAAACGATGGCTGCCAGAGCTTTATGGTGAAGACCGTATCCTCGATATGGTTCCGGAAGACGTCATCGTTATCCAGGGCTCGGCTTCTTTGAAGAAGGTCATCCAATACGCCTTAGAGGGGGATCTGGAGTACAAGTTCATTGTTGCCTCTAACCGAACCATTCAGATGTTTCTACGTCATTATGACGAGTTTGGTGAGGAAGGCTGTATACACACTTACGGCTGCACTCCTCAGACGTTCTGTGAGCTTTTAGGGATCGGGGTTCGCATGGTGGATGAAGTCCATTTGGATTTTCATTTGAACTTCAAAATGGATCTGTATTTCCATGTTCCGAAAATCATTGAAATGACCGGAACCCTGGTGTCGGATAACAAGGTCGTGACCCGGATGTATAAGGTCAAGTACCCACCCTCTGCACGAACCAATCCCGGTCAAGTCAGTCGCCATGTCACTCTCAAGGCACTTTTTTACGGGCTAAACGATCCAAACTCAGTGCGGTATCTCCAACGCCGAATGTACTCTCAAACCACCTTTGAAGAGTCCGTGATGCGTAAGCCCAAACTCCTCAAGAACTACCTGAAGATCATTGAAACCGTTGCTCAAGAGTACTACGTCAAGAACCGCGTAGAAGGCACCAAAATGCTCATCTTTGCAGCAAGGGTAGATATGTGCAAGATCATCAGAGATCACCTCCAAAATCGCTGGCCAGAGCTTAAGGTGCGCAAATACACCAGCGGGGACAGCTATACGGAGTCGCTTCTCGCTGCCGACATCGCAGTCTCTACGCTAGGGTCCGCCGGAACTGCGGTCGACATTCCTGGGTTAGCGGTCGCGTTTTCTACTACATCGGTAGATAGTATACAGGCAAACGTTCAAGCGCTAGGACGCCTGCGTGCGTTACGAGGGTTTCCTGGTGTAGAAGCCGTCTTCTTGTATTTGGTCTGCACGGATATTCCGCAACAGGTCAAGTATCATGAGAACAAAACGGCTAAGTTACGCAGTCGTGTCAAAACTCATCAAGTGCTGGTTTTGGAGCACAATGTCTGATGAGATTACATATGGGAGAACCCAGTTCGGAACTCCCTTTCATTCACTGAGTTGGCAGTGGTTACTTCTTGAGGTACCACAGGCTAAATGTAGGAGGACACTATGGACATCGCAGCGGTGAAAGCCCTCGCGGCCCGTCACGACTCCGAAGAAGCCGAAGAGTTTCTGGATGCTTTGGAGGACGGGGATGAAGATCGTGCGCGTGTTGCAGCACGGGACTTCATGAAGACTATTCAACAAACTGGACGTATCGACAATTACGGCTACAGACTGATTGTCGAGAAACCCGAGCCCGTACCCACCATTCTGGAAGCTGAAATCGCCGAGATGTTGGCCATGCCAGAACCTCTGGACGAAGGGGATGATTTCCCTGACGATGATGAAGACGTCGATAGGATATAACCCATACAGGAGAGAGCACTGCTCTCTCCTGTATGCCGTCATCTTTTTTCTCTATCCCAAAATTTTTCAGATACATATCACTGAGGTAGAGAGTCGGAGATTTCCTCTGACTTCACCCAAGCTCGAAGGAGAGCCATCATGTCCATCATCAAATCTCTGGTCAAGGCCGCTGTTCGTACCCCGATCAACTTCGTTTCCGGAGTTGTTATCGGTACGCATGTTACACCGCGGCTGTACGCCGCGACCATTGACGCTGCTCCGGCTGACGCCGGGGTCGTCGAGAAGGGCGCTCGCGCCGCCGCCTTCTTGGTGGCAAATACCGCGGTGATCCTGGGTACGACGTACCTCACGATCAAGGTTGTCGATCTGGTTTTCGGCGACTGATCCAAGTGGGACCCTTCGGGGTCCCTTTATTTTTTCCCCAACCCACTTTTTTTGAGATATATACTACCTGATTGACCAAACCAAAGCCGTAGGAGGCCACCATGCTGACCATCGACAGCAGCAACAAATACTTCATCAAGTTGAAAACCCCCACCGATGTAGTGGGGGTTTTCACGGAGCACGTCGCCGGATACAGTGTGTCCGGCAGCGCCGCGCGTATCCACGTGATGGGTGGTGAACCCATCGTGTTGACAAATCTCAGCGAGAAGGACATCAAGCTCTTTCTCGAAGAGTTCTTTGGGTAGCAAACGGGTCCTTCGGGACCCACTTCTTTTTTTTTGGCATACGGCATAACCTCCCTCACTACCTTGGTAGTGAGGGAGGCGTTTATGTCTCTGGCGGAGGAGGTGGAAGATTAGCCGCTTTACGCGCAATATCTCGCTCCAAATCATCCAACATCATCAAGACTTCATCTCGGGTGCAACTCAAGAACTCTTTCAAGCTCAACCCAAAATTATCCTTGACTTTGTACAGCTTGTACTGCCGGATTCGATTGGCTTTAGGGTACAGCCAGAGAAGCCCCTCTTTAGGCTGCATCTCAATCTTAGCCAAAGGACGAAGCGGGTTATCCAACTCAGCAGTGGTAACAATCCCGTAACTCTCTTCGTATTCCTCTTGCAGTACTAACTGAGCTGCTACCCCCTTGAGTCCTTGGTACTTCGTTGCAATGTGAGATAACCATTCGTGACTTTGAACCTTCAGCCCAAAAAGGGGATACAGCACGTGTCCCCAATCTTCGTTCGTGCTGACCAGCTTATTCAGCGAGTCTACACCCTCGAAAGCCTTCGGTCCTTCAGGTCGAAAAAAAGTACGGACGCATTTACCGGAATCAGGTACGGATGCCGACGGTCTCCGTCCACGTGAGTGTCTCCACATTCCGGACATTGCCATGCTGGAATACAGGCCATCGAGATAGTGCGCTCTTCCAGATACTCCGACGCATCCGTGAAAATCTTCTCGCACAACTCAACATCGGCTGACAAGATTTCCAACATATCGATGACCGATTCCGAATCATTAGCAACTGCCTGATCCGTCTCCACCTGCTTAACGAAATGTCCGTAGTAACGAAGCAGAGAAGCCAGTGAGTACCGCGTCATCAGGGCGTCTTTTTCTTTCTGAGTACCCTTCACGCCGAGCAGTTCTTCAACCCGAGTCGTGATGTCCTCAATCCACATCCGTCCACTGTTCAAGTACTCTCCCATCGTGGGAATCTTGAACGTGATGGTCAGTCCGTTATGCGCCAGCGTCTTTTCCATCTGCCACTTACCCGACTTCTGGTAGTTGCGGATTTCATCTGCCGTGCGTTTTGTAAACCGATCGGCTATAAAACGCTTCTGTTCCAGGGTCAACATGGAGCGATCCACCACAACCATCTTGGTCAGGTTAACCTGTCCCTTGGCAACATAGGTGCACTTGGACGTATCGGTACTGCACGGTTGGGCTACGGTATACCCATTGGGGTAGATCGTGCTGGCAAAGTGCGTTACCAGAGCCTGAAAATCTGTCGAGAGCATCAGATTCGCTAACAGATCCGGTGTCCAATCCACCACGTTGCAGTTAACCACATGACGCATGATGAAGTCCCACAGATCCCCGTCCTGCATGACAGCCTGATTGGAGTAGATCAACCCGTGAGTGCTTCGCCCCAACTGAATGCGTTTCAGCGAGTTAGCGACATCGAAGTCCAACAGATCATCATCCATCGGGGGCTTCAGCATCAGCCAAATACCTGACGCATACATCGGATAAGTCATCCAGCTTCCCAGCCCCATCTGGGACCGCATGTACATCACGGCTTTCTGACCTGTCAGCTTAGGTCCGTCTTGCGCACCCAGTTCTGGAGCACCGCCCTGTGTCGTGCGCCCGTCGACTTCAATCCCCTGCCCCCATTGGCTCCCTTCGCGGGTCAGTGCCTTGGCGCCGTACCCATTACTGGGTTCCATCTCGACAGCCATCTGATACGTAGCCGCCCACTGGCCATCGTCTCCCCCTTCGACGATGAAACCGTTCTCATCGCGAGGATTACGTTTTTCGAAAGCTTCGCGGTCTTCCGCGTTAACCCGGAGCATGAAGATCGGAACCTCGTCCCGACGTTTAAGCTCCTCAATGATGGGGTGTGCCAGTGTCACGTTAAGCGCAATCGGAGACTTCGGCGGGAGAGCGGGTTCTGCCGGTGTTTCAGCAACAGCGTCAGGCCCAATGTCCATAGCCACGGTTTCCACCTCGACTTGAGTGTTAGGTTCATTCGTCATGATTGGTCGTTTCCGGTTGAGAGGTTGATTCAGCTTCAGTAGCAGTTACATCGATGTCGCTAAAGAGCGGTTCGCTGCTTACAGCAGCAGCAGATTCTTCAGGAGCTATAATCTGTTCAATTTGACCACTGATTTCCATGGACAAGACGATTACAGTGGCGTTGAACTTCGTGACCCAGTTCTGGTAGTCCATTCCGATTTCAATGGCCTCCATGGTGCGTTTCTCACCCTTGACCGGCCCGGTTCGACCAAAGTGCTTCTTGCGAATATCGTGCAGTTCCCCCAGCGTCGCCTGCACATGTCCCGTCAATTGACGCACGGCGTCCATGATCTGCTTGCAGTCTTCCTCTGACGCTTTTTCGCGGAAAAGCGGGGTTGTCAGAATCGGGGTCAGTTGATGGATCGGTTGATACATATTCAGACAGTCTTCAAACAGACGGGCGAGTCTGTTCCAGTTCATCTTATCCGTATCGTTTACGGGTTTGCTCGCTGCGGTTTGCAGCTTACGGACATTGGCTTTGCGAGTTGTCTCGCGTGTCTTTTTGCGGCGGTTGTGTTGGCCGGACATAGTTGCTCTCCTGAGTGTTTTTGATGCATAGCCTCTTTCATATGTAAAGCAGGCATGTAAGATTTTACAGACAGCCATGAGAGACCGCTATGTACGAAAACGTTAATCACATCTTGAGACTCTGGCTCCCAGAGAGCCGATGTGATATCATGCTGGACTCCCTCCAGCTTCTGGGGCAGCTTGACCAGTTTGGTGCCTGGAACAACATCAATAACCTTTTCCAAACAGCAACGGATGAATCCACGTTCCGTGTGATCGACACGACGACCTCTATTCTTCACGACGGGATGGATACCGTTTTACGTGACCACGGGGTGTTTTACGAAGGAGAACTCAAGTCTAAGAACGTGATTCTGACAGCACTCCTGCGTTTACCGGATTGGGATGATCCGGAATCTATCTTGGCAACCATCGGTGCGGGGGAAGATTGTAACGAAGTCTTCGGGGATTTAGTCGCGCTAGTGACAGATGTCCGTACCGTTGACTTTATGCCGGGACTGATTAAGATCTACCCCAGTCTCTTGGATAAGATTCAGGAGCACGCTGAAGAAACGCTTAGCCGTCGTGAACCTCCTGAAGAACCACTGCACCTGCCAGAAGACCGAATCAAGTTGATCAAGTACTGGTTGGCAACGTATCCGCACTCGCTGGCAACGCGCCGCTATCGGACCGACCGCGTGAAGCTGGGAACAGATATCCACGCATTGATCACTCCAGTGGAATCTGAGTTGCAGGCCTATCAGCCTACCGATGAAGTTCATGCTGCTGAAGAACTGATGGGGTTGATGTTACTGACCGCGGTTGATACTGATAAGATGACCACGGAAGCCCGCGCATTATTGGATACTCTGTATGACAACACCGCGTTTGTTGTCAAGGTGTCCAATCTGCTGGATAAAATCTTAGCCGCGTTACGTACCGGATTAGCGGAGGCAGTATGAACCGTCGCGATTATTTGATTGCTGCTATTCAGGCCGAGAAGTACCGTGAGCGACAGTGGGTCTATAGCGTATTTACGGTGACACGTCATCCGGTAGAATACGGAAAACACCAACAGCAGATTGATTGGGCGGATGAATTGTCGTACGATTACAATCTGGTCAGGGATCCTAAGAATCCCGACGCTGTGTACTTCATCGACCCGGATGCCAATGGTGAACTGACTCTTTTAGAGGAAGCCACGTGGGATCAGCCGGTGTATCGGATGAAAGACCGCATCGTTCTTCAACCGGGGGATATGGATAGCGTTAAAGAGACTATTGAAACCCGTGTGGGTAATGTCTTCATCAACGCCATCAGTGTCTATTACGCGTATCGGGGCAAGATCCCATTCCTAACCGGTAGGATCAATCTCGATAAATTGGAAACTCTGTTGGCAAAACAGACGCGAGATAACCCAGAACCGGGTCAAGAACGTGATCCCAATGCGCTCTATGTCGATGAACTCATCAAGTACAGCGACGGTATGTCCATGGCGGCTGCTTATGCCGACATTGATACACCGGGGCAGTCTCCTAAAGCGATGGTTCCTAATAAGGACATCATCCAGCGCCGTAACGAGTTGTTCGAGCAGCATAAGCACGAACTCCATGATCCTGCCGTGTTCGCTAACATCGAGAAAGAATTGATCGATATGGATATCGCTGCCATGAAAGGTGACGACGCCGAAGGCTTCTACGTCGATAGTAAGAGCTGGCAGGTAATGCGTAAAGCACGCTTCATCACCCAAGGTATTCAGAACGGGTTCGATAGCAACATGGCTGCGGTCAACCCCATCCTCCCTTCGCTCTATGAAGGTTGGGATATGTCCAAGTTCCCGGAGATGGCGGACGGTATTGCATCCGGGAGTTACAACCGAGGACTGCTGACAGCATTGGGAGGTGAAACCGTTAAGTACTTCTACCGGATCTTCCAAAATGCTACGGTAGCGACTGAAGATTGCGGTTCTCCATACACGCTCCCCTTGCGTGTGACTGATGCCAACAAAACCTATCTTATAGGCCGTTTTTATATCCCCGACGGGGGAGATGGTCAGTCTGTACGGCTCACAGAAGCCCTCTTGACGCAACATGTGGGGCAATTCCTGAGGTTGAGAAGTCCAGCCTTTTGCCGTGTGGCAGGTTCGTCATTCTGCGCTCGATGCTTGGGGGATGTCTTGTCCAACCAAAAAACAGGACTCCCTCTCGCGGCTGCCGAAGTCGGTAGTGTCTTCATGCTCAACAACATGAAAGCCATGCACGGCAAGGCCTTGCAAGTCCAGCGCTACTCCCCATCTTTTTCCATTTCGTGAATGTGAGGCGATTTCATGAGTCGTTCATCCAACAAGCCCAAGGTTAAACCCGTTTCCGCACAACCGACGGGAGCTCCGATCATCGAAGATGAGATTCAAGACAGCATCGATCCGGTTGATGTCACCAATGTCGAATCTTCAGCGGTTGAGACCGCGGATACTGCGGAAGACAGTTCGAACAACGAACCCGCTGCTGAAGTCACTGGCGCCGAACCTACCCCTGCTGCACCAGTCGTTACCACTCCTGTCGCCGCATCGGCTCCCAAAGAAGAACTTCTCGCCACCCCTACTACGGTTCATGAGTTCTTCAAACTGCGCTATCCCAACATGACCGAAGTCCCCACCGGGGTGCAAGCGGTTATCAACACCCTGGATGCATACAACCACACGATGCATCCTACACGCCCGATTGACTCCCGAGCAGCGGTTCAGTATCAACGAGCGCTTCACTACGCTTTCTTGAGCGCATTGGGGCTCCCGGGTCGCCAGAGCCAATTGGCGCTGGAGGCCATCCTTTGGTACTTCCACAACGGTCGCGACGGTTCTTTCTCACAGTACCTGATCTTCCGACCCATCCCCGCGCGGGCAATGTCTCCCGCTGAAATCTCCAGCCTCCGGATGCTGCTGCATCTCTTCTACAATACTTCTGACCCCACGACTCGTAAGGCAAACCTGCGGTCGATGGTGGACATTCGGAAGATTCTGGAAACGCTTCCGTCTCCCAAGGCGCGTGAAAGTCTGCTGAACTTCTACGCCTGAACCTAGTGCGCTCCGGAGACTTAGGTCTCCGGAGACGCTATAACGCAAAAAAAAACAGATATATACTACCTTAATGACACGCTCTCTCAATCTCTCACCGTGTGTCAAGGAGAAACAAAATGAACAAGCTGAAGAAAATGCTGGCAGAGGCCGAAGTCGCAATGGCCGTGAACAATGCGCGAGTTGTGCATGTCGTTGTCAAGAAGGGTCGCAAGGTCCTCCGGGAGTTTGATCTGATGCAGGAGAAGCATCTGTACAAAACTACCTACGTGACCCAAAGCGGTCATCACGGGTAAGGACATACAGGCGCGGGATTGCTCCCGCGCCTGTAGTTATATCCTTTCTTTTTTTGCCTCTTGCTCTGCGTCCCACATGTCTACCCATTCCTCAGGCGAGGGGAGGTCGTAGATTTCGGAACACAGCTCAATAGCGTTAGCCACACCACCCGTCATATTGATCCCAATACGTCGCTGTGCCTTTTCCGATAGCCCCTCAATACGAATCACTTCAATCGCGGTCGTTTCCTTTGAGAGATTCATGACTACCTCTTCAGTTGGATAGGTCCCTTCGATGTCAAGCTTTTATGTTCAGTAGGGTCGTTAATCCTACCCGCAGCTTTACCTGCCTAGCTCCGGTCTTTCTCCGGACGAACAGACTATATCAAACCCTCGCCTGCGCTTGTGACGCAGCGGTCGGGTCCCACCGTTTCGGCCGCACTTGCTAGCCTACACCTTGCTAAAGGGTTAGTCGTTGAGCATACCTCATGCTTCTTATGAAAGTTTAGAGGCTTCGCTGCTGATAGTACATTGCATCTCCCGACAGCCTCTCAGCAATAGGGAATCTCTCTCGTTTTTTCTGTCTTTCGACACCGTTGCCGTTTTCGCTTTCGCGATCCGTTTTGGTGAGAGAGCTTTAGCACGTACCAGCTATTAGGTTGGGTTTCAGCTCATCCATTACTGGAGGAGCGGACCTTAGTCATGCATAACTACAGAACGATCACCAATCAGTACCATCATCGTACTTCAGGCGCAAATTGTCCGAAAACTCCCGACTACATGTTTTCCTTAACCTGTACGAAATCGTCCATGGTGTCAACATCGGATAAGTTCTAGCACATTCTGCTATGGTTGGAAACCTACGTATCTCTCCAGTCGTTAAATCTTTAACGAGGATAGGAGTACTTGCATTAGGTCTTAGACCGTTATCGTAGGCGTGTTGGTTGTTGATTTTGTACGTTACCCATTCAAGATTTTCCAACGAATCATTTCGCTGATTACCATCCAGATGGTTAACGACCATGGATTTTACCTTTGAAGGATACTTTTTAAAGGTTAGACAGAGCGCACGATGTCTAAATAACATCGCCGTTCTTCCATCACCTCGGACAACTCTAGCACTGTGGTATCCACCCGCCGACCCTTTGGTTTCATTCGGTTTTGATACATACCACGTCATCCTCGTTCCGCTATCAGCGTTTATTAATTGGCCAGATTTTGAAATGGCATAACGCGTAAAAAACGGAACGTAAAAATATCCAGGAAAATCTTCAACCTCAATCGGTTCATCAAAACGATAAACCACGTTGTCAGGAACCCATTGTTCACTATCGTTTATCTTCATTGGAATCAATTTCAACCAGAAATAATCCGGAAGAAAGAGCCCGTGAAAACAAACAATAATGATCAGACCCACCGGATAAAGTTCCCTTCCGAGGACCCATTCGAGCTCAACATGAGGCATCTCATCTATATCAACAACCTCGATCACTCCATTAGCGCTATAGACAACGCCGGAATCATCGATCCAATAGCGTCTACCGCAAAAGGGTAGAAATCGTTCTACAGTCATGATAACACCTATGATCTTATTTCATATCATAAGTACACGACATTTGTTAATCAGCTAAATATCTGCGAATCATAGACCGGATCGTTCTAAGGTCACTAAATACCGGCACTCCGTTATCCACTACTAACGTAGCGTCTAGCGTAGCGATCCAGCCTCGCATCCCCACCAGTTCCTCACTGTCCGTATTCGTTTTCCCGTCGTCTCCCGTTGTTGCGATAATCAACCCATACTTGTCTCTTAAGAAAAAGTGTAAACTGTCGCAAATCCGGCGCGGGTTCTTCGTAAAGTTGCTGTAGTCCGTTACGCCGCACAGTACGGGGAAGCGACTACTGATGTCGCCGATCTTCTCATCCAAGAGCTCCACACCCACGCAGTCGTAGATGTTATAAACCACGTAGAAGCATGGATGATCACGCTGCATGGTCTTATGCCATGCTAAACCATTCAGATGGTCCACTTCGGGTAACGAGAGTTTTCCCATCAACCCATTGCGTGCTAAGACTGCATCCAATCCATAGCCGGGTTCCATCCCTTTTGCGATCCGCAGGCGCTTGTAGACGCACATACCGTCCAAGAAGTAGAAACTCGCGGGGCACTCAACCCGATGCCACTGGTCTGCTGGGTGAAGAGGGCGCTTTGTACCATCCTGAATGACCTTCTGTTTAGGTCCCTGGATGTATTTGAAGTACTGGTACGCCTTAGGAACTATTGGGTCACTGAAGATATCCGCCAGATCCTTCCCAGCATTCTTCAAGACTTCGATACATTTAGGAATATCGAAGTCAATATTCCAGATCTCGATGAAGTCCGGTTTGTACTCATGTCCTTTACGGATGCAAGCCTCAACACAGTCTGCGCCATCCTTGAACCAGGCTAGCTCAAGCTGTATCCCGCGCTTCTTGATCAGTTCACCAATGTGGGTGTCCGCCAGTTTACGAATGATTTCCTCGTTCCTACCAGGCGTTAAGAACCGCTCACTGACGGCTGTAAATACACGGTTCTTAAAACTCAAGGTACAGATGATGACATCGTTCGTACCAGTGTTCACATCCGTTTCGATATCGAACACAGCGACAGAGGCGCTCGGTGCAATGAGATCCGGCCACCGTGTTTGGTACTCGTGTTTGATCAGGCAGGTGCTCAGGATATCGCATCCGTAGAGATACGGTGTCTTTGCCAACTCCCGCAATTGCCCGCGCTTACCCAAGGGTTTACCACTCACGGCGCGACTGATCGCGTTCAATTGACCAGCGCGATTACTTTTATACTCTTGCAGTTTATCCAGTGCTTCCCACTCCTTCTTTTCATGATGGTTACGATAGCCTTCCCGAGTGACCCAAAAGGGTTGTTGGAAGTTCTTCAGTAAGCGCATGTTGATTACCGGAGGTCTGTCTTTCAGATGAACGTATTCCTTAACCAGGTGCATGTCGTCAATGCCGTTCGGATGCGGGCAATAAAAGACGTGTCGGCAGTCGTAACCAACAACATCTTCTTTCGTATAAGTCACTGTGGTCATAATGAAGAGTCCTGTTGTTTGCTTCGCTATACCATCATTCCAATGCGTAAAAATCCAGGTCGCCCGACCCCAATTGCTATGTGCTTAACACCCCTTTATTCGGAGAATCCCTCATGCGGCACTCCCTTACGCAGCTCCTCCCCCGAGAGCTGACTCCCTCGATGGAGACTATCGCGTTTCAGGACGGCTCGTTCCGTGATGGGCTTGTAAAGATTATCGGGCAACTTCTTACCAAGGGTGAGTTTACGGATCAAGCCTTTGAGAAAAGCCCTCTGTCGAAGTTCATTCTGGACGAGACCGGAATCCTGGTCAAGTTCGGTATTGAGAATAACTTGATCCCTAATGCCGCGGTGTCCTTTGTCTGGCTGGGTAAAAACAATATCTTAAGCAAGACCCTGGATCCGAAAAAAGATGAAGGGTATGACTTCTATGATCAAGCCGCCTTAGGGAACATTGTCCGGGATTACAAGGAGGAGTTTACCGCAGGTATTGATCTGGGGAAATCTAAGGTTAGTGGGCTCTACAGTCGACTGGAATTCCCATTCCTGATAACGATAGGTCTTCTAACAAAGCGGCCGACATCTGAGTACAGTGCAGAGGAAGTCATAGCGGATACCATTCTTCACGAACTTGGTCATCTGTACACCGCTATGGTCTATATGGCGTATGTTGTCAGACGGTCATTGATGCTGTCACAAATTGCACGAACCGCGGCTAACATTGATAACTACAACGAACGCACGCAGGTCCTCAAATATGCGGTTGATTTGGGGGATACAAAACTTGATGTCGCATCGTTAGCCAAATCAGAACCTGGCGCTGAGGGGGTTAATTACCAAGTGGTGATGCTGACGGAAGCCCGCCGCAGCATCACTTCAGAACTTGGGATGGATCTTTACGATGAACGCGTTGCTGAGCAAATCGCTGATCAATTCATGGTTCGCCACGGCGGCGGGGCGGCTATGATATCTGCTTTCTATGGTGCCGCAGATCTTGGTAAGGACCGTGAGTATTTGACCTCGGAAGTATTGAAGACTGTCGTTGGTGCAGCCCTGTGCACTATGTCTGTTATCGGGATTCCCATGCTGGTTCTTTGGAGTCTTCTTACAGAAAAACCCGATCAGAGTCGTTACGACCCCCCGATCGATCGATTGATGCTCATCCGACGAGAGATGTATCTGAGACTACGCGAACCGAAAATCTCGATAGAGATGCGTCGGAAAACGCTGCGCGATATTGAATACATTGATCGAATGCTCGCGGGCGCCAGAGCCTACCCGAATCTGTTGAAATGGATTGCTCAGATCAAGCCCAGTATCCGCAAGTACAACGGACAAGTTGCCCTTCAGCGCACCTTGAATGAGCTGGGTGCTAATCGCGCGTTTGCGGTGTCGGCCATGTATGCTTCGATGGAGGAGGATAAGATGCTTCCTGTTCAACCCGACGCACTCGCTGTTGATCATCTGATCAGCGTGTTGACACGCATTGGTCAAACCCATCGTAGTGAGCAAGGAGGGTCCGGGAGCCTTGCACAAGAAGCCCTCTCTCGCCTTATTCAGCGTGAAGCCGAAGCACGGCAGCAGATCCCAGCCTCCGGTCGAAAAATGTTGGAGACCGTGTCTCCGGCAGCAGCCTCTCAACCTCATCTTATTCTGTCGACTTGTCGTAAAGAATTGGAACGTTTAGAGGTTCCCGGTTCTGAGATCGAAGCGATTCTGAGTTCCTCCGAAAACCTGGCCGCGTATTTCTACACCACAGGCGATTATCTTAACGCGGTTGAGCTCCAACAACTCAAGCAAGGCTCATCACTAACCGATATGGTGTTCAACACAGAGTCTTCCATTTTGCGATTAGGAATCATGACCCGCATTAGTAACACGCTGGTCGAAGCTCTTCCTCGTTTGATGAATGCTGCAGTGACTGTAGCCGAAGCAGGTAGCGTTGCCTGTTATCAAGATAAAGACTCCAGTGTGCAACGGATGACAGATCAGTTTCGATACATCTGCACTCAAGCCAACCCCTTGGCGACTCCCGATAATCTGGACCTGACTGATATCGGTGAAGCGGGAGGCGGTCCGTATCCTAGTCGTATTTATAAGTTGGTCAAAAGCGCTCGATACACGCATGATAACGCTGAGGTAAGTAACTCCGCTTCCTATCGGGGACTGAGTCACGCCAGAGATCCGATTGCAACCTACTTGACCACGGCCGCAGAAGCAAAGCAGCTCTTGATCGCTACTCTCCCCCAATTCAAGACGCTACTGGAACATCTGGAGACAACGCCCGTCTCTTCAGTAGACGCGAGGGATACAGCGCTTTTTTATGAGCGTGTCACCAAGTTGCTCAACACCTTGGTAGAAATATCGGAAGGCGGTGCCAAACTGCTAAACGATGTACGCAGCATGACCAACGCCATTGATCAGGCTCAAGACTTCACCGTCAGCCTGAGTCAACTCATTTACCCGCAATAACTCTGTTCCGGAGAACACTTTCATGTTGACTGCCCCCACCTGGATCGCTTCGTCGATCCGTCGCATTCTGAACGATTCCTTCCCGACAGCGTTGGGTGACGACAATCGCAAAACCGCGGTTGCTATTGGAGTTGGGCGCGCGATTGCTTACTCGCTGGATCTGCCGACGTCCCCCGTCGGTGATATACGCGGTTACTACCTGGCCACCTATGATCGCCGTGCCTGCGATATTATCAGCGCAATCAACGAGCAGTATCTGGTGGACGTCCAACTGACCCGTTCGATCGCTATGCGGTACTACGAGCTGCGTTACGCCATTGCACACGACCCCACCGCGATGGATCAGCATTTTGCCTGTCTGACTCCGCTGTTGGCTGACTTCTTGCCGGAGCGTGTCAATAACTTCCTGGACCGCGAAGGCGGTGCCATTCCCAACGCGGCGTGGCAGTCACTGATGCAGGAGTCGGGACTGATGATCCGCGCTACGATTGGAGACCCGGTATGATCGCGTGTAGCCAAGAAGCCTACGAAGAACGCCTCGACGCAGCAGCAGCAACGTCTGCTGCGCACGCGACCGAAGCCAACCCTCATCCGGGCAAGTATTTTAGCGATGAATACCGAGACTACCGCGCTTCGATGGAGGCTGCGGTGGATGAGGTTAATCATCTCCTTCAGCATATTCACGAATCGGGCGGCGTCAATCGTCACATCGCTGAGCGCATCAACATTCTGCGCCCTGGGTTCATCAATCCGACGCGCCCGCTCACTTCGTTCACGACGGACTACACCAAGACTCACTATCAGGTCAGTCAAGAAGGGTTGATGGATACACTGAAGACCTTCAAAGACAACGTGGTCAAGTTCTTGACTGCTTTGATTAAGAAGGTGACTGATTGGGTTATGAATGTTTTCAAGTCCTGGCGAAAGGATAACGATGACTCCAAGGAGGCGTTGACGGAGGTCGAAGAAGATCTGAAGAAGTACGATCAGGCCTTCGAACATATCGTGGACGCCCTGCGGATTATCTACATGGAGACCCATCCCACGCATGATTCGCCAGCCTCCATGGTGTGCGACGTCAACCTGAAGATCATCAAAGCCGTCGGGTTGTCTGAACTAAACTTTACCAACGCCGCCGAAACGCGCGCGGGGGCTATTGAGTATCTGCGTCAGATCCGATCGGGCATGATTGGTAAGAAGGTCTCTGACAAGTTAAACTCTTTTCTCCATCGTCTGGTGAAAGGGGACGCGCTCACACGCTGCATTATTCAAAACCTCGTTCTGGATGTCCAAAAACGATTGCCTGAAATTGCCGGACGACTTGAGAAGATCAATCGCCACCTGGTGTTTGGTGAATCTTACGTCGCTACGGATATCATGCGTTCCCAAGAGCTGGTCAATATCGTGGAAGCTCTGGGGAATGATGTCACAGCCCCCATCCTGGACCTGACCGATGATATTGCGGACGCAGTTGAGACCATGTTCAATAGCCCCATGAGCACCTTCTACTCGAATCAAACCGAGAAGGAGTTGTTGAAAGCGGATCTGTTGCTGGATACGTTGTCGGGTGTTGACGCCTCCTATCTCAAACAGCTCCGCGAAATCGAGGCCAAAGGCAGGCATCTGGAAGGAATCATGAATGCTCGCAAGACCCCCATGGATGATGGTTTACGTCTGGGTCTGATCGATATCAGTGAGAATCTCAGCTCCATATCCCAAGTCCTGGAAATCCTCAAAGTGATCGGGTTGGGTGTGCGAGCACTGGTTTTGTCGTTCGATGCTTCTGTTCGCGATATTGACATACTCACCAAGAAGTTCATCGCACTCATTACCAAGCTGCAAGACACTTCGCACATCAAGGCAGCTACTGATTTGGCGAACCAGGCCGCATCAGTTATCCGTTAACAACGACATAGTCCCCGGGAGAAATCCCGGGGACTATGCGCTTAGTAGTGCGGTATGAAGACCACATTCACAGCATCTTGAACATCCAGCGTCAGGTTATTCAGAACCACCAACTGCTTCCCGATACTGGGTAGCATAGACTGATCCTGAATCGTGACGATCGGATAGATATCGGGTGCGAAAACGTTACTGTAAACTTCACAGGCCAGCACGTCAGTACCCAATACCGCCGTCAACTTACTGACTAAATCCGAGTGCGCAATCGTCGTCACCGCTAACGAAGCCGCCAAGGTTTTCTTAGTGGTTAAAATCAGACTAGCTTTCAGGGCCTCGTTCTCGTACCGCTCGCGGGATACGTGAAGCTTAACCGTGAACGACTGACTGGCGCTAATGGTGTGCGTCAAACCATTATCTACCTTGACTGCCAAGGTCCCCGTTGTGGTCTTCGGATAGAAGAAAATCTCTGTGCGTTCCAACAATCGTTTCGAGATACCTTCAATATCATCCACCACCCACTGTGTTACCAGATCCACCATTTCACGGCGATAATTTACTGCCGATTCAGACGTGGCGAAGAAATAACGCCCGTCGATCATGAAGAGATCCGCTTGACGGTATATCCCTCGACTACCCCCTACCGGGATGGGTAAACCGTTGCTGTCCAGCACAGTGTCTCCAGCGCGGTGGGTGTAGACAGGCTGTCCCCCTTCCATGACGGGATCGCCGATATTCGCCGTTATCGTGAACTCAAACTCACTGGTCCCGCTGTTATAGGTCAGTACGATGTTACCCACGCTATCACGGAGGTACTGCGTTTCCGTGTAAAACGCTTGAACATCCGTAGGGTACTTCTGGTACTCCAGTTCAGTCACCACGGTGCGTGATCGGCACCAGAGGTTCTCCAGATAGTCTCCGAACTTCACCTGTATCGTTTCATGGGAGACCCCGCGGTAAATCCCGCCCGGAGGGAGTATTCCCGTATCGACCAGATTATCAATGTCGGATATCGCAGCACCCGGAGGGAGTTGATCTTTAACGATGTAAACCAGATCGAAGTCTGTTACCAACGGCATTCCTGCTAGGGAGGGAATCGCGATCAGGTTATGCTGTTCATCAACGTCATAGTTCGTCCCGATGCGGAAGTAATAGATTTCCCGATCCGCTGCTGCTTGTCGCTCACCTGAAATCACCACGCGTGAGCCATTTCCGTTGTTCAAAAAACTAAGTTGAACATGGCGCTGAGTAGGGTCTAGGCTGTTCCAACTTTCACTACCTTGGACTTCAATCGCCAAGATATACCCATCATTGGTCAGGTTATTATCAATGGCGTGTAGTTTTGTACTAGCCGACACCAACAGAGTGTTGTTATCTTGCACCAAGTTACGCGTCACAACCACCGGATGGTCCAAACGATACGGTCTGACCGAGAAAGTATTCCCAGAAGTATCGTAGACGTAGTAGAACGGAGTAAAGTAAAAATCCCCATTGTTTACCGCCGTGGCTAACTCCGTCACGGTTGTCTGATTCGGGTCCTGTAACGTGTCGAGGAGGCTATTTGGGACCAGTTCCAGAATCCCGTTGACCTGGCGAAACACAGTACCCGCCTTAATGGTAATCCGTTGACCGTTATCCATCACGTTGTCATTAGCCACAATGTCCGAGATTCTGGCTTGTAGCGTATTAATGGCGCATCCTGCCCCACTCACGGTGGCTCCATTTGCAGGCGCTGGAAACCCCCGACTAGCCAGAAACTGCCGATCGGTGATATTGTCCAAATTAGTGACTAATGAATACCCCAGCTCGTTGATGGTGTTAGCCAGTTGGTGGGCCGTAATAGGGATGTCCGGAGTAGACAGCGCCCGCGCGGTAACCCGGTCCCGCAGCGTTTCAAAACTCACACCATTCCCACCGCCAGTTGCTGATCCTTCACAGAAAACACCTGCGGTGCGTAAGCTGGATAAGGGGGCGCTAAAGCGATTATCCGTCACCTCAAGGTGATCCACCCACTTGAAACTAAACGCCGATGGTGCGTAGCCTCCCAAGGGAACATCGATCTCCCCCTGAGTAGTGTAAATGTGGATCATGATGTTGTCCTTCACCATGCCGGTATTGAAGTACAACTGCGGAACGTGAACGACCAGTTGATTATTTTGCACTTTGAGCGCCACTGTCACGCGATTAGGGTCGTAAATCTGATCGGTGTGCGTGGTGATCACCTCGGTCCACGCCGTATCCGCTGCGTTACGCATGAATGCTCTAGCGTAGTAGAAATTTCCACTGTACGCGTAGGATTTAGTGAATCCCGTGACACCGTTCATAGGGGCGTTTTGAACCAAAACGGTAAGCTGCTGCATCGGGATGTCAATACGCAGATACTCGATGTCTCCATTGCGTCGCACCCACCAATTGGGTCGGTTACTATCCAGCTTCATTGCAGGGGTCGAGATGTCGGTGTCGTAGCGCACATCTAACCCACCGTGCGGCATCAACCAGATATCCACCGGATACTGCATCGTAAACCGCATTCCCGCAACTTCAAAGAAACTGTTTCGTGGAATAGTCAGCTTGCGGGGTGAGGTCATGGGACAAAGCCCGGTATTGTCCGGATAGACACAAACCGCTTTCTGTTTGATTTCATCCAACACAAACAACAGTGACAAGGTGGCGCGACCCGGTGACGAGAAGCGGTCTAGGTAATCAATATCTGCCATATGTAGATAAAGCTCCGCATCACTGGTCGCCAATGACTCGTATTGCCTACGGGTCAGCGTTTCCGCGCGGCTGATGCCTGCTGCTGCCATCATGATACTCATTTCCAGCGCAAACACCATGGGGTTTGTTGGATCCAGTACCACGACCGCTCCGTCGGTAACATGTGTGAGCGTCTTCAGTGTTAGCCGCATGGCGGCGCTTGGATTGGCCCGAAGGACATCCAGTTGCTTAATCAGATCAGTACTATTTGCAGTAGCCATTACCATCTCCTCGCGAGCTTACTTACCCAGCAGTATGTTATACTGCGAGCGTCTCATCCACCATTCCAGCTCCATGGTGGCTTCATTGATGTACGGATACCCCCAGTAGTTCAGCATTTGCCGTTCACTGGGTGGAATCTTGATAAAGGTGTTACCACGGGCAGACGGCGCCATTGCTGGACAGTGCAATACCACAGTGGCGTTAAACCAAGTGACTAAGATCGGGTCGTTGTAAATGGCGCCCATGCATCGAAAGCGGGCGCTGACGGTATCCAGATCACGGCTGATAAACTCCTTTTCATCATAGTCCGCTCTAGACCCCATACTGACACCCGTTGGGAAAGACGCTCCACAAGCAAACATTTCACGCACGTATCGACGACTAGGATCCAACGTCAGTCGATAGATGCGGGTATTGTAATCCATTTCATTGCGCAAAATGAACTCAGGATAGGGGTCCAGCCATCCCTCTTTGACCAGTGATCCGTACATGTTCCAGTACATCATCAGCATCCCGATCGGATTCATAGCCCCGTTTCGGAAAGTGGCGTCGAGATCATAGGTTCCAAGGATACGCCAATAGCCATCATATTGGGACTGCTCTTCCCCCATACGGCCTTTCTTTGACGTATAGGGCTGCACCGAGGGATCTGGCCATCCTTTCAGACTAATCATTTTGTTACTGAGAATCTGGATAAACGCCGAATCGGGATCAACCACACTAGGCGTCGTATATTTCCCCGCCTTCGCTCCGACGGGATCGAGATAACTCCGGCAAATCCGTGGGATACAATATGGGTCACTGGAGAGCATGGGTATCATGGTTCTCTCAGCAATGAGATTATCGTATGACAGGTTCATCCGTGGTCGGGTAAAGAAGACCAAGCCTGTGCGGTCGTTGTTGAGTATCGTGGGGTCGCCTGCGGCCCCTAAATAGTTGTGACCGAAGAAAGACAACCCGTAGCTGTGGTCGATGCTTCCATGCCCTAAGCCTTGGGTAATCCCTTGCACAATCTCATCGCGTCTCGCGATCTTTCCTACGGTATCCACGCCAGTTGTGAGATCTTGATTTTCAGCATCAAGTCCCACAATGCGTGCGTTTTTATCGATCGTCATTGCACACCCCAAGATAGGAATACATCATGTTCGTTAATGGCGTTATGACCGGCCTGACGGCTTTTTCCAAGATCGGTACCATGTTGGGCGGTGGTGCCGCCATGGCTACCGGTGTATCCAAGCTGGACACCGCAATGCGGGGAGTCTCTGCCGCCAACAGAGCCCTGGCTTCGGAACACAATTCACTGACTGAGTTCACCCGCATTGCGCGAGTTGAACCCATTGTCATGTTGGAGGAGGGTACCCGTACCCTCCCATATATCACCGATATTCTGCAAACGTTAACCAGCATTTTTGCCGGCTACTACATGCAGGCCGTATCGTTGGAAGTCAACGTAGGCAACATTGAAACCCGGCGTTTGCTGGAGAAGTTTAACCCGAATCGTGATGTGATCGGTCCGGATTCCGGCTTCATTCAGCGCGAAGTGGCACGCGGCTTGGGGATGGAAGATTACAAGTGGGGGCTCCCGGATCCCTTCTCGCCACCCACGGCGTCCATGGAAGCCATGCAAACGGCAGAACGCACCGTAACTACACAGACCACCAAGTACGATGCTCACGGCGTCCCGACGGTTACCAGTCAGACACAGACCACACAGACCACAGAAGACGTACCGGAAGAACCCATGCGGGTTGACTTTGGCCGCGACCCAGGTTCTGCGATTACGCAAATGAACTCGCTGTCCGTGGGGGTTATGCTGAATGTCAACGTGGAGTCCAACGGTCACAAGGCTGCGATCCCCGTGACCGTGCGCCTGATGCCGAACCTCATGCCGTCTGATGTCATGCTGGCTATCCTTAGCCATGCGGAACGCGACACTACGGCCAAGGCACGGTACCACGCCTGGCGTTCTGGAGAACTCTCCTTTATTCGCGATATCGTTCTGTGTCAAGACCTGATCGATGCTCACCGCGAAACGCTTCGAAAAGACCGCACCGGGATCTATGCTGAAATCCTCAAGCGCCGCCAGAAGAACACCGCGGCTTCAGCCTCGACCGGCAATGTTTCGATCGCGACCGCCTCGAACATTCTCGTAATGACGCAGGCAACAGCTCGTAAGCTGGAAGCCCGTACGGCAGGTAAGCTATCCAATGCAGCATTCCGCGCTCGTGTGTTCGACGCCACGTATGTGATGCTGATGGTAGTGGTGGATACTGACTATGAACAAGTCACCATCTATACCCGCGGTTTGGCGGGCAGTACCACCGTCAGTGTCAAAGCAATGAAGAATGCGGCCAAGGGCAGTGGTCCCGACGTGGGAGAAATCCTCCGCGCCTACCAACTCGGTCAATCCCCCCGTCTGTAAATCAGGAGCACCTCCACTATGCGCCTTCCAATCTGGTTGAGCACCCTCTTGCCCACCTTTGCCAAATCCCGTGTACTGGACGATATTGCCAGCACTCGTAAAGAACTGGCTACCAATACCGTTCCTGGTCTCAAGAATGCTGCTCTGACGTACAGTAAGCATAAGTTCAAAGACGCTTGGGTACAAGGGGTTGAACAGAAGTTCTCCACGCGCTATAAAGCGCGTTACAAGGGTTCCTTCATTACCCCGCTGTCTGAGATCGCTGAGAACTCGCTGCGTATCCTGGAAATCGCAGAGAAGTTGGTTTCCACCAAGTTTGAACAAGATATTGTTCGCGATGCCATGCGGCTCCTGACGGCCAACACCATTCAGTTGATAGAAGCCATCGAGTTCTTCGCGCAATACAGCCTCCGACTCACCCTGGTTGCTACCAACTTGGAAGTCATTGCTACTTCCCAATACGCCGACATTGCTTCAGCCGATGGTCCGACTGCGGGTGAAATGAAGTGGTTGGAAGCGAACTTCAACAGTTTCATGGCGGCTGTCGACACTCTGTCGATGGAGTCCGAGGAGGTGGAGCGCAAGCTGGACGGTATTCCGGACGTGGTCATCTCTCCGGACACAGCGGGTCGCGTAGAAGCCACCATGGACTTCGCCAAAACCGATCCGTTACGCCTGAACCTCATCTCAGCGCGGTTCAATCTCATCTACCGGGCTCGTTTGGCCGTAGCTGAGTGGCAAGAGACGCGTCTTCAGGCGGCTATCGAAACCAAACGGCTGCTGGAGTTCCGACTCCTGCAATTGCAGCACGCTGCTGACGGTAAGGAAGATGCTCGCCTGCAACGCCAAATCGAATACACCCAAGAGCGGCTTGAGAAGATCAAGTACAAGCTCATGAAAGAGGGTATGGACTATGGCACAGTTTAACGCCTATCCTCGCGGATACATGTGGGAAGTCCCCAACACCGAAGACGTCCATGGGCGAGTGGTGGAAAAACCCTATCACCCGGAGGTCAACGCCTTGATTAATCTATGGCGAGCCCCGGGGGTTAGCCCTAACGCGTGGCACTTGCGAGGCGCTGCAATTGCGTGCGCGGCGCGTGTCTTTGGGGATTTTAACAAGTGGCTCATGCTGCAACTCAATGTCAACGACCGGGTGTTTGATCTGAACCTCCGTTTTCTGGAAGACACGGTTCAATACATCCGGACTGGACATCGCTCCACCAGTGTTGAAAATTGGCTCATGTTGCTAATGGACAACCATGGTCCCCAAGAAGGCATTGCCTCCGTTGCGCGAGGGCGTTCGAGCATCTCGGTATCCCCGGGTGAGTTCGAGAACTTCATTGCGGATTGGTGTCAATGGCCGGATGGTTTTGACGATATGGTATGTACTATGCATGTACTGTTTGGCGCCTCCCGGTCTCCTGTGAAACCGAAGGCGATTTTTGTTTAATCCACGTGGAGTAACACCATGAGCAACAAACTGTTCTATCGCCTGGGTCTTGAAGACCTGGTCGAAGACGCTCCGGCTGACGAGCCGGAGTCCCTGGAAGAAATGGCGGGTGAATCTTCTCCGGAATCCGATATGTTGGCGGCTGACCAGCAGGGTGAAGAAGTCGAATCTGACGCCGACGACGCGGAAGCGATCCAAGCTGACACTGAAACCATGGGTGAAGTCGCGAAGGGTCTGGAAGCAGCGCTGAAGAGTGGTCGTCCGACCAAAGACGCCATCGCCTTCTCCAACATGGCGATCAATGCGGTGAACCGCAAATGGTTCGGTGAACAGACGCTGACAGTTTCGGCTGAATCCATCAGCTCTCCCGAAGAAGCCATCGTGGCCTCGATGGAAGGCGCTATGGATAAGATCAAAGAGCTGGGCCGCGCCTTGATCGAGAAGCTGAAGAAACTGTGGAACACGTTCTCGGGATGGATCAAGTCCGTCTTTGACGGTTCCGGCAAACTGGTTGCCCGCGGTGAAGCACTCGTCAAGAAAGTTGGTGAAATCAAGTCCGCTCAGTACGGCACTGAGCTGAAGTTTGAAGATCACAAAGATCTCAAGGCTATTGCCGTTGGCGGTGCGATCACCATTGATACGGTTCGGAAGAGTTCTGAGCTGTTGAAGAAACTCTCACTGTCACTGGGCGGTCTTGCAAAATCCGCGCTTGAAATGGGTAACGACGCTAAAACCGTTATCGCCAGCGCGGATCCTGACTCGGGACGCATCAACGCCATTGGTGAAATGGCAAACAAGACTGCTTCGGCGTTCAGTTCGCTGGGTGAAATGAAAACCGCGGAACGTGGCTGGGCTACTGAAGGCACTACTGTTCAGCGGCTGGAAACCGAGCTCCCCGGTGGGATGGGTCTCTATGTGGTGACCAAGGTCGCCAGTAAGGATTCTGCAAAGTCGTCCGCTGATATGCTCCGTATTGTTGCAAAAGAATTGAATGCAACAAAAGTCCAGTTGAAGCCCTTTGGCGAAAAGGAAGCGGCTGAACCTACCGGTAAGATCGAAAAGCTTAACCCTTCCAACCTGAAGACGTTGGCAACCGGCTGGGTTGATGTTGCTAAGAGCATCGGTGAGTACAAGAAAGCCTACAGTCAGCGTGAAGCCCTCCGGGGGCTCACCATCAAGGGTCTTGAGGATATCGCCAAGGAAGCTTCTGCTGATGGTGACGACGACAAAGCAGCCGTCGCCTCGGCTCGCGCCGACTTTGCCAAGGTCTTTGCCGCCTTCTGGTCGTATGGCATCACCTCCGACTACACCATCGTTAGTTACCTGACCAAAACAGTCAAGGCCTATCTGGCTTACGGTGATCTGGTGCTGAAGAACTACGGCGCATCTGTTGGTAAGGACGATAAGTCGCCAACCCCGCCGCCGGTACCTGAAGCTGACACCAAGTAATCTCGCAGTACCCGCTCGTTTGCTGTAAACAACGCGGGAGAGTCATGACTCCCGCATTCAAAAATCTCCGTGGAGTAACACCATGAGCAACAAACTGATGTATCGTCTGGGTCTTGAAGAACTCGTTGAAGACCAACCCATTGAAAACGTGGACACCGATGGCTCTGATTCCGTCGAAGCGCACATGATCGATGCCGAAGAAACCGCCAACCA